>Ga0228535_1000405_pt1 | contig 125908 bp, 103 predicted proteins | sample SJ1metagenome_FD_168457 | JGI IMG/M metagenome (GOLD analysis project Ga0228535, IMG submission 168457) | Enriched culture of PCE-dechlorinating microbial communities from Ithaca, New York, USA - SJ1 | ecosystem: Engineered > Modeled > Simulated communities (microbial... > Unclassified...
CGAAGGCGGCAACGACACGCCGGCCGACTGGCCAGGTTGTTGAAAAACGTTGAGAGGAAGGCCCGGATGCAAGGCGCACGGAGCGCAGCACCCGAGACATATCACCTGGATAGGCGAGGGTGTGAGCACCATGCAACACGGCAGACGGCCTCCGCAGTAGTTTTTCTACAGCCTGTAAGGCGGAATATTGATTTGACAGGAAACCCCATTCTGTGGGATAAATATCAGCCAATCGAAACAGGCCCCGTATCCGGGGCCTTGTTTTTTCCTGAACATTAACGGAGACACACAATGCCGTACGCAAAGGTTTTGTCCACCGGAGGGTGGGTCCCGGACAGGGTGGTGAAAAACTCGTTCTTCGATTACCTGGTCAAAGACGCCGACAACTGGATATTCTCCAGGACCGGCATCCGTGAGCGGCGTTTCGCGGCCGAGAACGAGGCGACCTCGGACATGGCCACCGCCGCGGCCCTGCACGCCCTGGAGGCCGGGAGTATGGACCCGGCCGAACTGGAGTGCATCATTGTTTCCACCTCCACACCCGACATGATACTTCCCCCCACGGCCTGCATGGTGCAGAAGAATATCGGCGCCTGCAACGCCTTTGCCTTCGACATGAACGCGGTCTGCAGCGGGTTCGTCTACGCCGTCGAGACGGCGGACAACTTCATCAGGTCCGGCAAGTACCGCAAGGTACTGGTCATCGGGGCCGACACCTACTCCAAGATACTGGACTTCCAGGACAAAACCACCTGCCCCCTGTTCGGCGACGGCGCCGGCGCGATCCTCATGACCGCCACCGAGGAAGAACGGGGCATCCTCCACACCCTGATCCAGAGCGACGGCTGCCGCTGGGACCTTATCCAGGTGCCCTCCTCCGGCTCGCGCAGGCCCATAACCCCCGAGACCATAGCCCTCAGGGAGAACACCTTCAAGATGGCCGGCCGGAGCGTCTACACCTTTGCCACCGACATCATACCGAAACTCATCGCCCAGGTGTGCGACGGCGCGGGAGTGGCGCCCGGCGAACTGGACTTCATCATCCCCCATCAGGCCAACAGCCGCATCATCGACGTGATCACGAAAAAGACCGGGATCCCGGCCGGGAAGATCCTGCTCAACCTGGATCGCTACGGCAACACCGCAGCGGCCTCCGTGGGACTGGCCCTGGACGAGAACCTCCGCAACGGCGTCATCAGGGAAGGGAACATGGTGCTGATGATGGGGTTCGGCGGCGGGCTGTCATGGGGAGGGATACTGATCCGGATCTGAATCCGGGACACCTTTATACAATGTCCAGACCGTTCGTGAAATGGGCCGGCGGCAAACGCCAGCTTGTGGAAGAGCTGCGGAGAAGCAGGCCCGGGAAATACAGGCGCTACATCGAGCCGTTCATCGGCGGAGGGGCGCTTTTTTTTGCCCTGAAGCCGAAGAATGCTTACATCTCCGACATCAACGAAGAACTCATCAACATCTATCAAGTAGTAAAGGAAAACGTCGGCGCGCTGATCGCCCAACTCAGGATCCACGAGCGGAACTACCGGGAGTGGGACCCCCGGGAATACTTCTACACCGTCCGCAACGCCGACCGTGAGGCCGGATATGCGACGTGGAGCCGTGCAGAAAAGGCGGCCCGCCTGATCTTCCTCAACAAGACCTGCTTCAACGGCCTGTTCCGGATGAACTCCAGGAGGCAGTTCAACACCCCGTTCGGGTTCTACGTCAACCCTGCCATTGTGGACGAACAGAACCTCCTGGCCTGCTCCCGTGCCCTGGCGACCACCGGGATCGCCGCCGCCGGATTCGACCATGTCCTGGACATCGCGAAAAAGGGCGAATTCGTCTATTTCGACCCACCCTACGTACCGCTCACGGCCACGGCCAATTTCACCGCCTACAGCGGCGAAGGGTTCGACCTTGATATGCAGCGGCGACTCAGGGAGGTCTGCGGCCTGCTGGACGACAGAGGGGTGAAATGGATGCTGTCCAACTCCCACACCGACTTTGTCCTGAACCTTTACCAAGACAAATACCACATCCGCAAGGTGAAGGCGTCGCGGGCCATCAACTGCAAGGCCGACCGGCGGGGCAAGGTGGCGGAGGTCATCGTCACCAACTACGAGGTGTCGCTTGAGTGAGTCCAGGTCAAACGACGCCGCCTGGGAGAGGACCGTCCGGGTATAATGTTTCCATGCTGCATATTACCCGGCCAATCGTCTCATCAAGTAATTCCAATTTACCTTCAAGTGAGGCAACATTCCCCGGCTCATTAAGATCCCGTTCCAATGTCTTGCAGATGCCGAGTATTTCCGGAAAGGACAGGTAACCGGCGACTCCTTTGAGGGTATGTACGAGATTCTTCGCTTTATCGGTATCCCCTCCGGACAGCGCTTCCTCGATCTTGCAGGTAACAGACTGGTATTTTCCCGCAAATTCGCGCAATAGATCGCAGTACAACTCCCGGTCACCGCCCAACCGGCTAACTCCTGACGTAATATCAATACCCGGAAGCGATTGCGGCAGACTGCCTGGTAAGGCGGCAGACAACGAGTCGCAGGTATGGCGCCCGGCTTGACCTTTCTGTCCGTTTCCGAAACAAAGGGTGGCGAGAAGATCCATCAGGTGGTCGACTTCCAGAGGTTTCGACAGGTATCCGTCAAAGCCTCCGGCAAGCAGGCGCTCCCGGTCTCCCTGCAAGGAATGGGCGGTCAGGGCGATGATGGGGATACGCTCTCCCTCCACTTCATTCGCCCGAATCAGCGCCGCAGCTTCCTCGCCGTCCATGACCGGCATGCGAATATCCATGAGGATACCGTCAAAGCTCCCGGAACGCCAGGCTTCCACGGCCTCCAGGCCGTTATCGACGCAGGTGGAGCAATGGCCCAGCTTTTTCAGAAGGGCGGTTATGACGCGTCTGTTTATCTCGTTGTCCTCCGCCACCAGGACTGACAGCGGCCGGCCTGCGGCCGCGGGAACCGGGTCTCCCGGTTGCGCAAGGCCATCACCCGCCTTCTGGCTCACGGCAAAGGGCAGTGCCACATGAAATGTGCTCCCCCTGCCGGGAACGCTTTCAGCCCATAGGCGGCCATTCATCATTCCGACAAGGCGCCGGCAGATGGACAGACCCAGCCCCGTACCCCCGAATTGCTGGCCGGTCGATGTTTCAGCCTGTTCGAAGGCCTCGAAGATGGATTCAATCTTGTCCGGAGCGATGCCGATGCCGCTGTCGGAGACGCTGAAGAGTATCCGGTCGTTGTCGTCAATGGGTGTCTCCATGCGGGCTGAAATCCGTATTTCCCCCTGATGGGTGAACTTGACGGCATTCCCCAGCAGGTTGAGCAGTACCTGCTTGAAACGAAGCTGGTCGCCGACAACCGCGTCAGGCACCGCATCGTCAAGGTCGGTGGTTATGGAGAGATTCTTTTTCCTGATGGTCGGGGAGAGGGTGACGAGAATGTTCTCAATGCATTTCCTGATGGGGAAGTCGGAAAAGTCCAGGGAGAGCTTGCCGGCTTCGATCTTGGACAGGTCGAGTATGTCGTTGAGAATGGCCAAGAGATTTTGCACGGAGATATCCATGTTCTTCAAATAGTACTGCTGTTCTTCCGTCTGATCGGTCAGCTGGAGCAGCTGAGCCATGCCGGCAATTCCGTTCAGCGGGGTGCGCAACTCATGGCTCATGTTGGCCAGGAATTCGCTCTTGGCCCGGTTGGCGACCTCGGCATTCCGCCTTTCCTCGACCAGTGCCTGTTCCATTTCCTTTCGTTCGGTAATGTCCGAGTGGGTCCCGATGACCCGCAGAGGAGCGCCGTCCTCCGCCCGTTCGATGACCTTGCCCCGGTCAAGGATCCACTTGTAGCGGCCGCCCTTGCATCGAAGCCGGTGCTCGCTGATGTACACCGGGGTTTCCCCGATCAGGTGGCGATTGACCGCGGCATAGGTCACCTCCCGGTCGTCGGGATGTATGCGGGAATCCCACTCCTCCAGTGTGTGGCCGATTTCGTCGACCTGATAGCCGAGCATGCTTTTCCATTGCGGTGAAAAGTAGACCTGATTGGTCCGGACGTTCCAATCCCACAGCCCGTCGCCAGAACCTTCCAGGGCGAACTGCCAGCGGGCTTCGCTCAGCCGCAGATCAGCTTCCGCTTTCTTCAGCTCGGTAATATCGTTAAAAACTGTCAGTAGATACCGTGATGACTGTATGTGGATCAACTGGGCGCTGAACAGACCGGTACGGGGACGCCCCTCCTTGCTGTAAATCGTCAGCAGCAGATTGGAAACTTCGCCGCACCTCTCCACCTCCTCCCGGATGTGGTTTCGCCCATCGCTGTCGGTGATGATCCCCAATTCGACGGAGGTCCTGCCCAGCACCTCTTGCCGAGAGAAGCCCAACGTATCCAGGAACGAACGGTTCACATCAATGTAGCGGTCTTCTTCGACGGTTGAGATTGCCATCAGGGCCGTGCTGAACTCGAAGGCCTTGGCGAATTTTTCCTCGGAGAAGGCCAGCTCCGAGATGTCCTTGCAGATGCCGAACAGGGCGGGCACGCCGTCCCAGATTCCCTCCACGACACGTGATTCCACGGGGATCAGCCTGCCGTCTCTGGCTTGCAGCGGCAGCGGGCAGCGGCTTTCGCTGCCGGCGATCATGGCATGGACAATGCGCTCTGCTTCGTCACGGCACTCGGGGGGATGGAGCAGGAGCACATTCATGCCGGATAATTCCGCTTCGTCGTAGCCAAGCCGTTCACACGCCGTGCGGTTGGCCCGCAGGATGGTCCCCGTCATATCGAGCACGAACAGCAAATCAAGGGACATATCGAAGAAGGCGCGGAGGTTTGCCGCTATGGTACGAAGGGCCTGTTCCGCCTCCACGCGTTCGGTAATGTCGCGAGAAACGCCAACCAGCCCAATAAGCTGTCCGTTCGGCAGTGTGATGGGGGTTTTTATGGTGTTGACATACACGGGGTTGCCGTTCGGGAGGTAGGAGATTTCATCGAATTGGTACGCCTGCGCCGTTTCGATAACCTGCCTATCATGGTGCTGGAACCTTGCGGTGGAGCCGGCGGGAAACAGGTCGCGATCGGTCTTGCCGACGATCTCTCCCCGGCCCATGCCGACGGCTTGCTCCAGGACACGGTTGCATCCCAGGTAGACGCCGCGCAGGTCCTTGAAAAAGACGATATCCTTCAGGGAATCGAGGAGGGAGGACAGGAAGACACTTTTTTCCTCCAGTTCGGCCGTGCGTTGGGCGACCTTCTCTTCCAGGGATTCGTTCATCTCCCGTATGGTTCGCATCTGATCCGAAAGCGCCGCGGCCATGGTGCGGAAATTTTCCACCAGCCCGTTGACTTCCCGGACGCTGCTGCGCGGCAGCCGAATCTCGCCGCCGGTGGCAAGATGCAGCGGGAACGACTCCGTGGCCGACTGGAGGTGGCGCAAGGTCGATACCAGCCTGGCGCTTATCAGGCGGGACAGGGGCACTACAACCAGAATAAGTGCGGCCAGGAGGGAGAGCGCCGAGAGGGTCTCCTGCGACAGGCGCATCAGTACGGGGGAAAATGAAGACTCGACGATGACCGTCCAGGGCGTCTGCCGATTGATCCGCACTTCCCGTACATACCGGGAGTTGGCCCAACGCTGCTGTATGCTCCGGCCCGCTTCCCACGCAGGTATCCATTGAACCACATCCGCCGTGATGCGCCGGGCCGTCCCGCCTTCCGCCCGTGGAAAGCCCGACATCATCGCCAGATCATCGCGGGTACTGACGATTATCTTTCGCGAGCGGTCCACGATGGTAACGGCCAGGGGTCTGTTACCGATGATGCTCTTCAGGTGGCTCTTCAGATCATCCGGCCGGATGACGCCGATGCAATAGCCCTGGTAGCCGCCGTTCGCCACCAGAGGCGACAGGAGGCTGATGATGGGCCCGGGTTTGCCGATTCTTCCCATGACCACATCGGAAAGAGAGGATTGCTTTGTTTCCCTCAACACCCTGATAGAGGGACGGCCGGAGAAATCCAGACCCGGCGTTGATGTGCCGCGCTCATCCCAGGGGGGGAAGCAGGCACCCGTAACGGCGTCGGCATCGAGCACACCCATGCGTTTGAAGGCCAGGGTTGTTGCCCTGATGGTCCCGACCGGTAGCTGCATCTCTCCACCGGGCATAGTGTCGGGATTTTCTATCCGGTCCGCAAGGGTCTGTACAATCCGGTGATGTTCCGTTATCCAGCGGCCGACCGCCTCCCGGGCCTGTTCGCTCACCCGGACTGTCTCGGCGGCAAGATTCTCCGACTCCCTGTGCATCGTTCCCCGCAGTTCCAGGACGATGAGGATGAGACAGGGAAAGATGACCAGAGAAACCATGACAGAGAAAACTATCTGACGGTAGGAAGGAAGATCCGCAGGCTTCCTGTTTTCAACGCGGGAAAGGATTGCCAGGTGCGCCAGGGAGGCCAAGAGAGCATTAAAGACGCCGTTCAGTGACTGCTTGAGAGAAATGAGGGCAGTGTCGGCGGGGGTAGTGCCCAGGATAACATAACAGAAACACCAGACGAGGGGGATGCCGCAGAGGATCCAGTAAACAGCATCGTACAGCAGGAGGTCGGCAGGGTCTTTTTTCCGGCAGCGCCAACCGACAAAAGCGGCCTCGGCGGTAAAGATGATGAGGGCCCACGGATGTTTCCACAGCAGGATGGTGCAGGAGGCGGCAACAAGGCCCGCGATAATTCCCGCGCCGCTGCCGTAACGCAGGATGGCGAACATGACGAACAAGGAGCCGAACAGGAAGTCGACGTTGAGAAAAAGCTGGAGTTTCAGCCAGTTGCCGGCAAAGCCGAGCAGGCCGAACAAGAGTCCCATGACCAGCACGTTTCTTTTCACCTCATCCCCCTGAAGAACGGTAGTGCCGTCAGCCTGGTAATCATTGGAAACCCGTTAAGGAAAACTTTCAGCCGCCCTTCTTGTATATCGGCATGAAGGCCCTGGACATGAATTATTATTGAACCCTGACAGCTCGGAATAACGGCGGAATTTTCTTCAGTTAAACGATCTTGATCCGATATTTATACCAAGATCCATTACCTGAATTTGCAGAGGACTGAATGATCCAGCACAGAATAATGGCCGTCGACGATGATTCCATAGCACTCCGGATAATTGCCAGCCACCTGCACAAAGCAGGTTTTCTGCCCATTCCCGTCTCGAGCGGCAGCCAGGCGTTAGAGATCCTGGATCAGCAGGCGGCAGTAGACATGGTCGTCACGGACCTCGTAATGCCGGGCATGGACGGGATCCAACTCATCGAGCAGATAAAAAGCCGGTTTGACACGGTGCCGATTATCGCCGTTACCGCCAACGGCAGCATAGAAAGCGCCGTGAGGGCAATGAAGTCCGGTGCCTGTGACTATCTGGAAAAACCTTGTTCCGTGGATGCCTTGCGCATAGCCATCGAACGAACCCTCGCCTACAATGATGCCCTTCGTGAGAACGAGCAGATGCGGAAGCTCCTTCATGACAGATTTACCTTCCAAAGCATCGTCACGGTCAACCCTGTCATGAAGGAACAATTGGAACTGGCTGCTCGGGTCGTCCACGCCGAGAAGACAACGGTAGCGATCTACGGGGAGAGCGGCGTCGGCAAGGAGGTGCTGGCGCGCGCCATCCACTTTGCGGGGAAAGGGTTGCCGAACCGCTTTGTCGCCGTCAACTGCGCGGCAATCCCGGAGCACCTTCTGGAGAGCGAACTCTTCGGTCATGTGCGCGGCGCTTTCACCGGTGCTGACCGCGATCGGGAGGGGAAGTTCAGCGCGGCACAGGGTGGCACCCTGCTCCTGGATGAAATCGGTGATATGCCGCTTTCCCTCCAGGCAAAGCTGCTCAGGGTGCTTCAGGAGCATGTGTACGAGAAGATCGGCAACAACAGACTGCAAGCGGTGGAATGCAGGGTCATCGTGACGACCAACCGCGATCTGCCGACGCTCGTAGCCGAAGGCCGGTTCCGGGAAGACCTATTCCACCGCATCAACATCTTTCCTCTGACGCTTCCTCCACTGCGGGAAAGGCCGGAGGATATTCCCCACCTGTGCGATCATGTGCTGGGGCAGTTGCGGCAGCATCTCGGCAAATCACTGCCGGGCATTTCCCAGAAGGCCATGGAATCCCTTCAGTCCTACCACTGGCCGGGCAACGTGCGGGAACTGCGTAATATGCTGGAACGGGCGGCAATCCTGACGGACCGCGAGTTGATCCGGCCATCGCATCTTGGACTGCACCCCGCTCGCCGGTCCTGCGTAACGGTCAGCGGGTCGGAAGATTCCGTCAGCTATTCCATTGCCGTGCCATCGGCCGAGCTTTCACTCGAAGCCCTCACCAATCAAATTCTCTCCATCACCCTCGAACGGTGCGGCGGCAACAAAACCAAGGCAGCCAAGCTGCTGAAAATAGCGCGCAAAAACTTCTATCGCGCGTAGCATTCCGGCTTCCACCGAGTTGATGCAACCAGGGTGTTTTTACTTCCTGGTCCGTTTGATCGAACAGTGATCCGTCCAGATCGTCCCCCACGGGTACAGTACGTTTCCCTTGGCGACGCTTTCTCTTGATCATTATTTGTAACAGCTTGTAATTATTCATTTGTGTGTTTTGGCACCCGATGTGCGATTCAATGGGCGACAGTATCAGCATGTGTCCCCGAAGGGGACGGTCGAGGAGGCAAAGCATGTCACAGGAAATGGTAGAAAAACTTCTTGGCCGGTTGCTTACCGATGATCATTTTCGGTACCGGGCTATTCAGTCCCTGTCCGAATCCTGCCGGGAAGAAGGATTTCTCCTGAGCCGCGAAGAACTGGAATCCATCCGGGAGGAGGACCTCGTTCTGCTGGAGTGGCTGGCAATACGGCTGGACAAGAACATCAAACGATTCTCCCGGCAGTTGCCGGACGGTTACGTGCCGTCAACCTGAGCGATGGCTGCGTATTCCTGTGGCGGAAGCCGTTATTTCCGGCTGACGCCCGCATGAATAATTCTTGAAAGGAGTAGTATCCATGCGTATCAAAACCAGACTTATTATTTCAACAGCGATCCCTTCCGCTGTATTACTGTTTGCGCTGCTGGTCACCTTCCTGGCCCTGCGGCTCATGACCGGAACCGCGGAGACCCTCATCAATCGTGACATGCAGGCGCTGAGCGGCATTCAGGAGCTGTATTCGCAAGGCCTGCAAGGCGGTCAGGCAATCCGCAACATTCTCCTGAATCCTGCGGACGAGAAGGCATACGCCAACTACAGGAAGGCGGTTGAAACGTTCGGCGTCGAATTGACGAAAACCGGTGGACTGCTTGTCGCTCCGTCGCAGGAAAAGGAGGCTCTGGACGTTATCGCCGATGTATGGAGTAAAGACAATGCGCTGAGAGACGAGATTGTGGCGTTTGCGCGTCAAGGGGATCTGGAAAAAGCGAAAAATCTTCTGATACAACAGGAGACGCCCCAGTGGCGGATACTGAAAGACAAGCTGCTTGAGCTGAAGGATCTGAAATGGGAGCACATCTCCGGACAGAAAGCATCGTTCGACAGGGATCGGAATCGAGCGCGGCTGGTTGCCCTTGCCCTTGCCGTACTGGGTATGGTGACTGCGACGGTAAGCGTTTTCCTCAGCATTAAAACCGTCATGAGGGGGTTGAGACGGGCAACGGTACTTGCCGACCGAATCGCCGGCGGTGACCTGAGAATAGACCATGCCGTTGCCTCCCGTGACGAGATCGGTCTCCTCATGGAGCACATGCATACCATGAGAGACAATCTGCGGGAAATCATCGGCAAGGTTTCCGATGTTTCTTCCGGCATCGAAGCAGCGTCAACGCAGCTCCATGCCGCTTCCGAGCAGATTGCCACGGGCGCCGAGGAGGTGGCGGCCCAGACCGGCACCGTGGCCACGGCGAGCGAAGAGATGTCCGCCACCTCCAACGACATCGCCCGCAACTGCGCAATGGCCGCGGACGCAGCCCGGCAGAGCGCGGCATCGGCCACTTCCGGCGCAAGCATCGTTCAGGAGACCATTGCAGGCATGGGACTCATTGCCGAACGCGTCAGACGTACCGCGGAGAGCGTCGAAACCCTTGGAGTACGTTCCGAGCAGATTGGAAACATCATCGGCACTATTGAGGACATTGCCGACCAGACCAACCTCCTTGCCCTGAACGCGGCCATCGAGGCCGCCCGCGCCGGCGAGCAGGGCAGGGGGTTCGCGGTCGTGGCAGATGAGGTGCGGGCACTGGCGGAGCGGACCACCCGCGCGACCCGTGAAATCAGCGAGATGATCAAGGCAATCCAGAAAGAAACGCGGGATGCCGTTTCCGCCATGGAAGAGGGAGTTCACGAAGTGGGAAAAGGGACGGATTCTTCCCGAAAGTCAGGTCATGCACTGGATGAAATTCTGGGAAAGATCGATGAAGTGAGCATGCAGGTCAGCCAGATAGCCACTGCGGCCGAACAGCAAACGGCAACGACCGGTGAGGTCGCCACGAATATCCAGCAGATTACCGATGTGGTGCATCAGACAGCCCAGGGAGCAGAGGAAACCGCGGCTGCCGCGTCCCGGCTTTCCGCACAGGCCCGGGAGCTCAATGACTTGGTGGGCCGATTCATGGTTGCCTGAGCGTCGTGAAGGATGGTTGCCGATTACGAGGGGCTTCGGGGAAATTCTCCGGCCCCTGCCGGCACTTCGTAGTTCCCTGCTTTGCCGGAAAGCTCAACCGTTGACATGTCTCATCGCAGGGGAAATGACGGCCTCTTCGTTACTCCGCACAGCAGGACAGCTTGCTGAGGTCGCGGCTGAACCCCTGGGCGCAGAGCCTGAGTCCCTCGGACATGGAGGGGTAGACGTGGGGGGCGGCGGCCAGTTCATCGACGGTGACCTTGCAGCGGACCGCCAGGGCAGCCTCGTTGATCAGGTCGGCGGCACGGTGGCAGGAGATGTGGACCCCCAGCAGCCTGCCGCTCCCCTCCTCGGCCACCATCTTGATGGCCCCGGCCAGATGCCCGGTCACGTGGGCCTTGGGAACGGCCGACACCGGGATGGTGTTGGTCACCACCCGGAACCCGGCCTTGGCCGCCGACTCCTCGGTGTAGCCGACGGCGGCGATCTCCGGGTCGGTGAAGATGGCCATGGGGAGCGAGCAGTAGTCCACCCGGCAGGCGCACTCGGGGGTCAGCATGTCTTCCACGGCCACGATCCCCTCGCGGGCCCCCATGGTGGCCACCATCATCCCGCCGGTCACATCGCCGGCTGCCCAGATGCCGGGCGCCGTGGTCCGCATCTGCTGGTCGGTCACGATGAAGCCCCTGCCGTTCACCTCCACCCCCGCCTTCTCCAGCCCGATGCCGGCCGACGCCGGCGCGGTGCCGACCGCCACCAGGAGTTTTTCGGCCCGGAAGCCCTTCCTGGCTCCGCTTGTCTCCACCGTCACCTCGACGCCTTCCCCGTGCCGGGCAACCCCGCAGACGCCCGTGTTGGTCCGGATCTCGATCCCTTCGTCCCTGAGGGCCTGCTGCACGGCCAGGACCGGCTCCTGCTCCAGGTTGGAGAGGATCCTCGCGCCATGCTCCAGTATGGTGACCCTGGTTCCCAGCCGGGCGAACATCTGCCCCAACTCCGCAGCGATGACGCCGCCGCCGATGATGATGAGCGAACCGGGGAAGGTGGTCAGGAGCAGGGCGCTGCGGCTGGTAAGGTAAGGGACCTCCGAGAGTCCCGGGAGGTTGGGGATCCTTGGGAAACCGCCGGTTGCTATCAGGATCCGGTCGGAGGTGAGGGTCTCCCCGCCCGCCTGGACCGTATGCGGCCCGATGAAACGGCCGGTACCCCGGATCATCCTCAGCTCCGGCACCTTGCTCAGCACGTCCAGGTACTTGCTGGTGCGCAAACCGGTCACCACTGCCGTCTTGTGGGCCGCCAGCCGCTCGAAGTCGACGGCGCCTTCAGCCATGCCGAGACCGAGCGCCGCCCCCAGGCGCGCCTCCCTGCGGAACAGGGCCGCATGGATCAGGGTCTTGCTCGGGATACACCCCCAGTTGATGCAGGTCCCGCCCGGCTCCCCCTTTTCTATCATGACCACGCGGGCGCCCAGCTGCTGGGCGCGCAGCGCGGCGGCAAAGGCGGTGGATCCGGAACCGAGGATGATGATGTCGCAATCGCTGTTCATGGGGACAACCTCGCTCGAAAGTAGTGTATCTATATCATGTTGCCCGCTCTTGCGCCATAGTTTCCACTGCCTGAGACACTGAGCCGGTATCGTAGGTATTTCCACGACATTCCAAGATAGTGTTCATCCAAAAACTCCCGGGAAAGCCTGCAAGGGTCGGTCCGGGGCTTTCACGGAGTCTCTCGTGCGGACCGGCTGCAGGATCGAGGAAAAACGCCGCCGGGGCGGCACCTCGTCTGTCCACGTAGTCCGGCATCCGATTACGAGGGGCTTCGGGGAAGCTCCGGGCCGGCCCCACCGGCACTTTCCGGATGGAAACAAGATAGCGGTAGGCAAACAGGGAAAAAGTGGTGTATATTTCAGTGGCTCCGGTTCCACACCTTTCCCCAAGGCGGAAACCTCAATGGAATACATCAAGATACTGAAAAAATCGCTCCTGTTCTCGGGCCTCAACGAAGAAAACCTCTCAGAGGTGGCGCATATCGCCACCAAACGCAACTATGCCAGGGGCGATGTCCTTTTCACCGAGGGGGAGCCGGCCGTCGGCTTTTTCCTGGTGGCCTCCGGCAGCGTCAAGCTCTCCAAGATCTCTCCGGACGGCAAGGAAAAGGTGCTCCACTTCGCCTATGCCGGCGAGACCTTCGCCGAGGCCGCCTTCTTCGGCGACGGCCGCTACCCTGCCGAGGCCCGGGCGCTGGAAAAGGTCGAGGCCCTCTACTTCCCGCGGGACGCCTTCATGGGGCTGCTGGAGCGGAACCCCCGCTTCAGTCTCAACCTGATCGTCACCCTCTCCCTGTCGGTACGCCGCTTTGCCCGCCAGATCGAGGAGCTTACCTTCGCCGAGGTCCCGACCCGGCTGGCCGCCTACCTGATCGAGCTGGCGGAAAAGAAGTCCACCACCTTCCAGGGCAAGACCTACCTGGACCTGGAGATCAAGAAGGGAGAACTGGCCTCCCACCTCAGCACGGTCAGCGAGACCCTCTCCCGGTCGCTCAAGCGTCTGAAGGACCAGGGGATCATCGACGTCAAGGGGAGCCGGGTGGTGATCCACAACATGCCCCGGCTGAAGGAGATTGCCGGGAGGTAGGGGCAGGTCCCCGCGCCTGCCCGGGTATTCGTGGTACCCGAATCCGCGGCGGCCGTCCGCCAAGGCTGCGCCGGAACGAATGATTTGATTTTTTCCGCCCGAATTAATATAGTTGCTGTAAAGAAAAACATATAGGAAGTTGCATGATACGAAGAATACTGACATACCCGGACTCGGAGCTGAAAAAGAAATCGGCCCCGGTCACCATAATCAACGACAGGATTCGCGAGCTGGTCAATGATATGACCGAAACCATGTACGACGCCCCCGGAGTCGGCCTGGCCGCCCCCCAGATCGGGGTCCATCAGCGGGTCATCGTCATAGACGTCTCCCCCAAGGATGAACCGCCCGAGCTGATCGTGGCCATCAACCCGGAAATAATCCACGCCGAGGGAGAATCCTACGAGGAGGAGGGGTGCCTCTCGGTGCCCCGCTACGGCGCCAATGTGCGCAGGCACGCCCGCGTTGTGGTCAAGGCCGTGAACCTGGAGGGTGAAGAAGTGACCTTCCGGGCCGAAGGGCTGCTGGCAATCGCCTTCCAGCACGAGATCGACCACCTGAACGGCATACTGTTCGTGGATCACCTCTCCCCGCTCAAGAAGGAAATCTTCCGCAAGAAATACCGCAACGCGGAACAGGCCCGGGTGGGCGCATGACCCAACGCCTCAGAGTCGTCTTCATGGGGACCCCGCGGTTCGCCTGTCCGACCCTTCAGCGTCTCATCGACCGGGGGGACGGGATCCTGGCAGTGGTCACCCAGCCCGACCGACCACGGGGGAGGGGACAGAAACCGCTGCCCACCCCGGTGAAGGAACTGGCCGGACAGCACGGCCTCACGGTGCTCCAGCCGCCCAGGGTGCGGGCCCCGGAGTTCATCGACAGCGTGCGGGAACTGAATCCCGACCTGATCGTGGTGGTCGCCTTCGGTCAGATCCTCCCCACGGCCCTGCTGGAGATCCCCCGCTACGGCTGCATCAACGTCCACGCCTCGCTCCTCCCCCGCTACCGCGGTGCGGCTCCCATCAACTGGTGCATCATCAACGGCGAGACCGAGACCGGGGTCACCACCATGCTCATGGACGAGGGGCTCGACACCGGCGACATGCTGCTGAAGAAGGCGACCCCCATCGACCCGGAAGAGGATGCCAGCTCCCTGCACGACCGGCTCGCGATCATGGGGGCCGATGCCCTGGACGAAACCGTCGAGTTGCTGGTGGCCGGGAAGCTGACGCCGGAAAAACAGGACAATGCCCTCTCCTGCTACGCCCCCCTGCTGAAGAAGGAGGACGGCCTCATCGACTGGAGCACGGGGCCGCTGGCAATAAAGAACCTGGTGCGGGGTATGAACCCGTGGCCGGGCGCCTTCACCTGGCTGGACGACAGGCTGGTCAAGGTCTTCCGGGTACGGACCGGGCAAGGCTGCGGTGAAGCGGGGGCGGTGCTTGCCGCGGACCGGGACGGCATCGAGGTTGCCTGCAACGGTGGAAGCGTGATCCTGGAAGAAATCCAGCTGGAAGGAAAGAAACGGCTGCCTGTCCGTGATTTCCTGGCCGGATGCCGCATCGCCGCCGACACGGTCCTGGGAAAGGAAGTGTAGCGCCTTGGCGGATAACATATCGAAAAAGACCTATGCGGCAAAGGGGCTCTTCATTGCCCTGATGACCCTCACCTGCATCCTGATCGCCGGAGGGCTGCTCTTTTTCTGGTGGGTACAGGGCACGGGCCTGTCGTCCATTCATCCGGCCCTGCCCGGCATCGCCGGCGGCCTGCTGGCGCTGCTGGCGGGACTCATCCTGGCAGGGACCGTGCTGCTGATGCTGACCACGCTGCTGGGCAAGGACATCCCCGGCACCCGGCTGCTGCGCGGCGCGGTCATCAGGCTGCTCCTCCCCGTGATAGAATTCCTGGGCAAGCTGGCCGGGATTCCCCGCGACACCATCCGCCAGTCGTTCATCGCCATGAACAACAGCCTGGTGGCGGCCCGGAAGATCCGCCTGAAGTCCGACCGGATCCTTATCCTGCTCCCCCATTGCCTCCAGTTCGTGGACTGCGACATCAAGGTCACCGGCGACATCAACAGGTGCGTCCGCTGCGACCGCTGCGACATCGCGGGCTTGGCGCGCCTGGCGGAAAAGTACCGCATCGACATCTCGGTGGCGACCGGCGGGACCCTGGCGCGCAAGGTCATCATGGAGAAGCGGCCCAAGCTGGTGGTGGCGGTGGCCTGCGAAGGCGACCTCACCTCCGGCATCAGGGACTGCTACCCGCTGCCGGTGCTCGGGGTCCTCAACGACCGCCCGTTCGGCCCCTGCTACAACACCTCGGTGGATCTGGAAAGGATCGAAGAGGCCATCCGGTCGGTACTCGCCTAGGCCGTCCACCCAATGAAACTCCCCATCGCCGAAAAAGCCGTCCTGCTCATGCGGCAGGAGATCGCCGAGGTGGGCGGCAACGAGGTCTTCTTTCTCGGCCGCACCGACGAAAACGGCATCGTGACCGAGGCGGAGCCCCTTGCCAGGGGGAGCCGCGACGCCGTGGCCGCCATCATGATCGCGGTCTCCTTCGGCGACGTGGTGATCCACAACCACCCCTCCGGCGACCTGACCCCCTCGAAGCCCGACCTGGAGATCGCGGCGGTGCTCGGCAACCAGGGGGTGGGCTTCTACATCGTGGACAACCTGGTGGAGCGCTGCTACCGGGCGGTGAGCCCCTTCACCCGCAAGACCGTAGAGCACCTATCCTTCCCCGAGATCGAGCGGTTCTTCTCCCCCGGAGGCACCCTCGCCGGCAACCTGGACGGCTACGAACACCGGGAGGAGCAGACCAGGATGGCCTTCAGCGTGGCCGAGGCCTTCAACCTGGAAAAGGTGGCGGTCATCGAGGCCGGCACCGGCACCGGCAAGTCCCTCGCCTACCTCCTCCCGGCCGCCCTCTGGGCCGTGCGCAACCGGGAGCGGATCGTGGTCTCCACCAACACCATCAACCTACAGGAACAGCTCATCAGGAAGGACATCCCGTTCCTTAGGGAAAAGGGGGGGCTCTCGTTCCGGGCGGTCCTGGTCAAGGGACGCTCCAACTACCTCTGCCTGCGGAAGCTCAAGGCCGTGGAGACCGAGCCGACCCTGTTCAAGGAGGAGGGGACCGCCGGCGAGATCGAGGCCATCCTGGAGTGGAGCAGGAAGACCGGCGAGGGGTGCAGGGGCGACCTGAGCTTCATCCCCCGGGACGAGGTCTGGGAGGAGGTCTGCTGCGAGGCTGACCAGTGCGGACGGGTCAAGTGCCCCCACTACGGTAAATGCTTCTTCTACACGGCCCGCCGCGAGGCGGCCGGCGCCGATGTCCTGGTGGTCAACCACTCGCTGCTGCTGGCCGACGTGGCGGTACGGCACGAGACCGGCTACGACTCCTCGGCCATCCTCCCCCCCTTCACCCGGCTGGTCTTCGACGAGGGGCACCACCTGGAGGACACCGCCACCAGCTTCTTCTCCTCCCGCATCTCCCGCCAGGGGCTGCTGCAGGTCCTGGGAAGGCTCCAGCACCCCCGCAAACCGCAGCGGGGCATACTTCCCCGCCTTTCCGCCCGGCTGGCCCGTGAGATCCCGGAAGAGCTGGACGCGCTGTTCCAGGAGCTCCACGGCCTGCTGGAGGTGAAGCTGATGCCGGGGAGGCTCGCCCTGGCCGACACCATCACCCGGGTGCTGGATTCACTGGGACTGTCGCTCCTCACCTACCTGAAGGCCGAGGGGAAGAGCCGGGGCGAGCGCAAACTCCGTCTGACCCAGGCGGTCTACGGTGACCCGTTCTGGCAGGAGGCCGAGGATGCGGTGCGCAGACTCTCCCGCGAGCTGACCGAGTACACGGCCTCGCTCCAGGACTTCTTCCGGTCATGCGAACAACTGCCGGAGACGCTCCTGGAGAAGCTCTCGGGGGACCTCATCGACCTGAGGGGGATCCGGGGAAGACTGGAGGGGGCGGTCCGGGACCTGGGAGTGTTCATCCAGCGGGACGAGCGGGTCTGCCACTGGTTCGAGGTGAGTGAGGGCGCCCGGGGGATGAGCCTGCGGCTCTGCTCCTCCCCCATCGAGGTGGCCGAGTCCATCAAGTCGGTGATCCTGGACCGGTTCCGGACCGTGATCCTCACCTCTGCCACCCTGGCGGTGGGGGAGCGGTTCGACTACCTGGAGAAGCGGACCGGCATCGACCTGCTGGACCGGGCCAGGGTCACCGAGCTGCTGCTGGCCTCGCCGTTCGACTACGAGCGCCAGACCTTCATCGGCATCCCGGCAGACCTGCCCGAACCCACCGAACCATCCTTCCGCCCCCTCATGGAAAAGCACCTGCTGCGCGGCCTGCTGGTCTCCCAAGGGAGGGCCTTCGTGCTGTTCACCTCCTACGACCTGCTGACCCGGGTGTTCGACGCCCTGCGGGAGCCCCTGGAGCGGGCCGGCCTGACCCCCATGCGCCAGGGCCAGGTCAACCGCCACATGCTGCTGAACCGGTTCAGGCGGGAGAGCAACGCGGTGCTGTTCGGCACAGACTCGTTCTGGGAGGGAGTGGACGTGCAGGGGAAGGCCCTGGAGATGGTGGTCATCACCAGGCTCCCCTTCCGGGTCCCCACCGAGCCGATCCTGGAAGCCCGGGCCGAACACATCGCCTCGGTCGGGGGGGATTCCTTCATGGAGTACACCATCCCCCAGGCGGTCATCAAGTTCAAGCAGGGGTTCGGCCGGCTGATCCGGAGCAGGGACGACCGGGGAGCGGTCCTGATCTTCGACAGCAGGGTGCTTTCGAAAAACTACGGCAGGTTCTTCCTGGACTCCCTCCCCAAGGCGCGGATCACCAAGGGGGACGGGGAAACGGTATTCCGGGGCATGGAGCGGTTTTTCAATTCCCCTTTACACCACCCTGATTAGGAACTCCGGGCAGGCGGCGGCACAGTAGCCGCACAGGATGCATTTCTCCTCGTTCACCCTGGCAACCCCCTCATGCAGGGTCAGGGCATCGGCGGTACACGCCTCCAGGCAGACCCCGCACCCCTTGCAGAACTTCTCTATGACATTAATCGAACGCCGCCGCTGTTCCAGCAGCTCCCAGACGGCGTCATCCGCCGCGTCCGCGGTGCAGAGCGCCAGGTTGGCGTCGATCTCCTGGCAGGAGAGCATGCCGAGCGCCAGCGCGTCGATGCCGGGGAGACCGAGCACGTAGCGGATACTGGCCCGGGCCTCGGAGATCAGGTTTCCACCGGCCAGGGCCTTCATGGCGTAGACCCCCTTGCCGGCCCGTGAGCAGGCAACGACGGCTTCGGCCATGTCGGCCGCGGTCCCGTCCAGGATCCCCATCCCCGTCCGGTTGATCAGGGGGTGTATCACCTCGATCTCGGGGTGTCCAGCGGCCCTGCGGAAGGCGGCCACGTAGTGGGAGGAGAGCCCCACGTGGGCCAGTTTCCCCTCCTCCCGCATCCTGAGGAGCTCGTCCAGCACCGCCGGCCGTTCACTGAACGGGTCGGCCAGCCGCGCACCGTGGATGTGCACGATGTCCAGCCGCTCCTGTCCCAGCTCCCTGAGCGCCCGCTCCACATGGGAGCGGGCATCGGCCGCCGTGGCAGCGTGGGTCTTGCTGGCGATGACCACGTCTCCGTCGAACCCGAGCAGACCCTCGCGGATGTGGGGGTAGGTGCCGTACATCTCGGCGGTGTCGATCATCGTCACCCCCGCTTCCAGGGCGTGGCGGATCAGACTGCCGCCCTCCCGGGGCGAGAGCCCGACCTGCAGCGGGCCCATCGGCAGGGAACCGAAGACCAGCGGGGAGATACGGATGCCGGTATTGCCGAGAGATACCTTTTTCACAGTTGAGCTCCTCATTGCAATTGCTGTTTCTCCCTTCTGGACCTGCCAGGTTTTGAAAACCTGGCAGGTCTCTCGGGGGTGGAGATTACCTGCATGCCTTTTTCATTGACACCAAGGTCGTTCCGTTTTTAACTGTCCCCATGGAAACCAGCCGTCCCGCCATATCCCGGGTGCCGCCCCGTGCCGTGTTCTTCCTGGTGCTGACCACCGTGCTCTGGGGAGGGAGCTTCGTGTTCAACAAGCTCGGCTTCCGGGAGCTTCACCCGGTCACCTTCGCCTTTTTCCGATTTGCCCTAGCCACCGCCCTGATGGGGGTGGTCTGCATCGGACGCTACGGACTGATGAACCGGGACATCACCCTGAAAGGGATCAAGGTGGGACTGGCACTGTCGGCCGCCAACCTCTCGTTCGTGTTCGGCCTGAACGAGACCACGGTATCGCGGGCCGGCTTTCTCAACAACCTGTTCGTGCTGTTCGTGCCTCTGCTGGGCTTCCTGGTCTGGCGGGAAAGGATCAACCGTTTCCTCTGCTCCGGCATCATGCTCGCGCTGGCCGGGCTCTGGCTGCTGGCCCGCGGAGGGGCCGCCGGCTTCAGCCGCGGCGACCTCCTCTCCACGGTGTGTGCCTTCTGCATCGCCATGCACATCCTGGCGGTCTCAAAGGTACTGAAGGACGAGGACGTCTACCTGGTGACCCTGGTGCAACTGGTGACGGTCACGGTCATTGCCGGTGTCCTGTCCCTGCTGCTGGCCCCGCCCCTCACCCCGCTCGGACCGGTCACCATCGGGTCGCTGGTCTACTGCGCCGTGTTCCCGACCGTGCTCTGCTTCACCCTGCAGAACACCTGGCAGCGCTACGCCACCCCGGCCCAGGCCGGTCTCATCTACACCCTGGACCCGGTCTGGAGCCTGATCGGCGGCATGCTGGTGCTTGGGGAACGTCTCAGCCCCACGGAATGGGCCGGCTGCGTGCTCATCTTCGCCGGCGTGGCCGTGCCGGTCGGCATCATGCGCTTCCTGGAGAGCAGGACCCTGTCGGCCTACCGACGGGCGGAGTAAAAACTCAGAAAACCATCTATCCACAGATTACACAGATTTATTACAACGGCGATTTATCGGTGTAATCTGTGGATTTTTGAAGTTTTCCTTCTTGCAGCATCGCCAAACATCGCCTTATTTCGCCTTCACGAATTTCAGTGCCGCCGAGTTCATACAGTAGCGGAGCCCGGTCGGCCTGGGGCCGTCGTCGAACACGTGGCCCAGGTGGGCGTAGCAGCGACTGCACAGCACCTCGGTCCGGCGGATGAACAGGCTGTCGTCCGGCGCGGTCCTGATGTTCTCCGGCGCGATCGGCTGCCAGAAGCTGGGCCAGCCCGTCCCGGACTCGTATTTTGCGTCGGAGGAGAACAGGTCCAAGTCGCAGCAGACGCATCGATAGGTCCCCTTCTCATGACTGTTCCAGTAGGCATTGGCAAATGGCTTCTCCGTTCCCTTCTTGCGGGTGACGTAAAACTGTTCCGGAGTCAGCAGCCCGCGCCACTCTTCATCACTCTTGCGAACCTTTTCCGTCATGACGTATCCTTTCCGCTCCACCGAATAGACCCGGATCCGTTCAGGCACGCCCTGTTTCACCGCGGGTCCGGCCTTTTCCGGTTTCCCGCCGGACACCTCGCACCCCGCCAGCATCCCGAACGCGGTAAGAAAGACCCCCGCCACCATGGCTCCCAACCGACTGAATCTCATCGTCAGGCCTCCTTTGCCGACAAGTCCCGACCCCGCAGACAGGTTCCGAAAGCGACTATTTTCCTCCGACAAGGTCCATCCGGACCTTCAACACGCCCGACTGCGGATGGTTGTAGCCGGGCACCTTCACATCAACGTCGCTCCGGATCAGTTCGCCCCTGGGCAGCCAGTTCACCCCGTCCAGGCTGGCCCACTCCCGGTACACCAGCACCTCGCGCACCGGGGTCACCGTCAGCTTCGCATGGTCGGCGCCGGCAAACAGGCTCCCCCCGATGGTCACGTCGATGCTGACCGGCTTGCCGGCGGGGAAGAACAGGATGTAATCCTTGTCCGGCACCGGGTCGCCGAACCGGACCACCGGCAGCTTGGCCAGTTCCGCGAACGACGGGGAAGAGGCCGCCTCCACGCCGGCAGGCAGGAGACAGAGCAGGGAGAGCACAACCAGAATTTTCATCGTATTCCTCCTATGTTCCAAATTGATGGGAAGGCATTCAGATCCCCCCTACCCCTTCGGGGCACCTTCTCCCTCATGGAGAAGGGATGGCTTCCGATGCCCTCTCCATGAGGGAGAAGGCGGCGCGCAACGCCGGGTGAGGGGGAATCGTAAGCTCAGAGTATACCAATACACGGCAAAAGGCAAAGGCCGGAAAGGCATCTCCTTCATAATCCCCTCCCCCCTGGCGGGGGAGGGGGGAACATTCCTCCCGTATACAGTAGTTATACTCATAGATCAAAGGACGCCGAAACAGTCCCGAATGCACAGTTGACGACATTGACGTAATCCAGCCGGTTGTTTATAGTAAACCTCTATCCGAAACCAACTATGCGAGGGAGAACATGAAGACCATACGTCTTACCGTTTTACCACTCCTCCTTGTGGCCCTCTTGTGCGGCTCCGCCCCCGGAGCCGGGCTGGAGGAGAAGGTGCGGGAGCATACCCTGAAAAACGGCATGAAGCTCCTGCTGGTGGAACGCCGCAACTCGCCGACCGTGGCGGCCTGGATGCGCTTCCGGGTCGGGAGCGTGGACGAAAGAAGCGACGAGCGGGGCATAGCCCACCTGCTGGAGCACATGCGTTTCAAGGGGACCAGAACCCTGGGAACCACCGATTACCGGAAAGAGAAACCGCTCCTGGACAGGATCGAGAAGACCGCCCAAACCCTCATGGCCGAAAAGCTGAAGCGGGACAAGGCCGACCCGAAGCGGATCGGGGAACTCTCCCGTGAGCTGGGCCGGCTTGAGGCCGAGGCAGGCAACTACGCGGTCAAAAACGAGGACTCCGAGCTCTATGCCAGAAACGGCGGCGTCAATTACAACGCCTTCACCGGCAAGGACAGTACCGCCTACATGGTGAGCCTCCCTTCCAACAAGCTGGAGCTCTGGGCAGCCATGGAGTCGGACCGGCTGCGCAACGCCGTGCTGAGGGAATTCTACACCGAACGGAACGTAGTCATGGAGGAACGTCGGCGCAGCTACGACGCCAATCCCGACGGGAAGCTGTACGAGTCATTCCTGGCCTCCGCCTACGTGGCGCACCCCTACGGCCAGCCCATCATCGGCTGGATGTCGGACATCGAGAACCTATCGCGCACCAAGGCGGAGTCGTTCCTGCACCGCTACTACGCGCCGGTCAACGCCGTGGTGGCCATAGTCGGAGACATTGACCCCCAGAAGACCATCGCAATGGTCGAGAAGTACTTCGGCAGCCTTCCCCCCGGTGTTCCGGTGCCGCCGGTGGCGGCCGAGGAGCCGCGGCAAACGGGCGAGCGCCGCGTCGAAGTGGTGGAGGACGCGGAGCCACAGATGCTGATCGGCTTCCACAAGCCAACCCTCCCACACAAGGACGACTATGCCTTCGACGTCATCGCCATGCTGCTGGCCGACGGCGCCACCTCGCGCCTGTACAGGAAACTGGTGGTGGAACAGCAACTGGCCGCCGACGTCTCCGCCTTCGCCGCACCAGGGAGCCGCTACCCCAACCTGTTCGTCATCGGCGCCACCCCCCGCGCGCCCCATACCGTGCGCGAGGTGGAGGAGGCCATCTACGCCGAGCTGGAGCGGCTGAAGCGGGAGCCGGTGACACCGCGCGAGCTGGCCCGGATCCTCAACAAGCTGGAGGCGACAGAAGTACACTCCATGAGCTCCAACGGCGGCCTCGCCTACCAGCTCACCGAGTACGAGGCGACGGCCGGCAGCTGGCGCTACCTGGTGGAACACCGCGGCAGGGTCGCTGCACTGACCCCGGCCGACGTGGCCGAGGCGGCAAAAAAATACCTGGTTCCGGAAAACCGGACCGTTGCCTACATCAAGAAACGGGAGGCGGCCCGATGAAAAATCTCCTTGTCATCCTTGTCATCCTGCTCACCTTTGCGACCTCGGCCGATTCCCGGGCAGCCGCCCTCCCCGACCCGCGCACACTGACCTTTCCTCCCCTCGCCTTCCAGGTGCCGACAGCCGAGCGGGTGGTACTGGAAAACGGCATGGTAGTGTATCTGCTGGAAGACCACGAACTCCCGCTGATCTCGATCCAGGCGTATATCGGCGCCGGAAGCGTTTACGAGCCGGCCGACAAGACCGGCCTAGCCGGGCTGACCGGCACCGTGCTCCGGAGCGGGGGCACGACCGCCGTACCGGCCGAGGCCCTGGACGACGAACTGGAGTTCATGGCCTCGGCCATCGAGTCCGGCATCGGTGCTGACGCCGGCTCGCTCTCCATGAGCTCACTGCAGAAAAACTTCGACCGGACCCTGGAGCTGTACGCCCAGGTCATGACCGCTCCCGCCTTCCGCGAAGACCGGTTCGTCCAGGCCAGGAACCGCCTCATCGAGGCCATCCGGAGGGAGAACGACGACCCCAAGGAGGTGGGGGACCGGGAGCTGACCAAGGCGGTCTACCAGGGGCACCCCCTGGGTCGCCACCCCTCCTTCGAAACGGTCGGCCGCATCAGCCGTGACGACCTGGTCGCCTTTCACCGCCGCTTCTTCCATCCCGACAACGTCATCCTTGCGGTCTCCGGCGATTTCGACCGGAAGGAGATCATCGCCAGGCTGACCAGGGTCTTCGGCCACTGGCGGAAGGGAGATGCGGCGCTCCCGCCGATACCGCCCCCGGCGCCGGTTGCAAAGCCTGCCGTGCTGCTGGTGAAAAAGGACATCAACCAGACCGTCATCCGCATGGGGCACCTGGGCATCGACAAGAACAACCCCGACCTGCACGCCATCTACGTCATGAACGCCATCCTGGGGGGAAACGGCTTCAACTCGCGCCTCATGTCGGTAATCCGCGAGAAGGAGGGACTGGCCTACAACGCGGGCAGCTCTTTCCAGGCGGGACGGCGCTTCCCCGGTACCTTCGAGGCCGAGACCGAGACCAAGGCCGGCTCCACCGCCCGGACCATCGGGCTGATGCGGGAGCTCATCACCGGCATGACCCGCGAGTTGGTCAGCGACGCCGAGCTTTCCCTGGCCAAGGAGACCATCATCAACTCCTTCATCTTCGGTTTCACCAACGCCGCGTCGGTGGTGGGCCAAAAGGCCCGGCTGGAGTACTACGGCTACCCCAAGGGATACCTGGAGGATTTCCGGAACAGGATCGCCCGGGTGACGAAGGAGGACGTGTTGCGCGTGGCCCGGAAGTACCTCCATCCCGACAGGATGGTCCTGGTGGTGGTGGGGGACGAGAAGAGGTTTGACCAGCCGCTCTCCACCTTCGGGGAGGTGCGGGAGGTGGAGGGGAAGTAAGGCACGACCACGCTACCCTTGCCGGCTGCCGACATGCCATGACAAAGGAAAAGGCCGTCTCCCATGGGGAAGACGGCCTTTTCCTTTGTTCGGTCTGTTCAACGTCGAAGGTTAATCATCTACTCAATACCGGCCATGGTCGTGCCCGCCACGGTCACCGTGACCGCCACGACCATCCTTCCTTTCATGCTTCCACTGCTCCTTCTCCCACTTGCGCTCGACCCTGCGCGCCTCTTTCCACCCATGTTGCGGCCGGAAATGGTGGATCTTCCAGTAGGGGTCATGCCCGCCCCGGTAGTGGCGGTAACCGGCGTCCCGGTAGTAGCGGACCTTCTCGAAGGGATAACGCCGCAGCTTCCAGGGAAGGGTCTTGTAGCGGGTCACCACCCACGGGCCGTTATAATGGGGAGCCGAATACCACACGTTTCCCTTGCAGAGATAGTAGTTTGCACCGACATAGAAGACATCGTAAGGGATGCCCACGGCCACGTGGAAGCCGAGCTCGGGGGGCTCGATGAACAGGGGGGGCTCCTCGATGACTACGGGAGGCGCATACGCGACCGGCGGCGGGGGCGGTACCGGAACCGGTACGACGGCCGGCGGCCTGTTGCCGATATTGATGCCGATGTTGAAATCGACATTGGAGGCAAAGGCGTGGGAGGCGGGGAGGGAGGCGACAAGCGCCAGGCAGAACAGGATTCTTTTCATAATGCGCTCCTTCCATGGTGTTGTTTCGGCACCCGGAAGAAACGGAAAAGCCGGGTGCTGAATATCGCAAGATATTTCGGCAACCCGGCTGTCTGCAGGAGACCCTGTGGGCTTTCCGCCCCGCCCTCACGGACGGTTTAGTAGTATCGGCTATCTTCTATTCGGTTGTCGCGGTTATCCTTCCAGGGAAGGCCGTCGCATGTATTGCACTCTTAAACGGCCCGGCCCCGACTTTGGTTGACAAAAAACTTTCTGATCCCTTCGGCAAGCGGTTTTCAGGGGCACTACGCATACTTTCCGGCCATAGACTATCTCAGAGTTTGTTATGTACGTCAAGGATAGCCTGTCAAAAGACCGCTAAAGTTGTATCAAGGTTGTGACGATAAGCATGGTAAAGAAACAAATCACGAACAACATTCCCACAACCTCAAAACGGTCTGACTGAAGCCGGGCGGACCGTCTCTCCTCCTTTGCGCGGTCTCCATCCCTCCGGAGCCGCGCTTTTTTCCGTCCCATCTCTCCACCGTTGCGGCACACGCGTTTCCCGGTATGATGAAAACAGTTGCCGTCCGTGACGTCTACACCCCGTCGCCTGTTTAGGAGAGGGACACGAGGTGCTCATCTACTGCAACAACGACGCCCATGCCCATGCGCCGGCAAACGCCCGCGAGATCATGGAGGAAACGGAACCGACCATATGAGTCCGCGCCCCCCTTTCCGTACCATCGAACCGACCTTTTTTTCCGGCCTGCTGGACGACCCGGTGCTCTACGTGCACACCAGGCCCCTGGGCCGCGGCATCCTCATCGATTGCGGCAGGATACACCACCTGGCCAAAAGGGTCCTCAAATCCGTGTCGGCCCTGTTCATCTCCCACGCCCACATGGACCATTTCATGGGTCTCGATACCTTTATCCGCTCCATCCATGTTTCGCCGCGGACGGTGGACATCTTCGGCCCCCCGGGCCTGGCGGACAAGACGGCCCGCATGCTGAACGGATACGACTGGAACCTGACCGAGCCCCACTGGTGCTCGCTCCGGGTTCACGAGGTCTTTGAAGATCGTATAGCCGGCTGGCTCTTCTCAGGTCCGGAGGGGTTCCGGTGGCATTCACTGGGGGAGTCACCCCGCGCGGACCGGGTCATCTACGGTGCCCGCCACCTCCAGGTGGAGGCGGAAAGCTGCGACCACAAGATCCCGGTCCTGATGTTCAGGGTCACCGAACAGCCGTGGTTTCAGGTGGATGAGGAAAAGCTGGCGAAGGCCGGATTGGTGAGGGGGCACTGGCTCAGAACCCTCAAGAGACTGTACGTCCGGGGTAAACTGGAGGGGGAGAGGCTGGCGGTGCCCAGGCGGCTGGGAAACGGCAGGGTGGAAGAGACCGTCGAAGACGCCGTGCGGCTCTACCGGAGCATCCGTGGGGAGCGGCCCGCGGCAGGTATCGGCTACCTGACCGATATCGCCTTTACCGAAGAGAACATCGGCAAGGTAATGGGCCTCATGCGGGGGGTGACCCTGCTGGTCTGCGAGTGTTCGTTCCTGAAGGCGGACCAGGACAAGGCCAGGGTCTCGGCCCACCTCTGCACCGGCGACGTCAACCTCCTGCTGGACCGGCTCCGTCCGCCCTTCTTCCTTCCCATGCACCTCTCAAAGAGTTACATCCACCACTGCGAGAGACTTTACGACGAGCTGGAACTCCCCCCCGGCGTCACCCTGGTGCGGCTTCCCAGATACCTCACTCCCCGCCCGATCCTTCCCTGCGAGGCGGTAAAGCCCGGGGTATCCCGCTAAAGGCTTGTCCGTAAACGGTTTCCACCCGGAGCTTATTTACGGGCAGGCTCTACACCTTGAGCACGCCCGAGGTCGCCTCGATATAGGTGACCGGCTCTCTGAACAGGGTCCGGTGCGCCAGCACCCTTCCCCTGAAGAAAACCGACGTACCCCCTTCCACGGAAAAGGGCTCGTCACCCTTCCTCACCCGGACGATCACCCGGCGTCCCAGACGGTCCGAACCCTCCAGACGGTAGAATCGCAACCTCTCTTGCACCCGGGCGACCGAGATCGCAAAATCGTAGTGGTTCCCTATCCTGCCGAAAAAGCCCGATTTCTGCCGGGAATGCCCCTTCCGGGAGCGATGGGATTCCTTTTCGGCCCTGGCGATGGCCCGCTCGGCGGCCTGGATTGCGGCATCCCCCTCTTCGGTGCCGGCACAGTGCGCGCGGACCAGGGGAAGCATCGTCCGGCAGGCCTCCAGCAGGACGGACAGTGAAGGAGTCGCCCGTGCAGGTACGCTTTCCCGCTCTTCCCCGTCGGGTATGGATCTTGTTGCCTCACCCATTTCATGCATCCTTGAAAGTCATACATCATTAAATATCATCTTTGTCGAGGCCTGTCATGATCAATCTTGCATCGGCAACGCTTGCCACGGAATAAGCCGCGGCATCACGAAAAAAACCCCTGCAGATAGTCTGGACAAAAATCTACAGGGGAAACCAAAAGGAGAAGCTTACAACTTATAAAAAGTATAGCACCGGGCAAAATACATTCAACGTGTTTTAATGTTTTTTTCGTTAGCCTTCCGTGCCGTGCAAGGAAAAATGGCAGATACCATATGTATTGGTTTGGCCTAACAATACAGCCGCTCTTTTGTGATTCAGTGCGTACTATCATATATTTGATGACTTATAAAGCTCTTCCCGAGACACCAGACAACAAAAAACCCGCTATTTCTAGCGGGTTTCGTACGGCGTCGGACTACCGTGGACTTTCGACTGGAGCCATCTGCCGGAATCGAACCGGCGACCTATTGATTACGAATCAATTGCTCTACCGACTGAGCTAAGATGGCGTTATTATTGAGTTATATTGGTATACTGAACATTGAAAGTACTGTCTCTTATGGCATAAAAGGCGGATGCGTGTCAAGTCTTTCGACGCTGCCGGCCGGTCCGGCAGCGTTTCGCGAGGAGGGGCGGGCGATCCCTGTGGTCAAGATGCCCATGGGTGAGCAGTGGTGAGTCGACGGCGGCGGGATCGCAGCCGCCAGGCTCTGCGTCCGCGTCAACCCCGCGCTCCCCCTGGAAAAACCCGTCGTCGACAGGTACCTCCCGGATGCTAACCCGTCAACGGGGTTTAACCCGTTCGATCCTTTCAGGATATTTTCCCCTTGAGGAACTCCACCCCCTTTTCCAGCAGTCCCCCTTCAGGAACAGTTCCGTCCGGGGTCAGCCTGTCGATAATGCCTGGAAGAAATTCCGCGAGCTTTCCACTCATTTCCTCCGGAACGATACCTGCCCTGGCGGCTATACCCCGAACCATGTCGCTGCCGAGCACCCGCTGGATCTGATCAGCGGAAATGGGCTGGTTCTCACCAGTTCCGATCCACGACGAGACGATTCCGCCGAGGCCGTGTTCCTGGAACAGCCGAACCAGACCACCCAGACCACCCACGCCGCCCGACTCCTTGCTGCCGAGTAATTGCATTACTCCTTCCAGAAGACCGGACTGCTCTCCTTCACCACGACTCATCAAACCGGAAATCTTGCCGACAATCTCATCCAGAAGTCCCATGTGAACCTCCTTGCGCACATGGGCAGACATGCCGCCGGTCGAAGCAGCAATGTACTGCCCGGCTCCCGACCCGGCTGCCCGGGTCACCTGGCTTGATAGCCGCGGTCCGGTCATGTAACTTCCCTGCCTGTCTGGTCATACCATATCTGCAAGGCGGCGCATTTCTGTGTTGGTCAGGCGGGGGTTGGCGGGGTCCTTTACTTTTTCTTCGCGGCTTCGGCTTTGGCCTCGATGGTTGCGGCCTTCATGGTGTACATGATGGTAACCTTGCTCCCTACCTTCAGATCACCGGTTACCTTGGTGTCCTTGTCCTTGGCGATCTCCCACTTCTCTTTTCCCTTCTGGACCACTATGACGTCACCCTTCACTTCCAGTACCGGTCCGGTAACCTGATAGGTCTTGGCGCCCGCGGCCATGGCGGTAGACGCGGCCAGCAGCGCAATACCCGTAAACAGCGCGGAAAACTTCATCATAGCCTCCTTATTCAAGCATTGGATTTATGTGTTACGGATAACACCATCTTGCCGGATGTCAAGGCGACGGGCTCTGATTTCCCGGGGTTATCCCTGAACCTCGTCAGTCCACAGTTTCCTGCATCACTACCCGTCGAGGCCATCAATTGTCCTGTTGAAACCGGTACCCCCGTCAGGAAAGGCTCGAACCGGACCATGAAAAACGATGGACGGCCCATGCACCATGAGCCGTCCACTGAAACCACCACAAGAATACCCGGCGTGTTACCGGCAAGGGAGGCAATCAGGCCACCCTGAACCACCTTGCCGTCTCTTTGAGCTCCGCGGACAGCCTTGCCAGATCCTGCGCCTTCCCCTGTATCTGGTCAGTCGCGGCCTCCGTCGCGCGGGTGCCTCCGGCAATCTGCTCCACATAGGTTGCTACCTGCTCCGAAACGGACGACTGCTCTTCCGTTGCGGCGGCGATGGTGTTGATCATGTCCATGCTCCGGTCCGAGACCTCGACGATGTGCCCCAGCGCCCCGCTCGCCTCTTCGGCCTTGACCAGCCCTTCGCCCGCCTGCTTCTTGCTGTTCAACATGGAGGCTACGGCCTGGGCCGTGTCGGCCTGTATCGACTTGATCATGGACGTTATCTCCTGGGTCGCCTTGCCGGTCCGCTCCGCCAGGGACCTGACCTCGTCGGCCACCACGGCGAATCCTCTGCCTGCGTCACCGGCCCGGGCCGCTTCAATGGCCGCGTTCAGGGCCAGCAGGTTGGTCATGTCAGCGACCTCTTCGATGGTCGCCACGATCTCCCCTATCTGCCTGCTGGACTGGCCGAGCTTGCCGATGGTGGCCGATGACTCTTCCACCGAGCTGACTATCTTCCGCATCTCCTCCATCAGCTCGGTGACCGTGGTAAAGCCAGACTTGGCCGCTTCGCTGGTGTCCCGCGAGGCCTGCGACGCCTGGTCGGCATTACCCGCCACGTCTCCGAAGCTCTGCGACATCTCCATCACGGCGCTGGCCGCCTGTTCCGTCTGGCCGGTCTGTTCATGGGCGCTGTAGTGCATCCGCTCGGTGGTCTCAAGAAGCTCCCTGGAATTGTCGGTCAGGGCGTGGGTCAGTTCGTTGATGTGGTTTGATACCTCCCGCATCTTTTCGATCATCTGCTTCAGGCCGGAGAATATCTGCCCGATCTCCTCGGTGCTCTTGACCTTGATATTCTGGGTGAGGTCCCCTTCGGCCACCCTCTCCAGCGACCGGATCGCATACCACAGGGAACGGTGGACGACCCGGAAGACAATGAAATAGTTCAGCCAGCCGCATAATGCGACACCGGCGACCATGAGGCCGATTATCACGGCCCTGGATTCGGGCGCATTGGCGACGTCGCCGAGCCTGGTAATGGCAAATACGCCGATAAGAATATTCACTAACTGGCCAACGACAAACATTACGCTGAGCTTCTTCGTCAGGTTGAGATTATAGAACCACTGCATGAGCTACCTCTCCGGAAAAAAGAATTTATTGCACTTATAATCAACTTTTCGGTAGTAGTTTCAATAACTTGAATAGTTTTTGTTTTCATTGGACTACATTTTTAAATAATTAACTATTAAAAAATCCGGGTGCTCTCGGTGAGCACCCGGATTCCTTTCGACCGCTCGGGTCCGCCTTATCCTGTTCCGATGCCTTCAAGAAGAAATTTTTTCTTCCTCCCCCATAGCGCTGTCCATAACCTTGTAGGCGCAGAACTCGCCGCACATGGTGCATGCCCCGTGGTCGGCCACACCCGACTCGACCCGGAGACGCCGCGCCTTTTCCGGGTCCAGGGCCAGACTGAACTGCCCCTCCCAGTCGAGTTTTTTTCTGCATCTCGCCATCATGTTGTCCTTTTCCACGGCACCCGGAACCCCCTTGGCGATGTCTGCCGCATGGGCGGCGATACGAGAAGCGATGACCCCCTCGCGCACGTCGTTCACGTCAGGCAGCCGCAGGTGCTCGCTGGGCGTCACGTAGCAGAGGAAGTCGGCCCCGGCCGCGGCCGCCACGGCTCCGCCGATGGCGCAGGCGATGTGGTCGTAGCCCGGGGCGATGTCGGTGACCAAGGGCCCCAGCACGTAGAAGGGAGCGCCGTGGCAGAGCCGCTTCTGCAGCAGGATGTTGGCCTGGATCTGGTTGAGCGGCATGTGGCCCGGCCCCTCGATCATTACCTGGACCCCGGCGGCCCGGGCACGCTGGGTCAGTTCCCCCAGAATGATAAGCTCGTGCACCTGTGCCCGGTCGGTGGCGTCGGCCAGGCAGCCGGGACGGAAGCCGTCTCCCAGGGAGAGGACCAGGTCGTAGTGGCGGGCTATCTCCAGCAGCCGGTCGAATTCTTCATAGAGGGGGTTTTCCCGGCCGTTGCGCACCATCCACTCGATGGTGAAGGCTCCCCCCCGGGAAACCACGTCCATGACCCGTCCCTCGTTCTTCATCCGCTCCACCGTGGAGCGGGTCACGCCGCAGTGGACGGTGATGAAGTCCACCCCGTCCTCACCGTGCTTGACGATGCCGGCAAAGATGTCGTCCACGGTCATGTCCACGATGGCCTTCTTTTTCAGCCGCACCGTGTCCAGGGCGGCCTGGTAGAGGGGGACACTGCCGATGCAGGCGTCGGTCTCGGCAATAACCGCCCTGCGGATCTCGTCCACCGGCCCGCCGGTGGAGAGGTCCATGAGGGCGTCGGCGCCGTGAGCCACGGCTACCCGGGCCTTTTCCAGTTCCTTGGCGATGTCGGTGTCGTCGGCCGACGAGCCGATGTTGGCATTCACCTTGGTGCGGAGTCCCTTTCCCACCCCCAGGGAGCGGCCGCTGCCGTGCAGCCGGTTGTGGCAGACCACGATGGTGCCGTCGGCGACGCCGTCCCTGATAGATTCGGGCGAACACCCTTCCCCGCGGGCCGCTGCGGCCATTTCATCGGTGATGATACCCCTGCGGGCAGATTCAAGCTGTGTCATCATGTATATTCCTCGATCCCGCTACTCGGGTTTATGAATCAGGCGCATTCCTTGTAGGTCGTGTTAGGCGGTTTCACGCCGTAACGCGGCAATATCGTTGCGTTACGCGATAAGATCGCTAACGCAACCTGAGGGGGAAAACCGCAAAAACTCGACCTTCGTCCTTCAGTTTTCACCCTTCTACCTTCAGTCTATCCCCTTGCCGCCGCGCGGCAAGGAAATGATTCACCGGCCCGTGCCCCTTGCCGAGGGGTACGGCGAGCGTAATGGCGGTAGTAATGAATTCCTTGGCCCGGGAGACGGCCGTCGGCAGCGGCTCACCTCCGGCCAGGAAGGCGGCGATGGCCGAGGCGGTGCTGCAGCCGGTGCCGTGGGTGTTGGGTGTATCGATGCGGCCGGTGGTGAAGCGGCGGAAGGTCGTTCCGTCGAACAGCAGATCGGTGGCCTCAGGCCCGGACAGATGCCCCCCCTTGAGGAGCACGTTGCGAGCGCCCATGGCGTGGAGCCGGCGGCACGCCTCTTCCATGGCCGGCTCGTCAGCGATGGACAGGCCGGTCAGCCGCTCCGCTTCGGGGATGTTCGGCGTAACCAGGTAGGCCCTTGGAAGGAGTCGCTCCACCAGGGCCGCAACGGCCGGGTCATCGACCAGGCTGCTCCCCCCCTTGGCGATCATGACCGGGTCGAGCACCAGGATCCTTTTACCGTAGAAGGCGAGTTTTTCCGCCAGGGTCTCGATTATCGGAGCCGAAAAAAGCATGCCGGTCTTGACCACCTGGACCGGTATGTCGCTCAGGACCGCGTCCAGCTGCTCCGCCACGAACGACGCCGGAACCCCGTGAATACCGCTCACCCCCAGGGTGTTCTGAGCCGTGAGGGCGGTGACGACCGAGGCGGCGTAGCCCCCCAGCAGGGTAACGGTCTTGATGTCGGCCTGGATTCCGGCGCCGCCGCCGGAATCGCTCCCGGCCACGGTCAGCACCGAGCCCCGGGGATGCGGCAGGCGCCGGTTGAACAGGAGCGAGAGCTCGGTGGCGGCCAGGGACGGCTCCGGGCTCGACAAGACAGCCGAGATCACCGCCAGGGCGTCGGCTCCGGCATCGATGACCGGCACCGCGTTGTCCCGGGTGATGCCGCCGATGGCTACCATGGGGATCCGGACCTGCCTGCGCGCCTCGGCAAGGGCGGCCGGGCCGGGCAGATAGACGACCTCCTTGCTTCCGGTCGGGTACATGGCGCCGAAGCCGATGTAGTCGGCCCCCTCCGCCTCGGCCCTCCCGGCCTCTTCTGTCGAGTGGGTCGAAACGCCGATGAGCGCTCCCGGCCCGAGCGCCAACCGGGCCTCGGCCGGGTTGCCGTCTTCCTGTCCCAGGTGGACCCCGTCGGCACCCAGTTCGGCGGCCAGACGCACGTCGTCGTTGACGATAAAAGGGATTCCGCGCTCCCGGCAGAGCCGCCGCAACTCCCTCCCCTCGGCAAGCCGCGCCCCGTGGTCCTTGACCTTTTCACGATACTGGAGGCAGGAGACCCCGCCGTCCAGGGCCTGCTCCACACGCTCGATCAGCCGGTCGTGGTGATCGGTTATGAGGTAAATTCCTTTGATCATCATTGAATCGTCCACTTTTTCTCCCTCACCCGGCCTGCGGCCGCCTTCTCCATTGGGGAAAAGGCGGCCCCGGAGGGGGATAATGAAAAAAGCCGCGACACTGGGTCACGGCTTCCCGAAAGCATGCTGTTCTGGGTCGTTGCCGCCGCTTCCCTCCGCCGGTGCAAACCGGATCAGGTTCCAAGGGTCTTCGCCAGTGCGAATCTCAGTTCTCCCGAACTCCCCCAGCTGGCTGCTGTATAACCCAACGTAAAGGAATTCGGCAGGAAAGTCAACGGTTTTTCAGGCTTTCGCCTTTACAGCACCGGTGATACATGCTAGTAATTTACTTTTCATCCGTAAACCTTCACTCAGCCCGGAGCGGACATGGACAGCAGGCCGACCCTGGCGGAGATCGATCTCTCCGCGTTGCGTCACAACTATTCCCAGATAAGACGGACCATTCCCGAGTCGTGCGGCATCCTGGCCGTGGTCAAGGCAGACGCCTACGGTCACGGTTTCATGGACGTCTCCCAGGAGTTGGAGGAGCTGGACGTCACCGCCTTCGGCGTGGCCTTCCTGGCCGAGGGGATCCAGCTCCGCAAGGCGGGCATCGACCGGCCGGTGCTCCTGCTGGGGGGCATCTATCCCGGCCAGGAACGAAAATGCATCGGCTACGGCCTGTCCACCGTGGTTTTCAACCTGGAACAGGCCCGGGCGCTGGACTGGGCCGCCGGCAGACTGTTCCGCAAGGCCCGCATCCACCTCAAGGTGGACACCGGCATGGGCCGGCTCGGGATCAGTCATAGCGACGCCCCCGGTTTCCTGGCCGAGCTGAAGCGGCTGCGCAACCTGGAACTGGAGGGAATCATCTCCCACTTCGCCTCGGCCGACGAATTGGGCGAGGACGGCAGGCGATTCACCGAGACCCAGAGCGAGCTGTTCGCCGACGTGGTCGGCACGGCCCTCCGGGAAGGGTTCTCACCCCTCTACATCCATCTCTCCAACAGCGCCGCCGCCTTCAGCCTGGATCTCCCCTTCTGTAACATGGTGCGGCCGGGCATCGCCCTGTACGGCGCGCTCCCTTCATCCGGTTTCGAGGGGAAGATGACCCTCAGGCCGGTGATGCGGCTCACCAGCCGCATCGCCATGCTGAAATGGATCGAGCCGGGAAAGAGCGTCAGCTACGCCCGCACCTTCGTCTCCGGCCGGAGGACCCTGGTGGCCAGCGTTCCGGTGGGGTACGCGGACGGCTACTGCCGCGCTCTGAGCAACCGGGGCGAGGCGCTGGTGCGGGGGATGCGGGCCAGGGTGGCGGGGACGGTCTGCATGGACTGGATCATGCTGGATGTTACCGACATCCCCGCGGTGGGGGTGGGTGACCAGGTCACCCTGCTCGGCTCCGACGACGCCGGGAACTGCATCCGGGCCGAGGAACTGGCCAAGCGCTCCGGCACCATACCCTACGAGATCTTCTGCGGCATCAGCAAGCGGGTCCCGCGGGTGTACATAAACGGGTAAAGGGCTCAAGACACAAGGCGCGGGATAAAGGGAATGGTGGAAGAAACCGGGAATTGTAGACAAGGAATGAATAGACATAAAACAGGGGCAGATGGATTACGGGGAAAATTTAAAGGAATACCAGGACCAACCAAATGACGAACAACAAGATTAAACTGACCCACATGGTGAAAGCGGCCGGTTGAGCCGCCAAGCTGGGCCCGGAGGGCCTGGAAGCAGCCCTGGCCGGACTGCCGCGGGAGCAGGACCCCAACCTGCTGGTGGGTCCGGAGACCTCTGATGATGCGGGGATATACCGCCTTGGGGACGAGTGCGCCCTGGTGGAGACCACCGACATCATCACCCCGCTGGTGGACGACCCCCGGATGTTCGGGGCCATTGCCGCGGCCAACGCCCTTTCGGACGTGTTCGCCATGGGTGGCAGGCCGGTGACCGCCATGAACCTGGTCTTCTACCCGGCCTGCACGATCCCCTCCGAGGTGCTGCGGGAGATCCTGGCAGGCGGGCAGGCCAAGATACTGGAGGCGGGCGCCTGCCTGGTGGGGGGGCATACCGTGGAGGACGACGAGCTGAAGTACGGCCTGGCGGTTACCGGCACCATCCATCCGGACCGGGTCGTGCGGAATTCCACGGCCCGGCCGGGCGACCTCCTGATCCTGACCAAGCCGCTCGGGACCGGCATCGTCTCCACCGGGATCAAGGCCGGGATGGCCCCGGACCACCTGGTGGAGGAGGCCTGCCGCTGGATGACCACCCTGAACGACCGGGCCGCGCGGCTGATGCTGGAGTGGGGGGCGAGCGCCTGCACCGACGTGACCGGCTTCGGGCTCATCGGCCACGCCTCTGAGATGGCCCGGGGGGCCGGGGTCACGCTGGTCCTAGAGCTGGACAGGGTCCCGGTCATGACCGGGGTCGCCGGCCTGATCCGGGACGGTCTGATCCCGGGCGGCTGCTACCGGAACCGTGACTATTACTCGCGGCTCCTGCTGGACGCCCGGCCTTCCGCTGCCGCGGCGCCGAATCAGACCCCGGCGGACGACCTGCTGCCACTGTTCGACCCCCAGACCTCGGGGGGGCTGCTGATCTCCCTGGCCCTGAAAGACGCCGAACGCTTCCTCTGCAGGGCCGCCGACCAGGGCTGCTTCGCAGCCCCCATCGGCGAGGTGACGGCGGACCGGGGACAGAGTGTTGAAATCCGCTGAACGACTTGCCGTTGCCGTGGACGTGGGGACCACCACCCTGGCCGCCTCCCTGCTGAAGCGGGAGAGCGGCGAACGCCTGGCCTTTGCCGGGCGGGTCAATCCCCAGGGAGAATTCGGCACCGACGTGGTGACGCGGCTCCAGACGGCCTGCGGCTCGGAGGAACGGCGCCGGGAGATGTCCCGCCGGATAAACCGGGCGTGCGAGGAACTGACCGGGGAACTGCTGGAGACCGCGGGCGTTGCCCACGTGGAGCCGGCGCTGGTGGCCCTGGCCGGCAACCCCGCCATGGAGCACCTGCTGCTGGGGCTTCCGGTGGACTCACTGGCGCATCTCCCCTTCCGGCCCCTGTTCTCCGAGGGCCGACGGACGCGGACCTCTACGCTTGGCTGGTGCCGCGGCGACCTGGACGCCTTCGTCTTCCCCCTCCCCGGCGGCTTCGTCGGCGGCGACCTGGTGGCCTTCCTGCACGGATGCGAAGATTTGAACTTTCTTCACTCTTCACTCTTCACTCTTCACTCGCTTTTTCTTGACCTGGGAACCAACGGCGAGATCGCCCTGTCGACCGGGGACCGGTTTCTGGCCACCTCGGCGGCCGCGGGACCGGCCTTCGAGGGGGGGAACCTGGCCTGCGGCATGCCGGCCCTCCCCGGCGCCATCGAGCGGGTGCGGCTGTCGGGAGGGCGGATCTCCCTCTCCACCATCGGCGGCGCGCCGCCGGTCGGGGTCTGCGGCTCCGGGGTGCTGGAAGCGGTCTCGGAGATGCTCCGGAACGGGGTCCTGGACCGGAGCGGCCGGATCCGGCCAGCCGGGGAGATCGACTCCAACCTGGCGAACCGGGTGACGGAGATCAACGGTTCCAGGTCATTCATCCTCCACCGGGACGCCACCCGGACGGTCCACCTCTCCCAGGAGGACATCCGCCAGGTGCAACTGGCCAAGGCGGCGGTCCGGGCCGGGATGGAGGTGCTGTTCAGTCATGCCGGGATCTCGACGCACGATCTGGAGCACGTGATCGTCACCGGTTCCTTCGGCGCGGTCCTGTCGCCCGAATGGTTAAAAAACGTTGGAATTTTCTCCGGAAACATGGTAGATATTTGCGTTTTTACCCGTGAGGGCGCCCTCGCCGGAGTCGAACGGGCACTCCGCAGACCGGACGGCCCGGCCACGGTGGACGGACTGGCCCGGCAGATCAGGGTGATCCCCCTCTCCGGCACCCCGGCATTCGAGCGGCATTTTCTCGAACAGATGGATTTTCCGGGGGAATGACCCAGGAGTAACCAGACAAAGACAACCAGGCCTCTTCACCGCAGAGGACGCAGAGTTTTTTGAAAACTAGAGAATCTCTTGCATCGGCATCTAAAAATGAGCCCTCCTCGACAAGTGGCAGGAGAATGATTGAGGTTCCGAATCATTCGAGGTTTACTCACTTTTTTGATTCTCTCTGCGTCCTCTGCGCTCTCCGCGGTAATGCGGGTTTTTTAAAAGAAGGAGAAAAAACATGGCAAAGATAACCCGTGCGCTCATCAGCGTGTCCGACAAGCGGGGCGTTCTGGAATTCGCCCGCGGGCTTGCCCGCTACGACGTGGAAATACTTTCGACCGGCGGCACCGCCGGGATGCTCCGCGAGGCGGGTCTGACCGTCAAGGACGTGTCGGAGTTCACCGGCTTCCCGGAGATGCTGGACGGCAGGGTCAAGACCCTCCACCCCAAGGTCCACGGCGGCCTGCTGGGGATGCGGAGCAACCCGGAGCACGTTGCCAGGATGAAGGAGCACGGCATCGAGAACATCGACATGGTGGTGGTGAACCTCTACCCGTTCGAGGCCACCGTGGCCAAGGAAGGGTGCACCCTGGAGGAGGCCATCGAGAACATCGACATCGGCGGCCCCACTATGCTCCGCTCGGCGGCCAAGAACTGGCCTGACGTGACCGTGCTCACCGACCCGGCCGACTACGACCGGGTCCTGGCCGAGATGCGGGACTCCGGCGGGGAGGTCTCCCGTGAGACCAACTTCGGCCTTGCGGTCAAGGTCTACCAGCGCACCGCCGCCTACGACGCCGCCATCTCCAACTGGCTCGGTTGCCGCACCGGAGCCGAACCGGCCACCTTCCCCGATACCTTCACCGTGCAGTTCAGGAAAGCGCAGGAGATGCGCTACGGCGAGAACCCCCACCAGCAGGCCTCCTTCTACGTGGAGAGCGGCGCGCATGAAGCGTCCACCGCCACGGCGGTCCAGCTCCAGGGAAAGGAACTCTCCTACAACAACATCGCCGACACCGACGCGGCCCTGGAGTGCGTGAAGCAGTTCGGCAACGGGCCTGCCTGCGTCATCGTGAAGCACGCCAACCCCTGCGGGGTGGCGGTGGGCGACTCGCTGCTGGCCGCCTACGACCGGGCCTACAGGACCGACCCCGAGTCGGCCTTCGGCGGCATCATCGCCTGCAACCGGGAGCTGGACCCCGCCACGGCCGCCGCCATCGTGGAGCGGCAGTTCGTGGAGGTGATCATCGCCCCATCGGTATCCGTCGAGGCCTCCGCCATCGTGGCAGCCAAGAAGAACGTCAGACTCCTCTCCTGCGGGCCGTTCCCGGCCTCGCCGTTACCCCGGCTCGATATGAAGCGGGTCACCGGCGGGCTGCTGGTGCAGGACGCGGACCTGGAACTCTACAAAGAGCTGAAGGTGGTGTCGAAACGTACCCCCACCGACCAGGAGATGGAGGACCTGCTGTTCGCCTGGCGGGTGGCCAAGTTCGTCAAGTCCAACGCCATCGTCTACGCCAGGGACCTGGTGACCATCGGCGTGGGCGCCGGCCAGATGAGCCGGGTCAACTCGGCCCGCATCGCCGCCATAAAGGCCGAGCACGCCGGCCTGGAGGTCAAGGGCGCGGTCATGGCCTCCGACGCCTTCTTCCCGTTCCGGGACGGCATCGACAACGCCGCGGCCGCCGGCATCACCGCCGTGGTCCAGCCGGGCGGGAGCATGCGGGACCCCGAGGTCATCGCCGCGGCGGACGAGCACGGCATGGCCATGGTGTTCACCGGCATGCGGCATTTCAGACATTGAGCACAATGGGCAACATCAATACTGGTGGGTACTTGTCGCCCGTAGACACCGGATAACCCCTCCTGTTCTCAACGTAAGGGGAAGGACGCAATGATGGAAATACAGATAAGAGGGGGCGGGGGGTATGAACAGGCTCACTGACGCAGGAGAACTCATATGAAAGTACTTGTCATCGGCAGCGGCGGCCGCGAGCACGCGCTGGTATGGAAGATAGCCCAGTCACCGCTGGTGGAGAAGGTCTACTGCGCCCCGGGCAACCCGGGCATCGGCCGGATTGCGGAGAGCGTGCCGCTCAAGGTGGACGACCTCCCCGGCCTGCTGGGGTTCGCCCTGCGGGAGGGGATCGGCCTGACCGTGGTGGGGCCTGAGCTCCCCCTCTCCCTCGGCATCGTGGACCTGTTCGAGGAGCACGGCCTGAAGGTCTTTGGCGCCCGGAAAAACGCGGCCTTCATCGAGGCGAGCAAGGCGTTCGCCAAGGACCTGATGAAGAAGTACGGGGTCCCGACGGCCGCTTACCAGGTCTTCAGCGAGATCGGGCCGGCAATTTCCTTTCTCGACACCCTGGGCCTTCCGGTGGTGATCAAGGCCGACGGCCTTGCGGCGGGCAAGGGGGTAATCATCGCCCAGACCCGTGACGAGGCCGTCGCGACGGTCACCGACATGCTCTCGGGCAACGCCTTCGGCGCGGCCGGCTCGCGGGTGGTCATCGAGGAGTTCCTGAGGGGCGAGGAGGCGTCGTTCCTGGCCTTCACCGACGGCAGGAACATCGTCCCCCTGGCCAGCGCCCAGGACCACAAGGCGGTGTTCGACAACGACACCGGCCCCAACACCGGCGGCATGGGCGCCTATTCCCCGGCCCCGGTGGTGACCCCGGTCATCCACGACAAGGTCATGGAAGAGGTCATGCGGCGCACGGTGGACGGCATGGCCGCCGAGGGACGCCCCTACCGGGGGGTCCTCTATGCCGGGCTGATGATCGACGGTGACAAAATCAGGACACTGGAGTTCAACGCCCGTTTCGGCGACCCCGAGTGCCAGCCGCTCCTGATGCGACTGAAGTCGGACATCGTGCCGGTGCTGCTGGCCACCGCCGAGGGGGACATCTCCTCCGTCCAGCTGGAGTGGCACGACAAGGCCGCGGTCTGTGTGGTCATGGCCGCCTGCGGCTATCCCGGCGACTACTCGAAGGGTGACGAGATCACCGGTCTCGACACGACCGCCGGGATGGAGGAACTGTTCGTGTTCCATGCCGGGACCGCGGAAAAGGAGGGCAGATTCGTCACCAACGGCGGACGGGTCCTGGGGGTCACCGCCTTGGGGGACACGGTGAAAGAGGCCATCGACCGGGCCTACGCCGGGGTGGCCGCCATCAGCTGGAAAGGGGTCCATTACCGGACCGACATCGGCAAGAAGGCGCTGGGCAGATAAATTTTGAATGTTGAATTTTGAGTTGCAAATCTCGGAAAAATCCACCAGATGGCAACAGACGGAGACCTATATGGATGCACCAAAAGTATTGATTGTCATGGGGAGCGACTCGGACATCCCGGTAATGGACGAGGCGGCGGCCATGCTGAAGAAATTCGGGGTCCCCTTCGAGATGCGGGTCTCGTCGGCCCACCGCTGCCCGGAACGAACGGCGATGCTTGCAGCGGAAACCGAGGGACGCGGAGTGAAGGTGATAATAGCCGGCGCGGGCATGGCCGCCCACCTGGCCGGGGTCATGGCCGCCGGCACCATCCTCCCGGTCATCGGGGTCCCCATCGGCGGCGGCGCACTGAACGGCATCGATGCGCTCTACTCCACGGTGCAGATGCCGGGAGGCATCCCGGTGGCAACCGTGGCGGTTGGCAGGGCGGGAGCGAAAAACGCCGGTATCCTTGCGGTCCAGATGCTGGCCCTGTCCGACCCGACCCTGGCGGAAAAGCTGAAGGAGTTCAAACAGGCCATGGCCAGGGAGGTTGAGGAGAAGGACCGGGTACTGCAGGAGAGCACCGGAAAGGGGTAAGGGTGAATTTCATCCGGCAGACGAAAATTGCTGCTCAAGAAAAATTTTTTCGTTGACATGCGCTATTAATTAATTTATACAACGTTCCATCGTCAAAACACCCCATGCCCAGACTTCGGCCGACCCAGCTGGAAAAAGCTTCACCTCCTTTTCTATTCTGCCGTGAAACGCCCCATTCCCATTCCTGCCCGGCGTTTCCATGTGCGGGCGTCCTGGACGCCCGCTTTTTTTGATCCCGGCCGGATACCATCCCCCTTGACCGCTCCGGGCGACGATCCCGCAACTCCCGTATCGACAGGCGCCCGTTTCTCTCCTATACTACCTCCATGATCCCGATAAAAGACTACAATCCCACCAGGCATGCCCCCATCGTCACCGTGCTCCTCATCGCCATCAACGTGCTGGCTTTCATTCAGGACAGGCTGACCGGGCACTACGAGCCGATGCTGGTTGAGACTGCCCGCGGCATGGTGAGGGTCAACCATTTCGTCGGAGGGCTGAGCGCCGACTTCGCCCTGGTACCGGCCAGGCTCGCCGCGGAACCGGGCAGTTCCTGGTTCCAGGTCCTCACCTCCATGTTCCTGCACGGCAACTGGCTCCATATCGGATCCAACATGCTGTTCCTCTGGATCTTCGGCAACAATATCGAGGACGCCATGGGCAGGGTGCGCTTCGTCGTCTTCTATCTCTGCTGCGGCATAGCCGCGGCCGCGGCCCAGTTCATCAGCGCCCCCCACTCGACGGTTCCCATGATAGGCGCCAGCGGCGCCGTGGCCGGGATTATGGGGGCCTATCTGGTGCTCTACCCCCACGCCAGGATACTCACCCTCCTCCCGATCTTTTTCTTTTTTACCTTCATAGAGGTTCCGGCATACCTGATCATCGGCTACTGGGCACTGCTCCAGTTCATCAGCGCCAACTGGCTGGACGCCGGCTCGGCGCGGGGCGGGATCGCCTATTTCGCACACATAGGAGGGTTCGCGGCAGGCATCATCCTGCTGTTCCTGTTCGGCGGCAGGGGGCTGAGGGACCGGCGGTAAACAGCCTGAAGGCGGCTTCATCTCGTGACAAAAATTAATGCCATCGCCATGGAACTGTGATAATAACTACCAGCATAACCTCAGGTCCATGCCCTATGGATACACACGTTTACGGGAGAACGGGAAATGAACCTCGAACTGAAACGATTCATCACGGGGATCCCGAAGGCCGAGCTCCATATCCACCTGGAAGGCTCCCTGGAGCCGGAGCTGATGTTCGAGCTGGCCGCCCGCAACCGGCTGGAACTCCCGTACCGTTCGGCTGCCCAGGTAAGGGAGGCATATCGCTTCCGCGACCTCCAGTCCTTTCTCGACATCTACTACCAGGGGATGAGCGTGCTGGTCGGGGAGGAGGACTTCCGGGACCTGACCCTGACCTACCTGGAGCGGGCCCACGCGGACAACGTCCGCCATGCGGAGATGTTCTTCGACCCCCAGGCCCACACCGGCCGGGGCGTCCCCATGGAGACCGTGATCAGAGGAATCCAGGCGGCCCGGGAGGAGGCGGAGCGGCGTACGGGGATCTCAACCCGGCTGATCCTTTGTTTCCTGCGGCACCTGAGTCCCGAACAGGCCCTGGCGACCCTGGAGGAGGCGCTTCCCTTCCGGGACGCGATCACCGGGGTGGGGCTCGATTCCTCCGAGCTCGGCAACCCTCCGGAACGGTTCGCCGGGGTGTTCGGCCGGGCGCGCGCACTGGGGTTCCGTCTGGTGGCTCACGCCGGGGAGGAGGGGCCGCCAGGATACATCCGGCAGGCCCTGGACCTGGCGGGAGCGGAGCGTATCGACCACGGGGTCCGCTGCATCGAGGACCCCGGCCTGGTGGAGAGGCTCAGGAGGGAACGGGTCCCTCTGACGGTCTGTCCCCTGTCCAACGTACGGCTCAGGGTGTTCGACAGCATGGCCGACCACGACCTGAAGCGCCTCATGGAGCTTGGGCTGCTGGTGACGGTGAACTCGGACGACCCGGCCTATTTCGGCGGCTACATCAACGACAACCTGCTGGCAGCGACCGAGGCCCTCGGGCTGGGGCGGGAGGATATCGCAACCCTGGCGCGCAACTCGTTCCAGGCGGCGTTCCTCGGTCCAAAGGAGCGGGAACGCCGCCTGGAGGAGCTGGATCGGTTCGTGTCCGACTTCTCAAGGGAAGTGTGACCGGCACGGGCCCTGCAAGGCCGGGAAGGAGACTGGAGGAAAGCCATCATGACAACAAGAGACGGCATAGATCTGTACCGGGAGTTCATCGAGGTCTTTCGCAGGGAAGAGATGCTGGCGCTGTTCGACTTCAAGGCCGCGGACGGGGACGACGGGGCTCTCTCCGGCCTCTGCAAGGTCTCCAGGCCGAAGGCGGGGAAGTCTGATTCACGCTACATCTCGCTCCTGTTCATCATCGAGGCGCCGGACGAAAAGGCCCTGAGGGAGGCCCGCGCCCGCTTCGACGCCATCGACTGGGAACTCCTCGGCGACCGCCTCCCGGAGTTCGAGAGCGTGCTGTCCATCCCGTTCACCCTGCGCGAATTTACGGGAAGCCACTTCCGGGAGATCGACATCTACCTGAAGGACCGCTGCGCCATCTCCCGACGGTTCATCGTGGACGCGCTCTGCCCGGCCGTATGCTCGGTGGCCGGCATCAGGGGCGGCGAGCCGGTGTTCAGGGAAGATCTGCCCGACGGAAACCTCGCTGAGGCGGGGGGAGCTTCTCTGGTTTCCCGCCTGCGGAACCTCTTCAAACCCTGAATGAAACCCTGAACACTCAAAGGAGGGCGCCATGGAGATACTGGCAACCAGGAACGACAAGGGAACGATCGTGGCCATCTCGGGAAAGATGGACGCAGTGACCGCACCGGTGTACGAACAGAAGCTTCGGGAGCTCATCGACGGCGGGGAGACCGTCTTTGTCAACGATTTCAGCCGCCTCGCCTACATCAGCAGCGCGGGGCTCAGGAGCATCCTGGCGACCGCCAAGATCCTCAAGCCGAAACAGGGAACCCTCATGTTCTGCGGCCTCACCGGACCGGTCAGGGACGTGTTCGAGATATCGGGCTTCGGCTCCCTGTTCCCGCTGCACCCTTCACCGGAGGCGGCCCTCAAGAGCATCGGCTGAAGGCCATGTCCCAGCGCAGCCTGCGCCTGGAGGCGCGGATCGAAAACCTGGAGGCCATGCTCGCCTTTGTGGCCGAAAGCGCCGGAAAGCTCGGATGGCTCGGAGAACGGCTCCCCAACATCGAGCTGGCGGTCGAGGAAGCGGCGGTCAATGTCTGCAACCATGCCTACCCGGAGGGGGAAGGCTTCATCGAGCTCTCAGCCGGGGGGAGCCGGGATTCCTTCATGGTGGTCATCAACGACGCCGGGATTCCGTTCGACATCCTGGCCGCACCGGAGCCGGACCTGACCGCCGACATAACCGAACGCGAGATCGGCGGCCTCGGCTGCTTTCTCATCCGCTCCCTGACGGACCGGGTCAGCTACCGCAGGGAGGGGGAAAGGAACATCCTGCAGCTGGAATTCCTGCGGGAGAAGGGTCAGGAATGCTGAAGGACCGCGGCATTGCCTTCAAGCTCATCCTCCTCTGTTGCGCCGGCTGTGCCCTGATCTTTCTGGTCGTGTTCGGCTACAGCTACCGGTTCTCACGCGCGATTATCGAGAAGGACACCCGTCAACGGGCCGAAGGCCTTGCGCTGAACGCGGTCTACCGCATCGAAACCATCCTCAACTCGGTGGAAAACGTTCCGGAGGGAATCGCCTCGGTCCTGGAAAACTGCTCCCTCAACCGGGCGGAGATGCTCCGGCTGCTGAGGGCCTCGGTTGCCGACAACCCGGAGATCTACGGCGCCATCCTGGCCTTCGAGCCATACGGGCTGGACCGCAGGACCCGCACCTTCGCCCCCTACTTTTTCCGCCACGACGGCGGCATCAAGGCCACCGATCCCTCTTCCCCCGCACACGTGGAGTGGGACTGGTACCAGGTCCCCAAGCGGAGCAACCAGCCCGGGTGGAGCGAACCCTACTTCGACACCGGCTTCGGCGGCACCGTCATGTCCACCTATTCCGTCCCCCTCTACCGGACCGCAAAGGGCCGGCGGAGCTTCCGGGGGGTGGTAACGGCGGACATCTCGCTGGAGCGGCTGAGCGATATAGTGGCCTCCATCAGGGTCCTCAGGACCGGCTACGGGATACTGCTCTCGAAAAAGGGGACCGTGGTCACCCACCCGGACAAGGGGCTGATCATGAAGGGGACCGTCTTCGACCTGGCCAGGGAGCGGAACGATCCCCGCCTGGCGGAGCTGGGGAGGCGGATGGTCGCCGGAGGGTCCGGGTTTGCCCCCTTCCCGGTCCTGGCGGCCGGCAAGACCTCGTGGGTCTACTACGCCCCCGTACCGTCGAGCGGCTGGTCCCTGGCGGTGATCTTCCCGGAGGAGGAACTGGCCGAGGACGTCGTCAGCCTGCACCGGGCCGTCATCTTCCTGGGATGCGCGGGCATCCTGCTCCTCTGCCTCACCGTGGCGCTCATCGCCCGCTCCATCACCGGGCCGCTGCGGGACATGGCCGCCGCGGCCGGGGCCATCGCGGCCGGGAACCTGGACGTGGAGCTCCCCCCGGCCCGGTCGCGGGACGAGGTTGGGAGACTCACCACGGCGTTCCACGGCATGAAGACGGAATTGCGCGGCTACATCGCCAAGGTGGCGGCCGCCGCGGCCGAACGCCAGCGGATGGAGAGCGAGCTGGGCATCGCCCGCGACATCCAGATGCAGATCCTCCCCAGGGTTCTGCCCCCGCTGCCGCCCCGGGAGCGCTACGACCTGCAAGCCGTCATCGAGCCGGCACGGGAGGTGGGGGGCGATTTTTACGACTACTTCCCCCTGGACCATGACCGGCTCTGTTTCGTCATCGCCGACGTCTCGGGCAAGGGGGTGCCGGCCGCCCTGTTCATGGCCGTATCCATGACCCTGCTGAAGGCCGCGGCCAGGGAAGGACTTGCCCCCGACAGGGTCCTGGCCAAGGTCAACGAGGAGCTGAGCCGCGACAACGAGGTGAACATGTTCGTCACCGTGATCTGCGGCATCCTGGATACCGCCGACGGCACGGTGGTCTTCGCAAACGCCGGTCACAACCCTCCGCTGGTGGTGAGGAGTTCGGGCGGAACCGCCCTGGTGAAGACGGACAACGGGCTGGCCCTCGGCGTGCTGGAGGACGCTCCCTACCGGTGCGAGTCCCTGCGGCTGGAAGCCGGCGACTCGATCTTTCTCTATACCGACGGGGTTACCGAGGCCATGAATCCCGCCGAGGAGCTGTTCGGCGACCAGAGACTGCAGGAGGCGCTGGAATCCCTGGCGGGAAAGTCGCCCGGCGAGATCGCCTCCGCCGTCCTGCAGGAGGTCAGGGATTTCGCTGCCGGCGCACCGCAGTCCGACGACATCACGATTCTGGCGGTGCGGTTCAGGGGGGCCGTGCCACCTGCCAATTAAGTCAATTAAGTCTATCCGGAAACCTCGGGAAAATGTACGTCAGGGTCGGACCGGGGCTTTCACTGAGCCACTCGTGCGGAACCTCCGCATGTTCGTGGGACGGCTGTCTGATCTGGCATGGCGGCCGTTGTGCCGGGTAGTCCGGCGTCCGATTGCGAGGGGCTTCGGGGAAGTTCCGGGCCGGCCCCCGCCTACCTGCTCCGGTTAGAATTTATCAAGGAGGACAGCAACAGCCATGAAGCGGTATTTCGCCTTCGACCGGCACGGCACGACCCTGCGCAGGGAGACCCTGGCCGGCCTCACCACCTTCGTCACCATGGCCTACATCATCGTCGTCAACCCGGCGATCCTGGAAGCGGCCGGCATCCCGCGGGGACCGTCCACCACCGCCACCATCTTGGCAGCGGCCTTCGGTACGGCCATCATGGGGCTCTACGCCAGGCGGCCGTTCGCCATCGCACCCTACATGGGGGAAAACGCCTTTGTTTCCTTCACCGTGGTCAAGGCCCTCGGCTTCACCTGGCAGGAGGCCCTGGCAGCGGTATTCATCGCCGGCATTGCCTTTACCATCATGACCGTGCTCAGAATCCGCTCCTGGCTGGCCGACTCCATTCCCTCCTCCCTGAAATACAGCTTCGCCGTCGGCATCGGCTTCTTCATCACCTTCATCGGCCTGAACGAGACCGGCATAGTAGTCCTCGGGGTCTCCGGAGCGCCGGTCAGGCTGGGCAACCTGGCGGAGCCCACGGTGATCCTGGCCCTGTGCGGCCTGCTGGTCACCGTGCTGCTGATGCTGCGGCGGGTGCGGGGCGCGGTCATCATCGGCATCCTGGCGACCACCCTGCTGTCGTTCGCGGCCGGAGTGAGCCCTCTCCCCTCCGGGCTGGTGAGCCTGCCGCCAGACCCTGCGCCCATCTTCATGCAGCTGGACCTCTCCTCCGCCCTGACGCCGAAGTTCTTCCCCGTGGTCCTGACCATCTTCGTCATGGCCTTCGTGGATACCATAGGCACTCTCATCGGCCTGTCGGCCAGGGCCGAGCTGCTGGACGAGCACGGCAACCTGCCGGAGATCGAGAAGCCGATGCTGGCCGACGCCCTGGCCACCACCTTCGCACCGCTGGTGGGAACCACCACTACCGGCGCCTATGTGGAATCTGCCGCCGGCATAGAGGAGGGAGGGAGGACCGGCTTCACCGCCCTGGTCACCGCCGCCCTGTTCCTGCTGGCACTGTTCTTCTCCCCCCTGCTCACCGCCGTTCCCCCCCACGCCTACGGGGTGGCCCTGATCGTCATCGGCAGCTTCATGATCTCCCCCCTCACCAGGATAGCCTTTGACGATCCCACCGAGCTGATCCCCTCCTTTCTCACCATCGTGCTGGTGAGCTTCACCTACAACATCGGCGTGGGGATCACTGCCGGACTGCTGGCCTGGCCCCTCTGCAAGGTCCTCTCCGGCAAGGTCCGCCAAGTGCCGGCCGGCGCCTGGGTGCTGGCGCTGTTGTCCCTCTCGTTCTACGTCTTCTATCCGAAGATGTAACCGACAAAACAAAAAGCCCGCAAAAGCGGGCTTTTTCGTGTGCGGCACCAGGGTCCGCCGCGGATATCATCCCTGGCTCATCGTCAGTTGAAGAAGAACCTGAAGCCGACCGTGGCGGAGAAGCTGGTCGGGTCGTAGTCACCCATCTTCACCCCCCTGAACTTGACATCGGCCTCCGGGGCCGCCACCACCTTCAGGTCGGCGTTCACGGCCAGCTGCTTGGTGATAAAGTAATCCACCCCGCCGTTGGCATGGACACCCGGGACCGTGTCCACGTGGCCGTTCTCACCGTAGCGGTTGGTGGTGTCGCTCAGCAGCACGTCCACCCCGCCGCCTACGTACGGCACCAGCGGGCCGAGGGAAGGGCTGTTGAAGCGGTACTGCACGCCCAGGGAGATGTCGGTGGTGGCGAACTCCTGGACCTTGATGGAGACGAACTCGGCGTCAAACCAGTAGTGAGTCACATCGAACTCCAGCGCCAGGTTGTCGGTTATGCCGAAAATGAGACCGCCGCCCCCGCGGAAACCGATATCGGTCTCCAGATCCTGGTAGAGGAGTGACGAGCGGCTGTCGGACGGCACATGCATCCCGACCCGGCCGGTCACCCCAATCCTTCCCTTGATGCTCTCCGCTGCGGCGCTGCCCGCTGCAACGAGCAGGCAGAGCACCACGCATACGTGTACAAATGGCTTTCTCATGGGTTTCCTCCTTTACTGCCGGCTCCCGACGCATCATCCTGACGGTCACGTACCGGAATCCCCTGCACACCCTGCACCCTGTCCGGTTATAAAGTGAAAGAATACAACAAAAACGGGCACCCGCAAGCATGTCTCGAAGAAACGGGGGCATGGACACCGATCCGGTTTGCCTTTCCGGTCCCCCAGGAGGTATACTTCCCCCATGCTCCCGCCGAAAATAGACAAGTACCTCCGCACCCGCGCCGCAAGCGGCCCCTGGCGGCCTGTTGGCGCGACGGAAACCGGCTTTTCCGGCGCGGTGGTGATCCCGGCCCTGGCCGAACAGGCCAACCTGTTCGCCACGCTCCGCTCCCTGGCTGCGAACCCTCCCGAGTGCCTTGCCCGTTTCCTGGTGCTGGTGGTGGTGAACAACCGGACCGACGCCCCGGCCGGGGACAAGGCGGACAACCAGGCCACGCTGGCCCGGCTTGCGGGGGAATGCCGTTCCCTGGCGCCCCTCCGGCTCGGCTGGGTCGATGCCTCCTCCCCGGGGCTGGAACTGCCGGACGACAAGGGGGGCGTGGGGATGGCCAGGAAACTGGGGTTCGATCTGGCGCTCCCCCTCCTGGATTACCGCTCCGGCGGCCCTGTCCTGGCTGCCCTGGACGCGGACACCCTGGTGCGGCCCGACTACCTGCCGGCCCTTGAGAGCCACTTCGGCGTGGCAAGGGCCGGAGGAGCCGTCATCCCCTTCCGCCACCAGCCAGGGGGGACGCCCCGGGAAGAGGAGGCCATCCGCTGCTACGAACTGTACCTGAGGAGCTACGTGCTGGGCCTGTCGGTTGCGGGCTCGCCCTACGCCTTCCATACGGTGGGGAGCGCCATGGCCTGCTCGGCCGGCGCCTACGCGGCCATCGGCGGGATGAACACACGGGTCGCGGCCGAGGATTTCTACTTTCTCCAGCAGTTGCGCAAAACCGTGGGTGTGGCCCAGGTAACGGGGACCGAGGTCCAACCTTCGTCCCGTCCTTCGCACCGGGTCCCCTTCGGCACCGGCAGAAGCGTATCCCGCCTGCTGGCCGGCGAACGGGAGGCGGTGCTCTTCTACCGTCCGGAATGTTTCGTCATCCTCAGGGAGTGGCTCTCCCTGGTGGAAACCGGCCCGGACCAGCCGGGAGACCGGCTGCTGGAACGGGCCGGAGGAATCTCGCCGAGCCTGGCCGAATACCTGGACGGGATCCGCTTCCCCAGGACCTGGGAGAAGCTCCGGGGCAACAACAGGGACCGAAGCTCCCTCATCGCCTCCTTCCACGGCTGGTTCGACGGACTCAGGACCATGCGGCTCGTTCACCACCTCTCGGCCGGCCCCCTGCCGCGTGCCGGAGCGGCCGAGACGGTGCCGCACCTTCTGGCATGGGCAGGGCTCGGGCCGCTCACGGACCCGGAGGCCCAACTCTCTCTCCTGCGGCGCACGCAATCGAAACTTTTCGATTTATAAAGCTTATCTCTCTTGTTCTTGGATTTTTGGCCCACATGGGCTATTATTTTTCAGCCCTCCAGTCCCGCAACGTTCATGAATGGCCCGAGTCCCGGGTACGGTGAGGTATCCCACACAAGAAAAGGAGTTCATGCCATGCAGATACGATCCCGGATGTTGAGCACCGCGGTCCTGATCACCATTTCCCTGGCAACCCCGGCCCTGGCGGCCGTATCGCCTGCGCCACCGGCCCAGCCCATGGGCGGAGAAGGCGCCATGGCCATCGACACCATCCCGGTTCGGGAACCGGTCATCACCGAAGAGGCGGTCACGCCGGAGCGGACCCCAATTCTGGATCCCTCGGCAAAAGGGGTGGCAGAGGCGGTTTCAGCCGAGCCCAAGGCCCTTGCGCCAGCCACCTCCCCCTACAACCCCTCCGCCGTGGACGAGATATCAAAGATCAACGCCTCCGCCGAAGTACTCCAGGAGATAACCGGCATCCCCGAGGGGATATCGCCTACCCTGCTCGGCAATGCCTACGGCATCGTCATCATCCCCGGCACCATCAAACTCGGTTTCTTCTTCGGCGGCCAGTACGGCAGCGGTATCGCCATGGTGCGGAACGACGACGGCTCCTGGAGCAACCCCGCCTTCATCTATCTGGGCGGCGGGAGCTTCGGGCTTCAGTTCGGCGCGGTTTCCAGCGACATAATCCTGGTGTTCAAGACCAGGAAGAGCATCATGGGGCTCACCAACGGCAGCTTCACCCTGGGGGGGGACGCCGCGGTGGCGGCCGGACCGGTGGGGAGGCGCGCGGTGGCTCTGACCGACTGGCAGCTGAAGGCCGAGATCTATTCCTATGCCCGGAGCCGCGGCTTCTTCGCCGGCATCTCTCTGGACGGCTCGGTGCTGGCCATCGACACCGGGGCCAACGCCAATTTCTACTCCAGACCGGGTATCAGCGCCGACGAGGTCCTTGCCTCCGACCCCTCCTCGGCGCCGGCAGTCATCAGGCTGAAGGATTTCCTGACCAAGAACGCGGCTCCCCTCGGAGAATAGCGATGATGGAATGCGCAGGCAGCCCGGGTTCGTCCTCGGTCATTGCCCCCGGGGACGCCGAATGGATCCGCGCCTCCGCCGATGAGCTGTACCCGGAGCTGTTCAGCCTCTACACCCTGCTGCACGCCGAACCCGAACTCTCGGGCCGGGAAGCGGCCACCGCCCGGCGCATGGCCGGGAAGCTCCACACCGCCAGCTTTCTGGTAACCGAGGGGGTCGGGGGTCACGGTATCGTGGGGATCCTGGAAAACGGTCCCGGTCCCACGGTCATGGTCCGGGCCGACCTGGACGCGCTCCCCATTACCGAGAAGACCGGGCTCCCCTATGCCAGCAGCGCCACCTGCGCCCTCCCCGGCAAGGGAGAGACCGGCGTCATGCATGCCTGTGGTCACGACATCCACATGGCGGTCATGGTCGGGGCGGCACGGCTGCTGGCCTCCCGCCGGGAGCACTGGCGCGGCACCCTGGTGTTCGTCGGCCAGCCCGGAGAGGAGATCGGAGCCGGGGCCCAGGCCATGATCGACGACGGCCTGTTCAGCAGGTTTCCCCGCCCCGACCGCGGCCTGGCCCTCCACGTGGCCCCATCCCTGGCGGCCGGCACCGTGGGCTGGCGCGAGGGGCTGTTCTGGGCTGGCTGCGCCTCCCTGGACCTCCTGATCCGGGGTATCGGTGGGCACGGCTCGCGCCCCCACGAAACCAGGGACCCGGTGGTCATGGCCGCCGAGACCATCCTGCTGCTGCAGACCATCGTGAGCCGCGAGACCGACCCGGCCGAGACCGCGGTCCTGACCGTGGGGTCGATCCACGGTGGGAACAAGGGAAACATCATCCCCGAGGAGGTCCTGCTCCAGGTCAACTACCGCTACTTCTCGCCGGAGACCGATCGGATCCTGCGCGCCGCCATCGAGCGTACCGCCCGGGGGGTGGCCCTGGCAGCCGGGGTCCCCGAAGACCGGATGCCGGTGGTGACCGAGCTCTACACCGGTCCCCCCGTCTACAACGACCCACACCTCACCATGCAGCTGGCGGCCGCCTTCCGCGAGGCGCTCGGAACGGAGCGGGTCGTCCGGACCGGACGATTCACCTTCAGCGACGATTTCTCCAGGTTCGGTCTCCCCGAGCCGCAAATCCCCCTCTGCTACTTCCTCCTCGGCACCGCCGACCCGGCCGCCCCCTCTTCGCCCGGGATCCATAACCCCGGTTTCGCTCCGCTCCCCGAGCCGACCATCAAGACCGGCGTAAGGGCCATGACCGCAGCGGTCCTGGGAGCCCTGCGAGGGTAGGTCCCTGGATGACTTTTCCTGTAGCGGCGATTTCACGCTTGTGCTAGAGTCACGTTGCGTTATGCTCTCTACACCACCAGGAAAGGAGATTCACCATGGCTGACAAGAAGGTTACCGTTCTGGCTCGTTTCAAGGCAAAAGAAGGTCTGGAAGAGAAAGCGAAGCAGGAAATCATGGCACGGGTGGCACCGACCCGGGCCGAGGCCGGCTGTATCAACTACGACCTCCACCAGTCGTCCGACGACAAGCGGCTGTTCATGCTCTACGAAAACTGGACCAGCAAGCAGGCACTGGACGAGCACCTGCAGATGCCCTACCTGCAGTCGCTCGTCGCCGCGGCCGACGAACTCTTCTCCGAGCCCATCGACATCTCCCTCTGGACGATGACCAGCGAGCCTGAATGACGGAAACCCGACCCGGCGCGGAAGGGGGCCGGCCCTCCCGTTCCCCTTCCGCGCCGGGCGGAAACGGCCCTCCCGCCGTCCCTGACCGGCTCAGGCGTGCCTGATTGCCAGACAGTCGAATACGACGCGCCCCCCTTGATAGGTTACCTCGCCACGCTTCACCACCCGCCAGTCGCCGTTCTGATACACCCCGGCGTTCGCGACCCGCTCCACCAGGCCGGGAGCGGAATCGAGCAATTCCACCAGTTGCCGGTCCTGGCCCAGTACGACGGGCCTGATCCCGGATCCGGCGACTATGCTCACCGGCTCCACGATCAGGCTCGCCAGCTCAGGGGACGGAATGGCGGCAACGGTCTGCCTGGCCTGGAGCTGGATCATCCGGGTCCTGGTATCCGGACCGGCGGCTTCCTTGGTGGTGCCGATTAGTTCCAGCAGGTGCTCGCGAACCTGGTTCAGCTCCCGGGCCTCCCTCAGCTTCTCACCCCCCGGACAGGCGGTCAGGGCCTTGGCAAGCATGGACACCTCCCGCAGGAAGTGGTTCCGCTGGTTTTCCGGCACCAGGTACATGACCACGATGGAGACCGGAATGCCGTCCGGGGCACCGTAATCCAGACCGGTCGGGCTCCACCCCACCACGCAGAGGAGGTCCTCCTCGAACGGCACCCGCGCATGCGGACAGGCCCACCCCATGCCCAGGGCGGTGTTCGTGGCCCGCTCCCTGGCCGTCACCAGACCCACCACGTCGGTCCCTGAGGGGATCGAGGGGATTGCCTCGATGATGTGGGCCAGGACCTGGAGGGCATCCTCCTTGTTGTTGTCGGGCAGCTCGATCAGTCTCCCTTCCTGCAGCGCATCGAGCAGGCTGTCCATAATCAGTCACCTCCGTAACGGTTGAAAAACCAGGTCTTCATGATGTGCGTCACCATGGCGTACGAAACCAGGAAGGCCGAGATCCAGGCCCAGTAGACGGCCGGCAGAGGCACCATGCCGAGCGGTGCGGCAAAGGGCGAGTAGGGGAGCCACGCGCCCACGGCCATGACACAGAGGGTGGTCAAGGTCATGTGCAGCGAGGCCCGGCTCCCGAAGAACGGTATCCGTCTGGTCCTGATGATGTGAACGATCAGGGTCTGGGTCAGGAGCGATTCCACGAACCACCCGGTCCGGAACAGGCTTGCCAGCGCCTCCCGGTGGGCCGGGGACGTCAACGGATCGCTGAAGTCCCGGCAGTTGAAAAAGAACCACATGAGGCCGAAGGTCGCATAATCGAACAGGGAGCTCACCGGCCCGATAAAGAGCATGAACCGCTTGACGTTGCCGATGTTCCACGCCAGCGGCTTCTTGACCAGCTCCCCGTCCACGTTGTCGGTGGGGATGCCGGTCTGGGAAAGGTCGTAGAGCAGGTTGTTCAGCAGGATCTGGGCCGGGAGCATCGGCAGGAAGGGGAACAGGTAACTGGCTCCCACCACGCTGAACATGTTTCCGAAGCTGGAGCTGGAGCCCATGCGGATGTATTTGACGATGTTGGCGAACACCCTCCTCCCTTCCATGATCCCCTCTTCCAGGACCAGCAGGTTCTTCTCCAGCAGCACGATGTCAGCCGCCTCCTTGGCCACGTCGACCGCCGAGTCCACGGAGATCCCCACGTCGGCCGCCTTGAGCGCCGGCGCGTCGTTGATGCCGTCCCCCATGAATCCCACCACGCTGCCGCTTCGGCGCAGCTCCCGGACAATCCGCTCCTTCTGCATGGGGGTGACCTTGACGAAGACGTCGGCCTCCAGCGCGGCCCGGGAGAACTCCTCCCCGGACATGAGCGACAATTCCGAGCCGGTGACCATCCGGAGCGCCGCAAGCCCCACGTCCCGGCAGACCTTGGCGGTGACCAGGCCGTTGTCGCCGGTCACCACCTTTACCCGGACACCGGCGCGTCTCAGCAGCTCCAGGGCCTCGCCGGCCGATTCCTTCGGGGGATCGAAGAAGGCGATGTATCCCAGCAGGATCAGCCCGCTTTCATCGGCAACGGTATAGGCGGAACGTTCCCTGGGGAATTCCCGGTAGGCGATGCCGAGCACGCGGTAGCCGTCGCTGTTGAGCCGCTCGACCTCCTCGAACAGGTCGTCCCGGATCATGTCGATGAGCGGATACACCTCGTCGCCGATCTGGTAGCGGTTGCAGCAGGCATGGATCTCCTCCACCGCGCCCTTGCAGATCAGCACGTGATCACCTTCGTAATCCACCACCACCGACATGCGGCGGCGCTGGAAATCGAACGGCAGCTCGTCCACCAGGCCGCACTGCCCCTCCACGTCCAGGTCCGAATGTTCGACAACGGCCCGGTCGATCAGGTTGCGCAGGCCGGTCTGGTAGTAGCTGTTCAGGTAGGCGTAGTTCAGGACGTCCCGGCTCACGTGGCCGGTGATGTCCACGTGCTTCTCCAGCACCACCCTGTCCTGGGTGAGGGTCCCGGTCTTGTCCGTGCACAGGACGTCCATGGCGCCGAAGTTCTGGATGGAGGGGAGCCGCTTCACGATGACCTTTTTCCCGGCCATGGTCAGGGCGCCCTTGGCCAGGTTCACGGTAACGATCATCGGCAGCATCTCCGGGGTGAGCCCCACGGCCACCGACAGTCCGAACAGCAGGGCCTCCAGCCAGTTCCCCTTGGTTATGGCCACTATGAGGAACACGGCGCAGACCATGACCACCATGAACCGGATCATGAGCCAGGTGAAGGAGCGCACTCCCCTGTCGAAGCCGGTTTCCTCGCGGCGTCCGGCCAGGCGTTCCGACACGGCGCCGAACATGGTCCGGGTGCCGGTGTTGATCACCACACCGCGGGCCGTGCCGCTGGTGACGCTGCTCCCGAAAAAGCAGGCGTTCGGCAGGTCCAGCGGCGTGCCGGCGTCGGCCGCGCCTCCCTCGGCCGTTTTTTCCACTGCCATGGCTTCGCCGGACAGGGCCGACTGGCTCACGAAAAAGTCCTTGGCCGACAGGAGCCGCAGGTCTGCCGGGACTATCGAACCCGCGTGCAGCAGGACAATATCGCCCGGAACCACCTCGGAAATCCTGATCTCCGTCTCCCGGCCGCCCCTCAGAACCAGGGTGCGCGACTGGACCCGTTTGCCGAGCGCCTCGACGGCCACGCCGGAACGGCGGTCCAGCACATAGGAGAGCCCGACGCTGAGGAGGACCATGGCGGTGACGAGCACCGTTGCAACGACCTCACCGATGAACCCGGAGACCAGGGCTATGACCAGAAGCTGGACCACCAGCGGGCTCTTGCAGCGCTCGACGATGTCGGCCAGGAACCCCTGACGCTTGGCCCGCGACAGTTCGTTGGGCCCATGCTCGTCCAGGCGGCGCTCCGCCTCCTCCGGGCTCAGGCCCAGCGGGCAGGAGCCGATCTCTCCGAGCGCTTCCCCGGCCGGAAGCGCGCACAGCTCGACAAAGCGCCGCTCATGGCCGGTCGTTTCCTGCACGGTCTTCACGCCGGGGGCTTCCGCGCCTGAATCCCGGGATATCTTTTTCATCATGCGGTCTATCATGACGCTTCCTTACACCTGCATGCCGTTCAAAGAGCCTTTTCTTTCTTACATGACATTCCGGCCGAGGGACGGATGACGCGGTTCTAGGATTCGATACCGCCCGATACGGCCTTGACTTGGGGGAAAGACGGTCCGCGGACGAACGCCTCTCGTATCGGGTTCGAAACGGAGAGGGGCGGACAAGTGCCCGAACGCCGCACGCGCCGATGGACAGACCGATACCGGGATGAGAGGTGAAATCCGACCGGAGATCCCCTGCTTGATCGTCTACCCGTTCCACGGACAACGGAAACGGTCAAAGCAGAGGAGGAAGGGAAAGATGCCTTGAAGGGAATTACCGCTGGGGGAACGGGACGGGTATGAGATATTCGCTACTGTGACTGCCCAACTTGGAGAACCACCACCTTTCCGGTCCGAATTCGCGGCAATAAAAAAGGCCATGGGGAACCATGGCCTGTGGAATGCGGCTGTCGGTTCCCCACTCGTAGGTTTTCGGCAGTGCGCAACGTAGGTCGGGACGACCAGCTACCTTAGGTAAAGCCTTAAGCCGACAATACCTGGTCTACCCATTGGCGTCTTTCGACATTTCCGGGCAGTAGCCTCTGTTTGCGCAAACGCCTCATGCTAACGAGGAACGTGCTATTCTATACCGCGACGGCGCTGACCGGTCAACAAATTTTTTCATACGCTATTCAGGTCTCTACCCTTTTCATCCGCCGCTGTCCGTAGGCCGGGGGGCTGTCCGCCGGGCATCCCCGCGGCCCGGTGGAAGAACCCCTTGTTTATCCGTAATCCGCTGAGGTATAATTCACCGTTCAGAGCTTGTCCGTAAATAACGTTCCGAGTGATCGCGCCCGGACTTATGCTGGATTTGGCCGGGACGATTGAGTAAAACCGCAGGAGTGAGCCAAGGCTGCGTCAAGGATTTTGCGATTGGGGACAGGTCAAAGACGGCGTGAAGACGGGATGCGAGCACGGAATGCTTTTTTACGGACAAGCTCTTAGTGCCGGTCAATCTCCCTGCCGGCGCCGGGAGGTTATACCCACATGAGGCTCAACACGAGGCTGGTGATGATCATGCTTCTGCTGCTGATCATCGCCGTATGCACGCTGTTCGTCCTGAACCAGTACAGCCAGAGCGGCCTGGTGGACGAGATCAGGGAGAGCTCTTCCGAGATATCCAAGGCCATCCAGCTAAGCGTGGCCGACCTGACCTCACAGGAGGAGTTCTCCTCCCGGCTCAAGGAGTACATGAAAGAGGCCAGGAAGAAGGGGATCAACGAGGTCAGTATCATCAGCAACGAGGGGGAGATCATCGACTCCTCCAACCCCGCCGAGGTGGGAAAGCGCCGCGACATCACTAAACTGAAGAAGGGACTCAAGGTATCGCGCCGCCAGTCGGACCGGAAGAGGTCCGATATGGACCCTTCCCGCCTCTACGATCTGGTGGTTCCGGTCATCGTGGGGGACGAGCAGCTCGGCTACGTGCACATCAATCTCCTGCTGGACAACTTCCGCACCATTCAGCACGAGAACTTCATGCACCGGCTGGCGGCCACCTTTCTGGTCTTCATGCTGGGTATCGGGTTCGCCGTGTTCCTTGCCCGGCGCTACACCAGGCCAATCCGCAGGATCGTGGAAGGTGTCAAGAAGGTCTCGGCCGGCGACCTCTCGGAAACCTTTCCCGTGCAATCCCGGGACGAGATAGGAGAGCTGGCCGCCAACTTCAACGAGATGGTGAACAAGCTCAGGGAACGCGAGGCCCTGGAGAAACGGCTCTACGAGGCCGAGCACCTCTCCAAGGTCGGGCAGCTCGCCTCCGGCATAGCCCACGAGATACGGAACCCGCTCAACTACATCAGCCTGGCGGTCGATCACCTGAAGAGCGACCTGGTCAGTCCTGCCGAGCCGAACCGGGAGGAGATGGCCGCGCTCCTCGACAAGATCAAGGACGAGGTGCGCCGGGTCAACTACATGGTGCTGAACTTCATGAGCTATGGCAGGCCTCTCAGGCTCCGGACCGCTACCGTCCGATACGGTGACCTGGTGGACAAGGTGCTCCCCCTGATGGCCGAAAAGCTGGCCGAGCAGCGGATCCGGGTGATCCACGACATCGACCCGGAGCTTCCTCCCCTGGAGGCCGACCCGGAACTGCTGCGCAACTGCATGGTCAACCTGATAACCAATGCGGCCCAGGCCATGCCGGACGGGGGGCGGATACGGCTGGGGGCCTCCTTCGATCCCGAGGGAAGGAAATTCCGCCTGACGTTCGCCGATGAGGGCATGGGGATCAGTCCCGAGGACATCCCGAAGATCTCGCAGCCCTACTTCACCACCAGGGAGGCCGGCATCGGCCTCGGCCTGGCCATAACCGAAAGGATCGTCAAGGAGCACGGGGGGGAGCTTTCGGTCGAAAGCATCCCGGGACAGGGCACCGTCTTTACCATCATCATCCCCGACTACCGGGAGGAGCACGGGCAATGAAGGGCAGCATTCTGGTGGTGGACGACGAAAAAGGACAGCGGGAGATCCTCTCGGCCATCCTGGGCAAGGAAGGGTACCCGGTCACGGTGGTCCCAGGCGCGGCTGAGGCGCTGGAACGGCTGGAGGCGGAGGAGTACGACATCATCCTGACCGACCTGAAGATGCGCGGCATCTCCGGCATGGATCTCCTGGAACGGATCCTCGACCGGGACCGCGGCCAGTGCGTCATCATCATGACCGCCCACGGCACCATCGACTCGGCGGTGGAGGCCATGAAGAAGGGGGCCTTCGACTACCTGGAAAAGCCGCTGGAGCGGGATACCCTGCTGCTGACGCTGGAACGGGCCTTCGAACGGCTGGCCCTGCTGCGGGAAAACCGCCTGTTGCAGAAAAGGCTGGAGGAAACCCGCGGGATCACCGGCATCATCGGGACCCACCCGAAGATGAAGGAGGTCTACCGGATCGTCAACAAGATCGCCCCCACCAATTCAACGGTGCTCATCTACGGAGAGTCGGGCACCGGCAAGGAGCTGGTGGCGCACGCTATCCACGACGGCAGCCCGCGCCGCGCCGCGCCCTTCTTCGCCGTCAACTGCGCCGCCATCCCGGACACGCTCATCGAGAGCGAGCTGTTCGGCCACGAAAAGGGCTCCTTCACCGGCGCCGCTTCCCGCGAGATCGGGCTGTTCGAGGCCGCCGGCTCGGGCACCCTGTTTCTTGACGAGATAGGAGAGATGAACCCTGCCGTGCAGGCCAAGCTGCTGCGGGCCATCCAGGAGCGTGAGATCCGCCGGGTGGGCGGCAAGGCGACCATTCCGGTGGACGTGCGCATCATTTCCGCCACCAACAAGGACCTTGAACAGGAGACCCGCCGCGGGAACTTCCGCGAGGACCTGTTCTACCGGCTCAACGTCATCCGGATCAACCTTCCTCCCTTGAGGGAACGGGGGAGCGACATCATCACCCTGGCGGAATTCTTCACCGAGAAGTGCTGCCGGGAGGCGGGCCTGGAACTCAAGGCCGTTTCCCGGCCGGCCTTGAAGCTGATGATGAACTACTCGTGGCCCGGCAACGTACGCCAGTTGGAGTCGGTCATCGAACGGGGCGTGCTCATGACCGACAGCGACACCATCCAGCCGGAGGACCTGCCGGCCGAGATCCTCAGGGAGGGGACACCGGGAGGTTCGGTCTCCATCGAGCTCCCCCCGGAAGGGATCTCCTTCGAGGACCTGGAACGGGACCTGATCATCAAGGCCATGGAGCGGGCCGGCTGGGTAATCGGCAAGGCCGCGCCCCTGCTGGGGATGACCTACAAGACCCTCCAGTACCGGCTGGAGAAGTTCTCTATCGAAAAGCCTGAGAAAAAGGGGCTGGGACGGTAGGGGGCGGAAGACGCCAGTAAATTCAGGGAGTGATTCATGGACCTTTCCAAAAAGCTGCACCGGTTCACCGTTGTTCCGTCACTGCCGCAGGAGCTCTCGGGACTGCGGACCATCGCCTACAACCTCTGGTGGACCTGGGAGCCGCAGGCCATCGAGCTGTTCAGGAGAGTCGATTACGACCTGTGGCGGGAGACCCGTCACAACCCGGTCAAGATGCTCGGTCTGCTGCAGCAGACCAGGCTGGAGGAGCTGCTGGCCGACGACGGCTTCATGGCCCACCTGGCCAGGGTAGAGGAGGCCCTGGCGAACTACATGTCGGGCAAGACCTGGTACGACAAGGCGCGGGCCAACGGTGGCCCGAGCCGCATAGGCTATTTTTCCATGGAGTTCGGCCTGCACGAGTCCATCCCCATCTATTCGGGCGGCCTGGGGGTCCTGTCCGGGGATCACCTCAAGTCCGCCAGCGACCTGGGCATCCCGCTGGTGGGGGTGGGGCTCCTCTACCGCCAGGGTTATTTCCGCCAGTACCTGAACATCGAGGGATGGCAGCAGGAGTTCTACCCGGAGAACGATTTCTACAACATGCCGCTCCGGCTTGAGCGGGACGAGGAAGGGACGCCGGTCACCGTGGCCCTGGAGATTGGCGAGCGCGAGGTGAGCTTCCAGGTATGGCGCATGCAGGTAGGGAGAGTCCCTCTCTACCTCCTCGACACCAATATGGAGTTGAACTCCTGGGAGGACCGAAAGATAACCGCCCAGTTGTACGGCGGCGACCAGGAGATGCGTATCAGGCAGGAGATCCTGGTGGGGATCGGCGGAATCCGCGCCCTGAGAAGGCTGGGTATCGATCCCGAGATCTGCCACATCAATGAGGGACATGCCGCCTTCCTGTCCCTGGAACGCATCAGGCTGCTTATGGAGGAGCGGAAGCTGAAATTCCCCGAGGCCCGGGAACTGGTGACCGCAGGCAACGTGTTCACCACCCACACGCCGGTCCAGGCCGGTATCGACCACTTCCAGCCTGAGCTGGTGGAAAAGTACCTGGGGCACTACTGCCGGGCGCTGGGGCTCTCGGCCGAAGAGTTCCTCGGCCTGGGGAGGCAGGATCCGAAAAACCATCACGAGACCTTCTGCATGGCCGTCCTGGCCCTGCGGCTGGCGGGCCGGCGCAACGGGGTGAGCAGGCTGCACGGCGAGGTTTCCCGCGCCATGTGGCGGGACCTCTGGCCCGAGCTGCCCGAGGAGCACATCCCTATCACTTCCATAACCAACGGGGTCCACACCAGGACCTGGCTCTCCAACGAGATGGCCGGGCTGCTGATCCGCTACCTGGGGACCCGCTGGCTGGACGACCCGGCCGACTGCGGTATCTGGCGGAAGATCCGGCTCGTGCCGGACTCGGAACTCTGGCGTACCCATGAACGGTGCCGGGAGCAGCTGGTTACCTTTGCCCGCAAGCGGCTCAAAGAGCACCTGCTCCACGTGGGGGCAACCCCCAAGGAGGTCATGGCCGCCGACGAGGCCCTGGACCCGGAGGTCCTGACCGTGGGCTTCGCGCGCCGCTTCGCCACCTACAAGCGGGGCACCCTGCTGCTGCGCGACCTGGACCGGCTTGACCGGATCCTCAACCACCCCGACCGGCCGGTCCAGATCATCTTCGCCGGCAAGGCCCATCCGGCGGACTTCGAGGGGAAGGAGCTGATCCGCAGGATATTCCAGGCGTCCATGGATACCAGGTTCCGCCACCGCATCGTGTTCATCGAGGACTACGACCTGGCGGTAGCGCGCAGGATGGTCCAGGGGGTGGATGTCTGGCTCAACACGCCGCGCCGCCCCCTGGAGGCCAGCGGCACCAGCGGGATGAAGGTGGCGTTCAACGGCGGTCTCAACATGAGCGTGCCGGACGGCTGGTGGCCCGAGGGGTACCGGGGGGACAACGGCTGGGCAATCGGCAGCGGCGAAGTCTACGACGACATTGAATACCAGAACGATATCGAGGGAAGGGCCGTCTACGACCTGCTTGAGAAGGAGGTGGTGCCGCTGTTCTACGACCGCGGCGCGGACGGCATACCGCGCGGCTGGCTGGCGCGCATGAAGGCGTCGGTCGAGTCCCTCTGCCCGGTCTTCAGCACCGAACGGATGGTGCAGGAGTACACCGACCGGTTCTATCTCCCCTCGTTCGAGGAGTGGCATGCCCTGGAGCGCAACCACGAATCCCTTGCCAGGGACCTGGCCCGCTGGAAGGCAAAGATGCACCGACTGTGGCCCAGGGTGCGCGTCGAGGGAGTCGAGGCGGCCACCTCCGGCGAGTTGGCGGTCGGGACCCGAATCCGGCTGGAAGCGCGGATAGCCGTGGGCGAGATCCCCCTGGAAGAGCTGTCCGTGGAGGCCTTCGCCGGAGTGCTGGATCCCCGGGACGCCATCACCGGTGGGATGCTGACCCCGCTCCAGCCGCTGGAGCAGCTGGGACCGGACCTGCACCGCTTCGGCGGCGAGCTGGAGTGCCGCGCCTGCGGCAGGCAGGGTTTCGTCATCCGGCTGGTGCCGCGGCATCCCGGGATCGGACCGGTCTACGAGCCGGGGCTCATCCTCTGGGCATAGGATCGAATCGTCCGGGGTTGAAAATTTCGGCAAAAACAGGTACAGTCCGCTCCGGGAAAAAATTTTGCCGCTATGGGAATACCTAGCCTATGAGACTCTGTCTGTCGCTGACGCTTGCTCTTTTCTGCCTGACCGCCTGCACCTCCATGGTGCCGCGAAAATACCTGCCGGAGCCCATCACCAACGAAACCTTCACCGACCCGGTCAAAACGGTGACCATTCCACTGCCGGTCATCGCCACCAGCCCCAACGAAGGGATCACCGTGGGCGCCCTGACGGCCTTCCTGCTCCACAACGCCAAGGACGAGGTCAGCACCCTCGCGGCGCCCCAGGTGAACTACAACAAGTACTTCGGCGCCACCTTCACCCTCTACGGCGCCTTCTTCCCCTCCCCCAGCAGGAACTGGGAATTCAACCTCTCCAAGTCCACCACCATCAACCAGGATTTCGAGATGAAGTTCCGGGACAAGACCCTCATGGACGGGAAGGTGGAATGGTACGTCTTCCCCTATGTCTACAGTGACGGCTCGGCCCGGTTTTTCGGCTTCCAGTCGAATAGCCTGAAGGACAACGAGACCAACTACGCCGACGAGGAATACGGTATCACCACCACCATCGGATACGACATCACCCCCCACCTTCAGATCCAGTTCGGGGAACGGATCCGGAAGGTCAGCATCGGCAGGGGGGCGATTACCTCGCTCCCGTTCATCCGCGACCGGTACAACCAGCTCCTGGTGCCAGGCATCAACGGCTTCACCGCCCATGCCCAGAAACTGGCGATAATCTACAACACCCTCGATTCCCGCGACATGCCCACCAGCGGCATCTACATCAAGGCCTCCATCGAGAGCAGCTTCAAGGCACTGGGAAGCAGCGCCGACTACCGCCGCTACGAGGCCGAGGTCAAGGGGTATCTCCCGCTGGTGGAGGCGCGCTACATAACCGTGGGCCGGCTGGTCTACAACCAGACCCTGGGCAGCCGGGTCCCTTTCCTGGAACGGAGTATCCTGGGGGGCGAAAACACCCTGCGCGGTTACGGTCGCAACCGTTTCATCGACAGCAGCTATTTCCTCCTCAACCTGGAGGAGCGGATACGGCTGTTCCGCTGGCGGCTGTTCAACGTCAACACAGACTGGGAACTGGCCCCCTTCATAGACCTCGGAGCGGTCATGGAATCCCTGGACAAGGTTGAGACCCGCAACTTCGAGTTCAATCCCGGCATCGGCTTCCGGGCCGTAGTCCGGCCCAACATCGTGGGAAGGGTGGACATCGGCTTCGGCAACGAGGGGCCGGCCGTATTCGTGGGGCTGGGGTATCCGTTCTAGTGTCCTGTGCGGGGGAGGTTCCGTACAGGGTGGATGTGCAGGAATGTAGAAGCGGATATGAAACCAGTCTCTACATGATACATGACGCGCGCATATGAAAAAGGCCCGCCGGGTGTCGAAAACCCGGCGGGCCTTTTCAGGTTCGTGGTCCGGTACCGAGCGTTCTCAGGCAGAAGCCATGGCGCCGAGGAACGGGCCTTCGATCCGGTTCCTCCCCTGCCCCTTGGCCCGGTAGAGGGAACAGTCGGCCTCGCGTATGAAGTCGGCCACCGTCTCTATCCCGTCGGCCGGATGCACCGCCACACCGATGCTGAAGGTGAGCCTGATCTGCGTCATGTCCCCCGGAAACCTGCTCTCCTCGATGGCCTTCCGCACCCGTTCGGCCACGGACATCGCTTCGGAGGGCGCGGTGCCCGGCAGGACCGCAACGAACTCATCTCCACCGAACCGGACGGCAATATCGTAGCTGCGGAGCTGGTCACGAAAAACCGATGCCGCTTCCGCCAGCACCAGGTCCCCCCCCTGGTGGCCATAGCGGTCGTTGATATCCTTGAAACGGTCGATATCGATGATCAGCAGGGAGAGGAATCCGCCGTTGCGGCGGGCACGGGAGAACTCCCTTTCCAGCACGTCCATCAGGTAGCGGCGGTTGTACAGGCCGGTCAGGTGGTCGGTGTGTGAAACCTCGGTCAGGAGCTCGTTGGCCTTCCGCAGTTGATCCTGGAGCCGCTTTATCTTCAGGTGAACCTTGACCCGCGCCACCAGTTCGCCGTCGTCGAACGGCTTGGTGATATAGTCGTTGGCCCCCTGCTCGAGCCCCGATATCTTCGACCCGCGATCGTCCTTTCCGGTCAGGAGTATCACCGGAATGTCCCGCAGTTCATTACGCGCCCTGACCATGGACAGGAAACGGAAACCGTCCATCCTGGGCATCTCCACATCGCACAGGACCAGATCGATCTTGATCCCCAGCAGCAGTTTCAACCCTTCGAGACCGTCCCCGGCCTCGTGACAGAAGGTCGAGAGCGAATGCGCCTTCAGTATCTGAACGATTTCCCGCCGTATCGTCTCCGAGTCGTCAATGATGAGGATGTTCGTTTCCATATCTTCTCCGCCCTCGCCGACGCTCCGCCGGCCGGCCCCCTACAGAACCGGCTCCTTTGCCCGACGTTTCAGCTCGGCGATGACCGCCGCGTAGTCCGGCGCGCCGAATACGGCGCTCCCCGCCACGAACACGTCGGCCCCGGCGCGGGAGATACTCTCGATGTTGTCCGTCTTGACCCCGCCGTCCACCTCCAGCTCCGTCTCCAGCCCCCGCTTGTCCAGCATCCCACGCAGGGCGTGTATCTTCGGGAGGCACGCCTCGATGAACGACTGTCCGCCGAAGCCGGGGTTAACCGTCATCAGCAGTATCAGGTCCAGCTCCTGCAGCACGTAGTCCAGAACGTTAAGCGGGGTTGCCGGGTTGAGAGCCACCCCGGCCCTCTTGCCGTACGACCTGATGAGCTGAACCGTGCGGTGAAGGTGGACCGACGCCTCGGCGTGCACCACGATGATGTCGGCACCTGCCTCGGCAAAGGCCGGCACATAGCGGTCCGGCTCCACGATCATGAGGTGCACGTCCAGGGGGAGCCGGGTGACCTTGCGGGCCGCCTCCACCACCAGGGGTCCGATGGTGATGTTGGGGACGAAACGGCCGTCCATCACGTCCACGTGGATGTAATCGGCCCCTCCCGCCTCAACGGCCCGGATCTCCTCGCCCAGGCGCGAAAAGTCCGCCGAGAGTATCGACGGCGCTATCTTTTTCATCATTCCTCCGGAATAATTCAATTATGAATTATGAATGTTGAATTTTGGGTTGAAAACCTCAAAAAACTATTTCAGGTTTTATGCGTCAGGTTTCAGGCTGACGCCTGTCTTCTGACCCCTGTCTTCTTCGGGTGTTAACTCACCATTCAAAACTCAGAATTCAACATTGCTTCTTCAGCCTTGCCGCGAAAAACCCGTCCATACCGTGCAGGTGGGGCCAGCTCCTGAACATCCCCTGCTCCGTGAACAGGGGAGCATGCCCCGGAAACAGTGCCCGTAGGTCTTCTACCACAAAATCATCGCGTTCTGAAACAAAATCGTGGACCACCGTCTCGTTCTCCTCCACGGAGGTGGAGCAGGTGGAGTAGAGGAGCACCCCGCCGCAAGCCAGGCACCCGGCCGCGTTCCGCAGGATCCTTCCCTGGAGCTCCGACATTCTTGCGGGGTCGGAAGGGGTGAGCCGCCATTTGGACTCGGGGTTGCGGCGGATGACCCCCAGGCCGCTGCAGGGGGCATCCAGCAGGATACGGTCAAAGCGCCGATCTTCCAGTGAAGCCAGCGGAACTGAAGCATCCAGTGCCATGGTTCCGATGATGCCGATCCCGAGCCTGGCAGCGGTCTCCTCGATGCGGCCCAGCTTGCGGCCGTCCCGGTCGCAGGCCAGCAGCGCCCCCCGGTTCTCCATGAGCTGGGCCAGGTGGGTCGCTTTGCCGCCCGGGGCCGCGCACAGGTCCAGCAGATTTTCTCCAGGTTCAGGCGCCAGAAACAGCGAGGCGAGCTGGGAAGATTCGTCCTGTACGGTGAAGAGCCCCTCCCGGAACCCGGGAAGGGAGGCCGGCCTTGCGGATGAGAGTATATGGATCCCGACCGGAGACCATGTCGAAATTTCCGCCTCCACCCCGCCCGCGGCAAACGCCCTCAGCAGCCCGTCCCTGGTGGTCCTGAGGGTATTGACCCGCAGGGTCAGGGGAGGGCGTCCGGACATGGCCGCCGCCAGCGCCTCGGACTCCTCGGCACCGAAACGCCGCAGCCACTCCTCCGCCAGCCAGCGGGGATGGGAGTGGTACGCCGCCAGGAATCCGGCCGGGTCCGCGTGCCGGTCCGGCCAGACGATGGTCCCGCGCTCGCGGTCGAAGCGGCGCAACACCGCGTTGACGAAACCCGCGGCCCGGGGAGCGAACACCCTGGCCAGCTTCACCGTCTCGTTGACCGCTGCTGAAACCGGTATCCGCTCCAGGAAGAACATCTGGTAGAGGCCGAGCCTGAGGAGCGTCAGCACCCCCCGCTCCAGCTTGGCGCTCCTGCGGCTGGAGAACAGATCCACGAGGTAGTCGAGGGTTCCGCGACGGCGCAACACACCAAAAACCAGCTCCGTCAGCAGCGCCCGGTCCCTGGCGGGGAATGGGCGGGCGGACAGTTCCCCGTCTATCAGTATGTCGGCAAAGGCCTGGTCCCGCTCGATGCGGACCAGGATCTCGAAGGCCGCACGGCGGGGATTAACGTCGTTCAAGGGATGCTCCGGAACGTGCTTGGAGTCGGTAACGGACAGGCGAAGGGTGGAAAATCCGGCTCAACTCCGGGGGCCGTACAGCATCTCCTCCAGCCTCCTGACCCGCTCCTGCATGGGAGGATGGGTGGAGAACAGGGACATGAACCCGCCGCCGGTCAGGGGGTTGACGATGAACATGTGTGCCGAGGCCGGGGTCGCCTCCTCCATGGGGAGCTGACGGTTGGCGGCCTCCAGCTTGCGCAGGGCGTTGGCCAGGTAGAGGGGATTCCCCGAGATCTCGGCTCCCCCCCGGTCGGCCTCGTACTCGCGGGACCGGGAGATGGCCATCTGGATCAGCAGGGCCGCCAGGGGCGCCACGATGGCCATGACCAGCATTCCGAATACACCGCCCCCCTCGCCGTCCCGGTCCCGGCCGCCGAAGATGGCGGCCCACTGGGCCATGTGGGCCAGGTAGGTGACCGCTCCGGCCACGGTGGCGGCGATGGAGGAGATCAGGATGTCACGGTGCTTCACGTGGGAAAGCTCGTGGGCCATGACCCCGGCCAGCTCCTCGCGCGACAGCATGCGCAGGATGCCGCTGGTCGCGGCCACGGCAGCGTGCTGCGGGTTCCTCCCGGTGGCGAATGCGTTGGGCGTATCCGAAGGGATGATGCAGACCCGCGGCATGGGCAGGCCGGCCCGCTCCGCCAACTGCCGGACCAGACCGTAGAACTCGGGGTGGTCCGCTTCGGTTATCTCCTTGGCTCCGTACATGGCCAGTACGATGCGGTCGGAAAACCAGTACGAGACCAGGTTCATGACCCCTGCCATGACCAGGGCGATCAGCATCCCTCCCTGGCCGCCGATGGCGCCGCCCGCCATGACCAGCAGCACGGTCAGCAGCGCCAGCAGAAATGTGGTTTTCAGCGTATTCATTGAGGCTCCTCTTCTCTTCAATTCAGTTGTATGAAGCGATCCTGACAACACCCGCCCACGGGTAGGGAGGCGGTTTCATGGTTATTATAAGCATTGCCCGGAAAAACTACAAGGGCGCCGTCCGGAGTCACACCTCTATCCGGAACTCGGCCCCGCTCCCGTTGTTCCTGGCGGTCAGGCGCCCGTTCATGTTCTTCTCGATGATCGTCTTGGAGATGTAGAGCCCGAGTCCGGTCCCGTCGCCGCTCCGCTTGCAGGTGAAGTAAGGGTCGAATATCCTAGCCAGGATATTCTCCGGCACGCCGCCGGCATTGTCGGCTATCGAGACCACGGTCCTCCCCCCTGCTTCGTATGCCCTGATGGTGATGGCCGGTCTCCCGGTCCCCCGTTCCAGAAAGATGTCCTTGGCGTTCCCCAAAATGTTCAGCAGGACCTGGGAATATTCATTGGGGTAGCCGTTGGCCTTGAGGCCGTCGGTTATCAGAAGCTTCACCTCGATATCGTGATAATGGAAGTGAGGCTGTATGAACGAGATCGACCTCTCCACCACCTCACGTATGAAAAACTCGGTCTTCTCCTTGTCGGGCCTGAAGAAGTTGCGGAAGTCGTTCATGGTGCGGGACATGTAGCCGATAACCTCCATGGCGTGCCGCGCCGTATCCTCCAGGTGTTCCTCGGTAAGCTCCCCGTTTCTGCTGTACTCCGAAAGGCTCTGGATCAGCAGCCCCACCACGTTGAGCGGCTGTCTCCACTGGTGGGCGATATTCCCTATCATCTCACCCATGGCTGCCAGGCGACCCTGCTGGATCAGGATGTGGTCCTTTTCCCGGTTCCTCTCCAGCTCTTCCCTGACCCGCTCCTCCAGGCTCCGATTCAACGCCTCCAGCTCCTGCTGCTTCAGTTGCAGCTCCCTGCCGGCCTCCAGGGCCGCGGCCCTGTGCTCCCGCTCCGCCTCGTAGAGCTCGCGGTAGAATCCGAGCCGCGCCTGCCGCCAGACCAGCCAGACGCACATCCCGGTCGCCAGAAACAGGACCACCACGATACCGCCCAGCAACCTGGCACGGTCCCGGACCGGTGCATCGAGCTCGTCCCTGTCCATCTTGATCACCAGGGACCAGGGCGACCCGGGTATCCCCTTGACTGCGGCGATTACCGGTACACCCCGGTAATCGAGCCCCTCAATGAGCCCTTCCCGGCCGCTAACGGCCGCTGACGCCACCTGTTGCTCCCTGCCCCGGCTCCGGCCGGGCAGGCCGGCCGCGCGGGGATACCGTGGCTCGTTGAGGTAGACCACCTCGTGTCCCACTCCCCGGACCAGCAGGGCCTCGGCGGTCCTGCTCGCCGTGGGCAGTGCGCCGAGCAGGGGAAAGAGGGTACGACCGGGATCGGCGTCAATCAGCATGACCGCCACGATCCGGGACCCACCCCCGGTCGTGTCCCGCAGGGGAATGAATGTCTCGTAACGGAAGGGTTCTCCCTCTGCTGCACGGTAAATATCCGAAAATACCGGTTTACCCGTCTTCACGGCCTGTCTGAGCAGGGAGCGACGGGGCGGGATAAGGGAATCGCCGTCAAGGCCGGGGGGAATGGAGATCAGGGGGACCCCTCGGAGGTCCATCAGGGTCATGCACCGGTAATGATAGTGCCTCTGGCGGTTCGTTATCCACTGCCGGAGCTCCTGTTCGGCGGATGAGCGAACCGCGCCGTTCCGGAGCCTGCGTTCGACCAACGGGAGCAGCAGGGGATTACCGAAGATGACCTCGGCGTCATCAAGGAATGCGGAGCGCCACTCGGCAATGGTGCGGGACTTCAACTCGGCAAAGGCGAGCAGCTCTTTCTGCTTTTCCCGCCTGATGCCGTTTTTCTGGTCCAGATAGATGAAATAGCCTGCCGTGCCAATGCCGCCCGCCAGCAGGAGAAACAACAGCACCAGCGCCCAGGGGGTTCTGAAGGATATCCATTGATATGCCATCATACGGTCCCGCCTGTTTTTCAGAATCGGGGATCAAGGGTCGAAACCTACACCTGGCACCAGGCTTTTCCTCACTCCCCCGTTCCTGTCTTTTATTCCAACCCGCAGCGCTTTGCAACGAAAAAATCACGATTTTACGCCATGTTCGAATACCGGGCGCCATATTTCCCTTGCCAGGGAACAGAACCGCCCGTCGAGCGGGTCTGCGTCGCCGAAGCAGAGCCGGTAGGCGGGGTCCCGCTTTTCACCCGGAAAACCCTCCGAGCCGTGCCACTCCCGGGCCGCAGCCCGCAGGGCTGCGTTTTCCCCCTTGCCGCCCAGCGCCCTGTCGGCATAGGCAAAGGATGCCGCCGGAAAGAAGGGGAGCGGTTCCCGCATCCCCAGCCGGCGGGTCTCCAGCAGGAACGCCAGGATCTCGCGCCATCGGGGCACGGGGCCGAGACGGAACCCGCCGTCCTTTGCCACGGCCAGGCTCCCGGCCGGATACCCCCCAGCAGCGAGCCCGCTCAGTGCCAGATGCTCGATCCAGAGACGGATCCGGTCCCTGGGCTTCAGTTTTGCGCAACGGTAGCGCAGCAGGCCGTCCGCCCGTACCCCCGCCAGTCTTCCCACCAGCCGCAGTTCCCCGATGCGCAGGTCCAGGTCCAGGGGCGGGAGCGACGGCGCGTCCAGGCGGGGCCGCAGCGCGGCTGCAAACTCTTCGACCCCCTCCGACAGGACGGTGAACAGCTCGTCGCCGTACCTCCCGGCCGGCAGCTCTCCCCGTGCCCGGACCAGGGGAAGCGCCTCGGCCTGCGTCCCCCCGCGGAGGAAGCGGCCGGTCAGCTCCTGCTCCAGCCCGAACCGTTCCAGATGGTCCAGGCGGAACGGTTCACTCTCGTCGGCACTCCCTTCAGGGTCCCGCAGGGAGATGCCGAAGCGCCCCTTGAGCAGGGCACGGGCCGGGTTGGTGAAAAAGGCCGCCAGCTCGTCCAGCGAGACCGTCGTCTCCTCCAGGGGGGGGAGCGGGGTCGCCAGGAACGGGCCGGGCGGAGTCCCGCCGGCAGTCAGGCTCTCGGCCGCAGCACGGTTCTCGTCCGAATAGCTGAACAGTGATGAACCCGGGGTGAAATAGTCCGGGCTGAACGGGTGCAGACGGTGCCGCACCACCAGCAGGTCACGGGGAGAGCCTCCCGCGGCTCCGGTAACGAAACTCCGCTCCAGATAATCGAGCAGCTCGCTGACCAGGACCGACGGGGGTATCTCGGTGTTGTCCTTCATCCCCTGTCCCACATAGCTTATGTGGAGCGTCTCGCGGGCGGACAGGAGGGCTTCCAGGAACAGGTAGCGGTCCTCGTCCCTGAGCGAGCGGTCCCCCCGCCGGGGCTCCAGGGCGGTCAGGTCGAACTCCGGCGGTCTACCGCGCCGCGGAAAGGCCCCGTCGTTCATGCCGATGAGGGCGATCACCCTGAACGGGATGCTGCGCATGGGGAGCATGGCGCAGAAGGTGACCCGGCCGGTAAGGAAGCCGGCAACGCCACGGGCATGCCGTTCCAGCCGGGCCTGGAGCCAGCTCCGGATCACCTCCGCCTCCAGAGGACCGCCGAAGCCCGAGAGCTCCCGCAGCTCATGGAGCCCTGCAAGGACGTCGAGCAGCTCCAGCCGCTCCTGCTCCCCCTCCTCGTCCACGACGAAAAAGCCATCCAGCAGTGTCCGGCAGGTCGTCTCCCATCCGTCCAGCGGGCGGGGCATCTCCAGCCCGTCCACGGCATCGGAAAGCGCCGCCACGAAGCCGAGCAGGCTGCCCAGGACCCGGGCACCGTCCCCTTCCACACCGTCAGCCGGGAGTATCCCCTGAAACAGCTCCTCCCCGCCGTCGGGCATGGCGTAACCGAGCAGGAGCCGATCGAGTCCGGCCCGCCAGCTGTTCTCCCGGAAGGGGGGAGCGCCGTGACGCACCCGGTCCCCCTCGTCCCTTCCCCAGCGGATCCCGGTCTCCTCGACCCAGCGCCGCACCGTCTCCAGGTCGCCCGCCTGGAAGCCGAACCTCCTGCGCACCGGCGGAGATTCCAGCAGATCCATTACCCGGTTCACGCCGAAGCGCCCCCCGGGCAGGGAGAGGATCGCCAACAGCCCTTCGGCCAGGTGCCCGGCGCTCCGGAGTCCCCGGTCGGCCACGGCATGGGGTATGGCCGCGCCGCTTCCGCGCGGGGCGTCGAAAACCGCCTCGATGTAGGGGGCGTAGGCCTCGATGTCCGGGGTCATCACCAGCACGTCCCGGGGCGCCAGGGTCGGGTCGGCCCCGAACAGGTCCAGCAGGGTGTCGTGAAGCACCTCCAGCTCCCGCATGGGACCGTGGCAGGAATGGATCCGGAGCGAGTGGTCAGACGGTTCGAGGATCCTTTTTTCAACCGGTTCGGACAAGGCGAGGATGTCGTTCCTGACCGTCTCCAGCAGGCTCGCCCCGGCCTCGGGCCGGAAATCGTCCCGGATGTCGGCGTCCACACGCTCCAGCACCGCGTCCAGGAAGTCCCTTCCCATCCTCCCCAGCGAAGCGAGCAGGCTGTTGCCGGCCTCCAGGCAGGCGTCCGGGGCCGTGCGCCTGAGACGCGCCTGCTCCCGCTCCGAGACGATTGTTCCCCAGTATTCCCGGCACGGGTTGAGCAGGAACAGGTTTACCTCGGTCCGGCGGCCGGCCGCGGCCAGCATGTCCAGGTGGAACGGCGGGAGATAGGAGATGCCGAACAGCGAGATCCGCTCGGGGAGGGGCGCTCCGCCGGAGGACTCCCCTCTCAGGAACTCCTCCCTGATCCTGGCCCTGTGCATCCCGCCCCCCTCACGGGCCAGCTCCCGCCAGAGGACCGCCTGCCACCCCCCCTCGGCCCCGGCCTCCCACCGCAGGAGCATCTCGGGCCGGAACAGGGTGTACTGGTCGAAGGTGTCCGCGATCCTCTCCGCCAGTTGGAACAGCTTCAGCCCCCCCTCGTCGAGGGCCAAGTAGCCGCGGATCGGCTCGAAGCCGGGCCGGTGAACCAGCCCGGGCAGCAGCCCCATGACCCTCCAGGTCAGGGACTCCGGCGCGAACGGGCATTTCTCGGGAAGCCCGGGGAACGCGACCCGGAACAGCTCCCTGAGCATGGCGTTGGGGAAGGGATAGCGGCAGTTGGCCCAGATCCCGAACCTGGCCGCCAGCTCCATGGAGAGCCAGCGCTGCATGCCGGCGCTCTGCACCACGATGATCTCCGGGGTCAACGGCGAGGAGAGCGGGACGCGCACCCGCTCCGCCAGCGCGTCCGCCAGCAGTTCCATGCGGTTGGATGTATAAACGGTCAAGGCCATTGAGTCGGTCAGTCCCCTAATCTTCCGTATTCTACCCCTTGTCGTGCCCGAAAGGAAGGACGAAGATGGGCGCAAAAAAAGGGAACGGCCTGCTCGGCCGCCCCCTGGTCGTTCATGCCGGTAAACCGGACGGAACCGGCTCAGTCCCGTTTCCAGTCAACCCGCACGTAATTCTCGGTATGGTTCCACCGGTAGTTCAACTGGCCGCTGTGGGCCTTGTAGACGTCCCGCCCCAGCTTCTGGGCCAGTTTGTCCTCGGTGGTCAGGATGGTGAGCACCCCCCCGTCCTGGCGTATCTCCATGATTCGTCCCAGGGGGTTCTTTTTCCGTGACTTGGACTCGGTGTTCTTAATCAACTCGAGTATCTCCACTTCATGCAGCCGCAGATAGTCACCCATGAGGGTAAAGAAGCCTCCCGGAACCTCGTCGCGCATCCTCTGGCACGCCGGACAGACGATCTTGCCCGACGACGGATCGGCCTTGACCCGTTCCGTCTCCGCCGGATCCATGATCCACCGTTTCTGCCGGTATACCAGACCGCATCTTTTGCAATAGGAAACCTCCATCCCTTCCTTCGGCAGATATACATCCGAACTGCGGACGGCCCTCTGGCCCTTCTCCTCCACTCCGCTCCTGCGGGAAAGCCGTGCCATGGTATTCCTCCTTTCAGCTCCGAGTTTGCCGCTGCTTTTATTATTACACCGGCAAGTAAACAACACAACCCTGAGGTAGGTGGGGGCGCTGACCGCCACGCCCCCATCAGGCAGGGCAAGCACTGTCCCTGATAGTAAAGCCCTGATTCAAAATCGCCTCAAAACCGCCCTTGCCGGGGCGCCGTCCGCCGCCGGGATGCGCAGCGGGAGGCAGATCAGCTCGTACACGCCTTCCTCGACCCCCGAGAGGTCCAGACCCTCCAGGATCACCACCCCGGCCCCGAGCAGGTCCCGGTGCACCGACCCGTCCCCGCCGAAGCGCTCGATGGAGAGATAGTCAATCCCCACCAGCCGGATCCCCGCCCCGGCCAGGAACCGGGCGCCGTCGGGGGTCAGGGAGACGTAGTCCCGGCAAAAACCGGGCCTCGCCCAGAGGAGGGAGTTGTCGGTCTTCAGCAGGAGCCGCTCCTCCCCCCGCAGGAAGAGCCCCTCCAGCTCCCGCTCCCCCAGCTCCCGCAAGCCGCGCAGGTCCGCCACCAGCGCCCTCCCCATGAACAGGGAGAGGGGAACGGCGTCCATGGTCGCTCCTCCCTCCAGCATGTGGCTCGGTGCGTCCAGGTGGGTTCCGGAGTGGCCCGCCAGCGTGATGCGGCATACGTCGGCCCCGTCATCGGCCAGGGTCAGGACCGGCTCCACCAGCACCCTGGGATCCCCGGGGTATGCGTGAAGCTCATTGCTCAATGGTACCGAAATGTCGTATATCCTCATCCGTCACTCCTTTCCTGCGAGCCTCTTATCCTGTGCCTTGAGCCTTGCGCCCTGTGCCTACTATTATATATACTGTCGATTCATGCCGCAGCCGGGATCCCGTGGACCGGGCGGCCGCTCTTGGACGGGAGAAAATGAAGCAGCCGAAAGACGACCATTACTGGATGGGGCTCGCGCTCCGGGAGGCGCGCAAGGCCGGGGCAAAGGGAGAGGTCCCGATCGGCGCGGTCATCGTCCGGGACGACCAGGTGCTGGGTCGGGGCCACAACCTGCGGGAGGGGAGCCTGGACCCCACCTCCCACGCCGAGATGCTGGCCATCCGCAGGGCGTCCCGCAAGGCCGGGAACTGGCGCCTGACCGGCGCGACCCTCTATGTCACGCTGGAGCCGTGCGCCATGTGCATGGGCGCCGTCATACTGGCCAGGATGGAGCGGGTGGTGTTCGGCTGCCGCGACCCAAAAGGGGGAGCTGCCGGGTCGCTGTTCGACCTTTCCGACGACCCGAGGCTCAACCACCGGGTGGCGCTGGAGCCGGGTGTGCGCCCGGATGAGTGCGCGGCAATCCTCAGCAGCTTCTTCGCCGAGCTGCGGCGGAAAAAGAAAAACTAAGAACTCCCGAACCATCCACCAGACAAAGGTTACTTTCCCGTCATTCCCGCATAGGCTGGAATCCGGGGATTGCATTTAATGCTTTATCCGGCACCAGCCATAAACAAGGAGGGCACCACCCATGGACCGATCCGCCGACCAACTGTTGAGCGAAGGAATTGCCGCAATGCGGGAGGGGAACATCTCCTTCGCCCTGGAGCGTCTCAAGGCTGCCGCTGAGCTGGACGACCGACCCGAGATACTTTCCAACCTGGCGCTCTGTCTCGCCAGGGAGCGGGGAGACTTCCCGAAAGCGGTTGCCCTCTGCGGTGCGGCGCTGGCCGAAGAGCCATGGAATTCGCTCCATTACCTGAACCTGGGAAGGATCCACCTCCTGGAAGGCCGGAAAAGGGATGCCATCCGGGTCTTCCGCGACGGCCTGCTCCACCAGGCCAACCCCCTCATCAGGGAGGAACTGCAACGGCTCGGCACCCGCAGGTACCCGGTCATTGCCTCCCTCCCCCGCGAACACCGGCTCAACATATTCCTCGGCAGGCTGTTCACTAAACTGAAACTGCGGTAACGCAGTTTCAGTTTAGTGATGTTGAGTTATGAGTGTTGAATTTCGAATTGAAAGGAATTACCCCTAATAAAAACCAAAAACCCATAACCAGGAAATGGTTTCTTTCCTCTGACACCAGGCACTCGATACGTAACGAGTTTCCATTTCTCCATTTTCCCTGTTTTTTTAACTCAACATTCAAAACTCAAAATTTAACATCGCCATCAACGCCGAAGGCGTTGATGGCAAATTCGCGGCAAACCGCCGCGAATTCGCTGTCCGGCGGAGCGGTGACCGCAACCTCCTTCCCCTCCCGGTCCCGGTAAGCCATGGAGCCGCAATGGAGCATCAGCCGCGGCGCCGCCGGCCCGCCATAACCGGAGTCCCCCACTATCGGGAACCCGCAATGGGCCAGGTGGACACGGATCTGGTGGGTCCTTCCCGTCAGGGGCCGCGCCTCCACCAGCGCCGCGCCTTCCCCCCCGGCCCTCATCAGGAACTCGGTCCGCGCCTCCTTGCCCGGCCGGGCCACCCCGTAACGGGAGGTGCCGACCTTGGCGATGGGCTCGTCAACCAGCCACCGGTCCTCTGCCGGAGTCCCGCTCACCAGTGCCAGGTAGACCTTGTCGACCCTTCCCCCCTTCAGCTGGTCGGACAGCACCGCGGCCACGGCCCGGTTCTTCGGAAACAGCATCACCCCCGAGGTCCCCCGGTCCAGGCGATGGACGATCCGGACCGGCCCATCGATCCCCCGACCCTTCAGGTAAACCCCCACGGCGTATTCCACGGTCCCCTTCAGCTGGTAGGGGGTCCGCTGGGAGCTGAACCCGGCCGGCTTCCGGACCGCCAGCACGTCCTCGTCCTCGTACAGGATATCCTCACGGGCCCAGACCAGTTCCCGGAAGCGCCCCGGCTCCATGACGCCGAGGGCGAGGAGGTCCCCCTCCCGGAGTGCCCGCGAGGCCACCCGGCACATGACGCCGTTCACCGAGCACCCCCCCAGGTCGATAATCTTCCGGATGCGGCTCCTGGACAGATCGGAAAACAGCATGGCCGCACCCTCGTCCAGTCTCATCCCCGCCTCGCCGCTCCCGGCCGTTCCCTTTACAATCATGCTCTCTCCTCCGCGACCGTATCCACTTCATGCCCGGCATGGTAGCGCTTCACGGCAGGAGTGACAAGAACCAAAGTTATGGGTTTTCAGTTTTGTCACCGGTCACTGTTTTTCAACCGGAAACCGAAGACTCGCAACTGAAAACCGGTTTTCTCGCTGTTCATATTTCAAACATTGAACACTTTTGTATAAACCTTGAACATTAAAAGGGTTGCCTGAATGGATCAATTATTGTTAAAAATATATCCTCGACCTGTTAATTTTTTTACCAAAAGCGGGGGCGTGAATCATGAGCATTGTTCAGATAGGAGGCAACTACAGGGTATGCGCCACCTGCGCCTTCTGGGAAGGGGCGCGGGAGGTGCGACAGGATGAGGTCGTCTGCAACAACAGGGACAACGGGGTTTGTCGCGGTAGCTCCTTCTCCGGCTGGCGCATGAGCGCCATCTCCACCTGCACCTCCTGGAAGTGCTGGAGCAAGCTGGCACTACCGGCATGCGAAAATAACGCTCCCGATGTCAAAAAATCGACCCCATAACCACTCCTGAAACAACAAAGTCAACCGTTCCAGGGAGTTGCCCTCCGACTCCGGACGGCACGATGGTTGCTGACATGTCGTGGATTCGCAACACACCTGTTTCAACCTCCCGGCGACAGGGTCTGCCCCAGGTTGACGAGCACGCCCCTTTGTGTTACAAGCGTTCAGATAAACACCCTCATTTTCAAGGAAAAACATGAAACAATCAGCCCCTTCCCTTCTCGGCAAGGTGATGTGTCTGTCGTTCTGCCTGCTTACGGGGTGCGCCGGATACGTGGATCTCCCGCCCGATACGGTCAAGCCGATCTCGGGCTGGCTCGACTCCTCCATCGTGGAGCGCCAGTCGGTCTCGGTCCCGGGGGGCCCGGCAGAGCCCCCGCCGTCGGCCGACTATATCATCGGCCCCAACGACGTGCTGTTCATCAACATCGAGGGCCGGCCGGAATTCATGGTCGTTCCCACCAACAGCTCCAGTAAGGTCCAGGGGAGCCGGGTGGACGGCAGCGGCTACGTCCAGATCCCCATAGCCGGCCCGGTGAAAGTCGTCGGCTTGACAGTCTCCCAGGCCCAGGACAGAATCCGGGAGGTGCTCCGCAAGTACCTGAAGGATCCCTGGCTTGTGGTGGAGATCGCCGAGTACAAGAGCCGCCCGCTCTACCTGCTGGGGCAGTTCAGGAACCCCGGCACCTACTACATGGACCGCCCCCTGACCCTGGCCCAGGGGATAGCCCTCGGCAGCGGCTTCGACATCACGGCCGACCTGCGGGGCGCCCGGATCACCCGGGAGAACCGGATCCTGCCGGTGGACGTCTACGACCTGCTGGTGAACGGCAACAGCAAGGAGAACATCTGGCTCAGGCCCGGCGACACGGTCTTCATCCCGGACAACCGCAACTCCCAGGTGTTCATCTTCGGCGCGGTCAAGAAGCCCGGGCCGGTCACCATGCTCCAGGGAGGGCTGAACCTGGCCCAGGCCATCGGCAGCGCCGAGCTCAGGGACACAGGCTACGACTTCAAGCACGTGCGCATCATCCGATCCCTGTCGGCCACCCACGGCGAGCTGCTGGTGGTGGACTTCGACCGGATCCTCAGGGGAGAGGCCATGCCCTTCCCACTCATGGCCGGCGACATCATCTACGTGCCGAGGAGTCACTTCGGTTCCTGGAACGACGCCATCGCCGAGATCATGCCGTCACTGCAGGCGATCGGCGCCATCTTGCAGCCCTTCGTAAACATCAAGTACCTGACGAGGAATGATTAGAAGGGTGCGAGGTACGAGGAGCGAGGATAAAAAGCTCGCTCCTGCTCGAATGTGCCTGCAACTATAAAACTCAACGCTAAAACTCAAAACCGGTTAACCAATGAACGATATCCAGCCACAGCAGCCGCAGCAGATCCCCCACCTCCAGATGGAGGAGGTGCATCTCCAGGACTACCTCAACGTCATCTACCGCCGCAGGAAGACCTTCCTGCTGGCATTCCTGGCGGTCTTCCTGGGGGTTGCCTTCTACACCTTCACCATGAAGCCGGTCTACCAGGCCTCGGCCACCCTGCACGTGAAGGACGAGAAAGCCAAGTCCGAGCTGCTGGACGCCCTGGCCCTGGGGGGCGCCAATCCGGTGGACGCGGAGCTGGAGATCCTCAAGTCCCGCACCAACGCCGAAAAGGTGGTGGAGCAGCTCCACCTTGACTGGCGCCTCCTGGACCGGCCCGAGGACGTGACCTTCCGGATGCTGGAGTTCGTCTCCAGCGCCGAGGGACCCCTCTACACCGTCGAACTGACCGGCAACGGCGGCTACCGGGTCAGGGACGCCGACGGCGCCCTGCTGGGCGACGGCCGGAGCGGCCAGCTGTTCCGCGGCCGGGGGATCACCCTGCTGCTCACCGACCTGAAGGGGAAGCGGGGCGATTCCCTCAAGCTCAGGAAGCTTTCCTTCAACGGCACGGTCAACGGGCTCAGGAACAACATCAAGGCCGCCGAGGTGGGGAAGAAAACCAACATTATCTCGGTCTCCTACATGGACACCGACCCCAGGCTGGCGAGGGACGTGGTCAACACCCTGGTCCGCGTCTACCTGGACCAGAGCGTCGGCTTCAAGACCGAGGAGGCCAACCGCACGGTCTCCTTTGTGGAGGAGCAGCTGGACGGCCTGCGCGGCGCCCTGGATTCCTCCGAGAGGAACCTCCAGGCCTACAAGACCTCGGCAGGCGTGGTCCAGCTGGACTCCGCGGCCCAGGAGGTGATCAACCAGCTCTCCGAGACCGAGAAGGCGCGGACCGACGCGGGGCTGCGCAGAAAGAAGACCGAATTCGCCCTGGCCTCCCTCAACGACGCCCTGCGGCGCGGGGCCGTCTACATGCCGGCGGTCACCATGGCCGATCCGGTGATCTCGGGCATGGCCTCCAGGTTGGCCGAGCTGGAGGTGCAGCGCCAGGGGCTCCTGACCGAGGCCACCGAGAACCACCCGGCGGTGAAGACGGTCAAGGGACAGATAGACGAACTGCAGCGCAAGATCAAGGCCACCTACGAGAACGAGCTCCGCACCCTGGCCAAGCAGGAGGCCGATATCGGGGTCCAGTTGGACCGTTACGAGGGGATGCTCAAGGCCCTTCCCGAGGCCGAGCGGGACCTGGCCAAGCTGACCAGGGTCACCAAGGTCAATGCCGACATCTACACCTTCCTGCTGCAGAAGCATGAGGAGGCCCGCATCGCCCGGGCCTCCACCATCAGCAACATCGCCGTGGTGGACCCTGCCATCATCCCGGACGAGCCGGTCAAGCCCCAGAAGAAAAAGAACCTGCTGCTGGGCCTGCTGGTCGGGTGCATGCTCGGGGTGGGGCTTGCTTTCTTCCAGGAATACCTGGACGACACCATCAAGGACGTGGAGGGGGCCAAGAAGGAGCTCCGCTGGCCCCTGCTGGCGGTCATCCCCTGCATCGAGGGGGGCCAGGAGCAGGAGCGGGAACGGAGAGTATCCCTTATCACCCACGTCGAGCCCAAGTCCCAGGTGTCCGAGGCCTTCCGGGCGCTGCGCACCGGGCTCCACTTCTCCTCCATCAGCAAGAAGAAGCAGGTGCTGCTGATCACCAGCACCTTCCCGGGCGAGGGAAAGAGCACGGTGAGCGCCAACCTGGCCTGCATCCTGGCCCAGACTGGGGCACGGGTGGTGGTGGTCGACTGCGACCTGCGGCGCTCCACCCTGCACGAGAAGTTCGGGCTGGACAAGGAGCCGGGCCTCACCAACCACCTGGCCGGGGACAACACCCTGGAGGAGGCGGTGCGCCAGACGCCGATCCCCAACCTGTACTTCATCGCCTCAGGCGCCACACCCCCCAACCCGGCCGAGCTGCTCGGCTCCCGGGAGATGGCCGACCTGGTGGCCCGGCTGCGCGAGCGGTACGACACCATCCTCATCGACGCCCCGCCGGTGCTGGCGGTCACCGACGCCCCGCTTCTCACCGCACTGGCGGACGTGGCCATGGTGCTGGTGGAGGCCAGCAGGGTCCCGGTAAAAGCGGCCCGCCAGATGCGCGAGACCCTGGAGAGCGTGGGCGCCCCCATTGCCGGCATCATCCTCAACGACAAGACCGGCAAGGGACGCGAGAGGTACGGGTACGGCTACTACGGATCCCGCTACGGCTATTACGGATACGGCTACTATGGCTACGGTTACCACACCGACCCGCCCAAAGACGCGCCGACCTCCTTTGTCGGCCGACTGCTGGGGCGGTTCAAAAAATCGTAAAGAACGATTTTTTGAAATGTTGAATTTTGAATGGCGAATGTTAAATTGAACGACGAAAAGACAAAAAACGCCATTCAGAAGAAGAGTTATGCATTTGCGCTACGCATTATTGCCGCTGGGCAAAGCCGTGCGGATTTTCTCTCAAAGATGGCCATCGCTTCGAAGGAGGCTCGGGAGACCCACTATTGGCTGCGCCTCATCCGCGACGGCAAGATCATGCCGGAAGCCGGTGTCACATCCCTCTTGGTGGAATCCGAAGAACTGGTGAAAATTCTTGCTTCAATCGTAAAGACTACTTCTGCATCGAAATAACCCGCCGACTCCGATTATCCCCTTTCAAGCGGAAGGTATACGTAATGCATGATTCCATAATTCAAAATTCAACATTCGACACTCAACATTATATTGACTGGCACTCCCACATCCTCCCCGGTTTGGATGACGGTGCCGTCGATCTGGACGAGGCGCTGGCCATTGCCCGCATCCTGGCCGAGGCCGGCTTCGGCCGGGTTCACTGCACCCCCCACTCCATTCCCGGCTCCTACGAGGCGACTCCGGCCACGGTCCGCCGGGCCGTGGAGGAACTCTCGGAAGCCTTGGAGCGGGAGGGGATCTCCCTGCAAGTGGCCGCCGGAAACGAGTATTACTGCGACGAGTTCCTGCCGTCCCGGCTGGACGACCCGCTCCCGCTGGGGAACACCGACCTGGTCCTCATGGAGGCCCCTCTCCAGGCAACCCCGCAACTCCTGTCCCATACCGCCTTCCAGGTGCGCCGCAAGGGCTTCATCCCGCTCATCGCCCACCCGGAGCGCTGCGCCATCCTCGAACCCCAGCCGGGAAACGCCGAAAGCCACTCACTGATCGGCTCCATGGTGCGGTTCGCCCAGGCATGGCTCTCAACTCCAAGCCCAAGCGTTGAACATACGACGCTTGCTGAACTGCTCCGCTCCATGGGTTGCCGCTTCCAGGGGAACATCGGCAGCTTTGCCGGCGTCTACGGCGAGCGGGTACGCCGCCGGGCGCTCAGGCACCTGCGGGACGGGCTGTACGACTGCCTCGGAAGCGACGCCCACTCCGCCCGCGGCCTGTACGACTGGCTCTCCAGGGGTCTGGACCAAGTGCGTGAGGTGGTTGGAGAGGAGGGGTTGGCGGCCCTGCTGACGGGCACGACGTCCGCGGGTACCGAAGGCAACGGACTGCGAATTGGAACGATGTTATAAGTTTTCACAACCCTCGAAAGGCGAACCGACATGAAAAAAGCTCTCATCACCGGCATCACCGGCCAGGACGGCTCCTACCTGGCGGAACTTCTGCTGGCCAAGGGATACCAGGTACACGGCATCATCCGCCGCTCCTCCTCCTTCAACACCGGCCGCATCGACCACATCTACCAGGACCCCCACGAACGGAACGTCAGGCTGCTGCTGCACTACGGCGACCTGAACGACGCCAGCTCCCTCAACAAGGTGCTGCGGGACGTGCGGCCCGACGAAATCTACAACCTGGGCGCCCAGAGCCACGTCCGGGTCTCCTTCGACGTGCCCGAGTACACCGGCGAGGTGGATGCCCTGGGCGCGGTGCGGATCCTGGAAGGGATCCGCGAGACCGGGCTTGAAACCAGGTTCTACCAGGCCTCTTCCTCGGAGCTGTACGGCAAGGTGGTGGAGACCCCCCAGCGGGAGACCACCCCCTTCTACCCCCGCTCCCCTTATGCCTGCGCCAAGGCCTACGCCTACTACATCACGGTCAACTACCGCGAGAGCTACGGCATGTTCGCCTGCAACGGCATCCTGTTCAACCACGAGTCCCCCCGCCGGGGCGAGACCTTCGTCACCCGCAAGATCACCCGGGCCGCGGCCCGGATCAGGCTGGGTCTCCAGTCCTCCCTCTACTTGGGGAACCTGGACGCCAAGCGCGACTGGGGCTTCGCCGGCGACTACGTGGAGGCCATGTGGCTCATGCTGCAACAGGAAGAGCCGGATGACTACGTCATCGCCACCGGCGAGACCAAGTCGGTGCGCGAGTTCGCCGACAAGGTCTTCGCCCGGCTGGACATGCCCCTGGAGTGGCGCGGAACCGGCATGGACGAGCAGGGGGTCGACGCCCGTACCGGCCGGGTGCTCATCGAGATTGACTCCAAGTACTTCCGCCCGGCCGAGGTGGACCTGCTCCTGGGGGACGCCACCAAGGCCAGGACCCTGCTCGGCTGGACCCCCAAAACCGACCTGGACGGGCTGGTGGAGATTATGGTCACCGCCGACCTGGAGCTGGCGCAGCGGGAGAAGCGGGCCAACGGTCATGACCTTGAACCCTGGCTCTATAATTGCAAATAAATTCAAGTCAGGAACAAACTAGTATCTATGTCTTTGAATTTTTAACATTAAAAATGTTTTTTCAGGATGTCGCTTACGATATATTTACCCAGAGGGTGCAAAGGGGTGACCCCCTTGAAACGTTCTCAGCCTATCGGTTTTTTCCGCACCTTCCGCGTCTTCCGCGGCCGCTTGCGAACAAAGCGAAGGGGGAGAAAGGCTGAGAACATTCCCTTGGGGGGGCTCCAAGTTTAAATTTTAAGAGGTATTGAAGTGCATAGAAAAATCTCCGTCATCGGCCTGGGCTACGTGGGACTCCCCGTAGCGGTGGCATTCGGCAGAAAAGCCAGGACCATCGGCTTCGACGTGAACCGGGAGCGGATCGCCGAGCTGCGCAAAAACCTTGACCGGACCGGCGAAGTTTCATCCGAGGAACTGGCAGCGGCCGATCTGCTGTTCACCGACGCCATCACCGACCTCGCGGCCGCCGACTTCCACATCGTGGCGGTCCCCACCCCGGTGGACGACGCCAACCGGCCCGACCTCTCGCTCCTGCTCAGGGCATCGGAGACCGTGGGCCGCGCCCTGAAGCAGGGAGACATCGTGGTGTACGAGTCCACCGTCTACCCGGGTGTGACCGAGGAGGAGTGCGTGCCGGTGCTGGAACGGGTCTCGGGGCTCGCCTGCGGCAGGGACTTCACCGTGGGGTACAGCCCGGAGCGGATCAACCCGGGCGACAGGGAGCATAGCTTCACCAAGATCAAGAAGGTGGTGTCCGGTTCCGACGCTGCCACCCTGGACGTGGTGGCACGGGTGTACGAATCGGTGGTCACCGCCGGGGTGCACCGGGCGGCCTCCATCAAGGTGGCCGAGGCCGCCAAGGTCATCGAGAATACCCAGCGGGACCTGAACATCGCCCTGATGAACGAGCTGGCCCTGATCTTCGACCGGCTCGACATCGACACCTCGGACGTGCTGGAGGCGGCCGGCACCAAGTGGAACTTCCTCCCCTTCCGACCCGGCCTGGTTGGTGGTCACTGCATCGGCGTAGACCCCTACTACCTGACCCACAAGGCCGAGAAGATCGGCTACATCCCCCAGGTGATCCTGGCCGGCCGTCGCATCAACGATGGCGTCGGCAGGTTCGTGGCCCAGCGCACCATCCGCGAGATGATCCACGCCGGCCACAACATCCTCGGCTCCATGGTCACCGTGCTGGGGCTCACCTTCAAGGAGGACTGCCCCGACATCCGCAACTCCAAGGTCATCGACATCATCCGGGAGCTTCAGGACTACGGCATTGAGGTTCAGGCGCACGACCCGCTGGCCGAGCCGGCCGAGGTCAGGCACGAGTACGGACTGGAGATGGTCCCCTTCGAAAAGTTGAGGCCTGCTGCTGCGGTGGTGGTGGCGGTTGCGCATAAACAGTTTCGGGAGATGCGGATCGAAGAGTTTAAGGGGTTGATGACCGGGAGCGTCCTGGTGGACGTCAAGGGGGTGTTCAGGCCTGAGGAAGCGAAAAAAACAGGGATAAGGTTTTGGAGATTGTAAGATTTTCGCTTTTCTCCGTGCCCTCCACGGCCTCCAGTGAGCGGAGCGAACGGGCGAGCGATAAAGGCAGTTTAAGTTTTATGTACGTCCCCTGAAGAGGACACCAGGGAGTTGGATATGAATACGGCCAAAGATGAAGGCCGGGAATTGTTAAGCAAACTGCCAGAAGACTGTTCCCTTGAAGACATTCAATACCACCTGTATGTCATCGAAAAGATTCAGCACGGTCTACAGGTGGCTGAAGAACAAGGGACGTATTCTCAAGAGGAGGCGGAAGGCCGCCTGAAAAAATGGCTTACGTAGTTCGTTGGTCGCCTAGAGCTCCGAAAGATATTGAGGCGATTGACAGAGTATATCGAAAAAGACTCTCCCTTTTACGCAAAGGCTGTCGTTGCGCAGATCGTTGCTGTAACCAGGCGGCTGGTTGATTTCCCGTTTTGGGGTTCCCGGAATATTCGGGTTCAGCAGTCTTCAAGGAGTTCGAACATGCCGAGAGCTAAACAAAAGGATGGGGCTGCTCTCCACCTCGACAAAATGACAATCGCGGACAAAATGCGCGCCATGGAGGCACTGTGGGACGATCTGTGTCGGCGAGCAGACGGTATTTCTTCACCTACGTGGCACCATGATGTTCTGAAAGAACGAGAACAAGGCGTGCTTTCAGGCGAAGCAAGTTTTTGTGAATGGGATACCGCAAAAAAGCGAATCAGGAAATCCACGTCGTGAAAATCCGGATTCTGGACGATGCAGTTCAGGATTTAATTGAGGGGTTTCGATTTTATGAAAAACTGGAACCGGGACTGGGCACCTACTTTACTGACAGCTTGTTTTCCGATATTGACTCGTTAAGTATCTACGGTGGGATTCATCCCATCTATTTCAATGGATATTTGCGAATGCTTTCCAAACGGTTTCCGTTTGCAATTTACTACAAAACTGTCGACCAGGAAGTCCTGGTTTACGCGGTGCTTGACTGCCGGAGAAGTCCGGCCTGGACAAGAGGGAGGTTGGGAGCGGAGTAAGGGGATGTGGGAAGTTTATTTTATCAACAACGTCCTCCCAAGGGGCCTACCAGATATTTATAGTGGGAGATCGTAAAAGTAAAATCAATAGGTTATTGATGCTAAGATGACAACATCCCCGGAATATTTTTGGGATTGACTGACTGCTTTTCTTTCATGGTAATGACGGAAAATCGGGTAAAGCAGGCGTTGACTTTTGACGATCACTTCCGGCAGGCCAATTTGGAGGAAACAATGGAAGACAAACAGCTTGTTTCAATTCTCAGCGGCTTCAAGGAAGAAATAATCGAAGCGTTTGATCGCAGGATTGGGATCGTTGAGGAGAGCGTTCAGCACAAACTCAACCTGGTAGTGGAGGGTCAGCAGCTGCTTGTCGAACGAATCGATCGGTTGGAGGTTGGACTGAAAGAGGAGATTCACAAAGTAGATCAACGCGTGACAACGGCGGCTGCCGATCTGTCAGCCCACCGGAGGGGTACCGAGGCGCACCATGGGGTGTATTGCGTTAAGGAAGATTGACGAATAGCAGAAAGGCAAATCTGACCCCAGAGACTCTCCCAAAGGGTTCCCCGGGCTGCCGGTGGGAGTTAGTGAACAAATAAACAATGTCCCTGGAAGGGTTCCCAAAGAACCTGATCAACATGGCCTACTTAGATTGAAGGCAAGCTGAACTTTGGCTTTCCCACGTGAAACAGCGAAGAACCGAAAGGTTCGAAAGGTTCACCAGTGAGTATAAAATCAATATCAAAAAATAGCTCAATATTATTGACAGGACAAGTAGCATGTGCAGCAATAATATTTATCCGTACTGGAATAATGGCAAGGTACTTATCTCCAATTGATTATGGGCTAATTGCAGCTGTAACGAGTATTTTGGGTGTAACTTTTTTCTTCGGCGACTTGGGATTGGGTACGGCGGCAATACAAAAAAAAAACATAACACTGACGCAGCAGAATACCTTGTTCTGGGCAAATTCTCTTTGTGGTTTCGTTGTGGCTGTACTTATCTGCATCTTGGCACCTATGATAACTATGTTTGCTAAGGATGATAGATGCTACTCGATAACAGTTTTTATGTCAGCAGTCTTTTTAATTAATGGACTAGGTGTACAGCATTTATCAAAACTTAAAAGAGATTTGCGATTTAAAAATATTGCTCTTTCAGATTTGACGGCCACGTTTTTGTCAAGCATCATAGGCATTATCCTATCTTTGAAGGGCTATAAATATTGGTCACTTGTTTGGTGCCAAGTAACATACTCCTTCTTTTTGAACGGGGTGTATTGGTTATACGCCAAATGGTTGCCTGGGGTCGGAGAATGGAATTCTGATACAAAAAAAATGCTTTCTTTCGGATTTGATGTAAGCGTTCTAAATGTTTTTTCAAGAATTACACGCAATTTTGATCAAGTATTAATAACTAGAATATCTGGGCTCTCATCTCTTGGGATTTACTCTCGAGCAATTTCTCTTATTGCATTAGTTAACAATCAGTTGCGGCTTTCTGTATTTTCTTCGGCGTTTCCATTGCTAGCAAAATACCAAGGTAATAATGACGACTTCAATCGAACCTATATAGATTTTATAAAACTATTAGTTTTGCCAACAAGCCTTGCAGGAGGATTTTTTATATTTCATGCTGACAGTCTCATTGCTATATACCTCGGCAAGAATTGGTCTACAGTTGCTCCTTATCTGAAGATTTTAGGAATCAGTTGTTTTGTTTTGCCAGTAGTAACTGCATTAGATCAAATCCCATTAGCAAAAGGAATATCGAGACTTTATATGGGCATTGGCCTGTCTCGTGGTGCTATAAAAATTATAACAATAACAATAGGTACTTTTTTATACGGCGCTATAGGCTGTGCCTGGGGTTATGTACTAGGCGATGTTTTTTCCATTTTACCTTCATATTTCATAGCATCACGTGCTGCGCCTATAGATACAGCAACAATAATCCCTAGTGTTTTTTTACCCTTAACAATTGCACTTGCTAGTGGATATTTCTCTTTTATTTTGTGTAAAGTATGCTTGTTTGCCAGTCAGCATATCGTCATTTGTTTTATTGAGAGTACTTTACTTTATTTAATAATTTATTTAGTTATTTACTATGTTTGCTCCATAAAATTTAATCGCTTTATGATTAATTTACCGGGATGTTTTAATGCCAAGTATTTTTAATAATCATGATTCGTCCAACAATTATTTACCATTTCAAGTGGTTATTTTAATTTCTTGGCTAATAGCCTTCAGTGGGGTAGTTTTCGACTTAACAAAATCCTTTCATGCTTATGATTTTTTAAGCCGTTTTACTAACCTAGTAATTATTTCCTGCTTGTTTTTTGTTTTTAGTATGTATAGGTGTTTTAAAAGCGAAAAATATAGCTCAACATTCATAATCATAACAGTTATTGGTTTTCTGTTTATCATTCTGAGAACGCCTTTTCTTCCGTTCACTGCTGAAGTAAAATATTTAATTGCAGAAAATGTCGGATTGGGTACGTGGTTCATACCTATTGTTGGCATAGTTAGCATGGCACCCATTTTTTGGAAAGCATACTTCAAGTCGATTAGCAAACAAATAATATGTGGATATTTTATAACTAGTATCCTTCTGTTTTTTCATTGGGTTGAGTATATTCAAGTTAGTAGATATGTTACAGCTTTATTGTATGGATTAGGCTTGTACTTGATATTAATAGAACACTATAAGATCTCTTTAAAATTATCTATTCTATCTCGAGTTGGTTTCCTCATATGGTTATTTGCAGCATTCTCTATTGGACGTAGAGAAGATATTCTCTATTGCCTTTGGTGCCTTGTTGTTTTATTTCTATTCAAGAAAAAAACTTTTTTTTATGCAGGTTCTGTCTTCATTGTAATAGGGATATCATTACTGTTAACACAAATTTTATTTTCACCTGAAACACTATATAAGCGGTCATTAACTTTACTGCCAACTGAAATATCAGATTATACGATAAAGTTTATTGAAGAGGAGATGTTTGTCGACACGAGAAAGGGATTATATGCAGACTTTCTTGACGACCTGAAGAATGAATGGCTTATAGGTAAAGGAGGTGCGGGAAAATATAGCACCCCCAATTTTGCACCAAGATACGAAGAATTTGGAGGAAGGAATATCATCGAAATTGGTTTTCTTCAAATCATCCTTAGAGGTGGATTTTTATACTTGATATTGTTTTTATCAATTGCAGTATATGCTATATACCTTGGACTGAAAGTAAGTAACAATAGTTTCACAAAGATACTGTCACTGTTAATATTGGGTCATTTACTTCTTATGTTAAGCGCTAGAATCCCGGCGATCGACGGTAATTGGTTTCTTCTTTGGATTATGATTGGAGCCTGTTTGTCGAACAAAATTAGAATTCTAGACGATAACAGAATTTTACGAATGCTATTCACAAACCCGCATCCAAGAATCGTAAATTAACGATGAATATTTTATGGTTCACTAACACAATTCTTGAAGATGCTAGAAACTATCTTGAACTACCGCTAACAGGCTCTGGGTTTTGGCTCTCGGCACTGTTGAGAGCACTGCTGCACTGTGATCCAAATATCAAATTTACAATTGTGTCCCCACATATTGAAGATCAATACAGTAGTTTTGTTGTAAACGAGGTCAATTATATTCTCGTTCCAGCAGGGAAAAAATTAGTTAATTTAACGAAAGACTATTTTGCATTAAGGTATGCCCACAAAATCGTTGCAAGTACAAAACCAGATCTAATTCATGTCCATGGTACTGAACGAGTGTGGGGTAACTTGAAAACAACCATCCCTGTTGTCATCTCGATTCAAGGAATTGTCAGTGAAATTTCCAAAAAAATCATACAATTTGGTGTTAATACAATATTAAAACGTAGCCTTAGTCAGCAATTTTTACAGTATAAGTTATCCTCCTTAAGAGAAAAACATATTGTGAAAAAACACAAGTATTTTTTTGGGCGAACAAGTTGGGATAGAGCTTGGCTTGAGTCAATAAATGAAAAAATTGTTTATTTTAATGAACCCAGAATTTTGAGAGATATTTTTTATTCTAGCCATTGGTCGATCAAGAAGATTCAACGTAACAGTTTAATGCTTTGCAATGCCAGGAGTCCACTTAAATCAGCTGAAACAGCAATAATCGCTACATCATTCCTAATCAAAAAATATCCGAATCTTATTTTAAAAATTGGTGGCATTGATAGTTCTGCCCGCTATGGTAAATACCTGTATGACGTCTCATGCAAGCATTCATTACAAAACAATATTGTGTATCTTGGATATTTGTCAGCTACGCAAACTGCAAATGAAATGTTAAAGGCTCACGCTTACTGTCTTACCTCATTGATTGAAAATAGCCCAAACACACTAGCTGAGGCTCAGATGTTAGGACTGCCCTGTGTATCTCATAATGTAGGAGGAGTACCAGACTATACCGCTGGAAATACGGCACTCCTTTACGAGTCCAACTCGAGCCAACACCTAGCAGAGCAAATTGATGCAATATTTTCCAATGACAATTTAGCCTTAGAGCTAAGCAATAATGCTTGTCGTGTGGCACGAGAACGGCACGATGCTAAGAAAATAGCCGAAAATGTTAGATCCTACTATAGGGAAATAGTTAAATCCTAATCTAATATCAGAATGACTGGGGTAATATGATGTTTATTTCTATAGTAAAAAATATCCAAAGGAATAATATATACTACAGATTTGTTGGTCGTAAAGAAAATATCTGCTCAAAATTGACAACTCTTCTTACTTATGTAGATGCAAAATTGTGGGGCATTTATATAGGTAAGGGTAGTTTATTTATTGGCATTCCTTTTTTATGCAAATTTCCAAAGAGTTCAATTATTATTGGTGCTAGATGTCGTATGAGGTCATCTTCCAGACAGCGTGCGCAAGCTGGAATAATGCGACCATGTACAATCGAGACCCTTGCTGAAAATTCTAAAATTATTATCGGTGATCACTGCGGATTTAGTGGTGCGATGATTTCTGCAGCAAAACATATCGAAATAGGAAGCAGAAGCTTGTGTGGTGCAAATGTATCAATTACAGATACCGATTGGCATTGTGTAGACCCAAAAAGCAGGAATTTACCTGGTGTCGCCTTGCCTGTCAAAATAGGTTCAAACGTCTGGCTTGGTATGAATGTAATTGTTCTTAAGGGCGTTACAATAGGGGATAACACTGTTGTCGCTGCTGGCAGTATTGTGTCACGTGATTTGCCGCCAAACGTTTTAGCAGTTGGACAGCCAGCGAGTCCGATCAGGGATTTGCAAGTCGAGATGGTTGGATAATTCTATGCAGGCGTCGCATCTAAAATGTAAATCATTGAATGTTGTAATATTGGGTGACTTTATCGGATTTCCTTACGGGATGGCTGCAGCCTCCCGTGTGCGTTATCTCGCGGCAGGTCTTTTAGATTGTGGCGTCAAAGTTACAGTATTTAACATCGTTGGCATAAACCGTAACACATCGACGATTAAGCCCTCTATTGCTGGTGTTGCATGGGGGATTCCTTACGAATATTTGAGTAAAGTACCGATCAGATCTTCTAGTTGGTGGAGACGAAGAATAGAGGATTTTGTTGGGTTTGGCAATCTGTTTATCAAATTAATAACCTTGAAGATGAAATATCAAATAGACGTTGTTATTTTTTACTCAAGAAATTCATTGTTAATTTCAAATGTTGCACTATTTTGTCGGCTGCTAAGAATCAAAACAGTTGCTGAAGTGTGTGAATGGCCGATCACTAAATATAATTCAAATCATAGATTTTTCAATAATGCCTACAAGTACTGCACTAAAGCTGTTTTGAAAGCTGATGCTGCATTACCAATTTCTGCTTACATAGAAAATCAATTAGCTGTAGTTGCTAATTTGTCTAATACTTCTCTACCAATGTTGCGTATTCCAATAATTGTAGATGTAAAGGAAGGTCAATCCTCAAATACCGACTCTCTGTTTCCATATTCTTATCTGTTTTATTCAGCATCACTTGCCTATTTTGATATTATAAAATTACTCATCGATGTTATAAAAGAACTTGACAATAGAGGTGTAGTTATTTCACTAATTATTACAGGTACTGGTGAACCCATTTATGCGAATAGCTTAATAGATTATGCAACAAATCTCGGTATACAAGAACGAATAAATCTCCTCGGGTGGGTTGATGAGGCAAAACTCGATAAACTTCAAACATCAGCTAAGGCGTTGTTGGCACCGCTATATGATACCTTAGAAAATCAAGCCCGCTTTCCAACAAAAATTGGTCATTATCTAGCGAGTGGAACACCTGTGATCTCTACGCGGGTTGGTGATGTAGCAACCTATTTGTTTCATGAAAAGAATGCCTATCTAGCAGACGGATGCACCCCCACGTTAATCGCTGATACGGTCGAAAGTATACTTTCGAATCCCATACTGGCTCACAAAGTAGGTTTAGCTGGCAAAGATTTAGCCAAAAACGAATTTGACTACCGAATTCACGGAATAAATCTATACAATTTTTTGTTGCAAGTTGTTACTAGCAGGTAACTCGAGAATAGCCGATTACCTTTATTTCTGTATTTATTTTTTTCTATGGTTATATATGAATATCTGCTTTCTTATTCGCTATCTTGGTATTGGTGGCGCTGAAAAACAACTTATTGAATTGGCAAAAGGTTTGCGCGCTAAGGGACATGAAATCACTGTTCTAGTATATCGTGAAGGTGGTCAGTTAGAGCAATGCCTTTCAGATACAGGTATATCTTTAGTGATTTTAGAAAAACGCGGGAAAAGTTTGCTAAGGTTTCTTTTTGCCTTGATTCGTGAAATTCGCATTCTTTCTCCTGATATTTTACATAGTTATTTGCATCTATCTAACTGTTTAGCAATCAGCGCTAAACCGTTTATAAATAAAAAAACAAAGATAGTTTGCGGCATTCGGTCAGCTTATATTGATATAAAGCAATACGGTTGGCAGGATCGGTTGATTTACACAGTTGCTAGCTTTCTTTCACGTTTTGCAGATCTTGTTATCTATAATTCTTATGCGGCGCGTACGTATGCAAGCTCGCGGGGGTTCTCAGACACAAAAGCAATAGTAATTCATAATGGGTTTGATACCAGCCTATTTTATCCCGACTCGGTTGCACGCGATACAATCCGAAAAGAATGGAACGTGCTTCCAAAGGAGTGCCTCATAGGTTTAATCGGTCGATTTGACTACATGAAGGATCACTCTACATTCCTACGAGCCGCAGCACTGGTACAACAAGTTAGAGCGTACGTTAAATTTATTTGCATAGGTCATGGCAATCCAGACTATCTGGCAAGTTTAAATCGACTCATTCATAGCTTTGGTTTAAATAGCCAAGTGCTGTTAATTCCGCCACGTAATGACATGCGAGCGGTCTATAATGGAATAGACGTCCTATGCTCTTCCTCCTTAGGTGAAAGCCTGTCGAATGTTATTGGTGAGGCAATGGCCTGCGGAAAGCTTTGCGTGGTTACCGATGTGGGAGATTCTGCATACTTGGTTGGTCAAACTGGTGTCGTCGTGCCACCTAGTGATCCGGATGCACTTGCCAATGGACTGCTTGAAGTTATGTCTAAACTAGACTCTCACCATAGCAGACAGGCTATGGACCGTATATGTTCTAAATTTAGTTTGACAAAACTTATTGATATGACAGAAAAAAAACTATATTCGCTACTTGAGAAATAATATTTTGTGTTTTGCTTTTTGCAAGCAAGGAGTAGTGCTCATGCATAAAAAAACCGCTGACTATTATCAATCACTCACGACACCATGTCAACTCTCATTAGTATTCAATATGATCGAAGCCTTATTTACAGGTAAAACTGTACTTGATGTAGGTTGTGCAACAGGAGATTATCTTTCAAGATTTTCATCAGCTTCTATAGGAATAGATTACTCCGAAAGCAATCTTAAAGTTTGTAAAACTAAAAGGCTAAACGCTATAAAGGCCGATTTAAATGAAGGCCTCCCTGTAGATGATGAGTCATTTGATGTAGTGTTTTGTACTCATGTAATTGAGCATGTAGATTCTCCTCTCTTCTTGTTGAGAGAGATGCATAGAGTTGTGCGCAAGGATGGGATTATTATCCTGTCGCATCCAATTGAAAATAGTCTTACCCGTATAATTTTGTGTGATGGTTATTTCAAGGGGCACCCTTCTCACCTTTATAGCTTTACCCTCGCCGGCATAAAAAGGTTATTTGATATAGCTGGTCTTGAAATTGTCACAGTTTATTTGGACTATCCCATTTTGCGACGATTTAACCTCATGTGGGCCTTAAAGGCACTACAGTATCTTCCTTTACGTCTAGGCCTTTTATTTGCCGGAAATGTATGGTTATTGGCGTATAGGAAAGGGCTTGCTGTATCGCAAGCAGCATCATGAAATTGGCTATTATTCGATCCAGCGCACTGATACTTTCAGGTAAGCATTATAACTTACAGGAAGTAGGTTTGGCGAAATCGCTATTGTCGTTCGGCATAAGCACAGACATTTACCTCGCCAGACAAGAGACCAGTATTCAGAAGAAAGTCATTGAAGTTAAAGGAAATTGTAAAATCAGGATTTTTCATCTTCCGCATATTCGACTTCCAGGAAAGCAGGCACTATTCCCTTCCCTTTTTCATTTACTGAGTGATGAGAATTACGACGTAATTCAAGTGCATGAATATCCAATGATTACAGCATGCCTCGTTTCTGTTTTTGGCGCATACAACAGAATCCCTGTGGTTGTATGTCAAGGTATATACAAGGACTATAAGGGCTTCGTTTCTTCTTTTCTCCAAACACTATATGATTTGTCATGCCTCCTCCTTCTGCGCAGATATGCATCCGCTTGGATTGCTAAAACCGAAAGTGCAGCAGATTATTTGTGCAGCAAAGGTGTTGCGGACGTCAAAGTCTGTCCGATAGGACTTGATACTGGGCCACTCAAGGATACAGGCGGAAGAGATAGCAGGCACCGATTTAGTATACCACAAGATGCAAAAGTTCTTTTATATGTTGGTGTTATTGAAAAAAGAAGAAATGTAGACTTTATCATTCGCCTTGTTGACTCGCTCGTTAAAGAAGAACCCAATATTTATCTCCTTATTGTAGGTAATGGCCCTGAACTAGAATCTTGCAAACGACTCACTCGTGACTTCAAGCTTCAAAACCGCGTGGTTTTTGCTGGCAAAATTCCGCAAGTAGAAATGCCTTCGATTTACAATGCGACAGATATCTTTCTCCTGCCTAGCAACTACGAAATTTACGGTATGGTTATCCTTGAAGCCATGTTTTTCGGCGTGCCGATTATATCGACCTGCACCGCCGGAGCGGAAGAAATAATTCAAAATGGTGTGGATGGGATACTTGTACAAGGTGTTAATCTTGAGGGCTGGATACCACCTTTAAAAAAGCTTTTAGAGGACATATCGCTCAGGAATAAGCTAAGCAAAAATGCAATGGTAAGTATTCGCAATCGTTTTCTATGGGAAAGAACTGCCATTAAATTTAATGATGTGTACCAAGACCTGTTTAGATCACACTCTAAGTAAGATAAGCATTTTATTGATTAGCCATTTACAGAAAATAGCTATGAAAAAAATTTTGTTTGCTAATAACTACTACTACCTGCGAGGCGGGTCTGAGCGGGTTTTTTTCGACGAACTTAACTGGTTGTCTAGTCTTGGTCACGAAATAGTTCCTTTTTCCCGTTCACATGCTAACAATCTAACGACCCCGTATGATACTTTTTTCTCACTTGGACTTAACTTTAACAGTATTGGCCTATTACGAAAAACAAGCGCAGCTCTCAATATTGTTTACTCAAGAATAAATCGTCGATCGTTCACGATATTACTTAACCAAGAAAATCCAGATATAGTTCATGGGCACAATATCTATGGTGGGCTAAGTTATTCAATTGTTGATGCTGCCCGGAAACGGAATATTCCCTTCGTTCTGACACTACACGACTTGAAATTGGCCTGCCCATCGTATCTGATGTTGAATCGGGGCAAGATCTGTGAAAAGTGTGGAACGGGAAGTTTCTGGCACTGCGCTGTGGAGCATTGTCACAAGGAAAGCTTTAGTGCATCGCTGGTTAATACAGTTGAAGCATATTTCAACAAGGCACTTGGAAAATATGATTGGATCAGTCGATTTTTCTGTCCGAGTCGCTTCCTGATGAATAAAATTGCATCTTCAGGCATTCCATTCGAAAAGCTTGTATATTTACCCAACGCTCTTGATCCAAAGGCATACAATCCCATTATCTCCAAGGGAGGCTATGCCCTATTTGCCGGCCGGCTTTCGCGAGAAAAAGGCATCTTGACGCTGCTGCAAGCTTTTAAGAATTTGAACGTACCCTTGCGCATAGCCGGGACGGGTCCCATGGAAGAAGACTGCAAGGCCTTTGCAACTTCAAACGGTATGAGTCATGTATCTTTTGAGGGCTACTGTCAGGGCCAACAGCTAAGAGAACTATTTCAGCATTCGGCATTTTTGATCATTCCATCAGAATGTTACGAAAATGCACCCATGTCGATACTAGAGGCTTTCGCTTATGGAAAGCCGGTCATAGGCAGTCAATTGGGTGGGATACCTGAGCAAGTCTACCATCACGAAACAGGGCTTCTTTTTGAAGCTGGCAGCTCTGAGGCCCTCGCTGGCTTAGTGTCAAACCTCTGGGATAAGCCATCCAACATTGAATCCATGGGGCGAGCTGCCCGCCGGCGCATTGAAACTGACTTTTGCTCAGATCGCCACGTGGAGCGGCTTTTGGCAACGTATGATGAGGTTATCAAAAGATAGGATTAAACCTCCCATTGAATATATTTCGGAGACTTGTGAATGGACGCTTCAATAATTGTTACTTATCGCTGCCCAATGCATTGCAAGATGTGCGATATTTGGAATGGTCCCACCAAGTCGGATGAGGAGTTCAAGCCAGAATTGCTTGTTAAACTCCCCAAACTGGCTGCGGTCAACGTCACTGGTGGTGAACCCCTTGTTCGCGAAGATCTGGATGAGATCGTCCACATCCTATTTACCAAAACTGAACGCATGGTCATTTCCACTAGTGGTTGGTATGAAGACAGGATTTTCAAACTGGCGGAAAAATTCCCTAATCTCGGTTTCCGAGTGAGCATCGAGGGTTTGTCACAAAAAAATGACGAACTGCGAGGGCAACCAGGCGGTTTTGATCGCGGCCTCCGCGTACTCCTCGGCCTGCGGAGTATGGGGGTGAAGGATATCGGCTTCGGGATTACGGTAAGCAACAATAACTCTCCCGACATGCTCTGGCTTTATGAGCTTTCCAAGGGCTTAAATCTCCAGTTTGCCACGGCAGCCTTCCACAACTCCTTCTACTTCCAAAAATACGATAACGTTATCGCCAATATCGACGAGGTTTCTGCCAACTTTGAAGAATTGGCCAACCGTCTTTTCAAAGAGCGACATCCTAAATCCTGGTTCCGCGCGCTCTTCAACGTCGGTCTAATAAACTACATCCGCGGCGGCAAGCGCATGCTCCCCTGTGAAGCCGGGAGCGAGAATTTCTTCATCGATCCCCATGGTGAGGTTCTCCCCTGCAACGGCATGGAAGATAAGTACTGGTATCAGAGCATGGGCAATCTGCACGATGTCGAAGACTTCATGACCATCTGGAACAGCCCCCGTGCCGAGGAGGTTCGCGCAAAGGTTGCCAGGTGTCCCAAGACCTGCTGGATGATAGGATCAGCTTCTCCGGTCATGCGCAAGTACATCAAGAAAGTTCTCCCTTGGGTAGTGAAAAACAAAATAAAATCCATGGCCGGTGGTCGAATCTGCGGTACCTGCTGCCCCCATTTCGATGTCGGCCAGAACCCTGATCAAGGGGATCTCCGCGAATCGTCCCAATAAAGCTTATTTTGTCGTGAAGGATTTTTGATATTGAACTTTACCAGTACCGTGAAGGGGCCTTTTTTTGTCAACGCAACGAAAACTCAGAATAGCTTTTCTGGTCGTAAAGAATATCGCTCGCGGTGGCGGTATCGAGAAATACACACAGGAGTTGGGGCGCCGATTGATAGCGCACGGTCATGAAGTCACCGTCTACTCAATGGGTCATTATGGTGAGGCTGCGAGCCAATTCCAGGGTATGCGGGTAATATCTGTCCCCTGTGTAAAACACTCGGCGCTCGAGAAACTGTCAGCTTCCACAACGGCCGCCATGCAGATAATTGCTAAAGGGGGCGAATATGACATCCTTCACTGCCACAGTGTTGCCGCCGGCGCGTTCGCCCCTTTTCTCCGCCTGAAAGGCTACAGGTGCATTCTGCAGATGCACGGCATTGAATGGCAGCGCAATCGCTGGAATTTTGTCGGTAAGAATGTGTTGAAGCTCTTGGAAAGAGTGTCGTTGATGGGCAGCCACGCCCATACGGCGGTGTCCAACACCCAATGTGATTATTACAAGGAAACCCACGGCATACCGATGCGATACATACCGACCGGCGCCGAAATCAAGCCGCACCACGAGGCACTGGAAATTCTCAGTATGGGCCTGGAACCGCGGCGATACATACTTTTTGCTTCCCGTCTAGTCCGCGAAAAGGGCGCCCACTATTTGATTGCGGCATTCCGCCAGATGGCTACTGATTACAAACTGGTGATCGCCGGGGATGCCAAAGGAGAAGAGGTATACAAACAGGAGCTTCAAACCCTGGCAGGCAATGATCCGAGAATTCTTTTCCCGGGATTCGTGGAAGGGCGCGCTTTGCAGGAACTGTTCAGCAATGCCGCGGTATATGTTCAACCTTCGGAGATTGAGGGCCTTTCTATTGCTCTTCTTGAGGCGATGAGTTACGGCAACTGCTGCCTCGTCAGTGATATCCCTGAAAACAGGGAAGCGATCGGCGATGCAGGGTTCACGTTCCAGAACACAAACGTTGATGATTTACGTGAAAAGTTGGTTAAATTGCTTGATTCTGAGAAGCTGCGTAATTCTGTTGGGGACAAGGCCCGTTTAAGAGTAAAGGAGTGCTACAACTGGGATAACATCACCGCAGAGTTTGAGGACATGTATCTGTCCTTAGTTGCACAGAACTGACATATCCACGCTCCCCCTTTTCTCTCCGACAAATTAACAGCGCTGCAAGGAAATCTATGAAAATTCTTGTTGTAGGCGGAGCTGCCCAAGTTTGACACCTTAGGCCACAAAAACATTGATAAATCAATAAGATAATTTTTCAAACACCCCTGTTTTATACACTACATCTCCGTAAACTTCCCCAAAATTGAGACATGTTAAAAGTAGAGCTTTCTGGCAAAATAAGGGGGTAGTAAAGGGGACTACACCTTTTCATGAGGATGCCTGCCCCCTTCCTTCGGAGTAAACCCGGATCTGCAGGGATGAGGGGGATGCAGGGGATACCGGCAAAGAACCATACGTCCTGACGTTGGTTGCCGGTTTCAGGTCGGGAGGATGTCGATACTTCAGGATGCCTTTTTGAAGGGCAGCTGAAAGTTACCGGCAACGATTCCGGGGACTGTAATGTCTTCGTCGAGATTCTCCCAACGAAGTGCAAATCCGTTGAGACGGAGGGTTACTTCCCGAAGCTGTTCGTCACTTGCAGCGGCAAGTATTTTGAACCGGTCCGCGGGAAAACCTATGATGCGACCATCAGTGAGCTCGACATAGATTGTTCTCTTTTCCGCCCAGACCCGTATGGCTGCGGGCTCTATGCTTTCCCGTTCAGCAGTTGAAGTATTCATGGTATTTTTCCTCGAATAGCTCCTTATGTTCGAACACCAGCCGCTCAATCTCCCGAACCGTTATCGGGGGGACTCCCTTGTTGCGCGCCAGGCGTATCGGATCGAGCCAGAATTTACATTCACCATCCGGCGTTTCAATATGAATGTGAGGCGGCTCATTACCCTCATCGGAGTAAAAGTGAAATCGAAATGACCCGATACGCAGAACCGTTGGCATGGGTCTGATAGTGCCGTATTTCCGGGCAGTTGTCAATCCTATCATCAGGAACCCCGAGGGGACGATCAAGTAGACCTTTTTTGGGGGGGGGACAGCCACCTTTTCTGAGGGAGACCGTCTCCTTCTTCAAGCTGTTAACGCTTGACGTTCATATCGGCTTGCGTTAACGTCCAAACAATGTGATCAATTCCTTCAAATGCAAAGAAATGGAAAAGTCGCTGAAATCCTGCGCGAGGAATTTCCGCTTCCATTGTGCATCAGCAAGGATTGCACTTCCCCTGCCCCTCTACGATGAATGAACAGGTGAAAAATGGATAAGACATCCAAGATTTACGTGGCCGGCCATCGCGGACTGGTGGGCTCGGCCCTGGTCCGCGAGTTGCAGAGCAGCGGCTATGTCAACCTGGTCACCCGCAGCCACGCAGAGCTGGACCTGACCGACCAGCAGGCGGTTGAGGCGTTTTTCAGACAGGAGCAGCCGGAGTACGTGCTGCTGGCCGCCGCCAAGGTGGGGGGCATCGTGGCCAACAACACCTACCGGGCCGAGTTCATCTACCAGAACATGGCGATCCAGAACAATATCATCCACCAGAGCTGGCTGAACGGGGTGAGAAAGCTCCTGTTCCTGGGGAGCACCTGCATCTACCCCCGAGCCTGCCCCCAGCCCATGAAGGAGGAGTACCTCCTGACCAGCGAGCTGGAATATACCAACGAGCCGTACGCCATCGCCAAGATCGCGGGCATCAAGCTGTGCGAGAGTTACAACCTCCAGTACGGCACCAACTTCATCGCGGTCATGCCCACCAATCTGTACGGCCCGGGCGACAACTTCGACATGGAGAAGTCCCACGTGCTCCCGGCCCTGGTGCGCAAGACCCACCTGGCCCGGCTGCTGGAGGCGGGTGACACGGCAGGGGTGCTGGCGGACCTGCGCGTCTCCTCGGAGCAGGAGGCCAGGGCGGTGCTGGACCGGTTCGGGGTGTCTGCGGAGAGCGTGCAGATCTGGGGAACCGGCAGGCCCCGGCGTGAATTCCTTTGGAGCGAGGACATGGCCGCGGCCTGCGTCTACCTGATGGAACACCGGGACTTCAAGGACACCTACCCTCCCGGTGCAACAGAGATCCGCAACTCCCACATCAACATCGGCACCGGAGAAGACATCAGCATCGCGGAACTGGCGGAGCTGGTGCGCGGGACCGTCGGCTTCGGTGGAAAGCTGGTCTTCGATGCAGACAGGCCGGACGGAACCTTTCGCAAGCTGACCGATGTCTCCAAGCTGCATGCCCTGGGCTGGAAGCACCGGGTGACCCTGGAGGAAGGGATCAGGCGGCTGTATGAATGGTACCTGACGAATGTCGAAGCGAGACGGTAGTGTAAGGCTGTTTCGCCGCAGAGCTCCGCGGTGAATACCAGAAATCCGCTATTGTCGTTCCCCGGAATTTTCCGTGTCGGTTTTCTTCATTCCATCTTTCAAAAATTTGACTAAACTTGTCAATTCAGCAACAAAACAACCCTATTTAAAAAACATTTCTCCACCCTGCCGTCCCTAACGCGACCGCATGCCGGCGACAAACGCCCCGCCCCTTTTAGCCGGCCGTTTGCAAAAACCTTCGGCCCTATCCCCCCGGACATAGGCTGCTTTTCCGTCATTCCCGCGTAGGCTGGAATTCAGGAATTACATTATGTCTGAGTTTCTCGTTTGGGGAGATCGCCAATTTGAGAACCCCTCTCATTTCCAGCACGCAAATTGCACAACCCTCTCTTGGGGATAGTTCCGCAGGCCTCGACCACGGCACAGACCGTCGTGCAGTTTGCCAGGACTCATAAGAATATAAAATATTTATAACTTGATTATTAAGCAAATTATGATAAATAAAATAGCTACACGCTCTGAAAGTCCCGTGGCAGCCCCGCTTTCCCCATCAAGAATCAACGCAGATTCGTAGCCCCGCCGGAAACGGTGAAGGACGCCGACGAAAACGCAAGCAAGCCTTCCACACAAACGGTATGCCGAAAGAGGTGCGACTGATGTTCAACATGCACAGTCTCTACATTTTCATGGTCGCCCTGTTCACCGCCCTGATCATCGTGCCGTTCCTGCAGCGCTGGGCAATCGAGGCCGGCGCGGTGGACATGCCCGACGCACGCAAGATGCACGACCGGGCCGTGCCCCGCATCGGCGGCGTGGCCATCGGCATGGCCTGGCTCTTCTCGCTGCTGGTCTACGTGGACATGACCCGTGAGGTGCGCGGCATCCTGACCGGCTCGCTGGTGGTGTTCTGCATCGGTCTCATCGATGACCTGTACGGCCTGACCCCCAGGCGCAAGTTCCTGGGCCAGATCATCGCCTGCCTGGTCACCATGGCGGTGGGCAAGCTCTTCATCTACCAGTTGGGCGACCTGTTCGGCACCGGCACCCTCGTCATCCCGGCATGGCTGGCCATCCCCTTCACCGTGATCGCGGTGGTGGGCGTGGTGAACGCCTTCAATCTCATGGACGGCCTGGACGGCCTGGCCGGCGGCATCTCCTCCATCGCCCTGACCGCGTTCCTGATCCTCGGCTTTCTGAACGGCAACCACCTGGTGGTGGCCATGTGCGCCGCTCTGCTGGGAGGGATCTTCGGCTTCCTCAAGTACAACCTCTATCCTGCCCGGATCTTCATGGGCGACACCGGCAGCCTGATGGTGGGCTTCATTATCGCCTTTCTCGCCGTGCGGCTCACACAGTCGCCGGAAAGCGGGATACAGCCCCTGGTTCCGGTGCTGATCCTGGGGCTCCCCATCGCCGACACCTTCCGCGTCATGGGGCGACGGCTGCTGCAGCGGAAGAGCCCGTTCTCCCCGGACCGGATTCACGTGCACCACCGCTTCCTGGACCTGGGGTTCCAGCATCGCTTCACCGTGATCATCATCTACGGCGTGTCCCTGTCCTGGGCCACGTTCGCAATCCTCTGCCACGACTGGAGCAGCCCCCTGCTCCTTACGATCTACGGGACAGGAACCCTCGCCTTCTACCTGACCATCCATTTCCTGCGGGAAAACAAAGACCGGATCCCCTTCATGAGACGGGACTCTGCGTCGGGCATACGCAACACCGCCCTCTACCGGAGGCTTTCGCGGCTGGCGGTGCTCACGGCCCCGGCCATCATCGTCCTCACCCTGGCCTACCTGCTGCTGGCCGCCCTCTACTCCTCCGGCGACGGCATGGCCACGCAGGTGGGGTTCGTGCTGCTGGGAAGCGCGGCGTCCTTGCTGTACATCACCAGGGACGCCCGCAACCACTTCGTCCAGGCCATGTTGGCACTGGCCGTGCTCCACATCACCTCCGTGCTGAACCGGAACGACGGCATGGAGCTCCTGCCGGGCCTCTCCATCGAGTCCCTCGGCAACTCCATCCTCATCTCCCTCTGCGCACTGGTGCTGCTCCGCTTCACCTTCCACGACCCGCGGGAATCGATCCTGTCCAGCATCGACTACCTGGTCATCGGCATCGCGGTCTTCTTCATGGTGATCTCGCCCGGGATATTGGACAACCTGGAGCTGCCCGACACGGTCTTCAAGGGGCTGGTGCTGTTCCTGGCCCTCAAGGCCTCGGTGACCCGGGGCCGCATGCCCGCCCGGGTGCTCCTCAGCTCGGTGCTGGCGGTGCTGGGGACCATCATCGTGAGGGGGCTTTAGAACCAGTTTTGAGTGGTGAGTTTTGAGTTGAAAGGCGAAAAAAACCATTTGGGTCAGGGGGCCGGGGGTCATTGATCAGTCTCCTGCCCCCTTCTTCATTTTCAGTCCAGACATCTAGCTCCACTTTTTGTTCACGGATCAAGAGTCATTGAACTTTACGCCTTTGCTAATAGAGTTTTTCAACTCAAAACTCAAAACTGGTTTGTTGACAGCCTTTCACCGGATGGTCTATAGTCGCAGCGGTTGCATACCTTTTCCGGGAGCGTTTTCATGAACAAGAGAATCCTGCTGGCACTATGTGTCCTCTGTATGGCGGTTCTCGGCATTTCCGTGCCTTCCGGGGCGTGGACGGTTGCCTCCAACAACATTCCCCTGGACAGCCCGGTCTATGCCTGGCTGGACAAGCTGGCCGGCTTCGGGCTGGTCAGGAGCGACATCAAGGGAATCCGCCCCTTCACCCGGGCCGAGGCGGCCAGGCTGCTGCTGGAGGCGGAGGAAAACCTCTCGAACTATCCGGAACTGGCGAGCTCGTCCCTGGCAACCGACCTGCTGGTGGAGGCCCGCGCCGCCCTGGCCCGCGAGGCCGGGCTCTACCGGGCCCCCGCAACGGCCCCCAACCTGGACTACCTGATCATCTCCTCGGCCAAGGCGCGCTATGTCTACCTTGACGGTCTCCCCCGGAGCTACGAGCGGCCGGTCTACGACCCGGGGAACGACGGTGTGTTCGGCATCGGCCACGGCCTCAGGCCCAAGAACCCCTACCCCTCGTCGGTTCGGCAGCACGGCACCGAAGGCGCCCCCCTGTCGGAGAACAACGAGGGGATCGTCTACCGCCGGGGCCACAACGTGGAATTCCGCTTCACCAGCGAGGCGTTCCTCGGCAGATGGGGCGCACTGCTGGTGGAACCCATGGGGCTCTACTCCGAGCGGGACGGCATGCGCCAGGCCCGCCTCAACAAGGGTTACCTCAAGCTTGGGAGCGACGCCGTCGAGCTGGAGGTGGGCCGCGACGCCAACTGGCTGGGGCTCGGCTACCGGGGGAACATCACCCTGACCAACAACGCCAGGAACTTCGACCAGGTGAAGCTCTCCAGCCCCGAGCCGATCCTCCTCCCCTGGATCGGCGCCCTCAAGTACTCGCTGATCCTGGCCCGGTTCGACGAGGTGGCCACCATCAGGGGGACCCGTCACCCCTACTTTTTCGCCACCAAGCTGTCTGTCAAGCCGGCCGACTTCGTGGAGGTGGGCCTGAATCTGGGCCGCCAGGTGGGCGGACCGGGGGTTGACAACTCCTTCGGCAGCCTTTTGCGCGGCTTCGTCGGCGGCACCAACAACGACAACTCCAACTCGGTGGCCGGGCTGGAGCTCCGCTTCCGCATCCCCTGGCTCAGGAACACCGAGGTCTACGGCGAGTTTTCCGGCGAGGACGCCGCATCCTTCTGGCCCATCGTGGAGAGCTACGTGGCCGGCTTCTACATCCCACGCCTGACCGCAAGCGGCAGGGACGACCTCCGCTTCGAATACTTCTTCGGCAACGCCGCCCTCTACACCAACGGCACCTTCCCCGAGGGGTACATCTACCACGGCATGCCCCTTGGCCACTCCCAAGGAGGCGCTGCCCAGGAGTTCTACCTGCGCTACAGCCACTGGTTCACGGCCCGTAACAACCTGGCCCTGGAGTACTGGCACAGCGAGCGGGGCAACCTGGGGAGGGTGCCGGTGAGCGGGGTTATGCAGGCGGTGGAGCGTAAGGACGCGGCGCGCGCCACCTGGACCCTCCCCCTGTACGGGGAGTTCGACTGCGCGCTCAGTTACGGCTGGGAGCGGGTCCGGAACCGCAACCTGGTGGGAGGGCAGGACCGGACCAACCAACTGGCATCTTTCCTGGTGAGCTACCGCTACCGCTGACACCCTTGAAACTTATCGAACACATCTACCCCGTCGGCGCCCCCCCCGAACGACTTGACCGGTTCATCTCCAGCCGGGAGCCGGACCTGACCCGCTCGGCGGTGCAGCGGCTGATTGAGGTGGGCAAGGTCGCGGTGAACGGGGCGCCGGCCAGGCCGTCCCTGAAGCTCAAGGGGGGTGAGCGGGTAGTGCTGGAGATCCCTCCCCCCGTCCCTGCCGCGCCCGCGGCCGAACAGATCCCACTGGAGATACTGTACGAGGACCACGACCTGATCGTGATCAGCAAGCCTGCGGGCATGTCGGTCCATCCCGGGGCGGGGAGACGTGCAGGGACCCTGGTCAACGCCCTGCTGGGCCACTGCACCGACCTATCGGGCATCGGCGGCGAGGTGAGACCCGGGATCGTGCACCGCATCGACAAGGACACCACCGGCGTGCTGGTTGCGGCCAAGAACGACCGGGCACACCAGGGGCTGGCCCACCAGTTCAGGGAGCACTCCATCAAACGGGTCTACGCGGCCCTGGTGTACGGCTCGCCCAGGAGCGACAAGGGAAGCATCGAGTCGGACATCGGCCGCCACCCGAGCGACCGGAAGCGCATGTCCGGCGCGGCCCGCCGCGGCAAGCGGGCCGTGACCCACTGGAAGGTGGCGGGCCGCTACGGCCAGGTCACGGCCCTGGAGCTCCGTCTGGAGACCGGCCGCACCCACCAGATCCGGGTCCACCTCTCCGAGGCTGGTCACCCCCTGCTGGGGGATCCGGTCTACGGAGGCGCGGGACGCCTGCCGGGCCTGAGGGACCCGGTCCTGCGCGCCCTGGTCCGTGCCCTGGGCCGCCAGGCCCTGCACGCCCGCACCCTCGGCTTCGTCCATCCGGTCAGCGGGGAGTATCTGGAATTCTCCGCCCCCCTGCCCGAGGACATGCAGAGGATACTCGACTACCTGCGTAGTCGAGTGGAATTATCAATTATGAATTTTGAATGTTGAATCGAAAGGCAAAACAACAACTTCAAAACCCGGCCTCCCGCAGAGTACCCAGAGAAGTTCAAATCCTAGAAAATTTGATTTTGAGGTTTTCTTTGCGTCCTCTGTGCCTTTGCGGTGAATAAGCCTTTCAACTCATTACTCAACATTCAAAATTCAACATTGTCTTTATAAAGGAGTAATTCGTGAAAATAACCAAATCCGGCAAGATCCACTACCTGGAGCCGAAGCAGATGGCGGACTCGGGCGTCTCGGTCCAGGGGTTCACCACCCGCCACGAGGGGGTGTCGCGGCCCCCCTACAACTCTCTGAACCTGGGGCTGTCCACCCTCGACTCCCCCCACAACGTGGAGGGGAACCGGAGCATCCTGGCACGGGCCTTCGGCACCAGAGTGGAGAAACTTGTCACCGTGACCCAGGTCCATGGCAGCGACCTTCTGCTGCTTGATCAGCCCAACCCGGACTTTGCCCATTTCCAGCGTCTGGAATGCGACGGCATCGTCACCAACCAGACCGGTATCATGATCGGGGTGTGCACGGCCGACTGCGTGCCGGTCCTGCTGCTGGACCCGGTACGCCGGGTTATCGCGGCGCTGCACGCCGGCTGGAAGGGGACGGCCGAGGGGATCGTCCGCAAGGGGGTGGAGGCCGTGGCGGGCATGTTCGACGGCGACCCGGCCGACATCCTGGCCGCCGTGGGGCCGGCCATAGGCCCCTGCTGCTACGAGGTGGATCAGGCGGTGGCCAACGCCTTCCGAGAGGTGGGGAACGATTTTGACGCCTGTGCCGGGCAAGCCGGCGAGGGGAGGTGGCGTCTGGACCTGGTGGAGATGAACCGGCGGCAGCTGCTGCGGGCCGGCGTGGACGAGCGCAACATCGAGACCACCCGGCTCTGCGTCTCCTGCGAGAAGGACCTGTTCTTCTCCTACCGCAGGGACAAGGGAGAGACCGGCCGCCAGATGGGGTTTATCATGCTGAAGAGGTAAGGAGTTTTCATGTCCAAGATACTGGTAACCGGCGCCGCCGGATTCATCGGGTTCCACCTGGCAAAGCGCCTGCTGGAGCGGGGCGAACGGGTGGTCGGTTTCGACAGTCTGAACGACTACTACGACGTGTCGCTGAAGGAGGCCAGGCTGCGGCAGTTGGAGGGGATCGAGGGTTTCAGCTTCGTCAGGGGGGACCTGTCGGACCGGGAAGGGATGGCCCGGCTGTTCGCCGAACAGGGGTTCCGGAAGGTGGTGCATCTGGCCGCCCAGGCCGGGGTGCGCTACTCGCTGGTCAATCCCCACGCCTACATCGACAGCAACATCGCGGGGTTCATGAACATCCTGGAGGGGTGCCGGCACAACGGGGTCGAGCACCTGGTCTACGCCTCCTCCTCCTCGGTCTACGGCGCCAACACCCGCATGCCGTTCTCGGTGCACCACAACGTGGACCATCCGGTCTCCCTGTACGCGGCCACCAAGAAGGCCAACGAGCTGATGGCCCATACCTATGCCAGCCTGTACCGGCTCCCCTGCACCGGGCTCAGGTTCTTCACGGTCTACGGTCCGTGGGGGCGGCCGGACATGGCCCTGTTCCTGTTCACCAGGGCGATCCTGGAGGGGAGACCCATCGAGGTGTACAACGAAGGGAGGATGAAGCGGGACTTCACCTACATCGACGACATCGTGGAGGGGGTGATCCGGGTCACGGACCTGACCCCGGAGCCGAACCCGGCCTGGACCGGCGACGCGCCCGACCCGGGCACCAGCTGCGCCCCCTACCGGATCTACAACATCGGCAACAACAGCCCGGTGGAGCTGCTCCGTTTCATCGAGGTGCTGGAGGAGAAGCTGGGGAGGAAGGCGGTCAGGAACCTGCTCCCCATCCAGCCGGGGGACGTGCCGGCCACCTGCGCCGACGTGGACGACCTGATCAGGGACGCGGACTTCGCGCCCACGACCGGCATCGAGGATGGGATCGGGAAATTCGTGGAGTGGTATCGGGAGTACTACAAGTGTTGAATTATGAATGTTGAATTGAAAAAGCAAAACAAAAAAAGTGGATCTCGCCCGCGCCCTCCGTTCGCCTAGAGGTCGCAGAGAGAAACATGGCCACCACCCATCTCTGCCTCTTCTCGTTTTTCCAATTCAACATTCATAATTCAACACTCAACATTGCTTCTTCTTCCTTTTCTCCTCCCGGATCATGTCCAGGGCCAGCAGGCCGACCCCGACGCACAAGGCCGAGTCGGCCACGTTGAAAGCCGGCCAGTAGTGCTGGTACCAGTGGACGTTGAGGAAGTCCACCACCTCGCCCAGCCGGACCCGGTCGATGAGGTTACCGACCGCGCCCCCCAGGATCAGGGCCAGCGCCAGGGAGACCAGCTTCTGCTCCGGCCTGAGTTTCCGGTAGATGGCAATGACCGCCACCGACGCCACGATGGAGACGGTGATCAGGAACGGCAGCCTGAAGCTGCTGTCCCGCAGGAAGCTGAACGCCGCCCCTGGGTTGCGGGCGTGGATGATCTCGAAAAAGTTCTCGACCACGGTGATGGACTCGTGGTACGCCAGCTTGCGGACGATCAGCAGCTTGGTGACCTGGTCGAGAACGATTACCGGCAGGGAGACGGCCGCCAGGAAAAGGTAGCGGTTTTTCATGCCACCGCCTCGATGCACTTGGGACAGATGGTCGGGTGGGCGGCATCGGTTCCGATGGCCTCGTCATAGCACCAGCAGCGCTCGCACTTGGCCCCGGGCGCCGCCTCTACCCGGATCCGCAGCCCTTCCACGTTTTCCGCCGGAACGGACTCCCCGGCAATCTCGCTCGCCAGTTCCACCTTGGACACGATGAAGACACTCTTCAACTCGGCCGCGCAGCCTTTGAGGAAGCCCAGCAGCTCCTCCGGGGCGGCCAGGGTAACCGCCGCGTCCAGGGAGTGGCCGATGACCTTCTGCACCCGGGCCAGCTCCAGGGCCTTGGAGACCTCGCCCCGCACCCGGATGATGGTGTCCCAGCGGGACGTGAGCCCGTCGTCCCGGTGCTCAGGGGACAGGGCGGGAAACTCCGCCAGGTGGACGCTCTCCGCGCTCTGTTTCGGCATGTACCGCCAGACCTCGTCGGCAGTGAAGGAGAGGACCGGCGCGGTGAGCTTCACCAGGGAGTCCAGGATCAGATAGAGGGCCGTCTGGGCGCTCCGCCGCTTGAGGGAGCCGCGCCGGCTGGAGTAGAGCCGGTCCTTGAGGATGTCCAGGTAGAAGGCGCTCATCTCCACGCTGCAGAAGGCGTTGACCGACTGGCAGATGACGTGGAACTCCATCTCCTCGTAGGCCCGCAGCACCCGTTCCTTGAGCAGTTCCAGCTGGTGCAGGGCCCAGCGGTCGATCTCCTGCAGGTCGGCGTAGGCCACGCTGTCGGCCGCGGGATCGAAATCACTGATGTTGCCCAGGATGTAGCGGCAGGTGTTGCGGATGCGACGGTAGGACTCGGAGACCCGGGTCAGGATCTCCTGGGAGATGCGGCTGTCGTCCCGATAGTCCTGGGCCGCCACCCACAGCCGCAGCACGTCGGCGCCGAACTTCTTGATCACGTCCTCGGGCGCGGTCACGTTGCCCAAGGACTTGCTCATCTTGCGGCCCGCGCCGTCCAGCACGAAGCCGTGGGTCAGCACGCTCCGGTACGGGGCCGTGCCCCGGGTGCCGACACCCACCAGGAGCGAGGAATGGAACCAGCCGCGGTGCTGGTCGCTCCCCTCCAGGTAGAGATCGGCCGGCGAGGAGAGGTTGTCACGGGTCTCCAGCACCGCTGCGTGGGACACACCCGAGTCGAACCAGACGTCCAGGATGTCCATTTCCTTCTCCAGCCGGTCGCTCCCGCAGGCCGGGCAGGTGAAACCCTGCGGCAATAGCTCGGCCGCCTCGCGCTGGTACCAGATGTCGGAGCCGTGGGCCGTGAACAGGTCGGCCACGTGGCGCATGACCGCGGCGTCGGCCACTGCCTCGCCGCACCCCTGGCAGATGAAGGCGGTGATGGGGACCCCCCAGGAGCGCTGGCGAGAGATGCACCAGTCGGGCCTCCCCTCTACCATGCCGTAAATGCGGTCCCTCCCCCAGCGGGGGATCCAGGTCACCCGGTTTATTTCCTCCAGGGCCTTTGCCCGCAGGTTGTTGGTCTCCATGCTGATGAACCACTGCTCGGTGGCGCGGAAGATGATCGGCTTCTTGCAGCGCCAGCAGTGGGGATAGGAGTGGCTGATCTCAGCCGCGCCCAGCAGGGCTCCGACCTCGGTCAGCTTCTCGATGACGCTCTTGTTGGCCTCGAACACCGGCTGGCCGGCGAAGAACTCCACGTTCTCCAGGAACCGCCCCCGGTTGTCCACCGGGTTGTAGATGTCCAGCCCGAACCTGAGCCCCATCTCGTAGTCGTCCTGGCCGTGGCCCGGCGCGGTGTGGACGCAGCCGGTGCCCGCCTCCAGAGTCACGTGCTCGCCCAGCAGGATCACCGAGTTACGGTCGTAGAAGGGATGGCGGCAGTTCTTCTTCTCCAGGATGCCGGCCTTGAAGGTGGCGATCACCTCACCGTCGATCCCGGTCCCCTTGCGGAAGGAGTCCAGCAGCCCGGCGGCCACGATAAGCACCTCGCTCCCGGTGTCCAGGGCCACGTAGTCGAACTCGGGGTGGAGCGAGATTGCCAGGTTGGCCGGCAGGGTCCAGGGAGTGGTGGTCCAGATGACCACGGAAACCAGCTTTCCCGCCAGTGCCGGTACCTCGGCCGAGATGTCGTCCTTGAGCGGGAACTTCACGTAGATGGAGGGGGAGCGGTGGTCGGCGTACTCCACCTCGGCCTCGGCAAGGGCGGTGACGCAGGAGGAGCACCAGTGGACCGGCTTCTTCCCCTTGAACAGCCCGCCGTTTTCGGCGAACGCGGCCAGTTCCCGGGCGGTAATCCCCTCGTAGACGTAGTTCATGGTCAGGTAGGGGTCGTCCCACTCCCCCAGGATGCCGAGCCGCTCGAACTCCCTGCGCTGCACCTCCACGAACTTCGCGGCGTACTCGCGGCAGAGCCTGCGCATCTCGGCCTTGGTGATCTGGTGCTTCTTCGACCCCAGGTTCTTCTCCACCTGCAGCTCGATGGGGAGGCCGTGGCAGTCCCACCCCGGCACGTAGGGGGCCTCGAAGCCGCTCATCCGCTTGCACTTGAGCACGATATCCTTCAGCACCTTGTTGAGTGCGTGGCCGATGTGGATGTGGCCGTTGGCGTAGGGAGGACCGTCATGGAGGATGTATTTGGGCTTGTCCCTGCCGATCTCGGCCAGCTTCCCGTACAGGTCGATCTTTTCCCACCGCTCAAGGATCTCCAGCTCTTTCTGGGTGAGATTGGCCTTCATGGGAAATTCCGTGGCCGGCAGGTTCAACGTGTCTTTGTAATCCATGGCGTGTCCTTCCGAATAATCAGTGTTTAGTTTTGAATTATGAGTGTTTAGTTACTGCCTTTCAAGTATTCTGTCTTAATAATCCTGCCCGTGAGCTTCCCGACGACCGCCGCCAGGGGAGCCAGGTCGTCGGGGGAATCCCCCTCCACCAGCTTGACGTGGGTGGCGTCGGCCGGGAACTGGCCGAAGAAAGGGTCCACCGCTAGCCAGTATCCCAGGTAGCTCTCGGCCCAGCTGTGGTAGAGGAACCCCTTGCCGGGCACGTTCACCAGGCCGGAGACCATGCGGGTCGGAACGCCGGCGGCCCGGGCCAGCGCGACGTAGAGACGGGCCTGGGACGGGCCGTCACCACTCCCCTCCCTCAGGATCTCCAGGGGTGGGCGACTGTCGCCGGTCTCCTTCACCCGGTCAGACACACCGCGGACCAGTTTCTCAACCACGGCAAGCGGTTCCTTCGCCTCGCCCAGCAACTCTGTTTTCCACCGCACGATTTCAGGATTGTCGGCGGGGATCCGGTCAACGGCCGCCAGGTAGGGTTTTGCGTCGGTCAGCTCCTCGGTGGGCGGCATTGTCGACGGCTTCGGCTGCCCGGTGTCGATTCTGAACAGCACAACTCTCCCCTCCCGTTGCTCGGCCTTCTGGAAGGGACCCTGGAGGAGAGGTAAGCCGGCCGAAAATCCGGACAGCTCGATTTCCAGCACGCGGAGATCGGCCGGCCGGTCGACGGGCCGGTCGGTCGGAACCAGGCTGAAGGCGAGTATGAAATCCTTTCTGGCTATGGCTGCCTCGGCCACAAAGGCGCGCGCCGTACGCTCGTCCTCGGCCCGGGTCTCGATCCAGCCGTCCCGCACCGATTCCCGCAGGGTGTTCCCCTCAGGGTCGACCCAGACGTCGTTGTCCACGAAGGGGTAGAGGTTGTTGCGGAGCTTGAGCGCGTCGCGGCCGTCAAGCGTCTCGAACCCGACGGCGGTGATACGGATATCCTTCAGGACCACCGCTTCGGTATCCAGCATGGTGATGCGATATTTCCTGCCGGCCGCCCCCCCCCGCAGGAGCGGGTAGAGGTTGATCACGGCCGGAGGATACACCGTCCCCTTGGCCGTGAGCCGCTTCTCTTTCCTGCTGCCTGTCGATTCCACCGTGACCCTTACCGTCTTTCCCAGCGCCTCTCCGGAAAGCTTCACAGGGCTGCCGTCGATGGTCTGGGAGACCTGGAAGGATTTGAGCGACAGGTCCCGGCCCACCAGATAGCTCTCCTGTATCGAGGCGTCGCGGGAGAACCCCACCCCAGCCATCTTGACCGCACTGTCGCTTTCGACCCGGTAGCCGCCTGAGGTTTCCGAGATACTGGTCCGGACAAAGCCGGCCTTTTCGTCATTGAAATAGAGCCCGAACCAGCGCTCGCCCAGTGGAGGCCCGGCCAGGGGAGGGGCAGCGGCGGCGCCTGCCAGGCACGGAGACATTGCCGTGAGGAGCAGCGCGGCTGCGACAGCCCATCTCGCCTTTATGGGGAGAACCCGGAACAGTTTTGTCGTGAAAGCCGTCATCATTTTTGCGTCCGTTGTGAAATTTTTCATTCTTTCTGCTGAGTTGTGCGGGTTTTTATACCACAAATGCCGCGGGGGTGGCAACCGAAGAAACAGCCGGCACCGGGAAAAAACCCCTTGATAAAAGCATGTATTGTTTATATATTATATATAGATAGTTGCGAGCGTCGCAAGGCGCTCATTATGCCCTAGTCGACTGACCCTCCTTGTCGCTAGGGTGTTTTTTTGAACAGCCGACGGCTGAAAAAGGGCCGGCATTGTGCATTTTTGCACATATCCGTGCCAGAGATGATACACCTGCTCAGGTGGATAAACCACCTGAACGCCTCCTAATCCGTTGAATCCCCTGCTTATGGCGTTATTCAGCCCCATGCTCCCTCGTTTTCAGGCGTTGGCATGAATATGGCATTAGAATCCTGCCATACGCACATGTAAATGTCCTGAATGCGGAGGAGGTAAATAAAGATGGGGAGAATGAGGGAAAATCCGCGGTATAATGTCATTTCCATGAGGATCAGCGACGAGGAGCGGGATACCCTTGAGCAGATCATGCAGACCACCCACAAGAGCGTCTCCGACATCATGCGGGAAGCCATGGAACTCTTCAAGAGCAAATGGGACAAGCCACAGGTGGAAAACAAGGCCGCCTGAAGAGGGTATGGCGAAAATTTTGAAAAGGGCCGGGAAATCCGGCCTTTTTTTCACCCTTCACTCTTCATCGCGCTACTTGATCCGCCACTTCGTCCCCTGGGGAGAGTCCAGCAGCACGATGTTCCTGGCCAGCAGGGAATCCCGTATCTGGTCGCCCCTGGCAAAGTCCTTTGCCTTGCGAGCCGCGGCCCGCTCCTCGATCAGGGCCTCGATTTCCTCCCGGGTAATCCCCAGCTCCGCCAGCTTCCTCTCCCGCGCTTTTTCCAGGTAGTCGTCGGGCCTGGTGCGCAGGATCCCGAGCACATCACCGGCCTCCTCCAACGCTACGCGCGCCTTGGAGAGGACGGCCTTCAACGCCTTGGAGGGTTTTCCCCCCTCGGCCAGGGCACGGTTCACGGCGCGCACCAGGTCAAAGATGTTCCCCAGCACCTGGGCCGTGTTGAAGTCGTCGTCCATGGCCTCCCGGAAGCGTTCCCCGAAGACTTCCGCCTTCTCCAGCAGCTCCTTTTCGGCCTCCTTGAGTAATTTGGCGTCGATCTTCCCGGCGTGGCCCCCTGCACCGACCCCCAGCTCGTCCATGGCGGCCAGGGCGGTGTAGATCCGGTCCAGGCCCGCCTCGGCCTCCTTCATGTTCTGGTCCGAGAAGTCCAGCGGCGAGCGGTAGTGGGCCGTGAGCAGGAAGAAGCGGAGCGCCTCGGCGTCGTAGCGCTCCAGCACCTCCCTGATGGTGAAGAAGTTCCCCAGCGACTTGCTCATTTTTTCAGAATTGATGTTGACGAAGCCGTTGTGCAGCCAGTACCGGACGAACGGTCTGCCGGTGGCCGCCTCGGACTGGGCGATCTCGTTCTCGTGGTGGGGGAACACCAGATCCTTGCCACCGCCGTGGATGTCGATGGTCGCGCCCAGGAAGCGCATGCTCATGGCAGAGCACTCGATGTGCCAACCCGGCCGCCCCTTGCCCCAGGGTGAATCCCAGGACGGCTCGCCCGGTTTGGCCTCCTTCCAGAGCACGAAATCCATGGGATGGCTCTTGCGCTCGTCCACCTCGATGCGCGCCCCGGCCTTCATGTCGTCCAGGTTGCGCCTGGAAAGCTTCAGGTACTCGTTGTATTTTCCGATGCTGAAATAGATGTCCCCTCCGGCCTGGTAGGCAAAGCCCTTCTCAACCAGCGAGGCGACGATTCGGATGATGTCGTCGATATGCTCGGTGGCCCGGGGCTGATGGGTGGGCACGGCCACGCCGAGCTGCGCCATGTCGCGATCAAACTCGGCGATGAACCGCTCGGTGATCTCGCGGAAATCGACCCCCTCCCGGTTGGCCCGGTTGATGATCTTGTCGTCCACATCGGTGTAGTTGCGCACGTAGTTCACGTCGTAGCCGCTATGAAGCAGGTAGCGGTAGATGACGTCGAACACCACATTGGCGCGGGCGTGACCGATGTGGCAGTGGTCGTAGACCGTGACACCGCAGACGTACATGGAAACCTTGCCCGGGACCAGAGGAACGAACTCCTCCTTCTTTCCGGTAAGGGTGTTGTAGACTCGTAATGGCATAGGAACCTCGAATCATAAAAGCAATGTTGAGTGTTGAATGTTGAATGTGGCGTTAAAAAGCACTGGGTTGTTTTTCAATTCAACACTCAACATTCAAAATTCAACACTGTTTATTTTGTTTTGGCCCACGAATCCCGCAGGGTGACCACCCGGTTGAAAACCGGCGCGCCCGGCCGCGAATCCGCGCCGTCGGCCACGAAGTACCCCTGACGCTCGAACTGGAAGCGGCTTCCGGCCGCGGCCGCGGCCAGGGCCGGCTCCAGGCGGCAGTCGGTCAGGGTCCGGAGGGAGTCGGGATTGAGGAAGCTCTTCCAATCCGGCCCCTCCCGGTCGCTCCCGGGCTGGGGCACGCTGAACAGCCGGTCGTACAGCCGCACCTCCGCGCTGACGGAGTGGGGGGCGGACACCCAGTGGATGGTCCCCTTGACCTTGCGGCCGTCCGACGCCGAGCCTCCCCGCGAAAGGGGGTCATGGCTGCAGCGGACCTCGACTATCCTGCCGGTGGCCTCGTCCTTCACCACGCCGGTGCACTTGACGATGCAGGCGTAGCGGAGCCGCACCTCGCGTCCTGGGGAGAGGCGGAAGTACCCTTTGGGCGGGTCCTCCATGAAGTCGTCGGCCTCGATGAAGATCTCCCGCGAGAAGGGGACCATACGGGTCCCCATGGCCGGGTCGTTGGGGTGGTTAAGGGCCTCGAATTCCTCGGTCTTCCCCTCGGGGTAGTCCTCGATCACCAGCCGGATGGGATTGAGCACCGCCATGGCCCGGGGCGCCTTCTCGTTCAGGTCCTCCCGCACGCATTCCTCCAGGACCCCCATGTCGATCCAGCTGTCGCTCCTCCCAACCCCGATCCGGTCGCAGAAGGCCCGGATCGCCTCCGGGGTGTATCCCCGCCGACGCATCCCCACGATGGTCGGCATGCGCGGGTCGTCCCAGCCGTCCACCAGCTTCTCCCGCACCAGCTCCAGCAGCTTGCGCTTGCTCATGACCGTGTAGCCCAGGTTGAGGCGGGCGAACTCGATCTGCCGCGGCCGGTAGATCTCCAGCGCCTCCAGGAACCAGTCGTACAGGGGTCGATGGTCCTCGAACTCCAGGGTGCAGATGGAATGGGTGATCCCCTCGATGGAGTCGGACTGGCCGTGGGCGTAATCGTACATGGGATAGACGCACCAGGCCGTGCCGGTGTGGGGGTGCGCGGCGTGCAGGATGCGGTACATCACCGGGTCACGCAGGTTCATGTTGGGCGAGGCCATGTCGATCTTGGCCCTGAGCACCCGGGAGCCGTCCGGGAACTCGCCGGCCCGCATGCGACGGAACAGGTCCAGGTTCTCCTCAGGGGTCCGGTTCCGGTAGGGGCTCTCCTTGCCCGGCTCGGTGAGGGTGCCGCGGTAGGCCCTGATCTCCTCGGCGCTCAGGTCGTCCACATAGGCCTTCCCCTTCACTATCAGCTCCTCTGCCCACTGGTAGAGCTGCTCGAAATAGTCGGAGGCGTTGTACTGGTGCTCGCCCCAGTCGAAGCCGAGCCAGCGGACGCTGTCCTTTATGGACTCGATGTACTCCGTCTCCTCCTTGACCGGGTTGGTGTCGTCGAAGCGGAGGTGGCAGCGGCCGCCGTAGTCCCGGGCCAGGCCGAAATTGAGGCAGATGGACTTGGCGTGGCCTATGTGGAGGTAGCCGTTCGGTTCGGGCGGAAACCTGGTGACGATGGTCTTGTGCTTGCCGGACCTGAGGTCTTCGTCAATGATGGTGCGGATGAAGTTGACCGGCGCGCCGCCGGCCTCGCCGGTCAACTTATCAATATCGCTGCTCGGTATGTTCATAACTATAGGTACCCTTTGCCAGTAGTGTCCGGATGGACTCCTGCTCTATAACTCCCCCTCCCTTGACCGCCGGGGGCAGGAATTTCTTGAGCGTCCGGTTCAGCTTTTCTCTTCCATAAGTGCCACGGAATAGGCGGCGATCCCCTCCCCACGGCCGGCAAAGCCGAGCTGCTCGGTGGTTGTCGCCTTCACGTTGACCCTTCCATGGTCGCACCCCAGGGCCTCGGCGATAATGGCCCGCATCTCCGGGATGTGGGGTGCCAGCTTGGGGCGCTGGGCCACGATGGTGGCATCCACGTTACCGACCCGGTACCCCTTGCCGTCCGCCAGGGCCATCACGTGCCGCAGCAGCTTCACGCTGGAGATCCCCTTGTAGGCCGGGTTGGAGTCGGGGAAGTGCCTGCCGATGTCCCCCTCGGCAATGGCGCCGAGGATGGCGTCGGAGACGGCATGCAACAGGACGTCGGCATCGGAATGGCCCAACAGCCCCTTTTCCCAGGGGATCTCGACCCCTCCGAGGATCAGCTTTCTTCCGGTCACCATCTGGTGTACGTCATAGCCGTGGCCGATACGCATGGTCGTGAATTCTCCAAAATGTCGTTATGGCAGCCGCCGATGCGGTTCCACCGTTGGTGCTGCTGACTGCAGGCACAGGGAGCAAGGAAACCCTCACCCTTCGCCTTTAGCCCGATTCTTCAGGAACGCCTCCGCCAGGACCAGGTCCTCGGGGGTGGTGATCTTGAAGTTGCCGTAGTCGCCCGGAACGATCCGGACCGACATGCCGAGACGCTCCACCAGCGAGGCGTCGTCGGTGCCGAGCCAGCCGTCGGCTGCGGCCCGTTCGTGGGCCTCGCGGATGATGCCGTAGCGGAAGGTCTGGGGGGTCTGGGCCAGCCAGAGGCTCTCCCTCGGCGGCGTCTCCAGTACGGTCCCGTCCCTCACCACCTTGACCGTGTCCTTGACCGGTACCGCCGTCAAGGCACCGTCGTGGAGACGGGCCGCCTCGACGGATTGCTCCAGGACCGGCAGCGTGACAAAGGGACGCACGCCGTCGTGAATCAGGACCACGTCGTCGGCTCCCGGCGACTCCATGGCGCGCAACCCGTTCAGCACCGAATGCTGCCGCTCGCTCCCGCCGGCGACGGAGCGGCGGACCTTGGCGAAACCATAGCGTTCCACCACGTTCTCCCGGCAGAAAGGGATCTCGTCCTCGGGGACGATCAGGTACACCTCGTCCACGAACGGGGCCAGCTCGAATACCGCCAGGGTGTGGGCCAGTATCGGCCTCCCCGCGAGCAGCAGGTACTGCTTGTTGATCCCCGCGCCCATCCGCTTTCCCATCCCCGCCGCGGGGACCAGAGCCGTAACCCGCATCGTGGCTCCTTGTCAGTCTTTGGCTTTTAGTTAGTTGCTGTCCGGAAAGGGTGCTTTTTCGCCCTAGCTGTGTCAATCTGCGGGATTGCTTGTGCAACGTACCCATGTACGCCTCCGCGCAACCCCTTGATTTCCTTGCCAGGACAAAAAATCCCCGCTTTCCGAATCAGAAACCAATAGTTTCTCTTCCGGAGTTTCCGGATGGAAACTAGTTAGTATCTATCCGGAAACTTCTGAAAAATGTCCGTCAGGGTCGGATCGGGGCTTTCACGGAGCCTCTCGTGCGGACCCCCTGCATGTTCGTGGGACAGCTGCCTACTCCGGCATGACGGCCATTGTACCGGTGAAGTCCGGCGGCCGGTTACGAGGGGCCCCGGGGAAGTTCCGGTCCGGCCCCAACCGGCACTTTCCGGATGGACACCAGTTAGTTTCTCTTCCGGGGTTTCCGGAAGAGAGCTTCGGACTGTCGACCATAAGCCGAATTTTCAGGGATATCAATAATAGACGCAGGCACTTTTGCCGGTCAATCAAAAAGTTTCACGCCGCACGCTTCAAGCGGACTTGGTTTTCAAGTATTGCTTTTTGCACGGCGTGAAGATACTCTTTTCCACCAGGAGGGTTATCGATGGATCCGGTTCCACATCCCAAGTTATCGATAACTGTGCCGGTAAATACGCCAAAGATACCATCAGACGCCACAGGGAAAAGCCCGACCATGAAGCGTAGCAGCATTTACGTCCACGTCCCCTATGCCCTCATCGATGAACATCTCGACTTCATCCTGGAGAGGAGCATCAACCCGGAGATCGCCTTCTCGGGCGATTCCCTCGATTCCCTCGACACCAGGAAGCTGGCGGACATCGCCGGCATTCTGGCACGGCACGGCATCGGCACCACCATCCACGCCCCCTTCTCCGACCTGAGCCCGGGCGGCCTGGACCGGCTGGTGCGGGAGGCCACCAGGACCCGCTTCAGCCAGGTGATGGATGCGGCCGAGATCCTGCGGCCGTCGGTGGTGGTGTTCCATCCCGGCTTCGACCGCTGGCGCTTCGGCGGGGCCAGGGACCGCTGGCTCCGCCATGCGGTTGAGACCTTCGCCCCAATCCTGGACAGGGCGGTGAAGCTCGGCACCGTCGTTGCCGTGGAAAACATCTTCGAGGAGGAGCCCTCGACCCTGCGGGCACTGCTGGACGCCCTGGATTCCCCCTTCTTCCGCCACTGTTTCGACGTGGGCCACTGGAACCTGTTCTCCAAGCCGGAAATGGAGGAGTGGTTCGCCGATCTGGGCACGTTCATCGCCGAGGCCCATATCCACGACAACCACGGCCTGGAGGACGACCATTTCCCCCTGGGGGAGGCGGCCATCGATTTTCCCCTGTTCTTCAGCCTCATGGCCCGCTACGCCCCCGACGCGGCCTGGACCATCGAGGCACACAGCCGCGAGGCCGTGCAGCGGGCGCTGGAAAACCTGGCCCCCTACGTGGAGGAGAGATAACCGAATTTTTTCTTGACAGCCGGACTTCCTATAGGCAACAATGGCTGGCATGAATAAATTCGCCTATTTTACCTTTTGCGTCTTTTCCTTTTGGTGCGGTTTCTTTTTTAGACCGTCCACCCGGCGCAGGGGTCTGATTCAGGCGTAGCAGAAAAAAAAACACAGACCGGAAGCCGAGGGTGGACAGGAAACCACCCCCGGCTTTTTCATTTTCGGCAGCAGCGCGTACACAAAGGGCCGGGGGACAATCCTCCGGCCCTTTGCTGTTTCCGGGGACAAGGAGAGAAGGGACATGATCATCGTCATGAAAGCGGGAGCTGCCAAAAAGGACAGGGAGGAAGTGCTGAAGCGGATCAGGGAGCTGGGCTACAAGCCGCACGTGATCCACGGCACCACCAGGGACGTCATCGGCGCGGTCGGGGACGAGCGGGGCAAGCGGGTGCTCCAGTCTCTGGAATCCATGCACGGCGTGGAGAACGTGGTGCCGATCCTCCAGCCCTACAAGCTCGCCTCCCGGGAGGTGAAGAAGGAACCGAGCGTGGTCCGGATCACGGACGGCGTGTCGGCGGGGGGGAAGGAACTGGTGGTCATGGCCGGCCCCTGTTCGGTGGAAGGGGAGGAGCAGATCGTGGAGACGGCCGTGGCCGTCCGGGACGCCGGCGCCCGCATGCTGAGGGGAGGGGCCTTCAAACCCAGGACCTCACCCTATTCCTTCCAGGGGCTGGAAGAGGAGGGGCTGCGGCTCCTTGCCAAGGCCCGCAAGGTTTCCGGCCTCCCCTTTGTCACCGAAGTGGTAAATCCCGAGACCGTGGAACTGGTGGCCGAATACGCCGACATGCTCCAGATCGGCGCCCGGAACGCCCAGAATTTCGCCCTGCTGAAGCGGGTCGGGCAGCTCCCCAAACCGGTCCTGCTCAAGCGGGGCATGTCCATGACCATCCAGGAGTTCCTCATGAGCGCGGAGTATATCATGAGCGAGGGGAACCAGGAGGTGATCCTGTGCGAACGGGGCATCCGCACTTTCGAGACCGCCACGCGCAACACTCTGGACCTGTCCGCCATCCCGGTACTCAAAGAGAGGACCCACCTGCCGGTCATCGCCGACCCCTCCCACGGCACGGGCAACTACCACTACGTGGCTGCCATGGCCTTCGCCGCCGTGGCCGCGGGCGCGGACGGACTGATGATCGAGGTCCACTCGGATCCCGAGCACGCCTCATCGGACGGCCCCCAATCCCTCAAGCCCGCCAAGTTCGCACGGCTGATGGAAAAACTGAAGCTGTTCGCCGAGGCGGCTGGGAGGACTTTATAGGAAACGACCTGAAGCAGTGAGCCTTTGTGCCTTGCCTTCATCATATTTTTTCTGTATCATTGGAAAAATTTAAATTTGGAGGACGAGGAAATGCGCATTCCACTGCTCGCGATTTTCTACGGGTTGCTGTTCTGCTCCCCGGCCGCCGGTCCGGCATTCGCCGACACTGCGGCCGATGAGGAGGTACGGCGCGATTTCGAAGCCGTCCTGGACCTCTGGCGCGACGAACGGTACGACGAACTGCACCGGCGTACCTACCCGAGCGGAAACGTGTCAAAGGAATCCTTCATCCGCAAGCTGTCCGCGGCCGGGGTGAGGCCCGCCTGTTGCTGGGAAAAGCTGCAGGAGGTGCGGGTCACCCTGTCCGACAGCGGAAAGGCGACCCTGCATGCCCGGGTCGGGCTGGAGACCGGCGGAACCGTCACTGACTACCGTACGAGGTCCTTCCGGCTCCACAGGGAGGACGGGGCATGGAAGCCCGCTTCCTCCGACCTCCTCTCCCTGGCGGGAAGCGCCCGCCGCAGGGCGCGGCGCTGACGACCAGTCCCCCGACCGCGGCACGGCCGGGACACGGCGAAGGGGTTGACTTCCGCTGCGCCATTGGCTACTCTCTTGCGGACTCATTCACGGTTGACGGGGGTTGCACCATGGGAGGGAAGATCACGCCGCCCGAGGCGTCGGAGAAGGCCTGGGAGATACTGAAGGCCCTGCGGGGGGAGAGCGGGAAAGAGGAACCGGTTGACGCGAGCTTCATCCTTTATCTCACGGAACTCATTACCAACCGTGGGACCGTGGAGGAGCCGACGCTGTCGCGGGAAATGGTGAACGACATCCTCGCGGCCATGATGAAGCACGGGGTCAACATGCACGACTGGCCGCTCATTATCGCGCACCTGACAAAGGCCCTGCATACCGTCATTCTCTACAACATCCCCGAGGTCTACCAGGAAAGGGCCGTGGAACTGGCGGCCGACGACCTCCGCACACGGTTCGACGCCACCAGGAGGGAATACCTGGCACTGCTGGGAGTTGGCTGACCCCCCGGGGCGCGATCCGGACGGTCGCGCCCCGGGAGAGGGCCCATCAGCGGTTCAGCATGTCCCGGAACCCGTCGGTGATACTCTTCTCGAAATAGTGGGAGATCTTGTCGTGGAGGGCGTCGAGGGAGGCGGCAACCTGGTCCCTGCCCTGGGGCCGGCTGACGTAGCCGTCGAAATCGAGGGTGAAGGATTTCTGCCGGATCGGCGCCGGATAGTCGAAGTTGTACATCCCGTAGAGGAAGGTCAGGTTCAGGTCTCCGTAGTTCATCTCCAGGTTGTGGAACGCCCGGGCAATGGCACGGCGGTCATCGGCCACCGAAAAAATGGACAGGAGGCTGGAGTCGATGTACCCGCTCCAGTCGGTCAGGGCCGGGTCGGTCAGCTCGATGTGGTTGTAGTAGCGAAGCCCCAGGCGGTTCATCCCCAGGTCGGGAACCTCGGGAAAGGCATCGAACAGGGCTTCGGTCATGGCGAGAAAGGTCTCCTTCAGATCCCCGTAGTCCGAGTACTTCTTGTAGTCCAGCCACATGAAGTTGGGGGCGATGCAGAGCGCCCTGTCCCCCGTTTTCCCCTGAAAAAACCAGTGGTTTTCCTTCACGTGCCGCCGCACCGGGTCGGCCCCGCACTTCATCTCGATCTGCTCGGCCAAGGCCCCCTTGCGCTGCATGTGGCCGAACCGCTCCAGCACCTTGTCTTTCAGGGATGACGGCAGCTCGGAAGAGATGGGGTAGAGATTCTTGTTGAGATCGATGCGTACCGTGACGTTTTTTAGAAAATTGTTGCGATATTTTGCAGACATGACAACTCCCCTGCTCTATGTTTTTAGTATAGTACTACCGTATTTTTCACGGTTAGTCACGCTATTTAGTTTGCATCCGGAAACCCTGTAAAAATGTTATGAGAGACGGGTCGGGCTTTCCGGATGGAAACTTATTTAGAATTTTTGTACGGCAACTCCTGGAAAAGCCGAAACGGACAAAAAAACCTGAAACGCTGATAATCTTCATTGAAAGTCTGCGGCCCGCTGTTTATAATACCGCTGACTTCGCGAGCCGGTGATCTATTGAACGTAAAAAACACTGAATTCATCAAGAGCGCCGTATCTCCCGACCATTATCCCGCCAGCGATCTGCCGGAGGTTGCCTTTGCCGGAAGATCCAACGTGGGCAAGTCCTCGCTCATCAATACCCTGGTGAACAGAAAGAGTCTGGTGCGCACCAGCAGGACCCCGGGGAGGACGCGCCTGATCAACTTTTTCGCGGTCAACGGGGAGTTCGTATTGGCCGACCTTCCCGGCTACGGGTTTGCCAGCGTGCCGCATGCGGTGAAACGGGAATGGGGCGCCATGATCGAGACTTACCTGGCGCGGCGAGCGAACCTGCGGGGGGTCGTACTGATCATGGACGTGAGACGGGTCCCGAGCAGGGAGGACCTGCTCATGCACCAGTGGCTCAGGTCCTACTCCATCCCGACGCTCCTGGTGATCAACAAGTGCGACAAGGTCTCCAAAAACGAGCGGGCCCGCCAGGCCGCGGTCATCGCCCGGACTCTGGAGGTCCCGGCCGGCGAATTCGTCTATTTCTCCTCCCTCACCAGAGAGGGGAAGGACAACCTCTGGGATCGCCTGGAGGCACTGCTGTTCGACTAGAAAAGCCAAGGCAGAATCGAGGTTTCGATGCACAGGATAGTAGAGAAGCGGAAGTTGATAGAGCGGACGTGGCAGATGCGGGTGGAAGCGCCGTTAGT
>Ga0228535_1000406_pt1 | contig 125517 bp, 112 predicted proteins | sample SJ1metagenome_FD_168457 | JGI IMG/M metagenome (GOLD analysis project Ga0228535, IMG submission 168457) | Enriched culture of PCE-dechlorinating microbial communities from Ithaca, New York, USA - SJ1 | ecosystem: Engineered > Modeled > Simulated communities (microbial... > Unclassified...
GATTGTCCATGATAAGCACGGAGGCCACGCGCTTTATGAACACCGCCGTCGATTCCGGCCGCACCGCCGCCACCAATTGTCTTTCCTCAGGCTCGGACCAAAGCAAAAGATAGCCGCCCCGGGGATTCCTCAAGCCGTAGGCGGCCTTGAACACGAACACAATATCGGAAGCCTTGAGACCCGGGAGCATCGATCTGCCCCGCACGATCGCCAGATCGGCCACAAAGGTTCTCATCAAAAAGAGCAGGACAATGATAGTAACGATGATTCTCCCAAGACCGAGCACGAAAGTCTTGTCGTTTTTCCGTCGATTCACCACGCCCCATCCTCTGTCCCAGGGTAAAACAATGGGTTTTCCCAGGCAGTTAAAGATCTTAACGATAATATACCGGTGAAAAGCCGCCGATACTCGAAAGACCTATGGAAATCGAGAACAAAACCGCCGGGTACTGGGGCGGTGAAACAGCTTCGCCGCATAAGCCAAAACCCTTTGTCACTATACTCGACGGCGCCATGCCTTCGACAAGCCCTAGATACCGCAAGGTTTTCTCCAAACCCAGACGCCAGCGCCTGGCTTCGGCTCGCAAACAGGGCACGAAACTTCAATCCTACGCCAGCGAAACCGCCAAAGGCGCCGTGGTAGGTCTGGGGAAAACCCTGGCCGGAATCGCCGCATTCATCGCCGCCGCGCCGAAGACCCTCGTCAACGGTATAGAAAATCGAAAGCGCAGCAAGACGCGGAAAACGAACCCGCCCTTGGAAATCGCCCAAAGCGCCCTGAGCCTCGAGGCCGCCGAGCCCGGGGAAGAAGCCGTCGAACTTCTGAGCCCCGCCGCCGCGGCGCCGGAGCGACCCCGCCCGTCCCCGCGGGCCAGGCTCTCTTCCTTCGCCTCGTCTCTCCACCTGCGCCAGGCGCGCCCCATTCTTCCGATACTTCTCATCAGCTCGATCGCGCTCACCGCCGGCGCCGCGGCGGTTATCAGCGCCGCTCAGTTTCCCCTCCGGGCTTCCAGCCTGATCCTCCCCGACGAGGAATCGGCCCAGGCGCTGCTTATGGCCTATATCGCCCCGGAAGGCCTGGAAAAAGAGAATCTTCCTTCCGGCAGCCTTCCTCCCATTCCTCTCGCGGTCAAGCTAGGCTCCTATACGGTGCGCAGCGGCGATACCATAGAAAAAATCGCCAAGCGCTTCGGCCTCAGACAGGACACGATCATCTCGGTGAACAACCTGCAGAGCGCCTCATCTCTCCGATCGGGACTCGGTCTTCGAATTCCCAATATGGACGGAGTGAGCCACCGGGTAAGAAGGGGCGAAAGCCTCTCGAGCCTCTCCAAAACCTATGCGATCGATATGACAAGAATCGTCGATGCCAACGATCTCGCTTCCAGCACCATAGCCGTCGGGCAAAGTTTGTTCATCCCCAACGCGCGTCTTTCCTCGGCCAGCCTCAAGCAATTTTACGGTATGCAATTCCAGTGGCCCGTCAGAGGTCGGATATCCTCACCCTTCGGGTTCCGCTCCAATCCCTTTACAGGACTGCGCACCTTCCATTCGGCCGTCGATATCGTCGTCAATATAGGAAGCAGCGTTACGGCCACCAGCGATGGAAGGGTGGCCGATACGGGCTACAATTCCGTGTTCGGCAACTACATAATCCTAAAGCACGACTCGGGATATCAGTCGCTCTACGCGCATTTGAGCAAAATCACCGTGAAGGAAGGCAGCTATATCTCCAAGGGTTCGGTGATCGGGCTTTCGGGCAATACCGGCCAAAGCACGGGACCGCACCTCCATTTCAGCCTCTTCAAGAACGGACAAGCCCTCGATCCGTTAAAATATCTGAAATAGGGCCTTACCTGTCATAAAAAGGATACGGCGCCGGGGCCGGCGCCGTATCCTTTTTTATATCTTTCAGGCCTCCAGCCAATCAACAAAAATCCGAAAAATTATTAATGTATATTTATATAATTATAAAATAATGATTTAATAAATCAAACCCTAACATCTCGGGTTTGGCACTTCTTTTGCGGATATACCGGCGAGGAGTATGTCATGCAACACTTGGCCGCCAATGATGAATCGCTGGCTAGTTATTTCAAGTCGATCAAGTCCATCCGCCTCTTGAGCAGGGAAGAGGAGGAAATCCTCTCAAGAAAAATCGCCCAGGGCGATACGGCCGCGCGCAAACGTTTGATCGAAGCCAATCTGCGCCTTGTCGTTCGGATCGCCCGAACAATGTGGAACCCCTCGCTTTCCTTGATCGATCTTATCCAGGAAGGTAACATCGGGCTCATGAAGGCCGCCGAAAAATTCGACGGTTCAAGAAAGGTTAAGTTTTCGACCTACGCCGCCTGGTGGATCCGCCAGGCAATCGGCCGATCCTTGGTCAATACCGGCAGAGCCATACGATTGCCCCACCGCAAGGAAGAGCTTATTCGAAAGATTCAGGCTGAAAAAAGCATCATGAGCCAAACGCTCCAGCGCCAACCCAGTTCGAGCGAAATTTCGGAAAAGCTGGGCATCTGCGAAAAAAAGCTGAACGATATTCTCATGTTCGCCGAACGTATTTCCGGCTTCGACGCCCAGGCCGAGCAAGAAAGCTTTTCGATACTCGATCTTTACGAGGACTACACCTACTCGCCGGAAACGCTCTTCGACCAAGCCATGCTCGGGGAGCAAACCACGCGTTTGCTGTCGGTGCTCAAGGAGAGGGAGCGCTTTGTGATCAACCATCGTTTCGAACTGGGCGGACGCAAGCGTCAGTCCCTCAAGCGTATGGGAGGCAGCATGGGGCTTTCTCCAGAGACGGTGCGGCACATAGAAAAAAGGGCTCTGCAAAGGCTTCATGCCGAAGCTTCCAAGGGCTACCTCTACCTAAGCGCATGAGAACCGGGCTGCCTTGGAAGTATCCGGGGCAGCCCCCCAGCCTTATTGCCCAAGCGATTTCCTGCCGATACTATTGAATAGTGAGCCCCAAAAAACAACGCAAAAAGAGAGCTGCCTTTCGATTGTCAGGCGACAAGGCCCGCCTTCTCATGGCCTTTCTCGCGATTCTCGCATCGATTTTCGTAATCATCGTCAGTATCAGAACCGGAGGACAGAGGGAGCAACCTGGGACTCCCGGCGTCACCACCCTATGGCCCTATGGTCTGCCGGAGTACCATGTGGAGGTTCCCGAAGGCTACGAGGATCTGCTTCCGGGGGCGGACGGGACTTTGACGACGCCGGGGACCGAGGGACCTTCCGCCGGAGCGGGGAAGGATTCGCCTCTTTCGGGGACGGAGCCTGGGGTATCGAAGCCGGGAACAGGCCCCACCGCCAAACCGAGCCCGGGCAGGCCGGGTTTCCCGCCTGAGTATCAGGGCGAACGAGCCCTTCCCTTTCCTCTGGCGCAGGGAAAAGAAGGAGCCGCAAAACCCGATTCGCCCACCATCATCATCGTGATCGACGACGCCGGGCATAATATCAAACAGCTGGAGCCATTTTTAAACCTTCCCTTCCCCATGACTATCGCGGTCCTGCCGGGCCTGGGTTTTAGCAGGGAATCGGCGGAGCGTGTCGTCGCGGCGGGCAAGGAACTCATCCTCCACCAGCCCATGGAAGCCCTGGGAGGCTCCGATCCGGGCCCCAGGGCTATAAGCCTGGCCATGTCTCCTGAGGAAGCTTCCCGGATTCTTTCGGAGAACCTCGACGCTCTGCCCGGGGTTGTAGGTTTGAATAATCACATGGGTTCGGCCGTGACCAGGGAGCCGGGACTCATGCGCGTCATGCTCGATATTGCCAAAACCCGTGGTATCTATTATCTTGACTCACTCACCTCTTCCGGCACGGCCACTGCGGTGCTCTGCCGGGAGATGGAATTTCCGTATTGGGAGCGCGACGTGTTCTTGGACAACTCAGGCGATAAGCAATCCATTCTCCACGCGCTCGAAGAAGGCAAGAAGACCGCCAGGGACCAGGGAGCGGCGGTTATGATCGGTCACGTCTGGTCCGCCGAGCTGGCGCAAACCCTCATGGATATCTACCCCCAGCTGATAGAGGAAGGTTACTCGCTTTCGACGATTTCCCACTACATGATCAAGAGCGCCATGGGAGAAGTCGATGCTGGTATTGGGGATTGAATCCTCCTGCGACGAGTGCTCCGCCGCAGTCGTCGAGGACGGAAGGCGAATACGTTCCAATATTATCGCGACCCAAATACCTCTGCACGAACAATACCAGGGCGTCGTCCCGGAGATAGCCAGCCGCGCCCATGTGCGCTGGATCGAGCAGATCGCGAGACAGGCGCTCTCGGAGGCCGGTCTCGAAGCCGCAGACTTGGACGGCGTCGCCGCGACGGCCCAGCCGGGGCTCATCGGCTCGCTGGCGGTCGGGCTCTCCTTCGCCAAGGCCATGGCCTTCGCCCTGGGAAAACCCTTCAAGGGTGTGAATCACATGCTCGCCCATCTCTACGCCCCCCAGCTTTCCTCGCCCGTGGAATACCCCTTTCTGGGTCTCCTGGTCTCCGGTGGCCACTCCATAATCTGTAAGGCCGTGGATTTCGACAGCATAGAGATTTTGGGAACGACCATAGACGACGCGGTGGGAGAAGCCTTCGACAAGGTGGCCACCCACTATGGGTTCGGCTATCCCGGCGGCAAGGCGATCGATGAGCTGGCCGAAAGGGGCGATCCCGAAGCCTTTCGGTTTTCCCCCCCATCCCTCCACAAGGGCGAACATCGGTACGACCTCTCCTATTCGGGCTTGAAGACGGCCGCAATCCATCACCTCGAGAACTTTAAACGTCCCGGGGCCGTGTCCAGCCCGGAAAACATCGCGGCATCCTTCAGGAAAGCCGCCATCGACCTTCTTCTGGCCAAGCTGCTCAAGGCTTCCGCCGATACGGGGATCCGCAGGATCGTGGCCGGCGGCGGCGTCGCGGCGAATGCCTACCTTCGCAGGAGTCTCGCGGCGGAACGCGGCCTGGATGTGCGCTTCCCTCCCCTGGAACTCTGCGGCGACAATGGGGCCATGGTGGCGGGAATCGCGTACCGGTATTTCGAGCGGGGCGAGTCGGACAGCCTGGATCTGGCCCCCCAGTCCCGGATTCCCACGTACAAGCGCAGCCTGGGCCTGCAAAAAAAACCATGAACGACACTCCGGAATTTTCGCCTTCTCTTTCGGTTACGCGCGGCGCTCCATCTGCCGAACTCGCCAAGGCGGCGGATATCGCCGCGGAAGAATGTCTGGCTTTGAAGGCCGGCGAAACCCTTCTCATAATCACGAATCCCGACACGGAGCAGGAAACAATCGCCCGGGCCTTGGAAAAAGCCGGGCAGGCGAAGGGCTGCGCCGTTCGGCTCTTGTTGCAACCGGTAAAATCCCAGGTCGACTTCGCCGAGGAGTATGTGCTCGATGCCATCGAAGCGGTCCCCGACGCTGTGGTTTCCCTCTCGGCGGACAAGCTGGGCAAGGACGGAAAAAGGCTTTCCCGCCCTTTAAGAAGCCCCGGGGGAAAAAGCTACGACCATATATTCACCTACCTGCTTTCCGGAACAGGAAAGATCCGCTCTTTCTGGTCCCCCGGAGTGAGTATCGAGTGCTTCGCGCGCACCCTGACCGCGGACTATGGCTTGATGAGGCGCAGGGCCGGGCGTCTCGCCCGGATCCTCGACCGGTCCTCCGCCATCAGGGTGCTTTCCCCGGCGGGCACGGATATTCTCTTCGGCATCGAGGGAAGACGAAGCCACCTGGATGACGGGGATTTCAGGCTTCCCGGAAAGGGAGGCAACCTGCCCGCCGGGGAGGTCTTCATCTCTCCCGCCCTCGGCGGCGCCGAAGGGACAATCGTGTTCGAGGATTCGATGGCCGATATCGAAGGTTGCATGCTGTTGGAAACTCCGATCAGGTGCAACCTCTCCGGCGGATACGTGATGGACTGCGAAGGGGGCGCGCAGGCGCGGCGACTGGAAGCCGCACTGCGCAAAGGCATGGACATGGCCTCCTCCCTCGTATCCCAGGCAAATTTAAAGCCCGAAGAGGCGCTGCGCTATGCCACCAACGCCCGGCATCTGGGGGAGTTCGGCATCGGGCTCAACGAAAAGGCCAAAATCACGGGAAACATGTTGGAAGACGAAAAAATTCTGGGCAGCTGCCACTTCGCCATCGGCTTCAACTACGAAGAAGACGCCCCGGCGATGATTCACCTGGATGGTCTGGTGCAGCGGCCGACGGTCATCGCCCTCGACGCTTTTGGCAAAGAACATCTCCTTATGGAGCATGGGACAGTCCTGCCGTAAGCCCGTTTTATGATCTCCCCGCGCCGGAGAGCTGCCCGTGGGCCGCCTTGGGCGCGGCCTACGGGCCCTAGTCAGTTTCCAAAGCCACCCCTATTATCATAGAGGGAAGGAATAAGCTATACTCCCCGCCATGGAAAAGAACAAGGCATCCCATTGGGCGGACCAGACCGCCGAAAAAATAATTCAGACCTGGGGGGACAAGGATATCTACACCTGCGCCTCGGGCATAACTCCTTCCGGAACGGTGCACGTAGGCAATTTCCGCGAGATGATCTCCGTCGAGCTGGTCGTCAGGGCCCTGCGCGACCGGGGAAAGAAGGTGCGCTTTATTTATAGCTGGGACGATTACGACGTGTTCAGAAAGGTGCCTCTCAACATGCCCCAGGCCGAGCTGCTGGAAAAATTCCTCCGCCAGCCCATAACCCTGGTGCCCGATCCCTGGGAAAGGGATTCCTCCTATGCCCGGCACCACGAGGTGGACGTGGAGTCGATCTTGCCCGAGGTGGGAATCGCCCCGGAGTTCCTTTACCAGGCCGAGCGTTACAGGAAGGGTATGTACGCCCAGGGTATGCGAAGGGCCTTGGAAATGCGGGAGCAGCTGAAGACGATTCTGGATAAGTACCGGGACGAGGACCACAAGATACAGGGCGAGTGGTGGCCCGTATCCGTATTCTGCTCCGCCTGCAACAGGGATACCACCGAAATAGAGGGTTGGGACGGTGAGTGGGGGCTCTCCTACCGTTGCGACTGCGGCCACAGGGAAACCGGGGATCTGCGCAGCCTCAAGGGAGCCAAGCTCGTATGGAGGGTCGACTGGCCCATGCGCTGGGATTTCGAGCAGGTGGATTTCGAACCCGCCGGCAAGGACCACCACTCCCAGGGGGGCAGTTTCGACACTTCCAAGCACGTGGTGGAGGAAGTCTACGGCCGCAAGCCCCCGGTTACCTTCCGTTACGACTTTATCGGCATTAAGGGCTCGCCGGGCAAGATGTCCTCGTCCAAGGGTAAGGTGGTCGATCTGCCCGATCTCCTTCGGGTCTATCAGCCCGAGCTGGTGCGTTATCTTTTCGCCGGTACCAGACCCAACACCGAGTTCGTCATCAGCTTCGATCTGGACGTGATAAAAATATACGAGGACTACGACAGGACCGAACGAATTTACTGGGGAAAAGAAAAAGCCAAGGACCAGGCCACGGAAGCCAAGGAGCGGCGGATCTACGAACTCTCCCAGGTGGGCCCCGTACCTTCCGAAGAGCCTTATCAAGTGCCGTTCCGCCACCTCTGCTCGCTCCTGCTGATCCATCAGGGCGACGTGGAAGCGGTGATGGAAGCCCTGCCCGGGCTCAAGGATTCCCAAAAACCCAAGGTCCGCTCCAGGGCGGAGCGGGCTTGGTACTGGATCAACGAATGCTCGCCCGAGGATTTCCGCTTCAGCGTGAGGAAGCCGGGCGAAAAAGCAAGGTTGAGCGATGCCGAGACCGAGGCGCTGCGACGCCTCAGGGACGAGGTGGTTCTCCGCCTGGAAAGCTTCGGGAACGAAAAATCCATCGCCGAGGCTATTTACGCGGCCGCCGGCGCCGCGGGCGTGGACAGCAAAACACTTTTCCGCGCCGCGTATCAGGCCCTCATCGGCAAGGATCAGGGACCCCGACTCGCGGGTTTTCTCGGGACCCTGGGCAAGGAAAAGGTCCTGGGAATCCTGGCCGCGTACTGAACCGCGCCTGAGGGCCGGCGATCCATAAGGACCTATGCTGACGCTGAAAGGGGGCGCCGCAAGCTATGCTTGCGGCGCCCCCTTTCAGCGTTGTATACTTGGTTTTGTCCACGGAAGTCGATCCATCCTTTTTCGACCGACAGTTCCGCGGCAGGACCCGCGCCTGGCGCGGGGAAACTTTCGACCAAGGAGGCGTTGAATGAACAGGGCCATACTCGACAACAGCCCCAGGGAAGAGTCCAGGGTCGGAAGGAAGACCGGCGTGATTCGTCTGTAATATCCCGTCCCCCGACCCTCCTTTTCCACGGCTGATCCAGACATCCACAACGGCAATTCCCGCGCATCCGGCAATAGAGGTTGCGCGGCGGCACTAAGGGTGGCCGGCTTACCGCGTCAAGCCCGGACCCCGCGGCAAATCGATTGTCATAAGGAATGGAACAGTGTGCTCGAATATATCGAAACCAAGCTCAGACCTTTCGGCATCCCCTTCCTCCGGCCTCGGGATGTGGGGTTGGAACGAATCGTGGGAAGAACAAGCGCTGAAGATAGGCGGCTCCGCCTACCTCGATGCCGAGATTTTCCCCGCAAGGGTGGTCGAGATCCAGAAATCAGGGGCCACGGCGGTCAGTGGGGGAACCAGCGGAGCATCGGCTAAAGAAGGCCGGATTCTCTTGGCGGGCGCCTTCGCCGAGGGAATAGCCCTCCCCGAGGACCTCCCGGCCGTAGGAGACTGGCTTCTAGTCCGGGAACTAAGGGCCGATCCGATAAACACAGGCGATGCGCCCTGGCTCGTCCAAGCGATTCTTCCCAGGAAATCCTTCCTGGCCAGAAGGGCGGCGGGTTCCCGCCATGGCGATGCGCGATTCGTGCAGGCCCTGGCGGCCAACGTCGATACCGCGCTTTTAATGACCGCCTGCGGCGCGGATTTTTCCCCCGGACGGGTGGAACGGCTGCTCGCCCTGTGTCATGCCTCGGGAGTGAATCCACTGGTGGTGCTCAGCAAGATCGACCTGGCCAGGGATCCCGAGGTTCCGCTTTCAGATTTGGCCATGGTATCGGGCGGAACGCCGGTCCTGGGACTGAGCGCCGCAACCGGCGCGGGGATGGCCGAGCTTGAGCTCTGGTTGAAGCCCGGCGGCACCCTGGCCCTTTTAGGCTCGTCGGGCGTGGGGAAATCCACCCTGCTCAACGCCCTGGCCGGCCATAGGCTGGCGGAGACCTCCCCTGTGCGCGAAGGCGACGGCAAGGGGGTCCATACGACGAGCCATAGGGAACTCTATCGATTGCGCTCCGGCCTTATCGTGCTGGACAGCCCCGGCTTGAGGGAGGTGCAGCTCTGGACCGACGACGCGGACATCGATGCGGTGTTTCCCGAAATAACCGCGCTGGCTTCGTCATGCAAATTCAGGGATTGTACGCACAGGAAGGAGCCGGGCTGCGCGGTCTTAGCCGCTCTCGAAGCCGGCAGCCTCGATCAGGGGCGCTACAGTCGCTGGAGAAAGATGATCCAGGAAACGGCATTCCTGGACAGGAGGGAAGACAGGGCCGCGGCCGCCGTGGAACGGGCCAAGTGGAAGGCCATCAACAAGGCAGGCAAGGCCTTGCGCCGCGACAGGGCAAGCCGGGGCATGCCCTGAGCCCAGGCAGTTTCTTCGAAGGCGGCTAAGACAACAGTATTGGCGGCGACAGGGGCAGGGACTTCAACTATTGCGCAACGAAGGCCGGCGACCGGTTCCTCCTTCGTTGCGCTTTTTTCAGTAAGCCTCATCCGCCAGAGTCTCGAAGGTCTCGACCTGCCGGGCGAAAACCCGGAGGGAGGAGAGCCAGAATTCCGGCGACTCGATATCGAAGCCCGCTTTTTTGCTCAGGTCCACCGCCGATACGGTCCCTGTTTCCGAAAGCAGCGTTCTGTAAGTCTTCGCAAAGCCCGGGCCCTCCTCCCTGTAGCGCTCGTAGAGACCGAGCCCGAAAAGCTGGCCGAAGGCGTAAGGAAAGTTGTAGTAGGAAAGCGAAGGGATATAGTAATGCCCCTTCACCGCCCACATGTAGGGATGCCGCTTTTCGGGGTCCAAGCCCTCCCCGTAGGTTTTGTCCTGGGCATCCAGCATCGCCGCGCAATAGTGTTCCGGGCTCAGCTCGCTTTCCTCCCGCCGGGAGAATACTTCCTTTTCGAAATAGAACCGGGACAGGATATCCACGATCACTTGGCAACCGTCCTGCAGATGCATTTCGACCAAGGACAGTCTCGCCGCAGGTTCGGCCTCGGCGAGCGCCGCTTCGGCCACGATTGTTTCCGCGAAGATCGACGCCGTCTCCGCCAGAGTCATGGGATAATGGCGTAGTCCGTAGGGTTTGTCCTTAATGCATTCGTGATGCCAGGCATGGCCCAGTTCATGGGCTATGGTGCTCACCGACGAAAAACTGCCATCGTAGTTGCACAACACCCTCGCCTCTTTCGACAGCGGGAAATCGGTGCAGTAGGCGCCGCCCACCTTGCCCTCCCTGGGCTTCGCGTCGATCCAGCGGGAAGCGAATGCCTTGTCGGCAAAGGCTCCCATATCGGGATCGAAGGATGAAAACTTCCCCACGATAAAGGATCTCGCCTCATCCCAGGAAAAGCTCGACAGGGAAAAATCCTTTTTCCCCACAGGAGCGAAGAGGTCGAAAAACGCCAGAGCCTTCTGCCCGAGCGTCTTCGCCTTGATTTTGAGGTACTTTCTCCAGAACGGAAGGGAGGATTCCATGGCGGAAACCAAGGCCTCCAGCGTTGCGGCGGAAATTCTCGCCTGGGCCGTGGATTTCTCCAGGGCGTCTTTCCAGCCTCTGCGGACGTTCAGGCTCTGGGTCGTACCCTTAACCCCATTCAAGGCCGCGGCCAGGGGAATTTCCGAGGCCTTCCAGATCGAGAGTTCCAGATTGTAGGCCTTTTCTCGTACCCTTCTATCGGGATCGAAGGCCAAATTGCGCAGTTCGATCAGGGTCTTGCGCTGACCCCTCGCCTCGTCCCATACCGTCGAAGCGTTGGAGCTGATCGCTTCCTGCAGCCTGGACCACGCGTCGGCGCCGCTTCGGCCCAAATCCTCGGCCAAATCCTCCATCTCGGGGCTCATCTGTCTGGATTGAAAAAACAGCTCTTCCTTCAGCAAGAAAGCGTAAGGTTCAAAAAAGGTATCGGCGGCGATCAGCTCTTCAATAGCGTTTCTCCGGGCAGCCAGGGCGTTCTTGTAGAGGACATCGACCCGCTTGGCGGGCAGCATCAGGGCCTCGACGGCGTTGAGCTCGGCCATAGCCCCGGGATCCCTGGTGGCGGTGCTGAACCGGGCGTAGGTATAGGCCGAAAGGGTTTCCATAAGGGAACCCAGCTCGTCGTTGAGGGCCAGGGCCTTTTTGAGCCAGACCGCCACATCCTCTCCGGGGAAGGGGTTCTGGCTCGTACGGTAGAACTCCAGGGCTTCGGCGCTTAAGCCGGCCGCCCGGCTTTTTGCGGCCAGATATTTTTCAGACCCGAAATCCGGAAATACCGAGTTCAAGTCCCAAACTGGCAGGTTTTCAGATCCATCCATGGTTGCAATCCTCCCAATCGAAAATCTCCTCGGGTCTGAAGAACAGCCCAATCTCGCGTTCCGCCGATTCATGGGAATCGGAGGCATGTATGATATTGAAATTGGTATGCAGGGCAAAATCGCCGCGGATCGTCCCCGGCGCCGCCTGGTCGGCCTTGGTGGCTCCGCAAAGATGCCTCAGCATGGCGACCGCCCCGTCGGCCTCGAGCACCAGGGCGATGAGGGGGGCCGAGCAAATGTAATCCACCAGCTCGCCGAAAAAAGCCTTGTCCCTATGTTCCCGATAATGGGTTTCGGCCAGTTGTCTGGAAACCCGCATCATTTTGAGCCCGATTATCCTAAACCCCTTAGCCTCCAATCGGGAAAGGACTTCGCCCACGATGCGCCGCTGGAGAACCCCTGGCTTGAGCATCGAAAAACTACGTTCTTCGGCCATACTTCCTCCTCAGGCCCCATAGTACCAGAGTCCGCTCGGGCGTGCCATGAGGGTAAAGCGGAAATACAGGCGCATTTCACATCCCGGGGATTCGAAGACTTGTCGTTACGCCTTCTCTGCGTCATATTTTATGGGCCGATGAATATCGAATTCCACTACTACGCCCTGTATTATCTCTGCCGCAGCGCGGGCCTGCCTGAGGACTCCGCCTCGAAGATCGCCGTCTCCAGTCAGATGGTTGATGAAAATCTCGCGGCCTGGGAGATCAGAGGCGGGGACAAGACCAGCCTGAGTATAGTTACACAAAACTACCAGTTTTGGGATGAAACCACGGCGAGGAGCATCTACCGCCCCTTTCATTTTTTGCCGGGCGAAAAGGCCAAAGCCGATTCGTATCGAAGGGACGGAAGGGCGGGGAAATACCCGGTGACCGCCGATTCCCCCTTGGCCAGGGAAATTCTCATCGCCGCGTTAAGAAGCGGGAATCCTTACAGAATCGGCGTAGCCTTACACGCCTACGCCGACACCTGGGCGCACCAGAACTTTTCCGCGGACCAGGAGCCCCAGAACGCCCTCGATCCCCGATCGCCCCTTCCTCCGGTGGGACATCTCCAGGCGCTCAAACACCCGGACAATCCCAGGCTCGTTTGGAAAGACCCCAGGCTCAAGGACGAGTACGTCGATGTGCGCAATGCCCAGCGATTCTCCCAGGCCGCCACCATGATCTATCGATTCTTGACAACCTACAGAAAAAAAGGATTCGAAGACGAGGTTTTCGTCATCGGCAGGCTCGGGGAGCTATGGGAGAACGATGGCGGGACAAGAGGCGGCCTTGCGGGGGAAGACAGCCTCGCCCGGGCATCGGATTATATCATCGAATTCGATATTCCGCCCTATGAACCCGAAGCCTGGATCCGGCGCCTTGGAGCTCAGGCAAAAGGCCTTTTGGGGATGGACTCGGCCCCAGAGAAGCTCGGTTACGACCGGCTCTCATGGATCAGGCACGCCGCCACCAAGGCTTCCTCCGCCCTAGGCTCGACCCGAGGAAGCATCACCCGGGCTTCATATGAAGAATCCGATTTCGCGGCCTGGAACCAAGCCGCGAAAACTCATCTAGACTACTGTAGCCTAATATTCGAACAACGAGGTATCGCATGAAAGCATTCCATGGCAGGCGGCGCAGCCTGCCTGTCCTGTTCGTCGCATTGTCCGTACTTTTGCTGGTCTGGGGCTGCGCCCTCATACCCGAGGAAGTTTCCTTGGGCGAGCCTTCGGGATATCTGGAATACTCCCCCCAGATTTACGCCCGCTTATCCGGTCAAACATTGAGGGACATCACCAAAGGCATGGATGATAAGAAACTCTCGGATTTTCTTACATCCCTCATGCCAAACCCGAAGGCCAAGGGCGGTGGAACTTCCTCATCCTCCGATTCCACCATCGATACGTCTTTCATTAAGGAATTCCTGGACAAAACCAATTCCTTCGGCGCGGGGATTCGAGGGATCGGCAGCGATCAGCCAAAGGCCGAAGCGATATTCCTGGGTCGCTTTTCGCCCGTATCGCTCAGGCTGGCCTTGACGATGGAAGGCAGCTGGCGTCGCCTGGAGGACGGGGGCTACAGGTCGGCCCAATACCCTCTCTATCTGCGCTCACCCCAGGCGGGATGGATACATTTGAGCACCGAGGCTGGTCCGCCCCCAAAATCCGAGCCGGTCCAGGCTTTTCCGGAACGAATGAGAGCGATGGCGTCCTCGGATATTTTCATCAGCATCAACGAGCCGAAAATCCTTTTCTCCGGAACCCTTCCCCTGGAGGCATCGGCGATACCCCTCGAGACGGTGCTGCTCTCTGGTTTCCTGGAACGCCCCAGCGCTCCCGCCGTTCCTGCGGCGTCCCCGTCGAGCGCGGGCTTGGTAACAGACAGCATGAGGAACTACCTTGTGGAACTTCGGGTTGTGGTTAAAGACGAGGCTACGGCGAAGGCCTACAGACCGGTCGTACGCTTTCTCTGGGCCGCCGCGGTGGCCCGAATTTTCGGGAACCGCAGCGATATCGCGTCCTTGCCCCTCAGCCTCGAGGGCGCTGTCTACGTGGTACGCGGAATCCGTCTGAGCGGCGAGGAAATTCGCCGGATCCTGAGTACCGGCGGTATGACGCGCGGTCCTACTTCCTGATGTAGCTAAACGAGCTTTGGGGAGCTGGACGGGCCCGCACGAAGGCGGCGAGCAACTCCACCAAAGCCTCCGGCACGGGATATGCGGGGTTGGTGAAGGAATCGAAGTTCTCGGTTTCGGTTTCGACCTGTTTCAGGACATAGTTCATCGAGGGAACAATCCTCGCGGCGGCTTGGGGCCGGGCGTCCAGAAGTTTCTCGAAGGCCGCCGGCGAAACCTGCATATCCTTTTCTCCGTAAATCAGAAGAAGGGCTGTCTTGACCCTGGAAAGCTCCTTGGCCGGATCGAAGCCAAGCCAGGATTTCAGCCACGGAATCCGCTGGGAAGCAAAAAAATCCGCCAACTGGGGCGACGGCGAAGGAAAGGAGCGGTTCGATAGAATAGCCTCGGTGATAGTCCGCGCCTCATCCTGGAGGCTTTGGCTCAAGCCTTCCAGGGAGGATCGCAGAAGATCCAGCGGCCGCTCCCCCGATACGGCTATGGCGACCAACCCATCGACGAAGAACTCTTCCTCCGCAAGGCGGTTGAGCGCCGCGGCGCCGATCCAAGCTCCTTCGTTCATGCCCACAACGATTATCCGGGAATAGTCGCCCGATTCGATAAAGCCGGCGACAATCCGCGTCGCATCGTCGATGTGCTCATCCAGGCTTACGCTCAGCCCCGGCGAAGCCTTCGTATAGGCTTCTCCGGAACCTCGTTTATCGTATCGGAAGCTGGCTATCGATCGTGACGCCAATGCCCTCGCCAGAAGGGCGAGGCTGTCCGAGCGGCCGGGAACGTTAAAATTGTTTCCGTCCCTGTCGCTGGTGCCCGAGCCCGATACAAATATCACCAGGCTGGAAGCCGCCGAGCCCGATTCGGGGATGAGAAGGGTTCCCGGAAGATGGCCGTCCCGGACTTTTACATTGATCTTTCTCTCGCCCGGATAAAGCTCCGCCTCCGTGGGCGATAGTCTGAAGCTCCCCTTCCAGGATTTGGAGCGGGCCGTCCCGACAACCGCGTCGAGGGAAGAGGCGTAAATACCCTCGAAGAGAAGATCCTCCCCCGGTCCCAGGGCGCCGAAGGAGAAGCTCAGCCTGGAGCCGGTCCAGGAAACCTCATCCAAGGGATACCCGAACATGGACTGCCCGGGAATATCCAGAAGCGCTCCCAGGCCCCGGTCCAACAACCTGAGGCTGATCGAAGCCTGAAGCGAAGAGCCTTCTTCCGCCGGGCTTCCCGGAGAGGCAGATTTCGTGCCGCCACGGGGAGCGGCCGGCCCCTTTGTCTCCTTCCTGATCGCTAAGGTACCGGTCCATACCCCGGATCGAATCCCCGTCGTGGCCTTCCCCGCATTTTCCCCCTCCGAGGATGCCTGGGCGGTCGTGAGCGGGGGAGCGAGAAGAAAGAGAAGAAGCACCAAAAGAACGGGCGGCAGGGATTTCACGGCAGTCAGGCCTTGATGGCCTCCATGAAACGCTCATACACCCTTTCGGGGGCACCGGTGCCGTCGATGGTCAGAAGTTTGCCCTTGCCGCCGTACCATTCGACCAGCGGGGCTGTCTGGCTTCTGTAGGCCGACAACCGGGTCCTGATGGACTCCTGGCTATCGTCGGGCCTCGTGTATAAACCCGCGCCGCAGGCATCGCAGACACCCTCCACCGAAGGGGGCATGGATTCGATGTGATAGATTTTCCCGCAGCCCGAACATATGCGACGTCCGGTGAGCCGCTTGAGTATCACCGAGTCCTCCACGTCGAAATTGATCACCCATTCGGGGTCGGAAATACCCGCCAAGGCTTCGGCCTGACCTGTGGTACGCGGAAATCCGTCCAGGATCCACCCTCGTTGCGCATCGTTTTGGGATAGGCGTTCCTCCACGAGGGCTATGGTAAGCGCATCCGGCACGAGACTGCCTTCGTCGAGTATACCTTTTACCTTTTTTCCCAATTCGGAGCCGTCCTTGATCGCGGCCCTGAAGAGATCGCCGGTGGAAATATGGGGAAGCCCCATCCGTCCGGAGGCCAGAGCCGCCAGCGTACCTTTGCCGGCCCCCGGAGGGCCGAGAAATACCATTTTCATGCGTCGCATTCTCCAATACTTCTGAATTTTATCGCGAGCCCCGAGCGTATACTATTTGGTCGCTTCTTCCAATCCTCGGTCTGTTGCAGATTCGAAAACCTTTCGCCGAAGGCACTAATCAGGACCCCGACCAAGGCTGGTTCATATTATACCTGAAAAGAATCTCGAGTTTATCCCTGATGCTTTCAGTGGGCAAAACCAGGGTTATCGCCCTGTTCTCCCTGAAAACAGTGCTCGATGGAGTTCCGACCACACGCTTTTCAATAGTCACCGGAACACCCATTTTCCGTATTCTTTCGAGATAAGGAACAAAACTTCCCTTTACCGATCTTCGCGCCACATGAATCGAGTGGCTGAACTCCACTCCCGACAGGGAAGCCTGGCGCCTCCAGACCCGCAGGTCCTCCTCAAGAAAATCGGTGGCGATCGGAAGGACATCGGAGCCGATAAGGTGGGTGAGTTCCAGCTTCATGCCCGTGTGCATGGCCACGAAGCGTCGGACGATTTCGATGGTATCCGCGTTCGCCCCAATATCCAAGGGTAGTATGAAGGGTTCGAAGAGGCCGGCCAGTTGCATTTTCGCGATCTGATAGCGGAAGGAATAATCGGTTTTCCGCGGCTTGTCCTGATTTTGGGCGCCTTCGGGCACGGCGATAAGAATATCCGACCTGTTGTGGCTGGAGGCGAGAAGTCTCAGCGCGATGGTGAGGTGGGTAAGTTGGAACGGATCGAACGAACCGATATAGAGGGCGACCCGGGCCACCCCCCCTGGATATCTTACGATTTTCGGGTAGTCCTTGGTATCCAGCGGTATGATCTGCCCCCTGGAAGCCTTCGTATCGATATCGAACAAGGCTTGTACGATGAGCTGTTCATAGTAGGCATAGTCCCGGAGCTCCCCCGGCCCAAGGTAACCGAGGTGCGGAAGGGATTCAAAAATCTTCTTCAATCGTTTGGCGAGAAGCTCCACCTTGGAATTGGAAAACTTTGAAGGCCATAAACAGGGAAATCCCAAATCCTTGTGTACGGAAAGCCCCTGCCCTTCGGATCGATCCATGCCTACAGTATCCCTTGAAAAAAAGAAAAAGGCAATCAAATTTGTTTTATGTTAATAATTATATATTTATCGATTCAGGCAACCCAAAACCGGCTCTATAAAATATTTTTATATTTATCACATTTTATCGATAATTATTTCTTGACAGCAAAAAAAAAGGATGCATACTGAAGCTGATAGAATCCAGAACCACCGTTGTACCCGCCCGCCTTACGCTTCGGTTCGAACGGACAAGGAGGCCGTATGCCAACGACCCTTTCCAGTCAATCAAGTCCCGGCATCGAAGCGATCATCCAAAAACACAAGGGGACATCGGGAGCGCTGCTCAAGGTGCTGGAGAACGTACAGGAGGAGGATCCCAAACACTATCTATCCGAATCCTCAATGAGGAGCATCTCGTCATTGATGGGATTGCCTCTCTCCCAGGTATATTCCATGGCGACGTTTTACTCATTTTTCAATTTGAAGCCCCAGGGCAGGCACTCCATCGTCGTCTGCAGAGGCACGGCCTGTCACACCAGGGGATCGCTCGCCCTCCTCAACGAAGCTCTTTCGAGAATGGGAATCAAGGAATTCAAAGAGGAAGAGGAAAACTCGGCTACGAGCCTCGACGGTTTCGCTTCAATCCGCACCGTAGCCTGCTTCGGCCAGTGCGCCCTGGCGCCGGTGGTAATGATAGATGGCGTCGTGAAATCCCGCATGACCATCGGGAAGCTCGTCTCCCTCCTCGAAAAAATGAAAAAGGGAGGCGTCGAATGAAAACCCAGACCGATCTCGGAACCCTGAGAAAAGAAGGATTATCCCATTTATTCAACGGGAAACCTTGGATCTCCGTCGGATTGGGAACCTGCGGCATAGGCAACGGAGCCGACGAGGTTTTTCAAGCCCTGCAAGATAAGGCCACGGCGGAGAAGCTCGATCTGCGGATACGACAGGTAGGTTGCTTTGGTTTCTGCGCCGCCGAGCCCATGGTCATGGCCTACCGTCCGGGCAAGCCGGTACTCATGTTCTCCGAGGTAAGGGCCTCCAGAGCCCAAACTTTACTGCGGGGCATGGCCGATGATGAAGCTTTCGACAAGCTGGCAAAGCTGGCGGAGGCTAAAATCGAATCCTGGGACTTCAGGACCCATTCTCTCAATTTCGGCCAGGCCTATCCATTTTTACCCACCTGGAAAGAGCTGGCTTTTTTCAAAGGCCAGGAAAAATTGGTCTTGCGGGATTGCGGGCTTATAGATCCCGAGCGGATCGAAGAATATGTGGGTATCGGCGGCTATTTCGGCCTTCTCAAAGCCCTTAGCACCATGACTCCGGATTCGATTATCGAAGAGCTGAAGAAATCGGGACTCAGGGGACGGGGAGGCGCGGGTTTTCCCTCCTGGAAAAAATGGAGAATCATGCGGGACAACGTACTGGCCAAGCCCGGCGAGGCATACGTGGTCTGCAACGCCGACGAGGGCGATCCCGGCGCTTACATGAACAGGAACGAAATCGAGTCCGATCCCCACATGCTTCTGGAAGGGATAATCATCGGCGCCTATGCCATGGGAGCCACCAAGGGCATCGTCTATGTGAGGGCCGAGTATCCCCTCGCGGTGGAACGCTTTACCAAGGCTCTCGGGCAGGCCAGAAGCGCCGGGCTCCTGGGCAAGAACATACTTGGTAGCAAGTTTAACTTCGATATTGAAATAGTCACCGGAGCGGGCGCCTTTGTCTGCGGCGAGGAAACGGCCCTGATCGCATCCATCGAGGGAAAGGCTGGCAGGCCTTCGCCGCGCCCGCCCTTCCCCGCCCAGCAGGGCTTGTACGGCAGGCCGACGACGATCAGCAATGTCGAAACCTGGTGCAATATTCCCCTCATAATCGCCCGGGGGGGAGACTTCTTCTCCACCTTCGGAACCGCGAACAGCAGGGGGACCAAGGTCTTCTCCTTCGTCGGGAAGGTCAGAAATACCGGCCTCGTGGAGCTGCCCCTGGGATCCACCCTCGAAAGCGCCGTTTACGGAATCTGCGAGGGCATGGGCCCAAAGAAAAAGATCAAGGGCCTGCAGTCCGGCGGCCCCTCGGGAGGCTGCATTCCCGCTTCGCTTTTCAAGACTCCCATCGATTACGAGCACCTTACCGAACTAGGGGCCATCATGGGCTCCGGCGGCATGGTAGTCATGGACCAGGACAACTGCATGGTGGACGTGGCGCGCTACTTTATCAGCTTTACCGCCAACGAATCCTGCGGCAAGTGCACTCCCTGCCGGGAGGGCACTTCCCAAATGCTCAACATCCTCCAGGGTGTTTCCAACGGAGAGGCCAGCGAACAGGATCTGAAAACCCTGGAGTCCCTGGCCTTGGCCGTAAAGGATTCGGCGCTCTGCGGGCTCGGCCAGACAGCGGCCAATCCGGTGCTCACCACCCTGAAGTACTTCAAGGACGAGTATATCCAGCATATAAAGGCCAAGCGCTGTCCGGCGGGCATTTGCGAAAATCTTTACGTGGCGCTCTGCGAATCCTCCTGTCCCTTGCACATGAACATTCCGGGATACCTGCAGCTGCTCAAGGAAAACAGGATCGAAGACGCCTTCGAGCTGACCCTGAGGGAAAACCCCCTGCCCGGCGCCCTGGGAAGAATCTGTCATTTCCACTGCAGAATGCGCTGCCGTCGGGATATGTTGGACGAATCGGTGTCCCAGGGCGAAATCCACCGCTATCTGGCCGACACCATGTACAAGATGGGCAGGGAAAAGTCCATCTACAACAAGCTTATCAAAGAAAAGCTTCCCCCCGGCGGCAAGAAGATATCCATTGTCGGCGCAGGCCCCGCCGGCCTCTCCGCCGCTTTCTGGCTCAGCAGGCTCGGGCACGAGGTTACGGTGTACGACGCCGAACAGGAAGCCGGCGGAATCCTGCGCTGGGGCATCCCCGCCTATCGCCTGCCCAAGGATGTGCTGAAAAAGGAAATCGCCTTTATCCAAAAATTGGGCGCCAGATTCATTTTCAACACGAGGATGGAAACCAAGGATCAGTGGCAGCGACTTTTGGACGCATCCGACGCGGTGATCGTCGCCGTAGGCGCAAGCCATGAAATTGCCCTCGGCATTCCCGGCGAGGACATGAAAGGAGTCTTCGGCGCCGGGGAATTCCTCAAAAAAATCAGTGAAAACCAAAAAATGAAGCTCGGCAGCGAGGTTGTGGTGGTCGGCGGCGGTAACTCGGCCATCGACGCGGCTAGATCCGCCCTCAGGCTGGGCGCCACCGTCACCCTGGTATATCGGAGAGCCCGCTCCGATATGCCCGCCAACGCCGAAGAGCTCAACGGAGCCCTGGATGAAGGTATTTCGGTTCTCTGTATGACCCAGCCCATAGAGGTGCTCGGCAAAACGGAAGGATCTTCCAAAAAAGTGAGCGCGCTCAAGGTGCAGCGTATGAAGGCAGGACCTGTGGATAGCTCCGGCCGGCCTACGCCTGTGCCCACCAACGAATTCTACGAGATTCCCTGCGATTCGATCCTCGTGGCTATAGGCGAAAAAGTCAGGATTCCCGGATTGGACGGCCTGGACATACAGATGGAAAAGGACGGTCGCCTCAAGGTTGATCCCTACTCCCTCAGGTCGGCGAATAACAAGCTCTTCGCCTGCGGCGACGCGGTTATGGGGCCGGCGACAGCCGCCGAGGCTATGGGGCAGGCCAGGGTGGTCTCGGAAGTGCTGGACGAGGTCTTGAGCGGTCAAAAACGTTTCTTCAAGCTTTTCAGGCATTTTGACTACAAAATGGAAGTTCCGTCGAAACTCACCAAGGCCAAAATGATCAGAGCCACATTCATACCCGTGGACGCCCGCAAGAACAATTTTATGGAGATATCCCTGGGATACACGGGCGAACAGGCCAGGATCGAGGCGGAGCGCTGCCTGCGCTGCGACGTCCGGGACCGCAAGCGCGAAACCTACAGCGCCCCGGTCCAGGAATAAGGGGGAAGCCATGGAACAAAAACTGATTTCCATAAGCGTGGACGGAAAAAAGATCGAGGTCGATCCCGGGATGAACCTTATCGACGCCTGCGCCTTGGCGGGCGCCAGTGTCCCCTCGCTTTGTTTTATGAAAGATATTTCCGCCAACGCTTCCTGCGGCGTTTGCGTCGTGGAAGTGGAAGGGGCCAAGGCTCTCGTCCGCTCCTGTGTCCAAAAGCCTGTCGAGGGGATGAAGATACGAACCGCCGGTCCCAGGGTGATGAGCGCCCGCAGAACGGCGGTGGAGCTCCTTTTGGCCAACCATCCAACCGATTGTCTCTCATGTATCCGCTCGGGAACCTGCGAACTGAGGGTTCTGGCTGAAACGCTGGGGGTGAGGGCCTCCCGCTACCCTAAGTTAAAAAAATTTCCTCCCCCCGACACGAGCACGGAAGGATTGGTCCGGGACGACTCTAAATGCATTCTCTGCGGCCGTTGCGTGGCCGCCTGCGCCGAAACCCAGAGCGTCCACGCCATCGCTTTTGCCGGGCGGGGGGCAAGGACAAGGGTTACCAGCTTTATGGACAAGGGCTTGGCGAACAGTCCCTGCATACAGTGCGGTCAGTGTTCGGTGGTCTGCCCGACGGCGGCCATAACCGAAAAGGATCAGTCCTCCGAGGTAATGGCCGCCCTGGCCGATCCACGGTTGACGATGATCATCCAAACCGCACCGGCGATACGAGCATCCCTCGGCGAGGCCCTGGGAATGCCTCCGGGCAGTCTCGTAACCGGCAAGATGGTCGCGGCCCTGCGAAGACTCGGATTCGCCAAGATTTTCGACACCCAATTCAGCGCCGACCTCACCATCATGGAAGAGGGAACGGAGTTCATCCAGAGAGTTCAGACTGGCGGAACCTTGCCGATGATCACCTCCTGTTCGCCGGGCTGGATCAACTTTATCGAAACCTTCTACCCGGAGCTGCTGAGCCATCTGTCAAGCTGCAAAAGCCCCCAGCAGATGTTCGGAGCCGTGGCGAAGACCTTTTACGCGCAAAAGACGGGCATCGATCCAGCCTCGCTGAGGGTGGTTTCCATTATGCCTTGCACGGCCAAAAAGGGCGAAGCCGGCAGGCCCGAAATGGATTCCGCCTATCGCTGGTGGAGGGAAAAAGCGGAAAAAGACGGGACGAAGATGAGCAGGGAGCACTACAGGGACGTGGATTGGGCTATCACCACCAGGGAGCTTGCCCGTATGATCCGGCAATCGGCCATAGACATGGCGAGCTTGCCAGAGGAGAACTTCGACAGCAGCCTAGGGGAATCCACCGGCGCCGCGACGATCTTCGGCAACACCGGCGGCGTCATGGAGGCGGCCCTGCGTACGGTCTACGAGATACTGGAGGGCAAAGCCCTCCCTCAGACCGACTTCCTCCCCGTCCGGGGCTTGCAGGGCATCAAAACCGCGGAGGTGCCGGTCGCCGGCATGAAGGTCAAGGTGGCTGTAGCCCATGGGCTGAAAAACGCCAGAGTCCTTCTGGACGATATCGCGGCGGGCAAGAGCGACTATCACTTTATCGAGGTGATGGCCTGTCCCGGCGGCTGCATAGGCGGCGGCGGCCAGCCCGTACTGCCGGATATAGGGAAGAAACTGGCGCGCAACAGGTCGCTTTATATGGAGGATCTGCGCCTGCCCGAGCGGAAGTCCCACCAGAACGCCGAGGTAAGCGCCCTTTACAAGGAGTTCCTCGGCCAGCCGGCGGGGCATCTCTCCCATGAGCTGCTTCATACGAAGTACAAGGCGCGGATTGTCTAGACTTTTTCCTTGAAATCGAAGGGACGCCCGTGTCCAGCGAGGATTGGACCTCGCTGGACACGGGCGTCCCTTCAGGATATATACAATTATGGCAATACAAGCCCTGGGCTTTGATCTCGACGGTACGCTGTATCCGGCGTGGAAGATGTACGGCGCGTCCGCGGGCTTGGCGTTTCGCTATGGTACGTTTCTCCGGGCCTTTGCCAAAGCCAGGAAAATCCTCAGGGATCCCGGGCTAATGCTCCGCTATGAAAACGGGGCTGTCGAGAACCTTGCCGCTTTCAGAGACCTGCAGGCTCGAATCGTCGCCGAGCGGCTATCCTCTTCGATCGGTGATATAAAATCGCTCATCGACACGATTATCTATGGGAAAGTCGAAGAATCCTTTCACAGACTCCAACCATATCCGGACCTCATCCCCTGCCTCGAAGCGCTGCGTTCCGCCGGATTCAAGCTCGGCCTTCTCTCCGATCTCCCGCCGGAAAGGAAGCTTTCCTTGATGGGCCTGGAACGTTTTTTCCACCGCAGCCTTTGCTCCGAGGATTCGGGATCGCTAAAACCGGATCGGCGACCTTTTCTAGCCCTCGCGGCGGCCCTCGATCTCCCCCCCGCCTCGATCCTCTATGTGGGAAACAAAGAAGCCTATGACATCCGCGGAGCACGGTCCGTAGGAATGAAAACCGCGCTCCTCGGTTCCGGCAGGGGTTCGGAAGCGGATTTTTGTTTCCGCCGCTGGAAGGATTTCAACAATTGGTTTTTCGAAGGCGCCGGGCGCTTGATATGAGCTGCTCAAAGTCTAAATAAGAAACAGATCTCCCGCCTTCGCGTATTCCAAGCGTCCCTCGGAAACCCGTCGACCCGCGTAATGGGTGGCAAGCAGGCGGGCTGTATCGGCCATCCCGGGAAGTATATGTTCCCGGATATCCTCCGGACTCATATGGACATCCCCCGGCTTCGCCCCTCCGCTGTCGCAGAGCAGCAGTCTGGCGCCCTTTTTCGCCAGGGTTTCGATCGCCGGGCCCCAGCGGGTATCCGAGGTCGCGATGAAAGCCGGATTTTCCTCCCCAGCATTACCCGCCAGGATCGAAAACGTTTCGGGCGAGTGATAGCTGCGGCTGAATTCCAGCCATAGCCCCTTTGGCAGCCGGTAACGTCGGCCTTCCTCCATTTCGACAATTTCGAAGTTCGAGAACGCCCACTCGATATAGGGATGGTCAGGGGAAATAGCCAGGCCGAGAAGGGTCCTCATCCATTCCCGTACCCCCGGTGGAGCGATGAGGCGCGTCGGCGGCCGGGTCGTCTGCTTCGTTTTTTTCCGGAGAAACATATTGAAAAGCAGGAAGGGTAGCCCGAAACAATGATCCCCGTGAAAATGGCTTATGAGGATGGTGTCGATATCTTCAAGCGGAATCGAGGAGGCCCTCAGGGACTGGAGGATGTCCGGCGGGGTTTCCGCGAGGAGATGCCCGTCGATCGCAAAACAGTTATAAAAACTGCCGTCGTTGGAAAAGCCGCCGGTGCCGAGAATTTTTATTTCCATATCTTCTCCATCTTTTCCCCTTTTCAGTCCCGCCAGACATCGTTCACCAGCGGATGGCTCCTCAGGTTCTCCAGGTCCCTCTCCAGGGCTGAACAGGTAATATGGGCCCCTGCCCTCAACAAGGCTTCTTTTCTTCTCCCCTGAAGCGGAATATGGAAATAAAGGGAACACTGTCCGGGGATGGAGTAAATGAGATCCCGCAGCGTGGTGAGGTTCCGCTCTTCATAGTTTCCGGCCTCAACCGGCGATTCCATACGAACGTGCAGCTCCCTGTAGCTTTTCTCCCTCAGGCTGGCCGGATCGAGCAATTCCTTTACCTGCAGACAGGGCTTTCCCCGGGATGCGTCGAAGCTCCCTTTAAGGCAATATACCCTATCCACCGCGAGCTGCTCTCGCAACTGCTCCAAGGTGTCCGGGAAGAGAACAATTTCGATACTGCCCGCGTAGTCCTCCAGAAGACCGAAGGCCATCTTCTTTCCCGTCCTGGTGATCACCTCCCTGAACTCGGTCAGCATGGCCACCAGGATGTATTCCCTGTCCTGGCTCGCCCGCTCGGGATGGCTAAGATCGAGGGTGGAAGAGCGCTCCCAGAGGGTTTTGAAATCATCCATCGGGTGTCCGGTAAAATAAAACCCCAGGAGGCTTTTCTCGAAATCCAGCATCTCCTGCCGGCCGTACTCCTCGCAGGATTCCATCACCAGAGGAGGGAATACAGTTTCGTCGTCGGTATCGAAAAGGCTCTGTTGGCGAGAGGATTCATGGTCCAGTTTCGCGGCCACCCAGTCGATAGCCCGCTCGAGGTTGAACATCAACTCCTTGCGCTTGCAGGCCAGGGAGTCGAAACAGCCGGCGTGGATAAGGGATTCGAGAATTTTCTTATTGAGGCCGGCCTCCGACATCCGGGCGAGGAAGTCAACGAAACCGGAAAAACTCCCGCCGCTTTTTCTTTCTTCGACGATGGCCTCGGCGACTCCCTCCCCCACCCCCTTGATGCCCAAAAGCCCGTAAACGATGTCGTTGGCCTCAACGCTGAAATTGGCCTGGGAGTAGTTGATATCGGGAGGGCGAATCGCGAGGCCCATGGCTCTCGCTTCGCCAATGTACTGGGTCAGCTTGTCCGTATTGTTGATTTCGTTGGTCAGGTTGGCCGCCATGAACTCGGCCGGGTAATTAGCCTTTAAAAAAGCGGTCCTGTACGCCACGACCGAGTACGCGGCGGCATGGGATTTGTTGAATCCGTAGCCGGCGAAGGGAGTCAGTATATCGAAAATCTCCTCGGCCTGGGCGGCGCTATAGCCCCGGGAAAGGGCCCCTTCTATGAAGGGAGCCCTTTCCTTGGCCAAAATCTCGGGCTTTTTCTTACCCATGGCTCGCCTGAGCAGGTCCGCGCGCCCGAGAGAGTACCCCGCCACCTCCCTGGCCACCTGCATGACCTGCTCCTGATACACGATGACGCCATAGGTGCCTTTGAGATACTTTTCCAGGGAGGGATGGGGATAACTTATCGGAATCTTGCCGTTCTTGGAATCGATGAACTTATCGATAAAATCCATCGGCCCGGGTCTGTAAAGGGCGTTTAAGGCTATAAGATCCTCTATGGAGGCGGGCTTCGCCCGTTTCAGGATATTCTGCATGCCCGAGGACTCGAACTGGAATATGGAAGTGCTCTTGCCCTCCCCGAGCATGCGGAATGTCTTGGGATCGTTGTCCGGAATTTCCTCTTCCCTGATGTCCACGCCCCTGGCGTTGAGAAGTTCCAAGGTATTTTTTATGAGGGTCAGGGTCTTCAAGCCCAGAAAATCCATTTTAACCAGGCCGCAGTTCTCCAGGTAGTCCATGGTGTACTGGGTGGAGACGCCGCCGGTTTTTGGATCCTTGTACAGGGGAACGAAATCCATGAGCTGGGTTTTGCCGATAACGATGCCCGCGGCGTGCAGAGAGCTGTGGCGGTGCATGTTTTCGAGCCTGAGCGCGATTTTGAACAGGTCCTTGTATTTTTCGTTTTCCGCCAGGCCCCGGAGGCGCGGTTCCATCTCGAAGGCGGTTTCCAGGGTCATCTTGGGATCTTCGGGGATGAGCTTGGCTATGTTGTTAGCCTCTTCGAAGGGAATATCCAGGGAACGGGCCACGTCCTTGACCACAGCCTTAGCCTTGAGGGTTCCGAAGGTGATTATCTGCCCTACCCGGTCATCGCCGTACTTCCTCGTGACATAGTCGATGACCTCGCCCCGCCGTTCGAAGCAGAAGTCCACATCGAAGTCGGGCATGGAAATTCGCTCGGGATTCAAAAAGCGCTCGAAGAGAAGGTCGTACTTGAGCGGATCGATATCGGTGATCCTCAGGCTATAGGCGACGATGGAGCCGGCGCCCGAGCCTCGGCCCGGCCCGACAGGAATATCGTGGCGTTTGGCCCAGTCGATAAAATCCCATACGATGAGAAAGTACCCCGTGAACCCCATGGAGATGATAACCGAGAGCTCGAATTCGGCTCTCTGGCGAATTTCTTCCTCAGGGTTGGGATAGCGCTTTTCGAGCCCTTCCATGGTTAAATGGCGGAGATAGTCCTCCGGCGAGGCGAACTCCGAGGGAATTTCGTAGTCCGGCAGCATGGGGCCCGGAAACTCTATGTTCAGGTTCGCCATTTCGGCGATCTTGAGGGTGTTGGTCAGGGCTTCGGGCACTTCGCCGAAAAGCACCGTCATTTCTTCGGCGGTTTTCAGATAGAAGTGATCGTTGGGGAAGCGCATCCGTCCCGGGTCGTTGCGTTTGCGGTTGGTGCCTACGCAGAGCAGGATATCCTGGGCGACCGCGTCTTCCTTGTTGATATAGTGAAGATCGTTGGTGGCCACCAGGGGTATGCCATGGCGACGGGAAAGAGCCACCAGCTCCCGGTTCACCAGCCGTTGCTCCTCCAGACCGTGGTCCTGGAGTTCGAGATAAAAGCGTTCGGGACCGAAGAGTTCCCGGTACTCCAGGGCCTTGGCTTCGGCGGCCTTTAGTCTTCCGGCCAGGATAAGGGAGGGAATCTCCCCGGCCAGGCAGGCGCTGGAGGCGATGAGCCCTCCCGAATAGGCCCGCAGCAGTTCTTCGTCTATTCTCGGCTTGTAGTAAAAGCCCTCGGTATAGGATAGCGACGAGAGCTTCATCAGATTTCGATATCCTTCCTGGTTTTCCGCCAGAAGGATGAAGTGCCAATACTTGTTGCCGTTCTCCGTGCCGGTCTTTTCCCTGCGGGAGCCCCCGGCCATGTAGAATTCGCTGCCGATTATCGGCTTGATACCCTCGTCCTTGCAGGCTTTGTAAAAGCTCAGGGCTCCGAAAAGGTTCCCGTGATCGGTGATCGCCAGGCCTGGCATGCCGTAACGCTTTGCCGTCGCGGCCAGTTCCTTGATGGGGGCGGCCCCGTCCAGAAGAGAGTAGTCGCTATGGTTGTGAAGATGTACAAATTCCGCCATTCCTTTAGTATAGCAGAAGCTTCCCATCGGGAGTAGGGTTTTGGCATCCGATACGATGGACGGAGGCAGGTCCATAGTTATTGACCTCGCAACCAAGCTTCCCCATACTCCAGGGAAAGGATACCACGACCATGACAAGCCTCGAAGCAAAGACTTCCGCCTTTCCCGGGCTCGCGAAAAAGCTCTCCCGTCTCATTCAATTCGCGACGGTGTCTTCCTATACCGTGACGGATGAAGTCGAAGAAGGTTTTTCGGGGCTCATCGACGAGTTGCCTCTGCTTTTTCCCAAGCTCCATCGGGCCTTCAAACTGGAAAAGCCCTCCGACCGGGCGCTTCTCTATACCTGGAAAGGAAGCGATCCGAGCCTTGCTCCGGCGATACTCTGCGCGCACTTCGACGTGGTTCCCGAGGGGAATTCCCAGGACTGGGAGCAGGGGGCCTTTTCCGGGGCTATCGTCGACGGACAGCTCTGGGGCAGGGGCAGTCAGGATATCAAAGTGCTCATGGCTTCGATCATGGAGGCTGCCGAACAGCTGCTGGACCAGGGATTCAAACCCCGCAGAACCATTCTCTTCGCCTTCGGGGGGGACGAAGAGGTGGGGGGCACACGCGGGGCGGGGGCGATAGCGCGCCATCTGGCCGAAAAAGGCGTCAGGGCCTCTTTTCTCGTGGATGAGGGCGGTCCGATTTCGATCGGGATGCTCTCCTTCGCCCCCCGCCCCCTGGCCCTGGTGGGCGTGGCGGAAAAAGGCTACGCCGACCTTCTCGTGACCACGAAAGGCAAAGGCGGCCACGCCTCCATGCCGCCCAAAGACAGCGCCACCGTAAATCTAGCCAAGGCTATCGTCGCCATGCAGAACAAACCATTCCCGGCGAGAATCACCGGAACGCTCAAAGCCTTCCTAAGGCGATTGTCCATGATCTCCGCGCAGCCGTACAGGTTCCTTTTCAGGTTCGCCGGGCTGACGGCGCCTTTCATCAAAGCCGCTTTTTCCGCCACGCCCACCACAAACGCCCTTATACGCAGCACAGTGGCCTGCACAATGCTAAAAGGAAGCCCCAAGGAAAACGTTCTGGCCGAAAAGGCGCAGGCTACGCTCAACGTCCGCATTCTGCCGGGCGAAAGCTCGGTTTCCGTTATCGACAGACTGAATGCGCTGGCGGCGCCCTTCGGCGCAGAGGTCAAGGTCAAACACGAAGGGCAGGTCGTGGAGGCCTCCAATGAATCTTCTACGGAACACGAGGGCTGGGGGTATATCGAACATGCCCTGTCCCTCTCCCATCCCGAAGCATTTTGCCTTCCCTTTCTTTTCAGCGCCGCCACCGATACCAAACATTACCGGGACATCGCCGAAGCGATATACCGTTTCACCGCCCTTCCCCAAAGCCAGGAAGACCTCGCCCGGGTCCACGCGGCTAACGAAAGGGTAAAAATTTCCGACCTGGAACGGTGCGCGTCTTTTTACACGAATCTGATCGGCTCGCTTTAAGCAAGAACAGCGAAAATCCGGTCCAGGGCTGACTCGTTTTTAACGTATATCGTATGTAAAAATCTTTTCCTTGCCTCGGCCGTATCGATACATTAACTTTTCACAATGAAAAGAAACCTGGCTGCGGCACTTTTGCTCCTCGGCATAGCGGTCTCGGCGGCTCACGCGGTCGATGTGGATGGAAAAATACTTCCAGGGGAGTACGCCCGGGAAGTAAGTTTCGATAAGGGTAGTTTCAGACTCCTCTGGCGGATTGCCGGAGATAAGGTCTTTATGGCCATCGACTCCGACGCCAAGGGCTGGGTGGCTATCGGCTTCGAACCCACCAGGATTATGGCCAACTCGGACATGATCTTCGGTTTTGTGGAAACTTCCGGCGGCGTCAGGGCGGTGGATGCCTGGTCCACCGGCATGTTCGGCCCTCATCCAGCCGATACCGCCCAGGGAGGGAAGGATTCCATTCTCTCCTTCGCGGGGCTCCGCTCCGGCAACAGGTTGGTGTTTGAGTTCTCCAGGGCGCTGGATACGGGCGATAAGTTCGACAAGATAATACCCGCCGCCGGCACTTTTAAAATCATCTGGGCCCATTCCCAGAGCATGGACTTTAACGCCAAGCACAGCAAGGCGGGCAGCGCCGCCCTCGACATGGGAGGCTCCTATTGATCCCCGTCTATCTTCATCTGGGGTTCATGAGCACCGCCTTTCTGGCGATGGTCGCGGGTATCGTGATTTCGCGGTTCTTCAAAAATAAAAAATGGTGGCTGAAGGCCCACAAGGGCCTGGGCAGCGCCGCCGTTGCCATGGCGCTCCTGGGGATCATCATCATCGCGATTTCCGTCCAAGCCTCCGGCGGCCCCCATTTCAGGGTGAGCCACGCCTTCTACGGCGCCGCGGCCCTTGTGCTTCTCCTAAGCTCGCCCGCCCTGGGTTTTGCCATATTCAAAGCGAAGGACAAAACGATGATCCCCCGGATAAGAAAACTCCATCGCTGGTCGGGCAGGATTACGCTTGTGCTCATGGCGGCGGCCATGGTGGCGGGATTTTCCCTGGCGGGGTTTTTCTAGCGCTCCGAGCCAACCAATCTTCGATGCAGGTACTCAGCCTTAGGCAATTACCCGGCCCTCGCCTCAAGAGAAGGCTTGTGGCAAGTCAGACTCAGATCTTGCCGGATTTCGAACCCAGATAGGCGGCCCTCACCGCCGGATCGCCGGCGATCTGGGCTACGGGCCCCGAGGTGACGATGCGTCCCTGTTCGAGCACGTAGGCCCTGTCGGCCACGGCCAATGCCTTGAAAGCGTTCTGCTCCACCAGGAGTATGGTTTTCCCCATGGATCTGATGGTCTCGATGATTTCAAAAACCGTCTTGACCAAGAGGGGCGCCAGGCCCAGGGAGGGCTCGTCCATGAGGATCAGCTCCCCTTGGGTCATCAAAGCCCTCCCCATGGCCAGCATCTGCTGCTCTCCCCCCGAAAGGGTGCCCGCCATCTGCTGCTCCCGCTCTTTCAGCCTGGGGAAGAGGGCGAAAACCTTGTCCATATCGTCCCGAATCGCCTTTTTATCGGCCCTGAGATAGGCTCCGAGGCGCAGATTATCCAGCACCGAAAGGTTGGCGAAGATGAGTCTCCCCTCGGGAACGTGACAGATACCCGACTGGACCACCAAATCAGGCCGTTTGGCCAGTTTCTGGCCCTTATAGAGGATATCGCCGGCTGTAGGCCTTAAAAACCCGGAAATCGTATTCAGCAACGTTGATTTCCCGGCACCGTTAGCCCCGATTATGGTCACGATCTCCCCGGCCCTCACCTCCAGCGAAACACCCTTGAGCGCCCGTATGCCCCCGTAGGAAACATGGAGGTCCTTGATCTTCAACATGCCTAGGCCTCCTCTGTGGCACCCAGATAGGCTTCGATAACCTTCGGATCTTTCGAAATGTCCGCCGGACAGCCCTCAGCCAACTTAATCCCGAAGTTGAGCACGACAATCCGCTCGCAGATACCCATGATGAGATCCATGTGGTGTTCGATCACGAGTACGCTGAGCCTGAACTCGTCCCGTATTCGCGAGATGAGTCGCATCAGCTGCTCGGTCTCGTCGGGATTCATGCCCGCGGCCGGTTCGTCGAGCAACAACAGCTTCGGATCCAAAGCTAGGGCGCGGACGATTTCCAGGCGCCGCTGCATGCCGTAGGGAAGATTGTTAGCCACCAAATCCCTGCGCTCGGTCAATCCCATTATGGATAAAAGCCTTTCCGCTTTTTCCACCAGGGCTTTCTCTTCTTTTCTGAACTTGGGCAGCCGCAATACCGAATCGAGGATGCTGTAGCTGGCGCCCAGATGGCAGGCTGTGAGAACATTTTCGAAAACCGTCAAATTCTTGAATAGCCTGATGTTCTGGAAGGTCCTGGTAATGCCCATATCGGCGATTTTGAACGGCGGAAGACCGATAACGCTCTTCCCCCTAAATCGCACATCGCCTTCGGTAAGGGAATAGACCCCGGTGACCAGATTGAAAATCGTGGTCTTTCCCGCTCCATTCGGGCCGATAAGCCCGAAGATCCCCCCCTCGGGGATGGAAAAACTCACATCGTTCACCGCCGCCAGCCCGCCGAATCGCTTGGTCAGCCGGCGTATTTCCAATATATCAGCCAACGCCGACCTCCCCGTTTTGCGAGTTCTTGCTCTCCTTCAGGGCCTGGACGCGGGCCTTCCGTTCGTTTCGAGCCTTGCGTATCCCGGCGGGGGTCAATTCCATTCCGCCCATCAGCCCTTTCGGCCTCGAAATCATTATGAGAATCACCGCCGCTCCGTAAAACACAAGCCTCCATATCTCGAAGGCCCTCAGGATTTCCGGCAGCGCGGTGAGCAAAAGAGCCCCCAGCACCGATCCGGAGATGGAACCGAGACCGCCGAAGATGACGATGATCGTCAGTTCGGTGGACTTGGTCATGGAGAACATCTTGGGCTGGATGAAGGTCATGTAATGACCGAAGAACACTCCGGCGACCCCGGCGTATACCGCGCTCACCACCAGGGCGATCATCTTGTATTTGAAAACATTGACCCCGGCGATCTGGGCCGCCAGCTCCTCCTCCCTCACGGCGATCATGTTCCTGCCGTGCCGGGAGCGCACAAGATTGGCCAAAAAAATCACCGCCAGGATATCCACGATGATGATGGCAGGAAGGGTCGATTTGTAAGGCACGCCCGGCCAGCCTCGGGAGCCGCCGAAAAGCTGGACGTTGTTGAGGATCAGCCTGATGGCTTCGCCGAATCCGAGGGTGGCTATGCAGAAATAATCGCCCTTCAAGTTGAGCGTTATGCGACCGATAAAATAACTCACGATCCCCGCGCCGGCGCCGCCCGCGATCACGCCCACCGCGAAGGGAAGCCCCAGCCCGGCGGGACTGGTCGTCGGCGATACGGTCATGAGCGCGCCTAAATAGGCCCCGATCGCCATGAAGCCCGCGTGGCCGAAAGAAAAAAGCCCAGTGAATCCGGTGAGCAGGCTCAAGCCCAGCACCGCGATCAGATTGATCCCGGCGAGCATCAAGATTCCCTGGATATAGAACCAATCCATCCCTACCCCCGTTCTAGGCCTTGTCCACCGTATTTTTCCCCATTATGCCCGAAGGCCTGAAAATGAGGACGCCGATAAGAATCACGAAGGCGATCAGATCGCGGAACTGCGATGAAAGGTACCCGGCCACCAGGGTTTCGATCGTTCCCAGAAGCACGGAACCCAGCACCGCGCCGGGCAGGCTCCCCAGCCCTCCGAAAACCGCGGCGATAAAGGATTTGGTGGTGATATTGCCGATCTGAGGATACACCGTGTACTTCATGCCGAAAAAAACGCCCGCCACACCGGCAAGGAATCCGCCGAGCCCGAAAACGATGAGAATGATTTTGTCGGTATTCACGCCCATGAGGGCGCAGGCCTTTATATTATAGGCCGCCGCTTGGATAGCCTTGCCCATTTTTGTCTTTTCGATAAAGAGAATGAGTCCCGTTAGACAGACCGCCGATATGAAGAACATGATGAGATCGAGTCGGCCGACCGCCAAGGCCCCAAGCTGAATGGGGGTGCGGGGAATAACCGCCGGATAGGTCCTGAAGGTGGGTCCTATGGTGGCGATGACGATATTCTCCAGGAGAATCGAGGCTCCCATGGCCGAAATGATGAAATACAGAAAAGGGGCGTTGCGTTCCCTCAAGGGTTTGTAGGCGATCCGCTCCACCAGGATCGCCAGGAGCGTCGTGCCCGCGCAGGCCAGAATAAATGCGAGAATAAAGGGAAGTTTGAGCAGAGTAAGGGCGAAAAAGCCGAAATACGCCCCCAGCATTATCACCCCACCGTGGGCGAAATTGGAAAAGCTCATGATGGAATAGACCAGGGAATAGCCGACGGCCATCAGCGCGTATACGGAACCTATGGAAAGCCCGTTTATCAATTGCTGCATAAACTGAATCATGGCCGGTCCTTTTTCGAACTTGGGAGAAAAAGGACGCCACGGCGCCGGGCTTAAAGCCCGGCGCCGTAACGCCCCGCGTGTTGCCGAATTTTATTGCGCCGCGTATTTCTCCTGGAATACATACTGGCCATTTACGATCTTGAGTATGGCCGCGTCCTTGCCTTCGGGATTGTGGGTCTCGGGACTAATCTTGATATTGCCGGTGATTCCCTGAACCTCTATGCCCTCCAGCGCCTTGGCCACGGCCTCGCCGTTGACCTTGCCCGCTTTTTGCAGGGCGGCGACGAGCACCAGAACGGCGTCGTGCACCAAAAAGCCGTTGAGCTCGGTTTCTTTTCCATACTTAGCCAGGTAGCGGGCTTTGTAATTCTGGACGGCGGGATCGGCGTAGTCCAGATGGTTGACGAAGTAGCAGCCCTCGACGGCGGCGCCGCCCATGGAGATAAGCTGCTCCGAAGGCCAACCGTCGCCGCCCATCAATACCTGGGTTATGCCGAGCTCCCTCGCCTGGTTGGCCGACAAGGCCACTTCTTTGAAGAAGTAAGGCATGAAAATAATGTCCGGTCCGGCGGCCTTGATTTTGGAAAGCTGCGGCCTGAAATCCACATCGCCGGCGTTGAACGATTCATCTGCCACGATGCTGCCGCCTTTCTTCTCGAAATTGATCTTGAAGAATTCGCGCAACCCCTGGCTGTAATCGTCGGATACATCGTAGAGAATCGCCGCCTTCGTGGCGCCCAGCTTGTCGAAGGCATAGCCCGCCGCGACCGCTCCCTGGTAAGGATCGATGAAGCAGACTCTGAAGTTGTACGGCTTTACTTTCCCATCAAGAACCGTGACTTTCGGATTGGTGGCGACGGTGGCGATATCAGGCACCTTGGCTTGCTCAAGCACCGGCGCTATGGGAATCGCGTTGCCCGACGCATTCGGACCCAATATCGCGACGACCTTGTCCTGGCCGGTCAGTCGCTTGACAACGTTGACCGCTTCCTGAGCGTCGCCCTTGTTATCGTAACCGACGGCTTCCAGCTTGTACTTCTTGCCGCCGACTTCGATGCCGCCTGAGTTGTTGTATTCCTCGAACAACATCTTGACGGTATTGAACTCGTTTTCGCCCCAGACTGCCTGATCGCCGGTAAGTGCTCCGAACCAACCCACCTTGATCGTATCGCCCTTGCCGCCTCCGGCGCAGCCGAGCAGAACGATCGTGAGAACGACCGCGACAGCCATCCATGTCCTTTTCATAGATCCTCCTGAAGGATTCAATGGTAAACCTCGGGTAGTATAAACCCAAGGCTACAGCACAACAAGCATAAATCAACAGGCTTCGCCGTAGAAGCTCGTCCCTGATCGGCGGTGCGATCGGAGAGTGAACAGGATGCTTATTCCACTGTGACGCTTTTGGCCAGATTGCGCGGCTGGTCCACGTCCCGCCCCAATTCGAGGGCGCAGAAATAGGCGAACAACTGTAGGGGAATGACCATGGTAAAGGGATAAAAACGGGAATCGGATTTGGGCACAGGAATAAAGTCGTCGACCAGCGACTTAGTCTCATCGTCACCCTCCACGCCGACGGCGATAACTGGACCGCCTCTTGCCTTTATCTCCCTGATATTGGAAATTGTCTTTTCCCTGAGATAATCGTCGGAAACGAGGAAGACGCTGGGGACCTCCGGACTTACCAAGGCGATGGGGCCATGCTTCATCTCCCCGGCGGAACAACCCTCGGCGTGGATATAGCTTATCTCCTTGAGCTTTAGGGCTCCTTCCAAGGCTATCGGATACAGAATACCCCGTCCCAAGAAAAGGAAATCCTTCGCTTTATGGTACTTTTTGGCCATAGCCTGAACCTTGTCCCGCTGCGCCAGGGTTCTTCGCACAAGATCCGGCACCGACTGCAGGGTGCTGAGGAAGGAGATGCCCTCGTCCCTGGACATATCCTTCATCCTGGCGACCAAAAGGGTGAAGAGATAAAAGGCCGCGAGCTGGCTGGTAAAAGCCTTGGTAGAGGCCACGGCGATCTCGGGGCCGGAATGGACGTAGATCCCCCCGTCGGATTCCCTGGCGATGGTCGAACCGACGACATTGCAGATGCCCAACACCGTCGCCCCTTTGCGTTGGATCTCCCGCATGGCGTAGAGGGAATCGGCGGTCTCCCCTGACTGGCTCACGGTAAACCAGAGGCTGTCCCGCTCGACCACCGGGTTCCGGTAGCGGATTTCGCTGGCCAGTTCCGACTGGGCGGGAATCCGCGCCACGTGTTCGAGCAGATGGGCGCCTACGAGACCCGCATGCCAGCTGGTCCCGGCCGCGATTATCCGCACCCTTCCTATGCCCGAGAGATGGCGGCGTTCCAGGTTGAGCCCACCCAGCTTGGCGGTGGAGTTTTCAACATCCAAACGACCGCTGATGGCCCTGGCTATGGACTCGGGTTGTTCGAATATCTCCTTTTCCATATAGCAGGGGAAATCGCCTTTTTCGATGGAGCCGAGTTCCCAGGTGACTTCGTCAACCTTTTTATCCACCCGGTTTTCGTCCCGGTCGATTATCGAGTAGCTGTCCTGGGTGATATCGACGATCTCTCCGTCGTTGAGGTAGACGACCTTGTTGGTATAAGCCACCATGGCGGTGACATCGCTGGCTAAAAACATCTCCCCCGCGCCGACGCCCACAACCAGGGGGCTGCCGTTCCTCGCCCCTACGATGCGCCCCGGCTCGTCCGCATGGATGCAGGCGATGCCGTAAGTACCCCGCAGGCTCTGGACCGCCGCCCTCACCGCCTCGAGCAGATTACCCTTATAGTAGTGCGCGATGAGTTGGGGAATCACTTCGGTATCGGTCTCGCTCACAAAGACGCAGCCCTTTTTCTCCAACATGGCCTTAAGGGACATGTGGTTTTCGATTATCCCATTGTGAACGACGGCGATCTTGCCCGAGCAGTCGGTGTGAGGATGGGCGTTGGCGAGGGTAACCCCGCCGTGGGTGGCCCAGCGGGTATGCCCGATACCCCAGGCTCCATCCAGGTCGGCGGGCATTGCGGCCTTGAGGGCGGCTATCTTCCCCACGGCTTTCACGATCCCCAGGGAATTATCGCTGCGGCCTTCTCTTCCCACGGCAATTCCCGCCGAATCGTAGCCCCGGTATTCCAGGCGTCGCAGGCCTTCCAGGAGCAGGGGAGAAGTTTTTCGCGGACCAGAATAACCTATTATGCCGCACATGGATAAAGCCTCCCAATGGGGACAGGATTGGATCAAGGCTCCCTTAGGCCCTGGACGATGGACCTGAGGAACCCAAACAATGATACTCTAAACGGAGCGCGGCGCAAGTACCGGAGCGTGCGACATAGCAAAGAAGTTCAAAAAACCGAAACGAGCGCAAGAAACGTCTATGGCGTGAAGCGGTGCGAGGCACGGCGCCATGTTCCCTTCCGCGCCGCCCCGGGCTCCGCCGCGCGGCCGCTCCCCGGCCGCCGATTGATACGAGCCGACCGCCGTCATATAGTAGCCATAACAAAGGGCGAGACTGACCACGATGAAAATACTTCACTTTCCCCAGGTGAAATCCACAATGGACGAAGCCCGCAGGGCGATCGAGGGGGGGCATATCCCGCCCTTTCTCCTGCTGGCCGATCGGCAGACCGAGGGGCGGGGCCGGCTGGAAGGGAGGCGCTGGGAATCAGGCCCGGGAGCCTCCCTCGCCATGACCCTTTGTCTCGATCCTTCGATAAGCTTATCGCCGGCTTTACCCCTGAGGGTCGGCCTGGGCGTCGCCCAGCGACTCTGCGGACTCGAAGGGCTTAGCCGGCGCATTGCGCTCAAATGGCCCAACGACATTCTCGGCCTTGGGACGGCGGAAGGGGGATGGAAAAAACTGGGGGGAATCCTCTGCGAATCCTCGGGCTCCGGTCTTTTCATCGGCATAGGAATCAACCTCAAACGCGAAGCCTATGGACCAAGGCTGAGCGAAAAGGCGACGAGCCTCGAAGAACTGCCGTCCGAGCCGGAGCAGAAGGCCCGGTTGGCCCTGATATCAGGTTCCGAGGAATTCGCCAGCACCCTTGCCCGCGCTGTGGTCGAAAGCCTTGAGGACCCCCGCTGGCGGGAGAAATATATTTCCATGCTCTGGGGCTTGGGTCAGGAGATGCGGTTCATTGCCGGCGATCCCCGTTCCGGCGGGGAGGAGACGGGAAAAATGCTCGGCGTGGAAGAGGACGGGAGCCTTGTCTTGCTCGAAAACGGGAAAGGTCTAAAGCGCTATCACTCCGGAGAGATATCCGGACTTCTTCCGCGACAAGGCTAGACGACAAATTCCGCGAACCTGGCTATGAGCCTCGAAGGCATCTTGCATCTGACCAGGGTGTTTTCCTCCCCGCCTTTTTCCTCCAAAACCAGGCCCTCCCTATGAATGAGAGGAATAAGGGCATAGTGGGCGTGCGGTATGAGCAGCTTCAGCTCCTGCATATCCGAGCTAAGCTCGTCTTCGATACGGGCGGCGAGATCCTCAAGCCCCGCCCCGGTTTTAGCCGATACGGAAAGAGCTTCGGGATGGGTTCTTCGCCAATCCATGAGGGTTTCGGAATCCACGAGGTCGGTTTTGTTGAGCACGAGTATGTGGGGAAGAGAACCGGCGCCTATTTCGGATAAAACCTGGCGCGTCGTAGCCATTTGCCGTTCCCTCTCCGGGTCGGCTCCATCCACCACATGAATCAGCAGGTCGGCGCTGGACGCCTCCTCCAGGGTGGCTTTGAAGGCTTCGACCAGACCATGGGGCAAATTCCTCACGAAGCCAACCGTGTCGGTGAGGAGCAGACTCGCCCCAGAGCCCAGACAGAGTCTGCGGGTGGTGGGATCCAACGTTGCGAAAAGCTTATCCTCGGCGAGGACCTCAGCCTTGGTCATGGCGTTGAGGAGGCTGGATTTGCCCGCGTTCGTATAGCCGACTATGGCGGCCCTGGGAAGGGGCAGCCGCTGTCTTCGCTTACGCTGCACATCCCTGGACTTGCGCACTACCTTGAGTTCTTCCTTCAGCTCGTGAATCCTGCGCTCTATGGACCTTCGGTCCAATTCGATTTTCTGCTCCCCCGAGCCCTTGGTGCCATACCGTCCTCCCCGCTGACGGGAGAGTTCTTCGTAAGAATGGGCCAACCTCGGGAGGGCGTATTCCAGCCGTGCCAGCTCCACCTGGAGACCGGCTTCCCTGGTAAGCGCCCGGGCGGAAAATATCTTGATGATAAGCTCCGCCCTATCGTAGACCTTGAGGCCCGTGAGCTTTTCCCAGTTTCTCTGTTGAATGGGGCTCAACGGATGATCGAAAATGATCGAATCGACCCCTTCAGCCTTGGCGGCGGCGGTGATTTCGTCGGCCTTGCCGCTCCCGAGCAGTAGATTGGCAGTCTTTTCCCTCAGCTTGACCATCATCGTTGTGACGGGTTCCACCCCCAGGCTGGAGGCGAGACCGGAGAGCTCCCGTAAAAGGCTGGCGGCTTCCCTGGCTTCGATTCGGTCCGACTCCAGCCCTACCAGCAGAGCCCGCTCCACCTGGGGAGAGTTGTCGTAAAGTTCGTTCATGCGGTACCTGCCTGTTTCAGCGCGACAGGCTGCGCGGTATCGTATCGGCCCTTCTGTTCTACAGGTCGCCTATCGTCGCCACCATGACGGCTTTGATCGTATGCAATCTATTTTCAGCCTGGTCGAATACCACCGAGTGCCGGGACCGGAACACCTCGTCCGACACCTCCATTTCTTTTATGCCGTGCTGGGCCGCGATCTCGGCGCCGACCGCGGTCTCGGTATCGTGAAAGGCGGGAAGGCAATGCAGGAAGATCGCGTCGGGATTGCCTGTCTTCTTCACGAACTCCATGCTGACCCTATACTTTTCCAGTTGGACGATGCGCTGGGCGAACTTGGCTTCCTCGCCCATGGATACCCAGACGTCGGTATAGAGCACATCGGCACCCTTGAGCGCCTCATCTTTCTTTTCGATATCGAAAAACTCGATGGTCCCGCCGGAACCGGCCGCTACCTTCAGCATCTCTTCGGTGAGGGCTTCGTTGGGCCAGAGTTCCCGGGGCGCCAGGGCCACGAAATGAAGGCCCATTTTCGCGCTTCCTATCATCAGGGCGTTGCCCATGTTATTCCTCGCGTCGCCGCAATAGACCAATTTTATCTTATTGAGCGGCTTGCGCACATGTTCTTCTATGGTGAGAAGATCGGCAAGAATCTGGGTCGGATGGTCCTCGTCGGTAAGACCGTTCCAGACGGGAATACCGGAATGCTTGGCGAGGTCTTGAACCAGCTTCTGGGAAAAGCCCCGGTACTGAATGCCGTCGTACATCCGGCCCAACACCTTCGCCGTATCCTCCACCGATTCCTTTTTCCCCATCTGGGAGTTGGTGAGGAAGGTAACGTTCCCCCCCTCGTCCCAGCAGGCGGTTTCGAAAGCGCAGCGGGTCCGGGTCGATGCCTTATCGAAAATGAGGACTATATTCTTGCGGAACAATGTATTTCCCTTTATGCCCGCCCGCTTTTTAGCCTTGAGATCCCGGGACAGGTCGAGCAGATAGCGAATTTCGCCGGCGGTAAAATCCTTGAGGGTAAGAAAGCTTCTACCTTTTAAATTGACGGGCATATGATCCTCCACGAAAAATGACCCAAAGCCGCGGCGCTCCTGGGCTTTCCGGATGGAGATGGGGCCGCGGCATTCAACGTATATACCAAGAGACTCCGGGGGTCAAGTATAGTTAAAAAATGCGGCATATGAAAATACCCGACCTTTGACTCGATAAGGACCCCAAGTTATACTGAAGTCCACCGGTGGCCGGTCCGTAGACCGACTGCCGACAAGGAGCGACTATGAGTCTCTCGCTGTCAGACTTAAGCCAGGAGGTCCTTGCCACCCAGTACGCTGTTCGAGGCCCGATAGTAACCAGGGCCAGGGAATTGGAGCGCAGCGGCAAGGCGATTATTTATTGCAACATAGGAAATCCCCAGGCGCTGGGCCAGAAGCCTTTGAGCTATGTCAGGCAAACGCTGGCGCTCATGCAGTATCCCGAACTCGCGCTGAGAAACCCGCAGGCCTTTCCTCCCGACGTTTTAGAAAGGGCTGCCGAACTGCTTAAATCCTCGGGCGGCGGTCTCGGCGCCTATTCCGAGTCCAAGGGACTGCGAATCGTCAGGGAAGCGGTGGCCCGTTTTATCGCAAAACGCGATTCCGATGGTTCCTTAACCCTTGGGGCCGACCCAGAGTCCATCTATCTCACCGATGGAGCCTCCAAGGGGGTACAGTCGGTCTTAAGGCTTCTCATCGCCTCCGATAGGGACGGCATCATGATTCCCATCCCTCAATATCCTCTGTATTCGGCCAGCATAACCCTCTATGGGGGAAGGCAAGTTGGCTATTATCTGGACGAGAGTTCCGGCTGGAGCCTTTCGAGGCAGGAACTCGAACGCGCCCACGCCCGCGCCGTGGCGGAGGGCGTCACAGTAAAGGCGATCTGCGTAATCAACCCCGGCAATCCCACCGGCGCTGTGCTGGACAGGGACAATATCGCCATGGTCATCGCCTTTGCCAAGGAGCACGGACTTTCGATATTGGCCGACGAGGTTTACCAGCAGAACATTTACAGGCCGGAAGACAAATTCGTTTCATTCGCCAGGGTTCTCGCTGAGTTGGGCGACACCGATGTGTGTCTTTTCAGCTTCCATTCCTGTTCCAAGGGTTTCTATGGCGAATGCGGCCAACGCGGGGGGTATCTAGAAGCGCGCAACGTTTCTTCGGAAGTCATGGCTCAGATCACCAAGCTCCAGTCCATAGCCCTTTGCGCCAACTTGAGCGGGCAGGTTCTCGTGTACCTGATGGTGCGGCCGCCCGAACCCGGGGAAGCTTCGTTCGATCTGTACGAAAAGGAAAAAAGGGAAATACTGGGAGAACTGGCGGCCAGGGCCCGGCTTTTGGCCGAGGGGCTGAATCGGATTCCGGGATATTCCTGCGCCCCGATAACGGGGGCTATGTACGCGTATCCGCGAATTAAACTACCTTTCGGGCGCAGCGATTCCGAATACTGTCTCGCCCTTCTTGAGGAAACGGGCATTTGTCTGGTTCCCGGCGAGGGCTTCGGACAGGTAGAGGGGAGCGCCCATTTCCGGACCACGATCCTGCCCCCCAGAGAGCAGTTGCATCAGGTGCTGGAAAAACTCGAAAACTTTCACCGCCGGTGGAGATAGGAGCGAAATAATGGAGTGGAGAGCGAGCCATATATTGGTTAAAGACAGGGCCCTGGCCCAGGAACTCGTAAAGCGGTGCAAGCAGGGAGGCAGTTTCGAAAGCCTCGCCCGGGAGCACTCGACCTGTCCCTCAAAATCATCGGGCGGCGACCTGGGCTGGTTCGGTCCGGGCAAGATGGTGCCCGCCTTCGAGTCGGCCTGCAAAAGCCTGGGCGTGGGTTCCATTTCCGATGTGGTGCAAACCCAGTTCGGTTACCACATCATAAAGCTTACGGGACGACGTTAGCCGATTTCAGATTACAAGGTCTGATCGAACAGCCGCGTCATATCCGTCGTGACGTCGCCGGATTTTAACGCGAAGACGCTTTTCCGAGTTGCGCGATCGCGGCTTTCAGGTCTTTGGGCAGCGGGGCCGCGAGGTCAAGTTCTCTCCCATCCTTCGGGTGCCCGAGCTTCAGCGCTTGGGCGTGGAGCCCTGTGCGGGCCAGCAGGGGACGCTCTTCAAAACTGTCGCCCTTCCACCCCCGCTTGATCTTGGACAGAAAAAGGGGCTTGCCGTCCCCATAGAGGGGATCAGCGATGATGGGATAGCCCGAGGCCGCGCAATGCACCCTTACCTGGTGAGTTCTCCCCGTTTCCGGCCTCACCCTGACCAGGCTGTATTCCTCGTAGCGTTCCACTGTCTCGAATCTGCTCAAACATTCCTTGCCCCTGCGCTTGTCCACGATGCTGCGATGGAGCTTGTCGGCGTCGGCCAGAAGAGGAAGCTCGCAGACCCATTGATCCGCCTCCGTCCGTCCCCGAACGAGGGCGAGATAGGTTTTTTCAATAGCCCTGGAATGAAAGAGGGCGTTAAGGGCTTTGTGGGTAGCCTGATCCCTGGCGAAGAGAAGGACGCCGCTGGTATCCTTGTCGATTCGATGCACGACAAGGAGCTTCCCGTAGGTTTTCTCCAGCAGGTTCAGGATGACCGGCGCATCGGCATCGTAGCGGTCGGGTATGGAAAGCATACCCGCCGGCTTGTCCACCGCCAGGAGAAATTCGTCGTAAAACAGAATGTCCGGTTTCTTGTTCACGAGTCTGAGCATAGCACGAAGGCGGACCTTTGTGAACGAAGCGGGGCGCCCGCCATTCTGTACCAACGCGGCTGCGTACCGGAATCCCGCGCCCCGTCGAACCCTGGGGCCTTGAAGGCCCGGGCTTACACAAAGACGTCCCTTGCCCTCCTTGAGACCCTGTCCATCATTCGCTTGAGCTCGCTCCGCTCCTCCGAGCCCAGCACATCCAGGGCGTCGCCCAGCGACTCGGGCGAAAAGAGCCTCAGGGCCTCGATCTTGTCCAGGAGTTCCTCGCCCAAGCCGCTGAGACTGAGCCGGGAGGCTCTTCTATCGGTCATGCTGTCCGTCCTGGTCAGCCAGCCCGCCTCCACGCACTTTCTGGCCACCAGGCTCAAGGTGGGCTTGTCCATACCCAGTTCCCCGGCGGCGGCGCTCAAGATCAGGGCGCCCTTTCTGCGGGCTTGCCGAACCAATTGGTATTGTTGGAAAGTAATTCCAAAAGGCTCGAGGGCTGCGGAAGCCTTGCGGCGCCATAAACCGTAGGCCAGACCCATCATCAAATACTCTTCCATTTAGTTAGTATACGAACTATATAACAAAAATTCCAGTTTTTTCCCAAAAGTCCTTGTCATTTTTTGATAATATGGGTATCTTCCATGTGACCCAAGGGGTCATCAATCCAAATAAGCAAGGGAGAGTAACACTATGGCCAAACAGCTGCTTTTCAGCGAGGACGCGAGGCGCAAGCTTCTCGTCGGCGTGGAGACCATTTCCAAGGCGGTTAAGGTAACCCTCGGCCCCAAGGGCCGGAATGTCCTCCTCGACAAGAAGTTCGGCGCCCCCACGGTAACCAAGGACGGCGTGTCCGTCGCCAAGGAAATCGAACTGGAAGACGCCTATGAGAACATGGGAGCCCAGTTGCTCAAGGAAGTAGCCACCAAGACCAACGACATCGCCGGAGACGGGACCACCACCGCCACCGTCCTCGCCTATTCCATCGTCAAGGAAGGTCTCAAGGCCGTCGCCGCGGGCATGGACCCCATGGGGCTCAAGAAGGGCATCGATCAGGCGGTCACTGTCGCCGTCGAGGAAATCAAGAAGAACTCCAAGGAAATCATCGAGAAAGAGGAAATCGCCAACGTAGCCTCCGTGTCGGCCAACAACGATACGGCAATCGGCGGGCAGATCGCCGACGCCATGGAGAAAGTGGGCAAGGACGGCGTCATCACCGTGGAAGAGTCCAAGACCATGGAGACCACCATCGACTTCGTCGAAGGCATGCAGTTCGATCGCGGTTACACCTCTCCCTATTTCGTCACCAACCGCGATTCCATGACCACGGTCTTCGAAAACCCCCTCATCCTCATCCACGACAAGAAGATCTCCAACATGAAGGATCTTCTTCCCCTGCTTGAGAAGATCGCCCAGACCGGCAAGCCTCTTCTCATCATCGCCGAGGATATCGAAGGCGAAGCCCTGGCCACCCTCATCGTCAACCACCTGCGCGGCACCCTGAACGTCTGCGCCGTCAAGGCCCCCGGCTTCGGCGACCGCCGCAAGGCCATGCTCGAGGACATCGCCATTCTCACCGGCGGCGAAGTCGTTTCCGAAGAACTGGGCCTCAAGCTCGAGAATACTTCCGTGTCCCAGCTGGGCAACGCCAAGACCGTCAAGGTGGACAAGGACAACACCACCATCATCAACGGCGCCGGCAAGCAGAAGGATATCCAGGACCGCATCGCCCAGATCAAGAAGCAGATCGAGGAAACCACATCCGACTACGACCGCGAGAAGCTCCAGGAGCGCCTGGCCAAGCTCGCCGGCGGCGTGGCTGTCATCAATGTCGGCGCGGCCACCGAAGTGGAGATGAAAGAGAAGAAGCACAGGGTGGAAGACGCTCTCTCCGCGACCCGCGCGGCCATCGACGAAGGCATCGTGGCCGGCGGCGGCATCGCCCTCATCCAGGCCGCCCTGGCCCTGGAGAAGTTCAATATCAGCAAGTTCTCGGACGACGAGAAAGTCGGCTTCAGGACAGTCAAGCGCGCCCTCGAGGAACCCATCCGCCAGATCGCCGAGAACGGCGGCGTGGACGGTTCAATCATCGCCGACAAGGCCAAGACCTCCAAGAAGGGCGTCGGCTTCGACGCCTCCAAGGGCGAATGGGTGGACATGATGAAGGCCGGAATCATCGATCCCGCCAAGGTCACCCGCAGCGCCCTGCAGAACGCCGCCTCCGTCGCGGCCCTCCTCTTAACCACCGAGTGCGCGGTCACCGACCTGCCCGAAAAAGAGAAGCCCGCCATGCCCGCCGGCGGCGGCATGGGTGGCATGGGCGGAATGGACTACTAATACTAACAGTTCCGCTCCGAATGATACCAAGACCCTGCCTGCGGGCAGGGTCTTTTATTTAAGCTTAAGCCCATTCCGCCCACGTTTCGGCGTTCCCGCGAATCCGGTTTTCCGGGTTCACCGGGCCGCGCGCCGGCGCGGCAAGGGATGGACTACTAAATCAGTCCAACTCCCAAAGCAGCGGCCAGAGGGCGTCCTTTCGGGCGTCTTTTCCCGTCTCCGACTTATTTTCTTCCAGAAACCGAAATTCCCAGCCGCTTCATTTTGCTCTGCAGGGTGCTCGGTTTGAGTCCAAGGCTGACGGCGGCCCCTCCGGGGCCGTAAATCTTGCCTCCCGAGCGCTCCAAGGCATCGAGGATATGCCGACGTTGGGCTTCGTCGAGGGTTGCCGAGACAAAAACCTGCGGTTCGCCGTGATGGGGTGCCGGCTTGCTTTCCCCGGCTTCACGCTTGCCCGAGCTCCCTGCGCCCAATTCCTGAGCCCCGATCGCTCCACCCCGGGATAGGATGGCTGCGCGTTCGATGGCGTTGCGAAGTTCCCGCACATTGCCCGGCCAGGACCTGGATTCGATAAGGTCCAGGGCATCGGCCTGGAAGCGCAGGCCTGACCAGCCAGGCCTGGATCTGAGGCGAGAGAGGAAAAGCTCGGCTATGAGCACAGCATCTCCTCCGCGTTCCCGCAAGGGTGGCAGGCGCACTGGGAAGACTGCTATCCGGTAATAAAGATCCTCCCTGAAGTCCCCCCGTTCCACCTCCAAGGAAAGGTCCTTGTGAGTGGCCGCGATGATACGCACGTCCACCGCTACGGAACGTTCGCCTCCCACGCGCTCGAACCTGCCTTCCTGGATCGCCCGCAGGAGTTTCGGCTGGATCTCGGACGGCAGATCGCCGATTTCATCCAGAAAAAGAGTTCCCCCGTCGGCCAGTTCGAACCTCCCCTTCCGCAGGGCCTGGGCGCCGGTAAAGGAGCCCTTTTCGTGGCCGAAGAGCTCGCTCTCGGCCAGCGCAGGGGGAAGGGCGGAGCAGTTGACCGCCACGAAAGGCTGGTTCGCCCTGGCTGAGAGTCTGTGCAGAAGCCGGGCGGCCTCTTCCTTGCCCGTGCCCGTCTCTCCCTGGAGAAGGACGGGGCTATCGGTGGCCGCCACGAGCTTGAGGGAATCCAGGACTTCGAGCCAGGCGGGAGAATTGCCGGCCAGATTCTTGAATACCTCCGCATCTGCGCCGAGAAGACGGTTTCGTTCCTCGGCCAGACGGCCGGCTTCCTCCTTCAAGACCCCCGCTTCCTCGGCCTGGGCAAGGGCTACGGCGATAAGCCTGGAAATCGCCCCGATAAAGCGGACGATCTCGGAAGAAAAAACCCCGCAGCTCCTGTGATCGAGGGTCAGAAGGCCAATAGGCTTGCCCTCCAGCATGAGGGGGGACGCAAGGCAGGAATGTCCTTGGGGCAGGTCCAGCACTTCCGCATAGGTGTCTATATGATCCTCTTCCGCTCCGAAAAGATGGGGAGAACCCACCTGGAGCAAATCGACCAAGTCCGGCCTTTGGGAAAGCGCGATCGAATAGGAAGAAAGCCTGGAGCCCGCCAGGGGGCCGCGGGTCTTCTTGACCGAAAGTTTGTCCCAGCCTTCAAGCATGAGCACCACCGCCAGTTCGTAATCGACCAGCTCCCCGATGCTTTCCAGGACGATTTCCAGGGTTTTTTCCGGACTCAGGCTTGTCCTGCTCCCTCCATTCATGCCGTCTCCTTGTCATGAAAAGTCGGTGATACCGACTTTTCGGTGGAACTATACCGAAATTCCGGTGGCATTGCCAAGCCTCGTTGCTCACATATGCAAAAAATCCAGTATTCGCAAGGCTTTTTACCGACCTCAATTTTGGCACGGATATTGCTTTTATATTAAAAAAACAGGCCAAGAGCCACAAAGGAGAATCATTATGGATCAGAACGAAGTGACAACCATGCCTCGGATCGGCGAAAAAGCCCCGGCCTTCAAGGCCGTGACAACCCAAGGGGAGATCGATTTTCCCAAGCAGTACGAAGGATCCTGGGTGATCCTCTTCAGCCATCCCGCCGACTTCACCCCCGTCTGCACCTCGGAATTCATGACCTTCGCCACCCTGGAGCCTAAGTTCGCCGAACTGAACTGCAAGCTCGTCGGCCTTTCGGTGGATGGTCTCTACAGTCATATAGCCTGGCTAAGGACCATCAAGGAAAAGATCGAGTACAAAGGCATGAAGGATGTGGAGGTCACCTTCCCCCTGATCGAGGATATCACCATGGAAGTGGCCAAGAAATACGGCATGATCCAGCCCGGAGAAGCGACCACCAAGGCTGTCCGCGCCGTTTTCGTCATCGATCCCAAGGGAATCATCAGGACGATAATCTACTACCCGCTCTCCCTGGGCAGGAACTTCGACGAGCTTCTACGGGTGGTCCAGGCCCTCAAGACCGCCGACGAGTTCTCCATCGCCACCCCCGCCGATTGGCGCCCCGGCGACGACGTCATCGTGCCCACCGCCGGTTCCTGCGGCGTAGCCAAGGACAGGATGGACGGTAAGCAGGAAGGCGTGGAGTGCAAGGACTGGTTCTTCTGCACCAAGAAGCTGGACAAGGAAAAGGTCCTTTCGGCGATCGTCAAGAAATAAGAATCAGTAAGAAAAGCTATTTCGATGGGGCTATCCTGGTAGATTCCGGGACAGCCCCTTTTTTCTGTTTCCGTTCTGCGCAGAAGCAATAAAGCAAGTACACCCACGCTTCGGTCCCAGCCGGCGCCCTGCGGGGAAGATCTTTGGAGAAGGACCCGTGGCATTCTCCAAATACGAGGGCGGACCAGCGTCGCAGAGAGCCGCTCTACGGACAATACTTGCTGCCATGCCACCGGCCAGCTCTCAGCACCGTCTCTCCCCATCCACATCCGCGAAATCGATCACGACGCTCCTGCCGTCCCGCAGCCCGAGACGGGCGCCCAGGGCCGAACAGCTCGGCGTGATGTCCATGATCTGGATGGAGCGGATCGGATCCAGCTCCTCTTCGGTCCAGGCTCCATCGTCGGTACGGTGCAAAAGGACGCTTATCATGAGTTCCATGGCGGGGTTCTTGGCCAGGCGTTTCCTGTGGGCGTAAATGACGGTGCTCTCGTCGGTTTCGGCGTTTCGTCCGGAGTGGACCCGCGCCCGGAGATCGTCCCAGCCGGAGTAGGCTACTAAAGCTACTCGTCTACCGGCGATGGCGGCGGTGATCACCTTGCGCCGGGCGTCGCCGAAGGTTTTCGTGACCGCCGCCGACCCGCCCAGATGCGGCAGACCGTAACAGCCCAGGGTGAGTTCGTGCTCGAAGGCCAGGCGCGAGCGGTCCACCCGCAGGACCCCTCCGGGGAGGCTGAGTTCCGCCAGGTCGATGATGTAGCCCACGCCGTTGTTGGGGGGCTGGCGCATGATAGCCTGGCGATACAAAACCCCTTTGCGGATACCGTTGTAGACCATGCTCTTCGAAATGCTGTAGTCGGCCCTGGCGGCGGCTTCGTTTCCGATAGTCCTGCCCGTAAGGTAGAAGTTGATGTCCTCGCCCCGCAGGTCCCGGGGGTCAAGGCTCCGGAAGGCGTATTCCATGGCCGTGCCGCCTTCGGGATCGTGGTCCTCCCAGGGAAAATGGGTGTTGTAGGACAGCTTGGAATAATTGGGATCGTCGTAGTAGGTCTTTCCGGGCACTATCTCCGAAGCCCCCGTCTTGCCGTGGTTTACCAGGACGAGGCCGGGCTTTTCCAGCACGGAAATCCGGGAAGCGGTCCCGAGCTCGGGCCAGAAGCCCTCGTTCTCCCTGGCGGTCCAGAAGGGCGAGTCGTCGGGCAGGGCCAGGCAGATGAAAGGCAGGAACATTAAAAAGGGGCTGCCGGGGCAGGAGTAGTTCTGGACCATGTACTCCCTATGGCCATAGAAGCCCAGGGCGGGAATATCGTTAAAGTAGAAGTCCTGGCGCGACACGAACTGGAGGATGGAGCCGGAGCAGAGCCGCCTGGCCCAACCGGGGTCCAGGGGAGAGCCGTCCTTCAACATAAAGGAGACGGGGAATCCGCCGGAGATCCAGGTGCGGTAGCAGATCGAACGGGCCCACATATTGATATAACCATCCCGGGCGAAGAAATTGGGATAGGTTTTCATCATCTCGTAGGCCGAACGCTCTATCGTGGCCGCGATCTCGGGGTAGTGCTCGTCGCCGAAGGCCCTGCACCAGATGGTTCCGTACACGATAAAGAGGCTGATCGTGTAGTAGTTATAGGTCTGCTCCAGATACCAGCCCTCGCCGGAATGATAGGAGACCACCCAGAGCAAATGGCTTTTGAGCAAATCCTCGTCGATCCGATATCCATGTTTTTTCAAAAAGGACAGGGCCACAAGATTGAAGATGCGCCAGTTGTTCTGCGTCGTCCTGTGGTGGGCCCAGGCGGAAATGCAAGCCGCCATTTCGTCTTTCTGCCGCTGGGTAAAATAAGGCCAGATCACGTCGGGCAACAACAGGAGCGTCTTGAGCAGCCCGCCGAATTCGCAGGTGAACTGGTAAGTGGCGTCGGGCATATCCTCGGGCAGAGGAAGGGACTGGGGATTGCCGGGGGTGAACATCTTGTACAGCTGTCCGCAATAGTAATCCCTAAGCCTGATCCCCCGTATCTCGACCTCGGGCTCCACGTGCATAAGGGGAGCGGCCAGTGTCAGGGTGCGCTCCAGGGATTCGAACTCGTGGGAGCGAAAGCGCCAGGGGGGGGAATCGACCTGGGGATAGGTTTTCCCGGGGACGATAGGAAAGGCGAAGGGAGTGTCCTTGTCCGCCACGTGGGTGAAAGCCCGTTCGAGCAGATATTTCGCACAATCTATGTAATGCCGCTTGGTCATGCCCGTATAGGGGCTGGCGCGGAAATCGGGATCCTTCACGTTAAAGGCTGCATCCATCGATCTAGTCTCCTTATGCTCACAGCGCGTCGATGTAGTATAAGACATTTTTGCTAGAACTTCCCGAAGATCATATTGGGAATCCAGGTGACGAGGCCTGGAAAGAAGACAAGCAGGCAGAGCTCCGTCATAATGGCGATGAAGAAGGGAATCGCCGCCCTGGTGTAGTCCTCCACCTTGCAATCCATGATGCCGCAGACCGAATACAGGGCGGCGCCTATAGGGGGCGTCATGACGCCCAGGGTGACCACGGTGGCCATGAGCACGCCGAAATGCACCGGATCCACCCCCAGGCTTTTAACCATGGGTAGGAAGATCGGCGTCAAAAGCAGGAAATTCACGTTGCTGTCCACGAACATTCCGGTTATGAAGAGGAAGACGAGCATGATGATCACCAGAAGCTGGGGATTGGTGGTTATGCCGAAGATAAATTTACTCAAAGCCACAGGGAGCTGAACCCAGGTGAGCGCCCATTGGAAAGATCCCGAGAGCGCTATGATAAGCATGATAGCCCCGTTGTCCTTGAAGCTGGTCACCAGGGCGTTCTTGAATTTTTCCCAAGTCAGTTCCTTATAAACGAACTTGCCGATCAGAATGGCGTAAATGACAGCGAAGGCGCCCGATTCCGAGGGAGTGAACACGCCGAACCTTATGCCGATGATCAGGAGAACAGGGAAAAGCAGGGCCCATATCGAGTCCTTGAGGTTCCCCAAAAGCTCCTTCGGGCTCAGCTTAGGCGCGTCCGGTCTCGGGGGATCGTATCTGTGGTAGCGGCTGGTGATTGAGGTGGTCGCCATCAGAAAGCTCATCATCAGGATCCCGGGGATGATTCCTCCCGCGAAGAGCCGGCCGATGGACACCTCGCCGACAAAACCGAAAATGATAAAGCCGAGGCTGGGCGGAATGGTGGCCGTTATGAGGGCAGTCGTGCAGTTGACCGCCACGATGTAGCCCTTTCTGTAGCCGATTCTTTGCATCTCGGGGCCGAGGATTCTGGTTTCCATCATGGCGTCCGCCGTTGCGGAGCCCGAAACGCCTCCCATCAGCGTGCTCATAACGACGCTGACCTGGGCGGTGCCGCCATACATGCGACGGGTCAAAAGACGGGCCAGGCTCAAAAGCCTGCTCGTTATGCCCGATACGTTCATGAGGTTTCCGGCGAAAATAAAGAAGGGAACCGCGAGAAACGCGAAGGACTGACTCTGCTGCACCGTCATCTGTACCGCGATTTCAAAGGGCAGCTGAGGTTGGGAGAGGAAATACGCAAAACCCGCGATGCCTATGACAAAGGCGATCGGCATTCCCATGAGCATAAAAACGACGAAGCATACCAAGAGCAGGGTCATTTCCGCCCTCCTCTCGCCATCGGCGCGGCCAGGGGCCTCTGCCCTTCCCCTGAACCATCCGTCCCCCCGGGGTTTTCCTCCTTCGTGCCCTTCGTCCGCCAAAAGATCCTTTTAATTTTCTGGATAGTCGAAAAGAACATCGAAAATGCGGCGACCACCAGACTGAGGGTTACCAGGGCCAAGGGTATAGGCATGGATTGATAGCGGCTCACCCGCTCGGTCCACGCGAGCCTGGCGCCGAAGACGACGATGACGACCAGGGTGGCGGCGATAATGCCGAGCACGACCAGTTCGACCGCCCGCCTGATCCTCGCCGGCAATCTGCGCGTTATCAGGTCGATGCCGATGATCTGGCCTTCGCGCCATGCCACGTCGGCGCCCAGAAAAGCCGTCCATGCCAGACAGAGCATGGCCAGATCGATGTACCAGGACATCGAGAACTTGAAAAGGCGCAGGACGGCGGAAAGGAAGATGAAGAAAATCAAAAATCCGAATCCGATGCCGCAGGCTATTTCCTCAATGCGGCAGAACCATCGGTAGATCTTGCTCATACTGACTCCAAAAGGGTTAAACACGGTGCGCAAGGAGAGGGGAGGAGCCGAAAAATCCCTTCCCCCTCCCCTCTTTCGCTGCTGGGCGACCTACATGCCCAGTTGCTTGAAGAGCTTCTCCTTGAGTCCGGGCGAGAACTTAAGGTCGTTGTTGGTATAAAGGGGCGCTATGGCATCCTGGAATTCCTTGAGATTGACCTCGTTGAGGATAACGCCGTGTTGTTTCATTTGATCGTAGTAGGCGGCCTCATCCTTCTCGGCGATGGTTCCGTACTCCAAAGCCTTGTCGCGGATCGTCTTGAGGAAGAACTGCTTCGCCTCCTGGGGCATGGAGTTGAGGAGCCTGGTGGAACAGACGAAGGAAGTCTGGAGCATGTAGTGTTTGGTCATGGCGATGTACTTGGTCACGTCCCAGAAAGCGGCGCCCGCGGCGGCCGACACCTGGACCTCGGTACCATCCAGGGTTTTCTGCTGTATCGCCGGAAAGACCTCGCCAAAGGATATGGCGATATTGGCGAAGCCAAAGTACTTGGCCAGGGCGTTGCCGATGTCGTTACCGAATCCTCGGATCCTCAGGCCCGAAAGGTCCTTGACCGTCTTTACCGGCTTGGTGGTATAGAAGTTCCTAAAGCCGTTGTACATATTGGCCACGAAGACGATGCCCTGGGCTTCGAGCTTTTTAGACCACTCCTTGAAAAGCTCGGTATCCGGAAGGTTCTTGAGAACCGCCGGGTCCGTGAGGATGTAGGGAGCCATGAGGATGTTGAGGTCGGGAATGGCGAACTGGCTGGCCAGTCGGCCGGGATCCGAAGGCACCACCAGAGGAATCCCCAGCTTGGCCTGGGTTACCAGGGCGTTGGTGTCGCCCGAGAGAGCTCCGGCCACTAGAACCTTGGCGTCGAATCGGCCGTCGGCGTTCAGGACATCGGCCACCGCCTGCATCATCTTGCTCTGGGTCGTCGTCGCGGCCTCGGTGCCGGCGAAGGTTACCGGGATTTTACCAGCCTGGCCGCTTGCCATAGCCACGGAAAAAAATGCTGCCGCAAGCAAGGCGAGCGCTTTTAAAAACTTGTTCCGCTTCATATCTCCTCCTTGGAGTCGAAAGGGTGATGGAAATCTCAGATGCATCCTTGAACGGGATATGCCTGCGGTCAATCAAATATCTTATGAACTTTCTCCAGAGTATTATGATGTTCCTCAAACCTTGTCGAGAATGGAATGGGGGCGGAAATGGAGGACGAAGGAAGCGGCGCGCCAGGCAGGCCCACGGCAACCCCTCGTACGACAAGATTCGGGGAACAAAAAGATGCTTAGATTCCGGCCCGAAATTCCTTTGCCGTCGAGCCGGTCAGCTTCTTGAAGATGCTGCTGAAGTAATTGGGATTGTTGAAGCCAACTTCGTATGCCACCTCGGCGATGCTTTTCTCCGAGGAAGCCAGGAGTTCCTTGGCCTTGTCGATCCGCACCGCGGTAAGGTGGTCCACGAAGGTGAGTCCGGTCTCCTGCTTGAAAAGGCTCAAGAAATATGAAGGACTGATAAACACTTCCTTCGCCACATCCTTGTAGCTCAAGGGTTGTCCATAATTCTCGTCGATATATCTGATCGCGTTCCTTATCAGGGATTTTGAGCGCTTTTCGTAGACATGGGCGACTAGATTGGCTGTCTCCACGACAATCTGAGAAAGCCAGCGCTCGGCGGTCTGGGCGTCCTTGACGTGTCCGATGTCATCGAAGCAATTACCGACCAACTCGTTCAACTTGGCTTCGTCACCCCCGCCGAGGATGGCGGCATCGATCATGGAACCCAAAAGTTCGTAGAGCCGCAGCGTCAGGGCATCGGGCTTCTCCGCGATGAACCGCGTGAATTTTTCCATGAAATCGGAGAAAGCCCGCCGGCTTCCCCCGGGATCGCCCATCTTTATCAACGAGAGGAGCTTTTCCTTCTCTTTGACAGGGTAGGCGTTGATCCTCGGATCCTGTTCGCTGATAGTGTCCACATGGACAATATCAGCGTTCCCGAAATGTTCGGCATATTCCTGGGCGTTTAAGGCTTCGTGATAGGATTTACGCAGATCCTCCACCCTTTCATAGCTCCTGCCTATCCCTATCACGACGCTTCGCTCAAGGTCCCGATCAATCTCTTTCTGGATCTTTTCCAGGATATCCCACATGGCCGTCTTTCCGTTCGGTTCCTTACCGGTGGGCAACCTGAGGGCGATACCGATCCTGCCCTTGGTGAGAGGAAGGGGAAGATAGGCATCCTCGTCGAAAACCCGGGCCAGATGCGTAGTGGCGATTTCAATCGCTTCGTCCATCAAACTCAGTTCCTTGAGGGGCTCCGCTCCGTCCCCTACGATTTTGATCATGACGATAGTGTTCGGGCAGACCTTGCCCAGACAGGAGAGCATGTCGGTCAGCTTGGTCTTGGAAAATGAGCTGAAAGCGACATTGTCAATGATATCTTCTTTTATGAACGGAAGAAGCTTTTCGTACTTGCAATAGACTTCCCTGACATCGATGAGGACGCTCCACCCGAAGAGCGTGGCGCTGAGGATGGAAACGGTATAGTAGATCTCCCATTTCTTGGTGAGAGACCCGACGATAAAGGCGACGGCGAAGATCGAAACCCCGCCGTTGAAAAGAAAATACTTGTTTTTCATTAGCTCGCGGAATGAGGAGCCGAACTTCAGCCTGGTCAGCTTGATCGAGGAGGAGAAGAACATGAGGGCGCCGGTGACCACCTGGACCGCTATGGTTACCTCCCTGCCATAGAAAGGAGGGTTGCGTTCAGGGGTGAGATTGTCGTAGGCCGTCATTCCGGCGAACTGGAACAACACCTTGCTCGACTTCGTGCCCAGGGTATTGAACAGAACATAGGTAAGTCCAAGCAGAACGCCGACAGAGACGACGGAGATCTCCAGACCGCTTTTTCTTCTTTGATTGAAGAGGTCGGAACCAAGAATTATGACCGGGGCTATGACGGCGCAGAGCAGAAAGACCCGGACGTTGACGACGATAAGGGGCGCTGGATGAGGGCCGAGTATCAACTGCAGGGGTCTCCCGAGGGAAAAAATGCTCATGCAGACCAGGAAAACTATAAAATACCAATATGAACTCACCCTGGAAGGGTTGGCGATTATGAAATACACGAAATACAAGAGAAAAAACAGCCCGGCGATCAGAGGGGCTATGATATTGGAGAATAACGACATCGTTTCATACCCGGCTTTGTTTCATTATCGCCCAATCATCCTAGGCGGGAAACCGGCGGGCGTCAAGGAAGTTTCTCGATCGATCCGGCGAGCTGGGCGAATTCGGCCAGGATCATGGCCGTCAGCCCCCAGACGATCTTATCGCCGAAGCGGAAACAGGGCACGTCCCAGGTCCTTCCCTTCCTATGAAGGGGAAAGGTGGACCGGCTAGAGGAATCCAGGAGGCTTGAAAGAGGTACTTCGAAGAGGGAACTGGCCTCCCCTCCGTTGAGCTTGTAATTCGGCGGTGTCTCTACGCAGGCCAGGAAGGGGTGGACCAAGTACTTCGAAGGGAGGACGAAGATAGGGCTCAGGGAAAGATGAACACTCGCGGCGGTCACCGTAACGCCCAATTCCTCCCTGGTTTCCCGAAGGGCCGCGTCGAGGGCTGTTTCATTCGGTTCCAGACCGCCGCCGGGCAGGGCGATCTGCCCGGGATGGTGCCGCATTCCTTCGGGCCTTTCGAGCAAAGGAAAGCTCGGGCCCCGCGGTCCGCGGTGCAGAAGAATAAGGACCGCGGCGTCCCTCTCCCCTCCCCGTTTCTGCCGCAGGGCGAGCGACTCGGCCTCTTCGATAAAGGGAGGCAGCATGAGCCTCCAGGCCGAAGGCCCGGGCAGGCTCATGTCCCGAAGCTTTTCCAAAGGAAAAGAATATATACAGGATACAGCCGAGCCGAGAGCGTCGTTGTTTAACATTCGAAACCGCGGAGCCGCTGAGCCTCTACCTCCCGAGTCCGGGGATGAAGCCCAGCCAGCCCAGGAAGTATGCCGCGATCAATACTCCGACCAGGAGGAGGATGGTGAAATAAAGCCCCCAGGGCTTTTTCTTTTCCGCAAAGGGATCAGCCATTTGGCGGCTCGCTCCGGGGGGCAGCGCTGCCAGGTGGCTAAGGCTGCCGCCAAAGGGCACGTTTACCTTGAGCCGGGAGTTCACCGCCCAACCTTCGGCGTTGAGCAGGGGACCGATATTGCGTTTTCGCAACTTCATATATGCGAGGATCATGGAAGGGCCGGATATGAGGAGAAGAATGCCCAGAACACCCACAGGTATCCATATACCCATGCCCACGAAGAGCGTGAGAATTCCGGTGACCATGGCGCCGATGCTGCCCAGGGCGACGCCGATGGCGGCCACAGTGCCGACATCCATTTTCTTGGGCGCCAGCTGTTCGGGCTTGGCTTCGGCCTTCCCCGCCTGGGCTGCAGTTTCCCCCGCCGCCTTCATCTTATTCATGCTGGCGGCTTCGGCCGAAGCGGCACGCTTCATCGCCATGTCTTCCAGGGTTTTCACCAGCCACTTATAGGGGCTGAAGAAGGCTTCCCTGATGCTTATAGGCTGGGTAACCACCTTGGTGATCACCGCATCCCAACTCTCTCCCTCGGTATCGTAAAAGATTCCGTTTCTGCCCACAAAGATATTGTCCGCATCTCCGGCGGTAAGGCCAGCGACGATGGACTTTTTTTTGCCGTTTTTCTGGCTTAAATCGCAGTACAGCAGGTACATGGAGGCCAAACCCGCCATGGTTCCATGGGCCCCCGGATTTTTCACATCCATGCAGAACTCCAACTCCCGGGCGTCGAGGAAGAGCTTGCCGGACTGGAAAATGCCCTTCTTTCGCAAATAGAAGTTGTCGAAGTTCACAAAGTTCTTGAGAATGACAATAAAATCCCGCTTTATAAAAAGAAGGCTCCTGAGATTTTTTAGCGCTTCCGCATCCGCCGCCTTGGCGAGGTCCTTTTCGATGAGCGCGCGCACCGCATCCGCCTGGCCAACATCCGCCGAACCGGCAAGGACGGCTTCGCCGAGGGCGCAGACTTCCGCCGCAGGCTTTCGCCCGAGCCAAGCGGCATAAGTCTCGACGCGGGCGGCAAAACCCTCCCAAGTCGCCTGGCAAACCGCCTTCGCCTTCTCGGCGCCCATAAGATCGAGGAACTCGGCTACAGCTACGGCATAATTCGGATGCATGGCCGAATCCGGATAGAGGAGGCCTTCGGCATTGGGAAGCGCCAGCGGAAGCTGGGCGAGCTCCGGCGAGTCCGCGGGAAGATTCTTAGCGAGCGTCGAAGCCATAGAGGCTTCGAGAGCGGCGACCGCGCCGGGCGATTTGGACATGGCTAAGACCCTGCAACGCCTAAAATAATCGTTCACGGGCTCCCTGATCTGTTTATAAAGCGCTACCGCCTTTTCTCCCTTGGCCTGATCGGAGAAAGCGTCCGAGAAGGCGGGCAGCTCGGAGGACCAAGTCCTGTAAGCCTCGAGGTCGGCCAGGAACCTATCCAAGGCAGGAACATCGACGCCGGGATTCCCGCTGGCATCGTCGGCCTTATAGCCTTGGGCGACTAGATATTCCAGAAAGGCTTTAAGCTTCCCGCCCTTCGCTGATCCGGGAACGACCACCCCATCGCCGTTAAAAGGAAGCGCGGAGAATGAGGCTATGGCCTTGTCCAGGGCAGCCAGGTCAACGCTGGCATCGCCGGAAGTGCCACCGTTGATGGAAAGAACCTCGGCGAGGGAGGCCCGGATCCCTTTGTCCAAAACCTGGGTCGCCGAAAGCGTATCGCTGCCATCGAGCAGGCAATCCAGGCTGTTCAGTTTTGTCTTGAGCTCTTCGACGCAGTTAAGAATATCCGGCACCCTGATCTTTCCGTCCTTATCCGCATCCAGGTAATCGAGGCTTTCCTTGATACCGGGCTGGGCGGCGGGCATGGCGAGGGCGGCCCAAAGTTTTTGATCCAAATGGGCCAGGTTGGCGATATCCTCGCCTTTTTTGATCACGACCTGGTCAACCCCGCCAATGCGGGCGAAGGTCCAATTGCTGCCGGATGTCTTCATATTTTCGGCTCCTTAAGGTATTCAGTGACTATTGGGGAACGCGAATTAAAGTATTGTTTTTTTTTCACATTTTCGCAAGTGGAGAAAAACAGGCGGCAAAGAGCCAAAGTCGAGCCGCTCTATTTGACCCTGAACCACCGCTTTGGCTATACTATAGATGATTACGCATAAAACGGACTGTCCACCATATACCAAGGAGCAATCATGAGCGTCGAAGTCACCCTGACATCAGCGAATTTCCAAAAGGAAGTGCTGGAGTCCACCATTCCTGTTCTTGTGGATTTTTGGGCCGAGTGGTGCATGCCCTGCAGAATGATAGCCCCCTCCATAGCTCAGATCGCGGAGGCGTACAAAGGCAAAGTCAAAGTTGGCAAGGTGAACGTCGACGACGAGGGCGATATCGCTTCTCAGTACGGCATTATTTCCATTCCCACCCTTCTTTACTTCAAGGACGGTCAAATGATTAAGCAAAAGGTAGGAGCCCTGCCCAAGCACGAGATCGAAAACTTTATCAAGGCCTGAGCGTAGCCGGCCCGGGATTTTCCGGAGTTACGGAGAACCGGGCTTGCCGGCTTTTCGGCCGCCCTTTGCGGCCAGGGCCCCCGGCTCCAGGCTACCGGGACTCTGGGACCCGCTTTCGCCTATATACCAAGAACCCTTACCTTTCGACTCCTTCCTGAGACAGTGAAGAGGTCTGGAGCTTGAGCTCTTCCACAGCAGCGCCTCCTCCCAAAGGGGTGGCTCGGAACAGTCCCAGATTCCCCGGGAAGCCATTTCGCCAAGAAGCATTGAGATTTTCGAAGAATCGACCTCGCCAAGCTTTCCTTTTTCGGCAAAGAACACACCGTCCTCCACGGGATCGGAGGCTCGGCTGCGCAGGACGATGACGCCTGTGGCATCGGGGATTCCCCCGCCGGAAGCCCAGAAGTCTCTCCCCCCGGGATGCGCGTCCACCCCGCCCGAGAGACCGCGATCGTCGCCGCATTCGTCTTTTTCTTCCGGAACCCCCTCCGGCAGACAATGGAGCACTATCAGCTCACCGACACGCACGAAGCAGGGCGGAAAAGAATAGCTGACTACTTTGACCGTGCTGCTCCACTGCAACTGGATCCCGCCCAGATTGCCGGCCTCCTCCACCAGCAGCTCGATATAATCCCTATGGAAGTTGCTTGCCGCCGTGTTCTTGCATGGCTGGACCTCGTTGAGCCGCAGCTTTGCCGGAATAGGGTTAAAACCGACAAAACCGAAGAGAAATCTTGTGCTGTTGCCTGCGGCATCTTTAACCTCCCCTAAAAGGCTGCATTCCCTCCCAGGTTCGGCCTCGGGATTCAGCCCGACCTTCAGCAACGGGCCTTCAGCGCTCGGAGTGGCGGAAATCTCCGCAGGATGGAAGGAAAAACTGCCCAGTACCGGAAGGACATCTTCGTCGAAGAGGATTGTGAAGCTGTGGGCGTCTGTTTGCCCTGCGTCCACGACCGATGGAGGGCGGATATCCCCGAGTGGCAAGAGAAGCTCCGACGCTTTAGGCGAGCAAGCCCACAGGCTGAGACAAAGCGCCAGGACCTTCCACATTGGCAACGAACCTCCCATGCCTGTAACGCCCCACGCCGAGACTCTTGCTTCAATATTGCCGCGGACCCTTTTTCGCGGGTAAGATATGTCAATGAATATCCTAATAGCCAACGACCATGGCGCGGTCGATCTCAAAAAAAGAATCGAGCTGTGGTTATCCCAGAAAGGCCATACAGTCAGAAATCTCGGAGTCGATAGCGAAGAACGGGTGGATTATCCGGACATAGCCAGGATGGCGGTGCAAGAATTCAAGCAAGGGGGATTCGACTTCGGCATCCTTCTCTGCGGAACAGGAATAGGCATCTCCATTGCGGCCAACAGGCAGCCCGGCATTCGCTGCGCCCTCGTTCACGACAGCTTTACCGCGCTCATGGCCAAGGAGCACAACAACGCCAACTTTATCGCCCTGGGCGGCAGGGTCCAGTACAGGGAGAGGCCCGAGGATCTTCTGGAGGTATTCATGAACGCCCGTTTCCAGGGGGGCCGGCATGAGGAACGGGTGGAAAAAATCGACAAACTTTGAGCCTGTCCGTTATCGTTCGCCATTCGAGGGCCCGTCGCGGCGAGAAGCAGGACTACCCTCAGGGCGAAGCGAAACACGCCAATGCTTTAGTTGCCAAGGCGGCCAAACCCTCAGGGTCCTCGACCTGGGAAGCTCCGTAAAATGCGGCTCCATAGAGCCCGGCCTTATGTGAAAAACGGGCCTTTTCCACCCGGCAATCCTTCCATCCATCGTGGTAGACGAGCTTCGGCAAAAGCTCCTGGACCCTCGAACAGAGATGGGGAGCTCCTTCAATAACACCGCCGCCCAAAACCAGGGTATCCGGGGCCAGGAGGGCCATCCCGATAGCGGCGGCCCGCGCAAGCGCCGCCGCGGCGATGGAATCGACGAGCTTTGCCAAAGAGTCGCCCCGCGCGTAGGCGGCGTACACATCGTGCGCATTGAGCTGCTCCCCGGCGCGCGCGCGGGCCGCCAACGCGGAGCCCTCCAAGGATTCGCCCAAGCCCCGGGGCTCCAAGCTGCCCAGTCCAGCGTCTCTGCCTAAAGCCAGATCGGCCGCGATCCTTCCCATCGATGGCCCCGAAGCGTAGGCTTCGGCGCAGCCGGCAACGCCGCAGGCGCAGCGTCTTCCTCCGGGTTCGATGATGCTGTGGCCGATCTCCACCGCCCTGTCGTTGCAACCGCCCAGTATTCGGCCATCCTCCACGAAACCTCCGCCTATACCGGTTCCGAGACCGATGAAGAGAAGCGCCCAGGAGCTGTCCGATCGGGCGACCCACTCGGCGTAGGCGGCCAGGTTGGCGTCGTTCCGCACTACACAGGGAGCCCCCGCCATCGCCGCGACGGCTTCCCCCAAACCCGTTCCGGCCCAGCCGGAGATATTCGCCGCCATTCCAACGACCACCCCGGCCCTGTCCACGCCGCCGGGGCTGCCCACACCCATCGAAGAGAGAGGGCCGAGGCTTGAAAGCTCTTTCACCAGATCGGCGACGATGCGAAGCACCGCGTCCCTTCCTTCGCCGGCCGGGGTGTTTCGCATCGCCTCGATCCGCAAAACCCCGGATTGATCCAGGACGATCCCTTTCAGACCCTGGCCGCCAATATCTATGCCGGCATAGTACTTTTCCATCCACGGACCCCTGGCTTATACCAGCGCGTAATGCTGATTCACCCTGACAATTTCCACCGAAGGGAATCCCGCCCCCTGAAGTTTGCCCTTCAAGGATTCCAGCGCCTTGGACTCGCCGTGGACCAGGAATATGGTTTTGAGGTTTTTCGTATCCGTCGCCGAAAGCCAATCCAAGGTCTCCCGCCAGTCGGCATGGGCCGAAAACGCATCGATGGTTTTGACATTGGCGGCCACCTTATAAAAATCACCGTGTATCCTTACTTCCTTTGCCCCATCCATGATCCTGCGTCCAAGGGTGCCCTCGGCCATATAGCCTACGATGAGGATCGTGTTTTGGGGCTTGGAAATATTATGGATCAGATGATGCTGAATCCGCCCCACCTCGCACATTCCATCCGCCGAGATAATGATCATCGGCTCCTTCGCCTCATTCAGGGCTTTCGAATCCTCCACGCTCCGGGAAAAATGCAGACTGGCGAAGCCGAAGGGATTTTTCGAGTGGGTGGTAAAGGCCTCATGGGTCTCCTTATCGTAGCATTCGGGGTGAATGCGGAAGATTCCCGTGGCGTCCACCGCCATGGGCGAATCCACCCAAATGGGAATATCCGGGATTCTCCCCTGGTCCAGAAGCAAATGGAGGGTGAAGACAAGCTCCTGAGTTCGTTCCACCGCGAACGCGGGAATAATCACCTTCCCCCCGGCCTCGGCGGTGGACCTGACGACTTCGGCAAGCCTTTCGACCGCGTCGCTGGTGTTTTCATGCAGCTTGTCACCATAGGTACTCTCCAGCACAAGGTGATCCAAGCCGTCCAGCTGTTCGGGGTCGCGGATTATCGGCTTGTTCTTCCGCCCCAGGTCGCCGGAAAAGCCAAGCACCCGCTGAGCGCCGTTTTTCGCCTTCAACGTCATGCGAACCAGCGCCGAACCCAGGATATGCCCCGCATCCCGGAACTCCACGCTCGCCCCCTCCGCGATATTGATCGGTCTGTGGTAATTGATCGTTACAAACTGACCCATGGTTTTCACCACGTCCAGATCGTTATAGAGAGGTTTCCAGTCGAATTTTTCGTTCCTCTTGGCCGCCTGACGGGAAAGATAATCCGCGTCCCGGGCCTGGATGTGAGCCGAATCCATCATGACAAGGTTGGCGAGATCCCTGGTGGCGGCCGTGGCGAAGATGTTGCCGGAAAAACCTTTCTTGACCAGGTACGGCAAAAGTCCGCAGTGATCGTAATGGGCATGGGTGAGCACCACCGCGTCCACCGATCCAGGCTCGACATCTCCAAGAAGGGCTCGGTTTTTCGCGTCCGATTCCGCCCTCCTTCCTTGGAAAGCTCCGCAATCCACGAGGATCCTTTTACCCTCGAACTCCACCAGGTGTTTCGAACCCGTGACCTCGCCCGCGGCTCCCAGCGATCTGATATGTACATCCATACGCTTACTATATCACCGATAGCGCTCTTGTACTTGCAGAATTCGCCATTCTCGGCGTACTATCTTTTTCAGCATGGCCGATCGGAGAATCCTGAACGTCGAAAAGCTCGCCTCGGGCGGGGACGGCATCGCGTTTTCCGATGGTCAGGTCGTCTTTATCCCTTTCAGCATCCCCGGCGAGCGGCTTCTCTGCCATATTACCGAAGAGACTGCGGATTTTCTTCGGGCGGAAATCCTGGAAAACCTTTCGGCTTCCCCATATCGGGTCGCAGCCCCCTGCCCGCTTTTTGGCGATTGCGGAGGCTGCGATCTTCAACACATCGAATACTCCCGGCAGTTGGAATTGAAGGGACAAATTTTCGCGGAATCCCTCAGCAGAATAGCCAAGCTTCCGGAACAAGAGTTCAGCCTTCGGGCATCGGCTCCCTATGCCTATCGGAATAGGGTGGAACTTCACGTAACCGCGGACCAGGGATTCGGTTATATGAAACGCGGCTCGGGCAATGCCATACGGGCTCCGGGGTGCCCGATCGCCGCCAAGCCCATTTCGGACTGGCTAAAAACCCAGAACAGAAAGGGCAAACCCTCGAAAGAGCTTCAAGCCCGAATAGGACCGAAAGAACGGTTTGTGCTCTTTGCCCAGTCCGGGCCCCTTAAGATCGAGGGGCTCGATGCGAAAGCTCAGGCTCTCGTGGGCGGCCGCTCCTACCGCTTCCCCTTGAGCCATTTTTTTCAGAGCAATCTTACGATGACCGAGCTTCTGCTGCGCGAAGCCTTATCGGGAATTTCCGGTACCCGGGCGCTGGATCTCTACGCCGGGGCCGGCCTTTTTGCCGCCGGGCTCGCCGAATCCTTTGACGAAGTCACCTTGGTCGAAAGCGACACGCTGTCCCTGGAAGCCGCCAGGGAAAACGTAAACGCCCGCAAGGCCCGGTTCGTTCCCACCGAGGTGGAGGAGTGGATCCGGGCCGAATCGGCCCGATCCCGCCGTGGCGCGGCGGCGCCTATAGACTGGATCGTCGCTGATCCGCCCCGAAGCGGCCTTTCTCCGTCAACCAGAACATGGCTGAAAAACGCCGCTGTCGGCGGCATGAGCTATATTTCCTGCAACCATGCCACCATGGCCAGGGATCTGGGCGATCTCTGTTCCTCCGGTTGGAAAATCGATTCTCTGACTGTATTCGATTTCTATCCGCAAACAGGACATATCGAGGCTTTGGCGCGCCTGTCGCCGCCCAAAGCCCCTAAAACAGGAGGCTAGAATGAAGCGAAGCGGACCATTCAAGGGAAGAACGATTTCCGTGGTCAACGACCTTTCCTTGGACGAACAGCGGTATCTGTACCGCAAATCCCGGGAACTCAAGTCCCTCGCCATGGCCGGCGGCGATTGCGGCGCGTTCAAGATCAACGACCGGGATTATCAGGTTTATCTCATTTTCATGGAAGACTCTACGAGGACCAGGGAATCCTTTCGCAACGCCGCGAAATTCCTGGGCGCCAGGACGAACGTCTTCGACGCCGCTTCCAGCTCCTTCAATAAAAACGAATCCATCACGGACGCGATAAAAATGCTCTACGGCTATTCCGCCGATTCCTGTTTCGTAATGCGCACCAAGCTGGAAGGGACCTGCCGCTGGCTTGAGCAAGCCCTGGCCCGCTACGCCGAGCTTTCGGGAAAACCCCGACCCGGCTTCATCAACGGGGGCGACGGAAAGCACGAGCACCCAACCCAGGAATTACTGGACGAGTTTTCCTTTCTCGAGCACACGCAATGGAAGGAAGACCATATTCACCTGGCGCTGACCGGGGACCTCTACCACGGCCGCACCATTCACTCCAAGGCCGATGGGTTGCGAATATTCAAGAACGTCGAGGTCGATCTCATAGCGCCCGAACTCTTATCCATGCCTCCCTATTATGTGGAAAAAATGAAGAACAACGGCTTTTCGGTGCGACAATTCCAGTCCCTGGACGAATACTTGGCCTCCGGCAAGGTGGCCCCGATCTGGTATTTCACCCGCCTCCAACTCGAACGGATGGGCGAGTCGGTCCTCGAACGGGCGCCCAGTCTGAGGCGCAGCGTAACCTTCAGAAAGGATATGCTGGGACTCCTTCCCGAGGGCACTCGCTTCTACCATCCTCTTCCCAGGGACCGGATGCATCCCACAATCCCCTCCTTCCTGGACGATCTGCCGCTCAACGGATGGGACGCCCAGTCCGCTAACGGTTACTGGACCAGGATCGTGGAAATCGGCATGGTTTCGGGCCTCCTCGGCCAGGACTTCGAGGGCGCCTTCGCCATGGAGCCCGAGATCGTCGAAGATTTCATCCTCGAAGCCGCGGTGCTGGAACACCGAAAGCCGGAATACAAGGTCGGCATCAAACCCGTGGAGGAGGGTATCGTCATAGATCACATCGCCTCGGGCCAGACGGTGGAGGATATCTGGAGCAATATCGAAGCGGTGCGGAAGATTCTCAAGCTCAACGTACGCTCCAGCCAGGGGGTCTATCATTCTTTCAAGGGTCCTGAAGTGTACAAGGGAATCATATCCCTGCCCGATATAACCAGTTTCGGTGAAAAGGATCTGAAGAAGCTGGCAGCCATAGCCCCCGGCTGCACCCTCAATCTCATACGAGGTTCGAAGGTGGCCAAAAAATTCAGGCTTTCGATGCCCCCCAGGATCTACGGCTTTGACGAGATATCTTGCAAGAATGAAAACTGCATATCCAATCCCAGGCACAACGAGGGAGTCCCCACCGAATTCCTGCGCAAGTCCGGTTCCACCTTCGTGTGCCGCTACTGCGAAAAGGAGCACACGTTCAGGGAGATCTGGGATATTTAAGAGGAAGGATCACGCAATGAAAAGGCGCCGAGTCCTGGCTCGGCGCCTTTTCATTCCCGGCGGGAGCGCCGATACTCGTGCATGAGAATCGCGGCTGCCACGGATACATTGAGCGAGTCCACATGACCTCGCATGGGTATGGAAACCAGACTGTCCACCCTTTCCGAAAGCAGGCGGGATAAGCCCTCCCCCTCGTTACCTAAAACAAGACAGGATCGTTCGGCGAAGTCGCAGTTTTCCACCGCCGCGCCCCCCATCTCGGCTCCGTAGGTCCAGAAACCGGCTTTCTTGATTCTAGCCAGGGCGTCGGCGAGATTCTGCACCATGACCAGCGGCACCCAGGCCGAGGCGCCGGCGCTGGCCCTGGCCACAGCGTCGCTCATGGGCGAGGCCCGCCTGGTGGGAACCACGACGAAAAAGGCACCGAAGGCGTCGGCGGAACGCAGGATGGCTCCCAGGTTCTGGGGATCTTCGATATGGTCCAGTATCAGTACCAGGCAGGATTCCGGTGCCTCGGCCAGCAGTTGGTCCAGGCTCGCCTTCTGACCTGTCCCCCTGTCGGCGCATCGTAAAATGATGCCCTTATTCTCCGGATCTATGGCGTCCAGCGATTCCTGGCCCAGTGTTTGCAAAGGCAGTTTATTTTTAGCCGCAAGCTCGAGGATATCCCGAACCCTCGGTCCCTTGCGTTTCGCATCAGGGCCTTCGGCCACCAGAAGGCTACAGCCGTCGGCGCCCTTACGCAGCTGTTCGAGGATTCCATGCAGACCTGAGATGTAGCTCATCGGATCAGGGCATCACTGTGAATTCTTGGACCAGCTGAATCGCGCTCTCCACGTGTTTGACACCGGATACCTCATGGGCGGCGTTGAGGGCCGAATCGATGGAGGACTGGGCATTCGCCACTCCGTGCAATACCACCGATCCCCGTTCGACCGTGGCTTCCAGAAAATGCACCGGGATTTTCCGCGCATAGATGATCTCGGTCACCACATTCTGGGCGAGCACAAGATCGGCGATTTTTTGCACCCCCGCTTCTTCCTTTTCCTTGTCGATATAGGCCTTTCGCAGGGAATCGATGGCCACCGCGGCGTGGATCGGATCCGTACTTCCCGTGTTGATGGTGAGATCGTATTCCCTGGCGTCCACCCAGTTGGTCGAAAAGAAATACTTATGAAAACCGCCCCGATCGTGATCGCTCTCCTCGAGGATCTGCAACGCCCTCTTGTTGTCGCAATTATAGAGCTTCCGCGCCCTCTCCACCCGCACCGCTATGGGCGCCGTGATTTTGACCGATACGGCGTGGGGCACCCCCCTCAGGATCGCGTAAGCCCCCCTTCCCATGATCACGCAATTGTTCTCCTGGGCCGCGTCGAGAATCGCTGTCTTCAAATAATGGAGGTAATTATCCCGTTGCTGCGACAACGATGCCCAAAAACCAGGATTCTTCTCGTCATATTTTTCCCGTTTCTCGGCGCTTATGCCGATGGAGTTGAGCTTCTCCTCCAGATAGTCTTTATCGATCAGGCTGTACCCGGAGATTTTCGTCAGCTCCAGGGCAGTCTCTTCACCGAGGGATGCCAACTCGCGCGCTATAGTGATTATTGCCATTTGTCCCTCCTATCTATTTTCTACTGTATAGTTATCCGGAAACAAAGTCAAATTTTTTCGCCTTTGCCATGGGAGGGCTTCGTCGTGACGCCGGCTCACTGGAACAAAACCCAGCCCGGGAGTATACTCCGCTCCTATGGAAAAACTGGGCGCCCTCGCCGCGTTCGCCACCGCCCTATGCTGGTCGATTTCGCCCATCTTTTTCGAAAGCGCATCGAGAAAAGTGGGCGCCCTCGCGGTCAATTTCTGGAAAGTCATTTTCGCCTTCTTCCTTTTATCGCTGGCAGGGCTCATCACCCGCGGCATGCCCTTCCCGCTGGACGCGCCGCTGGGAACCTGGTTTTATCTTTTGGTCTCCGGCCTCATCGGCTTTGTCATCTCCGATTTCTTTCTCTTCAACGCTTACATTCTCGTGGGTTCCCGCGTAGCGGTGGTATTCCAGGCCCTCACTCCCCTATTCACAGCCACATTCGCCTTGATCTTTCTCGGAGAGCGAATGCTACCCTCCCGGTTATTGGGAATGCTGGTCGTCGTTACCGGCATTCTGATAGTCGTTTCCTCCAGGCGGAGAACCACCGTTCCGGAACAGGGGAAGAGGCAGGAATCGACGAAGGGCTATGTCTACTCCCTGCTCGCATCGCTCTTCCAGGCCGCCGGGTTGATATTTTCCAAGATAGGGGTGAAAAACTACGATGTAATCTCGGGTAGCCAGATCCGCATCGTGGCGGCCATCGTCGGGCTTGCCGCCCAGACGCTGATCCTCGGGCAACATCGCGCGGTATTCGTACAGACTCCGAAGGAGCGGCTCGCCTTCAGGAACATCGCGGCCGGCGCCGTATTCGGCCCCTTTCTCGGCGTTTCCTTTTCCCTGCTCGCCGTTCGCTACACCCAGGCAGGCACCGCCTCGACCCTTATGGCCCTTACCCCCGTGCTCATCATTCCCCCCACCATTTTCATCTTAAAACAAAAGGTTACGGCTTCCGAGTTCATCGGGGCGGCGGTTGCGGTCGGCGGCGCCGCTTTATTCTTTTTGCTCTAGATCAAATCGGGGCGGATCCGCGAATACTCGTGGAAAAACAGTTTTTAGGATATACTCGGCATAATAAGGAGGGCGGCATGAAAGCTCTCGTAAAAAGCAAGCCCGACGCCGGGCTCTGGATGGAAGAAGTTCCCATGCCCCAGGTCGGCGACAACGACTTGCTCATCAAGGTAAAAAAGACCGCCATTTGCGGCACCGACATACATATTTGGAAATGGGACCCCTGGGCCCGGCGCACTATCAAACCCGGCACGATCATCGGCCACGAATTCGTCGGGGAAATAGTGGATATGGGAAGATCCGTGATGGGGTATCAGATTGGGGAACGGGTTTCGGGCGAAGGCCATATCGTCTGCGGCGTCTGCAGGGCCTGCAGGGCGGGCAAGCGCCATCTCTGTCCAAATACGGTCGGTATCGGCGTAAACAGGGATGGTTGTTTCGCCGAATATATCTCCATCCCCTCTTCCAACGCCTGGCACCTGCATAGCTCCATACCCGACGAAATCGCTTCGATTTTCGACCCCTACGGCAACGCCACCCACACGGCCCTTTCCTTCGACATGATCGGCGAGGACGTGCTCATAACCGGAGCCGGCCCCATCGGCTGCATGGCCGCCGCCATCGCCAAGCACGTGGGCGCTCGAAATGTGGTGATCACCGACATTAATCCCTGGCGCCTGGAATTAGCCCTGCGCATGGGAGCCACCCGGGCGGTGAACGTTTCCAAGGAATCTCTCAAGGATGTGCAGCATGAGCTGGGCATGGTGGGCGGTTTCGACATAGGGCTCGAAATGTCCGGCAACCCCCAAGCCTTCGAGCAGATGATCGACAATATGTACAACGGCGGCAGGATAGCCCTTTTAGGTCTTCTACCCGACGATGCCGGCATCGAATGGAGCCGGGTGATTTTCAAGGGCTTGTTTCTCAAAGGAATTTACGGCAGGGAAATATTCGAAACCTGGTATAAGATGCAGGCGATGCTCCTTTCCGGACTGGATATCAGCCCGGTCATCACCCACCGATTCGGCTTCGAGGACTTTGAAAAAGGATTTCAGGCCATGCTGTCGGGCGAATCGGGCAAAGTTGTCCTGAGTTTCAATTGACGATGCCGAAAAATACGCACGAAGACAGAGGTCGGAGCTTCAAGCCCGGGAAAGCCCGGGGCGAAGGACCGGGGAAAAGACCGGCGCTTCCGGCCTCGCCTAAGCCAGGCCGGCCGAAGCCACAACCTTCGGAGTTCGGCCGCACAAAACCCGAAAGATCGAAGCCGCAACGTTCAAACCCGGGCGCTCCACGCCGCGGTCATTCCAATACAACCCCATCGGGCACCGGCCCTTCGGCGCCCGCGCAGAAAAGCCCCTCCCCGCTGGAAAGCTTTTCGATAGCGCCGGACTGCCTTCGCGCCCTGGGTATCCTTCCTGGAATTCTCGACGAGATAGTCCCCCTCTCCCGGAACCATAGGCTCGGCTTGGGCAGGAATATACGGTCCCTCTGGGAGGATCTCACCTCGGAGCGCGAGCACAGAGCCTCGGAATACCTGAGCGCCCCGGCGTACTACTCCGCCTACCTGCGCTACTTCCTCCCCTGGAACCTTCTGCGCCTCTCATCGTTTTTACCGACCCTGAAGCTCCGCCTGGACGACGAAGCCACCATCGTCGATTTGGGCTCAGGCCCACTCACCCTTCCTATAGCGCTCTATCTCTCCCGCCCCGACCTTAGAACGAAGAAGCTCGGCATCATCTGCACCGACAGAACCGAGCGGATACTCAAGGTCGGACTGACGCTCTTCGAGAGCCTCTGCCTCCGCTTAGGCGGCTCTCTTCCCCCCTGGACGATAACCCTGCGGCGCCATCAGTTCGGCATCGCGCTGCCGGAAAAGGCCGATCTTTTGACGGCGGCCAATGTATTCAACGAATTTTTTTGGAAGAGCAAGGTCCCCTTGGGCATACGCGCCAGCCTTACGGCCAGGCAATTGCTCGGCTACCTGAAGGATACCGGCTCAGTCCTCCTGGTCGAACCCGGGGACCCCCGCTCCGGGTCCTTTATCAGCGCCCTGAGAGCCGCCTTGTCGTCCTTCGGCGCCCCGCCCCTCTCGCCCTGTCCCCACGTCAACGACTGCCCCATGCCAGGAATATTCAGGAGCCTCGAAGGTCCCGGCAGCGATGGGGGCGCCAGATTCAAACCTAAGAACGCCCAAGCGGTGGTAATGCCCAAGCACAGGGAAAAGTATCCATGGTGCCACTTCACCATCGGCGCCGATATGGCCCCGGGCTGGCTGAAAGCCCTATCCGCGGAAGCGGGATTGAGCAAGGAAAAACTGGTGTTCTCCTTCCTTCTCTCCGCTATCCCCGACCCCCAGGTTGCGACGGCAAAGCTCAAAGACGGCAAGGCAAACCTCAGGGTGCTCTCCGAAAGCTTCGCCCTGCCCAACGGCCTGTCGGGTCGCTACTGCTGTTCGCCAAAAGGCTATACCCTGCTGCGCTACTCTTCCCTGCGCGTCTTTTTTTCCAGCGGAGACCTTCTTCCGCTGCCCCGAGCCAAAGCCGCGGGGACAAAGGAAGAGAAGGACGAAAAGTCCGGGGCGATACTCCTCTCCTATTGACTAACGCCTCCTTTTCCCGGTATATTCCAACTTCGTCAGCAATGACACGGGGGCGTAGCGAAGCTGGTTATCGCGCTGGCCTGTCAAGCCGGAGATCGCGGGTTCGAGCCCCGTCGCTCCCGATCGCCTGAGGGCGTAAAACCCGTCATTCACTGACGGGTTTTTTCATTATCGGGCTGTAGCGCAGGGGCTAGCGCGCTTGGTTCGGGACCAAGATGTCGGAGGTTCAAATCCTCTCAGCCCGAAAAAACGTCATTTTTGAATGACTTTTCGGTAATACTAAAAACTCGATTTGTCTTGTTTCACTCAATAGTTCCTCATTTGCTTTTTAAATTAGGCTAAAAGTCAAAATAGCATAAAGCTTCATTTCTATTAGACAACTAGTCCTGGTCAAGGGAAGTAAATCCGTTGATGCCGGAAGAATGCTAGGTAAAACGATCTTTTTCAAAGCGCTTACTCCAGAGGCAAAAGCCGTTTTTCGTCAATAGAGGTTTTTTGTTGCTGTTTTAGCTTGCCCGCAGAACACGAATACATTTCCGCTGGCTGGATCTTCTCCCGATTCTTCGGCGAGGATTGTCTGGCTGTAGCATTATTGTTATATATCGGTAAATCCAATTCTCGCGTATATGGTCGAATCTTATTTGATCTACATTGCCCATCTCTATCGATAAGCCTCGGTGGATTCTCCTTTTTTTCCTAGACGTAGATGAAATGGGCGCTTACATTCCAATTCGGCTATGGCACCCTTAACAATCACTTCACAATTTATAGAAAATGGTACAAAATCCGGATTATTCTTAGTGCAGTCTTATAAATGAAATATATGTATTCGCAAGCTTCTGACCGGAAAGGGCTCTCCTGACAGGTTCGAATGGAGTTTATTCAAGGCACCACCTTGCTATTACCAATGTGTTCACTCTGTCGCGATCTACAAGGGTTTGTTGAGGATTTCAGAACGATCTTTAGATCAGCATCTTCAGGATCGAACATTTCTATCAATTCATGGGGAAACGGACTTCCTTCCATCGGCCCGCGACGTGTGACAGCGAAAGCGCCCACTGCATTGGCGAACCGGGCACTCCTGGAAATATCGAGACCCCGTTCCCGAGCCCAGATGAATGCTGCATCGAAGGAATCACCAGCTCCTGTAGGATCTATCGAATCTACAACGAAGGGAGGTATCGGATGAGGCCCCTCGGATTTCGAGACTACCACGCAACCCTTTTCGGCTCTCTTGACGCAGACGATCTCAGGCCCAAGGTCAAGAGCTTGCTTCATAGCACTTGTCAGATCAGCCGTATCGAATAATGCCAATATTTCTTCCTCGCTGGGCATGAAATACGTTGCTCGCTGGATGATCGGAATGAAATCTGCTCTGCAGCGTTTCATATCCATCAATTCAGGCCGAAAATTAGAATCAAAACTCAAACGTCCTCCATCGGCCAACACTTTTTCGATCGCATCAAATCCGTATTTCCGCCAGATGGATTTTTCTCCCAGCATCGTTCCATGAATATGGATCCACTTCGTCCGTGGAAGCGAGTCAACATCTAGGCGAGGAGTTGCCAGACTGACGCGCGAGTAATCGAGAATATAATTGAACTCCCTGCCTCCATCGCTCCTGTACATCACGAATGCGATACCTGTTTGAAGCCCATCGATTGTTTCGAGATAATCGAGATTCACTCCGTCGGAGGACATTCTGTTCGTAACCGATCGCCCAAACAGATCGTTGCCGACGATCCCCACGAACCCGGTTTTCATTCCAAGCCTTGCGGCTGTACTTATCGTGATAGCCGATGCTCCACTCGGATACGGTCCAATGAACGGCGCTATACTGTCCAATGGTTGATCCTTCTCAGGTCGGACGAATTCTACTATCAGGCTGCCAATCGCAATGAGATCAAGCATCGATCACTCCTTGACCGCACCGGCAGTCAGAACTTGTACAATATATTTCTGAAGAAACCAGAAGAGGATGATCGGAGGAATTATCGCTATCGTCGTTATCGCTGAAACGATATGGGTATCCACGCTCGCCCGACTCTCCTGGAAAAGGTAAATCCCTACCGAAAGAGGCATGAGCTTTGTACTATCCAGGAGAATGAACGGGATCACGAATTCTGACCAGCTCATGAGGAATACGAATATGAATGCGGAAAAAAGTCCGCTTGCTGATATAGGCAACACGATGCGCAGAAGCGATCCCACCCTGGAACACCCATCCATCATAGCCGATTCCTCTATGGAATAGGGAATGGAATCGAAAAAACCCTTGAGAAGATACGCGATGAACGGAACCTGAGCGGCTGTGTATACAAGTATGGCACTCATATGACTCCCCACAATTCCTATCTTGCTGAAGTACCTGTACATCGGCACAACGATGATAAGCGGTGATATCATCTTGAAGAGCAGGATGACGATCATGATCTCCCGCTTGAAACGTATCCGGAATCTCGACAACGCGTACGCGCCGGGTATACCAATGAGAAGGGACAGACAACATGTAGCGCCTGATACTTTAAGGGAGTTCAGGAGAAATCCGATTATTTCATTGCCGCGAAAAATATACTTGTAAGCCTCAATGGAAAGAGGGCTGGGAAGCAATTGGGGCGGATTCGTGAAAAGTTGGTCTGTTGTGCGGAGTGAGAGCGAGATAAGCCATAATACTGGTCCGCCGAAAAGCGTGATGATGAAGCAGTATAGGATGAAGATGAATAATTTCTGCACGGAGATTTGTTTCTTCGATGTTGGTAAAGCCATCGTCCTCTCCTCATGCCTGCGTTTTCTTAAAGAATGATTTATTGTACACGATAGCTATCACCAAATTGACGACCAGAAGTACCATAGAAAGCGCTGCGCCCCGCCCTAAGTTCATTCTGTCGAATATCGTCCTGTAGACACTCATCGCAAGAACTTCAGTTGATCGCCCTGGTCCTCCAGCAGTCAGGGACATGATCAGGCCAAATGAATTGAAGGTATAAATAGTTGCGAGCGACAAATCCGTGAATAGGAAAGGTCGGAGCAGCGGGAGCGTTAGGTAACGGAATTTCTGGAATTCCGTGGCACCATCGACTACCGCAGCCTCGTACAATGATTCCGGTATTTGCTGCAATCCCGAATAGAGTATGAGCATGCTGAAAGCAGTACCACACCAGATGTTAGCGACGATGACAGAAAATATTGCCAGCCTTTCATTCGAGAGAAACGCCAGATGCTGATCGAAAAACGATCCAATAAGATGATTCGCTATGCCATAGTCGAATTCACTCAAAATTATTTTCCAGATAATTCCAATGGCAGGCGCGGGAATTATCCAGCAGGAAAGCACAACCGATCTCGTTAGCACGGCGCCGGGCACCTTCCGCTTTTTCCCTTCATGCACAAGCACTGCTATCAATAATCCAAACAATACCTGGAAAAACAGACTGCCTGCGACGTATTTCAGAGTAACAACGATCATTTGACCAAAATCCGAACTTGAGAAAAGGGAGGTGTACTGCATCAGGCCATATTTCGATGGATTTCGCAGAAGGGTCGCGTTCGAGAAACTGAGTCTCGCAACATCTATCATTGGGTACAGATAAAACGCCAGAAGCAACAGAACGAGGGGAGCGATCCAGAGGAGCGGTTGTTCCTGCAGACTCTTGTGTCGTTTGGCCATACATTCCTCATACAACCCAAAAACGGATAGGGGGCTGGTACACCAGCCCCCTACTGTACATGTTAGTATCCTAGAGCTTTCACTTCGCTCCAGGCATCATCGAGCGCTTTCTCGGGCGTTTTTTTACCGAGAATCACATCGCCGATGGCAACCTGCATAGCGAGAGAAATATCCGAGTACACAGGAGCCGCGGGTCGGAGTCTCGCGATGTTCAGCATTTTTGTCGCTTGATACAGGTAAGGGTTGGCTTCGGTGGGTCTCCAGTCGACGGACACGTCCTTGAACGTGGGGAGCGCATCGACCGCCACGGCAGCCATGCCCTTTACATCACCGTAGACCTCCCACAGAAAGCTGAATGCCTTCGCGCGGAGTTCGGGGTCTTTCTCGAAAATCACGGTAGTCCAGCCGCCGGCGCCCGATACGGGGTTCTGCCCTTTTTCGAGCGTAGGTATGGGTGCCATTGCGTACTTGGAGAAGTTCTCCTCACCGATAACCTGGGGGAGAGATCCGTGAATCCAGTGACCTGTAAGGATAAACGGAGGCATCGTCATCTTCACACCGGCATTTAAGTCACCCGTGCCCGATATACTCGCCACCTTCGCGGGCATGACACCCTGGTCAACCAGCTTTTTATAGAGCCTGAGGCTCGCTAGCATCGCTTCGCGATTCTTACCCTGGTTGAAAACCGGGTTGCCTTTCGCATCCACCAGCTCGCCGCCTGCCGCCCAGAACATATTGAGCATGAAAAAGAAGGTGTTTTCATGCCTTCCTCCCTGGGTCAGGATACCTTCGGTGATCTTTTTTTCTGCCTGTAATTTCTTGACGATAGCGATCACTTCGTCCCATGTCTTTGGAGGAGCCGACATTAGGTCCTTCCGGTACCAGAGAACCCGCACGTCGGTATAGCCGAAATGCGCAATCATTTTCCCGTTTTCGTCCGTGGCGAACTGCCGGTATGCATCGAAGTAATTGTCCAGCTCGGCCTTTGTCAAATAAGGATCGAGCGGCTGGGGAACCTGCTTAAAACCGGCGTCTTTCTCCAGGAACTTGGGGAGGAAGAAAGAATCGACATGGGCGAGTGAGGGAGCCCTCCCCGCCTTCGCTGCTTCATACAGTTTCACCATGTACTCGTTGGTCTTTTCCTGGGGAATTTCGATCTGGACTTCAACCTTGGTATCAGGGTTTTTCTTCGCCCAGCTCTCAATTCTCTCTGTGAGTAGTTCGGCAGTGCGAGGATAGTTGGAACTCGGTCCGAGAGTCCTGTACACCCAGAATGTAATTGTGTTCTTGGCATTGGGGTTTCCATAAACTTCCGGCTTGACCAGGTTGGTTCCTTCCTTGATAGACCACACAGCCGATGGATCTGCAGCCCACACACTCATCGCGACAGCCGCGATGAGTACAATCGCGAAAAACGTTCGTTTCACCCTCATCTTCTACCTCCTGAAAACTTCGGTCATGGTTATTCGTTCCATGCCTATTGCTCGCCGCATACCTGAATCGTATAACCTCTCGTTTTCGGTCCATCCAGTTCGACAAGATAAAATTCCATCCTCGATCCAATCTTCAGTACTTTCTCCTCTATAGGCGCGTACGCGAAGTATCCTGTTAAAATACTTTTGAGATGCGCGGGTGCGTTATATGCAATACATCCGTCCGAAGGTAGGTAATGGTTATGGATGTAATCTCCGTCCTCGGGCGCAAGCTTCTCCAGGTGCCTCACGATATCTTCCTCGACGCAGGGGAACCCCTCGTTCACCACGACGCTGACAGTCGTGTGCTTTGACATCACATGGAGAAAACCATTTTTCACGCCAGCTTCCTCGACACATTTCCGCACTTGTTCGGTGATATTTATCATCTCGCAATGGCTACGCGTAACAATCTTGAAATCGAATAACTTGAAGATCATTGCTTACCCCCTGTGCGCCGTATTTAGCAATCGTGCCGCGTTGTCCTCGAACAGATACCGCTTCGCCTTGTCTGAAATCGGCCACGCTTCATATGCCGACTTCAGGCTCTCCATACGAACCCGCGGATAATTGGAGCCGAATATCAATTTTTCACGTACGCTTTTCTCGGCAATCGAAGGAGATATCATCTTTTCAAGTATGAATTTCGAGTAAGTCCTGGGATTGTCGAAATACGCCATGGAGACATCAATGAATACATTCGGATTTTTTATCGCTATGAGAACCGATTCCATGACCCAGGGGAAGGCCCAGTGCGCCACGACGAAGTTTATCCCAGGGTAGCGCAATGCTAACTGTTCTATTTCCTCAAGCTTTGATCCGTACATAGTCACTCCGGGAGCAAATGTGAACCCGGAATGCAGTACCACAGGCCAATGGAATCCCTCTACCATCTTCCACATAGGATGATCGAGATGGTCGGAGAGTCTGAATCCCTGCAACCCCGGATCCAGCTTGAGCCCGACAAGCCCCATGGCATTCGCATCGGCGAGATCATCCAACACCGTCGCCTTGACCGGATCAACACTCGCAAAACCAATTAGTCGTTGCGAATGCCCACAGAGAAGCTTCACTTCCTCGTTCGTAAGCAGGGCTTCCCCACGAATCCGTTCACAATCCACGGGAAGGACGACGATCCGGTCTATTCCCCCGAAATCCATTCTAGCTTCAATTTCCGCCATAGAGCGGGTTCCGAATGGATATTTCGAATCGGGATAGATGAAATACTTTCCTACCTTGTCCCATCGTTCCTTATCTTTCACTTCCTTCATGAAAATCAGATGCGTATGAAAATCCATCATGCTGGACACCTCCGGAAGAAGTATTCTCGAGTCAGTACTCTACCTTCCACATGTATCTTCTAAGCGAAAGAGGGTGATCCCTTGTTTCGGCCAGCTTTTCTGCATATTGACGGAGCACTGCCGTGAAGAAAATATGATCGAAGTATTCGGAATATTCGGAACCTATTTCGGGCAGCCCCAGCTCGGTGGAATCAAGTATAATGTACTTTTTCCCGTACGTACCCAGAAACTTGAGTACCCGTTCATCTAGGACTCTCGTGCGTCCGGAACTTTTCAATAAAATAAAGGGAACTTTTGGGTCTGTGATCTCGAACGGACCATGAAAAAATTCTCCCGAGTGGATGGGAGAAGAATGAATCCATTGCATTTCCATAAGGATGCATACGGAGAATGAATAGGCTGCGGAGAATCCTGTACCACTGCCGAGCACATAAATAACGGGTTCATCTTTGTAATCCTTAGCGAATTGCTCGGCAGCCGCGATTGTGTTTTTCCTCGCAGTCTTTATGACCCTGTCGACCATCGAGCAAGAACTGAGGAATCCTTCGTATCCGGCGTATCCTTCGGTCCTCTGGAGAATTTCGACCGCCAATTTCATGGCCAGCACGACATTTGAATTTCCGAAATCTGAATCGGCGCCCCATTCATAAACAATTACATGATCCCCAAATTCGGTCAGCGGAGATCCTTCATCAAAGGTCAAAGTGATAGAAGCCGCGCCAATCTCACGGGCCTTGCCCGCTGAAGCAACAGTCTCCGGAGTGTTGCCATGGTGGGAAACGGTCACGACAACGCTGTTTCTGCCAGCATAAGCAGGAGTAGCATGCATGAACTCGTTGGCTGTGTAATGTCCAACTCTGAGATTTTTTGCATTTTTGTCAAGGAAATACTTCGCCGGATATAGCGTAGAGTATGATCCTCCGCAGGCCACAAAGATCACGGAGTCGATTCCCCCAACCGAAGCTTTTTCAGTAACGATCGAAGAGACGATCTGCTGGATAGACATTACAGCCTCCAATATGTATTAGGACCTTTCTATACGTTATAATACATCTTATATCAAATTACACAGAAGTCAAGTAGGTATTTATACATTTTGAGATGTTTAGTGACATATCCATATGGTTTATTGCATGCTACTTGATTTCGTGGTATTATAGTAAAAAAGCTCGCCAATCCCTGGAAGGTATGAAAATGGATAAGATCCTTAAGTTTCAGAGTTCTGTACCTCTTTACAGCCAAATCAAATCCGCATTGCTGGACGCCATCCAAACCAGGGAGTTCAAACCCAATGAAAAAATCCCCGGAGAGACAGACCTGGAAGAGTTTTTTGGCGTAAGCCGAATGACGATAAGAAAAGCGATAAGCGAGCTGGTTGAGGAAGGCATCCTCGTGAGAAAACAGGGAAAAGGAACCTTCCTTTCTGATATAACGGTTGCGACAACGCTCGATGAAATAAGTGGCTATACCAAGGCAATGACTCGGTTGGGATATCGTCCCGGCAGACGTCTGATCAGCCGTCGCTTCGAAGAAAAAGGATTCGATTACATCAAAGATCAACTTGGCATCCCGAAACACGCGCAGCTTGTTCATATCAAGAGAGTCCTGCTTGCCGACGACGAACCAATCGCGCTGGAAAATACATTTTATCCTGATAAATGCAAGTTCTTCATGGAGGTCGATCTGGACAAGTACTCGATGTACCAACTTTTAAAGGAAAGAATGCATATCGTTCCTTTCAAGGCACAGAAGACTATCGGAATAGAGCTAGCTACCCAGGAGGACGCGAGATACCTCAACACCACCGTAGGATTCCCCCTACTTGTTACCAATGAACTTGTCGTCGAGCGAGACGAGACACCTATCCATTATTCGATTAGTCATGCGCTCAGCAACAGGATAAAAATTCGGCTGGTTTCCTACGCGCCTGTCTCTAAAAGCGTGATCCCCTATTCGATAGATTCGAGCGCAGAAATTAAGTGATTCTTTCAGGAATCTTAAGATCATGAAAATAATGAAACAGAAACGCTACTATGCATTTCACTATAGACGATTCGACCCTGCTCGTCGCACTGTGGCCCTATAATAGAATCGGAGAGTTTTGAAGCATCCAGCTCAGCACTTGCCCCATGCAAGCGGGGTCCTCGATGACAGTCAGCCCCCTTGAAAGAAGCGCTTCCATTTTCGAGGCAGCCGAGCTCGCCGAATCTTCGGCAATCGCTCCGGCGTGCCCCATTCTGCGCCCCCTGGGTGCCGATTTTCCCGCGACGAACGCTGCCACCGGTTTCGTCATAGTCGAGCGAACGTATTCCGCGGCTTCGATCTCAGACATACCGCCGACCTCCCCGATGAGCAACACTCCATTGGTTTCGTCATCGCCCTCGAAAAGAGCAAGAACTTCCCTATAATCCATCCCGACAAGAAAATCTCCCCCTATTCCGACGCAGGTCGATTCGCCGAGCCCGAGCGCTCCAAGCTGTGCCACCGCCTCATACATAAGCGTTCCGGAGCGCGAGACGATGCCCACGCAACCCTGGGCATGAATAGCCCCGGGCATGATCCCCACCTTCGCCTTGCCGGGACTGATCACGCCCGGGCAGTTGGGGCCGATCAGGCGCGATGCGGGATAATCGGGAAGGACTCTGCGGATGCGAATCATATCGGCCACGGGAATGCCTTCCGTAACACAGACGATAAGCTCAATCCCGGCTTCAAGCGCTTCGTGAATGGCATCGGCGGCGCCTGCAGGTGGGACGAAGATCGCCGAAGTATTTGCCCCTGTCTCAGCCTTCGCCTCCGTTACGCTCCTGTAGACGGGAAACCCGTTTATCCTTTCGCCGGGCTTCTCCGGTGACACCCCCCCCAACACCCTGGTACCATAGTCGCGCATCGCCCGGGCGTGTGACAGTCCTTCGGTTCCCGTTATCCCCTGCACAATGAGTTTCGTATCTTTATCGACGAGAATCGACATGGAACCTACCTCCTTCCTTCGGCGCCAGCCGCCTCTGCCGCCAGCGTCGCCGCGGCATCCATGGTTTCGGCGAATCGAATCGGGAAGACGTCGTCTTTGATCGCTTCGAGGAGAGAACGCCCCTCCCCTGCCCGATTCCCTGCGAACCGCACCACGATGGGTATGTGGCGCTTCGGCAGGGCGTAACTCGCCGTCGAAGCCTCCGCGATCGCCTCGGCGACGCCCGCCGCCACCACGTCGCAGCGCACTATGCCGCCGAGCACGTTGATAAGAATCACCTTGACGCGGCGATCCTCGATAATAAGCGAGAAAGCTTTTCTTACCGCTTCCTTGCTCGCCCCTCCTCCTAAATCAAGAAAATTGGCGCTCGTCCCTCCCCTGAGCAAGAGGGCGTCGAGGGTGGCCATCGCAAGTCCGGCGCCGTTTACCATGCATCCTATATCGCCGTCGAGTTTCACATAGGTAAGCCCATACTTGGATGCCTCGAACTCCTCCGGCGCGCCCTCCTCGATATCTCGGTACGCCAAGAGTTCGGAATGTCGGAAGAGGGCGTTGTCATCGAAAGAAATCTTACAGTCCAGAGGAAGAAGCCTGCCGTCGGAGAGCCGGGCCAGCGGGTTGATCTCAAGAAGGGAACAATCGCAGGAAGTAAAGACTTCGTAGAGTTTTTGAACCATACCGAAGAACATCCGACGACAAGCGCTTTCGAGCCCAAGCGATACAGCGAGGGCACGCATCGAATGCGCCGTCGGACCGAGGCAGGGGTCGATGAGTACCCGGGCGAATGCTCCCTGCGAAGCCTCTTCAACATCGCCGCCGCCCGCCGCCGAGGCGAGGAGGGCGATCCGCGCGTGCTTCCGATCGATGGACAACGATAGGTAATATTCCTTGGCTATGGAGAGGGCTTCCTCAATATAGACACGACGGACGCGTGCCCCTTCGGGGCCGGTCTGCCTTGTTATAAGGCGCATACCCAGGAATTCCTCGTACAGGCTAGCAGCCTCATCGCGCGTCGCGGCAAACCTCACGCCGCCCGCCTTGCCTCGTCCGCCTGCGTGGATCTGCGCTTTGACGACGACATGGCCGCCAAACTCGTCGGCGGTAATCGCCGCGTCGCGCGCCGATACCGCCAGTCTTCCCCTGGGCACAGCAATGCCGTAACGACCAAGAATCTCCTTGGCTTGGTATTCGTGGATGTTCATGGTTCGCCTTCCGCCCCCTCGGGCGAGTCGATGAATTCCGTCCTCTTCGATGAGGACGGATCGCAGGCAGGTCTTCGGACTCGCGAGCCCTTTTGTCATTTTCCTACTAGCCGAAGCTTCCCAGGGGCGTGGCGCTCCCAGTGCCATAAACGGCGTTCGTTCTCGCATACCGCTGCGGGGCAGTTCCGGATTCTCGCCGGATTCCCTTTTGATTCCGCGCCGCTTCCCTGCTGAAAGGGGGCGGGACGGAAACCTGCGACGTCTTACTATCAGGCTGAAAACGGGGAAATGTCAAGCAAAGCGCCCATGCGATTGGTTCTTTTCTTTATGACTGTCGGCTTTTTTATAGGCATATATCTCGAAATAAACCCCAATCGGCCTTAATTACCGAACAACAAATTCCAATTATTATTGTATACTTAGGTTATAATGAAAGAAGAATACACGGTCATCCAATCGGTGGACAGGGCTCTCCTTCTCCTCGAATACATCATTTCGCATCCGGAAAAAAAACTTACGCTGACCGAGCTCGCCGAGGTGATGGATTTGGATAAGAGCTCTGTATTCCGCATCCTCACCACCCTGTCCAGGCACGGATTAGTCAGGCAGGAGGAGGGGAAAAAGCTTTACAAACCGGGGTTCGGAATCTTCGGCCTAGCCTCGTCGATCTACGAGCAAATGAAGCTTCCCGTGGTCGTCTCGCCCTATCTGCGGGAAATAGCGAGGAAAACCCAGGAAAATGCCCATCTTGCGGTTAAATCGGGTACCCAGGCCGTATTCATTGACAGAGAGCAGGGAACGAACCGGATATTGACCAACACGAACATAGGAGACACGGAGGAGCTTCATTGCACCGCGGTCGGCAAGTGCCTTATTTGCGACTATTCCCGGGAAGAGCTGGATATTCTTTTCGGCGGACAGACGCTGAGGCGCTTCACGGAACGGACTATCACCGACCTAGACGCCTTAAGCGGGGAACTCGACGAGGTAAAAGCCAAAGGGTACGGAACGGATATCGAAGAATACGAACCGAACGTGGTCTGTCTCGCCTGCCCGATAATCAATTACCAAGGTAAGATCATCGCCGCCATCGGCATCTCCGGAACCAAGGACAGAGGGCTGCCGGACCTTGAACGGAATATCGGCATCATACAGGAAGCCGCGGCGGCGATAAACAAGCTCCTTACCGGGACCGAGCCTACAAACGGAGCAGCTTCTTCAGGCTGAGCGCAGTTTCTATAGCTCCGGTCAGTTTCAATTTCCCATGCAAATAGGTCGACTCGATCGTTTGCTTTCCCGATAGAACATCGGCCCAGGCGCTGGCGGAGCTTGTAATTACCAGATTCGGATCGGCCGGAAGCCGGTCTTCCTCGACACGAACCTCCCCTCCCCGCATAAAGAAGACGGACATTCGCTTTACGCCTCCGGCAAATGCGGCCCCGGCCAGTTCCAGACCAATCCGCATATCCTCCCGCACGAGCGCCGGGGAGCTCATCCTGGAAGGAAGCCCTCGGGTGAGCTGAACCGCCAGAAGGCAGGATTTCTCGGAATTCTCCAGGCTCTCCGTTTTTGCCAGCAGGCGCTTCGCCGCCCGGGCCTCCCGGAGTTCGCCCCGCTTTTCGACATAAGCCTTCAGGGGCGAGAGGATGGCGCCATCCGGCCTAAGGCGCACTTCCCTTCCCGTTTCAGCCGAGCGGGCGATGGCCAGGTCGATCGAGAGGACTTCCATCGCCTCCGGAAAGCTGAGCCGGGGCTTCTCTTCACCCCGAATCGCCCTGACAAAATTCCATGCCGAACCGACGAATCCCAATTTCCAATCCGAGGGAATTTGAAAATGCCGCCATTCGTTTCCGGAATAGAGGCTCACCGAAGGACCCGCGAGGAGATTTCCCGTGCAGCGATTTATCGTGACGAGGCCGGCCGAACCAGAAACCTGTATCCATTCGTCGTTAGCGTAATAACGGGAAGGTATTTCCATTTCCTGGCTGTACACGTATTCGCAGAGACCGAAGGCTTCCCGCCCCCTGTACTTCCACATGACGGCGGCGGGGGAATCGATCACCGACGCTGTTGTCCCGATCCAGGCTGATACTTTTTCTATCGGCCCCAGGAGAAATCTCGCGGTGGACCAAAGGTGATGCCCGTGATCGAAGGTCTGCATTCCCCGGCCTTCGGCAAATTCCCTGAGCCTCCAGGCCCAGGCCGAAGGGGGAACCGGCCAGCCCCCCTTGCCGCCGGCTATCAGCTTGATCGATAGAGACGAGGGCTTGCCTATGTACCCCTCCCCGATTATTCGGGAAACGAATCGGACAGGTGGGTGGAAGAGGTAGTTTTCCGTAACCTTGCACACTGTCGCGGCCGAGGCGGCGGCGCGGACAAGCCGCTCTGCGCTTACCCTATCGATGGTCATGGGTTTCTGCAAAGCCAGATGCTTTCCGGCTGCCATGGCATCCAGACTGATATCGACATGGGAGGTATGGGGGGTGAGTATTTCCACCGCGTCCACGGCGGGATCTTCCAACAGCCTCCGGTAGTCGGTGTAGTGTCTTTGCGCCCCCCATTCGGCGCAGCGGCGCAGGGCTGTCTTTTCATCGGAATCGCAGACGGCGGCAATATGGACCGCCGGTATCGCCCGGTATCCTTCGTACGCCATATCGGCAATCCTTCCGCATCCGATGATTCCGATTCCTATACTATCCATCCCCAAACCTTCCTGCCGCACTCTTTCTCTTGTTCCTTCCCTTTGTCATCGCCCGAGTTCCCTTTGTATCCTTTGGGCTATTCCTTTAGGGGATAGTATAAAGCGCTCCAGGAGCTGATCATAGGTCGCGGAATGGATAAACTGACGTTCTCCCTTCGAATCGAGGGTATTAAGGGCGATTATGCGGCCGGCGCGATCCTTACCAAAAAGGCTTTCCCTGGCCATTTTATATAAAAACCCGTTATTGTGCTCCGCCAGGATGATGGGTCTTCCGTCTTTCACGAGGGTCGTCATCATCTCAGGGTCGAAGGAGGGCATGTCGACCACCCCTGCCCGGATACCTTCCTTTTCGAGAAGAGCCGCCGCCGACAGCGCCTCGTGCACGCCCCGACCGGCGGAGACGATGACCGCCTCATCATCCTGTCCCCCCTTGAGCCGATATCCCCGTCCATAGCCGAAGACGAAATCCGAGCCGTAAAGCAGCGCCGAAGCGGAACGCATGATTCTGGCGTAGACGAGTCCCTTGTTTCCCTCCATAACCCACCGCATAAACCCGATGAGCTGGTTGGGGCAGGAGATATCGACTATTTTAAGATGGGCCAGTTCGCCGAACAGGAGCGCGTCATCGTTGCCCATGTGGGTGGAGCCGTTCGTTTTAGTCTCAAAATTGGGGGCGGCGGCGAGGAATACCAAGTCGAGGTTGTGGCCGCTGGAGAGCCAGCCGGAAGATTCGATCACCTCCTGGCGCTCCTGATAGCCTATGGCAATCCTCCGCATCACCCTCCAGTCGAAGAAGGGGCAGAAGGTGCTCACCCAGGTGTTGTAGCCGAGCGCGGCCAGAGCTTCGCCTATGTTTATCATGTTCGATTCCGCCACCCCGACATTGAAAGCCTTCGTTGAATCCGCCCAGGCAAGACCGGCTTCCAAACCGCTGGTGGAAGCCAGATCGGCGTCGACCGTAGCGATTTTTCCCGAACGACCGAATTCCTTCATGCACTCGCTGATCACCCAGCTGGCCATGTAGGATCGGGAGGGATCGAGGACAGGTAGCCGATCGGGATCGTAGGGAATCCGCTTGTCCCGCGGCGGGGCTTTCCGTACCTTGGGGCCGGCTTCCGATACGTCCTTCAACGATACACCGTGGGTATCGGTCCCTTCGCCTCCGATTCCCATCGCCCTGCCCCGCCCGGCCAGCGAGGCGGCTTCCTCGGAAGGAAGAGAGGCGAGAATCTCCTGGTAGCGTTCGGTACGCAGCTTCTTTCGCCGTTCCTGGAACTGGATTTCCTGGGCTGCGAGCTCGGGAGGAATTTCGCCCTTGTGGCTGACGCAAAAGCTCGAATAGCCGCCAAAGCCCTTACGGGCGCGACAAAGAATGGCGGTGGGCTTTCCGCTCCGGGGGCTTTGCTTGAAATCGCCCAGGGCCTGTAGGAGGGCCGGATAATCCGTACTGTCCACAGAGACCACCTTCCAGCCGAAGGATTCGAACCAGCCTTCCATATTGTTCATGGGAAAAGCCGTAGCCCGCGGATTGTCCAACTGGCCGCCGTTGACATCCACCAGAAGGCAGAGGTTGTCCACTTTTTTGGCCCCGGCATACATGACAGCCTCCCAGATCATGCCCGCCTGGATCTCTCCGTCTCCGGTCAGGCAGAACACGTCGAATCGGGGTTCTTCCTTGCCCGCCAAGGCAAAGCCCTGGGCGACGCCCAATCCATGTCCCTCCGGCCCCGTCGCGATATGGATACCGGGCAGCAGGGGACCGGGATGCCCATTCAATAGGCTTTCCTGGGAGCGGGAGTTCTTGAGCAGGTTCTTATCGAAGTAGCCTAGATCGGCATAGATCGAAGCCAGGGTGGCCACGGCGTGCCCCTTGCTGAGCACGAACATGTCCTGTCCGAGCTTGGTCGGTTCCTCCACCGAATACCGCATGCACCCGCCGTAATAGAGCGCCACAAGAGGAACGACCGCAGAAAAAGCACCGCCGATGTGGATTCCCCTATCCACCGCGTCCCGACCCTGTTCGAGGCAGAGAATCCGTATCTCCGAATCCTTGATCCGCAACAGGGATACAAAGCCTTCATTCATGTTGCCGACTTCCATATCATTCCCTCCCCAGCCGTTTTCTCGCCGCTTCCTTGATCGTTTCCCTTCCCGGGGACTCCAGGTTCAGTATCCCCTCCGAGACAAGGTGCTTCAGGGCGGGGAGAACGATCTGCCCGGGAAGCGATAGGAGTATTTCCGGAAAACTCTTGTGGGTCGCTTCCGAAATGGACTTAAGAGCCTCCCGGGACTCTCGCTGAGGCTCGCGGCGCTCCTCAGGGTATCCGGAGCCCCACTCGACCGAAAAAAGGCGATCGAAGATAAAGCCGAGATTAAGCTCCCCCGCCCAGCCGTATCCCTGGTTGAGGGCCAAGGATACGCAGTTGCCGCTGTTAATCCGGGCGAAGAGCCAGGCGTCCAGCGGAGAAAGCAAATGACCGCAGGTCATCCCCGGGTACTGCATCACGGCATTAAGATATCCCTGGCCTGTGCCGCACCCTCCGATCACCAGGTCCGCGATGTCCAGATGAATAAGAAGCGCGGACATGAAACCCGTATGGGTATAGAGCAATTGAGGCTCGTCGCTTTTGCTCCTCATCCCCGCGTTGATGAGTTCGAGGCCTCGTCCGCTCAGCGCCGCCATGATGGCAGGGTTTTTGTCCGCGGCGCTGACTTCGCTTATTACCGCCACTCTCATTGCATCCCCCTTACTCGCGCGGCAGGCGGGCATCATCGGCCGATGCTTCTGATAGCGCGCGCCGCATGGTCGTTCAAAGTCCGATCCGGTGGTGTTCCTTCTGTACTTCGTCGCACCAGGGCCCGACATTCCAGCTTCCAAAGACTCCCAGACCGCCGAGTTCATCGTCGCCCATATAAACCGGCACCGTAATCACCGAAAGGCCATCATAGGCGTAGGCCTGTTCGAGGGCTTTAGTGAACGAGGCGATATCGTAGCCGCCGAACAGGGCGTTAACACCCTCGACTGCCCCGGCCAGCGCCCTGTAGTCGATATTCACGGAATCCTTCGTCCGGTAGACATTGCCGTACTGGGCTTTTTGGAGCCCGGCTATGGCCGCCATGCTCCGGTTGTCGAAAATGATTAAACATCCCCTCGCCCCATGCTCCACCCCGTCGAGGATGATTTGCGGGGTCATGGTAAAACTGCCGTCGCCCGAAAAGGCGAAGGTGTAGACGGGCCGGTCGGCCAGGGCGGTGCAGAGAAGAGCGCTGGCGGCCAGCCCCATGTATGAGGCTCCGGTGTCGGAGAACGTCAGGCCATAGGCTTCGTCCTCCGCTATCTGAAAGCCGTTCGCCTGGACGTCGCCCGCGTCGAAGTAGCGGGCGGCGCCCTTGCGGAGGGCGAAGCGATAGGCGGCCTCTATGGCCGCCGGTTGGCTGAGGACTTCCCTCCCCCACAGGGGGTCGAAAAGGATGGGATTTTCAAAACGTTTTTTCTTGAATTCCTGCCATTCCCGCTTTTTAGCCAGATTTATCTCAAGCCAGGGCGATGGTGCGGTTTTTGCCGCAAACCCTTCCTTTTTAAGGACTTCGATCCAGGCGCGTAAGTTCAGTTTCGCGTCCCCGACGACCGCCACCGTGCGGTTATAGTGTCCCGCGTCCACAGCCCTGGTGTTAAAATTGACGACAGCCCTGGCCTTCTTCCATGCCGTTCCCGAGCAATCCCACTGGCATACGGCCCTGGCGCCGATAACGATCGCCAGGTCGGCTTCGTTCATTGCGAAATTTCCGCAGATGCTCCCCTTGGAACCGCCTACCGCCATGCAGCGTCTGGAGGAATAGGGAACCACCCCGCTCATCTTGGCCCCCGGAACGATCACGGCATCCAAAAGCTCGGCCAATTCCAGTATCTCGGGCCCACAGGAGGCCGCGCCGCCGCCGAATTTGATCGTCACGGCACGAGCTTGGCGGGCCAGGGCGGTAGCCTGGATAAAGGCCTTTCGGTCCATACTGGCTGCCGGAGCGCAGCGGGGAGGCTCGGGAATCTCCAATAAATTGCAGGCTTCCATCACCGCCGATTGGGTATTCATGGGCAAAAGCAAAAAAAACGGACCGGGAAAATCGGGATTGAAGACCGTCGCGGCGCCCATTCTGAGGGCTGTGAACAGCGATTCCGGCGTATGGATCTGGTAGCCCGACCCCATGGTATTCACCAGGGAAAGAAAGCCCCCCTGTCGCGCGATGGGAATCTGCTGCATGTTGGGTCCTTCGCCGTGGGTGGTCTGATCGCCATAAATATGGTAGACACCGATCCCGTTAGAGGCAGCGGCAAGAGAGCCGGCGAAGGCGTGGAGGGCCCCAGGGCCTATGGAGGTTACGACAGCCGCAGTTTCCCCGTAATGCCATTTCAACATGGTAGCGCAGTGCGCCGCTTCGGTCTCGTTGCGGAGGTTCCACATCCGTAGCGCTCCCGCAGCCTCGTAGCAGGAGAGCACTTCCCCGAGGGCGGTGCTTCCATGGCCGAAAACGCCCAGGAATTTTCTCACCCCCTGGTTCAAGAGCCCCAAAACCAAGGCCTCCACTGTCGAAACAGACTGGAACTGCGGTATATCTCCCCTTTCGACCGCGGATCGAACGCCGCCGTTTTTTACGATTGCCCGGGCGCGGGTTTCTATGTCCTTCGTTTCCGAATTCATTGTACTGCCACCTTTTATAAGCGCGCCCCCGGCCGGTCTCAATCCCAAGGCCGCCAAAGCGCGCGATGTCATTATTGGCTATTGTACAAGTGTATTTATTATTAGTCAACAAAATGAAGAAAGAATTTGACATCTAAGCAATAGGATTGTACAATCTACAACTATTGGCGGATATTTTAGTTTCATTTTCTTAACCGAAAGACCGTATAGATGGTCTAAAGCTTTAGGAGGTAATCAAATGAAGGGGAAGAAGCTTCTATTGATTGCGGCTGCGCTGCTGTTGGTCGTTCCCAAGTTGTTCGCCGCGCCGGTGCTCATCGCCTTCAGCGTCTCCACCACCAGCAATCCGTTCTACGCAACCATGGCCCAGGGGGTAAAAGACGAGGCAGCGGCTCTCGGCTTCGATATGATCATCCTGGATGCCCAGAACAAGATCGAAAAGCAGGTGGCCGACGTGGAGGATGCGCTGACCAAGAATATCAAAGTTTTACTCATAAACGGGGTGGACGACGGAGCCATACCCCTGGCCCAGAAAGCCCTGGGCAAGGGTATCCCCGTCATGGCCCTGCAGCGGAATCTCAACCCAGGCAACATGACCGCCTTTATCGGCACAAACAACGTGGTTCTGGGCGAGCAGCTTATCCATTGGTATGCGAGCACCCTGGGAGGTAGGCCTTCCAAGGTCCTTATTCTCACCGGAACCCCCGGAGCGGCATCGTCCGAAGACCGGATCAAGGGCATCAACGCCACCCTTCCCAAGTATCCGAACATCCAGGTACTGGCTTCCCAGACCGGTTACTACGACAGGGCCAAATCATTGCCGGTGGCCGAAAACATGCTGCTGCGATTCCCCGAGGCCGAAGCCATCCTCTGCCTTAACGACGAAATGGCCATGGGCGCCCTGGCGGCCGCTTCCTCTATGAACAAGCGCATCAAAATCACCGGCATGGACGCCAACCCCGACGCCCTCAAGGCGGTGGCGGAGGGCAAGCTCTATATGACCATTGCCCTGCCCCCCTACGATATAGGAAGAATCGGTGTCCAGTTCGCCAGGGATGTCCTCGCCGGCAAGCAGGTTCAGGCGATGAAGATCATGGATGTCAACTTCGTGACCGAAAAAAATGTCGGGCAGTTCAGAAAGTAAGGCCGAAACAAAGGACAGCCTCGAGACTCCCCAAGGGGCCTCGGGGCTTTCTGTCCTGGGTATATCGAAAGGCTTTCCCGGCGTCCAGGCCCTGGATGAGGTCTCCTTTTCCATACGAAGAGGCGAGGTTCACGCGATCCTGGGCGAAAACGGCGCGGGCAAATCCACCTTACTCAAAATTCTGAGCGGAGCCCTCCAGCCCGACTCGGGCCGGATTCTCTTGGACGGAAAAGAAATTTTCCTCAGGACCCCGGGAGCCGCCTCGCAGGTGGGAATCGCGGCGATCTACCAGGAACTCAGCCTGGTGCCCTGGCTCTCGGTGGCTCACAATCTTTTCCTGGGCAGGGAATGGATGGTGGGCCGATTCCTCATGTCCAAAAAGAAGCTAAAAGAAAAAGCCGATGAAGTTTTTTCCCTCCTTGGCCTTTCTCTCGATCCGAGCGCCATTGCAGGGAACCTGGGTATGGCGGAACAACAACTGGTGGAAATCTCCCGGGCTTTTTCGCGCAACGCGGGTTTTATCCTCATGGACGAACCCACAGCCTCCCTCACGGAAACGGAAATAAACCTTCTTTTCGGAAAAATCGAAACCCTCAAGAAGGCCGGGGTAGGCATACTCTACATTTCCCATCGGCTCGAGGAGATTTTTCGCATCGCCGATCGCGTAACCGTCATGAGGGACGGGAAAAGCGTCTACAGCGGCGCCGCTGGCGAACTCTCGCTTCCCGAACTCATCGCCCGCATGGTGGGGCGATCCATCGGCAATCACTATCCGAAAGAGGCTATCGAGCCCGGAGAACTCCTATTGGAAGCGAAAGACGGCGTTTCGGGCGAAGAAGGGCTTACATTGTCGCTTCGCCAAGGAGAAGTGGTCGGCCTGGCCGGCCTGGTGGGGGCGGGAAGAACCGAATGGGCCCGCAAGCTTTTCGGCGCCGACCCCGATCCTAAAACGCGTTTCAGGATTTGCGGAACCGAGGTCTCGGTCTCCTCTCCCCGGCAGGGCCGGGATTTGGGAATGGGCATGGTGCCGGAGAACCGGAAGGAGCATGGGCTTATTTTAGGCAGGTCGGTGCTTCACAATATAACGATCACCATTATGGACTGGCTTTCGGGATTCGGCATCGTCGATCGGAAGCGCCAGTCCGCCGTTTCCTCCGAGTATATCGGGAAGCTATTTATTAAATGTCCTTCGGATACCGTGGATATCTCCACCTTAAGCGGCGGAAATCAGCAAAAAGCGGTTCTGGCCAAGTGGCTCGCCCGAAAAGGGAAGATCATTATCCTGGACGAACCCACCAGGGGGATAGACGTGGGGGCGAAGCTGGAAATGTATCAGCAAATGAACGCCCTATGCCGGGAAGGCAAGGGAATCATCCTCATATCCTCCGATCTCCCCGAACTCCTCTCGATGAGCGATCGGCTCTATGTCATGCATGAAGGAAGATTCGTAGCCTCGCTGGACAAAAAAGAGGCCAGCCAGGAAAAAATCCTCGAGTACGCCTCGGGACTCAACTATGGCCAAACAATCAGGAATGGGAGTGAAGGAATATGAAAATGCTGTCACGAAGCGGTCTTTCGATGTTTATGTCCCGCTACGGCTCGTTCGGCGTCCTCTTCGTCATCAGCCTTGCTATGTCCTTGGCGAACAAATCCTTTCTCACCCTTCCCAACCTCGTCAACGTGGCCCGGCAGGTCTCTATCAATACCATCATTTCAGCCGGCATGACCTTCATCATCATCACCGCCGGCATCGACCTCTCGGTGGGATCCCTGGTGGCGCTTTCCAGTTGCGTGGCGATGATTATCATCGAAGCCACCGGATCCTCGCTGCTAGGGATATGCACAGGCATCCTCATCGGCGGCGCGGCCGGAGCCTTTAACGGAGCCTTCGTGGCCTGGGCGGGGATTCCTCCTTTTATCGTCACCCTGGCCGGCCTCACCATCTACCGGGGAATCGCGCTGATCATAACGGGGGGAACGCCGATCATCAGGTTCGAAGGGGGCTTCCGCGCCCTCGGGCAGGGCGCCCTCCTGGGCATACCCGTGCCTGTGATCATCATGCTCATCGTCGTCCTTTTTATGCATTTCCTCCTCACCCGGACAGCCTTCGGGACCCACGTCTATTCGGTGGGCGGGAACGAAGAGGCGAGCCGTCTCTCGGGGATCAAGGTGGGAAAGGTCAAATTCCAGGTCTATGTAATGGGAGGGATGCTCACGGCGCTGGCGGGCATGGTGCTCATGGGCAGGCTCTCCTCCGCCCAACCCAATACGGGAGAAGGCTTCGAGCTCGACGCCATCGCGACGGTGATATTAGGCGGCACCAGCCTCATGGGAGGCAGGGGGACGATTTGGGGCACCCTGGTCGGAGCCTTCATCATCGGCATTCTGAACAACGGCTTCAACCTCATGGCCGTGGACGCCCATTTCCAGTTGGTCGCCAAGGGGATAATCATCCTCCTCGCCGTGCTCCTGGACCGTTATCTAAAACGAAAGCAGGCGTGATAAAGGCTGTCGGCCTCAAATCCATACCCTGAAAAGGCATTGGATTCTCATTCCGCTTGTCCTTCCGCCGCCTTTCCCTGTAGTATCCCTCCCATGGAACTCAGCCCGGCGGCGATAGCCGTCATGTGCCTCGCCGCCTTTGCCATAGGTGTCGCCAAGAGCGGAATCGCGGGAATCGTGACTTTTTTCACCCCTTTCGTGGCCATGACCATGCCCTCGAGAATGGCCACCGGTATTATGCTTCCCCTCATGATCGCCAGCGATATCGTCGCCGTTTTGTATTGGCGGCGCAAGGCAAAATGGGAGACACTCAGGTGGGTGCTTCCGGGCTCGCTCAGCGGCCTGACTCTCGGTTTCATTCTTCTGAAGAACATCGACGATGAGACCTTCAAGCCGATACTAGGTTTGTTTATCGTCTTTATCACATTGATCGGTATGGGTCTTAAATATTTCAAGTTCAAGATAAAGGGCGAAACGAAAAGCCTTCCCTTGCTGGCGGGTCTGTTCGCCGGTTTTTTCGCCATGCTCGCCAACGCCTCGGCGCCGATCATCGCGATTTATTTCCTGGCCATAGATCTCAAAAAAGAAGATTTCGCCGGCACCAACGCATGGTTTCTCATGACGACGAACATGCTCAAGCTTCCCTTCAGCCTTGCCCTCGGCACGATCACGGTTAGTCATTTCGGCTTGGACGCCCTTATCTTTCCCCTGTCGCTGGCCGGCCTGGCCCTGGGAATCAGGTTCGTGAAGCGGGTGCCCCAAAAAACATTCACCTTCATTATCCAGGGCTTGTCGATTTTGGCGGGCCTGCAGCTGCTCTTTTAAGGCTCCGACCCCGGTGTCGGGGCGCCGGGGCGAAGCCTCCGGGTCGGCCGATCGAGGGCTAAAACTCCCGGATCAGCATATCCTCGTAGCTTTCGCGCCGCACCGATAGGCGATGCCTCCCCTCCCCGGTGGTCATGACCACCGCCGGACGGGGAATTCTGTTATAGTTGGAAGCCATCGAGTGATTGTAGGCGCCGGTGGAAAAAACGGCGACGATATCGCCGGGCTTCGGCTCGGCAAGTCCCACATCCTTGACGAGGATATCCCCCGATTCGCAGCATTTTCCGGCTATGGTAACGACGGTATCGTGGCTCCAGTCGGCCTTGTTCGCGCTGATGGCGTGATACCTGGCTTCGTAGAGGGCCGGTCTTATATTGTCCGTCATTCCTCCGTCCACGCCCACATAGGTTCGAATCCCGGGAATAGTCTTGACGGAACGGAGCTCGTAGAGGGTAATGCCTGCTTCGCCGATGATCCACCGTCCTGGTTCGATGGTTACCATGGGCATGGGGATTTTAGCCTTTTCCATTTCGAAGCGGATAAGCTGCATCATGGGATCCAGGAAATAGCCGAGTTCCGTTTCCGGATCGCCGGGAAGATAGCGGATGCCGAAACCGCCGCCGAGGTTGAGTTCCGACACATCGAATCCGTAATCCGTATGAACATCCACGATGAGTTTCAGGGCGACGCCGAGGGCGGCGAGGTGGGAAAAATTGTCCCTGATCTGGGAGCCTATATGGAAATGGAAGCCTCTAAAATCGATGTGAGGGGAGTTGAGGACGGCGCGCATATAATCGTTCCGCACCGAGGAATCGAGGGGAATGCCGAATTTCGAATCCAGGCTTCCGGTCGAGATGAAGCGATGGGTGTGGCTGTCCACGCCGGGGGTTATCCGATAAAGGAGTTTTACCTTCTTGCCCAGGCGGGCGGCGATGCGCTCTACTTCGCTGATCTCCCGCAGGTTGTCGGAAATGATTCGTCCGACATCGTTTTCTATGGCGTATTCGAGTTCGTCCAGGGTTTTCGCGTTCCCGTGGAAGACGATCGCCCCGGGATTTACTTGCGCTTTCAAGGCGGCGAACAATTCGCCGCCCGAAACCACGTCGATCCCCAGCCCCTCCTGGTCGATGATCCTGCACATGTCCAGGGTTTGGAACGCCTTGGAGGCGTAAACCGCGCGCGTATTGGGATATTTTTCGAGAAAAGCTTTCCTCACGCTCGAACAACGTTCTCTGACGGCGGATTCGGAAACGACATACAGAGGCGTCCCGTAATGGGAGGCGAGTTCCACGGTATCGACTCCGTCGTAGAACAGGTGATTGAACCGTACGCTGGCATGGGAATTGAATTCGCCGATGTCCATTCAGCATCCCTCCTTCAACAAGCCCAGGGCCGCGGATATTTGCAGGGCGACGCCGACGGGTAGACAACGCTCATCGATATCGAAGAGCTTCGAATGGAGCGGCGCCCTTATGCCTTTTTCGCCATTCCCGCAGCCCAGATGATAAAAGGCGCCCGGTCGCTCCTGCAGGAAAAACGCGAAATCCTCCACGCCAAGGCTGGGCTTTTCCCGCCACAGGAGGTTTTTATCCCCGAATAAAGCCTTCGCTTCTTTTTCGACCAGGTCCACTACAGCCTTGTGATTTATCAGGGCAGTGTATCCCGGGCGTATTTCCGCTTCGCCGGAGCCCCCAAGGGCGGCGGGAATGTTTTCAACTATGGAATTGACGCGTTGCGCGATTCTAGATCTCACATCAGGGCTTGTCGTCCTTATGGTGCCCGTCATGTATACTTCGTCGGCGATTATGTTGTTGCGTTGGCCGCCATTTATCGTACCTACGGTTATTACCGCTTCCTCCAAGGGAGAAACGTTGCGCGACACCACTGACTGCAGGGCGTCCACGACTTTCGCGGCGATCATTATCGCGTCGATTCCGGTGCTGGGATAGGCGGCATGGGCGCCCTTGCCTTTTATTTTTATCCCCAGGAAATCGGAAGCCCCGTTGAGCGCCCCGTGTTTCAGCTCGATCACGCCCGCCTGAAGGTCGGGCATGACATGGAGTCCCAGCACGTAATCGACCCGGGGATTTTCCAGGCACCCGTCGGCGATCATGGGCGCAGCCCCGCCGGTGGTTTCCTCCGCGGGCTGGAACAGGAGTTTTATCGTCCCCGCGAAATCGTCTCTGTGCGCCGAAAAGTAGCGCGCCGCGCCCAGGGCCACGGTCATGTGCGCGTCGTGCCCGCAGGCGTGCATATACCCATCGTGACGGGAACGGTAGGGCCTGTCATCCGGCTCCTGGACCGGCAGGGCGTCCATGTCGGCGCGCAGGGCCACGACGGCCCCGGGCGCGGCGCCTTCCACGAGGCCCACCACGGCTGTCCGCATTTTGCGGAAGGGAATACCCAACTGTTCGAGGGTTTTGCACAGGTATTCCTGGGTTTTGTATTCCTCATCCCCCGGTTCGGGAATGGCGTGCAAATCCCTTCGTATCCGCACCAGCCAATCCTTCATAGCCTCGGCCTCAGCCAGAATAGCCTTGCGATCCTTCATAGCATCCCCTTCGCTTTACCGCAGAGCGCCCAGCGAACCGAGAGTCGCTAGTAAGGCGCCGGAAAAACAGCCGTCGAAAACGCGCAACGCGGGGCCCTTCATCGTCACCGAATCGGTGGACACATCAAGTTCGAGCCGCCCCCCCGGCATGTTCATCGTCACCGGGCCCTCCACCAACCCTAGCTTCTTGGCCACCGACGCGGCGGCGCAGGAAGAAGAACCGCTGGCCAGGGTGTACCCCGCGCCCCGCTCCCATATTTCGATCCGCATGGAATGCCTGTCCAGGACCTTGGCGAACTGCACGTTCGTAGCTTTGGGGAAAAGCGGATGACGCTCCACCAAGGGACCATAGCGTTTCGCGAGCTCCGCCGTTGGCTCTTCCACGAAAATCACGCAATGGGGATTACCCATGGAAACGAAACTCGCCTCGAAGCTTTCACCGGCCAGTTCGAGCTTGGCGAGCAGCAGCTCCTTTGCATCGGTAGCCAAGCCGGCTTGCCTCGCGGAGAAGGAAGGCTTTCCCATATCGATTCGAATACTAGGAGGATTGATGCTCTCCACCTGGGCCGAGACCCTTCCCCCCTTCGTTTCGACATAAAAAGGACGGTCTTCCACATAGCCCTCTTCGGCCAGGTACAGACAGAAGATTCTCAATCCGTTCCCGCTTTTTTCGGCCTCCGAGCCGTCGGGATTGAATATTCTCACCCAGGGACTCGCGCCTTGCGCGATGTGTCCCGCAGGCAGCCCGCCAAGATCGGAAAAGCCGCTCAAGGGACCTAACAAAATGCCGTCCGACCCCGCGCCATAGTTTCGGTCGCAGATAGCCCTGATGGCCTTGGCTTCGGGGATAAAGGGAAATTCCCGGGGATCGATAACGATATAGTCATTGCCCAGAGCCTGGTATTTTCTGAACTGAACGCTCATCAGCCCCTCTCGATAAGCACGCGCGGTACCCGCTTGGATATTCCGCAACTGACCTCATAGTCTATGGTCCCCATGATCTCGGCCAGCTCCCCGGCGGGCAGCTCGGGCAGGCCGAAGAGAGTCGCCTCATCGCCGACCCGGGCTTCGGGAATATCGGTTACATCCACCATGATTTGGTCCATACATACCCTGCCGGCCACCGGCGCCCTCTTTCCCCGTATCACCACCGCCGCCCTGTTGGAAAGGTGGCGCGAGTAGCCGTCGGCGTAGCCTACCTGCAGCAGAGCGATGCGGGTAGGCCTAGAGGCGGTGAATATCCTCCCGTAGCTCACCCCCTCCCCTTCGCCGATATCCCGGAGGCTAGTCACTGCGGCGCGGAATTCCATCACGGGCTTAAAGCCCCCGGGTAGCCGATGATCCGCGTCGGGAGACAGGCCGTAGAGGAGCACTCCCGGTCTTACCATGTCCATTCTGGATTCGGGAATCCGCAATAACGCCGCGCTATTGGCCATATGCCTGATCCCCGGCTCGATTCCTTCCGCCCGTATCGCATCCAATGCCCTATTGAATACCTCGATCTGACGGGTAGAGAAATCCGAATCAGGGTTGTCTGCTTCGGTAAAATGGGAATAGCAGCCTTCGATTCTTACCCCGCCGAGTCGGGACACAAAACTGACAAAGGAGCCCGCCTGTCTGGGTTCGATACCCTGGCGGTGCATGCCCGTATCAATCTTTACATGCACAAAGGCCGGTCTGCCCAGGCGGAGCGCCGATTCGGACAAGGCCTTGGCCAGGTCCTGGGTAAACACGGTTTGGCTTATGCGGTTGGACACGATTATGTCCGCATTGCCCGGATCAGTCGTGCCCAGAACGAGCAAGGGAGTCTTTATTCCAGCCTCCCGCAGCTCCAATGCCTCTTCAAGGTAGGCGACGGCGAGAAAATCCACCCCCGCATCAGCCAGGACACGTGAGATTATAACCGCCCCATGCCCATAGGCATCGGCCTTGATGACCGCGCAAATTTTCGAGCTACCCGCGATTGCCCTGAGTTGTCGCAGGTTGTTTTCGAGATTTCCCTTGTGTATATAGGCCGAAGCCTTTCTGTGTATCATCGATCTATAACCTTTCGAGTAACGAAGCTGCGCCGCCAAGACTCAAGTCCCGGGGAATGCGGCCATCGATTCTCCTGCAAGCGCTAAAATCCCTGTTCCATATAAAGAAATCAGCCTTTTCCCCAGACTCAAGCCGGCTTCCGCCGGCCCCCCCTGCACAGTCGAGAAGAGCTTCCGGATTGGCGCTCATGCAGGAAAAGGCCTGCGGCAGCCCGCAGCCGGTCGCGGCGGCAAATGAACGCACTATATCGATGCCCAGCAAGCTCGATCCGATCAACGTTCCCTCTTGCGCATACCTGACCCCCGAGGTATCGGAGCGCACAGCCTTGCCGAAATAACTGTAATCCCCGTACCCCAGCCCTGCGGGAGCCACCGCATCGCTAGTCAATATCAGTGAAGCGGGGTCTATGCAGCGTAGGGCGCTGCGCATCGCCTGAGGGCTCACATGCACACCATCCGCATTGAGTTCGACCCAGCCGGCGCCACCGTCCAATGCAATGTTGGCCAGTCCGCCTTCTTTATGGTCGAATCCGCTCATCGCGTTGAACAGATGCGTAATCGAAAAAGGTTCTGGCGGCAGCTTCGCCGATGCTTTAGCATCGGAATGACCGAGAGCGATCATAACCCCCGCCTTTTTTAAAAGCGGATAAAGGCTTTCAATATTCGGCAATTCAGGAGCGAGAGTCATGATCCTCAGCTTGCCCGCACAGGTTTCGAGCACCTTCTCCAGTAATGACACCTCAACCTGACAGATCTGCTCGAGGCCTATCCCCCCCCTTCGCTTGGAATTGATGAAAGGCCCTTCCAGGTAAATTCCAGGAATGACCGATCCGTAGAGTCCGGAGTCGTCGATGGCAGTCAGGAGGTTTTTTACCGCAGCCTCATCCCATAAAATCGTGGGTAAAAAGCGCCCCACGCCCTTTGTTTCCAGCTTCGCAGCTAAATCCCGTAAAGCCGCTCCATCAATGGCTGTCTCAAAGCCATAGCCGAAGGCTCCATGTATATGCAGCTCGATAATAGGCGGACTGATCCATACTCCACCACACTCGACTACAGGCAGGTCTCCGATCCGCGCTCCGCCAGCCCATTCCTGGGGAATTTCGCCCTCGCCGATCCATCGGATGATTCCAGCCTCTACAACGAGACTGCCCTCATATAAAAGCCTTTCGGGGAGAAGTATTCCGACGTCAGAGAGAATAAATCCATCGGTCATAGCTAAGGCATTGTGAACGAACGCCGGATTCATGTAAAGGAGAGTCTCGGCAATGACAAGAGTCGAGCTTTTAGAGTACCATGCCGGCACAAAAGAAAAGGAAGCCCGATGAATCAAAAAGATTACGGCTATATAGCTCTGGATCTGGACGGAACCATTCTGAACGCCGACTATGTCCTCTCGCCCCGCGTACGGGACACCCTCAATGCTTGCAGAAAAATCGGCAAGAAACTGATCATCTCCACCGGCAGGGTTCTGTCCTCAGCCAAGGGTCAGCTAGGCGCCCTGGAAGGCGTGGACGGCTATGTCTGTTCCAATGGAGCCGATATCTACCAGGGTTCGGGCAAGAGTATCGCCCATTTCCATATGGATAAGAACCTTTCCCGGGAAATGTATCTCCTGGCCCGGGGCTTCGACTCCCACTACCACGCCTACCTGGGCGACTCGTGGTGCTACGAGCGCCGCAACGCATACACTGATTACTATGTAAAAAGGGCGGGCAAAGAAGGCTTGAAGCTTGATTTCGACAGCTATGGAACCCTGGAGTTCACCAAGTTCATGTTCATGGACGATCACGAAAAATTGGAACCCATCAGAATAAGGCTTGCCGAACGTTTCGGCGCATCGATTCAGATCGTATACTCGGCTCCCTTCATGCTCGAGATAGTCATAGCCGGGGTCAGCAAAGCCACGGGATTGAAGTACTGTGTCGAACAATTTGGCGGAAACCTTAACCAGGTGATCGCTTTCGGCGATGCTGAGAACGATGAGGAGATGCTCCTCGCTTCCGGCATGGGAGTAGCCATGGGCAACGCTTCGGAAGAACTCAAAGCCAAAGCGGCGGCGATTGCTCCTTCGGTGGATGAAGACGGGGTGGCGGTATTTCTGGAACAATTATTCAGATTTTAGGGGCAATAATTTTTTTAGGGCTTGAGGCTTTTTCAAAACTCAGGCGAGTTGTGAAAAAGCTACCCTAGAGATGCGTACGTTTCGTCTGTTTTCATGCTTCTAGCATAAAAATAGACGAAACTACAAAGCCGATTTCAAAAGCTAAGAGACTTTTGAAATCGGCCCGCTTCCTTGACCTTGGCCAAGAGCCACAGGTATCATAGTTCATCGTCGCCGGGGTGGTGGAATTGGTAGACACCAGGGACTTAAAATCCCTTGCTGCGCGAGCGGCGTGCCGGTTCGAGACCGGTCCCCGGCATATTTTTTACCGCATCAGAGTTCTACCTTGCTTCCGCAGTCCAGCCATGTGACTATGCCCGGCATTGCGTTCGCCAAGGCCGTATAACCTCGTAGACCTGTACAGTGGCAGCAGTAAACGCCCTGGGGCTCAAATTCCCGGATCCTGGCGCTGACGCTTGCCAATACCTCGGCGCTCTCGTTGACAAGATGAAACCCGCCGATCAGCGCCTTGATCTTGTTCTCTGGAAAGGCTTTCCGGGCAGATTGGACAATATTGCCTATACCGCGGTGCGCGCAGCCGGTTATGATGCTCATGCCGTCTTCCTCGACCACGATCAGCGAAACCTCATCTTCAAAAGTGTCAATATCATCCCCGCTCTCTGAGCGGAGCCTGAATCCCGGATTAGCTACTTTCCCGTCGCTGATCTCGGCCCGGGGAAGCAAGAAGACGCCCCGGGCGATTTTTTTGGGAGCTTCGACCACAAACACCCTTTCTTTTAACGAAGAGGGCAGCGATTCGCCTATTCCGATCCGTCTGCGCGCGTCCCCGGAAACAGCCTCCTTCGCAGCGTCGAATCCCGGCCCCGCAAAGAACAGCACTGGCTTGTCGCCCAGCTTTTTGAGCAAATAAGGAAGACCGCCCCCATGATCGTAATGCCCGTGGCTCAGCACGATCATATGGATCGATGCAAGGTCGATATCGAGCCGCAGGGCATTTTCAAGGAATCGTGCCGTCTGGGCCATGTCGAAAAGGATTCTGGATCCGTTCACTTCCAGAAAGAAGGAAAGGCCGTGCTCGCCGCACAATCCTGAACGCGGACAATAATCGTCCATCAGACTGGTGATTTTCATGCATCAATGATCAATGATTGAATACTCGCTGTCAATGATTATTCTCTTTGCGCCTGTAATTACTGTAAATACCTGAATTTTAAATATGAAGGTCGTATTTTCCGCTTGACATATTTCGGGCTTATGCTTATATTGACGCCGGAGAGTAATTGGCATTTGCTATTTACTCTCCGGCGCCGTCGGCGCTGATCATCGAATTACAGCAAGGAGGCACGGTATGCCGAATTATAATGGAACAGGACCCTACGGAGCAGGACCTAAGACCGGCAGGGGCTTGGGTCCCTGCTGCGGAGCACAAGCCTACGGCCGAGGGATGCGAAGAGGCGGAGGCTTCGGAATGGGCGCAGGTGGCATGGGGCGCGGCGTCGGCTTCGGTGCAAGTCTAGGTCGCGGCATGGGCGGATTCGGTCCCCGCATGGGATGGTATCCCGCCGGCTACGGCACCGAAGATCAGGAAGTCCGCGAAGCCGGGATCAAATCGACCCTCGAGCAACGGGCAGCTTTTCTCAGGGCCGAGCTTGAGCACACAGAATCCCTGCTCAAGAACCAGGGCACAGAGGCGGAGGAGAAGGGCTCGGAAAGTAAAAAGTGAAGGCCGTCCCACAAGAGCTGGTAATAGCAGTCGCGAGCGGAAAGGGCGGCACAGGCAAGACAAGCCTTGCCGTCCACCTCGCCCTTGCCGGCGCGGCGCGCTTGCGTACGATTCTCGTCGACCTCGACGTGGAAGCTCCCGATTCGCTGGCGTATTTTCCCGAAGCCATTCGGGTGGGCAGGAATTGCCCCGTTTCATTGAAGGTTCCCTTTCTGATCCCAGAGAGCTGTTCCGGCTGTGGCGCATGCGCGAAGGCCTGTCATTTCGGAGCCATCGTAGCCTTGGGCGGCGCCGTGACCATCGACCAGAAACTCTGCAAGGGCTGCGGCCGCTGTGTTTTCCTCTGCCCCGAAAATGCCCTGAAAGAACGGGGAATTGTAGTAGGCCAGACGAGGCTCATGAAATCGGGCAGTCTGGACATTCTCGAAGGCCGCATGGATGTGGGCGATATCAGATCCACGTCGGTGATCGAAGCCGCCAAGACGAGGGCTGCTTCGTTGAAAAAGGAGGTGCAGGTCCGGGACTGCCCTCCCGGGGTTTCCTGCCCGGCAACCCATGCGGTGGAAGGGGCTGACTACGTCGTGCTCGTCGCCGAACCCACCGCATTTTCACTGCATGATTTAAGCGCAGCAATTAGCCTGGTGAAGGGACAGGGGCTCAAGGCAGGCGTTGTGATTAACAAATACGGTTTCGGCGACGCTGATATCGAATCCCTGTGCAGGGAAAAAGCCCTGCCTGTGATCGGAAGGATCGAGTTCAAGCGCAAGAGAGCCTCCAGCGGTGCTTCAGGCAAACTATGGACGGACGACGAATCCTATATGCAAAAAATCGATGAGATCCTTAAAAGAATAGTTCATGCAGTAGAAACCGACGAGGGGGAGCTCGGATGACAATCACCGTCGCCAGCGGAAAAGGAGGGGCGGGCAAGACGTCATTAGCAGCGGCTCTCGCCGCATCCGTGGGCAGTTCCTGCATCGTCGCCGATTGCGACGTGGACGCAGCCAACGGCGCGATAGCCCTCCATGCCCGGCTTCGCGAATCCGGCCCCTATTTTGCCGGGCCAGGCTACAGAATGGAACCGAGCCTCTGCATTGGCTGCGGCCGCTGCATGCCGGCCTGTCGGTTCAACGCCATACGAACCGATGAGACCAGACGCACATACCTGATCGCGGAGGAGCTCTGCGAACGCTGCGGAGCCTGTACCGACCACTGCCCCGTCGATGCCATACAGGGTTTTACAAAAGAAGCGGGCAGGCTCTCAGTCTCCGATTGCCCCCTGGGTATGACATTGATCCACGCCGAACTCGTGCCGGGCGAGGACACCAGCGGAAAACTGGTAAACCAAGTCCGCCGGCGCGCCGACACGATCAATCCAGGTAATGCCATTATCATAGTGGACGCTCCTCCGGGGATCGGCTGCCCGGTCATCGCCTCACTGTCGGGTGCAGATATTGTGCTGCTGGTGGTGGATTCCACCATATCCGGACTCAGGGACAGCCTTCGGCTGTCCGAACTCGCGGCGGGCATGGACAAACGAATAATCGCCATTATCAATAAAACCGGCCTCGATGAAGAAATAGACAATAAAATCCGGGTCGCCATGACACAATCCTCCATACCTGTCATGGGAGAAATCCCCTTCGATCCCCTGCTCCGCTCCGTGGAGGAAAAGGACCTGACCTGGATCGATGTGGCTGGCGAAGCAGGCCTAAAGGCGAAGGCAGCGGTGCGCGCGGTGCTCGAATATGCCCAAATGCAAATGATTTATTGACTCAATAAGCGCTGATTATAAAGGAGCGACAAGTGAAATTAGGAATTCCGACCGATGACGGCAAAACGGTAAGCGGCATTTTCGGAAGGGCGAACAGCTTCGCAGTCTACGACACCGACACGGCGGAACTCATAGTGTTGGCCAACGAGGGCATAGGGGCCGAGCACGGAGCCGGAACTGGGGCGGCGAGTTTTCTGGCCGAACAGGGCGTATCGAAGGTTCTGGCGCCCGAGCTCGGACCTAAGGCTTTATCTGCGCTGAGTTCCGCGGGCGTTGCTGTGGCGCGCGTCGAAGCCGGAACGAAGATCCTCGAGGTTGTCCGCCGAGCATAACAAATATCAGGTCTATCCGTTCGTCTTTGAGGGAAAACCAGAGTTTCATTTCATCGCCGCAGGCCGGATCGCCGATGCAGGCATAGCCATCCGTTTCCTCCGGCGGCAACTCACCGACATTGCGAGGATTACTGAAATGATCGATCACCTCATCTGAATAAAAGAGAACCGGACCCTGATACTGCGGTTCTTCCTGCTCCTGCTCAGCCATTTTCAATCCTTTCGCTGCCTTGAGTATACAATATTCTTTCTTTAGCGGCAGGCCAGCTCGTCCATCCTCCTGAGTCTTCGCGAAAGATCCCTGGCCAGATTCATCACCAGCATTGCGAAGGTCTTGCAGTCGACCTTGGAAATTTCATAGAGGGCGCGATTGGAAATGGTAACGACTTCAAGCGGCTCCAGGGCGGTTATGGTGGCGATGCTGGGCATGATATCTATGAGCTCCATTTCGCCGAAGGTTTCCCCCTCCCCCAGTTCGGCGATGGAAATTCCCTGTTTGGAAACCATCACTCTTCCGCCGATGATGAAAAATATTTTATCGTTCGGATCGCCCTCCCTCATGGGCATATCTCCCGCATCGTATCGAGCGTAGCCGAAAAGCGGTTTTATCCTTTCGATCTGGTCCGGAAGCACCCCGCCGAACAGGGAATATTTCTGGAGTGCGTTCGTATCGATCATTGCGCCTCTCCTTGGCTTTGTTTGGGGATGCTGGGCAGCGAACCCCATATACCTAGTATACAACAAAAATGGGTTTTCCGCCCCCTTGTTTTGTTCGATAAAATGATTCACCCAGCTAATCGGCCCAGATACAAAAATCAAGGTTTTACGTGTTGGCCACGCCGAAAGGCACATGGACGCAGGCAGCCATGGGACCGACGTCTTCGAAGTGCCGCAGCTGGTCGTCGAAAAACAGATGGGGCTTGAAAGCTTCCAGAATCCTGCGCTTTTCTATGCCGCCCAAAAAGAAAATCTCGTCGGTAAAAATCCCCCAGCGCTTGAGGGTGTTGATAACCCTTTCGTGAGCCGGGGCATTCCGGGCTGTGATTATCGCGGTGCGCACCTTGACTTCGGCCTGGCGAGCGGCCGAGCGTTGATGCTGCTGCAGGGCCGCGAGTTTTTCGAAAAAAGGCTTCATAGGCCCCGGGTCGAGGGGCGTCTCGGCCTTGCTCAGCTCCACTTCGGCAAAGCGCTCCTGACCGCCGGGCGAGCGGTAGAGCCTTTCGGCCTCGTCGCCGGCTATCACCCCGTCGAAATCGAAGGCGACCCGGAGTTCCCCCTCTTCGTCCTCTCCGAAGCCCGGGGAGAGAATGAGCCCGGCGGGCAACCCGGCGTCGATGGCGGCCTTAACGTCGTCGGTATTGGTCGAAAGGAAGAGGGTCGCGCCGAAAGCGTCTATATACGGATAGGGAGAGCGGCCGTCCAGGAAGGCGGCGCGGATTATATTCAAATCGTAGTGTCGTATCGATTTGAAGATTCGTATTCCCGCCTCCGGATCGTTCCGCGAAAGCAAGACCACTTCCGCCGGCCCTTGTCCCTGGGCATATCCTCTATTGAGCGAAAGAAAACGCTTGACAAACCAAAAGGCGTTGCCCGGCCGAAGGACTTCCGCGCTATGGGCGCTCATCCACCCGCGATAGGCATCCTCTCCCCTGGCCCTGAATACCTCGTCCGATTCGGATAGGTCGAAGAGGGCGCTGGAGGAGACGGCGATCACTATCTTGCTCTCGATGGGGTACGGCACTTCCTCTCTCAGCGCCTCCCGGAATCGTAGATCTGGCCGGCGGCTTTAGGCCCCACCGACTTGCCGGCGAACACCACGAGCGCCACGATGGTGAGCACATAAGGCAGTGCATAGAAGAATTCGCCGGGCAGACTGGCCAGGAAGGTGATATCTTTGGCGTAAAAGGAAAGGGCGGTGGAAAAACCGAAGAAAAGCCCGGCGCCCAGAACCCCGAAGGGGTTCCACTTTCCGAAGACCAGGGAGGCGAGGGCTATGAATCCTGTGCCGTGGATGGTCACCAGGGTATACTGGATGTCTGCGGTAAGCACCATGATGCCACCGGCGAGGCCCGCGAGGGCTCCCGATGCCATGACGCCGAAATAGCGCATCCATGCCACATTGATACCCATGCTGGCCGCCGCCTGGGGATGCTCTCCGCAGGACCGCAGCCTGAGCCCGAAGGGGGTCTTGTAGACGAGAATCCAGGTAAAGAAGACCAGAAAGATCGCCAGGAAAAAAGTCGGATAATTCTCTATGAAGAACATCCTGCCCAATACTGGGATTTTTTCGAGCAGGGGCACGGTAACTTTCTGGATGCCGTTGGAAAAGGCCCTGGTCCGCTGCTGACGGAAGATGATCTGGCAAAGGTAGACCGTGAGCCCCCCCGCCAGGATATTGAGCGCCGTTCCCGATATGGTTTGGTCGGCCCTCATGTTGACGCTGGCCACCGCATGGAGAAGGCTGAATACGATGCCGGCGACCAGGCTGGCGGCCAAGCCGAGCCAGGGAGCCAGGACGGTGCTTTCCTCCAGGAGCACGGTAACCGTGGCCGCGGAAAAAGCCCCCACCATCATGATGCCCTCGAGGGCTATGTTCACTACGCCTGAGCGTTCGCTGAAAAGCCCGCCCAGGGCGGCGATGATTATGGGCGAAGCGAACATGAGAGCTATCGGAAACATTTCGAAGAGGATTTTTATACTCATGCCCTGTCTCCATCGGCCGTGACGGCCTGCTGTTTCTTGAAGCGCTCCAGAAGCATTTTAATCCCGTATCGCATAGCCACGAACAAAACGATGGAAGCTTGGATGATACCTGCGATCTCCCGGGGAATACCCTGGGACTGCATGAGCGGCTGGGCCGACTTGAGCATGCCGAAGAGCATGCCGGCGAAGAGGATTCCCGAGGCTTCGTTTCCTCCCACCAGGGCGACGGCGATGCCGTCGAAACCATAACCCTCGGCTGCCGACATGGCCCGGCCGAAATTGAAGGTGCCCACGGTGATGACCGAGCCGGCCAGGCCGGCGAAGGCCCCGGCTATCATCATGGAGAGCACGATATTCCTGTTCACCTTCATGCCCGCGTAGCGCGAAGCATCCTTATTGTAGCCCACCGCCCGCAGGGAATACCCGAAGGTTGTCTTGTTGATGATAAAGGAGAAAACGACGAGGGCCAGGATCACGGGTATAAAGCCCCAATTCAACCTGGAACCTCTGGTTATGGACTGGAGGAAGGGCGACTTGAGAAGGGCGGTCTCGGGGAAAAAGGCGGTTTTCACCTTGTCCTGGGAACCGAAGATGTTCAGGATGACGAAATTGTTCAGATGCAGGGCGATATAGTTCATCATGATCGAAACAGTAACTTCGTGGACGTTGAACCTGGCCTTTAAAAAACCGGGGACCGCGCCCCAGAGGGCGCCCGCAAGTATGGAGGCCATAAGCACCAAGGGCAGGTGGATAAACCTGGGCGCTTGCACAAGAAGCGCCACGGCGGTAGCCGCCAGGGATCCCACCATGAGCTGGCCTTCGGCGCCGATGCTGAACAATCCGGTCCGGCTCGCGAAGGCGAAGGCCAGGCCCGTGAGAATGATAGGCATGGCGTTGATGACGAATTCGCCTATGTACCGGGTGTTCCAAGGTACGTCGTTGATAATGTCGAGGCCGGAAAAGCCCTTGACCATCGCGGCGAACATGGCCACCGGCGATCTGCCCGTCGCTATCACGATCAACGATCCGAGAATGAAGCCCAACAGGACCGCCAGAAGAGGAAGGAGTATCTTTTCCCTACGTTTGGTCATGCCTGCCCTCCCTTCGGCGTCTTTCTCAGAGAACCGGACATCATGAGCCCAAGCTCGTTTTCGTCCGTCTGCGCGGCTTGCACGATGCCGACGATTTCCCCTTCATGAATAACCGCGATCCTGTCGGAGACATCCATGATTTCATCCAATTCCAGAGAAGCGAGCAAAATCGCCTTGCCCTTGTCCCGTTCCGCCACGATCCGCTTATGGATGTACTCTATCGCCCCCACATCCAAGCCCCGGGTTGGCTGTGCGACGATAAAAACATCGGGCGAGCGATCGATCTCCCGGGCTACGATGGCCTTTTGCTGATTGCCTCCCGACATGGACCTCGCGGGAGTGGCGGCGCCCTGGCCGGAGCGGACGTCGAATTCTTCGATGAGCCGGGCCGCATTGTCCTTGATAGCCTTTTTGTTCAAAACTCCCCAGGAGGCGAAGGGCCTTTGCATATAATTGTGGAGCACCAGATTTTCGTCCAGATTGAAGTCCAGAACCAAACCGTGGCGATGTCTATCCTCGGGGATATGCCCCAGACCCAAATCCAGCCGTTCCCTGATGGGAAGGTTTGTTATTTCCTTTTCCCTGAGAAAAATATGGCCAGATTCGGCCTTGGCGAGCCCGGTGATAGCCTGAATGAGTTCGGTTTGGCCGTTCCCGTCTATACCGCAGAGGCCTAGAATCTCTCCCGCCCTCACCTCCAGGGAAAGCTTTTTCACTCCCAAAAGACCCTTTGAGTTTTTGACATCCAAATCGCGGATCCTGAGAAGCACGTCTTTGGGTGCCGCCGCTCCTTTTTCCACGTGAAAATTTACTTCCCGACCCACCATCATTTCCGCCATCTGCTCTTCCGTAGTGGAGGCGACGGGAACGGTACCCACGCAGCGGCCCCGGCGCAGAACCGTGCAGCGGTCCGCCACCGCCTTGATCTCCTTGAGCTTATGGGTGATGAGGACAATGGTCTTTCCTTCCTCCACCAGACGCCTCATTATCTGCATCAGTTCGTGGATTTCCTGGGGGGTCAGCACCGCCGTAGGTTCGTCGAAGATGAGGATTTCCGCGTCTCTGTAAAGCATCTTCAATATTTCGACGCGCTGTTGCATGCCCACCGAAATGTCTTCTATCTTCGCCCTGGGATCCACCGCCAGGCCATAGAGCTTCGATATGGACTCGACCTTTTTCTCCGCGCTCCTGGTGTCCAGCAGGATTCCTTTCCGGGGTTCGCTTCCAAGCACGATGTTCTCGGTCACGGTAAAGTTCTGCACCAGCTTGAAATGCTGGTGCACCATGCCGATCCCGAGGGATGTGGCCACATTCGGATCTTCGATGCTTACTTCCTTGCCGCGTATTCGTATGGATCCCTGTTCGGCCTTGTAGAGCCCGAACAGAATGCTCATCAGCGTGGATTTTCCCGCCCCATTCTCCCCCAGAAGGGCATGGATGCTCCGCTCCTCCACCTGAAGTGTCACATTATCGTTCGCCCTTATGCCCGGAAAGTCCTTGGTGATATTGAGCATCTCGATGATATAACCCACCGTTCAGCCCCCTGGGTTTTACGTATTCTTGGCAGTATACCACAGCGAAAATGCGCCAGGCTAGATCGCGGTGAAGCCGGGATGTTCCATCTGCGGCGGATTATCCTGGTTCCCGATCGGCTGCGCAGAAAAAGGGGCCGCCCGCGCTTTGCGCGGGCGGCCCCCTTAGTCTTGGCGCTTCCCGTCAAGACCGGACCGGAGACAGAAAACGCTTACTTGGCCGGGACCTCGGACACTTTCAGCGCGCCGGATTTGATCTTTGCCGCATATTCCTTAACCTTGGCGACGATATCGTTGGAAAGGTTGGGGTTGTTGTCGGGGATCCCCACGCCGTCGTTGGCCAGGGAGAACACCATCACCTGACCGCCGGGGAACTTGCCCTGCATGGTCATCTTGGAAACCTCGTAGGCGGCCACGTCGACCCGCTTCATCATAGAGGTGAGAACCGCGGATTTGCTGCCGTAGACACCGTCAGAATACTGGTCTTTGTCAACGCCGATCCCCCAACGGATATCGCCCTTCTGGGATCTTTCCTTGGCTTCCTTGATCATGCCGTTTCCGGTTCCGCCCGCGGCGTGGAAAATTATATAGGCGCCGGCGTTGAACTGCTTCTGGGCGATAGCCTGACCCTTGTCGGGGGCAGCGAAGTCGCCCGCATAGTCCACGAGAATCGTCAACGAAGGATCCACGGCTTTGACTCCCTGCTCAAACCCCGCCTGGAACTTCTCGATGAGGGGGAACTGCATCCCTCCCAGGAATCCGAGGATATTCTTGCCATCGGCCTTGGCCTTGAGGGCCGCGGCGACGCCGACAAGGAAGGAGCCCTCGTGCTCGGCGAAGGTGGCGCTGACAACGTTCGGCTTGGCGACGACGGTGTCGATGATAAGGAATTTGCGGGCGGGATAATTGGCCGCGACATCGCCCATGGCCTTCTCGAAGAGGAATCCGGGGGCGATGATGAGGTTGAGGCCCTCATCGGCGAAGGTGGACAGGTTGGGGACATAGTCCGCCTCGGCGGAGGACTGCAGATACTTATAGTTCGCCTTCGGCAGCTTATTGTCCTGGGCGAAACGTACAATACCCTCCCAGGTACCCTGGTTGAAGGATTTATCGTCGATACCGCCGACGTCGGTCACAAGGCCGACCTTGAACTGCGCGAAAGCGGGTGCCGCCACCATGGCTAAGACCAAAAGCGCCAGAAGTGCTTTTTTCATCTATATTCCTCCCGATAAGGAAACTCGAAACACCTTATTCCCAGGCCAGAAAGACCGGTATAAAGCGTAGAAGTTATACTAAATCCGTACCCACCCGTTGTCAATGATATTTTTCCCTTTCAGCCATGACTTACTCATTGACAGCTTTAAATCTCTCGCTTATGCTTGAATTGAGCATAAATTCATTATTTGAGCATTGGCTCTATCAATACATGATTTGTCTCAGATGAAGGAGTGTATTATAAAAAAATAATTTATAAATAAACTCTTTACCACTTCGGTACAAACTCTGTATTCTTTTAGAGGAAAAATGGGAGAAAACCTATTGGTATGGGCTTCGATGAATCCGAATATTTCGTGAGGTTTACATAAATGACAAGGACGGGAGGAATGAAATCCGCAGCGTTCAACGATGACTCCGAAGAAGATCTCATCACGAGAATCGCATGGCTCTATTATAAGGAAAAACTGACTCAAGCTGAAATTGCGGAAAAAATATTCCTCTCCCGGCAAAAAGTCCAGCGATATTTGGAAAAAGCCCGTGACCTGGAAGTTATCCGATTCACGCTCAAGCACCCCCGGGTGAACCTCCTGGGCATCGAGGAGGCGCTTAAAAGGAAATTCGGACTTGAGGATGCCCTCGTCATTCCCTCCTCGGATACTCATCCGGAAAGCCTGAGAAAGTCCTTCGCCATGGGGGGTGCCTATTACCTGGAACGCAGGCTGAGCGCCGCCGGCGACTGCACGCTCGGCGTGGGATGGGGCAACACGACCGCATACCTGGCGGATTATTTCGAGCCCCACTCCATAGAAGGCAAGGTGAATGTCGTATCGCTGATCGGGAATCTCATGGTCAACGTGTCGATGAACCCCTTTCTGTTAGGACAGAAAATAGCCGAAAAACTGGACGCAGAATTCTTCAACATATGGGCACCGGCAATAGCCCAGACCAAGGAACGGGCCGCAGCCTTCAAATCCGAGCCTTGGATACACGAAGTGCTCGATATTGCATGCAAGGCCGAGGTAAATTTGATATCCATCGGCGAGGTATCCCAATCAGCGAGCCTGTTTCAGATGGGTTACCTTTCGGGTGAGGACCTTAAGCGCCTAACCGGGAAAGGCGCGGTAGGAGACATCCTAAGCCGGTTTTTCGATAAGGACGGGAATCTCGTCGACGATGAGGTACACGACAGAGTCGTCGGTATCCCTCTCGAGACGCTTAAAGACAATCGGAAAGTGCGCATTGGAGTAGCCGCGGGAGCGTCTAAAATCCGGGCTATCGCCGCGGCCATCCATCAGCGGTATATCAGCGTGCTCATTACCGACGAGCAAACCGCCAGGGAACTGATGAAGTATTGAAACAGCCGGTCGTTGGCTTCGGCTATCGATCGATCAAGCAACACTAAAGGCTTTTAGGAGGGAATATCGTGGAGAAATCTAAGGACGCGCTGGGCATGATAGAGACAAGGGGCTTTGCGGCAATGGTCGAAGCCGCCGATGCCATGGTAAAGGCCGCCAACGTTGAGCTTATCGGCTTCGAGAAAACTGGGGGGGGGTATGTAACGGCGATAGTTCGCGGAGATGTAGCCGCCTGCCGAGCCGCTGTAGATGCCGGTACCAGATCGGCCGAAAAGGTTGGTGAGGTTATATCCACCCATGTGATTCCCAGGCCGCACGATTCGGTTGATCGGGCGCTTCCGCTCGGAAGAAGCGGAGAGAGGGTATAAACTATGGCAGTCGATTTGAGAACTTATGTTTTCCTTGATTCCCTTCAATTGCAGAACGCTTCGTTTATCGCCACAGTGAGTAAGGGTTATTATCCCATCGGAATGCAGGCTTGCTGCATAATTGAAATCGCTCCGGGCATCGAAATCAACAGGCTGACCGACATAGCGCTGAAAGCGACCAACGTCACCCCGGGGCTTCAAATCGTTGAGCGAGCCTACGGCCTGCTCGAAGTGCACTCGGACAACCAGGGCGACGCGAGAATGGCTGGGGAGGCAGTGCTTAGAGAACTGAAGTTGAGTGAAAAAGACCGCCTCAAACCCCGGGTTATGACCAGCCAGCTTATTAAAAACATATCGGACCACCACGCCCAGCTCATCAACAAGGTGCGGCACGGCAACATGGTCCTGCGCGGGGATACGCTCTATGTCCTGGAGGTGGAGCCCGCGGGCTATGCCTACTACGCGGCCAACGAAGCGGAAAAGACCTCGGACGTGAATATCATCGAAGTTGTGGGATTCGGAGCCTTCGGCAGAGTCTATATCGCCGGAGCGGAAGCTGAAGTTATCGAGGCCAGAAAGGTCGTCGAAGCCCGCTTGGCGGACATCGACGGCAGAACGATAGCAACCAACGCGACGAGGATTTAAAGGAGATTCGGTATGGCAGATACGAACGATGCGCTCGGGATGATCGAAACCAGAGGCTTCGCGGCGATGGTGGAAGCCGCCGACGCCATGGTCAAGGCGGCCAAGGTGGATCTCGTCGGATTCGAAAAAACCGGCGGAGGGTATGTAACGGCTATCGTGCGCGGCGACGTAGCAGCCTGCCGGGCCGCGGTGGACGCGGGAACTCGGTCGGCCGAAAAGGTCGGCGAAGTCGTATCCACCCACGTGATCCCCAGACCGCACGAAGCGGTAGACTTGGCGCTTCCCTTAGGCAGAAAACCAGTCTCAGCATCCAAATAAGGAACACGCTATGCAACTTGCACGGGTGAAAGGAACTGTCGTTTCGACGCATAAGCCGGCGAGCATGGAAGGGCTGCGGCTACTGCTTCTCGAAAGGATCGATCCTGTAAGCCTCAAGGGCAAAGGCGATTTTGTCGTTGGCATCGACGGAGTCGGCGCCAACGCCGGCGAAATCGTATTCTATGTGACAGGGTCAAGTGCCAGGATGACCGAAACAACCAAGGGTAAGCCCTCGGATGCCACCATCATCGCAATCGTGGATGCGATCGAAAAAGATGGCGCATTCACCTACGAAAAATCGGTGGCGCCGGAATGACACTAGCCCGGATCCGCGGCACTATTGTCGCGGACAAGCGATCCGACGGAGTTGCCAATCCCCGTTTCCTTCTCATCGAAGACTGCGATCAACGCGGAGAAGGTAGGGGCGAATTTCTTGTCGCCCTGGATCTCGTAGGAGCCGATAGGGGGCATCTGGTACTGGTGACACAGGGCAGTTCCTGCCGGTGGTCTTCCGGGACGGCTGACAAGCCTATCGACTGCCTCATCGTCGCGATAGTCGATAGCATCGATCAGCAGGGCGTCGATGTCTGGGTTCAGGACTGAGGTGAAAAGAGATTATGGCGAACCTGAATGACGAGATTCAATCGATAGTCGAAGAGGTAATGCGAAATCCGGAGATAGCGGCGCTTCTCAAAGTACAGGACTCTGTTCATAGAAGCTCTATAGCAGCCGTTGCGAATACCCAGTCTGACAGTACACCTTTACAAAATCCTGCGGGAGCCGGCATTTTCCTCGATCTCGATTCGGCCGTCGCGGCCGCCAAGATCGCCCAGAGGGAACTCATCGCCCTGCCCTTGGATACTCGGCGGGCGATCATCGAAGCGATGCGGCGGGTTGTTTTGTGGAACAACGCCGATCTCTCCGCTCAGGCTGTCGCTGAGACGGGCATCGGAAACGTGGAAGACAAGCAGGTAAAGAATAAACTCGCGGCGATGAAAACTCCCGGTGTGGAAGACCTCGAGCCAAGGGTAAGCACGGACGAACATGGCCTAACGCTCACCGAGCTTGCGCCCTGGGGAGTCATAGGAGCAATCACACCGGTGACCAATCCCATCGCCACGATAGAATCTAACGCGATCGGCATGATAGCCGCCGGAAACAGTGTTGTCTTCAATGTTCACCCGAACGCCAAGAACATTTCCTGTCGTCTTATCAGTATGCTCAACGAGGCAGTCCATATGGAGGGAGGGCCCTTCAACCTGCTCTGCGCGATCAGCGAACCGACCATTGAAAGCGCCAACGCCCTGATGCGACATAAGGACATTTCCCTTCTCGTGGTCACCGGCGGTCCAGGCGTAGTCAAAGCCGCGATGGGGAGCGGGAAAAAAGCGATCTGCGCCGGCCCGGGCAACCCTCCCTGCGTCGTGGACGCCACTGCCGATATCGTAAAAGCAGGACGTGACATCGTCCTCGGTGCCAGTTTCGACCATAACGTCGTCTGCATCTGCGAAAAAGAAGTACTGGCAGTCGCCCAGATCGCGGACAGGCTCAAGGAAGAGATGCGGAAAAACGGCGCCTTCGAACTGACCGGCGCCCAAATCGACGCGGTGACGAAGCTTGTGATCGCCGAGCCCGGCGGACCTGACCGGGAGGGGGCCCCTAATAAAACCTATGTGGGGAAAAGCCCTGTCGCGATTGCAGCCGCGGCGGGCGTCACCGTGCCGGCGGAGACGAAGCTCCTCCTCATGGAAGTCGGACGCGAACATCCGCTCGTTTGGACGGAACAGCTCATGCCGGTCCTGCCCCTGGTCAGAATGCCCACGGTGGATGAGGCCATCGATTTTGCCGTGATAGTAGAACGTGGCTGTCGCCATTCGGCGATGATCCACTCCCACGACATTGAAAAACTCTCCCGGATGGCGAAGGCGATGAACTGTTCGCTTTTTATCAAGAACGGTCCCTGTTATGCCGGTTTGGCCCAGGGGGGCGCCGGATACACCTCGTTCACCATAGCCAGCCCCACCGGAGAAGGGATAACGAGACCCCGCACCTTTACCAGAGAAAGACGCTGTACCCTGGTGGATGCCTTCAGGATAGTATAAGGATGGCCCGATGAAGCTCGGAAAAGTAATCGGCAGAGTGGTGAGCACAAAAAAACTACCCTGTTTTGATGGTCTAAAGCTGCTCCTCGTGCAGCCTTTGGATTACGCGCGCAAGGAAGCTGGTCCTGCCATAGTCGCCTGGGATACGGTCAAGGCCGGCGAGGGAGACCTGGTCTTTTTCGAATCCGGCAAGGAAGCGGCCCAGGCGAACCCGAACGGCTGGTTCAATCCCGGCGACGCGGCGATCATTGGCATCGTCGATGCCGTGAATACGGAAGAACGCAAATGATGCTCGGAAAGGTTGTCGCCAATGTGGTTTCCACGGAGAAACATCCCCACTACCTGGGGCACAAACTGCTTATGGTGCAGCCCATAGATGCCCAAGGCGAATACAAGGGAAAATCCATACTCGCGGTCGATGGAGTACAGGCGGGTATTGGCGATATTGTCATTGTCGTGGACGAGGGTGGTTCGGCGCGGAATGTGGTGGAAGACGAAGACGCTGTTACCATTCGGACCGCGATCTGCGGGATCGTCGATAGAATCGATATCGAGGAGAACACGTGAGCGCTGAATTGAACAACAATGCCCAAGACAAGGTCCGCAGCGTCGCTATCGGGTCCGATCACGGGGCTGTATCGCAGAAAAAAATGCTTGTCCAATACCTCGAACTCCTCAAATATCGGGTAGTGGATGTCGGGTGCTTCGGCACGGACAAGGTCGATTATCCCGATATCGCCCAGGCGGTCTGCAAAAAGGTTATCAGTGGAGATTGCGACCGGGGCATCGTGCTCGACGGAGCCGGCATAGGCTCCTGCATGGCGGCGAATAAAATCCGGGGAATTCGGGCCGCAATGTGCTACGATCTAAAGACTATAATAAACAGTAGGGAACACAATAACGCAAATGTCTTAAGCCTCGGCGGGCCCCTTCACAAACCGGAAGAACTCGTCGAAATGACGCGAGTCTGGCTCGAGACACCTTTCGCTGGAGGGCGGCACATCGTGCGGATCAATAAAATTATGGCCTTGGAGCGAGGAGGCTCGGAATACTGATGGATCAGAACCAACTAGTACAGAAAATCGTCGAGGAAGTCCTTACGAGAATGAGTACCAAGGCAGGCCAGTCTAGCCCTGCCGCTTCCCCGTCAAAACCGGAAACAGCGACCGGGGCGGAGCCTGGGAAGCAGTCCTTTACGGATCACGGAATTCTTCCTTCGGACCTGCCGCGTTACATCGACCATACCCTGCTAAAACCTGATGCCTCGGTGGAGCAAATCAATACGCTCTGTGACGAAGCGGCAAAACATCACTTCTATTCTGTCTGCGTCAACTCCTCATGGGTCGAGCACTGTGTTAGAAGACTGGGCGGAACGGGGGTAAAAACCTGCGCCGTCGTAGGCTTTCCCCTTGGAGCAATGGATTCGAGAGCCAAGAGTTACGAAGCTCGCACCGCGGTGTCCAATGGAGCGAACGAGATCGACATGGTACTCAATGTAGGAGCGCTCAAGGCGGGCAATCTTAAGCTCGTTCGAGAGGACATGCTCGCGGTACGGCGAGCATGCAGGGCGGGTATCTTGCTAAAGGTCATCATAGAAACCTGCCTTCTCAGCGACGAGGAAAAAATCATGGCTTGCCAGCTGGCGAAGGACATCGGAGCCGATTTTGTTAAAACCTCCACGGGCTTCAGCAAGGGCGGAGCTACGGTGGCCGACGTAGCCCTCATGCGCAGGACCGTAGGTCCCCAAATGGGAGTAAAAGCCTCGGGAGGCATTAAGACCTTCGAGGATGCGGTCCTAATGATAAAGGCCGGAGCGACCAGGCTTGGTACGAGCTCCGGCGTACTCCTTATCAGCGGGCAAAAGAGTACAGGCAGCTACTAAGACATACTTAATAGAGGGAGCATGAAAATGATTGGTCCACGATTCGAAGGAAAGGTTGCGCTTATCACCGGTGCGGGGCAGGGAATTGGAAGGCAGATCGCTATCGACCTAGCTGAAGAAGGCGCCAAGGTAATTGTCTGTGATATAAAAGCCGAATACGCCGATGAGGTTGTAAAAGAAATAAGGGACAAGAACGGCAAAGCTTCCTCTGAAATCTGCGATGTATCTGACAGAGCCCAGATCGACGAACTGGTAAGCAGAGTTATCGCTTCGTATGGTCGTTTGGACATAGTGGTCAACAATGCCGGGATACTCATCCCCGCCACGATCGAAGAAACCACTGATAAACTTATCGATGACACGATTAATATAAACCTGAAGGCCGTGCTCTGGCTGATCCGTGCCGTAACCCCGGTAATGAAAAAAGCTAAGTATGGAAAAATTATCAACATTGCTTCCATTACGGGTAAAAACGGAGACAATACCTCAACCTTCGTCTACGGGGCTACCAAGGGCGCTGTGATGTCCATTACGCGGTCTGTTGCCCGCCAGCTCGGCCCCCACGGGGTCACCTGCAACGCCGTAGCTCCCCATGCCATCATGACAAAAATGATGACCTACTGGGACGATACGAAAAAACGTAGCATCTCGGACAAGATCCCGGTCCGGAGGCTGGGAACGCCCAGCGATGTGTCGAGGGCCGTTCTCTTCCTCGCCGCCGACGAATCATCTTTTATCAACGGAGAAGTGGTTAATATAAACGGCGGGTATTATATGGATTAGTTAATATAAAAATCTAAAAAACTCTTTTTCGTATACAAAAAATCTTGCACTGAGTTATGCATAGGTATGAAAATATATTTCATCAAAATTAGTAAACATTGCTAATGCTTTAACGTTTGTAGAGTTTGCAGGATATTTCTTCTTCCCCAATTATAATCAGTATTCCATTTTCTGCACTTTTTATTTATCATTTATAGTTAAAACAATTATTTATTTTATATGATATTATTGAACTATTGCTGATTCCGAATCAATGATTCCGTTAAATATTGCAGTCCCCTAAAGCTTATAAGGATGTCTGAACTATTTTTGTTGACAGGGAGAAAAATGAGTCGTAAAATTGTCACGAGCAGATGTTCAACCATTGAGCAAAACATCTTTTTTACATCTACCTGCTATGTCTTGGCGAGCTTTTCCGCTAGGACGCTGTTGTAGAAGGAAAAGTTCGCGTCAAAAAGGAGGATATTTCAGCGTCCGTGTAAGTTCAGATCGCGATGCAAAATATCTGTTCTTTTATGAGGAGGCTTTTATGAGAAAGAGTATTCTAGTTGTCCTTATCTGCATGTGTATTGTTGCTTTTATTGGTGCCCAGGCGAAGCCTTTAATTGGATTTGCACATGTTTCTATGAATAATCCATATTACCTAGCGATGGAGAAGGCAGCCAAAGAAACTGCAGCTGCTCGTGGGGCTGACATTGTCATTCTTAATGCCGAGGAAGATATATCCAAGCAAATTTCTGACATTGAAAGCTTACTGGTTAAAGGTGTCAAAGGTCTTATCGTAAATTCCGTTACTGAATATGGAACCATGCCAGTAATAAAAAAAGCAAAAGCTATGGGAATACCTGTAGTCGCTATCGACAGGAACCTGTACGGAGATTATCTGGCTTATGTAGGTATTGATCAGTGGAGAGCTGGAGAACTTCAAGGCGAGTATATTACACAAACTTTGCTTCCTAAAGGCGGGAATATCGTCCTGATAATTGGCGATCCTGGTGATTCTGCTTCAATCGGCCGCGGTAATGGGATGCTATCCATACTTGAGAAGCCAGAGAATAAAGGGAAGTATACAATATTAGGTACCTATAAGGCTTCATATAATCAAATGCTTGGCATGCAGAAAATGGAAGAAGCTATCGCGGCCTTTGGCAATAAAATTGATCTAGTATATTGTGCCAATGATTCGATGGCTCTGGGCGCTCAAGCTGCGCTAGCCAACGCTAAGATGACGAAGGTGATGATTTGCGGTATTGATGGCCAAAAGGAAGCATACGCCGAGATAATGAAGGGAGGGGCTTATAAATCGACCGTAATAAATAATTCGTGGGATATTACACAGCAAGCAGTGCATATTCTTATGGATTACATTACAAAAAAGACTGAACCGAAAGAGAGAAACGTCATCACTGGCACTATTCTTGTCACCAAGGATAATGTTAAGCAGTACTATAAACAAGATTCAGTATTCTAAGGATTCGATTTCAATGATTTTATGATAAGCTGGCCGCATGCTCCAAGAGGATGCGGCCGGCATTCTTTCCAAATAAAATAGCATACGGTATCCATCTTGATATCGTAAATACACCATTGAACAAGAGGATTCTATGAAGGGTAGAGTGCTGTCGCTACTCTCTGAATACGGCTTATTCATAATTTTAATCGCATTAATAGCATTGTCTGCAATTCTATCTCCCTTATTCTTCACTACTGCCAATATTAAAAATTTTATAGCTCAAGCTTCATATAATGGGATCCTCTCTGTAGGAATGACTTTTGTAATACTTATCGGTGGAATTGATCTTTCCATCGGATCAATTGTTGGTTTCGCTTCGATTTTATATGGCTCATTAATGCATGGCAACTTTTTTACTTTCATGCCTAATGAAATTTTCATTTATAAAGGAGCGCCTGTTCTGACTCCAGCGCTTCCATTACCTTTTGATGTATTATTCGTTTTATTGATCGGTGCCATACTAGGATTTTTAACTGGATCCATATCTAGAAGATTTAGAATACATACTTTCATCGTAAGCTTATGTATGATGATTTTCGTCAGGGGATTAGCTGTTTCTTATACAAACGGGCAACCCTTATTTGGTGTTCCTGATCCAATAAGTTTCTTGGCATATGGTGAGCCGCTGGGTATTCCCATGCCGGCAATCATTTGGGTGTTTATATGCCTTATAGCAGTTTGGATACTTCGCTATACCCGTTTTGGAAGAAATATCTATGCAGTCGGAGGAGACGAAGAAGCTGCTCGACTTTCTGGTATTCAACCTTCTTTATACCAAATATTCCCACTTGTTGTGTCCGGTTCATTAGCATCTTTAGTAGGAATAATCATGTCAGGAAGAATGGGTTGTGGTGACCCGAAAATTGGTGAAGGATGGCAGACAGACGCAATTGCCGCTGTGGTAATAGGAGGAGCAAACCTTGCGGGTGGAAAAGGCGGAATAGGTGGTACAATAATTGGCGTATTAATAATGGGCTTAATTAATAATGTGATGAATCTTCTTGAAATAGACGCATATCCGCAACAAATGGCTAAAGGAATAATTATAATAATTGCTCTTGCAATTCAGGGGCTGTTTTCTGCGAGGAATGCCAATGAATGAAGAAAATGTAATCTTTGAAGCCCGTGGAATCAGTAAAAACTTCCCGGGAGTAAAAGCGCTCGATAATGTTGATTTGAAAATCGTAGCTGGAGAAGTACATTGTCTTGCAGGAGAGAATGGGGCAGGGAAATCTACTTTGATCGAAATACTTGGCGGAACCCATCAAATGGATTCCGGCCAATTGTTGCTATTCAATAAAAGTATAAAAATCCAAAGCCCAAAGCACGCCCAAGAATTGGGAATTGCGGTGCTTCATCAAGAGGTTCCTATTCTTCGTGACCTTACAGTCGCGGAGAATCTCTTTCTGGGAAGGCAACCAAAATCTAAACTAGGCTTTGTTGATTATAAAACAATGTACAAAGAAGCAAAAAAATGGCTGGATGTTATTCATGCTGACATCGATCCCAAAAAAGTATTAGGAAGATTATCGGTTTCGAAGCAGCAATTAGTTAGTATAGCAAAAGCAATTTCTTTAAAAGCTCAAGTTATAATATTTGATGAGCCTTCTGCAGTACTGACAGATTCTGAATTAAGACGCCTCTTTGAAATCATTTCTACTTTTAAAACTGAAGGAAAAGGCATAGTATACATATCCCATCGCTTGGAAGAGATTTTTGAAATTGGAGATAAAGTCACAGTTCTGAGAAATGGGAAGCTCGTAGGTTCAGAACCAATAAAGAGCATTAACCGAGATGTGCTTGTTCAGATGCTAGTGGGGCATGATGTTTCTGAATCGTATATAGAAAATAAATCAGTAGATGCAAGTTCAAATAAGACTTTTGAAATACGTGGGATAAACCGTGGAGATCAAGTCAAAAACATAAATTTGACTATTTCTTCAGGTGAAATATTCGGGATTTATGGACTAGTCGGTTCCGGTCGTACTGAATTCGCTCGTGCCATAATCGGCGCTGATAAGATTGAATCGGGGCAAATTTTTCTCGATGGGAATAAATTAAAGATATCTTCTCCTTCTGATGCAATTAAATATGGTATTTGTTTAGTGCCAGAAGACCGAAAAAATCAGGGCATTCTTCTTGAAAAATCCATTTCTGACAATATTGCTTTACCATCTTTAAAATCATTAAAAAGAAATTTTTTAATAAGCTATAGAAAAATCAGTAATTATTCAAATAAATATATGCAGAAATTAAAAATTTCAGCACCTGACTCAGCACAAGTAGTAAAGTTTCTGAGTGGAGGGAATCAGCAAAAAGTTGTTTTAGCCAAATGGATCGGAATGAACTTGAATGTCTTTATTTTTGATGAACCTACGCGAGGGATCGATATTGGAGCTAAAGAAGAAATAAGAAATCTTATTCGCGGACTGGCTCGCGAAAAGAAAAAAGTAATTCTAATATCATCAGAAATTCCAGAAATTTTAAGTATTGCAGATCGTATTGGAGTAATGCATGAAGGACGATTAGCAGCGATAATTAATCGTGCCGATGCAACAAAAGAAAAACTTGTTGCATATTCGATGGGGAGTACAGCGCAATGAGTATTCGTAAAAAAATGGATTGCCTTAAAAATCGGATTTCATCTTTTTTAAGATTGATAGTATTAATAATTCTGATAGCAATCGCTTCCATAATGGCTCCCGGTTTTTTAAGTATGCAAAATATTTTAAACCTCCTAAGGAGTTTTTCTTTCCTCGGCTTTGTAAGTATTGGAATGACCTTTGTGATTTTATCAGGTGGTATCGACCTATCGGTCGCTGCCATTTTTGCCTTTTCTGGAGTTCTTCTAGGCTTATTTCAACATTGGGGAATATATTTGGGACATGTAGACACATTATCTCTCCTTGCTCCAACTCCAATTTTATTTTTGATGATACTGGCTATTGGATCTTTCTTAGGTTTTATAAATGGGGTGATAATTACTAAACTCAAAGTCGCTGATTTTGCTGCAACTTTGGGCACTATGATATTTATACGTGGCTTAGCATTCGCAATCTCAGGTGGACGTACAATTTTCAATCTTGACGATATTGCATTATTCATGGGACGTGGAATGATAGGCCCAGTGCCTTTTGTCGCTATTCTATTCATTCTTTCTGTCATTATTTGTGCCATCCTGTTGAGGTATACAATTTTCGGAAAACGCCTTTATGCGACTGGGGAAAACCCAGTCGCTGCAAAGCTTTCGGGAATAAATCCAATAAAGTATAAAATTATTGTTTATACTTTATCTGGCTTTTTTGCATCATTAGCTGGTATTTGCATGGCTGGCCGATTAAATGTTGGAGAACCTCGTGTTGCTGAAGGTTGGGAGCTAGATGCAATAGCAGCAGTCGTTATCGGTGGTACAAGCTTTGCGGGAGGGAAAGGAGGAGTCGTTAAGACAGTTATTGGAGTTATTATTATTGGATTGATTAGGAATATTTTGAGTCTTTTAGGAATTCTACCCGACCCCCAAGAAATGATTATGGGATTAGTTTTGCTATGTGCAGTAGTTTTTGGAAGTTTTGGTTCCAGAAAGGGGTCCCTTTCTAACGCGTAAATTTTTTCTGGTTAATATAGTTTAATGGTTACAATGGAATATATGATCAATCGCAAATTATAAGGAAGAATGAATGTATTTCATTAATGCAAATTTAAAAAACACATTAATAAAACACAATGTTATGTATAATTGTTTTTTACTCTTCAACCATTATATTCTTTATTTTTCAATAACAGAGTTTAATAATGATTGAAGCATATACTATAGGCCTTGATTTTGGAACTAATTCTTTGCGAGCTCTTCTTGTCAATACAAAAAATGGAGATGAGATAGCGTCTGATGTTTATAATTACCGTTATGGGGAATCTGGAATAATACTTGATAAAGAAAACCCTTTATTAGCGAGACAGAATCCTAAAGATTATTTAAATGGATTACAATCAGTCATAAACGGAGTAATTAAAAAAGCAAATAATGCGGGAAACTTTGATCCCTCATCGATCATAGGAATTGGCGTTGATGCAACTGCTTCAACAGTTATTCCAATAAATACAGATGGGCAACCACTCAGTTTTGATTTGAAGTATAGAGATAATATAGATGCTCTGGCTCGCTTATGGAAAGACCACACCGCGAATGACGAAGCAGAGGAAATCACAGACCTAGCAAAAAAAATACGACCAGAATACCTCTATCAAACAGGAGGCTCTTATTCTAGTGAATGGTTTTGGTCAAAAATATTACACTGCCTACATAATGCAGTGAACGTCTTTGAAGATGCGGCAACGTGGGTTGAACTTTGCGATTGGATTCCCGCGGTATTAACAGATAAAACCAAACCAGACAAGATAAAAAGAAATGTATGTTCAGCCGGGCACAAAGGATTATACAATGAACTCTGGGGGGGTTGGCCTGAAATTGAATTTTTATCACAATTAGACCACAGACTTTCAAAGATTTTCGCCACTTTGCCGAAAAAAGCAGGCCAGATTGGCGAACCTTTTGGAGGCTTGTCTTTGAAGTGGGCCCAGCGTTTAGGTTTGAAGCCAGGAATCGCTGTTGCAGTTGGATCAGTTGACGCGCATATCGGCGCATTAGGAGCCGGGATTGGCCCAGGAATTCTTGTAAAAATAATCGGAACCTCCGGTGTCGATATGATGGTTGCTGCATCCGATATGAATATACAAAGCACCCGTGGTTTTGCTGGCATAGTCACAGATTCAATACTCCCTGGGTATATTAGCCTTGAAGCCGGTCAATCTGCATTGGGGGATATTTATCAATGGTTTGTAAACATGGTTGCCCCCAATGAGAAGTCTATACACTCAAGACTTCAAACAGAAGCTGCTTTATTAAAACCGGGGCAATCAGGATTACTAGCGCTTGATTGGAATAATGGAAATCGAACGATTCTCATGGATCAGCGCCTTACAGGAATAATAGTAGGCCTTACTCTACAATCTTCAAGAGCAGATATATATCGATCCTTAGTTGAAGCCACTGCGTTTGGTAACAAAATAATAACGGAACACTTTGAAGGTTCTGGTATAAAGATAGAACGAATTGTTATTGGCGGAGGAATTGCACTAAAAAGCCCTTTCATAATGCAAGTCTTTTCGGATATTCTTAACCGTCCCCTTGAAATAGCTTCATCATCTCAAACAGGAGCTCTTGGATCTTCAATTACTGCTGCTGTTGCTGCAGGAAGTTCAGTCGGAGGTTATGATAACTTTGAAGATGCCAAGTCAAGAATGATCCATGCCCCAGTAGAGATATTTTATCCTAAAAAGGATCATGTTTCCATTTATGATGAACTATACTCTATATACAAGACTCTACATGATAATTTTGGTCGGCAAGAAACAAATGCTGATATATCTTCAGTAATGAAATCACTTATTTCTATTCGGGAAAGAACTTAACAACCTTTGGTTGTTTCATGTGTTATACATAAAATTTGGCATTACATAAAACATTATAATCAAATGGCAGGGAAGCCTTTTTTGCAATAAAAATAACTATCCCTGCCATCGCAACCTATTTTTGCTTACATCGCAAGATACTTTTCAACATTTTCCTTTGTGACGATTCCCAGATCGACGGGGATCAAGGCGGGCAGCTTCTGTCCATCGAGGAACTTGGCGGCAGCTTCTACGGCAGTGTATGCCTGGAGC
>Ga0228535_1000407_pt1 | contig 124999 bp, 124 predicted proteins | sample SJ1metagenome_FD_168457 | JGI IMG/M metagenome (GOLD analysis project Ga0228535, IMG submission 168457) | Enriched culture of PCE-dechlorinating microbial communities from Ithaca, New York, USA - SJ1 | ecosystem: Engineered > Modeled > Simulated communities (microbial... > Unclassified...
CAGGATCAAACTCTCCGATAATTTCTATCAGAAAGCTTATCAGGCTCTCTTTTCCTTGCTTGCCTTACCTTGAATTACCTGACTTGCGCTTGCTGCACTGTTCAGTTTTCAATGACCAAGTGAAAAATGCGTCCGGTTTGTCTGTTACTGCGTTGTGTTGTTTTGTGCTGCTGTTTTAAGACGCTTGATTATATTATCACACTAAATTTTGTTTGTCAAACAGTTTCGCTCAACCAAATCCTGTCGAAAGCGCCAAAAGAGTGCCGTTCGGTTTCAACCCAATTCAAATGTTACATTATATTATTTTGTTTGACTTGAAATATTATGCTGTTCATTACTTTCCTGCCGGCAGCGACGGCATTAATTACCCGGCGGTTTTTCCGCCGGGTAATTACCAGGCACATTAAGATACCGCAACAAAGCTGCAAAATGGTTTGAAAAGCCGGCAACGCGCTTATTCCCGCGGCCGCATCAAAGGGAACAGGATAACATCGCGAATCGAAGCCGAATCCGTCAAAAACATCACTACCCGATCAATGCCGATTCCCATACCGCCGGTCGGCGGCAGACCGTACTCAAGCGCATTTATGTAATCTTCATCCATCATGTGGGCTTCTTCATCGCCCTTTTCCCTTTCAGCCAACTGCTGGAGAAACCGGTTTTTCTGGTCGATCGGATCATTCAATTCCGAGAATGCATTCGCGATTTCCCGGGAATAAATGAACGCTTCAAAGCGATACGTCAATTCCGGATGCTCTTTCTGCATCTTCGCGAGCGGCGATATCTCGGTTGGATAATCCAGAACAAACGTTGGCTGCAATAATTCCGGCTCAACGAAAGCTTCAAACAGTTCATCCAGAATTTGCGACCTGGTCGCCTTTTCTTCCACATGCAAGTTCAGATTGCGAGCGATTTGCCGCGCCTCGGCATCATCCTTGACGGCGGCATAGTCGACTCCGGCATACTGCTTGATCGCATCAAGCATGGAAATACGCCGCCACGGCGGGGTCAAATCGATAGCTTGTCCCTGATAAGTAATCTGCATCGTTCCCAGTACTTCTTGGGCTACCTGGGAAATCAGGTTCTCCGCCAGGCTCATCATATCCTTGAAGTCGCCGTAAGCTTGGTACAACTCCATCATCGTGAACTCCGGGTTATGTTTGGTCGAAATTCCTTCGTTGCGGAAATTTCGGTTGATTTCGTAGACCCGCTCCAAACCGCCGACCGTCAGCCGCTTCAAATAGAGCTCCGGGGCAATCCGCAGATAAAGATCCATATCCAGAGCGTTGTGATGTGTTGTGAACGGTTTGGCCAAGGCCCCTCCCGCAATCGGATGCATCATCGGCGTCTCGACTTCCAGGAAACCTTGCTTGTCCATGTATCGCCTTATCGCCTGAATGATTTTGGTCCGTTTGATGAAAACATCGCGGACTTCCGGGTTGGCAATCAAGTCGACATAGCGCTGCCGGTAACGCAGTTCAACATCCTTCAGGCCATGCCATTTCTCCGGGAGCGGCCGCAATGCCTTGGACAACAGAGTAAAATTAGCCGCGGCAACGGTAACTTCGCCCTTTTTCGTCTTAAAAACAGAACCGACTACACCGAGAATATCGCCAGTATCGATCAAGCGGGAAAAGACATCGTACTGCTCGTCCCCGATGGTATCGGCCTTCAGATAAATCTGCACTTTGCCGGACAAGTCCCGCAAATCGGCAAAACTCGCCTTGCCGTGCCCGCGGCGGCCCATCATCCTCCCGGCAATCCGGACGGTCTGGCCTTCCAACACGGCAAAGTTATCGTTAATCTCTTGCGCCGTGTGGCTCACTTCGTACTTATCCCCGTACGGGTCGATATTTCTGCTTCTGAGCTCGTCCAATTTGGCAAGTCGGTGGCGCATAATCTCATTTACATCTGCGACTTGCGCATTCTCTTCGTTCATTTCTTTCCCCTCCCGGTACTCATGCCAAATTGCCGGTCATTCGACACAAAGCACTTTGTATTTCAAGGTTCCGGCCGGAACGGTGATATCAACCGTATCGTCGCTTTTTTTCCCCAGCAGCGCCTTGCCGACCGGTGATTCGTTGGAGATCTTACTGTCGGCAGGGCTGGCTTCGGCCGAACCGACGATCGTGTATTTAAACTCATCACCGGAATCGAGGTCCTGCAGAGTGACCGTACTCCCGACCATTACCTCCCCGGTACTGGCACCATTTTCCTCAATAACCCGGGCACTCCGGAGCATTTTTTCCAGAGTGATAATTCTTCCTTCCGTAAACGCCTGTTCGTTCTTGGCATCTTCATACTCGGAGTTTTCGCTGATATCACCGAATTCCCGGGCCTGTTTAATCCTTTCCGCCACTTCCCGCCGCCGCACCGATTTAAGGTGCTCCAGTTCGTTTTCCAGCTTTTTGAGCCCTTCCACAGTCAGTATTACTTCTTTATCTGCCATGCCGTCTGCACTCCTTTACCCCGGGTTCCTCCCCGAGTTCTATGGAATCAATATATGCGCGGAATTTCTATATATTCTCTGCAGGTCCCTGCAAATCCATACGCTGGCGGTCGAGGCAAAAAAAATAGGAAACAGGGTGTCGAGACAGCCGCCTCGACACCTGTTTGACCCGCGATATTTCCGGATTTCGTCGCTTACATTATAGCGGCGATAGGAGTATTTGTCAATAATGACTTTTTCTGCAAAGGGCTGGCAAAAACAGCAGCGGCGGACGGTTCGGTTCCGGTCAGCCGGCCCGGGACTGCTTCTTTTTCGTTTCGGCGTTTCGCTTGATGGCGGCAATATGTTCGGGGGTCAGCGCTCTTTCAAAGCTGCGGAAGCCGGCCAGTTTAAAGCCGTGCTTGTGGGCGAGCGCGGTGATCTCCTCAATTTGCCGGACCGACATTTCCCGCCCCAGCGAGAAATTTTCGTACCGGCGCTCCAGCGTCAAAATCATCGTTTCCGCCATACAGGCATAGGACATGCCGGGCGGAAAACCGAAGTTAAAGTTGAAATTCACATCGCCCGGGGGCACCACTACCCCGCCTTCAATTACCAGAACATCGTTCCGGGCTTCGGCCACGGTCTTCGAAACACTCCGCGGCCGGGCGACATCACAGACGATCGCCCCCGGCCTTAAGTCATCCGCATCAATAATTGCCTCCACCGCGCTGCTGACGGCAACAATGATATCGGCCTGGCGGATCGCCTTTTTCACATCCGTCGTAACCCGGGCCGATAACCCGTACTCACTCAGCAACTGCCGGGCCAAGCGCTCCAATTTGGCCTCATCCCGGGCAACCAGCGTCATATATTTGGCGTCGCGGGCCAGCATCTGGGAGCAGACACTGCCGATCGAACCGGTCGCGCCGAGGACTACAATCTCGGCGGCGGTTAAATCAATGCCCATAATTTTTGCCGCTTCCCTGGTTCCCTCCAGCGCGGTTGCGACCGTATAACTGTTGCCGGTAGTCACGGCAATGTTCAGATTTTTCGCCACGGTGATGCCGGCATCGCCGACCACCGAGGTGAACGCGCCGAGGCCGACGATTTTTGCCCCCTGTTTTTCGGCAATCCGCCCGGCCTGGATAATCCGGCGCAACACAAAATCCGTCGGCAGGCTGACCATTTGCCGGGGAGTCAGCGTCACGGCGACAAACCACCCCTCCGCTTCATTGTGCGGGGATTTTACGCCGGTGATATGGGATACCTTCAGCGGCGGCACCATTTTGAATATCCCTTCCAAAACTGGGTCGGGCAAATGCTTGGCGAAGCCGAATTTACGGGAGAAGTCGTGGACACTGATTGGGTGGAGAATGAACGCGAATTTTTCCATGGATAAACTCCTCTCCTTAATAGATACCTAGTTCAGTTCTTCAATCCGCGGCACGAAGCCGATCCGGTCGAGCAGGGCCAAATAGTCAGCCGGCAGCATCTGGTCGGCCGGCTTGCCGGCGAGGGTGACCAGGACTCCCTCCATAACGTTTGTCCCGAAGGAACGTCCGTTCAGGACCGGGGTAGTGGTAATCAGCAGCTTTACCCCGCGCTTTTTCAGTTCTTCGACGTCGTCCGCCGTGACCGTATTGGTAATGATGGTTTTACCGCTCATGTCCTCCGGCATGTAGCGGCGGATGAAGTGGAAATCCCCCGCGACGATATCGGCATCGGCGTAATATTTCGCGTAACGCGGCTCGACTTTTTCCTGCTTCTCCCCGGTCGGATAGAGCAGGCTGAAAGGCAGCTTGCTGACGATCGGGCCCAGAACGGAGGCAACCAGATGCAAAGACCGCAGGGAGGTCATGGGTAATGGTATTCCCAAGGTGAAAATGAGGTCGCCGAAGACCATCCGACAGCCTGCTGCCGTAAGCGACTCGGCCATGCCGAAGCGGTCGACGGCGCAGACCATGAGAACCTTTTTCCCTGGAAAATCGATAACTTTATTCTCCTGCAGATAGCTGATGACCCGCCGTTCCAGGGTATTCTTCACCCCGCTCCCATCCACGATGGGCGTCACTTTCGCCGCTTTGGCGATCGGCACGGCGTCCCGCAGGATATACCGCTTCTTCCCGGCCCAAATGTACAAATCGATGCCGCCCATGCCGAAAGCGTCAACCTTACCGTCCAATTCATTGATCAGGGCGATGGCCCGCTTGGCGTCACCGTCCGTGCCCACCCGTTCAACCCGGAACTGTTCGCCCAGGATCTCCACTTCCGCCACGTGGTTCCGTTTTGAAGAACCGAGGCTCACGCTGATAACCCGCTTCACCTTATTATTCCTCCTTCTGTTTCGGCCGCCTTAACGCCGGACATGGCGGATAATTTCCGTCACTTTCTCCGGGCTGACATATTTGTCTTCCCCAATCGGGGAAGCCCCGATCTCAATACTGATTACTTCCTTATCCAGCAAACTCTCCACCAGCTTGACCCGCTTGTTGGACGCCAGGATAATTACCACGTCAAACTCCCGAATTTGCGCGAGCAGCGTCATGATCGCGTTAAACAATTCCAGGCCGTTGCGGTCTTCAACAAAGCCCCAGCGCTCTTTCTCACTCATGAGGAAAACCAATTCGACCCCTTCCTGCTCGGCAACCCGCGTTATCTCCTCCTTATTGGCGACAGGAAAACCGATGAGGGCAATTCTTTTACCGCGCCTGATTTCCGCCAGCGTTTCCAGTCGGGAGATAAAGCTCCGGTCGGTGGCTATCTCGTCGGCGATGTCCTGCTGCGACCAGCCGCGGCTGCGCAGCTCAAAAATTTTATCGATAATTTTATTGATTTTACTGCGGCTGATAATTTTGTCGCCAATCCGGATAAAATCCATTCCACCCACTCCCATACCATGTGCACAAATTTGTGTCCATAGTTCAATTCTACCAGCCGCTCACCAAAAACACAAGAGGGATATGCCGTAATCTGCGCATATCCCTCTTATAATTCGAACCCGGTCATTTCCACGGATGCGGCGGAAACCGCTCCAGAACCCGCCGCAAGGTGCCCTCAGCCGGTAAAGTGTCATCGTGGCGCATCCCCCGCTTCAGCCCCTGCAGCACCCGCAGGCCGGCGCGGGTGGAAATATCCAGGTCCCCGGTCAGGCGGGAGAGTGTTTTATTGCGTGCCCCGCTTAAGGAATCCCGAAGATTCTTTCCGCTTTTATACAGACGTACCGTTTCCTGTGTCAGATAAAAGCGCGCCAGATTCGTCATCGGGTTGCCGCACACCCCCGCCGCAGTCACCCCGAAGATCTCCGGCATCCGAAACTTGAGCCCGGCCGCCACCGATTCCTTCAATTCGTCCGTCTCCCGGCCAATCATCTGCCGCAAGGTTTTAGCGGTGCAGATCCCATAGGCACGCAGCGAGCGGATGATAGCGTGCTCGATCGTATGGGCCTGCTCCGGCGTAACGCTTCCGCCCACATCGGCTCTGATGGTGACGCCCGTCCCGTCCTCCGTATCAATACCATAAACAGTGATTTCGATCTCCCGGACCGACCTGGCTTCCGTATAGCCGCCCTGCGGGGTCCACCCCGCACCGCAAATAGTCGCATAGCCTTGCGACCGTAATTCCTCCAGATCGAGCGATCGGATCCCGCTCCCGACAATCAAATTGTCGGCGGTAAAAAAATTTTCCGCTTTGGCCCGTACCTGCCCGGTCAGGCGCACGAACAAAGCTGTGCGCTTCGCCTTCAGTTGCGGCAACATCACTTCCTGCGGCCACATCGCAGCGATTGCCGCCAGTACCCCGACCGGATAAAGCCTCCCGTCCTCAAAGGAAAACGGGCAGACGAAAACTTCACCGCCGATGCCCATCGACTGCAGGCCCTGAACGGCAAATTGGTCGATAAACACACCCTGGAGCGTTCCGCCTTCCGCCCGCGGCAGCATACCGTTGATTACCGGGATAGCATACGCTTCCACGTCTAAACCCCTCGCACCGCAGCGGCCAATTCCGCCCGATAAGCCAGCAGGACGCCTTCCATATCTGCTTTCGTTTCCGCCCGATTCAGCCGTGTCCGCACCGCCGCTGCCTCCCGCAAGCCTTTGATATACCAGGAAGCATGTTTGCGCATTTCCCGCACCCCGCTTTTTTCTCCTTTGTAGGCTGTGAGCATTGCCAGATGCTCGAGCGCCAGCGCAATTTTTTCTCCGCCGGCGGGCTCCGGCAGTAACTCCCCGGTTGCCAGGTAATGGACAGTCCGCTGAAAAAGCCACGGATTGCCCAGCGCCCCCCGGCCGATCATCACTGCGTCGCAGCCGGTCTCGGCGAACATCCTGGCCGCGTCCGGCGGGGAAAAGATATCGCCGTTGCCGATGACCGGCACCCTGACCCGCTCCTTGACCGCCCGGATAATCGACCAGTCCGCTTTCCCGCTGTAAAATTGCTCCCGGGTCCGTCCGTGCACCGCAATGGCTTTAGCTCCTGCCGCTTCCGCCAGGGCGGCGATTTCGACGGCATTGCTTTCTTTTGTGTCCCAACCTTTACGAATTTTCACTGTTACCGGCAGTTCGGTCGCCGCAACCGCCGCCCGGATAACGGCAGCGGCCCGGTCCGGGTTACGCATCAAAGCGCTGCCTTCCCCGTTTTTCACTATCTTGACCACCGGACAGCCCATATTGATATCAATGATGTCCGCTCCGTTTTCCGCCGCGATCCGAACCGCCCCGGCCATTACCTCCGGATCGGAACCAAAAAGCTGTACGGCGATCGGTTTTTCTTCCGGAGCGATATCAAGCAGCCGGCAAGTGTTCCGGTTAGTGTAGATAAGCCCCTGCGCGCTGATCATCTCGGTGTAAACCAGACCGCACCCGGCCCGCTTGACCAGCAGCCGGAAGGGCAGGTCCGAAACGCCGGCCAGGGGGGCCAAAAAGACCCGGTTATCAGTGTCAACATTGCCGATTCGCATTTTTCCCGCTCCATGCCGATTATTATCTCTCATACGTCAAACACCGGCAATTCTTCCGGTCGGACCAACTCCACCGCAGCAATCGCTTGTCCGAGCAACCGGCTCCCCACCTGCTGCAAATGCTGCGGATCTTTGCTCGCAATGAACCGGTGCCGGGGTGCCGTTGCCTGTTCCCGCAGCTTATCCTGCGCCTGCAGAATCTGCTGCATTTCCCGGACTGTTTCCGCTGCCGGGTCGACTAAAGTGACATCAGGACCCAGAATTTTTTCAATTCCTTCCCTCAGATACGGATAATGGGTGCACCCCATTACCAAAGTATCGATCCGCTCTGCCTGCAGCGGTGCCAGATATTCGCGCAGCACCCGCTCCGTTTCCGCCCCTCGCAGCCGGCCCAGCTCAACCAATTGTGTCAGCAGGGGACAAGCCTGTTGATAAACCGCCACTTCCGGTTCCGCGCGGTGAAGTTCTCTTTCGTAAGAACCGCTTTTGACCGTACCTTCCGTGGCAATAACACCGACCCGCTTGCTTCGTGTCAGACTGCCGGCCACTTTCGCCCCCGGGCCGATGACTCCGACGATCGGGACCGGAAACAGCTCCTGCAGCAGCGGCAGCGCCACAGACGTCGAGGTATTGCAGGCCACGATGATAGCTTTTACCGACTGCTCCACCAGATAAGCGGCTATTCCCGTCGCTATTTCCTTTATTTCGGTGTACGAACGGCCGCCGTAAGGGAAGCGGGCCGTATCGGCAAAGTAGACGATTGCTTCCTGCGGCAACATCCGGAAGATTTCCGATACTACGGTCAGACCGCCCACCCCGGAATCAAAAAGTCCGATTGATTTTGTATCCGGCACGTCTTTTACTCCTCCGGCAGAGATTTTGTTCTATGCATACTGTGTGCTTCCGGCCGGTTTTTATCCCCGGCGTCCGACAGGTCCGCTTGTCTGGAGAAACGGCTGAAACAATTATAATCGAAAAACCGGCCGCAGTAAACCGCTCCCGGCGTATTCGCAGGCCCGGCTGTCGCCGGGCCTGCACTGTCAGCGGATTTGTTTGAACAAACTGAGCAAGGAAGCAACCAGACCGGCGGCGACCAGCGGTCCGACCGGGATGCCGCGGCAAAAAGCCGTCCCGGCAATCGAACCGAAAGTAATGCCCAGGATGATCTCCGGGCGAACTTGCAACAGGCCGACCCCGAGGCGGCCGAGTATTGTCGCCCATACCCCGATGCCGATGGCGATCAACCCCTCCCGGGAAAAAACGGTAGCGACAACCTCCTTAAACCCGACGTCACCGGAGATTAGCGGCAGCATCAGGGCGAACAACAGGAACAGGATGCCCAGGTTCAGGAACATCGGCTGCAGCATCTGCGCTTCCCGGCCGAACCGGACCGCAGAAAACAGAGCCAGGCAGGCGGCGGCCGCCGTCAACAGCCGGTTCCGGGCGAATATCCCCATCGCGAAGATGGCAAGCATCAAAATCGTCGGCTGCACCGGTCCGTTCCCCTCCGTTCTCCACCGTATTCTATTTGCCGCCGGCCCGGGATATGCCAGTAAATTGATGGGAACGAAGCGCCCCCTTTCACAGACAAATGTCCTAGCGCATAGTATGGGGCTGAGAACCCATTTTGTCCCGCAGAGAAAGGAGATGTCCCATGCCCAGCGTACGAAAAACCGTTATCCTGCTGCTTATCCTCAGCCTGGCTGTCGCCGGTCTGACCGGATGCCGCCAGGCACCGCCGCCAGCCGCCAGCCAGAACGGCGACGGAGAAACTATCCGGATCGCCGGTCAGTTTGGTCTGGTTTACGCTCCCCTGATGGTCGCGAAGGATAAAGATATCTTCGCCAAGTACGGCCTGACCGTGGAGTGGAAGGAGTACGGCTCCGGCGGCGCCGTCCGGGAAGCCCTTACTTCCGGCGACCTGGACGTCGGATTTATGGGTATCCCGCCGTTCCTGATCGGTTGGGATAAGGGAGTCCCGGGCAAAGTAGCCATCGGATTCGTCTGCGCTCCCGTTTCCTTGATCAGCTACCGCCCGGAAATCACGGCAATTGAAGACTTCCAGAGCGACGATAAGATTGCCCTGCCCTCCCCGGGAAGCATCCAGCATATTCTGCTTGCCATGCAGGCAGAAAAAGTTTTGGGCGACCCGAAAGCGCTTGACAATCAACTGATCGCCTTACCGCATCCGGACGCCACATCAGCCATGCTGGCGAAAAAGGACATCGACGCGCATTTTACAACCCCGCCTTACATCTTTCAGCAACTGAGCGAACCTGACTACCACGTCGTTTTAAGCGACCGGGAGGTTTTTGGCAATGACTTCAGCTTCAACGTCGGCATCGTCACCGAAAAGTATCACGCTGAACACCCGCGGGGTTACGCTTCCTTCGTGATGGCCATTAACGAAGCGATGGCCTGGATCAACGAAAACCCGTATGAGGCCGCCGAACTGCTCGCTCCCAATTTTAATCTCGATGCGGCAACCACGCTCAAATATATGACCTGGGAAGGTATGAATTATACGACTGCCCCCTACGGCCTGCTCGGCTTTGCCGATTTCATGCAGGAAGCCGGCTACCTGACCAAGGTACCGGAAAAACTCAGTGATATTGCCTGGGAGAACGTCCTGGCGATCGTCGGTAAGCGAGGCGGGACTCCTTCGGAAATCGAAAGCTTGCAGCATCGGACAGCCGAGTAAAAGCGGTTGCACCGGAAAGCGAGGAGGGCAACTCTCGTGGCCAAACAAAATCGGGTCAGTCATTTGCACCAATCAACCGGCAAACTGCTGCGGCAAGCTATGGTCTTGGGCGCCCTGCTGACAGCCTGGCAGTTGACGGCCAGTTCCGGCCGTTTTCCGGAACTGCTCTTCCCGCCCTTGACCAAGGTCTTTTCTTTCCTGCTGGCGGAAAAAGCGGAAATCTGGCAGAAAACCGGTTTTTCACTTTCTCTGATCGGTGCCGGGCTCTCGACGGCAATTATCGGCGCTTTCATCACCGCCTGTCTGGTCATGATCTTTCCGCCGCTGCACGAAACGGTGATGCTGCTCATGGCTGTAATGCATCCCCTGCCCGGGATTGCCCTCCTGCCGATTTTCCTGCTCTGGTTTGGCATCGGCGAGAAATCCATCGTCGCCACGATTATTTTCTCCGCCTTTTGGCCGTTGCTGGCCAACATTGTCACCGGCTTTAAGACTGTCCCGGCGGCTCAGTTGGAAGTCGGACGGAATCTGGGTCTGCGGGGGGGAGCGCTCGTCTGCCTGGTAATGCTTCCCTCGGCCACTCCCCACATCCTCACCGGACTGCGCGTCGGCTGGGCCAGAGCCTGGCAGTCTTCTGTAGCGGCGGAGCTGATGTATGGAGCCGCCGGCGGGCTGGGCGGACTGGGCTGGTATTTATATAAAAAGCGTTACATGATGGAAACCGCCGGGGTATTGGCCGCCATGCTCGTAATCATCGCCATCGGCATCCTGATGGAACAATTGGTTTTCAACTTGATTGAGCTGAGAACGATCCGGAAGTGGCGGACGGCCAGCGACTGACCCCGGAAAGGAGCAGACAATGATGCAACCAAAGCTGGAAATCAAAGCGGTTGTCAAAACATTTCCGCGGGCGGAGCAAGCTATTATCGCTCTGGATGACGTCAATCTGACGGTAAACGACAAGGAATTTCTGACCGTCATCGGCCCGTCGGGATGCGGTAAATCAACTTTGCTCCGCTGCATTGCCGGTCTCGAGCAGTCTGATACCGGATTGATTACCCTAAACGGCCGGGAGGTGAAAAGGCCGGGACCGGAGCGGATGATGGTCTTCCAGGGATTTGAGCAGCTCTTTCCCTGGCTTAACGTCCTTGGCAATATCACCTATCCCTTGCGTATCGCCCGCCGGAAAATGACCGCCCGGGAAAGACTGAAGACGGCGGAATACTATCTGAACCTGGTCGGACTCCCCGATGCCGCCGGTCTTTACCCTTATCAGTTATCGGGCGGCATGAAGCAACGGGTTGCGATTGCCAGAGCCCTCAGCTTAAACCCGGAGGTTCTCCTGATGGATGAACCTTTCGGCAGTCTGGATGCAATCACCCGTAACGCCCTGCAAAAAGAAATCGCCCGGATCTGGCAGGAAACGGGCGTGACCATCGTCTTTGTCACCCATAACCTGGAAGAAGCTATTGCTCTGGCCGACCGGATTGTTGTCTTCAGTCAAGGCAAAATCCGGGCAATCGTCAGCAATCACCTGCCGCGGCCACGCTCGTTCGACAACCCCGATTTCGGGCTGCTTTGGGATCGACTGCACTACCTCCTGGATGCCGGCGCCGGGACCAAAGAGATCCGGATAGTTACCGGGGGAAGCACGGCCGCCGGGCTCGTTTTCTGACCGGCCCGGCGGCTCCATCCCGCTGTGGAATTAGGACAAAAGTTAAAATTGTTTATGGAATTTTAAAACCCGGTTTATTGCGAGTTTAATTTCGTTCGCTATAATGGCCTCATCAAAAGACAGGAGGTCGACAAACGTGAACAAAATTAAACTCTTGTACGATGTGGTCAAAACGATGAAGGAAAAAGAAAGTGTCAGCGGTTCCCTGCAGGTCGAAGGAGAAAAGGATCGGACGCGCTTCTTATCCCTGGCAAATGATTTCCACAAGAACATTGCGACCGGGGACATCAAAGCCGCAATCCGCTCGGAAGTCGAGGTCGCCGGCCAAAAAGTCAAACACGAAAGTACTACCGAGTTTAACCTCGCGGCTCTCCGGGAAAGTAAGCATGAGAAACCGGAAAATTTCCCGCCTTTCCTGCGCCATCACCGCCACTCCTGCCGGCCACACGGCGTCGGTATCAAAAGGAAGCTGGCCGCCCTCGGATTTTTCCTGAACCTGCTTGACGATCTGCAGATCGTCGAACAAGAAGACCAAGCATTGCTGTTGACCGTCCGAAACGTCGAGATCCCGGAGGACTGGAAAACGGCTTTCCGGGAAAAAGCGCAGCAAGCTGCCACTCCGGAACCGCTGCAGCAGTTCACGGCCGTCGATAAGGTTGGCGCCAGCTGCTCAATCCGGATCAATGCGGCGAAAGAAATCGAAAACATCGTATTCTCGCTGACCGGAGAGGCAAAGGACCGGCAAAATGAACCGCATCCCTTCGCTTTGAACGGAGAATTGAAGCTTACCTGGTAAAAACAAAGCAGCCAAGCAGCTGTTGTCAGGGCGCAAAATGGCCACGGGCGGTTTTGCGCCCTGCTTTTTGCTACAAATTCTGTGGTAATTGTCTTGTTTCCGATAATGCTGTTACCGCAAAATGTGCTATACTAGGAAAAAAAGGAAGATATGCGGGTGAAGCCATGAAGAATAATCTTCAGCAGTATGTCGAGAAAATCAGACGCTGCGCCTGGTATTATGCGGATGATGATCAACCGCCGGGAGAAGCAAGGTTTCGCCCCCGGCATCCGGCCTTATTTCGCCGCAACCACCGCCGGCGACAGGAAGAGTTTCAGCGCCTGCACAAATCCTTAGGATACTTAAGGCCGGTTTTTCTGCTCTTCAACCTGGCTGTACTGTATGCATTGTTCCGGTGGATCGGCATCGGTACGCTGGGTGTGATTATCGCGCTATTTGTCGTTCTGAAGGGAATAATCGAACTTCTCTTTCTCTGGCGTCTGGAAAAGAGGGTGTTCTTGCCCATCGACCAACTCAAAACCGGCTTCGAGGAGATCGCCAGAGGGAATTACCGGGTGACGATCGACTGTAAAACCGACAACGAATTCGGCCGGCTCATCGAGGCCTTCAACCTGATGGCCGCCAGACTGCAAGAAAGCGAGCAAAAGAATGCGGAGTACGAGGCAAACCGTAAGGCACTGATCGCCAATATTTCACACGATCTAAAAACTCCGATCACCTCTATCCAGGGCTACCTCGAAATGCTCCGGGACGGAAAAGTCAACGACCCGGAACGAAGAGAGAAATACCTGAGCACCATCGCCGGCAACGTCGGTCATCTGAATAAACTGATTGATGATCTGTTTCTGTTTTCCAAACTGGATTTGGCCAAGGTGGAGTTTAAATACGAGAAGGTTAAAGTCCGGGCGTTCATGCGCGACATCATGGATGAGTTCGGCTTTGAACTGGCGGAAAAGCGGCGGCAATTTTTCTATCAGGACCGGCTGGAGCGGGATTATTGGCTGAACATCGACGGGAAAAGGCTGTATCAGGCGCTCCGGAATATCATCGACAATGCCGTAAAATACGGCCCCAGCGAAAATCTAATCGTCAAAGTCGAGCTGACCGGCCAAGACAGCCAGGTCTGCCTTGCGCTCCGGGACAACGGCCCCGGGATACCACCGGACAAGCTTCCCCACGTTTTCGACCGGTTTTACCGGGTTGACAGCGAACGCGCCAAGGACCTCTCCAGCACCGGTCTCGGTCTGGCCATCGCCCGGGAACTGATCGAAGCGCAGGGAGGCCGGATTGAGGTAACCAGTATTGAAGGAACCGGTACCTGCTTCATTGTTTGCTTGCCGACCGCGGAAAACGGAAAAGAGGAAGAAGCATGAAAAGTATCTTAATCGTCGAGGATGATGCGAACATCGCCGAGCTCGAGCGCGATTACCTTCAGTTGAACGGCTATAAAGTCACTATCGTCCGGGACGGCGCCGCCGGATTCAAGGAAGCCGCGACCGGCAGTTATGATTTGCTCATCATCGATTTAATGCTGCCGCAGAAGGACGGCTTCACGCTGATCAAGGAGGCCCGGAAGCTGACGGAGGTTCCGATCATCGTTGTCTCCGCCCGCAGCGACGATATCGATAAAATCCGGGGGCTGGATTCCGGGGCCGACGACTATCTGACCAAACCGTTCAGCCCGGCCGAACTGATGGCCCGGATAAAATCACACCTCAGCCGGTATGAGCGGCTGCGCGGCAAAAACCCGCTGCCGGAGATTATCCAGCACCGGGGCTTAGAAATAAATACCGCGGCCCATAAGGTATTTGTCAACGGCAGAGAGGTTCAGTTTACCGCCAAAGAATATGAACTCTTGCATTTTCTGGCCGCCAACCCCAACCTTGTGTTCACGAAGGAACATCTCTACGCTTCCCTCTGGGGCGGCGGCGATTACGGTGATATCACCACCGTGCCGGTCCATATCCAGAGAGTCCGGAAGAAGATTGAAAGAGAACCCGCAAACCCCGAGTATATCGAAACAATCTGGGGAACCGGTTACCGGTTCAACAGCTGACTTAATAATCGTACCTGAATTCGGAATCCCAAGCGAACGCCGGCTCTGACCAATTCTGAGCCGCCTCGTGGGCAATCCCGAACGCCGCCGGCGCCGGCCGCACCCGGACGGATGGCTTCTCCGCTTTACTGCCGGAACCACCGGTCCCGCCATCCTCTCCGTCCCCTTGGCCCTGCAGCAGTTGCTCGGGCAGCATGGTTTTCGGTTTAATCAAAAAGAGTCCCAGGACACCGGCCCCGCCGGCCAAAGCTGCCGCCCCGAGCAGAATTGGCGCTTTGCCGACGGTCGCGGCCAGCCCGAACAGCGGCGGGCCGAAAGCCACGCCGAAAAACCGGACGGTTCCGTACAGGCAGGTGATCAGGCCCCGCTTCTGCTTGTCGGTACAACTCGTGATCATGGTATTCAGAGAGGGGAGGACCGCCCCGGTCCCCAAACCGACACCGCAGACCGCGGCAAACATCAGCCATTTCGCCGCCAATACGGCCATCAGGATAAGTCCGGTGACAATGGCGACAAAGCCGGTCACTAAGGTCGGCTTCAGCAGTTTGGCGAGCTTATTCTGCAGCACCACCCCCAGGGTCAGCGACGTGGCGGCCATGACCAGAACCGGTCCGGCCATAACGAAACCTTTAATAAAACCGGTCACCCCGAACTGCTCTTCCAGGATATCCGAGTAGAGGGATAAGACTCCGAACAAGGTAAAGAGAGCGACCATCCCCAGGAAAAAGGAACCCAACAGGGAAGCGCCTTTTTTCCGGAATACCTCCTTGACATCCTTGAAATACTGCGGCAGCGGCTGCTTTTTTCTTTCGCCCGCCTCTTGCACCACCAACCAGACGGCAATGGCTGCCGGGAGCGCCAGCACCCCGTAGGTAAAGAAAGGCGCATACCAGGCGATCAATCCGATTGCCGCCCCCAGGATCGGGCTGGCCACTTTCCCCAAGCCATTGGCTGCCTCCAGGAGGCCCAAGGCTTTGGTCCTTTCGCGGCTCCGGAAGATATCACCGGTGAGGGCCATCGCGAGTTGGTAAGTCCCGCCGGCTCCGATGCCCTGGATGACCCGCCCGACCACGATACCCAAAAATTTCTGGGAAACGAACAGGGAGGCAAGGCCGCAGACCAGACCACCCAGCCCATAAATCACCAACGCCGGAGCCATAACCGTTTTTCGGCCGACGTGATCGGACAGAATCCCGGCAAAGGGAATGACCAGACCGGCCGGAATCGAGAAGGCCGTAATCAGAAGTCCGATGCGGGATTCGTTTACGCCCAGGGCACTCTGCATCGCCGGAAACACCGGGATCAGCATGGAATTCCCCAGTACCATGATCAGGGGCACCAGGCAGAGGACAGAAAATTTGAGCTGAGTAGCTGCTTTCATTGCCACCATCCTTCCGCTTTATAAGATAACCAGTTCCCCGACGCTTTAGCCTCGCCGCTAAACTTTACCGGCCGGTTCTTTTTCGTCGGCACCGGCATACAACAAGCATGAAGAGGATTTCGGCTAAGGAGGAAGCCCGGTGCTCATTATTCAAAACCGTACTGTCCTGACCATGGCGGCCGTCCGGATGCTTTCCGCTTGTCTTGAGTTTGGCGCCGCTTTGCTGTTTTTGAAATACAACCGGGTCGATACGGCACTGCGCATCAACAGTCTGCTCGGTTTGGTCGGACCCACCATTTTCCTGCTCGTCAGCCTCCTCGGGGTAACGGCACTGGCCGGCAAAATCGCGCCGGCGAAAATGCTCTTTATCATCACCGGCATAACCTTGGTTCTGTATGGCACAACCCGTTGAAGCCCGGGCATCCCGCCCGGCGCAAAAGTAAAACGGACAGGCATGGTCCTGTCCGTTTCGCATTTGGCACCCTTCGCGCTACTCTTCCCAGTCCGGCAGGGAAGGCGGCGCCAGTTCGTCAATGGTCCGGCCCGCCCGGTCGTGCTGGGGCGCGGCCGCCCACATCCGCTCCATGGCGGTCTGAAAAGACGCCGCCAGCTTTTCTTCGTCGATTCCCGTTACCCGGCCGGCCTCGACGACAAAGCGGCCGTCGACCATCACCCGGTCGATATCCTCGCTGGCTGAGTTGAAAACAATATTCTTGAGCGGGTCGCGCAGCGGCGACATCCGCAGGGTATGGCGCTTGAAGAACAGGAGGTCGGCCTTCGCCCCCGGGGCGATGCGCCCCAGGTCGTCCCGGCCGAGGGCCTTCGCTCCGCCCAGGGTTGCCGCATCGAAAACTTCCCGCGCCGTGGCCGTGCAGCAGTCCCGGTCAATAAGCTTGGAAACGGTGGAGGCTATTTTCATATCGTGAATGATATCCTGGGGGAAAGTATCGGTCCCGATGGCCAGATTGACCCCCGCCTTTAAATAACGGGAAAAGGATTCGAGCGCGATGGAACGGCGGGCGAACACCCAGGGGCAGTGGGCGACGGTCGCACCCGACGCAGCCAGCAGGTTCAGGTCGTGATCGCCCGGATAATTGACGGCGCTGTGCCCGCTAATGAAGATGCCGTGTCCGATGATCAGATTCGAATCCAAGACTCCGACCCGGTCAAGCCATTGGACCGGGGTCAGACCGTGGCGCTCCATGATGGCGTTGAACTCCACCAGCGACTGGGCGGCGTGGGTGTGCAGGCGAACCCCGAGCTTCTCCGCCGCTTCTTTGGACGCCTTGAACAATTCCTCCGTGCACGTGTCGACCTGATAGGGGCTGAGCATCGAATCAATCCGGCCGTCAAAAGCACCCCGGTGTTTTTCGATGAACTCGATGGAGTAGCGCAGTCCGGCGAAGCCGGCGTCTTCGTTCCAGCGGTAGTGGACCTTCTTCCCGTCCGGCGTATACCAGCCGCCCGAGCGGTAAGCCGGCACGATGTACGCGCGTAACCCCATGTTCCCGATGACGTCAAGGGCGGTCTCCGCATTTTGCCGGTTCAGTTCCACCACCGTCGTCGTCCCGGTCTTCAGCATTTCCGCGGCGGAAAATTCGGCGCAGAGGCGGAAATCGGCCTGGGTCGCCGCGTTGTCGACGGCCCCGAAATCGTACAGGCCGCTCATACCGAACTGGCGGCTGCCGGTATCCTCGAAGAAACTCTTGTTGAGGGGGCTATTCATCATGTGGGCATGGAGACTGATTAAGCCGGGGGAAATCAGGTAAGGTGAAGCGTCGATGACCGTATCCGCCACGCCGTCGTAAGTTTTGCCGACATGGGTGACGCTGTTTCCCTCCACCACGATGACTCCGTCTTTCAGGAGGGCGTGCTCCCGGCCATTGTAAGCGATGATCCACCCACCCCGGATGAGTGTTTTCTGTGTCGCCATATCCATCCTCCCCTTTCACAGTCAGCGTTGTCTGTTTGCTGTATTCGCACAACTGACAGGTAATTCCTGTTTGCCGGGAACGGTCCCGCCAAAAAAGAGCTGCCCGGACCATCCGGGCAACTCTTCTTTTTCAGCCTTATTCGCTTAACCGGATCCGGAAATCGACGCAGACGAACCGGTCATGCGGAATATCATAGATTACCGGGTTCAGATCCAGTTCCGCGATAACCGGGAAGTCGAGTAGCAGCTGGCTGATACGCCCGATCGTCGCCGCCAGAGCGTCGAGGTTGACGCCGTTTGCTCCGCGATAGCCGGCGAGCAGGGGATAACATTGCAATCCCCGCAGCAAGCGTTCCGCCGCCGCCCGGTCGACCGGCACGGGCGCGAAGCGGACGTCGCGGATAAGTTCCACCCAGGTGCCGCCGAGCCCGGCCATGACGACATGGCCTGCCTGCGGGTCGCCGGCCGCCCCCAAGACCAATTCCAGTCCCGCCGGCACTTGCTCCTGCACCAGAACGCCCCGGGCGCCGGGGAACTTGGCCAGCAAACCGGCTACCTGTCCGGCCAGTGCTTCCTGGTCGGCAATCCCGAGGACAACCCCGCCGACGTCGCTTTTGTGGATGATGTCCGGATGATCGATTTTGGCCACCACCGGGAAGGCAAGCTCCACCGCGGCGACCGCCGCCGTCTCCGTGAGGAAGGCAGAGCGGACCGGATTTAACCCGTATGCCTGCAACAGTTCCCCGGCGAAAGCCCCCGGCAAAAAGCTGCCCGGCGGAAACTCATTCATTGCTTCATTAAGCCGGTTTCTTACCGCCGCTGCCGGTTTCGCTAAGCCGGCGAACGGACGGCTTTCTTCCTCCTCGGCCTGCCGCATGCTAGCCAAGGTCTGCACGACCTGCTCGGGATAATTGAAGCTCGGGATGCCGGCCCGGTGCATCTCCGCCCGTCCCGCGGCTCCAAGCGTCGGTCCGAAAAAGCTCGACAGCACCGGAATGGGTGCCTCCCCCAATTCTTTGCCAACCGCAGCCGCGACTTTGCCCGTATCAATGGTGGCCGGAGGCACACAAATCAGCAGGATGGCATCATACAGCCCGCTCTGCAGCATGGTCCGGACTGCGACGGCATAATGTTCCGGCGGCGCCGGGGCTACCAGGTCAACCGGATTGCCGGCAGACGCTTCCGGCAAGAGTTGAGCGGCAAGATTTTCCCGCGTTCCCGTCGGGAGGGCCGGTAAGGTAAAACCGGTAAGGCTGAGCGCATCGGCGACCAGGATGCCCGGCCCGCCGGCGTTGGTTATTACGCCTACCCGGTCCCCCTTGACCGGCGGCATCCGGCTGAAAGCGGCGGCAAGGTGGAAAGCTTCTTCCAACGTAGTCACCTGGATAGCACCGCCTTTGGCCAGCAGAGCGTCCGCCGCCTGGTCGCTGCCGGCCAGGCTGCCCGTGTGCGAGCCGGCGGCTGCCGCTCCCGCCGCCGTCCGGCCGCCTTTGATGACGATGACCGGTTTCCGGTGGCTCAGGCGGGCGAGGCTGTCGGCAAACCGTGCCGGCTCGGGGATGGCCTCCAGGTACAGCAGCACAACTCGGGTATGTTCGTCCTCCGCCAGCAGCGGCAGGAGATCGTTTACGTTCAGGTCGGCCTGGTTGCCGAGGGAAGCAATCACCGAAAAACCAAGGCCGAGCAACTCGGCAAAATCGACCAGTGCGGCTCCCAGCGCCCCGCTCTGGGTCACGAAGCCGATGCCGCCCGCTTGTGGAGTTCCCTGCAAGATGGTTGCATTCAGCCGGGCCGCCGGGTCGGTATTCAGCACTCCCATGCAATTGGGACCCAGGAGACGCATATTGTAACGGTTTACTATTTCCAGCAGTTCCCGTTCCCTGGCGGCACCGGCGCTTCCCGTTTCCTTAAAACCGGCGGAAATGCAGACCAGGACTTTGACACCCTTTCTTCCGCACTCCTCGGCCGTTTCCAGCACAAATTGGGAGGGGACGGCAAGAACGGCCATGTCGACGGAGTCGGGAATTGCGCTGACCGACGGGTACCCCGGGACGTCCAGCACATTCTCACCTTTCCGGTTGACGGCATAGACTCGGCCGGGAAAAGCAAAAGCTTTGATGTTCCTGACTATCGCCTGCCCGATACCGCCTTTGGCCGAAGCCCCGATGACCGCGATGCTCCCGGGCCGGACCAGCTGTTCAGTCGCCCGGAGATGGTGCGGCTTGTTCTCCTCCCAGCTGTTGAGACGGATGCCGGCGGGAACTGGCCGTCCCAGATAATAGACATTACCTGACCGGTCTCGGCCGAAGTGCCCCCGGGCGATTTCCAGCACCGTCCGGGCCGCCACGAGACGGGACTGGTCATTGACCGGACCGAGATAGTACCGGTCTCTCTCTTCGTCACTCGCAAAGCTCCGCATCTGATCGACGGTTACCGGGGGCGAGACCATCAATATCGGCCCGCCGTCAAGCTGCTTGGTAGCAATGTGGGAGGTTGAGGCAAGGAAGTCAGCCCCGTCGTTTAAAGCATCCCGGATGCCGTTCGCCCCGGCGTAAACCCGCCGGCCTTCCCGGGTGACGGACAGGTCGGCCGGATGGACGTTCACAACCGGGTACGTATTGATGACGATATCTGTCGTCGCCCAGACGTAACCGGCCAGGAGGATCAAATCAGGCTGCAACGGTTCAATTAGCTCCAGCACCGCCGCATCGTACTCCGCCCGCACCGTCCGGTCCCGCAGCGGCCGGCCCGCCCGCCGGTAATACTCCCGGATATCGAGACTCGTGTGCGGGAAATTGTGCTGCTCGGCGATTTTGACGGCCTGGGAGTCCGGATTGTCGGAAAAAACTCCGACTACTTCAAACGGTGAGCCCTCCCAGGTTTTCTCCAGTTCCTTCTGGAGATCGAGAACTTTCCAAAGCGTCTTGCCGGAGCCGGAAGCATAGCCAAAGACGCGCAACTTCCCTTTAAACGGATTGTGGATGGGGACAATCACCCTTGTTTTCCTCCTTTAAACTGCATCGAATTACTTCATCGGTATTCACGCCGGACTGCCGCAGCCCGCAAAACAATATTCCACAAGGTTCCCCCCATAACCTGCTGGACGCTAGAACCACCAGATTCTTCGCAGTTGTGCCGCCCGGTACTGCGCATAGCTCATCTCGCCGGCCAGCACCCGGGCGTAATCCTCAAGCAATTCCGGCCAGCGGCGGATGACCCGGTGGACCAGTCCGGAAAGCGGATGGAACCAACGGGTAACCTGGTAAGCAGCCACCAGTTCCGGCGCAATTTTCTCCCGTACCAAGCGGGAATAATCCGCCAGGTCGGGTTGGGGCCGGCTGATTTGCCCGGCAATCACTTCCGCAGCGAGAACAGCGCTTAAAAGCGCATGGTAGATACCCTCCCCGGTCAGGGCGTCGGCGAAGCCGGCGGCATCGCCGAGGACAAGACCCCGGCAACAGTGCAAGGGCATCACCCGTCGGCGGTAGGGAATAATCCAGCCGCGTCCGGCGGCCGGCATTGCCCCGGTCAGACCGGCGGCGCCGGTAATCTCCTCCAGACAGCGGTTAAGCCCCCGGAAAGTCCGGGACATGGTTCCAACCCCGAGGGAAACGGTGTGTGCTTTCGGAAAGACCCAGGCGTAACCCTTGGGAACTAGACCGTAATCCGCAATGACGACGCCGCGGTAGTGGGACATCGCTGCTTCCGGTACAGCAACCTCTTTTTCCAGAGTAACGGCAAATTCCCCCGTCCCGGATAACCCCAAAGCCGGCGCTACTATCCCGCAGGCTCCGTCGGCTCCCGCCAGCAGCTTGCCCCGCCAGGTCCTTTCCCCCGCGGAAACAACGACGCCGACAGCATCCGTCGCCGCTCCCGTTATCCGGACGCCTTCCAGGACCCGGGCCCCCGCCTGCCTTGCCCGCTCAAGCAGAAACGCGTCGAAGTCGGGCCTTCTGACCGTGTAAATTATCGGCTGCCCGCGGGATACGGCGACCGGGTTTGCCAAGCGGTGGGTAAAGATAACCTGGTTGATCCGGTCCTCAATAACCGGGTCCAGAGAAAAATCCAGCAGCTTGATGACTTTCGGCGAAACACCGCCGGCACAAGGCTTTGTTCGCGGAAAGCGTTCTTTCTCCAGCAGCAGCACGTCAATACCCGCCCGAGCCAGACAGTAAGCCAGATATGCTCCGGCTGGACCCGCTCCGACGATAAGCACTTGATGCATTTGACAACCTCCTGGTTGTTTTTTCATGCGTCCACCGCAGCGAATAACATAAAACAAAAGAGCCTCTTTTGGCTCATTTTCGTATTATTAACATCATTTAAGAAAAAATTCCGTCCGCTTGTCTGCTGACTGTTCCAATACCCGGGTGAAGTTTGCTTGTAGGCGATGGTAGCATACATGCCTCCTGGCGGGATGGTCAGATTATTTGACCCGTGGTGAGGAACCTGTAATAAATATGAGGAAAAGAATTGCCAAAACGTTGGTATCAATGCCATCAGAATATTTCCCTCATCAACAATTAATACTAAATATCGGCAGGCTCCTAAGATAATATGCTCCGTTCTCGGGATGGGAGGAGAACACTTTGGACTGGAAACCCTTTGTTGAAGGGGGCAAAGACCTGTCCCCTTTCGCCCTGGCGATTCGGGCGGTTATTCTATACATAGCTTTGATTATCGCTACCCGGATGATGGGACACCGTCAGGTAGGAATCTTATCGGGGCATAATTACCTGGTAGCGGCGGGTATTGTAAGCTTGGCTGCCATTCGGATGATAAACCCGGAATCTTCACTTTCTTCCGGATTAGTAATTATCTTTGTTTATGCCGGGGTAAACGTCCTCTTATCTTATTTGGACCTAAAATGGCCGAAAGGCATTGACCGAAAACCGACCGTCATTATGAAAGGCGGTATTCTGCTCAAACAAAATTTACTGGATTCCCATGTCACGCTCGATAATCTCTTGGGTCAGTTAAGGCTCAAAGGCGCCCACAACCTTTCCGAAATCGACTCCATCGTTTTGGAACCCTATGGAAAGATCAGCGTAGTAAAGAAACCGGAGGCTTTACCCCTGACCAGAAAGCAGATGAACCTGCCGCCGAAGCCGGCAGCCTTACCGACCATTCTTGTTTACGACGGTAATGTTGACGAAAGGAACCTCCGACAGATGGGAATGGACTGTGCGTGGCTGGGAGGAAAAATGGGTGAAAAGGGTATCAGCAGCCCGAAAAATGTTTTTCTGGCGATGCTGGAAGCGGACGGGACGTTTTTCATCAGTAGCTAGCAAAGCGGGGATGATATTGGAATTACTGAAAGAAGTATTCGGAACAGCGGAAAAAATCGGTCCGCTTGCCTTCGCTCTCCGGACCCTAGTCGTGGGAATTCTGCTGTACCTTGAAGGAAAAGTTTTGCCCCACCGGTCCGGGGGACAGTTCGCCGGGTACGATTTCGCTTTTTTTTGGATGATGGGGGGAATTACGGCGGCGCCTCTTTTCGAGCCCAAGATAAATTTCATCAACACCGTGGTAGTCATTATCGTGATTTACCTTCTCCACTACCTCATCTCCTACTTGGCGGTTAAAAACAGGCTTTTCGCCAAGTTTGTCCTGGGCAAAGCCGTGCCTTTAATCGTAGGAGGTAAGCTCCTTCGCCCGAATATGGCCAAAGCTTTCCTTCCATTGGAGCTTTTGTTGTCCGACCTCCGGACGGTGGACGCGCCCAACTTGAACGAGGTAGAGGCGGCGGTGTTGGAAACCAGCGGGCATGTCAGCGTACTCAAAAAAGCGGACTATCAGCCGGTAACGCCAAAAGACTTAAATATCCCGACGACGGGAGGGGGGCTGCCGATTCTCCTGGTGAATGAAGGAAGGATCGTGGGAGAAAACCTGCGGGAACTGGGCTATGATGCGAAATGGCTGAAAGAACAACTGCTCAAAAAAGGAGTCGCGGAGATAAAGGATGTTTACGCGGCTATGGTCGATTCTTCCGGCGAGCTGTATTACTCGGTAATTACGCGAGGGTAAGGAGGCTGATTTGACAATGCTTACGGAACAGGAAAGAATGAATAACGCTTTTAAGGAGATGCTGTTTCACGAAGAAAGCGTGGCGAAGAAATACGCCCAGCTATCGCAGCAGATTACCGAACCAAAGCTGCAGCAGATGCTGAAGGGAATGGAACTGGGCGCTCGTAACGATTACAGTACGCTGACGCAGGTTATGTCCAAGTTCGGAGTCGTGTAAAGAGGTGATAATTGATGAAAACCGTAGACCTTTTGCAGGATGTACTGGAAAACGAAAAGATGCTGCAGGCCATGTACAATAAACAGATGATGGAAATCACCAACCCGGAGGTTCGGCAGCTATTCACGCAGTTGCGAGACGCAAAAATGCAGAATATTTCCCAGTTGCAGCAGGAAGTAAATACCATGCTGGGGCAAGGAGGGAACTAGTAAACGGAAGATCGGAAACGGCGGGTTTTCTCACCAAATAGTCCGACGGCGAAAAGCAGCTGCCAACCTGTTTGCCTTAGGGTTGGCAGTTGCTTTATAATCGGTGTCGGCGGCTTCATTCCCGCGGCAAACGCTTCCCCGCCGGCGGCAGCGGCGCAAACCGGCGGTGCGGTTCCGCCTGGTACCAGTACGCCGTGCTGGCGTAATCATCCGAACGCTTATTGGCATGCCCGTGTTCAATGGTCACCCGGATCGACTGGTCGAAAACGATCGGGTCTTCGATATGGTAACGATAGAGGGTGATTTTTCCGGCCCAATTGCTCTCGCCCGGCAGAATGATCCCGTGATAAGGCGAAGAAAACTCCTGAATCGGGCAGAAGGCCGTCCCGAAATAATCCTCCGTCCCGGTGCCGTGCAGGGAAAGCGGAAACGGCTCCCCGTCGATAAAGATCATATCGTCTCCTTCCCCGTACCAGTTGAATTCATCCGTTTCCCGCAGGTTTTCGATGTCCAGATGGCAGCCGACGTAGTGACCTTTGCCGGAAGCGTCCAAAATCAGATAATTGTCGTTGCCGCTTTGATTAATGCCTTCAAACAGGAAAGCTTCGTTGCTTTCCTGCCCGTCCCCGGTCCCCCGGCAGGGGTTCTCCCGATTCCACCAGGCGTGGAATTGAAGCATGTCCGGCGGTAGGCTTGTATACGCTTCGTAGTCGACATAATAGTAGAGGAACAGCTCGGCCTCGCTACAGTCACTCGTAACTTCCAGGCGCGCCCCGGCGGCAAACGGCATTGGGAAAAAGCAATTAAAGCCCCGGCCGTCCTGCGGTCCCATGGTCAGGGGCTGGGAGGAAAAATTCTTCGTTCTGGCGTGCCCCAGGCCGAAGAAGTCGCCTAAAGGCACCTCCACACTCGGCACCGTCTCCTCGTCCCAGTACATCCGCAGTACCGCTTTGCGCAGAAAGTGCTTCTCGCTGCACATCGCCGTCAGCCAGATATGCGTGATGCAGCCGGCTCCGCCGATCTCCGCCAGCGTTTTCGTCTCCCCTGGGAAAATGTGCAGCCGGTCGTCGTTGCCGCCCGTGCGGTCCCAACTGGAAATCCGCCGGCTCCGGCAGTTCCGCCGCCTGGCCAGTTCCCGCAGCGGACCGCCCGGCAGGCCTTGAGCCGATAGCGTCAACAATGCCACCTCCTTTACTCCTTTTTCGTAATGAGCCGCTTAAATGGGTTCGGCTCGCTTCCCGCCAGCCGGACCCAGCCGCACTCCGGACAGATGAAAGCCTTAACCCGGGTCGAATACTGCGTAACAACGCGTCCCGGCACACTGAAGTAAAGATCCCCCGCGCCACCGTTGAGTATTCCTTCCACTAACTCGGTCCCACATTCATAACATTTCGGCATTTTCATCCCTCCTGGCTGTCGGTTAATCATACGAAGCGCCTGACTTCCTCCGCCAGTTTAAATGCTTTATCACCCAGAACCTCGGAAACGGACGCCTCCGCTTGCTCCGTGCCGACTGCCGCCAACGCTTCCAGAGCCAGAAGGCGCCGATAGGCATAGAGAGGATAAGCGTTATAAACGTCAAACCGGTCGCTCCCCCGGCCGGACCGGTGATAAAGCTGCAGATTCCCTTTCCTGACGGCTTCCCCGTAAGCGTGCACGGAGAGGGCGAGCTTGCCGTCGAGGGCTTTCATGCTGTGCAGACCGGCATCAAGCGGCTGGACGAAGGTCGTCCCGCCGCGAGTGAGTTCGCCTACCTGTCGGACTGCGAGCCTCGCCGTTCGGGCATCCGGCCGCTCCAGTACCTGCCACTTCTTTTCCTCGATTTTACCCCGGTAGCAGCCGACCACTCCCCAAGAACCATGGTCATGAATCGGATAAGGTGTGTATGGCTCCCAGATAAACAGGTGCAGGGAAAACTTGCGGTCCGGGTCCCGGTACAGGCTCACCCCGTTCACATCCATCGGCAGAAACGGCTCCGGCGTTTGGCTGCCGGCCACCGCCGCCAGAGCATTCACCAGAAACCGGTCGTCTTGCAGCAGCCCGGCCAGCAGATCTTTGCCGCGGGTGATTTTCTCTTCCTCAGGTGCATCGGCGGCAGCCACCGCTTTAAATGCCGGACAGAATTCAGCCAGAGCAATTAGCTTCATCGCTTTTCCATCTCCTCTTTTGACCAGCTTCCCCACCGGCGGAAGTGGTTCCATATTTTGTACTGCGGCGCATCAGGGTTGGCCTGCAAGGTTGCTGCTTCTTCCAGATACTTTTGTACCGACCGGCCGGTCCGGTACAGTTCGCGGTCTTGCCCGACGGGACAGACTTTGGTGCAGGTACCGCAGGGATAGCAGCGTCGCCTGGTAAGTTCCTCGGCCCGGGCAATGCAGGACTGAACCACGAAATCCGCCTTGATCCGATCCGGGCGCGGGGTGAGTGCCCCCACCGGGCAGCAGCGGGAGCATGTCTTGCAGTTGATGCACAATTCTTCTTCCCGCAGCGGTGAGGGCGGCAGTTTCGCTCCGACCAGCACCGATACGAGCCGGACCCGCGGCCCGAATTCCGGGGTCAGGAGAACGCCGTTCTGCCCGATCGTTCCCAAGCCGGCGTATTTGCCGGCGTAGACATGGGAAAACGCCGCGTAAGGCTTGTCCTTAAGAATCTTGATGCTGCCGTAGCCGTCCCGGGGGAAGGCGATCGCCGGCACGCCTATCCGTCCGAGATAACGCGTCAGTTGATAAGCCAAGCCGTCGAGTTCGCGGTTGACCGTATTGTACAGTTCCATATGCGCGGCGGACGGGGTTGTCTCCACTATCGGGAGGGGCATTCCCATACCCGCCACTACGACCGTCTCGGTCAGAGGGAAAAGCGAGCGGGGCCGAAAATCCGGCGGGATTTCCCCGGCCTCGTCCCAGCGTTCCGCCGGGGCGAAACCAACGATATCCGCCCCTTTGCCCAAAACAAAATCCGTGATGTTTTCCTTCAGCTTTTCCGGTTCAATTTTGTCCACTTATTTTCCTCCTTGCCTTACCGCCCCGTGCTTTCATACATGATTTGCCTTCCGACAGGAAAAAGTATACTTGCCGAAGAAAATAACCGCATTGGGATATATTCCTTAAGTTGACTGCCAATCGGCCGAGGAGGTGACAGAATGCAAAAGTGCAGCATCATGGCCATCCGAGTCGACCACCGTTATTCCCGGGTCCCCGGGGTCCAGGAACTTCTGACCGAGTACGGTTGCCACATCCGGACCCGCGTCGGCTTCCACGAAGCTACTTCCGACTACTGCAGCGAGGATGGAATCATTATTCTCAACCTTTGCGGCGAACCGGAGAAGATCACCGAACTGCACCGCCGACTCAATGCCCTGGATGGCGTCGCGGCCAAGTTTGTCGAGTTCGCGAAAGAAACAGCGCCGGCTTGATGTCCGGGCACCCGTTCCGGCTTATTTGCCGGCCCGGCCGGCCGGTACGGCAAAAGCCTCTCACCGCAAAGCGAGAGGCTTTTGTTTTGCTTTGTTTACTTACACAGGGCGGCTATCTGCTCCTTCGCGCCTGCCATGAGATGCTCGCCGTGGCTCAGGACGGCCCGCTCGAACGGGTGCTTCGACAGCAGCGCGATATTTTTCGTTGCCAGATCTACATCGGCACAGTACTTGGCCGGCGGAGGTATCAGCCGCTCTCCGTACTCACCGGCTCCGAAGACGCAGTCGCCCGCGATCAGGGTTCCTTCGTCCGTCAGCAGCAGGGCGATATTGCCGGCCGAGTGCCCGGGCACATGGATGACCTTAAGGCCCGGAACGACCTCCTCCCCGTCCTGGAGTTTCCGCTGTACCGGAACCGGCAAAGCCGCGGCTTCCTCTTCGTGCGCCGCAATCGGCAGCTCCGGCAGCGCCGCTGCAACCTTAGGCAAACCGGCCGTATGGTCGCCGTGCCGGTGCGTTATCACCAGCCAGACCGGCTGCAGCGGCCGGATCGTTTCCACCAATTCCGCCGCCGTCGCCTCAATCCCGGCGTCGACGATCACCGTACCGGCGTCGGTGGCAACGGCAAAAGCCCGGAAGATCGTATTTTCCGCCGGAATCTGAATTTCCGTGACCCGCGGGGTAAGCTTGACTGTCTTTAGCATGTTATCACTTCTTTCCGGAATTTGAACTCTTCTAACCTTTTATTTATTCTCCCCGCAGCCCGTTTCTCCTCCATGTTTTACCAACCCGAAAACACCAGCCCATCTTTTGGCGCGGGGCGGGATGAGTCCGGACCGCCTGCGGCCCTCTACTCCCGGACGATATGCCCGCTTTCCCGCAGGACAGTGGTTGCCGCGGCCAGCTTGTCCGCTTGCACGAGCAGATAATCGGTGTCATAAGTGGATATAGCGAAGATGCTGATACCGGCAGCCGCGAGCGCTCCGGCCAGCGCGGCCAGAATGCCGACGAGGGAAAAGTCGAGCGGTCCCTCCACCTTGAGAAGGCGCCAGCCGGCCTCGCTTTGTACTCCGGCCGGGACTCTTCCCGCCTGGCAGACAACGGATAACTCCTCCGCTGTTTTCGTCACGGCAAAAAAGTCGCTCCCGCTGACCCAGGCCGGAATCGACTCGTCTGCAGCCAACCGACAGACGGAGTAAGCACCTTCCATGATTGTCAGATTCATATGACCACTCCTCCCGATCCGCATTATTCACCTAACATGACCATAATTCTGTCCACCGCCTCGCCGGCCGTCAGGCCGGTCGTGTCGATCTGTCGGGTATCCATATCCTGATAACGGGGTAAAAGGGCGATGCTCCGGTGGATACCTGCGTCATCCCGCCCGTCTTGGCGCATTCTCGCCCGTAATGCTTCCTCTGAACAAGTCAGGGTTACCCGAAGCAGCGCATATTCCGTTCCCGTCAGGCGGCCGAGGATCCGTCGGATGATTGCCTCATCCGGAATAACCCAGCAAAAAACTATATAGCCGAACGAACCGTTCAGCAGATAATTCCGCAACAGGAAGACTATATTCTCAAATACCATCTCTTTATTCTTGGCCGAAAAATCCCACGGATGCATGAGCCAACACCAATCCCCGTCCAGCCAGACCACCCCGTCCAGACGCCGGTACAGATCGCGGCAGACTGTAGTCTTGCCCACTCCGGGCGGACCGTTGACAACAATCAGTTTCGGCAAAACGACTCACCTCCCGGGTCTACGGCCTGCCTCAACCGAAGCATACCGCTAGGACTCATCGATCGCCAACACCGTATGCAGAAGAACTTCCGTCCCCTTCTCGATATCGTTCCAGTCCGTCCACTCGAGCGGCGAGTGGCTGATGCCGCCCCGGCTGGGAACGAACAGCATTGCCGTCGGGGTGATATACGACATGGCTACGGCATCGTGTCCGGCTGCGCTCGGCATGACATGGTACTCAATGCCGAGATTACGGCACGCCGCCCGGATTTTATCCTGAATGCCCGGGTGCAGCCGCACCGGCTCCTTCTCCGCAATGCGCCTGAATTCCACTCCGCCCAGACCGGCAGCGAAATGCTTGAGGCGCTCCAGCACCATTACCGGTCCCCAGGCGCTGATATCGCGCAACTCGACCGTAAATTTGGCCTCGCCGGGAATAACGTTGATGGCATTCGGCTGGACGGTGAGCATGCCGACCGTACCGACTATTTCATCGCTTTCCTCGACCGTGAACTCCTGCAGGGCGAGGATGAGCCGGGCTGCTTTGACCAAAGCGTCATCCCGCTTGGACATGGGGGTGGAGCCGGCATGGTTGGCCTCGCCGTGCACCGTTACCTCATACCGGTATATCCCGACGATGCCCAAGACAAGGCCGATCGGGATACCGAGCTCTTCCAGTACTCCCCCTTGCTCGACGTGCAATTCGACGAAAGCCTTCAGCGACTCGGGACTCCGTTTGGCCTGTCCTAAGTTTGCGCCATTGAGACCGTAGGCCTGCAGATTGAGATCGATGGCGGTTTTCTCCCGTTCCGTCAGTTCGTTCAGAACGATCTGCCCGGCCATTGCCCGGCTTCCGAACGTACCGCCGAGGCTGCTGCCCTCTTCGGCCGCAAAGGCTACCACCTCGATGGGATGCCGGTTTTCCAAACAAAGTTCCTGCATGGAGCGGACGCACTCCAGTCCGCCGAGCACCCCAAAAGCTCCGTCGAACATACCGCCGTTGGGAACCGTATCGATATGGGAGCCGATCATGATGCACGGCAGGCGGTTATCCTGGCCCGGATAGCGGCCGATGAGATTACCGGCGGCATCCTGACGCACAGTGAAGCCAGCCGCTTCCAGCCGATCAGTCAAATATGCCCTGCCTTTCAAATCATCCGGCGTAAACGCCCGGCGGCTAACCCCGCCTTCCGCCGTCCGTCCGATTTCCCCCAATGCCAAAACATCTTTTTGCAGTCTTGCCAGATTAATTCGCACCTACCCGCCTCCTCCGACCTCTGCCTTCTTAGCTGCCACGTTTTTATTATAGCGGAAAGACCGGCGTCATGCCAGATGGTGAGAACAAAGCCGGCGGACGCCGGCGGTCCAATTGTTTCACTCCGGGCAATGACGCAATTGTCTGACAGTTTTTCTCTGGAAAGGAAGGATATTAATTGAACGGATGGAATATTATTGTATATACGTTTTTTTCTTGCTAAGCACTCATCGCTGATGAGCGGCAAGATCCGGCCACTGCCGCTCATCCCGCGGACATCTCGACCGAAAGCGGGGAATCGTATGGCTAAGTATATTATCAGACGGGTAATTGGCGCTGTTCCTATCCTTATCGGGGTTTCCCTGATCATTTTCATTCTGCTGAATATCGTGCCCGGTGACCCAATCGCCCTGATGATGAAAGAGCATATCAGCCCGGATGTCGTCGCCAGGGTCAGAGCCCAGATGCACCTGGATGACCCGGCCTATATCAGGTATTTCCGTTTTCTCTGGGGCGCTGTCCAAGGCGACTTTGGCGAATCGTATAAGCTGAAACGGCCGGTAACCGAACTCATTTTCAACGCTTTCCCGAACACACTGCTCCTGGCCGTAGCAGCTGCCGCCTTTTCGTGGATTGTGGGCATTCCCGCCGGCATCATCTCAGTGGTGAAAAAGTACTCAGCCCTGGATTATTCCTGCATGGGTTTTTCCCTGTTGGGGGTCTCCGTACCCGTATTCTGGTCGGCCTTGATCCTGCAGCATACCTTTGCTGTGAAACTGGGCTGGCTCCCGGTATCGGGTTTCCGCGGCCCGCTTTATCTGGTTCTCCCCACCGTTGTCCTTGGTTGGAGTTCGGCCGGCTCCATCGCCCGGCTGACCCGTTCCAGCCTGCTGGAAGTGATGGGCCAGGATTATATCCGGACTGCGCGGTCCAAAGGGCTGAAAGAGCTGGCGGTTCTGTCCAATCATGCTTTGAAGAACTCGCTGCTTCCCGTTGTCACGGTCATGGCCATCCAAGTTGCCTCGCTGCTCTCGGGTGCGGTGATTACCGAAAGCATTTTCGGGATTGCCGGGGTCGGGCGGATTGTGGTGTATGCCATCCAGAGCCGGGACATGCCGCTCCTCCAAGGTTCGGTCATGTTCGCCACTTTTCTGGTCGTCCTGGGCAATATCGTTGCCGATATCCTGTATTCCTTCTTGGACCCGCGCATCAAATACGAATAGAAGGGAGAATGAATATGGGGGTGAACCTCGATTCTACCCAGGAACCGCGCCTTGCGTCCGGTCCCGCTCTCAAAGATACCGCCGCCTTGGAAAGCGAAAACTTCCTGCGCGAATTCTCTAAATCTTTCTGCCGAAACAAGATGGCCGTCGCCGGGGCTGTCACGATTCTGGTTATAACCTCCATTGCTATTCTGGCCCCTTTCGTTGCTCCTCATGATCCCTATCAGGTCAACCTCGCTAACCAGTTTGCCCCTCCCTCGCCGACCTACCTGCTCGGCACCGACATGTTCGGGCGTGATGTCCTGAGCCGGATTATTTATGGAGCGAGAATTTCTCTGCTGATCGGCTTGGTTCCCACTTTTATCTCCCTGGCAATCGGAACGTTTCTCGGCTTGGTCTCCGGCTATTACGGCGGCAAAACCGATTACCTGATTATGCGCCTGGCCGATATTGTGCTGGCCTTCCCCTCGCTGCTGCTGGCCATGGTGGTCATGTACACGCTGGGCGCCACCCTGCTTAATATTTTTATCGCGCTCAGTGCGGTCCGCTGGGCCCGCATGGCCAGAGTAGTCCGGGCGGAAACCATGTCTCTGAAAGAAAAAGAGTTTGTGGAGGGCGCGAGAGCCGTCGGCGTCAGTAACTCAACGATTATCATCCGGCATATTTTCCCCAACTGTGTCCCTTCTCTCCTCGTCTTATTCACCCTGCAGATACCGGACGCTATCCTCTCGGAAGCCACCCTGAGCTTTTTGGGAGTAGGAGCCCAGCCGCCGGCTTCGAGCTGGGGGCTGATGGTCTCCGCCGGTAAAGAGTTTCTGATGCCCGCCCCGGCGATAGCGATCGCTCCCGGCGTGGCGATCCTGATCGTAGTCCTGGCTTTTAATTTCCTGGGTGACGGAATCAGGGATGCCATCGACCCTTACATGAAGCAGTAAAGGAGGAGCGGACGTGATGACTGAGAGCAGCGATGCATACCTGAAAGTTGAGACGAAGACCGTTCCTGCTTCCCCACCCGATCCTTTGCTGTCCATCCAGGGGCTGAAAACTTATTTCTACACGGACAAAGGCGTTTTGCCGGCCGTAGATGACGTCAGCCTCACAGCTTATAAGGGCCGCGTCCTGGGCATTGTCGGCGAATCCGGCTGCGGCAAAAGCATGACGGCTCTTTCCATCCTGCGTCTGATTCCCTCGCCCCCCGGCCGGATCGTCGGCGGCCGGATTATGTTCGACGGCCGGAATATTCTTGACTTGAGCGTTAATGAGATGTGCCATCTCCGGGGCAACGAGATCTCGATGATCTTCCAGGAGCCGATGACTTCGCTGAATCCCGTGTACACGGTTGGCCGGCAGGTCATGGAAGTGTCGATGCTGCACCGGCGCATGAATCGCACCCAGGCCAGGGAGGAAGCGGTCCGGATGTTCAAACTGGTGGGAATACCGGAAGCCGAAAAAAGAATAGACGTCTATCCGCACCAGCTTTCGGGCGGACTGCGGCAGCGGGTGATGATCGCCATGGTCTTGAGTTGCCGCCCGAAGCTCCTGATCGCTGATGAGCCGACGACGGCCCTTGATGTGACGGTGCAGGCGCAAATCCTGAAACTGATGCGGGATCTGCAGAGAGAAATCGATTCCGCCATTATCCTGATCACCCACGACCTGGGGGTGGTGGCCGAGATGTGCGACGAAGTCCTCGTCATGTATGCCGGTAGGGTGGTAGAGCAGGCGCAAGTCTTCGATCTGTTCGACAACCCCCGGCATCCTTATACGGAAGGCTTGCTGAAATCCATCCCCAAACTGCATCAGGATGACGCCGCGCCGCTATACAGCATCAAAGGAATGGTTCCCAGCCTGCTCGGTTTGGACGGGGGCTGCCGGTTTCATCCCCGCTGCGAGGCGGCGACGGAATTGTGCGTCAGGCGTGAGCCAGAGTTCACGGAAGTATCGCCCGGTCACCAGGTAAGATGCTGGAAGTATCGGGAGCGGGGGGAATCGCTGTGAGCGAGGTGTTGGTGAGCGGCCGCAATCTGAAAAAATACTTTACGACCAACAGCCGGGGGCTGCAGGGGAAAAGGGAGCAGATAAAAGCGGTAGACGATATCGCTCTGGAGATATACAAGAATGAAACTCTGGCTCTGGTCGGGGAGTCGGGCTGCGGGAAGAGTACCCTGGGACGGCTGCTCATCCGACTGCTCGAGCTCACCGACGGCGAGATTATCTTCCAGGATAGGAACATTGCGACCTTGCGGGGGAAAGAGTTGCAGGATTTCCGGAAAAAGGTGCAGATAATCTTTCAGGACCCGTACGCCTCCCTCAATCCCCGGATGCGGGTCAGGGACATCCTGGGCGAACCCCTGGCGACGCACCGCATCGCCCAGGGGAAAGAAAAGGAAGCCCGAATCGCCGAGTTGATGGATCTGGTCGGCCTGCGCCGGGAATATGCCCGTCGTTATCCGCACCAGTTCAGCGGAGGGCAACGGCAAAGAATCGGTATCGCACGGGCGCTGGCATTAAATCCGGAATTGCTGATTTGCGATGAGCCGGTCTCCGCCCTGGATGTGTCAATCCGGTCGCAGATCCTGAACCTGCTTAAAGACCTGCAGACACGCTTCCAATTAACTTATTTGTTTATTTCCCACGACCTCAGCGTGGTCCGCTATATTTCGGACCGGGTCTGCGTTATGTTTCTCGGTAAGATCGTCGAAGTCGGCCGCTGCCGGGAAATCTTCGAAGACCCGCGGCATCCGTACACGAAGCTGCTGATGAGCGCCGTGCCGCTGCCGAATCCCCACTTGCGGAATCGGGAAAGAATTCTGCTGGAAGGCGATATTCCCAGCCCGATTAACCCGCCGCCGGGCTGCCGGTTTCATACCAGGTGTCCTTACGCCAAGGAGATCTGCGGGGAAGCGGAACCGGTCATGACTGATGCCGGCGGCAGGAAATACGCCTGTCATTTCCCGCTGGGATAAGGAAAGACAATCTCCGGCAATTGGCTTCATCACACGGCGGCAGGTCAAATAGAACTGATGCCGGCGATAACGGTTACCGGTATTACCTAGCCAGCGCTGAAACCAAAGGAGGTGAAGGCAGACAACAAGTAAACCTCGGACCGGAATGAGGCGAAGCGAAAAACAGAAAAGGGGGATTTGCTTTGGGTAAGTTTAGATCGACCTTGGTTGTTATCCTCTGTTTGGCTTTACTTGCTCCGCTCGGGTGTTCGGCTCCACCGGTTGACGACAGCAATACTCTGAAAGTCGCCGTGACTGAAGAGCAGGAGACCGCGGACGTCCAACTCACGACGTGGGCCTACACTCTGCCGCTCAACCTCTACGACCGTCTGGTGGAAGCCAAAACAACCGGTCCACTGGTCTCGGAAATCGTGCCGGGGCTGGCGGAAAGATGGGACATTTCTCCCGACGGCAAGGTGTACACCTTCTACCTGCGGCAGGGAGTCAAGTTCCACAACGGTGAGGAGTTGAAGGCTGACGACGTGCTCTTCACCTTCGACCGCATGCTCAACCCGGCGACAAAAGCCATGAACGCCGACTTTATGGACATGATCGCCGGCGGTCAGGAAAGGCTGGAAGGCGTGGCCGACGCGGTCAGCGGCTTGAAAGTAATCGATGAGTATACCATCGAGATAACTCTGGCCGAGCCGTACGCGCCTTTCCTAGCCAATATCGCGACCCCGGCCGGCTCGATCTACAACCGCAAGGCCACGGAAGCGGCCGGCGAGAAATTCGGAATTGACCCGGCGCTTACCGTAGGAACGGGACCGTTTAAGCTCACGGAGTGGGTGGTCAACGACCACATGACTATGGAAGCCTTTGACGACTATTATCTGGGAAGACCGTCCTTGGACAAGATTCTGGTCAAAGTCGTACCGGACGCCGATACGCAAAGAATGCTCTTCGAAACGGGCGATCTGGATGTCTTCGACTGCGATAACGCCCGGACCCAGATACCCTATTTCGAGAGCCACGAGACATGGGGCAGCCAGATCGTCTCCGGACCGCGGGTCGGGGTCTACTATTACTGCATCAATGAAAGCATCAAGCCGTTTAACGATGTCCGGGTCAGAAAAGCGCTCCAGATGGCTATCGACCGGCAGACCATCCTGGATACGCTCTATTATGGCAAAGGGCAAATCGTCAACACCATCATGCCGCCCGGGTTGTTCGGGTATAATCCCGCTGCTCCCCAGATTGCCTATGACCCGGAAAGAGCTAAGGCACTGTTAGCTGAGGCCGGGTATCCGAACGGGTTTGACATGGTCATCGCCCAGATTACCGACCGGCCGGCAACCCTGCGGATCAACGAAGCCGTTCAGTCCATGCTGAAAGAAGTCGGTATCAACGTCGATATCCAGCAGATGGACTCCGCCGCCTGGTTTGCCACCCGCGGCGAAGGCAAGCTGCCCATGTACCACTCCGACTGGTCGGCCGACTTCAATGACCCGGACAATTTCATTTACACCTTCTTCGCGCCGCGGAATTCGGTGAACCGCTCCTTCAATTACAACAACGCCAGAGTCGCAACCCAGCTGGAAAACGCGCGGACAATGACCGACCCGGCGGCCAGAAGCGCCCTGTATCAGGAAATTGAGAAGCAAATCGTCATCGAAGATGCCGCCTGGATACCGCTCTTTAGTCTGGAGCATTTGTTCATCGTCCAGCCGAGAGTGAAAAACTTCAGCGTTTCCTGGAACGGTTGGAGCAGCATGTCGTATTACGGCATCTCCATCGAAGAATAGCCCAAATGCAGTCCGACCTTTTTAGCCAGGTCAGCTCCGGCTGAAAAGGAAAGCATCCCCGCCTAGCGATTGCCGGGCGGGGATGCCTGCTTTTCCCGCGTCTAAACTCCGGCAACCTCTTCAAGCGGCCGGTAGTCGATATCAAAACCGAAATGGCGGGGACCTAAAAGCTCCAACCCTTTTGCGGTCCGGAACAATTTATTCGGCTTCCCGACGATTGCCACGGCGTCCCCGGCCTTGATATTCGTGTTCGTGATCGGCTCCGCGTCCTCCAGGCGCACGATGCAGATGAGATCCGGGCTGGTAACGAAAGCCACCCCATCTTTCCACATGATGTGGTTTTCGTTTTTGAACCAGACCTTGCCTTCGTGCCCGGCGTACTCTTCCTTCCCCGTAACAGTGGTGAGTCCGAACATATACCCATCTCGGTTTTCCCACTCTTTATCGGTCACATCGCCCTTGAACAGCACCCGGCCGCCGATCGTCGCCGCGGCTGCCGCAGCCGGGTCGGCCCCGCTTTCTCGTGCTTCCCGGATTGCGCGTCCCAGTCGGAGCGCTTCCGAGAGAGTACCGGGAACAATCAGCTGCTTCATCTCTCGGTTCGGCAGCAGGAAGCCGGCCTGGCCGCAAAGCGCGTAGGCGTCCGGCGTTTTGGTAACCGTGCTGACCATTTTTCCGAGAGCCTCCGCCGTGTCGTTATTGGCCGCCCGTTTGATGACTACAGTGTTTCCCCACTCGTCGCACGCCACCACCGGCGCGTATTCCTTGCCGTGCAGAGCCGGGGTAAGCTGGGCCGCTTCCGGCACGGCCCGGCCGGAGTAATCACCGTCGACCAGGTAAACCCCAAGCCGGGCGGCGGCGTCCACCGGGCCGGGAGTATTCACACCGCCCAGTTCAAACGGCACAACGGTGCTGATTTTGACGCCACAGAAGACTTCCAATTCTTTGACCGCTTCAGCCAGAGGCTGATCAACTATTTTCGTTTCCAGTCCGAGCGGCGCCGGCTCTCCTACTGCCCGCGGTTTGCGCGGAGCGATGGAACCCATAAAGAAAGAAGTACAGGACCACCCCTCATCCGGAATCTCGCTCACATCGGTCCAGCCGATTTCTTTCCCGGCCGCAAACGCAGCCAGCAAGTAGCTTAAGCCCGCCTCCGGCCGTCCGCCGCCGCCGGTACCGAGGAAGGTCACCCCACGGACAAAATCTTCCAGCTCCTGTTTAGTCTTTAAGGTCATCGTCGGCATTCCGCTGTTTACCTCCTTATTCGTGCATTAATGCTCAACTTCGCTGTCTGGCCCGGAAGGCCTCCCGGTCTGGACCTATGCTTTGACCATATCTTTGTTAAACGATGGAGATAGACATATTCAAAGTAGCTGCAAAAAACGGGTATTGCGGCTTTGCTTCGCTTGTTGGTTTTTCTACGGTCCGGCCTTAGCTTTATAGTTTCACATCGGCCGTGTCAGCGTCTCAGTCTCGACTTCAGACGGGGTTGCCCTTACAAACACGGCCTCCATGCCGTGATTGTCGCCTCGCCCTCCATGGCTCGGCCCCGTCCGAAGCCTTCGACCTTGCCGGACACGGCACGATGTTCACTAGAGGTCGCTTGCGACCGGACCGTGTTGCCATATGGGGTACGAAAACCTGGATTTAAGCCCGTCGGTATGCGATAAATCATAACCTTCCGGCGTTGCGAGCAATGAATAGGTCCGGACAAGGGAATGAATAATTACCGGACGCTACTCGCGATTTCGCTCATAGAGCAGCCGCAAACCTTCCAGGGTCAAAAACGGGTCCACCGTCTGAATGGTTTCCGCCTCGTCGGCAATCAGTTCGGCCAGGGCTCCGGTCGCGACTACATACGCTTCGCCGCCCATCTCGGCCCGGAAACGCCGGACCATTGAGTCAACCAGTCCGGCGTAACCGAAGACAATTCCGGACTGCATGCTGGTGACGGTGTTCCGTCCGATCGCGGTTTGCGGTTTGGCGAGTTCGATGCGCGGCAATTTCGCCGCCCGCTGGAAGAGAGCCTCAGCGGCGATGCGGATACCCGGGACAATGGCGCCGCCCAGATAATCACCGGCCGCGCTGACCGCACAGAAAGTGGTCGCCGTGCCGAAATCGACGACAACGGCCGGGCCGCCGTACTTGGCAAATGCGGCAACCGCGTTGACAATCCGGTCGGCCCCCACATCCTTCGGGTTATCGTACATAATTTTCATACCGGTTTTGATCCCGGGACCGATCAGCAACGGCTCAACCCCGAAAAATTTGCGGGCCATCTGCTCGATATTATCCATTAGCGGCGGGACGACGGAGGAGATAACCATCGCTTTTACATCTTTCGCCGCCAGGCCCTCACAATTAAACAAGGTTTTTATCAGGATGCCATATTCGTCGGCCGTCTGCTGGCGATTGGTCGAAAGCCGCCAGTGGGCAAGCAATTCGCGGCCGCGGTACACGCCCAGCACGATATTGGTGTTCCCGATGTCAAAGACTAATACCATTTTTGCCACCGTCCCTCGCCGCAGCGGCCTAAGACCGCCGAGTATCGATGTATAAAGACAACAATCCGCTGGCATGTTGCCGAAACCCTAACCCTCTATTTCACAACATCCCGGCTGGCCGGAATACCTTCCACGCTTGCCGCCGCCAGAACGGCCCGCTTGATTGCTTCGGCGACTACCTCCACCGCCACCGTCCCCACCGTATTCACGTCGCCGGCGGCAGTGCCGCAGGACAGGGCAAACACAGTGTCGCCGTCAAACATGGTATGTACCGGCCGCAAGGCGAGAGCCAACCCGTTATGCGCCATCTGGGCCACTTTATTCACTTCGGCTTTGGTCAGAGCGGCATTCGTGGCAACGACCGCCAGGGTAGTGTTACCGGCTTGAAAACCGGCTCCCCCGCCTTCGCTCCGCAGTAAATCTGCTGTCCGCAGCAGTCCGCCCGCAGCCGGGTCGCGAACCCCGGTCAGATAAGTGCCGTTACGCCATTCAACCGCATCTCCGAACGCATTCACGGCGACGATGGCCCCGACGATGAGACCGCCGGCAAGTGAACTGCTCCAACTGCCGATACCGCCTTTCATGCAATTAGCCATGCCCCGGTATTTGCTGACCGTTGCTCCGGTCCCGGCGCCGGCGTTGCCCTCCTCGAGCGGTCCGGTCCGGGCGGCCGCGCAAGCCGCATAACCCATCGCCGCGTCCGGCCGCCGTGAACTATCGCCGACATGCAGGTCAAACAGCACTGCCGCCGGAACGATCGGTACTTTAGCCGCTCCGGCGTCAAAACCGCAACCCCGCTCTTCCAGATAGCGCATCACCCCGCCGGCGGCATCCAGGCCAAAGGCGCTGCCGCCGCTCAGGACAATCCCGTGGACCTTGTCCACCAGCCGCCCCGCTTGCAGCAAGTCGGTCTCGCGCGTACCCGGTGCCGCGCCCCGCACATCCACGCCGCCGACAGCACCGGCCTCAGTCAGAATTACCGTGCAGCCGGTGAGCGCAGCTAAATCCGAAACCTGCCCGACTTTGACGCCGGGGACATCGGTAATATTCCCGAACATCCGCTTCCCTCTTTTCCCGGCTGCTTACAATACTTCCCCGGCCGCAACCCGGATTTCCGATCCGTCTTCCCGGCTCACGATCAAGGCTCCGTCCGGAGCGATGGCCACCGCCCGGCCGGTAAAACCGCCGGTCGGGGCGGCGACCTGGACAACTTGCCCCAGACTGACCGTACGCCGGCACCACTCGGCCCGGATAGCGGCAAAATTATCGGCATAGAGTTGGTTAAGTAGACTCTCCAGTTCCCCTACTGTCGCGGCGAGAAGCAGGGACCGAGACACCGGCCGGCCCAGGACCTCTTTCAGCGACGTCGCCTTCTCCCGCAGCTCCGCGGTAAAATCAGCCTGCTCCGTATTGACATTAATCCCGATTCCGACAACGGCAAAGTCAGTCTTCCCGTCACTTACCGCCGCTTCCGTCAGAATCCCGCACACTTTTTTCCCGTCAGCCAGAATATCGTTGGGCCATTTGATGCCGGTCGGAAGATCAGCTACGATACCAATCGCCCGGGCCACTCCCACCGCCGCCGTCAAGGTCAGCTTCGGCAACTCTGTGGGGGGAAGCTCCGGGCGCAGAATGAGCGACATCCAGATCCCGCTCGAACGAGGCGAAGCCCATGCCCGTCCCAGCCGTCCCCGGCCACCCGTCTGGGCTTCCGCCGCAATCAGCGTCCCGTTGACGGCTCCGGTCCGGGCTAACTGCTTCGCCAGGTCATTGGTCGAGCCGACCGTGGGCAAATAAACGTAATTTCTCCCTAATGTTTCCGTCCGCAATAGCGGCAGAACCTCCGTCGGCAAAAGCAGGTCCGGCCGCCGGCTCAGGCAATAGCCTTTTTCATGGCCACCCTCAATCGTGTAACCGTCCAGCCGCAGCCGGAGCACCGTTTCCGAGATTTCCTCCCAAGTCAGATGCAGCCGCTCACGCAGGACCCACGGCGGGATAAACTCTTTCTCCTGCTCACTCAGCAGGCTCAGCAATGCCACCTTCAATCGGCGGCACCTCCCCGCTCGGCTCCGATTTCACTTCACCGATGCGTAGGACCAGATCCAGGCGATCAAAGGCATCGGTCAGGCAGTCCAGCGAAATGTAGTCGACACCCGTCTTCGCTATCTCGACGATTTTATCGCCGCTGATATCGCCCGATACTTCGACGATGGCCTGTCCGTCGACTTTTTGCACTACCTCCCTGATTTGCTCGGGCGGCAGGCTGTCGAGCATAATGATGTCAACCCGCGCATCGAGAGCTTCTTCCACCTGCTCCAGACTGCTGCATTCGACCTCGATCCGCATCGTGTGGGGGATGTTTTCCCGGGAAAGAGCAACCGCCTGTTTGATACCGCCGGACAGGCGGAGGTGATTTTCCTTGATTACCACCGCGTCATACAAACCGCGCCGGTGGTTGAAGCCGCCGCCGACCCGGATGGCGTATTTCTCCAGCAGTCGCAGCCCCGGTGTGGTTTTGCGCGTGTCGGTAATTTTGGCGTTATAATACTTAATCTTCGCAGCCAGCTTGGCCGTGGTGGTGGCGATCCCGGAAAGATGCTGCAGAAAATTGAGCGCCACCCGCTCTCCCGTCAAAACCCCCATGGCCGGACCTTCCACCGTCGCTACCGGCTGATCGGCTTCAACCTCCTCGCCGTCCCGGATGAGCGGGCTGTAAACAATTCGCTTGTCCACCAGATTGAAAACCAGCTTGGCCACATCGCCGCCGGCAATGATTCCGGCCTCCCGCGCGATTATGGTTGCCGCTGCGAACGTGTTAACCGGCACAATGGAATCGGTCGTGATATCGCCGCTCCCCACATCTTCCACCAAAGCGCGGCGGACGATCTCCTCAATTTGGAACTGGCTAAGTTTCAATGTCCGACCCCCTTCCCAGCAATATGGGTGCAGCCAACTTCATTCTATATTCTCTCCCCCAGCCTGTCAAGAATATCCGCTTGACGCGCCGCGGCGTTCGTTTTAACCGGACCAGGCTTTCCATCTTCTTATCCCGCCGGCGCGGCAGCTCTCCGCTAACCGCCGGACCGGTATTCCGGATGGAAGCACCAGGTCCGGAGCAATCTCCGCCAGCGGGATAACAACGAAACTGCGCTCAGCGAGTCGCGGATGCGGCAAGGTCAATTCGGCGGTCGCAATCTGCTCCGCCTCGTACAACAAAATATCGATATCGATCAGGCGCGGCCCCCAACGAAAAGTGGAGATACGCCCGAGCGTCCGCTCCACGTTTTTGGCGGCAGCGAGCAGGGCCTGCGGCGTCAGGGCCGTTTCGCCCGCGGCGGCTAGGTTTAAAAAGAGGGGCTGTTCCGTATAGCCGACCGGCTCCGTTTCGTAGATGGAGGACACGGCGGTGATCCGGACTGTTCCGTCACTCTCAAGACGGTCGACCGCCGTTCGGAGGTTTTTTTCCCGGTCGCCCAAATTGGTTCCCAAACTCAGATAGACAAGTGCCAAATCAACGTCCCCTCACGATCTCCGCCGCCGCGAATGCCAGGACGCCGCCGATCGGCGCTTCCGGCTTCTTCACCCGGACCGTGACTTCCCATACCGGCGGGAAAGCGGCCAGGATTTCCCGGGCAATTTTTTCTCCCAGGGCTTCGATCAAATTAAAGGCAGGGCCTTCCGTGATCTTCTTCACCAGCCGGTAAACGTGTCCGTAATGCACGGTCGACGCCAGGTTGTCCGTTGCTCCGGCTACCGCCAGGTCAACGGAGAGGCTGACATCAATGATAAAACGCTGCCCCAATTCCTTTTCTGCTGCCGCCACCCCGTGATATCCGAAAAAAACCATGCCTTCCAGGCTAATTTTATCCATACCTGTTGCCTCCGTCTTTCCGGGTCACCGGCGAACGATGGCATCGGCCATCCGGGCGACCCTGACCATAGCCGCCACATCGTGAACCCGGACGATATCCGCGCCCTGGGTGATCCCCAGAGCGACGGTCGCAGCCGTTCCTTCCACCCGCTGCTCGACCGGCAGGTCAAGGACCCGGCCGATGAACGATTTCCTCGATGTTCCGAGCAAGATCGGCTTTTGCAGGCAGGTCAGCTCCCGCAGATGCTGCATGACGGCCAGACTGTGCTCGGCCGTCTTCCCAAAGCCGATCCCCGGGTCAATAATGATTTTATCCGGCGCGATCCCAGCCGTCCGGGCGATCGCGATGCTCTCCAGCAGATCGGTGATAATCTCCCCAAGCAGGTCTGCGTATTCCGCCTTTTCCCGGTTATGCATCAGCACCACCGGAACGCCCGCGCGGGCGACCGTGGCGGCCATGGCCGGGGCACCCTTAAGACCGGTGACATCATTAATCAGATGGGCACCTGCTGCCAACGCTGCGGCGGCGATTGCCGCTTTGGAAGTATCGATGGAGATCGGCACCCGGCTCGCTTGGATAATCTCCGTCAGAAGCGGGAACAGCCGCTCCGCCTCTTCGTCCGGACTGATGGGCGGCGCGCCCGGCCGGGTCGATTCCGCCCCGATATCGATGATATCGGCTCCTTCCGCAACCATTTGCCGGACGCGGCGGACAGCCGCCTCCCGCCGGTTGAAGACGCCGCCGTCGGAGAAGGAATCCGGGGTCAGGTTTAGAATGCCCATCACGTAAGTTTTTCTGCCCCAGACAAGCCGGAGCGGACCGCACTCCGTCGCCGGGTACTGCCAAGACCTTTCCATTGCTCCGCCCCCTGTCCTTCCTATCGGTCGCGGATGAGCGAGAAAAACTCGGCCCGGGTCGCTTCTTTCTGCCGAAAAATCCCCCGGACGGCTGACGTGACGGTAACTGAACCCGGCTTGTTGATGCCCCGCATCGTCATACACATATGCTCGGCTTCAACCACGACGGCAACACCGTATGGATTGAGCATCTCCATCAGCAGGTCCGCCACCGTGCCCGTCAGCCGCTCCTGTACCTGCGGCCGCCGGGCTACCGTATCTACAACCCGCGCCAGTTTGCTCAGTCCGGTAATCCTTCCCTGCCGGGGAATGTAAGCCACGTGCGCCTTGCCGAAGAAAGGCAGGAGATGGTGCTCGCAGACCGAGTAAATGGGTATGTCTCGGACTAAAATCATTTCTTCGTGCTTCTCTTCCTGAAACACTTTCAATTCTTCCCGCGGGTCCCGGCAAAGTCCGGCAAAGATTTCCCCGTACATGCGGGCCACCCGGTCCGGGGTCTCCCGCAGCCCCTCCCGGTCCGGGTCCTCACCCACGGCTTCCAGAATCATCCGTATCGCCTTTTTCAGCTTGTCCGTATCGAACACAGTATTCACCTACCATATTGACGAGTTCAAAGTTTAAAGTTCAAAGTTGAAAGTGGGAAATGAAACGGAATGCGAGATCAGAAAGCTGAAGGTCAAGGAATTCTTTTACTTTAACTTTCAACTTGTAACTTTTAACTGGTTAATATTATACCTTGCCCGCCGGGAGAAATAAAGGGTGAAACCGGCGATCTCCTCCCGGTCAGTCGGCCCGCCGCCGCAAACCGGTGCGCAAAGTATATTTCTCAATTCTGATACCGGCTTCCTCGCTCTGCAGCAAGTACAGATTGCCTTTCCGATCCGCCTTCACCTGCCGCGTCGCGGGCGGCAAGCTGATGATCAAGTCCGGCAGCTGCGGTGTCGCCGCCGGTTGCCGGTCGACCCGGTACAGCAGAGCGCCGGCCAGTCCCGGATTGGCATGCAGATATACCCTGCCCCGAGCATCAACCCCGGCGGCGACAACCCGCAGGATTTTTTCCTGCCCCGGCATAATCACCGCACAGCTCGGGCCGCTCTGTCCCCGCCGGGTAAGCAGGTCCAATTGCCTGACCCGGTCGCCGGCTTTGCTCTCCAGATAAATATCCCCGCTTCGATTGACGGCGAAGCTGTTGACTTTCTGCTCCGGGAAAGCATCACTTTCCCGCTTTACCTCGCCGGTATTGGCGATAGTCACGGCATGAAGCAGCTTCCATTCCCCCACCCGCGTATCGAGCCGGCGCAGACGGTAAACCACGCTGTAGCGGTAAAGAATAGCCTCCTGTATGTATAATGCTCCCGTCTCACCGGCTTGCAAGTCCTCAATTGTATATAGCTCCCGGTTTTCTTCTTCCCCCCCGTCGGTCAGCGAATAGGTGTCGAGAACTTCTCCCGCCGGCGCCAGTTTGAGAATTTTTTCCCCGGCGAGGTCGATCGCAAACAGATTACCCGCGGCATCCACCGCCAGTTGCCCGTAAGGCCCCCCGCCCGGCAGAAGCAGTTCCCGCTGCCAGCGGCCGTGGTGATCGAATATCTGAATACGGTGGTTGCCGCCGTCGACGATGTAGATTGTACCCTGCGCATCCAGGCAAAATTCGACCGGCCCGAGGTCCGTTTCACCGCGGCCGAACTCACCCGCCTGACTACCCCAGCCGCCGGCCAGCAGTTCGGCCGCGGTGTAAAATTCCGTCCGCTGCCAAGCCAGCCCCCAACCCAGAAGCAAAGCAGCAAGACCGGTTACCGCCAGAAGCAAGGCCGGTTTTTTCTGCAGGCGCACCTTCAGCAACGCTGTCCCGCCTTTCCGTCCGAAAAATGGCAAGCGGTTCTCCCGTTCCTTACCATCTTATGGTGGCGGACAGCGATTTAGACCGCTACGGCAAACCGGCCGGAACATTATCCGGCCGGTTTTTTCAGCCCCGCCTTGGCCAGGAACCTTTCGGTCTGAACAATATAGCGCTCGTGCGTCCCTTCCCCGATCTTCTCCCAGTCATCCCAAGCTTCCACGCGGAAGGTCAGGCGGCGCCCATCCACCGCCTGCAAGGCCGCCGCAGCTCTGACGGTCGCACCGGCCGGCGTCGCCGCCAGGTGCCGGAAATCCAGCCGCGTCCCCACGGTCGTCGTCCCGTCCGGCAGTTGCGTCCGCACCGCTGTCCAAGCGGCATTTTCCACAAGCGCCACCAGGGTTGGCGTAGCCAGCACCGACAGATCGCCGCTGCCGACGGCAGCGGCCGTATCCGTCGCGGCAATCAGCCGCACGGCTTCCCCCTGCAGACCGACCGTCGGATACTTTTCCATAATCTCATCCTCCTTGTGCTTTCCGTCAAACGCGGCGCGGGTAGCCGCTGCAACAACAAAGAAGCCGGCTTAAGCGCCGGCTTCCTCGATTTTTTCCAAAAACTCTTCCAGTTCCTTGCCCTCAATCGTTTCCCGCTCAATCAAAGCTTGAGCGATTTTCGTCAGTTTGTTCATATTCTCGGTCAGAATGGTCTTGGCGTGCTCGTACTGCGCCTCGATCAGATTGCGGGTTTCCCGGTCGATGGCAGAGGCGATTTCTTCGCTGTAATTCCGCTCGCGCACGATGTCCCGTCCGAGGAAAACTTGTTCCTGCTTGGAGCCCAGGCTCACCGGACCAAGTTCGTCGCTCATCCCGTATTCGCAGATCATCTTGCGCACCAACTTACTCGCTTGCTCAAGGTCATTCTGCGCTCCGGTGCTCACCTCTTGGAAAATCAACTCTTCCGCCGCCCGTCCGGCCAGCAGGGTGGTTATCTTGTCCATGATTTCCGATTTGGTGACCAAATACCGATCCTCAATCGGCAGTTGCAGGACGTAACCTAAAGCCGCCCCACGCGGAATAATCGACACCTTGTGGACCGGATCGGTGTTTTTGAGCAGCTTAGCCACCAAAGCGTGCGCCGCTTCGTGGTGAGCAACGATCCGTTTTTCCTTGTCGCTGATACTCCGGCTTTTTCGTTCCGGCCCCGCCATAACCCGGTCGATCGATTCTTCCATCTGCTCCATGCCGATTTTCCGCTGATTGAGCCGCGCGGCAAGCAAGGCACCCTCGTTGATAACATTCGCCAAATCCGCTCCGGTAAACCCGGCCGTTCGCCGCGCCAGGACTTCCAGGTCGACTTCTTCGGACAAAGGCTTGCCCTTCGCGTGGACACGCAAAATCTCCAGCCGCCCGCCGACATCAGGGCGGTCAAGAATAATCTGCCGGTCAAACCGTCCGGGCCGCAGCAAGGCGGGATCGAGAACGTCCGGCCGGTTCGTCGCCGCGACGACAATAATTCCCTCGTTAATCCCGAAACCGTCCATTTCCACCAGCAGCTGATTGAGTGTCTGCTCCCGTTCGTCGTGCCCGCCGCCGTAGCCGGCGCCGCGTTGCCGTCCCACTGCGTCAATTTCATCGATGAAAACGATACAGGGAGCATTCTTCTTGGCCTGGTCAAACAAATCCCGGACGCGGGAAGCCCCGACGCCGACGAACATCTCCACAAAATCGGAACCGCTGATGCTGAAAAACGGCACGCCGGCTTCCCCGGCGATTGCCCGGGCGAGCAAAGTCTTGCCGGTTCCCGGCGGTCCAAAGAGCAGGACGCCTTTGGGAATCCGGGCGCCGATTTCGATATATTTTTTGGGGTGCTTCAGAAAATCGACGATTTCGGTAACCTCTTCCTTGGCCTCGTCGATACCGGCCACATCGGCAAAAGTAATCTTCTTCTTTTGTTCAACGTGCAACCGCGCCCGGCTTTTCCCGAACGTCATCACCCGGTTGCCGCCGCTTTGGGTCTGCTGCATCAAAAAGAACAGTGCGCCGACCACCAGCAGGATGGGAATTGCGGTCGACAATATTTGCATCAGGAACGACGGCGCCGGCGGCGTTTCGACTTCTACCGCTACTTTTTTCTCCCGGAGGGCTTCCGCTATCGCCGGGTCCTCTAAAATGATCGTTCGAAACTGACTTTTATCTTTCAGAGTGCCGGTTATCGTATTGGTGCCGCTGGCTTCCTGCACGATGGTGACGCTTTCGATCTCCTCGTTCTCCAAGTGCGCAATGAACTGCGAATAGTTGATCTCCTGGACTTCCTGCCGCCGGCCCTGAAAATAGCTGCTGAGTAAAATCGGAATCAAAAAGAGAAGAAGATAAAATGCAATGTTCCGGAAATTCCTGCCCAATCCCAACCCTCCTCCCCGTGCTTGCAATCTCTTGTGCATTCACGGCTGTCTATTCTATCGTATAGCAGTCTATTCTATCATACATCGGAGAAAAACTCAAATACCGGACGGGTTGCCGCGTTTATACCATATCTTCAGTTTATGCCGGAACGGCTAGGCGTATACCTCCGGCTTCAGCACGCTGACGTAGGGGAGATTACGGTATCTGCCGGCGTAGTCAAGCCCGTAGCCGACCACGAATTTATCGGGAATGACAAAGCCGGAGTAATCGATGGTGACATCGACTCGTCGGTTTTTCGGCTTGTCGAGCAGGGCGCAGACCTTCAAACTCGCCGGCTTCCTTTCCTGCAGATTCTTCATCAAGTAGTTAAGGGTCAGCCCGGTATCGATAATATCCTCCACCACCAAAATGTTTTTCCCCTCGATGCTGCGGTCCAGATCTTTCAGGATTCTGACCACCCCGGACGTTTCCGTGGCCGACCCGTAACTGGACACGGCCATGAAATCAAAGTAGGCCGGAATGGTTATCGCCCGCGCCAGATCGGCCATGAAGGTTACCGCTCCCTTCAGGATGCAGACGAGAATAATCTCCTTCCCGGCGTAGTCCCGGGAAATCTGCTGCCCCAGGGCGGCAACTCTTGCCCGGATTTCCTCTTCCCCCAGCAATACCTCTTCAATATCCCCGACCATCTCTTTTACCTCCCTATCAGTATCGCCTAACCAATATCTTCCGAACAGCTGACCGCCCCGTTCCGCCGTATGAGGCGCAAGTTGAGCGGCCGGACCGTTTCCGCTCCGGCCGCCACCCCGCCGGCCAGCCGGTATCCTGCCACCCAGATGATCCTGCCGGCCGCATCCACGACCAGAGGGATCTTGTCCCGCAACCGCCGCGGTACTTTCTGCTCGATGAAAACATCCTTGATCTTTTTCGTGCCGTCCCCCGCCGGAAGCTTAATCCGGTCACCGGCCCGCCGCGTCCGCACGCACAGCGGGAGCCGCAGCTTATCACAGTCGAGCGTTACCTGCCACTGCTCTTCCCCCGCTGCTCCGGTGCCGTAAACGGCGTCAAAACAGCAATCAAGCGGCGGGACAACGGTGTTCCCCGGTATCTGCAGCGGCCAGGCTTGCATCGGGGCGGCCACGACTTCCGGATCCGACAAAGAGAAAAGGATGTCCCCGTACTCCCTCTCCGCCCGCAGGCCATGCGGCAGATGAACGCACTTACCCGACTCGGTGCCGGCGACCAACTCCAAGACGGCTTCGATATGACCAAAGGCAAACCCGCGCAAACTGCCGCAAATCCGGCAGATACATTCCCGGATCAGACGACGCTGCAAAGCCGGGTGTTCATTCATGAGACAGGTTACCGGCAGAAAGGTTTTTCCCGCCCGCACCGCCGCGCATTCCGCCAGTCTCCGGCGGGCGAGACCGGCAAGGTAGTCGCTTTCATCCCGCAGCAGAAGGGCCGTCCGGGCGAGGGTGCTTCGGACATTCGGATTGTACTCTTTTTCCAGCAGCGGCAGCAACTGCAGACGGATGCGATTGCGCAGATAAATCGGCTGCGCATTTGTCGCATCGACCCGCGGAACAAGTCCGGCAGCCGCACAATACGCTTCGATTTCCCGGCGGCTGACCTCCAGCAGCGGCCGGATGACACGGTCTTCCCGAAAAGGAATGACTCCGGCCAGACCTTCCGATCCGGCTCCCCGCAGCAGGCGCAGCAGGACAGTCTCGGCCTGATCATCCAGGTTTTGCCCGACGGCGATTTTGTCTGCCGCCGTCGCTTGGGCAATCCGTTCAAAGAAATCGTACCGCGCCTGCCGGCCCGCTTCTTCCGACGAGATGCCGGCGGCGGCAAGCTTGGGCACGTCAATGGTCTCAATAAAAGACGCGAGGCCGAGCCGTTCCGCCGTGTCCCGGACAAAGTCGGCATCGGCGACAGCGGCCTCACCCCGAAACATATGGTTGAGGTGGGCAACAAAGAGCGAAAGATCGTACTCGCCCCGCAGCGCCATCAGAGCATGCAGGAGAGTCAGAGAGTCGGGTCCGCCGGAAACACCGACGACAACCTTGTCCCCCCTCTGCAGAAGATTGTAGCGGGTGATTGTCCGCTTGATTTTTTCCAATACGGTTGGGACCATTCCAGTACCCCTTCTCACAATCTATCTTTTATTTCGCTGCGGCAATTCGTTTTCCTGTCGATAATTTGCCCCCTTCTCCCATTTTAACGCAGAAAAGGAAAAATCCCTTGCGGGATTTAAAGACAACCGGTACCGGTTTCTCTGTGCCTATCGCTTTTAGTTGCCGGCGGACGGCAGCGCAGCAGCCGAACCGCCGACCGGATGGCCGGAGCCGTCGGAGTCCCGCCGCCGGGCAGCATCTCCGGTAATTTCTTCTCCAAGTCCGCCCAGTCGGAAGTAAAATCGGTCAGCAGTCGGGTCAGTTCCCCGTTCTGGCCCGGGTAGCTGAGCACCGCCATTTCGCTTTTGCCGGCCCGACCCTGCCAGGAAGTGAGCAAAGCCAGAACTCCGTCCTTTACCCAAGGGAGTTTGGTTTCCATGCTTCGGCTGCCGTCGATCGCGATGACATACCGCAGATAGACCGTATCAAGCAGACGTCCGGTCATTTCCGCCAACTTCTCCGCTGTCCGCCCAGGCAGTTGGAGTTCTTCCTGCTTCGCCAAAAGAGTCCTGAGCTGTCCGTCAATAATGCCGGACAATCTTTTCTCCGCTGTCTGCCGGACGACCCGGTTTAAAGCGGCGGCGAAGTTGCGGATTGACACCGACTCGCTGACACCGCCGCCGGCGGCCCCAATCTTCTCAATCTCGAAGGTCGCACTGTCCGGACGGTCCGAATCCAAAATCCCAAGCGCAGAAACTGTATAGCCGAGCGCGTTCGCCTCCAGCGCCGCCTGCACCGGGTCACCACCAAAATTGGATCCACCGTCGGTGATGACGATAATCGCCTGCACCGTCGGGTATAGTTGCAGCATTCTACTCCCCCCTCGGTGGGAGTATTGCCAAAGTGAAATCATATTATACATATTTTTCCATAAAATAAAAAAGCGGTACGGCTGGAGGCCGCACCAAGTTGGGTTGGGGAGAGGCTGATTTACTGCTTATCGGTTATCCTGCCGACGATCACCGCCATATCGTCGGCAAGCTTTCCCTGCCCGATATTTTTCGCCTGCAACAGGATTGCTTCCGCCAGAATCTGCGGATTATCGACGTCCGTCTCCCGCAGGAAAGCCGCCAGCCAGTCTCCCGAGCCGGACTGGCTGTTGCCGGCATCCGTCACCCCGTCCGTCGCCAGCACGATGACATCGCCCGCCGTCAGGTCACAGCGGATAGTGCTGACATCAATGTCCTGCAGAATACCAATCGGCAGAGACGAGGCCTCAATGACATTGACCGAATCGCCGCATTTGAGATAACTTGCCGCGGCGCCGATTTTTACGAACTCCGCCGTACCCTGACGCTGATCGATAACCGCGATATCAACAGTCGCAAAGATTTCTTCCGGTGAGCGGAGTACCAGGATGGAGTTGACTGTCCGCACCGCGAGATCGCGTTCAAATCCGGCGCTCAGCAATTGTTCAAGAAGGGCAATGGTCGCATTGCTTTCCATCGCCGCCCGGTCCCCGCTTCCCATCCCGTCGCTGAGCATCAAAAAGAGCTTGCCATCCTGAAAGCGACGAACCGAATAGCTGTCGCCCGAAATACTGCCGCCGTCTTTTCCGGTCCGGCAGACCCCGACTTCCACCCGGAAAATCTGGTCGGTGCACAGCCGAAACCGGCAGTCCGTATGCCAGATATTGCGAGTGCAGTTGATTTTCTGTACCGTCAGATTTTGCCCCAGCAGGCGGGAAAGAGCGGGAGCGATAACTGTCCGGCACACTTCGCTGCCTTGACAGGCCGCCCGGGTCAAGATAATTTCCGTATTCTCTTTTTCCAGACTGACGATTTCCGCATCCCGGAAGCCGGTCCCCAGGCGGTCGAGTTCGCTGCGAACGGAAGCCTCCGCATCTGTCTGGAAATTGAAATCCATTTTCACTTCGGCGGCCAGTGCCTTGATGATTTGCGCTATCCCCGCCAGCTGTCCGGACACAACTTCGCGTGTCTCGCCGATCTTGCGACGCCAGTACCCGTCCAGGCGATACAGTTCCGCCAAGTGATTGATCGCCCCGACCATTTCCGGAAGCCGGATGCAGCGCCGCCCGGCGTCCTCACCCATCCGATCTTCCGGGATGCAGCCGTGTTCCTCGGCAGTTTTTATCAGACCCATAACCATCTGGTAAGAATTGTAGAAGTCACGCTCCCAGCACGTCTTGGATACGCCGCACGTTTTGCAGACCCGGTTCGTCACCGCATCCATCATCTCAGTCCAATCTTGTCCCGGTGGGCTGGCCGTACCCGATACCTGGCTGAAAGCGCCGGACAACTCGTGAAACACATGCCCTAACTCCCGCAGCTTGGTCGAGACAGTCTCTTGCAAAAGCTCCTGCCGCTTGCGCCCGGCTGTTGCCGCCGTAAAAGCGCCCGGAAAGAGGCGTCGGACTTGTCCGAAACAGCGTTCCGGAATAAACAGAAGTACAGTACCGGCGAGCAGGGTCTCGGTGAGCACACGGCTTGAGTCCATATTCTCCAGGTAAACGGTGCAGAGAAGAAAGGCGGCAACATAACCCAGACCGATACCGATCCGGCCGAGCCGCCGGAAACAACCGGAAAGAAACCCGCAAAACGCATACAGGCCGATGTTCGCCGGTATTAAGCCGCGGGCCAGATCAAGCAGCACGCCGCCGGCGACTCCCGCCCCGGCCCCGGCAGCACCGCCCCCGAGGTAAGCAGCCGCCATAACGGTCAGGTTGACGCCGATTCGAAGCGGCGATACTGCCCCGGCCGGCAAACTTGCCAGACCGAGCACCAGAACACTTGCCGCCGCAACCGCCCAAATCGGTCCGCTCCGGTCCGGCTGCCCCGGATAAATTGCCTCCCTGAGAAAGGAAATCGCCTGCCCGAACAGCGGTATAGCCAAAGCAGCGAGAAAACTGTCGGCCAAAACCAAGGTGTAACGGTATACTGTCGGCTCAAAAATGCGGGCGGTAACCAGCCTGACTGCTGCTGCCACGCCCAACAGACAAAGCGCCGCTTCCCAACTCTGTTTTCGGTCGTTCAGTCTGAGTAAAGGCAGCAACCAAGTCAGCAGCAGCATGATCAGAAGCGCTTCCAATGCTTGCAGCCAGCCGCCCGCCACTGCCGCACCCAGCAGGACACCGGCGCCGGCGGCCAAAGCGCCGGCCGGAAAATCATGCAAGACGGTCAAAAAATAGGCGGGGCCGAATGGGGTGAAAGCCCCGAACAGCAAAGCTCGTCCGCCGATAAAGCCGGCGAACCCCAGGGAAAGTAAATGGCATAACCGCCGGCCGATGGATGGGGCGGCACCGGCTGGCTTTGCGCTCTTTCCCCCAACAAAGGAAGTGTCGGCAGCCCGGCCCCGCATGAAATGCATCGCTTTGGCTCTGATCCAAGAATCGGCCTGCTTTGTTTTGTGCATGGGGGGAATCTCACCGCCTTCGGCTGCCAAACCCGCGCTTTTTCTCTTTATTGTAATACAGACAAGCTGAAATATTTGTCAGGTTCAGGAAATTGCCGATCCCGTTTTACGACATAAATTTCGAAATATATACCATTTTTCCCCAAGAGATGTTTTGCGGTTGGCCGCTTTGCGGCTGTTTACAACCCAGCAATTCCCCGTGTTAAAAGATTTATTTCGGTCAAAATATAAACAGGCTGTTTGCAACATCGAGCAGCCAACATCATGCGAGGAGGAGTCGGACATTGGCCAACAACAAAGATAACAGCAAGACCGGCAACAAGGGTGGAAACATGACCGGCCGGGGCGGCTTGGGTGCTCGCGGCACGACCAACAAATCGGCGCTGGATTATGAATTCGGCCGCGAATTCGGTGATGTAACGGGCGGCAGCGCCGGCTACGGGCCGAAGAGTCCCGGAGCGACCGGCACCAACAAGGCCAAAAACGACAAGTATTCGCGGTAACCGCATGTGCCGCCGGCATTGCGGAATGTCCGGTTTCTAATGGTGCAGCATACTGACGCCAGCCGGCGGCAAAATACCCCGGACGATCATCCGGGGTATTTTTATTTTCCCTCTTGTTATGGGTAGCCGGGCGGTATGCCTGAGAGATATTACTTCCTTCGCCCGGGAAACTTTTTTCACGTCGAGTCACATTACGCTTTGAACCAATTATTAATCTCGAAAAAAAGCATCCTCGCGGCAATATTCTGCCGCGGGGATGCTTTTTCATTATTGTAATACTCAGCAGACTTTCAGGTACCGGTCCAGTTCCCAAGCGTGAACCTGCTTTCGGTATTCATCCCATTCCTTTTCTTTCAGCGCGATGTAATGCTCAAAAGCGTACGAGCCGATGGCTGACTTGACAAGCTCGCTCCGCTTCATCAACCGGATCGCTTCCTCCAGGGAACCGGGCAGGCTGCCGATACCGCGGGCTTCCCGCTCCGCCTCGCTCATGTGGTAGATGTTTTCATCCACCGGTGCCGGCAGAGTCAGTTTCTCCCGGATTCCGGCGAGTCCCGCCTGCAGGATGACGGCAGCCGAAAGGTACGGGTTGCAAGTGGCATCCGGGCTCCGCAGTTCGATCCGGCACGCCGCCGATTTGCGAATCGCCGGAATCCGGACGAGAGCGCTCCGGTTGCACTCCGACCAGGCGATGTAGACGGGCGCCTCATAGCCGGGAACCAGCCGTTTGTAAGAATTGATGATCGGGTTGTTCACGGCTGTCATCTCGCCCGCGTATTTGAGCACACCGGCAAGAAAATACCTGGCCGTCTCGCTTAAGTGCGCCGCTCCGTCCGCCGCGTAAAAAACATTCTTACCGTCCTTGACCAAAGACATGTGCGTATGCATTCCGGAGCCGTTTACTCCGAAAAACGGTTTCGGCAGGAAGGAGGCATGCAGGCCGTGGCGGTTGGCGATAGTCCGGACGATATGTTTGAACATAACCAGATTATCGCCGGTCGTGACGGCATCGGCATACTGCCAGTTGATCTCATTCTGGGCCGGGCCTACTTCGTGGCGGGAAGTCTCGGTCATTATCCCGGCCTGCTTCAGGGCCAAAACGATTTCATTCCGCACCGTCTCGCATTTGTCGATCGGCGAGTTGGAACCATAGCCCGCTTCGTCGGCCGGTTGCGGCACGATTTTCCCGTCCCGGAGCGGCATCAGGAAGAACTCCGCCTCCACCCCGGTGTTAAAGGTGTACCCATCCTTTCCGATCTCGGCCAGCAGACGCTTTAGATTGCCGCGCGGGCAACCGACGAACGGTTTGCCGTCCCGGCCGTAGATATCGCAAAGGAAACTGGCGTAGTGGATCGGATCCGCGGGTGAACTGAGTACCCGGAAGGTTTTCAGGTCCGGCATCAAGAACATGTCGGATTTCTCAATGTCCACCAGCCCGCTGATCGAAGAACCGTCGAACATCGCCTCGCCGTCAACCACGGCATCGATAGCCTCCACCGGCACCGTCACACACTTCTGGTAGCCGAGCAGGTCGACAAAATATAGGTTAATAAGGGAGATGCCGTAATCGGCAATCGCCTTTTTTATATCAGCAACGGAAATATCCGTCCCAAAGCTGACCATGCGCTATTCTCCTTTCAAAGTGCGGTATATTTGCAGTTATCGCCTTTACTTTGTGGCGGGTGTCACCACCCGTTTTTTTAAAGGCCGGCCGCTGCCGCCGTGAGGGTATCCGCCGATACTTTCGATGCACCCTCTCCTCGTCAACTTGGTCACCCAAGTCCAGGCGCTTAATTGTGTACACTTTATCTGTTTTGTGCTATGCGAAACCCGTCTGCATCAACAATAAATCACCACCTTTCCCGAAAATAGAAAACCTCTGGACCGGTTTTTTTTTTGACCGGGGCAGAGGGTTCTCCCGTTTGGTTTACGATATTGTCTTTAACTATATATATACAAGATATTATACGCTAACCTGGTGCTTTATGCAATAGGCAACTTAAAATTTATGCCAAGGCGGCTGCCATTTCCTGCAAAGCGTGGGCGGTTGCGGAAAGCTCTTCAATGCTGGCCGAAATCTCCTGGGCGGCCGCCGCCTGCTGCTCGGTGACCGCCGAACTTTCGGCGAGGCGGCCGATGATCTTCTGCAGGGAAGCCTCAATCCCCTCCAGGAAACCGGTTATCTTGGTCACCGCGTCACCGCTGGATAAGGCCAATTTTCTGACTTCATCGGCCACAACAGCAAACCCCCGGCCGTTTTCACCGGCGCGAGCCGCTTCAATGGAAGCGTTCAACCCGAGGATATTCGTTTGCTCGGCAATATTCATGATAAACCGGACGATGTCATCCGTGTGCCGGACCGTTTCACTGATCTGCCCTGCATCGCGGTTAATATCTTCCATCGCCGAAGCCACTTGGGAAGCGCCGACAGCATATTGGCCGGTGGTCGCTCCGATTGCCTGGGCCGTCTCCGTCAGATTCCGGGCCATCCGGGTTAATTCTTCGTGATCGGTATACACCATCGCCGTACAGATGGAGCCGATGCACCGGCCGTTTTGGTCCGGGATGGGGGTGGCGCAGATGGTTATCGAAAGGCCGTCGATTTCCTCAACGCTTGACGTCTTGCGGTTTTCCGCCATGCAACGCCGCACAACCGCCAGCTCGATCGGCTGGTTCGCCCGCAGCCGGAGGTCAATTTTCTCCCCGGGAACGTATTTCAGGATCTGGTTGGTATTAGTAACGAAAGCAGCCATATCCAGAGTGGTGGCAGAATTGAAAAAATCAAGGGCAATCAAATACTGCTGGTACTGTTCTTCCATTTTCACGGCTCCTCCCGCCAAACATTTTCTCTATATGCCGCAGGTTTTACCCTTTCAACCGCGAAACAGTCAATAAGTCTAGATATATCCATAAATATATTATCGGAGCTTCCGGTCTTAATGTTTACTGCTAAAAATCAAGCTTAAGGAGGGCTTACAGTGCAGGAAAAAGGCAATCACTGTTCAGCCAAACCGGGTACGCCTTTTTGGCGTAAACTGCCCGGATTTCAGTGAGGGAAACCACCGGTAATGGCAGTTGCCATTGTTGTCTACGCCGGCCTCCTGTTTTTAGTCATCCGGCTGATTGCCAGGAGTATTTTTTAAAGTACCAATTCGACACAAAAACGGAAATACCTGCTTTTTTCGCCCGGCCGCCGGTAGAGCGGCCGGGAAAGCGGGCTGACCGTCCGGGCCTCCGCTTTAATTGGCGCCGGCGGGAGCAGCAACAAGGCAACTGCCGGTCCGGCAGCTGCCTTGCCATTTCAGGGGCGGTAGGGTACAATTCAATTAGACCATTAAACATTTATCTAATAATATTAGACAAATAGGGGATGGGCGTATGAACGCTATCTTTCAAGCGCTGGCCGACCCGACCCGGCGAAAAATCCTCAAGATGCTCCGGGCAAGCGACCTGAACGCCGGTGAAATCGCCGCCAAGTTCGCGATGACTAAACCTTCGGTCAGCCATCATCTGTCGGTGCTGCGCAACGCCGGGCTGGTTCTCAGCGAAAAACAGGGGCAGAATGTCGTTTACTCACTCAACGCAACCGTTTTTCAGGAGGTTATGGAGTATTTTTTTGATTTGCTGCAAAGGGGTGACGGAAGTGAGAATAAATAAGGCCGTCAGTACTGTGATGATTTTGTCGTTTCTCTTGACCTGCGCCGTTTATCCTCAATTACCGGAACTCATCCCCGGCCATTGGAATTTCCGGGGCGAGATTGACCGGATGGTCGGGAAAAACATGGTCTTTTTCACAGCCCTCCTACCGCTTGCCATCTATGCGCTGCTGTACTTCATCCCGCGTATCGACCCGAAGGGGGAATCGTACCAAAAACACCCGCAGGCTTACGCGATTACAGCCGGTGCAGTGGTTCTCTTCCTCATCGCCATCCACTGGCTTACCATCCTCGCCAGCCTCGGCCGTCCGGTCGACATCGGCGTAACTGTGCGGTTATTGACCGGGGTCCTGTTTGCGGTTATCGGCAATTCCATGTCGCAGATCAGGCCGAATTTCTTCTTCGGCATCCGGACGCCCTGGACGCTTGCGAATGAAACTGTCTGGCGGAAAACCCACCGGTTCGGCGGATACGCGTTCATCTTTTCCGGGCTCCTGCTCGCCGTGTCCGTTTTTTTCACCAGCGCCGCGGCGATGTACTTTTTCTTTGGCTGCCTCCTCATCAGTGTACTCGGTACCGTTGTCTATTCGTATCTGGAGTACAAAAAACTTGTTTCCTGACGGTGTTTAAACATTGTCAAACCGGTCCGGCCGGAGCTTTTCCCGCATCGGTTTCATGTAGCCGCCCGTAAGCCCGTACGCGGCCCGGAGCGGATTGAACATCCGATAAAAAGCGTCCTTGTACTCCTTGTCCGCGCCGCCGGTTCGATAGAGTGTCGCATAGTCAGCCGTGAGATGCGGGAACGCTTGCTCCAAAAAGGCCAAGAAATGCTGCCGGAAGCGACCACGCAAGTAAAGCGTTCCCGGCAGGAAATAATCTACCCCGCAATCTTTCGCCCGTGCCAGAAGCGCCGCGCAGTTCTCCCGGGAATCGGTCAAGCGGGGGATAACCGGCATCATATGCAGTCCGGTGGAAGCATTCGTGCGGCCGAACTCTCGCAGGACGTCGAAGCGTTCCCGGACCGCAGCCGCCCCCGGCTCCAGTAACGACCGCAGGGACTCGTCCGCGGTGGTAATCGTTGCAGCTATGTTGACATAAGTAAGGCAGGACAGTTCGGCAATCAGGTCGTAATCACGCAAAACCAGAGCCGACTTGGTGGAGATGATGACCGGGTTCCGATATTTGATCATCAGACGGAGGATATCGGGCATCAACCGGTAATGCGCTTCCGCCGGCTGATAGCTGTCCGTCACTCCGCCGATATTGACGACCTCCCGTCGCCAATTCGGACTGCGCAACTCTTTTTCCAGTTCTTCCACAATGTTCGCCTTGACATAAATCGTGCCGGCAAAATTCTCATCCGCAAGATGCCGGTGCGTATCCATCGCGTAACAGTACTGACAGGCGTGCTCGCACCCGCGGTAAATATTCAAATCCCAGCCGTAAGGGATCTTCCGGTTCAGCTTCGTCAATGCGCTCCCGACCCTCATCTCATGGCACCCCATCTCGCCGCCCGCCTTCTTGCCCGCCGGCTGTCCAATCTGAACTGGTCCGGCTGCTGAGATTTACCCGCTCTGTTCATTATAATTGATCAGCGGCGGGAGGGGAAGGTAGCATTGACGTTACAGCTCTTACTTCCGCTCAACCGAAATGGTCCAGCACTTTGCTCAGCACGTCACCGAAAGGCATTTTCCCAACCTGATCCATGATGTGGTCCATCTGGGTCTTTTGCTTCAGGTCACCGGTCAGGACAATATTGACGGTCTGGTCCTTATCGATCTGAATGGAATCGACAAAAAGCACACCGCCCAGGATGCCGGCGATGACCAGTAACTGCGAGGGAGTCAGCGGCGGCCGGCATTCGCCTGCCGGCCCTTTGTCCCCCCGCCCCCCGTCTCCGGCCGGGCCGGTCTTTAATCCCAACCCTGCCATGACCTGGCCTATGAACGTATCGAACGGGTTTGTCGGAGGCATCCGCTATTCCCCCTGTCTGCAGCGGTTATGGTAGGATAATCGGCGATTCTTCGGTCGGGGTAGGAACGCCGAGACCGGTCACAAAGAGGACGAACAGGGCGGTCGTGATGATAAGCAGTAAATCATGACTGCTTTGTTCCTGGGTCGGCAAGCGTATCACCTCTGGCGTTGATTATCGATTCATAACATTATACGGCAGCAGGTGCGAATTGCCACCCCCAGGCGCCAGACGACCCGAGACAACGACTATCTGAAATGGGAGGTGAGCTACATACCGATGCAACCGGAAGCTATTACAATCCGGGATACGGTAAAACCGGGCGACTTGGGGATGCTGCTTTACTTGCACGGGGTGATTTACGCTTCCGAACGGAGCTACGACCTCAGCTTTGAGGGCGACATCGCCGCCTCGCTCGCCCGCTTTGCGGCTGTGGCAGCCCACGGCGGCAGCAAGCTGTGGGTCGCTGAGAGGGATGGCCGTATCGTCGGCACGGTCGGCATCCTCCGCCGGGAGGACGGGGAAGCCCAACTGCGCTGGATAATCGTGCAGCCGGACTGCCGCCAACGCGGCCTCGGCCGTAAGCTGCTCGCGGTGGCGGTTGCATACTGCCGGCAGTACGGCTACCGGCAGGTTTATTTGAGTCATGTCGAGCCGGATTCACCGGCTATCCCGCTGTACCAGGCGCTCGGCTTCCGGGAGACGTCCCGGCAGGCGGTCCGCCTGTGGGGCAAAGAGTTTATCGGAATTGAGTACCGTCTGGACCTAAAAGAGAAATGACGGCTTGCACCGTCATTTATTTCGTATATTTGTCCGCCACCTTGGAAGCCCCGTACGAATCCGGCTTGATCCGGGGGGAGAACCCGCTCCCTGCCACCATCCCGATGACCTCGCGAATCAACTCCCGGGTCCGGCCTTCCTGGCCGACATCCAGATGGATTTCCACATTCAGCAGGTCGAACTGCTCGTCCAGGCCGGTCGCCGCCAGCTTACCGGCGATCCGACTCGCCACTTCCAGGCTGAGCGAGGTTTCGTAAAAGATTTTCTGGCGCAGGCTGTAAATGTTGTGGAGTTTCTGCCGGTGGTAGAAATAGCGGGCGCCCTTGCCGACGCGGTGGATGATAATCGCCGTCACAAAGCTCACTTCATCCTCCCGCAACTGCGAATCCGTTCCCACGATGAGCTTGTATGTCATGTCGGGGCCTTCGCCGATATAGCGGATAATCTCATCAAACATATCGTCGAAGTTGATTGGCCCTTTGGTCGGGCTGGTAAACTCCGCCTCCGCCATTATCTCACGCCCTTCCGGTCATTCTCGGCTGACAGCAAGTTGCTCAGAGCCGCAAAAGCAGCCATATCCAAAGTCTCCCCCCGCTGCCGCGGGTCGATGCCGGTCTCAGCCAGCAGCCGCTGCAGGGCCGTCTTATCCGGGATGATACCGGGGGAAAGCCCGAGCGCATTGAGCAGAGTCTTGCGGCGGTGCTGAAACGCCGCTTTGACGATGCCGAAAAAAAGCGCCTCGTCCGTCACGCTTACTGGCGGCTCATCCCGCCGGGTAAGCCGCAGCACGGCGGAATTGACCTGGGGCGGCGGATGAAACACCGTCCGCGGGACCTCGGCAATAATCTCCGCCACTGTCCGGTACTGCACGGCAATTGAAAGAGCACCGTAAATCTTCCCGCCCGGGTGAGCGACGATGCGGTCCGCCACTTCTTTTTGCACCATCACGACCAGAGTGGTAAAGCCGCAACTTTCCTCCAATACCTTAAACAGGATGGGGGTGGTGATGTAATACGGCAGATTGCCGATCAGTTTCCGCACGTACTTCCCTTCGCCGTCGGCTGCGGTCAGGATGGCCGGCAGGTCCACGGCCAGGATATCACCCTCGATAATCGCAACATTATCGTATCCGGACAGGGTGTCCCGCAGGACAGCAACCATATCCCGATCGATTTCCACGGCGATTACCCGTCCGGCGCTCTCGGCCAACGCCCGGGTCATTGTCCCGAGGCCGGGCCCCACTTCCAGCACCAAGTCGCCGCGGGTGAGCTCGGCGGCGGCGGTAATCTTATTCAGGATGTTCTCGTCGGTCAGAAAGTTCTGTCCGAAACTTTTCCGCGGGTGCAGGCCATAGCGGCGCAAAACCGCCGCGGTCGCTTGCGGGGAGACGATTTTTCCTTTTTCCATAATCAACCTCCCGGGTTCGTGCCGGAAGAAACGCTATTATTGTTCACATTTCCCGCGGTATTTATTAAACTCAAGGGCAGGTATCCCCTGCCCTGGTTACTCGCTGACAATATACACTTTGACCTTCTTCATTCCCCAGCTGATGGCTTCCGCCTCACTGTTAAAACAGACGTCGATTCTATTGCCTATGATTGCCCCGCCGACATCCCCGGCGACGGCAAAACCGTAGCCTTCGACGTAAACCTTGCTCCGCAACGGGATTACTTTCGGGTCGACGGCGATGATCCCTTTTTTGGCCGGCAGGCCCAGATAAGTAAGCCCGCTGGACCAGGCCGGGTCGGGGTAATAAGCCGTCGCCTTGACATTCAATACCTGCTTGTATCGGAAAGTCTCACCGCCGCGGGAGACAGTCCGCAGCGTTCCCACCGCAACCACCTTGGGAACGGCCGCTTCGATGACCGTGCGGGCAAGGACTTCGCTGGTTTTTTCCACATTATCTTCGTATAGCTTCCGATAGACAACTTCGGCCAGACCCGGCCGGCCTTCCTGCAACACCTTGGTGGTTCCGTATGCGAGAGAAGCATCATCTTTCCTTTCCACCGGGAACGGGACGGCCTCCTGCACAGTCTCAGTTTTTTCCGCCACGCGGACGACCTTAATGGTCAGCTCCGGAATAATCGCGGTAGCGAGCGGCGGTTCGCACCGATCTAGTGTCCCCACTGTAATCCCTGCATCCTGTAGGGCGGCGCCGACCGTCGGCTGCGCCGTCAGGATCGTCCGGGTAACGCCGTCGGCTGTCACCTGAGCCGGCACGGCCCGGACGACAGCGATCCGCATTCCCTCGGTCGTCTTGGTGTCAATCCCCGGAGTGACGATGTCGCCCTCACCTAAGGTGATTGCCTGCTGCTGCAACACCGCGGCGACATCGCGGCCGAAAGTAACCACTTCCGTCTCCTGTCCGTCCGCCGTGACGACAACGGTCTTCCTGGCCAAAGCAACTCCCGTCAGTAAAAGCAAAGCTACCAGGATAGCGATACAGATTAAGCCGGTTCGTCGGTGCCGATAGCTCATCCTAACACCTCCGGGCAGCAGCGATTTATAGTCATATTTTAGCCGATTCGCGGCCGCCTGTCAAACCGGAGCCCGGTGGCCGCTCTTCATCAATCCGCAGTTTTCCGCCCGACGGCGATGGTGACGTCAACCGTTACCGTCGGGACACCCGCCCGCCGGGCGGCCCGCAGCTTCGGTTCCGCCGCTCCCCAAGCCAGCGGGGTCATTTGCAGCAAGGACTCCGCATCAGCCGGCTTCAGTTCTCTCCGGTAACGAATCTGCCGGGTTCCCTCAATTGCGAAATGCGGCCCAAAACGCCGGACCGGACTGTCCTGCGCAGCATCACTTGCCGCCTGGCCATATAACAAAGCTCTTAATTCCTTAAAATGTTCGTTTCCCGGAAAAACCTTCAGCAAGATACCGCCGGGTTTGAGCAGTCGGGCAAACTCCGCGTAATTCGCCGGAGCGAGGACGTTCAGGATGGCATCAAATTCACCCTCGCGAAACGGAGCGTGCGCCAGATCGGCAACGCACCAAAGGAGATCAGGATCCCTTTTGGCGGCGGCGGATATGCCGTCTTTGGCTATATCAATCCCGACGCCCGCTATCTCCCCTTCCGCTGCTGTCCGCAACTGCCGCACCAATCCAGCCAGCAGAGAGCCTTCCCCGCACCCGGCATCGAGCAGGCAGAGGCATTTTCCGTTATTCTTCCGGATCTCACTGCCGACAAGCTTTCGCAACTCTTCGCCTATCGCAGCAAAAAAGCCGCTCCCGAGCAGGGCATGCCTGGCCCGGAACATCGCCTTGCCGTATTTGGTCGCTCTTACCGGTTTCGTAAGCAGGTTAACGTATCCGTGACGTGATATATCGAAACAGTGGCGGTTCGGGCAGATTAAGCTGCCGGCCGGAATTATCTCCATTGCCCCACCGCATAGCGGGCACGCGAAAATATGGCCATACCGAATGAATTTATCTGTAATCAGGCTATTTTTTCCCAATATAAAAGCACCCCTTTCATCCGCTTTCGGCAATGAAAAAGGCACAGCCTCAAAAAACCCGACCGTTAGCCCCGGAAAGGTCGAGTTTATTTTGCCGTGCCTGCTATTACCGAATCCGTCTGAAGTAGGTGCCCATGGCTGAAGGTACCTCCGGGCTGTAATGTTATCGATATTGCTTCACATCAATTATACCATCCCCGGGAAAACGGATCAAACGAACGGGCAGAAATGCTGCCGTCATTCTTGGCCCAGAATTCCGTACAGAAACAGCTTGAACAGTCCCCCTTTATACCCGACGGATGTTCTCAGGTAATCCTTGTGCTGCAGTAAAGGCATGACTTGAAAGATATAAGCCAGGATGGCTTCGGTCGGGATGTTTGGGTCGACGGCACCTTCCGCTTTGCCGAGTTCGATAAAGCGCGTATAGACGGGAACCGCCTTTACATAGGCCGCTTCTTTATATACTTCCTGAAAGGCTTTGTCATCCCAAGCCAAAGTGGAAAAATAGGAACTGGCGACCTCTTCGAACTTGCTGAACTTCAGGTCCATAATCCGTCGCAGTTTTTCGGTAAAAGGGACCTCCTGCTCCAGTATTACTTCGTACTCCTCGATCGCCTTATCCAGATAAGAAGCCAGGGCCGCGACGGCAAGCGATTTCTTGTCTCCGAAGTAATTGTAGATGGAAACGTGCGATATCCCGGACTTGTCGGCGATATCGTTAATGCCCACGCCGGAAAACCCACGCCGGGCAAACAGCTCCCGGGCAGCGTCAATAATGGCTTGTTTTTTAATCTGCGTCCGCTTTTCGTATCCGTTCATCGTAATCACCCGGCAATATTATACCATTAATATTTAATATTGCAATGATCATTAAAAAAAACTTGCCGGTTTAGTCATGTCGTGTTATTATTTAATCAAGCAATATCTATTAAAAAACTTTCAGGAGGGCCGACTATGGGTGTTTATATATTAGCATTGCCGGATATTAAAAAAGAAATGCTGGCGGAGGCAGGCGGTAAAGGTGTAAACCTGGCTGAACTGTCACGGCTGGACGGTGTGGAAGTGCCGGAGGGATTCTGTGTTACCACAAGTGCTTATAAGGAAGCCATCGCCGGCAACAGTCGACTTAATGAATTACTGGCTCAGATCTCGGTGCTCAAAGCCGAAGATCGTGAACTGATTAAAGAAAACAGTTCACAAATTCGCAGGGTCATTGGGCAAGCGGAATTGCCGGAAGATGCGGCAACCCAGGTGCTTCAGGCGTTATCCATTTACGGCGCGGATGCCGCCTACGCCGTTCGTTCCAGCGCCACCGCGGAAGACCTGCCGGGAGCATCTTTCGCCGGCCAGCAGGATACCTACTTGAACATCAAAGGTGCATCGGAAATCCTGCGGCACATTGTGAAATGCTGGGCCTCACTGTTTACCGAGCGGGCTGTTACCTACCGTATTCAAAACGGATTTGACCCTCGAAAAGTCTCGTTAGCGGTTATCATCCAAAAAATGGCGGAGCCGACGGCATCCGGCATCATGTTCACCGCTGATCCGCTGACCTCGGATCGAAAAACCCTTTCCATCGACGCCGGTTTCGGGTTGGGCGAAGCGCTGGTGTCCGGTCTGATCGACCCCGATATCTACAAGGTACGGGACGGAAGGATTGTCGGGAAAAGAATCGGCATTCAGCAGATTGAAATCCTGGCCGTCCCGGACGGCGGCACGGCGCGGCAAGCGGTGGAAGCCAAAAGGCAGCGCGGCCAAACCCTTTCCGACGGGCAGATTTTGCAGCTCGCCGCCTTGGGCCGGCGAATTGAGGCTCACTTCGGCTGCCCCCAGGACATCGAATGGTGCTGCAGTGACGACCGGTTCCAGATCGTCCAGAGCCGGCCCATCACTACGTTGTCCCCGCTTCCGCAGTCGGCGGATCCGAAAAAGCCCCGGGTATTTATTTCGATCGGTCATCTCCAGATGATGACCGATGCCATCAAGCCCCTGGGGATTTCCTTCTTCGAACCGCTGGCCGGGTTCGCGTTGGATAAAGCGGGCGGGCGGGTTTTTGCCGATGTCACGCACGACCTCGCCTCGATAATCGGACGGAAGCGGTTGGTGCTGGCAACCGGCAAACAGGATCCGTTGATGCAGAGCGCCCTGAAGCAACTACTGGAGGACAAAACCTTTCTGGCCTCCCTCCCGCACGGCAAGAGGAACCTGCAGGGCGGCGTGTTCACTTTAGCTTCGATTATTGAGACGATAAAAATCACCAGAAGGAATGATCCGTCCATTATCCCGCAAATGCTGGCCGGGTTCGAAAAAGAAGTCGCGGAAGTCGACCGGCAGTTGGCAAAGCTGTCGGGAGAGCAGATATTCGAGTTCATCACCCAGGATCGGAAAAAGCTGCTGGCCATGGCCTATGATCCGCGGATGCTGGGAGCAATCTTCGCCGCCCTGCTGGCGAGCGATTCGATTAACAAGAGTGTGGAGAAGTGGCTGGGTGAGAAGAATGCGTCCGACATCCTGTCCAAGTCGGTAGAACATAATGTCACTACCGAGATGGGATTCGCCTTGTGCGACGTAGCGGATACCGCCCGCAATTATCCGACGGTCCTGGAATATCTCGCCCACGAGCCCGGTGACGAGAACTTTTTCACGGAGTTGGCAAAGCTTCCGGGAGGTAAGGAAACCGGCGAAGCGTTCAAAGTATTCCTGTATAAATACGGCATGCGCTGCCCCGGTGAGATCGACATCACCCGGGCCCGCTGGGAAGAGCGGCCGACGCAGCTCATTCCCATGCTGCTGAACAACATCCGAGTCCTTAAGCCAGGTGAACACATAGCCAGATTCCAAAAAGGCCGGCAGGAAGCGAAGGAGAAGGAATCGGAGATTATCCGGCGCCTGAAAGAAATGCCGGGCGGTAGCAAAAAGGCGAAAAAACTCCAAAAGAGCATCAGCCTGCTGCGCAACTTCAGCGGCTGCCGCGAGTATCCCAAGTACTATATCGTCCGCCGTTATCAGGCATATAAGAAGGCCTTGCTGAAAGAAGCCGCCGGGCTGGTCGAGCAAGGAGTCATCAAAGAACCGGAAGATATCTTTTACCTGTATCTCGATGAACTGCGGCAAGCGGTCCGGACGAAGCGGCTGGACTACTCCGTCATCGCGGCGCGAAAAGCCGACTATGTCCTCTATGCAAGACTAACCCCGCCCCGCGTTATCACCTCCGAAGGCTTTGTTCCGCCCAGCGGACCTTTTGCCGGCGATGCTCCCGCCGGAGCCCTGACGGGCATTCCCGTGTCCGGCGGCGTGGCGGAAGGACGCGCCCGGGTGGTTTCGTCCGTAAATGAAGCCAGACTTGAAGAAGGGGATATATTGGTAACCCGATTTACCGATCCCAGTTGGACGCCGCTGTTTGTAACCGTCAAGGGCTTGGTCACCGAAGTGGGAGGCTTCACCACCCACGGCGCCGTCATTACCCGGGAATACGGACTCCCAGCCGTTGTCGGTGTAGAAAACGCAACGAAACTTATCCGGGACGGGCAAAGGATTCGTGTGAACGGAACCGAGGGATACGTTGAAATCCTGTGAGGCCTCTCCATCGGCGCCCGGACCCGCCTGATGCCACGGAGCAAAACAGCAGGTTTCCGGGCGATACCGCAACAATTCGCTTCCCGGCGGACGGCCAAAGGCCGTCCGTACTTTTTGCCGCGATCCGGGAAGGTTCATCGGGCCGGCCAAAATTAACAGAGAATTCCGCCAATTGGAAAGGAAATCGGCTCCCGCGCAGAAATATATACTAATAAGACCTGTCGCAACTCTACTCCGACAAATACAGGAGGTGCTGTTCCGTGCTCAAAGCCGACCTCGTGTTTGCCAACGGCAATGTCCTGACCATGGATACTTCCCGCCCTGACGCCCGGGCCGTGGCTGTGCAGGGAGGGCAAATTCTTGCCGTCGGCAGCGATTCCGACGTGAAAGCGTACATCGGTTCCGGCACCGAGGTGGTCGACCTCCGCGGGAAGACCCTGCTGCCCGGCTTCAATGACAGCCACATGCATCTTCTCTGGTACGGCCTGTCTCTGGTCTGGGTAAACCTGACCGGGGTGACCTCCGTTGCCGCCGTGGTCGATAAGGTGCGGGCCAAAGCCGCCATTACGCCGCCCGGGCAATGGATTGTCGGATTCGGTTGGGATCAGAACCTGTTCCGGGAAGGCCGCTTCCTGCACCGCCGGGACCTTGACGCGGCGACAACGGACCACCCGGTCGCCCTGTCCCGCGTCTGTGTCCACCTGCGGGCGTGCAATTCCCTGGCACTTAAACTCGCCGGTATTGACCGGCATACGCCGGACCCGCCGAGCGGGGAAATCGACCGGGACAGCGACGGCGAGCCGACCGGCATTCTGCGGGAGGCGGGCGCCTTCAATCTGGTTGACCGCTTCACCACTCCCCCGCCTTACGTCACCGCTAAGGCCGCCCTGCGCCAAGCCATGGCCAAGGCGATAGCCGCCGGCATCACTTCGGTCACAACCGACGATGTCCGCCACGCCGGCGGCGTGGAAAATTGTCTCTCGCTCTACCGCGCAACCTGGGAAAGCGGTGGTCCGGCGGTGCGTGCCTATCTGTGCATCATCAATACCGCTCTGGACGACCTCCTGGCTCTGGGACTGAAAACCGGGGACGGCGATGCCCGGGTCCGCATCGGTCCGCTCAAGATCTTCCACGACGGTGGGCTCGGCGGCCGCACGGCCGCGCTGCGCGAGCCGTATACGAGCGACCCGGAAAACCGCGGCGTCCTGTATATGGCACAGGAGCAATTGGATGAAATCGTAGCCAAAGGGCATGGCGCCGGGATGCAGGTAGCCGTCCACGCTCTGGGCGACGCCGCCATCGCTTCCGTCCTGACCGCCTACGACCGGGCGCTCACGGCCAACCCGCGGGAAAATCACCGCCACCGGATTATTCACTACTGCATCTTGAGGGAAGACTTGCTGCCCAAAACCCGGCGGTTGGCGGTCGGGGTCGACATCCAGCCCCGTTTCGTTTCTCTGAACGGGCGGGTGGCGGAAACCTTCCTCGGCCCGGAACGGGTCAAGCTGACCTACCCCTGGAAAACCATCCGGGAGTTCGGCGTCCCGATGGCCGGCGGCTCCGACTGTCCGGTCGAGCGGCACGAACCGCTCCTGGGCATCCACGCCGCGGTCAACCGCCAGGTCGACAGCGCGCCCGGTTTCGTCTTCCGGCCGGAAGAACGTCTCGCCCCATACGAAGCTCTGCAGCTTTATACTACGGCGAGCGCTTACTCCACCTTTGCCGAAAACGAGAAGGGAACCATCACGCCCGGGAAACTGGCGGATCTGGTGGTGCTGTCGGACGACCCGTGCGCCGTTCCGCCGACAACACTTAAAGATCTGCAGGTGGAGATGACGGTGGTGGACGGGAAGATCGTCTACAGCAACGATTGACCGTACGGCGAATATCCGGCTAACTCGGGTTGTATTGAATATAGTGAAAAGGGGTGACAAAAGTGTGGCCGTTCGTGCGGCGAAACGCTGATCAGACATGGTTTGACCGCGGCGTCGAGCATATGAATCAGGCAAATCAGGCCTGGGTGGCCAGAGAATTTCGAGGACAGGCGGCGGATCCCGCGAGCCATTACCGGGAAGCGATGGCTTGCTTTCAGAAAGCAATTGACATCAACCCCAATCATGCTAACGCCTGGTATTACCTCGGTTCGACCTGCTACTCCCTGGGCTGCCAACACCTCTCGCAATCCCTGCTGTCCCAGGCAATCAGCCATTGCACCAAAGCTCTCAGCCTGGCCCCGGAAGACGAGGCCCTGCAAGTCAACTGCCCGCACATTATCGACTGTGCCAAGAGTTCACTGAGGGCGCTTTAAACAGTTACCACTAAGCGGTGAGAACAACAGGACCGCCGGCACAACGCCGGCGGTCCTGTTATCATACCAACAATATCACTCGGAAAAAGTCAAAAGCCGAACAGGCGACGGGCGTTAGCCGAGGTTGCCGCCGCCAATTCCGCAAGCGGCAGGCCGCGCAGGTCGGCGATTTTCTCGGCCACCAGACGGACATAAGCGGATTCGTTCCGCTTGCCCCGGTGCGGCACCGGCGCCAGATAAGGGCAGTCCGTCTCGACAAGCAAGCGGTCTAGCGGCACCTTCTGCGCCACTTCCTGCAGCTTCGGGGCGTTGGTGAAGGTGACCGGCCCGGCGATGGAGATGTAAAAGCCGAGCTCCAGACACTCTCTGGCTATCTCCCAACTGCCGGAGAAGCAATGCAGCACCCCCTCCCCCGCTTTTTCATCTTTCAGAATCCGCAAGGTATCGGCGTGGGCGTCCCGGTTGTGGACAATTATCGGCAGGTTCAGTTCCCGGGCCATCCGGATCTGCCGCCGGAACGCCGCCTGCTGAACCGGGCGGGGCGAGAGATCCCGGTAGTAGTCGAGACCGATCTCCCCGACAGCCATCACCTTGGGTGCCGTCGCGAGGTCCGGGAGGGCGGCCCAGGTGCTGTTATCCGCTTTTGCCGCGTCGTGGGGGTGGACCCCGACGGCGGCGAATATCCGCGGCTGCTGCGCAGCCAGCGCGATGGATCGGCGGGAAGAGGCGAGGTCGAAACCGATGTTGATAATATAGTCGACCCCGTTCGCCCAGGCCCGCTCCAGCACGGCCGGACGGTCACGGTCAAACTCCGCCAGATCCAGATGCGCATGGGTATCGATGAGCATTTGTCTTTCCTCCATAAAGAATTTCCTGTAAATATTATCGCCTAGCCCCGGAGCAAATAACGGAAATAGGGCACACCGTTTTTGTCGTCGCAGGAAAGGAGCTGCAGCAGACCATGGGTGTCGTCGCCGGCCCGGTGAGCCCGGCCGGCGCTGATGCCGTGACGGGCGAGGAGATGCTGCAATCCCCTGCTGGGGCTGCCCTCACCGTACCAGTTGATGCAACGCATCGAACAGACGAAAGGCTTGGTCCGCAGTTGCGGGTATAAACCAACGAGGAAACCCCGGTCAAAAGCCGCATTGTGGGCGACTATGAACTCGGCCGCCGCAAACAGTCGCTGAATGCAAACGTTGTCTAGAGCAGCCCCCTGCAGCGCCGGGCGGGTCAAGCCATGGACTGCCGCCGCCCCCGGACTGATCGGGCAAGTCGGTTCCCGCTGACCGCAGTACTCCTCCAGGACGGTGCCGATCCGGCCGGTCGCTTTGTCGTAACTGAACAGAACGAATGATAGTTCAATGATTTCGTCTCGCCGGGGATCCAGGCCGGTGGTCTCGACATCCACGATCCCGGCGGTCCCCATCGCCTGCACTGCCGCTTCTCCCATAAGCTTATCCCCCAAAAGGTTTTCCCGGACGTTTTCGGCGGCCACGGCCTTTTCCCTGCCCGGGCGAGTCAAAAATGATTACAAAACGGGCAGGAACAGCCGGCTGGGGGTAAGACTGCCGAAAGGCGGCACCCGAAAGATTTAGTGTTGGAAGGATAGAAAACAAGACGCACGGGCGGGACCGGAGACCCGCCCGTGCGTCTCACTGCGATGAAGTAGAAAATCAGGGAACTGCCGGGCAAGCGAGAAGATGGCTGCCCGCACTTAATTACCGGGAACACGGCGCAAACAGCTCAGGACAGGCGGTAACCGCTCTCCATTTCCCTATCCAGCGTTGCGAGCGCCAGCTTGCTGTCTTCCCGGTCGGCCGCCGCAAGCAGCATCCCTTTGGATTCGAGGCCGAAAATCTGGGCCGGCTTCAGGTTCGCCACGACGATAATCGTCTTGCCGACCAGTTCTTCCGGCTGGTAGAATTGGGCAATGCCGGAGACTATCTGCCGCTCTTCCTCGCCGATGGCGATTTTCAGACGCAGCAGTTTTTCCGCCTTCGGCACCTTCTCAACCGCCAGCACCTTGGCGACCCGCAGGTCCATCTGCTTGAAGTCGTCAATCGTGATGATGCCGTCGTCTTTGGCTGCCGCCGGGGCCGGAGCCGAGGCTGGGGCCGGTGCCGCCGGAACAGCCTCTTCCTTGGTCAGGTCAACCCGCGGGAAGACCGGAGCGCCTTTCTCGACCTTCGTTCCGGCCGGGATGCCGCCCCAGACCTGGATGCTCTCCCAGGTCTGCACCGCCGGCTGCTTGGCGAGACCGAGCTGGCGCCAGACCCGCAGCGGCACGAGCGGCATATAGGGAGTGATCAGGACGGTCACGACCCGCAGCACTTCCGCCAGATTGTACAGGACGGTTCCGAGACGCGGCTTCTTCGCTTCGTCTTTCGCCAGCACCCACGGCAGGGTCTCGTCGATGTACTTGTTCGCCCGCCCGACCAGCTTCCAGATGGCCGCCAGCGCGTTGCTGAATTCCAGCTTGTCGAGCAGGGAAGCGGCTTCCCGCACCGTTTCTTCCGCAAGCTTGATCAAATCGTCGTCGAGCGGTTCAGCCGTCGTCGGCGCCGGGATAACGCTGTCAAAATACCGCTCCAGCATCGCCACCGTCCGGCTGAGCAGGTTCCCGAAGTCGTTGGCCAGGTCGGAGTTGAGCCGGTTGACGAGGGCTTGTTCCGAATAAACACCGTCCAGGCCGAAGGGAATTTCCCGCAGGAGGTAGTAGCGCACGGCGTCGACCCCATATTTGTCGATGAGGACGAGCGGGTCGACGACGTTCCCTTTTGATTTGGACATCTTGCCGCTTTCCAGAACGAGCCAGCCGTGCCCGAATACCTGCTTCGGCAGTTCGATATCCGCGGCCATCAGAATAATCGGCCAGATGATGGAGTGGAAGCGGACAATTTCCTTCGCCATCAGATGGACGTCGGCCGGCCAGTACCGGTTGAATTGGGCCTGGTCGGAACCGTAACCGATGGCGGAGATGTAATTGGTCAGAGCGTCAAACCAGACATAAACCACGTGTTTCGGATCAAAGGGGAGCGGAATCCCCCAGTCGAACGTCGTCCGGGAAACGCACAGATCCTCGAGGCCGCTCTTGATGAAACTGATCATCTCATTGCGGCGGGAGACGGGCTGGATGAATTCCGGATTGTCCTCAATGTACTGCAGCAGCCGGTCGGCGTACTTCGACATCTTGAAGAAATAGCTTTCCTCCCGGACGAGCTCCGTCGGGCGGCCGCAGTCGGGACAGGCTTTGCCTTCGGACAATTGCCGCTCCGTCCAGAACGCTTCGCACTGGACGCAGTACCAGCCTTCGTAATAATCCTTGTAGATATCGCCCTTGTCGTAAATCTTCTGGAAAATTTCCTGGACTACCTTCTCGTGCCGGGGCTCCGTCGTCCGGATGAAGTCGTCGTACTTGACGTAGAGGCGATCCCAGAGGTACTTGATCCTGGCGACTTGCTCGTCGACGAACACAATGGGCTCCTGGCCGGCATCCTTGGCTTTGCGCTGGATTTTCTGCCCGTGCTCGTCGGTGCCGGTCAAGAAGTGCACGTCGTAACCGCACATCCGCTTGAACCGCGCCGCGGTGTCGGCGGCCACCGTCGTATACGCGTGTCCGATATGCAGATTGCTGCTGGGATAATAAATGGGCGTCGTAATGTAATAAGGCTTCTTTTCCATGCTCTTCCTCCTTCTCGTGACAGTATTTTGCGTCAGGGTGAAAAAAATAATTCCTTCCATCCCGGCCTTGCTGCCTGGGACGAAAGGAATCCCTTCCGTGGTACCACCCAAATTCACCGCCGCTTCACAGCGGCAGCCTCACAAGGTACGGAGCCTCGGCTCGATACCCCGGCACTGTAACGGGCGCCTTTCGGCATTGCTGCCACCCGGCCCGGCCTACTTGTTATCCGTTCAGCCTGCAGCTCAAGAGCCATCTTCCGCATTTTCAGCCGCGGCCGGCTTTCACCTCGGGGAAACCCCTTTCCGGCTCTCTGTCGCGCAGCTTACTTGATGCCTACTCGCCTCTGTCATCGCTTTTGTCTATGCAATTGGGGATTATTGCTTTCCAATATAACAAATCGGCCGCGGTTTGTCAAGCGGGCGGATGTGAAACAAGGGGACGGTTCCTATGTCCTGACAAGCAAGACGCAGGAACCGTCCCCTTGTCTTTGGTGACATCGAGAGCCGCCTATTCGCCCTCACCAAATGAGACAAAGCCTTGTGGCTGGTGGTCATCGACCGCGTGGCGGTCGCCACGGACGGTACGATGACATTCACCTTCAGCAACGGCGCGGAGGACACTGCTTAACTGAAACCGAAAATTCACTGCTCGCCTTCGGGCGGACTGTTTTTTGTTCACACAAATTTTACAAACTATTTTCTGATTAAATATTGAATGAACTCATTCATTATGTTATGCTGTTACTACCATCCTCGAAAGGAGCTTCGCATGGCGAGAGTAACGAAAACAGTCACCGAACGGCGCCAAGAGATAATTGAAACCGCAAGGGCGCTGTTTACTGAATGCGGGTTCGACAAGACACAGATATCCGATATTTCAAAGAGAATGAACGTGGCGCAAGGGCTCGTATACCGCTACTTCAAGTCCAAAACAGAAATGCTCTATGCGGTCATCGATGAAATGGCCGAGGAAAAACAGATGGCGATGGAAGCAGCCCTGAACGGTATGGAGGGTTCTGCATTGCAAAGGCTTACCGCACTGCTTAGCGTCAAGCTGGATTCAGACGGCTTCGGCAAACTGATACCAAGTATTGCGGGCGACGCCGCCATTGTTGAATACTGTGCCAACAAAATCACCGTTTCCGCAATGCCGGCGCTGATTTCTCTTATAAAGCAAGGCAACTCCGACGGCTCGTGGGGCTGCGAGTACCCCGAAGAAACCGCGTTGTTCATTTTGCGCGGGTTTAGCGGCTTCTTTGGCATTGCGGACGCTTCAAACGATAAACCAAACAAGAAACAAGCACTAACTAACATCATCGTTCGGGTTCTCGGTTCGCCGCCCAATCAGACGGTGGAGCATGAGGCATAACTCGAATCAAGCATATAAAAAGGAGTATCTTATGGAAAACATCATTTTTTGTTTCTCCGGCACGGGAAACAGTCTCGCGGTGGCAAGGGACATCGCAGGGTTGCTTGGCGATACCAAAATCGTCTTAATCGCCGACGCGATGAAAGAAGAATGCATTGGCCTCCAATACGAACGCGTAGGTTTCGTATGCCCGGCGTATTTTGGAAGCTTACCGCCGATTGTCGGGCGGTTTGTCGCAAAACAGGATTTTAGCAAGACCCGGTATGTTTTCGCCGTTATTACTGCCGGAGCCATTCACGGAGGGTCATTTGACAGTTTGGCGGGACTCATCGCGGAGCGCGGCGGCCGTCTGAACGCAGGTTTTCCTGTCCAGATGCCGGGCAACTTTATAGCGATGTACGGAGCGTGGCCTGCCGGGCTCCAACACTTTCTACTTAAGAAAGCTAAAAAGAAAACAATGAAGATTGCCCAAAGCGTAAAAGAGAAACACTCCACCCGTACCGGCGAAGAAAACGCCAAGACTTCAAAGCCGCTAAACAAAAGAATGAGCGGCTATGCAAAATTTGCACAGGACTACCATGTGACAGACAAATGCACGGGTTGCGAAACGTGCGTTAAGATATGCCCGATGCGCAACGTTACAATGGTTGACGGCAAGCCACGGTTTGGTGAAAATTGCGAGCGTTGTATGGCTTGCATACAATGGTGCCCTTTGAAGGCGATTGAATACAAAAACGCGACAGAGAAGCGGAGGCAATACAGGCATCCGGACATAAAAGTGTCGGATTTGTTTCCGAAAACTTAATGCGAAAATCATACCGTACCGAAAAGATGTTAAAGTAATTGTGATAGGCTCGCCTTCGGGCGGGCTGCTTTTTTGCTATCTTTTAACGGCGGTGTTCATCGTTAAAAGATACTCCTCAAAGGATGTGCAAATTTTAATGATTTACTTTCCTATAACGATTTACCGTTCCCAAAGCCCAAGATCAAGTACGGTTCAAGTCTTGCAATCGCCGAAAAAGCCCGCCGCACACCAGCAGCTTTTGATACAAGCGAAAACGCCCGACACAGCAAAAGCCCAATATTACTGGACTTTCTGACAAAAAGAAAACCACCTACCGATAAAATTCCTTTTATCAATAGATAGTATTTGATTTGGTGGAGACGAGGGGAGTCGAAGTCTCGACCGCTTGCATCTCATTCAAGCGGTTTGCAGGAAGCCAATAGCAGCTGGGAATGAGTATTAAGAAAATCAGGGTGCATCACATAATCCACACTGGTTCTCCTTTTGGCCAGCCTCATCCGGCTACTTCTTAAAATACCTCTCCAAATCGTACAGCGGGAAAATGCCTTTCTCGGTGACGACGCCGGCGCACAGCTTCGGCGGCGTGATGTCGAAGGCGGGATAGTACCCCTTGACCTCGGGCATGGTCGTTTGGACGCCCATGGCCTCCAGTACGAAATCGCCGCCTCGCTCTTCGATTTCGACGGTGTCGATCGTTGGGTGCTCGGGATTTGGCGCTCCGGTTACGAAATTGGTTTAAACCTGTCGGGTCACAGTTCAAGGTAGAAGACAAGGGCCAGAAGGGAGACAAACCAGTAAAAGATCAGTACGAAGTCCAGGGTGAGCAGCAGGGGCGACGCCGCCGCAGCCAGCATGGCTTGCGAAAACCCAAGCTGTTTGACTGCCGGCACCAGCACCCGGACCACCGATTTGACGGCCGTGAACGGGTGAATGATCTGGGAGACCGTGCCGTGCAGCAGACAGTACTCGTGCAGCAGCTCTTCACCGGCGGATCCCCCGTCAACCGTGGAAACGCCGGTCAAAGTAACAGCAGCTCGGCGGCTACACACATCGCATACCCGGTCGCCGACTTTGCTGCCGGACAGGCTTTCCAAATATCCGGCGGCAGCCAGATTGGACAGGAACAAAACGCCAAGCACCGCCACCGTGACTCCCCGGCGGAGCGCACGCAGCCGCGCCGGCACGGCCCGCCGTTCCGCCGGCAGGTGGTCCAGCACGATGTCCTTCATCACGCGGAAGTTCTGCCTTCTCGTCTCGGCGCCCTTCCCCGCCACCAGCCGAAGCGAAACAATGCCGTGCACCAGGCCGATGCGGCCTTTCTTTTCGTCCAAGACGGACAGGTGCAGCGATTCCCAGGGACGGAACCGGTACCACCGGCCGCCCGTAAACCGGTTGCCAAACTGAAGGGTATAGATACCTTCCGTCCCGAGGAAGAAATTTTTCGTCCCGGCCGGCAGCAGCAGCGGCACGGTCTCCCGGTGCGTCCGGGCTTTTTTCACGCCGCGCAGCAGCCAGAAGAGAACAAGAGTCACAGCCGCCAGAGCCAGAGCGACAAGGATACCGAAGGCGGCGACGCCGCCGGCACCGGCGCCCTTGCCGGAACCCAGGGCGGCAATCCTGACCGCGTCCCGGGTGGCGATGACGCCGAGATTCCCGACGATGTCCGGCAAAACGACTAGGCCGGTAACGACGGGAATCAGAAAAGCCAGGAGTCCGACGGTCCCAACGACCATTGCCGTAGTGATCAACAGGGCGAACACGAAATAAAGGAAGTAAAAGCCTTTCCCGCCGATCTGAATCTCGGTCTGCCCGTAAACCGCCGGTTCTTTCTTAGCAGCACTGTTCGGGATTCCCATCTCCCGGGTTTCTTCCGCCGCTGCCGGCGGCATTTCAGGTACAGACGGTTCGCTCTTGTCCCGCTCTTCCTCCATTTTTTCCCCTCCCCGATAACCAATGTCCGGGCTAAATTTCATCCAGCAAACGTGTGTAGATGGCCATCCCGACAATCACCATGAGCACGCCCAGCCATGTGGCAAGCCTCGCCAACCCCGGATTGTGAATTAATCTGGATGAAGCGATAGTGAGGACCAACCCGATACCAATAAATATACCATTACACACAGCGGTAAGGATTACTTTCAGGTTGAGTTTCAGTTCATGCCATCTCCCATCTGTGTAAGAGTCAATGGTACTATGAAAATACGCTGCCGCCAGCGATTTAGACTCAAACAAAGGGGATTCGTTCATTGCCTAACTCTTAAGCACCCGGCGTTTACCGTAGCGCCGCCAGCAGGTCGCACTGGCCGTATTCATCATCACCCCAGGTAAATACCGTCCCGTTCTCCAGCAATGCTGCCGTATGATAGAAGTCTACCGCTATGGCCGCAACCCGGCGCCGTGCGGGATTTCCGACCAGCTATTCACGCATACGTCCAAACCAACTCATATCTACTCCCCCCCATCCGCCGGCCTGCTAGATATTTCTGTGGTTTTTTGGTAATTCCTGCAATGCAAGCCGGCATTTGAATGGCATTCAAGCGGTCAAGCGGGTAGCCGCAAATAACCGAAAAAAGGTATTAAGAAAACCAGCGCGTATCACATGATACACACTGGTTTTCATATTAGGCCAGCCTCGTCCGGCTACTTCTTGAAATACCTCACCAAATCGTACGGCGGGAAAATGCCTTTCTCGGTGACAACACCGGCGCACAGTTTCGGCGGCGTGATATCGAAGGCGGGATAATACCCCTTGACCCCGGGCATGGTCGTCTGGACGCCCATGGCCTGCAGCACGAAATCCCCCTCCCGCTCCTCGATCTCGACGGTGTCGACCGTCGGGTACTCGGGGTTGGGCGCCCCCGTCACGAAATAAGGAATGCCCCAGTAATGGGCCGCGAGGGCGATCTGGAACGTGCCTACCTTATTGACGATATGGCCGTCCACGCAGATGACGTCGGCGGCGGACGTGAAGACGTCCACCTTCTTCTCCTTAATGACGTACCCGGGCATATTGTCCGTAATCAGTGTGACGTCGAAGCCCTGATCGCAGACGACGCTCGCCGTGAGCCGGGCCCCCTGGAAATACGGGCGCGTCTCCGGGCAGATCACCTTGATTTCCTTGCCCCGCTCCCGGCACTCCCGGAGCATCGTGCCGACGATCGTCTCGGCGAAGCACTGGGTCATCACCGTGCCGTTGTCGGGGAACTTATCCACCAGATACTTGGCGATTTGTGTGGTTTTTTCGTAGCGGCCGTTCAAAAACTCGACCGCGTACTCGAACAAAGCTTCGTCCACTTTTTTCCCGGCCTCAATCGCCTGCCTGGCGGCGGCCAGGCTCCCCTCGACCACCCGGACCATTTTCTCGGCCGTCGTGGGCCGGGCGTGCGACAGGGTATAAGCGGCCTGCTCCAGATACCCGAGCAAGGCGGCGCCGGCTTTATCCCTCGCCTCATAGGCGGCGAGCGCCATCCCCATCGCCGCGGCCGTATACGGCCCGCCGCTCTGGGTGACCATATCCCGGATGGCGGCGGCGACTTCCGTGTGATGCCGGCAGGTAACGTATTCCGTGCGGACGGGGTAGATCCGGCGGTCCAGAATCCGCACGGCGCCGTCCGCATACCACGCCACATTTTCGTATTGGAGCAGGAAGGCAAGTCCTTGGTCGGCCCGTTTCATCTTCATTCCTCCAGTTTGTTGGTATCTGTATAATTCCCCGCCGGCAAGAGCTTTCCTGCCGCGGCACTGCCCGGACCGGGCAAGGTCCGGTCGCAGCGTCCGCAGTTCTACAATTTCTTGTCGACCCAGATTATCCCGTCCACGTCGTAACCGTTTTTGGCGTACAATTTCTGGGCAGCGATATTGTTCTCCCCGGTGGCGAGCGCTATGTATCTTATCTCTCTTTGTTTCAGCCAGTTTTCGATATTGGCCAGCATTGCCTCGGCGTACCCCTGCCGGCGGCAGGCGGGGTCGACGTATAATTCGTTCAGCCAGAAATAATCGGCCCCGGCTTCCAGCCCGGCCGCGGCGTTCCCGAAAGCGAACGCCGTCGGCCGACCGCTTTCGCCGTAGCCGACGAACAGAACGGCCCGGCTGCCGGGCTGGAAGGCGTTAAGCAGCGCCCGGCTGACGTGCTCAGACGATTTGGGGACGCCGATGGCTTCCATCTGGCTCCGGATCAAGGGTATGAGTGGAGCGGTCTCAACCAAAGGATTTTCACAGCTATAGGTTTCAACCCTAAGCATGCGGCTATAGCCTCCTTCCCATTCATCCCAACTGTCGTTAAGACGGTGATTATTCGTCCGGCAGCAGGTCGCAGTAGGCGAACCGGTTTTCCCGCAGGACCGTCCCACCCCGGGAAAACGGGACCGGCGGCCGGAACACCGGCCCGGCGTAAACAAAAGTATGAAATTCTCCATTTTCCCCGCACGGGTCGGCTCCGGCCGGCAGTTCGGCCAGCAGCCCGGCGTCGTAGTCGCGCCCGGCCCAGGCCGCCGGCAGCGACTGCGTATCGACGCAGGTCAGAACCGCCTTGAAGCCGAGACGGATAAAAGTACGGGCCAGAGCCGCGGTCTGTCGGCCCCAGAGCGGAAAGACCGCCGTCATCCCGGCCCGAGCCAGATTTTCTTCCCGGTAACGCCGCACATCGGCGAGGAAAATGTCGCCGAACGCAACCTTACGGATACCGGCGGCGGTAAGCTTGTCCATCGCCGCCCCCATCCGGGCCGCATACTCTTCGTTCACACAGCGCGGCGGGATACTTACTTCCGTCAGCGGCAGCTCGGCCGCGACCACCTGCTGCCGCAGCAGTTCCAGCCGGACACCGTGCATGCTGACGCGGTCGTATTCCTCTGTCACCGTAGTCAGCAGCCCGGCGACTTCGTACTTCGCCGACTTTGCCAGCTCGTACAAAGCAAGGGCGCTGTCCTTCCCTCCGCTCCAGCTCAGAATGATTGGCTCCTTCATAACCTCACCTGTTTTCCTTCCGCTCCGCTATTGCTGCCCCAACCGGTCCGGCTCATCCCGCCGGGGCGGTATCTTCCCGGTTGCCGCCGGGGAACAGGGCTTTCCCGGCCGAATATCCCTTGCCGACCACCGCGCCGACATCCCGGTAGATGTTGTCCAGACCGTAGACGAGCGGCCGGATTTTCGCCGGATCGGGCTGCCCGTCGGTCAGGCAGTCTTCATTCACATACACTTCCACTACTTCCCCGAAAAAAACGTCCATATTGTAGACCTCGACCGTTTTGCTTACCCGGCAGGCCAGATTGACCGGGCACTCGACAATCAGCGGAGCCTTCTCGGTCGCCCCGTAGAAAGTCGCAAACAAGCCGGATTTATCGGTCTTGCTGCCGGAGACCAAACCGCAGTAGTCGACCTCCCGGACCAAGTCGACCGAAGGAAGATTGACGCTGAACACCCCGTTTTCCCGGATACCGCGGTTCGTGTAATGGGATTTGATCGAGGAGATGTATATGACGGGCGGGGCGAAATTGATAATCCCGCAGTTGCCGATCGCACTGTAATTCGGCTTTCCATCCACGACCGCCCCCGCCAGGACGGTGGGGATGGGCAGTACCAGCGGCAGATTCCTGACCTTGATTTTCGGCATCGGCCTTCACCTCTTTCCGGATATTGCGGCAAAACCCGCAAGGAAAGTCAACCCGCGACAGCCCTCCGGCGCCAACGGATTGGAATTGGAATGCAGCCGCCAAACCGACTCTATCGCCTGCGGCGGCAAGCCGGTTCAGCACGCTTTGTAGTGGCTGCCGAACGGTGTTTTCTCACACCGCAGCATTCCCTTCTCGACGAGCCGGTCCAGCTTTGCCGTCAGGGCGGCGACGTCGAGGCCGGCCAGTTCGCTCTTGCTCAGATTGGCGACGATGCGCACCAGATTCGTCGGGTCGACCGGAAGATTGTCCTTGATCATTTCGTAAAAGCTCTCGTCCTCGTTCCGGACGTTTCTTTTCAACTCATCGAAGGGGTTTTCCTTGTGCGGGGTGACGGTCTTCGCCACCCGGACGCGGACGGCCATCGTCCGCCCCCAGATGGCCGAGGAGACGAAGCTGTCGCCGGAACGCAAAAACGGCAGACTGTGCGCCTCCTCCGGCGTCAGGTCAGTCTCTTCCCGGATGGTATCGATATCCGTCGCCCGGACGGTCCGGAAGACGAATTTGGTGTTGAGCTGGGCCGTAACCGTCTCATCGAGCAGGGTCGGGCGCTGCGTCGCCAAAACCAGGAAAACGCCGTACTTGCGCCCTTCCTGGGCAATCTCTTTCACCACTGATTTCGTCGGTGATTCGTACGCCTTGGGGGCGAAATTGTGGGCTTCGTCGGTAACGACGACGAAGGGGGGGAAGTATTCGGCTCCGGTCTGGACAAAAGCGGCGTCCTTGTATTCCCGGCGCTGGCGGTACAGATTACCGATAACGTACGCCGCAAAGACCTGGAGCAGCCAGATCGGCCCCTGGACGACGGTCAGCTTCCCGCTCCGGACTGCCGTCTCAATCGCCCGGATATCATGGTTGAAGAGCCCGGCCTGGCTCAGACGGCGCAGCCGCCAGACGATGCCGCGCACCGACGGGAGGGGAAGGCTGCCGTACTCATTTAAGAGCTCGCCCCCTTCCTCGCATCGCTTGCGCTCATACTCCGAAAGATTGCCCTGCCGCAGCTTCGCCTCCAGCCCCCGCTTTCCGTCCTCCAGGGCTTCCGCAAGGCAGTCGACCCGGCTGCTGAACGTCTGATATGAATCCCGCTTCTTGTGGAGCGTTTCCACGGCATTGGCCATCGAATCGGAGAGGCCGCCGGTGCTCGCCGCGCCCAGCAGGCCGATCAGGTCCCGGGTACCGAGATGCGAGAAATTGACCCCGACATCCCGGCCGATCTGCAAGATCGCATAATCGCCGGCGAAGCTTTTCCCGTAGCCGGCAGGCAGGCCGGGAAACGGCTCGCTGAAATCCATCTCGTAATGCGGGTCGAACACGAGGGTGGGGATGGAAAGCTTCATCAGTTCCTCCAGCATGACCCGCAGCCCGAAGGACTTGCCGGAGCCGGAGCCGCCGAAGATGCCGATGTGCGGGTACTGCTGCATCTCCCGGATGTCAAAGATGAACGGAACCCCGTTCTGGTCCCGCACCGCGGCACCGTCGAACTGCAGAGCGACGGCACGGTAGTCCGCCGCCAGGTCTGCCGCCATCTCCCCGGTGCTTTTGATGACTCCGAGCACCATCCCGGCCGCGGCGTCCACCCGCAGGAGCAAGTCTTTCACTTCCTCGAAGGCGGGCAGGCGCACATCGCAGCCGGTTCGCACCGGGTAAGGGGCTTCCGCCAGCAGCCGGACGCGGGCGATGTTGATCTCATCCTCGTCAATATTGTAACCGATGCACTTGAGCGATTCCAGGACCCCTTTGTCCACGAAGCTGTGGTTGATGGACAGGGGGATGAAGCGGTTGTACGACCGCGTCTCGGTCACCGTCCCTACCGGGCTCCCGAGATCGGCGTCTTCGATGACGAGCATTTCGCCCGCCCGGAATTTTCTCTCCTTGGATGCTACCCAAATTTCCTGCTGCGTGGTTTCACCCACGACCTGCATGCTGCCACCTCCCGCTCTAGTAAACCCGGTTCTTCCGCTTGGGAACAAACAACTGCTGCTTCAAGTCGGCGTCCAGATAAGCGTCGATCAGGCTCTCCACCATCGCGTCCGTCAGGCGGACCTCACTGTCGATGATGTCCAGCCAGACCGGAACTCCCCGGCCCGCCGCCGGAGTAAGCGTAAACAGGAAGTCGGCGGCGGCTGGCATCTCCGCCACCTGCTCCCTAAGCATGTCCACCCCGATTACCTGCGGATCCGCCGCCGGCCGGAGAAAACAGGTCCGCAGACCCGCCGCTTCCCGTCCCCGGCCGGATTCGATCTCCAGAATCTCCCCATATTCCAGCAGACCAAAGAGGAGTTCCCGGTCGTGGAAATCCCGCATATTGTCCGGTAACGCCTCCTGCAAGGCGGTGCTGACTATCTGGGTGCCGATTTCTTCCGTCACCCCGACCAGGAGCGTCCCGGATGCCGCGGCGAACGTGGACAAGTCGCTCCACGCCGCCGCATCTTCGATCCGGTAGTGGATCAGGGAGCCGTCCATCATGACGAGGCGCGGGGCGAACGCCGCGATAGCTTCCTTCGCCGCCTGCATTTCCAGTCGGGCCATCAGCCGGGTGCGGGCGCGGCCTTCCCCCGGCGGCCTGCCGTCCTTCTCCCGCTCCGCGTCCGGGTCTTCCAGCAGCGGTGCGTAAACCCCGCTGCGGGTGATGACTTCGCCGGCCCGCGTCCCTTTCGCCACCGCCTGAATGAGCGCGAGATAGTGGGGATAGGTCCCGCCGACCTGATTGACTGAGCCGTCGACGGCCACAACACTCTTTCCTTGGGTCCAGTCCTGCAGTTGGGCCGGAGTCATTTTGCGGAGCGGGCGGATTTTCCCGACCGAACCGTCGATCAGCTGCCGCAAATCACTCCGGACCGGATTGGCGGCGTTCTTGTATTTTTCGGTCAGCTTTTTATTTACATCTCGCAACTGACTTTTCAAACTTTCATCAATGCCCAGCATACTGTGCCTCCTCTCCGGCGGTGCCGGCCGGTTTCATCCGGTCACCGGGAACAATAAAATTCTTGCCAGGATGTGGTTTTTTTACATCCATTCTATTGACTATATTTGTCATATCTGGTATAGTTTTGTTAGACAGATATGTCGAAAATTGTAGAATTTGAAGGAGGATTCAGGGATGAAATCGACAGGAATCGTCAGAAAAGTAGACGAGCTCGGCCGGGTGGTTATTCCCATTGAACTGCGGAGAACCATGGATATTGAGGAAAAGGACGCGCTCGAGATTTACGTCGACGGCGACAAGATAATCCTGCGGAAGTACGAACCGGCGTGTGTGTTCTGCGGAAACGCGAAAGATGTCGAAAATTTCCGCGGCAAAAACGTCTGTAAGGAATGCATAGCCGCCATCCTCACCAAGGCGGTTTGAGCCAACCCGGGAACCGTCAAGAAGCACCTTTCGGTGCTTCTTTTTTTATCAATTGCCTCTGTTGTTATATTTTCCCTCTCCGGCCAAATTCCTCTTTTATTGCCTGCCGAAGTTCGGGCCGGGTGAAAATATCAACCGCTGTCAGCGCCATCGCCTGGGCGGCGTCCAGCATCCCGCGGTGGCCGGCCGCCGACTTTGTCGCCTCGGCAAACGCCTGCGTGTGACTCTGCAGATCGGCCGGACCAATGGCGATATCCGGGTGAATCGTCGGAACAACCTGACTGACGTTGCCGACATCGGTGGAGCCGCCCCGTTCCTCCGGCGGCAAGACTTCCACGGTGTAACCCATCTCCGTCAGATTGACCCGGAACGCCTCCTGCAATACCGGGTTATTCCACAGAGCGTCGAACAGCGGCTCGTAATGATAGAAACTCGCTTCCGCCCCCGTGGCGAGAGCCGCCCCCCGGGCGCAGTTTTTCACTTTCTCGATGACCGACTCCAGATAATCCCGGTCGGCAGCCCGCAGGCTGAACCGCGCCGCCGCGTAGTCGGGCACGATGTTCGGCGCCGCCCCGCCCCGAGTGATGATACCGGGCATTCGGACGTCGTCGCGCAGATGGTGTTTGAGCGCCTTCATCGCCGCGAACGTCTGGAGCAGCGCATCGAGCGCATTGATGCCTTCCTGCGGCGCCGCCGCTGCGTGCGCCGCCTTGCCCCGAAAGCTGATCTCCAGCGGGTGGGATGCGAGCGAGCTGCCGCCGACGCTGGTCCGGTTGGCCGGGTGGACGGACATCGCAGCGTCCAGGCCGCCAAATACGCCGGCCTCCGTCATCTGAATTTTCCCGCCTGTCGTCTCCTCCGCCGGCGTCCCGAAAACAATGACCGTCCCGCCGGTCCCGGCCAGGACGCGGGTGAGGGCAACGGCCGCACCGAGACAGGAAGCGGCAATCAGGTTGTGCCCGCAGCCGTGGCCGATTCCCGGCAAAGCGTCGTATTCCGCCAGGAACCCGATTGCCGGTCCGGGAGCGCCGAGGGAAAAAGTCGCTTTGAAGGTGGTCGGCAGCCCGGCCAGCCCTGTCTCCACCGCAAAACCATCCGCCGTAAGTTCGGCGGTAAGCCTTTCTACCGCCTGTTGTTCTTCGTTGCCGAGTTCAGGGTGTTCGTACAGCCAATCGCTGATCCCCACCAGCCGCTCCCGCAGGCCGCTGATTTCCTGACCGACCCTTGCCTTCAAGGTCTGGCTCTCCATCCTCATTTTCCCCCTTTACCCGTCACATCACCCGTTTGCGCAAAACCTGCCCCGCCAGAGCCTGCGTGTGCTCACCCGCCTCCACAGCAATCCGGCCGTTGACGATGACGTATTCGATCCCCGCCGGATACCGGTGCGGGTCGGTAAACGTGGCCCGGTCGATAACCGTCGCCGGGTCGAAGACGGTAATATCGGCGCGCATACCCGGAGCAAGCATGCCCCGGTCGGTTATTCCCAGCCGCCGGGCCGGCAGTGATGTCATCTTGCGCACCGCGTCTTCCAGGGAGAGCAACGACTCATCCCGGGCGTAATGGCCGAGTACCCGCGGGAACGTTCCGTAATGCCGCGGGTGCGGCTTACCCTTGCCCAAGACGCCGGCAGGCGCCAGGGCGCTCCCGTCGCTGCCGACCATCACAAATGGCTGGCACATGACATGGCGGACATCGTCTTCGCACATGGCGAAAACGACCATACTGACGGCGCCCGCCTCCGCCGCCAGGAGGTCGATGACCACTTCCGGTCCCGTCGAACCCCACAGTCCGGCGATCTCAATCAGATTCTTCCCTTCCAAGCCTTTATTGGCCTCGCTGCCGACCGAGGCAATGACCGTCTGCTCCCAGTTGTCGCGGTACGAGCGCTTGGCCCGGATGCCGTCAATCAGTTTCGCCCGGAGTTCCGGGACGCGCAGGCGCTCCAGCATCACGGCGTGACCGCCGTCATGCGCCCAGTCGGGCAGCAAAGCGGTAAGCGTCGTGCTGGTGGCAACGTACGGGTATTGATCGGCCGTTACATCCAGGCCACCCGCCCGGACAGCTTCGATCATCGCGCACGTCTCTCTGACTTTGCCCCAGACGAGGTCGCTCGACGCCTTATGGTGCGATATCTGCACCGGCACGCCGGCTTCCCGGCCGATCGCAATCGCCTCTTCCACCGCCGGGATCAGGTCTTTCCCTTCGTTCCGGATATGGCTGGCGTAGATCCCGCCGTACGGCCGCAGAACTGACGCCACGGCGATGAGTTCGTCCGTCTTGGCGTAAGACCCGGGAGTATAAATGAGGCCGGTGCTGAGGCCGAAGGCGCCTTCGGACATCGCTGCGGCGAGCATCTTCCGCATCCGCTCCAGTTCGGCCGCCGTCGGCGCCCGGTCGGCGTAGCCGACGACGGATTTGCGGAGCGTCCCGTGTCCGATCAGAACGGCGACGTTTACGGCCGTTCCCTGCTGCTCCAGGCAGGCCAGATACTCGCCCAGCGAACACCATTTGAGTTCCACCCCAAAGTCGGCCAACTCTTCCTTGGTCGGATCAATTGCCGCCCCGGCCAGCGGCGCCAGCGAATCGCCGCAGTTGCCGACGACTTCCGTGGTGACCCCCTGCCGGATTTTGCTTTCCGCCAGGGGGCTGACCAGCAGCACCGTGTCGGAATGGGAATGGATGTCGATAAAGCCCGGCGTGACAACACGTCCTTCCGCCTCGATAACCCGGTCGGCCGTGCCGCCCAGACGGCGGCCGATCGCGGTAATCCGGCCATCTTCTACTCGCACGTCGCCCCGATACCAGGGATTTCCCGTCCCGTCGATAATTCGCCCGTTTCTGATCAAAATGGCCACAGACCTTTTCCCCCTCTCCTTTGAGCCTACTCATTGCCCACAACGCTGGAAGTTTTTGGCTTAATTGCATACTGTTAAGCATTACCCTAGGCTTTCGTACCCCATCTATACACATGGTCCGGGCGCAAGCGACCTTTAGTAGCCGCCGGCCTCATTAGAAAATGGCTATCTCATTGCAGTAACCTATTTGCAATGGAAGCCGGCGGCTGCATCGTGCCGTGTCCGGCGAGGTCGAAGATTTCAGACGGGGCCGAGCCATGGACGGCGAGGCGACAATCACGGCATGGAGGCCGTGTTTGTAAGTTTACCCCGTCTGAAACCGAGACTGAGACGCTGACACAGCCGCTGTGAAACTATTGAGCTAAGACCGGACCATAGAAAAAGCCATCCAGCGAAGCAAAGCCGCAATTCCTTTTCCTGCATGCCCTTCGGCTACCTCTGCCATCACTTTCCAGTGATATGGGTAATGCATAGCTCTTAAGCCTGCTTCTCCCGACATGCTCTACTCGCTCTCATCCTCCAGGGCGAGAGCCGCCCGATAGATTTCCTTTTTGGGCCGGCCGAGCTCTGCCGCCGTCTGCCGGACGGCGTCCTTTTTCGTCAGCCCCTGCCGTAACAACGCTTGTAACATTTCAACCGGGTCGGCCGGAACGGCGGGGGAGGCGGCCGGCGGACTTGCCGCTCCGGCCAGGATGATGACAAATTCTCCCCGCGGACCGGCTTCGGCCAGCCGCCGGGTCACCTCCAGCACGCCGCCCCGGATAAATTCCTCGTGCTTTTTCGTCAGTTCCCGGGCCAGCACCACCGCCCGGTCGCCCAAAACGGCCGCGACATCCTCCAGCACCTTCAGCACCCGATGCGGCGCTTCGTAGAAAACGAGCGTCCGCGTTTCGGCCTGCAGCCCGGTGAGTGCCCGGCGGCGTTCAGTCTTCCGCTTCGGGAGGAAACCTTCGAAAATGAAGCGGTCCGTCGGCAGCCCGGCCGCGATGAGCGCGGCGACGAAGGCCGTCGGCCCGGGAATCGGGACGACGGTGATTCCCCGTGCGAGCGCCAGGCAGACCAAATCATAGCCCGGGTCGGAAATCCCCGGGGTACCGGCGTCGGTGACGAGGGCAACGTTCTCCCCCTGCAGCAGCCGGGCGACCAGATACTCGCCTTTCTCCCGGCGGTTGTGCTCATGGTAGCTGCTGAGCGGGGCTTTGATTTCGTAGTGGTTGAGGAGTTTGACCGTTTGCCGGGTGTCTTCGGCGGCGATCAGATCCACCGTACGGAGCACCCGGAGCGCCCGCAACGTGATGTCTTCCAGGTTGCCGATCGGGGTGGCGCAAAGATAAAGCGTTCCCGGTCGCGCCGCGGCCGCCGGGCTTGCCGTTCCGCCTGCCGGAATATCGGTCATGCGTGTCACTCCCATTCACCAAAATATATATCGCGCAGTTCCGCCGTGTATTCGCCGTTCGCGTCGTAAATATAGAGCGGGTTCAAGATTTCCAGTTCCGCTCCGCCGTCCTTGATCGCTTCAACGAGCACGAAGCCCGGCTTTTGCCCCGGCCGTGCGTAGACTACCTGCAAACGTTTCGGCTCGAGCCGGTAGGTGCGCAGCAGAACCAGCAGGTCGACGAGGCGGTGCGGTTTGTGAACGAGTGCCGTCCGCCCACGGGATTTGGTGATTTTGGACGCAGCGGCAACAACATCCTCCAGAGTACACATAATTTCGTGCCGGGCGAGCGTCATCGCATCGCTGGCATTCAGGCGACCGAGCCCGGCCGAATTGTAGGGCGGATTGCTGACCACCACATCGAATCGACTGGAACCGTAACGGGCAAGGGCTTCCCGCAGATCACCGGTATCGATGCTGATTTTTTTGGTCAGACCGTTCAGCGCCACGCTGCGCCGCGCCATGTCCGCCATTTCGGTCTGGATTTCCAGGCCGTACAGGCGGGAGGCTTTGGTTTGCGCGCTCAACAACAGCGGGATAACCCCGGTTCCCGTACCGAGGTCGCAAACCGTATCCCCCGGTTTGACCGTGACGAACCGCGCCAAGAGGACGGCATCGGCGGAGAAGCGGAAAGCCTGCGGATTCTGGATGATTTTCAGCCGGTCGTCAATGAGCCGGTCGATTCTTTCCCCCGGTTTCAGTAAAACATCATCCGCCACCGCTCCTCCTCCTTCCCGGCTATACTTTACCCACAACAATTGAGTATTTTCCCTGGCAGTATCCTTTAGACATATTACCTTTATACCCCATATACACACATAGCCCTGGTACCAGCAATTACCAGCATTGCCATGTCAGGGTCATTGCTATGAAAAGGTACAGATCAGGTGGAGCACCACTGAGGGTATCCCAACAACGTCCCGTACTCAGTAGGGGGTGGGCTCCGTGCCATCCCGTCAAGGATTAGTCATCAGCAAATATCCTTGGCCGGGCTGGCGTGGCAGCCTCCCCTGCCAGGGTACGGGGAAAGGATTGCCCGGGCGAACGCATGCAATGCGTTCCCTACACGCGTAAAGTGTAGTGCAAGGTCATCCTGAGCGGAGCGACGCAGCAATCTCGAGTTTCGTTCCTCATATTGCACACACGGTCCGGGCGCAAGCGACACCTAGTGAGCATCGTGCCGTGTCCGGCGAAGGCAAGGTCGAAAGGGCAGTTGCGAGTAGGAAGGGAGCAACCGACAAACACGGCACGGATGCCGTGTTTGTCGGGTCTGCCATTTCGGCCGTAGGCAAGCCGCTGACACGGCCGATGCGAAACGTTGTCGCCAAGAACGGACCATAGAAAAACCATCCAGCTAAGCTAATCTGCAATCCATATGCTTCTGGTTACTTCAACTCACTTCCGCCGGGTTAATATCTCGAAAAACCGACGGGCGGGCGACCCTGTCCGCCCGCCCGTGTGCCCGGCCCGTCCGCTTAATTGTCTTCCACCCAATCCCCAGCCTTCTCATCCACGTCTTCCGCTTTGTACTCTTGCTCTTCGCCCGAATGCAGCTTGACCGTTACGGCATTCTTGCCAGCATTCAACCGCGTGACCACGCCGGCCCCGTCAATCGTCACCACTTCCGTTCCCACGGCCGGGAGCTGCTTGCTCTTTTCGTACGTCTCACACTCGTATTTAAGACAACACATCAGGCGGCCGCACAAGCCGGAGATCTTCGCGGGATTGAGCGAAAGGTTCTGTTCTTTGGCCATCCGGATGGAAACCGGCTGGAAATCACCGAGAAACGTGTTGCAGCAGAGGACCCGCCCGCAGGGGCCGATGCCGCCGAGCATTTTGGCTTCGTCCCGGACGCCGATTTGCCTCAGTTCGATCCGCGTTCGGAAAACTGCGGCCAAGTCTTTCACCAGCTCACGGAAGTCGACCCGTCCGTCGGCCGTGAAATAGAAGATGATCTTGCTGTTGTCGAACGTGTATTCCACATCGACCAGGTTCATTTCGAGACCATGCGCTTCGATCTTTTTGGCGCAGACGGCAAGCGCTTCTTTTTCCTTACGCTCATTTTCCCGCACCTGCTCCAGGTCTTTGGCGTCCGCTTTGCGCAGCACCTTCTTCAGGGGGGAGACGATGTCGTCTTCCGCCACCTCTTTGGGTCCGACTACAATTTGACCGAACTCCACGCCCCGTGCCGTCTCAACGATAACATGGTCCCCGGCCGCAAGCGCCAGCGTGTCCGGATCAAAGTAGTATATCTTCCCGGCTTCCTTAAAACGTACCCCGACGACTTTCAACATCAGTGCGCCTCCTTAGCCCTTGGGCTCCCCCAACCGCTGACCGGCTTGGCAATCTCCAATATCAGCGTTTCCAGAGCCAGACCCGGATTAATATTCTGCTGTAGCAGCAGCTTCGTCTTTTCAATGCGATCAATGATTCCCAGCAGCGCGTCGAAGGTGTATGCCCCGCTCAGGCGCTCGTACACCTCGGCCAGGTCGGAACCGACCAGCAGCTCAGGCTTGCGCGTTTCCTGCCAGACGAGGAGATCGCGATAAAAAAATAACAGCAAGTCGAGCAATTCTCCCCGCGCCGCATCCTTCTCCAGTTTTTGCACTGCCGCCACCACTTCATACTCACCCCGCCGGGCGAGCCGCTCGGCCATTTCCGCCGCTTCGGTCCGGCGCTCCCAATAATCGGCCTGCGCCAGCGCAAAAGCCCGCCCCACGCTGCCGTCAGCGAGGCCGGCCAGCAGATCGGCCTCCGCCTCACTTTTCCCTTCCCCACGCAGCAATTCCCGGATTACCGCCGGGGCAACCCTAGCAAACCGGATAATCTGACAGCGGGAAACAATCGTGGGCAGCAAGGCTTCCGGATTCGCCGACAACAGGATAATAACGGCATAGGCAGGCGGCTCCTCCAGGGTCTTGAGCAGGCAATTGGCTGCCGCCGGTGTCATCTTTTCCGCTTCCGCGACGATGTACACCTTATGTTCGGCTTCCAGCGGCCGCAACGCAATATCGGCGAGCAACCCGCGGATTTGCTCGATTTTGACGGTGGTCCCGTCCGGCCGGATGACCGCGAGATCCGGATGGTTCTGCGTGTCGACTTTGCGGCAGTGCCGGCAGTTCCCGCAGGCATCCCCGCCCTGCCCGCACAGCACGGCTTTGGCAAAACTGACGGCAGCCGCTTCTTTGCCGGTCCCCGGCGGACCGGCGAAGAGATAGGCGTGGGCGATTTCCCGCCGCGCCAGAGCGTTCAGCAGCAATTTGACCGCCGGCGGCTGGCCGATGATATCATGCAGCGCCATAAACCCACCCCGCGCCTATATTTTAACGAACTGGTCGACGGCCAAAACAAAGATCGTCGCCCCGCCGACGGTAACCTCGATCGGAACCGGAATGAACGTTTCCGGGCCTAATCCCATCGGCACGGCCGGGGCGGCCGTCTGCTCCCGGGACCGGCACAGCCGGCGGATAACGGCCAAAACGGCTTCAACCGCCTCATCCTCCGTCCCGATAAGCAGGGTCGTGTTCCCGCTGCCCAGAAATCCACCGGTGCTGGCGAGCTTCGTCGACCGAAAATTTTCTTTGGCCAGCGCTGTCGTCAGGCGGTCGGCATCCGCGTCCTGAACTATCGCCATAATTAGTTTCATTTCTGTACCTCCTTTGCCGGTCCGTCGTTCCCCGCCGGGAAGCTGTTCCGCAGCAACGCGTCGACGTGAGCGATTACGGTCCGGCGCACGGTTTCCACCGGCTGGTCCGCTCGGATGAGCTTTACCCGCCCGGGTTCAGCCACCGCCAAAGCAAGATAGCCTTCCCGGACTTTGGTATGAAAAAACAGCTGACGCCGCTCGATTCGGTCGCCGGTCCCGGCGCGCCGCCGGACCCGCGCGAGTCCCTCCCCGGGGTCCATGTCGAACAGCAGGGTAAGGTCGGGCCGGACCCCCTGCGCCGCAATGCCGTTCAGCCGGCTGATGAGGTCCGCATTTATTCCGCAGCCGTACCCTTGATAAGCCACGGTCGAATCGGTGAAGCGGTCGCAAATAATAATTTTCCCGGCCGCGAGGCTCGGCAGAATAATTTCGCGGACATGCTGGGCACGGGCCGCCGCGTACAGCAGCAGTTCCGTCAGGTCAGCCATTTCGGTGTTCCGGTAGTTGAGCAAGATTGCCCGGATTTGCTCGCCGATTCGCGTCCCGCCCGGTTCGAGGGTACGGACTACGGGGTACCCACGTTCCGTAAGGTATGATTGAAGCAATTCCATCTGCGTACTCTTGCCCGACCCGTCGACGCCTTCAACAGTGATGAAAACTCCCCGCACCTGTTTCACCTGTCCTTTGCCGTTTCGCTGAACCGCTTTGGCAATGAGATCCCTTCTATTGTTCTCCACCCTTGGTCAATTTACCTTTAAGCGCTGAGATACCAACCCTTCGCTTTCTTTCCCGCTTTCATTCACTGGCAGCCCGGCCGAAATCCTTCGTTTGGCATCCGGGAAATCGTACTGTATTTAGGTAAAGGCTGGCAAGCGAATGGCTTGGCAGGGAAGGCTGAGATCGCTAGCGAAATCTTACTCATGGTCTGGTCAGAACGGCAAAGCGATAATTCCGTCCATCACCGTCTCCGGCTTGAAGGCAACAATTACATCGTTCTTTTTATATCCATCTTCCCCGCCCGCGATACAGAAGGAGTGAGAATATGCGGCGCCGGAACGCGAAATTATTGATCGCACTTGGTATCATTATTCTGCTCGGTGGGGCTTCAGTCCAATCTTTTATCCGAGAAGAAAGCTATCTCCTGGACAACACCGTCAACAGACGGTTCATTTCTTTTCTCGCGGACAATAACCTGCTCGACCTGACCAGAGAAGGCGGGCATGTTTATGAGTACAATAATGAACTGTATGTCGAAGGTCCAATCTATGTGACATATTATCATCAGATATCGTCAGAGGAAATCACCGACAAGACTAAGCAAATTGAGAGTGGGGAATTGCCGGACTACGCATTAATTGTTATCGATGATGCGGCTGTTGCTTACTACGCTGCAAATCCTGATACCACTGCAATTATGGAGAAATTTCGTCCAAGTGATTATCCGGTGAATAATTACGCTGTCCGTCATGTCATGCTCAAAAATGCTTATTTCCCGCTCCGGCAGCACCTGCGTTTCATTGAGCATCATACACTGCTTGATCCGCGGGCACTGATAGATAACTTCGTCATTCCGTTCAGCTACCCATTCCGATATCTTGCAGCCTTCCTGGTAATCGATAATCCGGCATTGAAGAAAATTTTAGGTTCGTACGCATTTATCATTATCGGAATGCTGATATGTTTTTTCGGGGCGGCGAGATTTAGACAGGCAGGCCATAATCAATGACCTCCGGATAATCCTGCCCGGAGGTCATTGATTTATAACATCCACATGCGCCTAATCCATATATACTTCCACCATGTGGCCTTCCTTAACTCCGCACCGCTCCTGCCAGGCCAGTGCTTCGACGACGGCCGCTCCCATTATCTCGCCCGGATAAAGCACGCAGGTATCCGGCGGTACGACGACCGTCCGCCGAGCCACCGGCCGCATTAAGGCTTGGCGGTAAGGAACGCTTGCAATCGGTGTACCAAGCGGTAACAGCCGCGGGCCGGCAAACTCCGGGATTATTTCCCGGGAAAAACCGCCGGCAGCGGCAAGCGCCCGCGTCTTGACCGCGCGGATGCTGCCGACAATCCGCGCCATGTCGTCCGGATTATTCTCCGGTTGCAGTCGCAATACTACACTGTTCAGGCCGACCGCCGCCCGGGCGGCCCGGCGCAGCTCTTCCAGCCCGGTCGCTAGTTCGGTTATTACGCGGCCGGGGAAGGTAATGGTCAGGCAAAACGGATCGCGGCCGGGTCCGATTGTCTGAACGGTTGCTTCCTTCCTACCGGCCGCAATTTCCTGCCGGAGGAATTCCGTCTGTTCCGGCAGTTCTGCCTTCGCCGCCGGCCCGTTCTGCGCCAGCCAGTACCTGGCCTGGTCCAAACCGGCCATAATCAGGTATGAAGGGCTCGTTGTCTGGATGAGCCCGAGTGCCGCCTGCACCCGGACCGGCGCAAGCCGTTTGCCTCCGATATGCAGCAGGGCTCCCTGAGCCGGGACACCCGGCACCAAAGCCAGATCATGCACCGCTGCCGCCGCGCCAAACGGTAAAGCCCCTTCGCCCGGGAAAGATATTCCGGCCGTCTCATCCGTGAGCAAGGCGGCGTCGTGCGCGTCGCAGACAGCCACCAGCGCCGCCCAGTCCGGCAGAAATCCCGCGGCCGACGGTCCGGGCAGCAGCACCGCCCGGATGTCCGGAAAACGCCGCAAACCTTCTGCGACGACGGCCGGTGTCACCACTCGCGGCAGCAACGTTACCGGATCGATTTCCGGCTGCCAGTAAACGGGGACAACCCGGCTGAGTCTGATCGCCTCTGCCGCTGCCGGATGCAAATTCCGGGCGGCCAGGATTTTCTCTCCCGGACGGCAGGCCGCCGCCAGCATCGCATAAAAACCCGCGAGTACTCCGTTGACTAAGAAAAAAGTCTGTTCAGCGCCATACAGTTCGGCGGCCAAAGCTTGCGCCTCCCGGATGGCACCGGATGGTTCGTGCAGATCGTCCAACCCGTCCACTTCCGTCAGGTCGGACCAAAACAGCCGCTCGCCCAGCAGGTCGCGCAGCGCCGGCGCCGTTCCTTTCCCCTGCTTATGCCCGGGCATGTGAAAAGGGGTCGCGCCTTCTTCCTGATACCTTTGCAGGGCGGCCACCAGGGGCCGGGAGGCTTGCTTGTCGTCAATCACTGCGTTCTCATCCCCTCTCACCGGATGAATTCTCTAAGCGAGCCGCTTTTCCTTGCTTCCGCCGGCATGCAGTTCCGCATATTTGGCTGCCGCCCGCCCAATACTAACCGTAACCTGATTTACCCGGCCTTAAAGTATATGCCCCCGCTTTATGTCGCAAGAGCATCCCGGCGGCCGGCTATATTCAACTGCAATCTGAGGAGGGATAAACAATGGAGGAAACCGGCGGAATGCGCGAAATAATCGACCGGAAGTACGGGCTCGACCTTAATAAGTTTACCGACGCGGTGTCGCTCGGGCTGAACGACCCGCAGATCGCCCAGGCACTTGGGGTGACCCTCGGCGACATCAAAAAGATTCGGCGGGAGATCGGCGCCGCCGGGTGGCGGGCGAGACAGGAACTGGCCCGCCGGCGCCTCGGCCTGAACGCAGAAAAGGAGACACTTTAAAAGTGCCTCCCCGCTTCCGGTTCCCAGATCTGTTTCAGCCGTTCGAGATAAAAATCGTAGCGGGAACTTAAGATTCCGGCATTGATTATCTCCCGCTCGCATTCCTCGCAAATCAACTTGCCGCGCAGGATAATCCCCTCGGCATTTTTCTTTTCGCAGATTATGCATCGCTTCCTGTCTATATCATCCAACCTAACCGCCTCCCTTGCCGGTACCGGTAGAATCCCCCCGCGGGCGAAAAATATGCGCAGCTGCCATGCTTTACAGTATATGCGGGCGGCGGGTAAATGTCCCTCTTCACGGTGGGAGGCACAACTCTTTCCGAACCAACTGCAGCACTTGGCCTTAATTCCGGTCAGAAAGCGAAAAACGATGAGCGGCCATGAACCTCCTGGCGTATAAGTTTTTCCCACCGGGTTAATTGTTTTGCGGTGTTGCTGTCGGTTGGTTTCCGATATAGTTGCCAAGCCGGGCAAACCGGCTCGCCGCCTGTCGTCCGTCCCCCGGCGGCTTTTTCCCGTTGCGCCTAATAAATGTTCAATGGTAGTTGACAGCTTCCTTCGCTTGCTCTATAATTCGAACGTTACAGATGATCCTTTAGTATTCTAAGGTAAAGCTAATGTATAACCCGGGATTCCGATGATTGGAGGCGGAATCTAGCCATGGACGTCATCACTTATTCCCTGCGGGAAGACCAAGCGGACTCCGACCGGTACTACCGGGAAATCGCTGTTTTCGCGCGCGAAGTTACTGCCGCGGCCCGTGACGCGCTTGGGCCGCTAGTCAGCGACTACCGTTCTTTTCTGGCTGCGGCCGGACGCGAGCCCTTGCGAAGCAAAACCGAGTATCTCCTTGAACTTATGACCCTGGGTACGCTGTGGCATGTCTATATTGGCAGCGCTATGCGCACCCCCGCCGTGCCCCGACGGCTTCTGGCCGGCCTATCCGCGCTCCGGCGGAAATTCGGCCGCTTCCGGCGGGTGGTTGATCCCCTGCGCGGCTGCCTGACCGGTCTTTTTCTCCGGCCCGCCAAACCGGCCGTCCGGCTGCCTGCAATTGATTTGCACGGCCTCAATCGCCTACTCGCCTGGCTGGCCGCGGCGGATATCTTTTACTACGAGGCGCAGAGACTGCGCCCGTGGGGTGACTTCTTTACCCGGCTGTCCCCGCCGGTGACTGCGGCGAAACTGGAGAGCGTGATTGATTTTGCGGCTTGGTTCGAAGCCCGCGGGGCAGCGGTACTCGACCGCTACACCCGCAATATCGATACATTCCGCCGGCAAAACTGCAGCCGCTGGCGCGAAGACTCCATTCTGCGCTGCCGCCGGCCGGTCGAGTACCATCTGAACATGGTGGGAGCGGAAATGCTGAACCAATGTTTCCGGCCCGCTTTTGCGGCGGCCGGGTCAAGAACCGTTCTTCTCCCCGCCTGCATGTGCCTGCGGCCAAACGGCGGCTGCCGGGCCAAGCCGGCCGGTCCCGGTTACCGCTGCGCCGGCTGTACGGAAACCTGTCGGGTTAAGCGCCTGACCGAACTGGGGAAAACGCACCAATTTGACGTCTACATTGTACCGCACCAGTCTTCCCTGTTCCGCCTGGAAACGACTGACGCCATGCGGGAGGGGAAGACAGGCGCAGTCGGTGTCGCCTGCGTTACTTCGCTGCTGAGCGGCGGGTGGATGCTCCGGGCGATGGGCATCCCGGCGCAGTGCGTCCTGCTGGATTACTGCGGTTGCCGCGGCCACTGGCACAGCGAAGGCATCCCGACGGACCTCAACACCAAGCAATTGCTGGCGGTTTTGCAGACCGCGGCGCCTGCCAGCGTCGCAAATTAGGCGGACGGGCAAAAGCATTCTCACCTTCGGTTTAAATGCAAAAGAAACAGGGCTGCCTTACGGCAGCCCCCAGGCTGTTGACATAATAGAGTCAACAGCCTTTTTGTGTTAAAATTGAGGTGGAGTGACATATTTAGATAAGGGTGATAAAGGTGCTGCAGCGTAATGACAACAACTCCGCTAAAAGAGTATGGGCCAGTCCTGAGCAATTGGTTCCCCGGGACCATTTGCTGCGCAAGATAGATAAATACATTGATTTTGAGTTTATCATCGAAAAAGTCAGACCATATTACTCTGAGAACACCGGCAGACCTTCCATTGACCCCATCGTCTTGTTCAAGATGGTGTTTATCGGTTACCTCTTCGGCATCCGTTCCATGCGCCAGGTCGTAAAAGAGGTGGAAACCAACATCGCCTACCGCTGGTTTTTGGGGCTTTCCCTGACTGATCCGGTACCGCACTACTCCACCTTCAGTCAAAACTATCTCAGACGCTTTAAAGATACCGAGGTCTTCCAGGAAATCTTCGACAATATTGTCTGGCAGGCTATCCGCAAAGGGCTCGTTGACGGCAAAGAACTCTTTAGTGACTCCACCCACCTTAAGGCCAATGCCAACAAAAAGAAGCTCCGCAAAGGCTATATCGCTAAAGACGCCAAACGCTACTTGGCGGAACTGAACAAAGAAATCCAACAAGACCGGGAAGACAACGGCAAGCAGCCGCTGGAACTGACGGAAGAGCCACCCCAGGCGCGGGAAGTGAAGCTAAGCACCACCGACCCGGAAAGCGGGTATATGGTGCGGCAGGGCAAGCCGGACGGCTTCTTTTACCTTGACCATCGCACCGTGGACGGCAAACATAATCTCATTACCGATGTCTATGTTACTCCCGCCAATATCCATGATTCAGTTCCTTATCTAGACCGCCTGACAAGACAAATGGACACCTTCGGATACACACCTGAAGCAGTTGCTCTGGATGCGGGGTACTTCACCGCCCCCATAAGCCATGCTCTCTTTAAGTTAGGCATCTTTGTCGTGATAGCTCACCGCCGCTTTCACCCAACTAAAGGGCTTTACCCCAAGTGGCGGTTTAAGTACGATAAAGAGCAAAACCATTATGTCTGTCCATATGGCCAAGAACTAAGATACCGGACCACTAACCGGCAGGGGTTTAGGGAATACAGTTCTGAGCCAGCCATCTGCCGGCAATGCCCTTATCTTACTAACTGCACCCGTTCTAAAACCTGCCGCAAAGTTGTCACCCGCCATTTGTGGGAAGATGCCAAGGAATGGGTACGGGAAAACCGATTAAGTGAATACGGCAGGCGTCTCTACCGAAGAAGGGCCGAGACCATTGAGAGGAGTTTTGCCGACGCTAAGGAACTGCATGGCTTGCGCTATGCCCGCTACCGGGGCAGAGCAAAGGTATGGGTGCAGAGCCTGCTTACGGCTGCCTGTCAGAACATGAAAAAGATAGCACTCATCCTATCAAGGCAGGATGGGTGCTATCGGAGTCTTACTGCTTTCGTGTGTTATGGGAGTTACCTGCTGGATTTACTGCACCATACTGGCAGCTAAGCCATTTATCACCTTGGTAATCCCTAGTTTGTCACCAAGCTGAGGGCTGCCTTACGGCAGCCCCGTTGTTGCGCTATTGATGCGGCGCGTTATTGATCCGCCAGCTTCTTGTACCCGGCGTATTTCTCATCGGCAGCCTGTTCCGCCGCGGCGAACAATTCTTCCGCCGCCGCCGGGAAAGTGGTGGCAAGTGACGAGTAGCGAACCTGACCGTTCAGGAAGTCCCGATAACTCTGCCCGGGTTCCTTCGAGTCGAGGATGAACGGGTTTTTCCCTCCATTCTTGAGTTCCGGATTGTAGCGCCACAGATGCCAGTATCCGGCTTCGACCGCTTTCTTCTCTTCCGCCTGCGTCCGTCCCATACCTTCCTTGATTCCGTGGTTGATGCACGGCGCATAGGCAATGATCAGAGACGGACCATTGTACTTCTCAGCCTCGACGAGCGCCTTCAGCAGTTGGTTTTTGTCCGCTCCCATCGCCACCTGGGCAACATAGATATAGCCGTAAGTCGTGGCGATGAGCCCGAGGTCTTTCTTCTTGACCCGTTTGCCGGAGGCAGCGAACTTCGCCACCGCCCCGATCGGCGTCGCCTTGGAGGACTGACCGCCGGTGTTCGAATACACTTCCGTATCGAAGACGAGGACGTTCACGTTCTCGCCGGAAGCGAGGACGTGATCCAGGCCGCCGTAGCCGATATCGTAAGCCCAGCCGTCGCCGCCGAAAATCCAGATGGACTTCTTCACCAGGTAGTCTTTCTTCTCAAGGATTTCCCGGGCGATTGCCCCGACTCCGGCAGTTTCGCCGGCGTGCTTCTCGGCGACTGCGATCACTTTCGCTGCCGTTGCTTTGCTCGCCTCGGCGTCGTCCTTGCCGTCGATCCATTCCTGGCAGGCGGTTTTTTCCGCCGCGGGAATATCCGCTGCTTTGAGCTCGGTCAGCAAATCAGTCAACTTGGCCTGAGTCTGCTTCACGGCCAACGCCATCCCGTAGCCGAATTCGGCGTTATCCTCAAACAGGGAGTTGCCCCAGGCCGGTCCCTTGCCGGTGGCGTCCTTCGTATAAGGCGTCGACGGGGACGAGCCGCCCCAGATGGACGAACAGCCGGTGGCGTTGGCGATAATCATCCGGTCGCCGAACAACTGGGTGACCACTTTGGCGTACGGGGTTTCCCCGCACCCGGCGCAGGCGCCCGAGAACTCCAGATAGGGCTGGGCGAACTGGCTGCCCTTGACCGTATTGCGGTCCGCAGCGCCGGCCTTTACTTTGACCTTGGTGGCAAAATCCCAATTGGCGGCCTGTTCTTCTTTTTGGGTGTCCAGCGGCTTCATGACGAGCGCCTTATCCTTCACCGGACAAATATCGGCGCAGTTGCCGCAGCCGGCGCAATCCAGCGGGCTTATCTGCATGCGGAAATGCATTCCTTCCAGCCCCTTGCCGATTGCCGGCTTGGTGGCAAAGGAAGCCGGGGCGTTTTTCACCTCGTCCGCATCAAGCAAGACGGGCCGAATGGCGGCGTGCGGGCAGACGAAAGAACACTGGTTGCACTGAATACACTTATCCATTTGCCATTCGGGGATATCGTCCGCAATTCCCCGCTTCTCGTAAGCAGCCGTGCCCGGCGGCAAAACGCCGTCCGCCGCATCCAGAAACGCGCTAACCGGCAGATCGTCGCCTTCCTGGCGATTTATCGGCAGCATTACCTTGCTGATGAATTCCGGAACATCCGCCGGTGCCGTCGCCGCTTCATCTTTGGCATCCTTCCAGGCGGCCGGCACGGCGACCTTGACCAAGGCATCGATACCCCGGTCGACAGCGGCATAATTCATCTGGACGACCTTACCGCCCTTCTTGCCGTACGAATGCTCGATAGCTTCCTTCAGATGGGCGACCGCATCCTGGAGCGGGATAACCCCGGTCAGCTTGAAGAAAGCAGCCTGCATAATCATGTTGATCCGGTTGCCGAGCCCGAGTTCATGCGCGATATCCGTCGCGTTGATGATGTAGAAGTCGATATTGTGCTCGGCCAGATACCGTTTCATCGCCGCCGGCAGGTTTTCCGCCAGTTCATCCTGGTTCCAGCGGCAGTTGAGGACGAAGGTCCCGCCGTCTTTTAAGCCCTTCAGCACATCATACTGAGTTACGTACGACTGCTTGTGGCAGGCGACGAAATCGGCCTCGTCAATAAAGTACGCCGATTTGATGGGCTTCTTTCCGAACCGCAGATGCGAAATGGTCAGACCGCCCGATTTTTTCGAGTCGTAGGCGAAATAGCCCTGGGCATACAGGTCGGTCGTATCGCCGATTATCTTGATCGCGTTCTTGTTGGCGCCGACCGTTCCGTCGGAACCGAGTCCCCACAGTTTGCACCGGATGGTACCGGCCGGGACCGTCCGGATTTTTTCGTTTACCGGCAGCGAAGTATAGGTCACGTCGTCATTGATTCCGACGGTGAAGCGGTCTTTGGGCTGCTCCGCCATCAGGTTATCGAAGACCGCCTTGAAGTGGGAAGGAGTCGTGTCCTTCGAGGCGAGTCCGTAACGGCCGCCGATGATCATCGGGGCGTCCTTTTTGCCGTAAAATGCGGCCCTGACATCGAGACACAACGGCTCGGCCACGGCTCCCGGTTCTTTCGTCCGGTCGAGGACGGCAATCCGTTTCACCGTCGGCGGCAAAACCTTAAAGAAGTAGTCCGCCGCAAACGGCCGATATAGGTGCACCTTGATCAGACCGACCTTTTCACCCCGGGCGGTCAGGTAATCGACCGTTTCTTCAATTGTATCGGTGGCGGAACCCATCGCCACGAGTACGTATTCGGCATCCGGCGCCCCGACGTAGTTGAAAGGCAGATATTCGCGACCGGTCAGCCGACTGATTTCCGCCATGTATTCGGCGACAATCCCCGGTACTTTCTCATAGTAAGGGTTGGAAGCTTCCCTTGCCTGGAAGAAAATATCCCAATTCTGAGCCGTCCCCCGGGTCACCGGTTTCTCCGGCCGGAGGGCCTTGTCGCGGAACAGCTTCAACGCGTCCTGGTCGACCAGGCGAGCCAAATCGGCGTAGTCCATTTCTTCGATTTTCTGGACTTCGGAAGAAGTCCGGAAACCATCGAAGAAATGAATAAACGGGATGCGGGACTTGATGGCCGCCAGATGCGCCACCCCGGCCAGATCCATTATTTCCTGCACCGAACCGGATGCGAGCATCGCGCAGCCGGTCTGCCGCGCCGCCATGACATCGGAATGGTCGCCGAAAATGGATAAGGCGTGACTTGCTACTGTCCGGGCCGAAACGTGAAAAACACCCGGCAGCAGTTCTCCGGCAATCTTGTACATGTTGGGAATCATCAGGAGCAAGCCTTGGGAAGCCGTGAACGTGGTAGTCAGGGCACCGGCCATCAGCGACCCGTGCACCGCTCCCGCCGCACCGCCTTCCGACTGCAGCTCCGCCACTCTGACTTCCTGTCCGAACAGGTTCTTGCGCCCGTGCGCCGCCCATTCGTCGACGACTTCCGCCATCGACGACGACGGGGTGATGGGAAAGATAGCCGCGACGTCCGTAAACGCATACGCTACATGCGCCGCCGCCGTATTCCCATCCATTGTTTTCATTTTACCAGCCATTACGACACCTCCTAACCATTTATACCCCCTGCTTTTTGGGATCTTCTCTCTGTCTTTCCGATCCCGGGAAAAAAACAAAACGTGTCGGAAAATGTTCAAACGAGATAAAGTTCCATGCTGTATACAGGAATCCTGCCGATTTGTCAGAAAAACAATAAAAAAAGTGCCCCGGCCCCGATATTGTGAATACTTTCACAGTTACTATACCACATTGCCGTCCGTCTGACAAGGACACACAAAAATTACCACAAACCAATATCCTCCGGCTCAGCCGGAGGATATTGCGGTTATAGCGCTTTAATATTCCTTCTAGTTTTTGCAGCAAACCAAACCTGATTAAAAAAAAGCCGCAGCCGCGACCGCCGGTCAGAGGATATAACTCAGAATAACAAGGACGACGATGCCCGGTATTCCCAAAAAACCGGCAACCAGCGCCGTGATCGGATTGATGGCGATATACAGCCCGAAGTATTGTCCGACAAAATTGAGCAGCCACAGCAGGATGCCGCCGATTAACCCGTTATAGACCAGTTTGATGATGACCTTCAGGGGTATCAATAAAATCGAACCGATAACATAGAGAAGAATCAGGCCGAAAAGGTAAGCGATAATTGCTCCGTATTCCACGCGACCGCCTCCTGCCGTTTCAGAATAGCCTTGTCTATACTAACGTATGGCGGCGACAGCCCGGCTATGCATGAAGGCAAAAGAAAAACTGGGCTATTTTGGTAAGCCCGGTCCGCTTATGCTTTGACGTCAAACCCGTAACTCAAGCGGTTCTCTACCATCTCCGGGGCGCACAGAACAATCCCGTTCGTTTTTGCCGTTTTTATCAGGTAGACAAATTTTTTTTCCGCCGCATCCTGCAGATAGATAGCATGGTCCACCAGATCGGGATCGGTCACACAGTTGAAATAGCTGCGCGCATCATCCCGATCCTGTCTGGCTTGCTCCATTATTGTAAAGAAGTCGGGTTCCTGAGCACAAAACACGCTCCGATTCTCCGGCAATAACCAGCCGGTAATCAGGGTAATTATCCGGCTTAGCCAAGTCCACATTTTTTCCACCCCGCATTAATGAAAATTGTCGTGTCACAACTAGGATATGCGCTCTTTTTACCAACTTGCCTATTTTCATTATCGCCGGGGTTTTCCTGATTTATACAAAAAAGGCAAAATAAAAGACGCAGCAATAATCTGCGTCTTATTCGGCCGGATAGGCCGGGCAAAAAAACGCCGGCGGGTCTGGCTCAGACCTCCCGCCGGCCTTCCATGGCTTTGGTCAGCGTCACTTCGTCGGCGTACTCCAGGTCGCCGCCGACCGGCAAGCCCCGGGCAATCCGCGTTACCTTTATTCCGAGCGGCTTGATAAGCCTGGCGATATACATCGCCGTAGCTTCACCTTCCACCGTCGGACTCGTGGCCAGGATGATTTCCTGGACTTGGTCGTCGTGCAGACGATTCAGGAGTTCTTTCAGCCGGATATCGTTCGGACCGATTCCATCCATGGGCGAGATCAACCCGTGTAGCACATGGTAAAGTCCGTGATACTCCCGCGTCCGCTCCATGGCCACCACATCCCGGGGGTCGCCGAGGACACAGATAACACTCCGGTCCCGGCCGGAATCCTGACAGACACCGCAGGGATCGGCCTCGGTCAGGTTGCCGCAAACGGAACAGTATTTCGTCCGGGTTTTCGCGTCCACAACCGCTTCCGCGAACGCTTCCACCTCTTCCGTCGGCATCCCGAGGATATGGAACGAAAGGCGCTGGGCCGTTTTCGGGCCGATACCCGGCAGGGCGCTGAATTTCTCAATCAGCCGTGCGACCGGTTCCGTATAGTACATCGTCTCAAATCACACTCCGCTCCCCTTAAAACATCCCGGGAATTTTCATGCCGCCCGTCACTCTCGCCATTTCCTGCGTAGCCATCTCTTGTGCCTTGCGCAAGGCTTCGTTCACTGCCGCGACGATCAGATCCTCCAACATCTCTACCTCGGACGGGTCGACCGCTTCCGGCTCAATCTTGATCGCCTTGATTTCCTGCTGCCCGCTGGCAACGACTTTGATGGCTCCGCCGCCGGCGGTGACTTCTACCGTCCGTTCGGCCATTTCCTCCTGGATTCTGGCCATCTCCGCCTGCATCTTCTGAACCTGCTTCATCATCTTACCCATGTCGCCGAAACCGCCTGGCATCTTCATTTCCCCTTTCGCTCCTAATCTACCGGTCAATCGATAAACTGACCTCCGAATATATCAAACACCTTATCGGCGTCGTCCGGATCAGTTGCTTCGCCCCGGTCGATCGTCGCCGCCGTCTGGTCTTCCGCCGGCGGCGGTACTTCGGCCACGCTGCAGTTAATCGCCAAGGACAGGTGCAGAGTGTTGCGGATAGCTTGTTCGACAACCGTCCGGTTTTCCGGCTTCTCAATCTGCGCTTTGTGGAAATTGTATTTAAAGCTAAGCTTAAGGACATTACCGTCCAAACCGGTGGGCTGGCCTTCCACCAGACAAGCGTGCACCGGCCGGTTCGTTTTTTTGATGATATCGAGCAGGCGCGGCCACTCGCCCGCGATGGCCGCGAGGCTGAGGCCGGAAGCGTCGCGTACGACTTCCGCGGCAGAAACCACACCCCCGGTCGGCTCCTTGTTTGACGCCTCGGCTGCCGCCGGTTCTCCAATCGTCTCCGGTACACCGGCCGCCGTCGGAGCCGCAGGCAGCGTCTGCCCGGTCGATTCCGATGCCATCCGCTCGGCGGCAGTAACGGGTACACCCGCGAGCATCGCCTCCAGCTTCGCCAGGCGCCCGGCCAAACCGGATAGAGTATCGGCCGGCGACAGGCGGCAGAGACGGAGCAGAGTGACCTCCAGCAGTACCCGCGGTTGGGTGGTCCAACGCAAGGCGTTCTCCGTCTCGGCCAGGATTTCGATTATCTGCAGCAAAGCATCGGTTGAATACTGCGCTGCCTGCTCTGCCAAGCGGGCTCGGTCCGCCGCGGCGCAGTCGATAACTTCACTCGCGGCCCCGCAGGTTACGGCCAGCAGGAGGTTACGATAATGCCTGAGCAGCCCCCAGACAAAGTCTTTGATATCCCGGCCCGTTCCGACCGCCGCGGCGATGAGCTGCAGGGTGCCACCCGCATCACCCGTCCGAACCCGGTCGGCGAGAGCGAACAAGGTTTCCCCGTCCACCGCCCCGAGGACGGACAGAACGTCAGCCGCCTTAACTGTTCCGCCGCCGAAAGCCGCGCACTGTTCCAGCAGCCCGAGAGCATCCCGCATCGCGCCTTCGGCGCTCCGCGCTATCAGGTCAAGCGCCGCCGCCTCTGCGGTAAAGCCCTCGCTCGCTGCCACCTCCCGCAGCCGGGCCCCGATTGCGTCCGGCGCGAGCCGATGGAAGTCGAAGCGCTGGCAACGGGACAGAATAGTCAGCGGCAGCCGGTGCGGCTCTGTCGTCGCCAGCAGGAAAATGACATGGGCCGGCGGCTCCTCCAGTGTTTTCAGCAGAGCGTTGAACGCTTCCGTCGTCAGCATATGGACTTCATCGATAATGTATACCTTGTAGCGTCCTTCGGTCGGCGCGAATTTTACCTTCTCGCGCAGGTCGCGGATCTCATCGATGCCCCGGTTGGAAGCGGCGTCGATTTCCAGTACATCCAGCGAACTGCCGGCCGTAATGCGCTGGCAGCTGCCGCACCGGTTGCACGGCTCGGCCGTCTGGCGCTCCCGGCAGTTCAAAGCTTTGGCGAAAATCTTCGCCAGGCTCGTTTTTCCCGTTCCCCGCGGCCCGCACAGGAGATAGGCGTGCGCGACCCGATCGCGGCTGAGCGCGTTCTGCAAAGTTCTGACGATATGAGATTGTCCGACGACGCTCGCAAAATCCTGCGGACGCCATTCACGGTACAGTGCGATATGTGCCATCATTACCACCCCGGCCGAGCCCCTTAGCACTCGGACATATTATGCCCGGTAAAACTAAAAATTCGCGTTTTTCCCGGCCTTTTCCTCTCCCGGCGGACAAGAAAAAAAGATGGATCTTGTCCATCCTGCGTTTAAAAATAATCGGCCGTGCACCTACCGTCGACATTACCTTCCAAGCGTTACCCGGACAGTTAGCTCAAACCAGGTGTGCCCGCGGCACATGCGAGGGCTTACTTACCGTTGCTCCCTTCCGGGCCTGGCGGGGTTGATAAGTTCACATTGCGCAGGACCCGGCTGTCATAACCACTTGCGCGGGCCGGACCTCAAAAGATAAAGCCTCGGGATAGGAATTGTCCCCTGCTATAGCGGGTTGCAGGTACAGGGCACCGCTGTCTCCCCGGCTAGCACGGCCAAACTTTTGACCTCGAAAAGCATCTGATTGCATTCAAGGATGCTTAAATATTATATAACAATCCGGCCTTGAAAGCAAGAAAATAAAGCTGGAAGAAGCGGCAGCATTGCGGCGCCGCATGTCCGCCGCACAACTGAAAGAACTATTGTACTCTTTGCGGCAAAGTAAACTCAGCGTAGCAGATTTTTTCCTAACGCGGAAAGAAAATGCGGGCCTGATCGATTTCAACCGATCAGGCCCGCTTGTTTTATGCCGCCGGCGAAGTAAATTATAATTCAACCGGTTCAAACGGGCCGTGTTGTTCGATCAGATAGCAGGCCGCTTCGTCGGAGCGGGCGAACCACGCTCCGTTGGCTTTCATATAGCCGATAAATTCGGACAACAACTTGCAGCGGCCGGGATGCCCGCTCAACTGCGGGTGGAAGACAAAGGTCATCATCCGGCCGCCTTCTTCCGCCAAGCCGTCGAATTCATCCCGCATCATTTCGATCGCTTCCTGCGGTGATTTCATGGACTGCCGCATCGGCTCCGAGAAGGTGCACATATAAAACCCGTCGTCATAGATGGAGTCCTTCGGAAACTCCACCAAAGGAATTTCTTTGCCGTCGATTTTATGGAAGAAAGGACCGTCCGAGTCGCGCCAGTTGGAGCTATAGATATATCCTCGGCGGTAGAACATCGCAATGCTGTAATCGCCGATGACACCGCCGGGACCGCGGTGCCCGACCGGTTTGACACCGACGGTTTCCCATAACGCTGTTTCGGCTTTTTCCATAATGGCTTCATCTTCCTCCTGGCTGTAAGGGCCCTTTTCTTCGTGCTCATAGCCGTGTGCCGCCACTTCATGTCCCCGGCGCAGGACTTCTCTTATCGTCTCCGTATGCTGTTCCGCCACCCACCCCGGCACATAAAAGGTAGCTTTAATATCATGCGTATCCAGCATCTTCAGAATCCTCGGCACACCGGTCTGCGGACCGTAGGTGCCGCGGGAAATATTCGTAATATGGTCTCGATAGTCATCCTTGGAGCTCCTTTGATACCACAAGGTCTCGGCATCGATATCGAAAGACATCATAATCGCAATTCTTTTATTGTCAGGCCATACAACCTTCATTTCATATCCTCCTTTTTCCGGTTAAATTCTGCGGCCGCAACCTGCCGCTATTCACTCTGCGCCAAAACATATCTGGCAATTGACTCGGCGGGAGCAATCCAGGCGCCATGCGTCTTCATGTATCCGATCAGCTCGGAAAATCTGCGCACACGGCCGGCTCGCCCGATCAATTGCGGATGACATTTAAACACCAGCACGCTGCCCGGTTCCTGGCATAATGCGTCGAAATCGGTTCGCCAGCAATCATTAACAAAGTTGGGCGCATGAATGTTATTGTGGGTAAAGGGAGAATAGGAGAAGAAATAGTAGGTTGCATCGTCCAGATACTCATCCACCGGCAATTCAACCACGTTATTCCCGTTGTGCGCGTGGAAATACGGCGAGTTGGTATTCTTCATATTGCTGCTGTATAAGTAGCCTCTTTCCGCCAGCAATTCCATGGTGAAAGGGTGAATGATGCTGCCGGGACCGCGATGCCCGACCGGTCGCTTGCCGGTGATGCCGGCAATTATTTTCTCGCATTTTTCCATCCGCTCTTCTTCTTCCGCGCGGCTAATGCCTCTTTTCTCTTCATGCATGTAGCCATGGTAGGCGATTTCGTGGCCTTTGGCGTGAATTAATTCCACCTGCTCGGGATAATTTTCCGCTACCCAGCCGGGAATGAAAAAGGTCGCTTTCACTTCCTGCCGGTCCAGCATTTTGATGACCCGGTAAATTCCTTCGTGAGGGCCGTATTGCCCCCTGGATAAATTGGCGAATGTTTTGATGCATTTGGGATCTTTGCCGTACCAGTACATTTCCGCATCAAATTCAAAAGTGAGCGCAACCGCCAGGTTGGTATCGTTCGGCCACACAACCATCTTATCTCCTCCTCCTGTTAACGGTATCCTTCTTGACATATCAACATTTCTAAACAGATTAGGTGTTTCCTCCTTTTATTGTCAGCAGTGCAACACAAAAAACCACCGGAGTCAAACCCTCCCGTGGTCATTCGCATAATAATGGCGGAGAGAGTGGGATTTGAACCCACGGTACAGTTTCCCGCACACACGCTCTCCAGGCGTGCCTCTTCAGCCGCTCGAGCATCTCTCCGCGTTTTAAAGCCATATAGGTTATGTCAGCAAAGTGGCGGAGAGAGTGGGATTTGAACCCACGAGGCAAGCTCTTCACCCACCTACTCGCTTTCGAGGCGAGCGCTTTCAACCACTCAGCCATCTCTCCGAAGCATTATCGCCGTTGCCGGAAAAATTCCTGCATTATCGCCCGGCATTCTTCTGCCAGGACGCCCGCGGTAACTTCGACGGTATGATTAAAAATCTTTTCTTCCAGCAGGTTCAGCACCGAACCGACCGCTCCGGCTTTCGGATCCATCGCCCCGAACACAAGGCGCTGCACCCGGGCTTGCACGAGCGCTCCCGCGCACATGGGACACGGCTCAATCGTAACGCAAAGGGTCGTGCCGCTCAGGCGCCAGCCGCCCAGATGCTCGGCTGCCTGCCGCAGGGCGACAATTTCGGCGTGTGCCGTCGGGTCACCGGTCGTTTCCCGCCGATTATGGCCCTGTCCGATGATCGTCTCGCCGGATGCGACCACCGCCCCGATCGGTACTTCACCGAGGGCATAAGCCTTGCGCGCTTCCGCCAGAGCCTCCCGCATCAAAGCTTCGTCCGTCAGCATCGAAGCATCGCCCTGCCCGTCCTGTTCGCAATAGTTGGCGCCCCCGGAGAGAATCGAACTCCCGACGCAGGGCTTAGGACGCCCTCGCTCTATCCCCTGAGCTACGGGGGCATAAAATAATGGCGCGCCCGGCAGGATTCGAACCTGCGACCACCAGATTCGTAGTCTGTTACTCTATCCAACTGAGCTACGGGCGCACATTTTCTGGCGGAGAGAGCGGGATTCGAACCCGCGATACAGGTTTTAGCCCGTATAATCGCTTAGCAGGCGATCGCCTTCGACCTACTCGGCCATCTCTCCCCACAAATTATTTTGTTTTTAGCATAGTAATTTTATAACAATCAAGCCTGTTTGTCAAGCCGCAAGGCCGTGTTAAATTCAGTAAAAACAGTCGTTGCGGGCAAAAGTGGCGGAGAGGGTGGGATTCGAACCCACGGCTCTTTCGAGTCACCGGTTTTCAAGACCGGCTCCATAAACCGCTCGGACACCTCTCCGTTCGCAATTTTCGCGTAATAATTATTTTACAGGAATTGAAAAATCATGTCAAGCACCAGCTGCTGGCAATAGCAACAGCCGGCCGATTCTGGGCGACAATATGTTTGCGCTGGAAGGCGGAGCAGATATCGCCGCTTTATTTTTTGGTAATTTTTTCAATTCCGCCCATGTACGGCCGCAGCACTTCCGGAATAGTCACACTGCCGTCCGCTTCCTGGAAGTTTTCCAGAATGGCCGCTACCGTCCGCCCGATGGCCACGCCGGAGCCGTTTAAGGTGTGGACATATTCCGGCTTGCCGCCGTTTGCCGGGCGGTACTTGATGTTGGCTCTTCTCGCCTGGAAGTCCTGGAAATTGCTGCAGGAAGATATTTCCCGGTAAGTGTTGAAGCTCGGGAGCCAGACTTCCAGATCGTATTTCTTCGCCTGGGCGAAGCCCATATCCCCGGTGCACATAAACAATACATGGTAGGGCAGCCCGATCATTTGCAAAACTTTTTCCGCGTCGGCGGTCAGCTTTTCCAACTCGTCGAACGAATCTTCCGGCCGGACGAATTTGACCAGTTCCACTTTGTTGAACTGGTGCTGCCGGATGAGTCCCCGCGTGTCCCGGCCGGCCGCACCCGCCTCGGCCCGGAAGCAGGCGGTGTAGGCGGCGTGATAGATGGGCAGAGCCGCTTCCTCCAAAATCTCGTCGGCATACAGATTGGTCACCGGGACTTCCGCCGTGGGAACCAGATAATAATCGCCCTCCCGGCATTTGAACAGGTCCTCTTCGAACTTGGGCAGATTGGCCGTCCCGATCATGCTCTTGGTGTTGACCATGAACGGCGGGAAGATTTCCGTATACCCGTGCTGTCCGGTGTGGACATCAAGGTAAAAATTGATGATTGCCCGCTCCAGCCTCGCTCCCAAGCCTTTGTACACGGTGAACCGGGCGCCGGAGATCTTGACCGCTCGTTCGAAATCAAGAATATCCAGGTCGACCCCGATATCCCAATGCGGTTTCGGTTCGAAAGCGAATTCCCGCGGTGCACCCCACTTGCGAATTTCCACATTGCCGCTCTCGTCGGCGCCGTAAGGAACGCTCTCATGCGGGATATTGGGAATCTCCAGCAGAATTCGCTCCATCCGCTCGTCGATGCTCCGGATTTCCTCGTCCATATCCTTGATGCGCTGTGAGACTTCCCGCATTTCGGCGACGATGGCGTCGGCGTTCTTTCCTTCTTTCTTCAGCTTTGCGACTTCGGTCGAAACGGTATTCCGCCGGTTCTTGAGCTGCTCCACCTGAAAGAGTGCCTCCCGGCGTTTTTCATCCAGGTCAAGCAGTTCCGTCAGGTCCAGATCGATACCTTTCTTCTTCGCTCCGTCCGCCACCAGTTCGGGATTGGCTCGAATAAACTTTAAGTCCAGCATTTCTTTTCCTCCTGCTCTCATATTGTTAAGATGCCAAACAAAAAACCCGTCCCTGATCTGGGACGGGAGTCTCTCCCGCGTTGCCACCCGCATTGACTGCAGCCGACTGCAATCCTCTCATTGCTGCGTTAACGGGCAGACCCGGCGTAGCTTCATTCGCTGGCTGCTTGGGAGACGGATTATCAGGCCGACCTGTTGGCTCGCACCGTCCGCCAACTCTCTGGCAGGTAAGCTCTGACGCTTTCTCCCGCATCGCATTTGCCTATAGTGTAAATTATTATAGCACTTCCCCCCGCAAAAGACAAGCCGATTTTGCCCGGCACCGGGTTATGCTAGCAGTATTGCCACTTTCCGCAATAATATGAGCGGCCCGGCCGGATTTCGCTTTATCGCAAAAGGCGGCGGGCGGACCGGTCCGTCCGCCCGCCGCGAAGGCAGCAGGGTTATTCCGCCAATCAGCCCTTGATTTTGATATCCGGTTTCGGCTTCGCCAACCCGCCGACGGTGGAGATGATCATGAAGATGGCCAGGACGGCGAGAAGCGAGCCGGCGACAAAGAGAACATAGTTTCCCTTCGCCAGGTTCGTCTGAATCAGGAAGTACAGCGCGGTCAAAGTGACACCGATCATAAAGACCATCGGAATGAAGGTCGCCCGATTGTCCTTGCCCATCTTCGCGAACCATACCGACATGGTCAGCAGCGTCAGACCGGCCAGCAACTGGTTCGACGCCCCGAAGACCGGCCAGATCGCCGCCCAGTTGCCGCTGAACGCCAGAGCCATCGCGGCCCCAATCGAAACGGCCGTAGCCACAACACTGCCGGAAAGAACCGGGGCCCGGTCGACGAAGAACTCCTGGAACGAATAGCGGGCCAGACGGGCCCCCGTGTCCAGCGATGTCATCATAAACGCGGACAGGGCCAGTGCCGCGAATGTCGTACCAACCACCTGCGGAATGCCGATGTAGCCCATAAACTGCCCCACCCCGCTCGCGAAGACAGCCGGCGGGTTCGCCATCACCTGCGCGAAAGCATCCTTGCCTAAAATGCCGACGGTGCAGACCGCGATAATGGCGAGGAGGCCTTCGATGAGCATGCCGCCGTAGCCGATCAATTTACCGTCTCTCTCGTTGTCCAACTGTTTTGCCGTAGTACCCGAAGATACCAGCGAGTGGAAGCCGGAAATCGCTCCGCAGGCCACCGTCACAAACAGCATTGGGAACAGGTACTGCCCGCCGGCACTGAACCCGACGAAAGCCGGGTAGACGATGGCCGGCCGGCCGACGATGATGCCGATGAGCGCCCCGGCCAGCGCCGTGTACAGCAGATAGGAGTTCAGATAGTCACGCGGCTGGAGCAGGATCCAGACCGGCGCCACGGAAGCGATGAAGCAGTAAGCGAAGAGAATATACAGCCAGGTATTCCCGTCCAGCACCAGGGGATACCGCATCCCGATGGCGATGGAGGAAAACAGCAGAATAACCCCGACGACAGTCGCTGTAGTCAGCGGGACGTTCATCCGGTTCACGGCCCAGCCGAACGCAATGGCCAGGACAATAAACAGGACGGAGGCGGTCGCCGCCGCCGGCGTGCTGACGAAAATATTCTTGACCAGAATGGCAAACACAGCGATAACCAGAACAAGTGCGGACCATGAGAAGAGCAGGAAGAAGAACTGACCGCGTTTGCCGACATTTTTCTTGATGACCTCGCCGACCGACGCCCCGCCGTGCCGGGCGCTGGCGATCAGCGATGTATAATCATGCACGCCGCCCATAAAGATACTCCCGATAAGAATCCAGATGGCCACAGGCAGCCAGCCGAAGATGGAGGCGGCAATCGGCCCGTTGATCGGGCCGGCACCGGCGATGGAAGCGAAATGGTGACCGAGCAGGACCGGCGCCTTTGCCGGCACGTAGTCGACTCCGTCGTTCTTGGTATGGGCTGGCGTTTTCGCCGCCGGGTCGACGTCCATGAGTTTTTCCAGATAGGTGCCGTATATCCGGTAACCCAAGTACAACACTACCGCTGCGAAAACAACGAGCGTAACCGTATTCATCCATATATCCCTCCCAAATAAGTGTCCTCCGTTTCTCTCTCTACACTCCCCGAGAAGCGGCAGCGAGTAGCCGCTTCTCCGCCTTATGGCCGGTAATGCCGCATCACCCCTTTCCCCTTTCTATTCGCATAGACCTCCCCGCTCCCCAAATCCACCAGGATTAGGCGGATATCGCACCAGCCTCGCCAGCCCCAGGCAAAATTCCGCGCGTAGACGAAACGCTGCGCCGCCGCCACCGCCTCGGGCGAGAAACCGGTTTCACTTACCAGGATGCCGGTAAAATAGGTCGACATGTGCTCGGCAGACGGCCGCACCAGCTCTTCCGCCAGTTCGGTCAGAAAACCGGTAAAGGCGGCGATGTCGGCGCTTTGCCCCGTCTCGCTCAGCTGCTGCACGATACAGTATTCGTAATTGTTGTAGCCATAAACGCGGATGCTGCGGGTAAAAAAATATTTCTCGTTAGTCTGGCGAAAGGCGGCAAAGATGTCCACCTTCCGATCGCGCAGTATTTTGTCCGTCTCAACGTCGAAATAACCGGACAAGCGCTGCGCCAGTTTTGCCAGATAATCGCTTCCCTTCTTCATCACGCTGCCCCTTCTCGGTCAATTGATTTTGAAAAGACCATAACAATACTAAGTGACGCAATTTTCTGAATATTTTATCGCCTTTACTATAATTGTAAACCCTCTGAATCCGAGTGTAAAGGCGTAAAAATCTGCCAGAACACCGCAGATCCCGACAATCTCCGCTTCTCTGGCTGTTAGAGGAGATTAGATAGGGCTTGCGAGTTATTTCACAAACTAAAATTCCCTAAAGCGGGGAGCAACACCAGTCCGACCTGGGTGGCATTTGCCCAATTCTTTCGGGACAGGCCCGCACTTCCGTATCCGCTGCGAACCAGTTTCTCAGGCGAACGCTTTTCCCATCGCTCCCCCATTATAGCGCCGCTCCGTTAACCTGCAGTTAAAATGGCATTAAATTTTGCTTAAACCCCGACCGGCAGTATTTAAACAACGCCCGCCTCCAGGATGCGAAAACCCGCTTCACCGCAGTCGATTTCGGCTATCGCCCCGTACGGCAGCACCGCAATCGGGGCGGCATGTCCGAAGTTGAGATTGTACAGAATCGGTAAATCGGTCAGATGCAGTTCATCTCTGACTACTTTCAGAATTGCCCGCTTATACTCTTCGTAGTAAGTATTCTCATGCGGCTTGCCGAAAATGATCCCGCTGACTTTATCCAATATTCCCTGCGCTCCGTAATTGCGCAGCCAATATTCTACGTAAACCGGGCTCGGCTTGTCTTCCGACGTTTCCAGGAAGAGAAGCGCCCCTTGCCAGGCGGCGGCCGGCGGCCAGACCTCGGTCCCTTTGAGCATTTCGAGCACTTCGATGCAGCCGCCGAGCAGGTGCCCCCTGGCAACCCCGCGACCCTGCAACACTTCGTAGCCGGTATTCTCGTGCAGTTCCCGCCGGGTGTTTTTATCCTTCTCTTCCCAAGGCAAATCGCTCGCCCAATTGGGAGAGGGCGGGATTACCCCGATAACCGAGTTGTCGAAAAGCGTCTTTTTGATCCAATACTTCGTGTAATCAAACATCGCCCCGTTTTCTGCGAACTCGGCGAGGACCGACGCCCCGTAAAAACTGGACAGACCGGCCTTATAACAAACCAGATGCGTGACGGTCGTGTCCGAATACCCGATGAAAATCTTGGGATTGTTCCGGATGATCGCATAATTGATATACGGCAGCATCCGGATACTTTCATAACCGCCGATGCACGAAACGATCCCCTTTATCGATTTGTCGGCGAAGGCGGCAAGCAGATCTTCGGCCCGCTTTTCCGGGTGCTCATAAATATATTCGGAACCACACAGAGTATGCGGCATCTCGACTACCGTCAGCCCAAACTCGTCTTCCAGCCTTTTTTTGCCCATCCGGTAACGCCAAAGCAAATTACTGTCTCCGGCGCCGCCCCAAGACAGGCTTACGGTCGCCACCTTATCACCAGGTCGCAGTTTCGGTGGTTTGGTCAGCATCACGCATGGCCTCCTTTCTTCCGAAAGCAATAATTCCGCCACCCGTATTTCCGCAAATCCGGGTCCAGATAACCTTCCCGGATAAACTTACTTTAAGCCCGGCCAGTCCGCAGCCATTTCGCCCAGTCGCTCCGGCCGTTTGCTTCCGCCTGCCGCGCAGCCGCTTCCCAATCATACCGGATATAGATTTGTTCCGCTTGCCAGAAGCCGTCGGTTCGCGTAACGATCGCGTATTTGGCGTGCGGACTTCCCGATTCCACCTTGAAATAATGCGGTGTGTCTTCGTCAAAGGCCGGCAGGCCGACGCTGCCCGGATTGACAATCAGGCGGCCGTCCGACAGCCAGACGACGCGGGGAAGATGGCTGTGCCCGCAAAGAATTAAGGGCTGCTCAGTCCCGGCCAAATATCCGGCAAGCAGCGCCGAATCTTTCGGAATGGTAGTTTCTCCGCGGATTTCTTCCAGCAGATAGGTGTGGTCATCGCCGGGAATACCGTGGCAAAGCAAGACATCCCGTTCATAGACATAATCCGGTGGCAGCGCTCTGAGCCATCCCATCTGTTCCGCGGTCAGCTGGGCGCAGGCGGCCAGCACCGTCTTATTTTGCTCCCGGCCGTCCGCCGCCGCCATCCGCCGGTCGCCGTTGCCCCGAATGCTGATAATGTCCGATCCGACGAGCCGTTCGGCTACCGCGCCGGGCCGCAGCGGCCCGTAAAAAGCATCACCCAGATTGAGAATCCGTTCGACACCCCGCTGCCGGATATCTGCGAGAATCGCCTCGAAGGCCCAGATATTGCCGTGGATGTCCGAAATAACCGCTGTTTTCACCTTAACCTCTCCCTCCGCCTGCCGCATAGCTTTTCCGGCTATAGTCCGGTCGGCGCCGTCCCGGCGGCAATCGCCCGCTGCAGAGTATCGTTTATCCGCTTGATTTCCGCTGCAATCATGGCTTTGCCGCTGATAATGTCGCCGTGGCCGGGTACAACCACCTCCGGCCCTAACTCGACAATCCGGTCCAGTGATTTTTCCCAAGCGCCCCAGGCGTCGGGGCCGCCGCCTTCCAGGTTGGGAATGAAACCGTTGACGATGCAGTCACCGCAGTACAAGACTCCCGTCGCCGGGACATAGACGGAGAGATTGGTTTCCGTATGCCCCGGGGTCGGCAGCACGCGCACAGTCAAACCGCCTAGATCAAGCATTGTTTCTCCGCTGATTTTGATGTTCGGATTCGCCAGGGTCGTCCGGCGCAGCAAAACCGCCGCTTCCCGCTGCGCCCGCCGGACAGCGTGCGCCGTACAGGCGTCAAAGTCTTCGAATAACCCGGCGATGTCCTGCTCCGTGCGGTTAATCCCGGGATGTCCGCAGATATCGATGCCCCGTTCGGCAAAGAAAGAATTCCCCCCGACATGGTCAAGGTGCTTTTCTGTATTCAGAACCAAAAGTGTATTGTCTCCTTTAGCCGCCGCAGCGTACCCGTAAATGGTCCGCGCGGAGATATAATTTGAGCCGGTGTCGACGATGAGAGTCTTTGCACCGCCGGTAATAAAGCCGGCGTTAGCCGCCCAGGGCGGAATAAAATACAATCCGGTAACGGCATAACAATTCGGAGCTATCCGCATCTTCCCATCTCCTTCCTGACAACAAGAATCCGATCCGCTGCCTCCTAAGCCTGCCCGGGCAAACCGCGAACAACTCCGGTTATCCGGCGTTGCGGGGCTTACTGCCGGTATACCGTTCATTTTTCGTGCCGCAGTTCGGGCACTCCCCCCGGTGTACGCTGAGGAAAGAACCGCAATCGCACAGCCATACCTCCGTCTCCGCAGCCAGGAATGCTGCCAAGCCCTTCTCCCTGATCGCTCCGAGATTCTCCAGCATACTCATGCCGTATTTGGTCCGGTACCGGCGGTCGAGCTGTTTCAGCCGGGCACAGGGAAATCTGTCGCAGGCATAGCAAAAGTCCGCGCCGCAGCCGGCCAAATCGGGACAGTTTTTGATGCGGCAAGTTACGCAGTATTTCGGCTTGCCGGCATCGGGACCGCGGCATCCGGCGCACGTGTTTTTCCGGCGCTGATAGGCATAGCAAAGGCGGCAGTTCATGCCGCAAGGCGCGATTGCAGACGCTTCAATACTGATCATCAGTACCCTCCCCCTTAAAGCGATGGCTCCATCCGGGCCTTCGGTCCACGGCAGATCATCTTCACAGAAATCTACCTTACCTGTCGGATTATACGTTAGCTCCGGCCCGGGGAATTCCTGCAAGCAGCCGCAGGTTATCCTATTTTTTACCAAGCTCCGGCCGGTCCAACCAACCTTTCCCAGCCGATTCCGAACAGGAAGACCCCTTATCGGCATTGGCCGGTAAGGGGCCCGGTAATCGAGGCGTTCCCTCAATTTCGGCGGTACTGCTGCAGGCTGATCGGTATATGGCCGGCCACCAGAATCAGGGCGGACAAAAACAGGGGCGGCGCCCGCAGCACGACCGCAGCCAGAAGAAAATAAAGAATCGGGCTGACGGCCATTGGTATGGGGATGCCCAAAATGGGGGAGAACAGCAGGCTGTTTTCCCGGCCGTGCCGGAAGTACCGCACCCAGCCGTAATAGTATAAGGCAAGGGAGACAAGCATCCCGATCAGAGCGGCGAACTCATATAGCCTACCGGTATGGATGGCGAAGAAGCCCGGGAGAAGGAAAACCCCGCTTCGCCCAATCCCTTCCAGGGCCACCAGGAGCGGGGGTTCCCGCCTCTTAGCTTCCCCGGTTTTGTCGGCAGGCTTACCGGCAAAAAAGAACAGGTTGGGGAGCAATACCAGCAGGGGGATGATCAGGCTCGCGGGATGAAGCAAGGCTACCTCTCCTTTGTTTTCACGTCTTAGTCAATCATTCCTCTGCCCATACACTCTTCAATCAGGCCTTTGGCGTATTCCCACAGCCGGTCAGATCCGTAGCCGATCCGCCGGTTGACGGCCAGGACCTGCTCGGCGGCAATCCCGTTCTCCCGCCAGGTCGCTCCTTGCGCAAAATAATTTTGCATCACCGGTTCCAAGCGGTCGACGGCGGCGGCGAATTTCGCTTCCGGGGTGGCGCGTTCTTCGAATTCCCGCCAGAGACCGATGAACTCAGTCTTCTGTTCCTCCGGCAGAAGACCGAAAATGCGCTCGGCGGCGGCCTTTTCCTTAGCTTCCTTTTCCGCGGTCAATTTGGTGTAGATGATATAGTCGCCCGCATCGATTTCCACGATGTCGTGGACGAGAACCATTTTAACCGTTTTGACGACGTCAATCGGCTCGTTCGCATGTTCCGCCAGGACGAGCGCCATCATCGCCAGGTGCCAGGAATGCTCGGCGTCGTTTTCGTACTTGGCGCCGCCAAACAGCTTCGTATGCCGAATAATGGTTTTGATTTTATCGATTTCCACGATGAAGTCCAGCTGCTTTTTCAGTCTTTCGTCCATACCCATCCCCCCTCTGTTACGGATGCAGTGACAGCCCTTTCGTCATCTTGTCGACATGGGTTTTCTTTCCGACCAGGCCGATGCCGACCAGATTAAGCTCGTCCGTTTTGTACTCGGCCACTTTGGCCCGGTTGTCCGCGTCGTTATACGTCCGGAACAACTCCTCGGTATAAATTGTCAACGCAACCTCTTTCGTCAGGGCCTTCTGCAGAATAGACTGCAATGCCGCTCCGTCCGCCGTATAAATCATTATCGGCTGCTGCGACATCGGCAGGTACTGCACTCCGTTCCCGTCGACGTAAGGCTCGCCGATAATCGACTGCGTCCCGCCGATCCCGCTCATCAGAAACGCCGTCACGTTGAGTTTTTGCCACATCATCAGATCGTCCCTGAGGACGACCACGATCTTCGTGTCAAAGGTCATATCATTCACTCCTTTCTTCGTTTTCCGCTAACGGCCGTATTCTTTCCCTCAGCGCAAAAAACGGAAATAGACCAGCATAATTCCGGCGTCGGCCAGCATGTGACTGAGAATCGGTCCGGCTAAAGAATCGTACCTGTGCCGCAACCACCCCCACAACAGCCCGGCCAGGAAAACCGGCCCGGCACCGATCACGTTGAGCGGCCATTTGAACATCGGGGCAATCGAGAGAATATGGTACAAGCAGTATGCGGCAGCAGTGACCAGGTTTACGCACCAAAAAGGATACTGCCCCTTCAGCTTTACAGTCAGGAAGCCCCGCCAGTAGATTTCCTCCAGGAACGGATTGACCAGCAGCAGGATGAATACCATTCCGTAAATATACGGCCCGGTGAATTCCCATTCCTGCAATAACGTCCGCAGGTAAGCAACATCGAAAAAGTAAGGCCGCAGCCACGATATTCCGCCAAAGATGCCGAGCAGGCAAACCGCGCCAGTCCAGAAACCGGCCCGCAAGGAAGCCGCATCGTTTTTCAAACCAAACCGCCGTAAGGCCGGTCGGAGGGAGAGCCGCTGCCCGGTCAGCACAGCGAATAACGGAACGCCTGCCAACCAGCCATAAAAGAGAAGGAAGGTCAGCGGTACACTGTCCGCAATGTGCAGCCCGAGATAAATCATTACGGTAGGTCCAAGTAATAAGAATATTAAAGACATGCGCTCCCTCCGGTCGTATCGTTTGCCGCCGCTCAAAGCCTGCGAATATAGTCCGGATGTCTATTCGTTCAAACCCGGCTGTCCGGCCCGTCCGTACCGCCCGCGATCCGGGCCAGACTGTCGGCGACCCAAGCTGCGTCCATCTTTTGTAGGCGGTTTTTCTTCAAGTTTTCTTTCACAATCCAGCGGATATCCTTGTCCGTCTCATCCAGCCAGCGTTCGAACACCAACTTGCCTTCCGCCGGCGCGTGGACCATCGCCACGCTCCAGCAGTAGGCAAGCCCTTTTTTCAGGGCAAGAAAACCCTCATCCTTCCGGTCTTTTGTTGCCCGGAATGACCCGGTTATCTTGTCCAGAAGCTTAAGCACTTTAACCGCGTCATTCTTCTTGCCCAACAGTCGCGGTTCGCAGAGAGCCGCCGCCGCGGCCCTTTTTTCATAAGCGTTGCCTTCCGCCCACTGCTCCATGCGCTCAATTAAGTCAACCAGGTGGCTTTCCCCGTATATCTGCAGCGCCATGGCCACTCCCTCGCGGATTCGCCACCGGGGATCGGCGGCAAGCCGGCGCAGCCAGGCAAAATACTCTGTCTTACCTTCGCCCAAGAGTTTACCCAGTCCCACCGTTCCGCACGCCGCCAGAAATTCCTGCGGTGTATTGACCGGCGCCCGGTCGGGCGTGAATTCGAGCAGACGTAAAAACGTTTCTTCCTTCCCGACCGCGGTCACGGCGTAGATTAACTCAAGGTTGCCGCGCGGGCCCGGCAGGCCCGATTCGCACAGCAAATATTCATCCCAGGTTTTCAAGTTTTTCAGCTTCTCGCTGTACGCGTCAATTTTCTTCATGCTCACCCTATCCATTCTCGTTTCGCCCGCTACTGCCGTTTCTAAATCTCAACCCTTTCCAGTTTGAAAATTACCGGTCTGACACCATCGGTGCAGCAGGCCACCATCGTTGTTTCGTCCTTCATCCACCCGGCAAAAGCGCCGGTGGAAAAATTCCCGCCGGTTAATAAGGCCGTAACAAACCGCATCAAGTCATTCCAAGCCCAGTCGCAAAAATGTTCCGGTTTTTCGAAGCCGGCGATAAATGCATCGCCTTCTTTAAAACACGGGCATTCCGACACCGCCTCTTGGCAGAAGCTTTCAGCCAGATCCGGCTGTAGCGTTTTCTTCAATACGGTAATCTTACACTTTAGCATCCATGCCTCCTCCAATTCCGCCCGAACAAGCCTATTTTGTTTGCATCTTTCCCTTTCCCTGTTTGTCAGCCTGGACAAAAACCATCTTGCCAATTGACTTCAAGCCGCAGGTATGATATTAAACCTTTAGCAGTCATTCACGCCGCCTATAGCGGAATAGTTACGGAGGGATAAAATGAAAGCAGCTCAGGGAGTGGAAATGCTCGAATTGCCTGCCATTCTAGCCAATGGTCCGGGGGTTATTCATCCGACGGTAATCTGGGATAAAAACGATGTTGTTCTGGTGGATACCGGCTTGCCCGGTCAGCGGGAACAAATCCGTGCGGCCATGGAGAAAGCCGGCATCCCTTTTGAACAGCTAAGTAAAGTGCTTATCACCCACTCGGACATGGACCATATCGGCAGTCTGGCCAATATTGTGCACGAGGCACCGCTAAAAGTCGCAGTGCTGGCCCATGCCGCGGAAAAACCCTTTATTGAATGTGAACAACCGCCAATCCGGCTGGCTCAGATCGAGGCCGGGCTTGCTTTTCTGTCCGGGGAACGCCGGCAAGAAATGATGCGGTTGAGCGAAAATCTCAAAGCAACGTACAAAAGCTTCCAAGCAAAGGTAGACCGGACCGTCGACGATAATACGGAATTACCGGAAGGCGGAGGGATTAAAGTCATCCACACCCCGGGGCATACTCTCGGCCATATCTGTCTCTACCTCAAACCGAGCAAGGTCCTGATCGCCGGAGATGCCCTGCAGGTTGCAGACGGGGAGTTGGTACCGTCGCCTGATTTTACTCTTGTTGATAAGGCTGCCGCGGCAGAATCGCTGGCGAAGCTTGCCCGATACGATATCGAAACAGTGCTTTGCTATCACGGCGGCCTGTACGACAATCGAGTCAACCGGCGAATTGCGGAACTGGCCGGTATCTGAAGTTAACCGCTATCGGAAAAACATGCGAATGACTTACCGCAGTTCTTCTGCCTTTCCCGTCCAGCGGCCGTCTTCCCGGCTTAAGAACACCAGAGCATCCCCGGCCGTGGGAGCGCAGGCCAGAAGGTTGCCGGCGTTATCCCAGACGGCGCTTTTCCCCGCTGGAACATATCCACCGGTCGGGTGACCGTAATTGGCCATCAGCACGGCCATGGCGTGCTCACGGGCGTACTGCGCGAGCAGCCCGGTATCCTTCGCGTAACCACCCATGACCAGGACCCCGGCAGCGTAAACCGCCGCGCCGCCCGCCGCCGCCTGCGCGGCGTGCGAAGCGTGGCCGATGTCGGCGCAGATCGCTAGCCCGACCTTCGTTCCATCGACATCCAGCACGCAGCGCTTTACTTCTCCGGCCGAAAAATGGGCTTCCTCCCCCGGATGCAGATGGTTTTTGATGTAAACGGAAACACCGGTTGGGGCGATAAGAAGAGCGCTGATATATGGCTTCTCATTTTGGCGTCGGAGCGGCGCCCCGGCCACGATGGTGATTTTGGCCTCTCGGGCAAGTTCTTTTAAGGAGGACAGCCGCGCATCATCCGCATCGATGGCGGCAGCGGCCGCAATATCCGGCTCGTATCCGGTGAGGGAAAGCTCGGGAAAAACAATCATATCCGCTTGCTTTGCAATGGCTGCCCGGACGAACCGGGCGTGGTTGGCAACATTCGCCGCAATCTCGCCTTTAACTGAACCGATTTGGGCCGCTGCAATCACAAATTCCGGCATTTGTTCGCTTCCTTTCGTAAAAGTCCGATTTGGGACAGGCCGACAGTCGCTTGGTTTCCCAAGATATTCGTTTTTCCGGGGCAAATACCTGCGCCGACCCGGGCATTAAATGGCAAAAAAATAAGCGGCGGGAAGGCTATCCCCGCCCCTCGTTCGTTTTCAATGGCTTTTTCCTGGTTTCCGCAGCTCAAAATTCTCCAGAAGCAGCATCGCGGTGATTGATACTCCTGTTAACAAGGCCGCAAGCGGTTCCCGGAACGTGTATTCCCATCCCAGATCGATGTTCCACGCCGTGCCGAGCAGAACAAAAACCAAGGCGGCCTTGATAAACACCGGCGCCATCCTCTGCCAAAACGGCAGTTTCACCCGCCGGACCCGGCTCCCGCCGAACAGGATTACAGCCGCCCAGAGCGTCGCCAGTATCTGCCGGAGGGCACTGTGAATCTCTCCCACATAAGGCGAGGCCAGGAAAAACAGCGCGACTGCGGTGCCGCCGAGGATACCCAAAAAGCAGACAACGCCGAGTCCGATCAATAAGACCCGGGGCAAACACCTCTCCGCCGCGGCCACAATCAGATGAGCAATGACGCCGCCGAGCACGCCCGCCCCAACTGCGGTTATCAAATCCCAACCATCTGGCATTCGCTTCATCCTCCCCCAGATTACTCTTGTATTCATATTGACGCTTATTTCGCCGGAAGGTTGCGTCAATATGAATTATGCTCTCTACCCGGTTAATCAATCCCGGCGGGAAGCAGGACGCAAAACAAGGAGCACTGAACGGGTTGTTCAGTGCTCCTGTGAAAAATAGCTCTGGCGGCGACCTACTCTTCCGGGGGTTAGCCCCAAGTACCATCGGCGCAGGAGGGCTTAACTGCCGTGTTCGGGA